>Ga0070741_10000022_pt1 | contig 549605 bp, 552 predicted proteins | sample Coa_R1_4_FD_66440 | JGI IMG/M metagenome (GOLD analysis project Ga0070741, IMG submission 66440) | Surface soil microbial communities from Centralia Pennsylvania, which are recovering from an underground coalmine fire - Coalmine... | ecosystem: Environmental > Terrestrial > Soil >...
AGCACCATCATGGCGACGAGCATCTCGATGATGGTGAAGCCTTCTTCAGAGTTGCTGCGCGCCCGCAGGCGCGACAACACCGCCTGCACGCTCAGACTCCTCGTACGCGACCGGACACCCCTGGAATTTCGACAACCCGACTAGTCCGGTTTAGGGATTACACGAGGAAATGTCCGGCAAGGTCGGTTGGAGCCATTAGTCGTTGAACAGCGAGAGCTCCTGTTCGTACTTCGCGGCGAAGTACTGGAAAATCGGGTCAACCTCGCCCAGCAGGTTGAGGTCGGGCGCCAGCGTGGCCGACAGACCGTTGAGGTAGAGCAGGTTCTTGAAGAACAGCACCAGTTCTTTGGGCAGCCGGAAGCCGTGGGCCACGAGGATGCGCATGACTTGGCCCATGCCCTCGACGATCTGCTCGTGGGTGATGACGGCATCGTGGTGCTCAACGTCGAGCGCCTCCAGCTCGGCGGCGAGGGCGGCGGTGTCGGTGCCCGCGGGCACGGCCCCGAACTCCCGCATGGCGTCGAGCTGCGCCTTGGCGTCCCACGTTCCAACGCCCACCATGAACTGCACGAGGGCCGCTCGCTGCCGGGCGTCGAGGCGCCCAACGATTCCGAAGTCGAGGAGCACGAACCGGCCGTCGGGCTCGAGGAACACGTTGCCGGCGTGCAGGTCGCCATGGAAGATCCCATACACGAGCGTGTGCTCGAGCACGCCCTGGATACCGAGGCGGATGATGGCCGCGGGGTCGACATCGGCGTCGAGCTCGCCGGCGGCGTCGGTGTAGCGCTTGCCCGGCAGATACTCCATGACGAGCACGCGCGGTGTGACTAGGCCGGGAATCGGCCTCGGCACGCGCAGCGCGTCAACCATTCCCGCGTCCTCACTGGCCAGCCCGACCTCGACCATGTTCAGGGCCTCGAGGCGGAGGTCCATCTCCTCGAGCACGAGCTGAGCGAACAGCTCAACGAACCCGTGGGCATTGGCGGCGCGCACCGAACCGCTGCGACTCTCGCCGACGGCGGCCAGGATCGCCATCGCCCGCACGTCGGCCTCGAACTGGCGCCGCAGTCCAGGACGCCGCACCTTGACGACCACCTCCCGCCCGTCGGCGCGCAGGCGCGCAGCGTGCACCTGGGCGATCGACGCGGACGCGATCGGACGATCGCTGAAGGACTCGAAGACGTCGCCGATCGGCTGGCGCAACTCGCGTTCGACGATGCGACGGGCGACGTAGGTGGGCACGGGCGGCACCTCGTCGCGACACCAGGCGAACGCGTCGACCACGTCGTCGGGGAGCAAGCCTTGGGCCGTGGAGATGAACTGACCGAGCTTCACGTAGACGGGGCCCGAGTCGCGCACGAGCCGCTGTGCGCGGTCGACGGCCGCAGTCATGCGCGCGTTGTCGCGCTCGCCATAGACGACGGCGCGGTACACCGACCGCGCGAGGTCGACGGTCGCCCAACCGGCGGCCGCCCCGACGACCCGACCGGCGACTTCGAAGAGCCGACCGATCCCTGCCGCGTGCAGGGCGGGCGTGGCGAGGCGCCGGGCTCGGCGGACCAATCGGGCGCGCTCCGGCGGCAGCGAGCGCAGCCAGTCGTCGACCTGCTCGGCCAGGCCGGGCACGTCTGCCACCCAGGCCGAATGCGGGAGCATCTCCGCCGCCGACCGGATCGGCGGGACGACATCGCTCACGTGTCAAGTCTTCCTTGACATGTGAGCGTTGTCAAGGCTCGTTTGACAGGAGCGTTACCGCGGGAGGCCGAGGATGCGGTCGCCGATGATCGTGCGCTGCACCTCGGAGGTGCCGCCGGCGATGCTCGCCGCCTTCGACCACAGCCACTGCCGCTGCCACTTGCCCCACAGCGGCGACGCGGGGTCGACGACATCGAGGGCCGCATCGGACAGGTGCTGGGTGAGGTCGGTCCATGCCAGCTTCACCCAGCTCGACTCGGGGCCGGGCTCCTCGCCACGCGCCAGCCGCGAGAGCGTGCGCCAGTTGTGGAGCCGCAGCACGGCCAGCTCGACGTAGGCCTGAGCCAGCTGGTCGACCACCTTGGGCTCGTCCAGCTTGCCGGTGCGTGACGCCTCGCCCCACAGCTCGGCGAGATACACCTCGTGCACCACCTGCTCCTTGAAGGGGAAGTTGGTGCCCCGTTCATGGGCGAGGGTGGTGTTGGCCACCGCCCAGCCCTGGTTCAGATCGCCGACGAGATGGTCGGTGGGCACGAACACCTCGTCGAGAAAGACCTCGTTGAACTCCGCCTCTCCCGTGATCTGCGTGAGCGGTCGGATGTCGATGCCATCGGCCTGCATGTCGACGACGAGATAGGAGATGCCCTTGTGCTTCGGCGCGTCCGGATCGGTGCGGGCCAGGCAGATCCCCCACCGGGCGTACTGGGCGTAGGACGTCCACACCTTCTGCCCGCTCAGCAGCCAACCGTCGTCGGCGGGCACCGCTTTGGTCGTCAGCGACGCCAGGTCGGAACCGGCGCCGGGCTCGCTGAACAGCTGACACCAGATCTCTTCGGCGTTGAGGATCTTGGACAGCCAGCGTTCCTTCTGGTCGGCCGTGCCGTGGGCCAGCAGCGTCGGCCCGGCCAGGTTGATGCCGACGCGGTTCACCGGTTGGGGCGCGCGCGCCCGGGCGTACTCGGCGTTGAAGATCGCCACCTGAACCGGCGAGGCGCCGCGCCCGCCGTACTCGGCCGGCCAGTGCAGCCCGACCCAGCGCTCGGCGGCCAGACGCGCCTGCCACTCCCGACCCCACTGGATCTCGTCGTCGAAGGTCGCGAAGGTCGGGACCTCGCCCAGATTGGCCGCGAGCCACTCGCGCACATCGGACGCGAAGGCCTGTTCCTCGGGGGTGAACGAGAGGTCCACGCGACCTGGCTACCCTCGCGCCGCCATGGGTCGCAAATGGCCGGTCATCATCGCCATGGCTGGGGGCGAGCTGCTGATCACGCTCGACTTCTTCGGGCTGACGGTGGCCCTCCCGAGGATCGGGACTGACCTGCACGCGTCGACTGCGGCGCTCCTCTGGGTTGTCAACGCCTATCTACTTGCGTTCGCGGCGCCCATCATCGCCGTGGGCCGGCTCGCCGACATCATCGGACGGCGCAAGGTCGTGCTGGTGGGCATCGGCATCTTCGTCGTGGCCTCCGCGGCATGCGGGGTTGCCCAAAGCTCGGCCCAGCTCATCGTCTTCCGCCTGATCCAAGGCGTCGGCGGAGGCACGATCTTCGCCACGACGCTGTCGATCGTGAGCAACGCCTTTCCGTCCGACAAGCGGGCCTCCGCAATCGGCATCTGGTCGGGCATCGGTTGCATCGGCTCGGCGATCGGTCCGTTCGTGGCCGGTGTGCTCACCCAGAGCGCCTCGTGGCGCTGGTTCTTCTTCCTCAACGTGCCGATCGGCATTGGCGTGATCATCCTCACGCTGACGAGCGTGGCGGAGTCGAGGGACGAGACGTTCACCGGCGGCATCGATTGGACGGGGTTCGGGCTGATCACCGCGGGCATGGTGCTGTTCATCCTCGCCCTTCAGAACAGCGGCAATGAGGGCTGGGGTTCGCCCCTGATCCTCGGCTCACTGGTTATCGGCGTGCTCTTGCTCGCGGCGTTCGCGGTCGTCGAGACGCGCGTCAAGGATGCGCTCGTCGAGTTCGGGCTCTTCCGATCACTGCCGTTCGCCGGTGCGGCCGTCGTGTCTTTCATCGGCAACTGGATGTTCGGCGTGATCCTGTTCTTCCTGACGCTGTACTTGCAGGAGGTCCTCGACCTCAAGCCCCTCGAGACGGGCCTGGTGTTCCTCACCTTCACGGTGCCGATGATCGCCATGTCGCCGGTCAGCGGGCGCATGGTGTCGAAGTACGGGCCCCAGAACCTCATGGCGCTGGGCGAGGCGCTCCTCACCGCCGGCATCGTGTGCTTCGCCTTCCTCGGCGCGTCGAGCGGACTCGGGCTGCTCATCCTCGGTCTCGTCATCGCCGGCTTCGGTCAGGGGTTCTCGTTCAATATCTCCAACTCGGCGGGAATGGAAGCCATCCCCGACGCCAAGGCGGGCATCGGTTCGGGAGTGCTCTCGCTCGTGCGCCTGATGGGGATCATCGTCGGCCTCGCGCTCTCGGGGGCACTGTTCAAGAGCGTGGAGAACCACTCGCTGATATCGAGCTTCCAGACAGCGTCGGGCAAGGCCATGAGCAGCGCCGACAAAGCCGAGGTGCGGGCCCTGTTGTCAGGGTCGGACGCCGCCATTCACAAGCTGTCGACGCTGGCGCCCCAGCTGAAGACGCAGGTCGAGGACATCGTCAACAAGGCCTTCGTCCACGGCCTCCACGCGGTGATGATCCTGAGCATCGTCCTCTGCGCGGTGAGCGTGCCCGCCGCCCTGTGGGGCCGCGCCAAGGCCAAGAAGAGCACCCACCGTCTCCCCCACCTCGCCCATCCGCTCTGGCCCCACCTGTGGAAGCGAGAGCCGGTCGAGGCTTAGAGGTCCCAGAACCTCTCTCGGCCCGCCTCGGCGAACTTGAGTTGGAGCGCGGCCTCGTCGTCGCCAGTGAACGGGCGATAGACGTCCTCGCCGCGCCCGCGGGTCCACATCGGATCACCGCCGGTGCGGTCGCTGCGGAACTTCTGGTGGACCAGCGCCCGTTTGAGCACCTTGTTCGTCGCCGTCGCCGGGAGCTCTGAGGACACGCGCACGTACCGGGGTCGCCACTTCGGCCCGATATCGGTCTGGCCGTCGAGCCATGCCGCGAACGCCACCGGGTCGAACGACGCGCCGTCTCGCAGGATCAACGCGGCCATGACCTGGTCACCGGCCTGCTCGTCGGGGACCCCGTATACGGCGGCGATAACGACGTCGGGATGACGGGAGACGGCGGCTTCGATCGGTCCGGCTGGGAAGTTCTCACCGTCGACGCGCAGCCACTCGGCGTTGCGACCCGCGAAGTAGAGAAACCCGGCGTCGTCGACGTAGCCCAGGTCGCCGCTCCAGTACCACCCGAACCGCGTCGTCTTCTCGTTGGCCTCGGCGTTGTTGTAGTAACCCTCGAACGGACCGACGCCGCTCGTGTTCACGATCTCGCCGACGCACTCGTCGGCGTTGGCCAGGCGGCCGTCGGCATCGAAGCGGGCCCGCGGTCGCTCGTTACCTTCCTCGTCGACGACCTTGACCGTCTCGCCGACCAGACCCATGGCGCCGGCCGGCATGTTGTCGGTGCGCTGGACGGCGACGCCGCCCTCGGTCGCTCCGAACGCGTCGATCACCTCGACGCCGAACCGCCGCGCGAATTCGGAGACCACCTGAGGCGATCCCTCGTTGCCGAACGCGACCTTCAGGGTGTTGTCGGCGTCGTCCGGCTGCTCGGGCGTGGCCAGGATGTATGAGAGTGGCTTGCCCGTGTAGTTGAACCAGGTGGCGCCGTAGCGGCGAACGTCCGGCAGCCACCCCGACGCCGTGAACTTTCGAGCGAGCCCTACCGACGCGCCGGCGACGATCGACGGCGCCCAGCCGACCATCACCGCGTTCGAATGGAACAGGGGCATGGCGACGTAGGCGACATCTTCGGTGGTCAGCCCGAGCATCATCGAAAACCGAGTGCCGGTGACCATGATCCGGCGCTGGCTGCAGATGACCGCCTTCGGCGCGTCCGACGTGCCCGACGTGAAGATCAGCATCCAGGTGGTGTCGAGCTCGGGCTCGAGGCCGGGGTCCTCACCGCCGACTGCCATGAGGGCGTCGTCGAGCGACGAGCCGACGGTGAGGACGTCGCACGGCAGCCGGTCGGAGATCGGCGCCAGCAGCTCCTCGTGACGTGGCTCGGTGACGATCAGTGAAATGTGGGTGTGCTCGATGTCGCGCAAGAGATTGTCGCCCCGTCGCGTGTGGTTGAGGCCGACGATCGTGGCCCCCGCAAACGCGGCGCCCCCGAAAGCGAAGAGGTACTCGGGGATGTTGTCGAGCAACACCCCGACGTGGAACGGTCCGTCGGGCTTGCGCTCAAGAAAGAGGTTGGCCCAGCGGCGCGAGTTGGCGACGTACTCGCCGTGCGTCCACACCTTGTCTTCGAAGCGAATGGCAGGCCGGCTGGCGATCGTGTGGTCGAGCGCATTGCGGCGCAGCAGCGCGGCCGCGTTGGGCGCCGGCAGCGGCGCCTGACCCGGTGCTGGTGCTTGTCTGTCCGTGCTGGTCACGCGCTCCGTGCATAGCACGAAGGCGAAGCGCAATCCTCAGGCGAGACGGCGGCGGCGCAGGGCGGCAGGGCCGCTCACCGCGAACACGAGCAGCAGCACGCCGAACATGGCCGCCCACATCCCGACGTCGCCGTCGAAGACGTTGGAGAGCTCGCCCGCAGACGCACCCGCGGAGGCCGCTGCAGGAGCCGCCGCAAACGGTACGGCGTTCACCACGCCAACGGGTGCCGGTGTCGGCGCGGCCGTCGTCGGCGTGGTTCCCGGCGTCACCGGAGCGGCGGAGGCGGTCACGGGATGGGCGGCTGCCACGCGCGGTGTCACAATCCTCGGCGCAGCAGGTGCCGACGCAGCCTTCGGCGCCGCGGGCCTGGGCGGCGCGGGCGCCGGCGCGGCGGCGGGGGCCGGGGCGCCGCCTTTGGAGTGCAGGAAGTCCTCGGTCACGTACACGGTGCCGTCACCGCCGATGACGGCGCCGGTGCCGACCTGGTTCAACCCAGGGTCGAGGATGTTCTCACGGTGGTGCTCGCTGGCCATGAAGGCCGAGTCGATCGAGTCGACGTCGCCACCCATGCCCACGTTCTCGGCAAGCAGGCTGGCGTTGAGCGCCTTGAGATTGCCTTCGGAGACGAAGCTGCCGTGCCAGATCGTTCCCTGAGCCGCCATCTCGGCGCTGTGCGCCACCGCCATGGCTGCGATGTCGCCACGCCACTGCAGCGCGGGAACTCCCGCCGCCGCTCGTTGCGCGTTGATGAAGGCGTAGAACTGCTGGGCGGCAGCACCCGGATCGATTGAATCGGCGTGCGCGGGGACAGCAGTGACTAGAGACGTCACCCACACGGATAGACCAATCAGGGCCACAACCCCCCAACGACGCATGTGCCGTGTGTCGGTCGGGCCTCGCGGGGCCTTGAGCCCTACGATCCGATCCCATGGAGTTCACAGAGACCGAGGATCGGTCGACACTGCGCAAGTTCGCCCGTGACGTCGCCGAGCGCGAACTGGCACCGCGAGCGACCCAGTGGGACGAGACCGAGGAGTTCCCGCAGGCTTCCTGGGACGCGCTCAAGGCGGCCGGCCTCTTCGGCGTCACCGTCAGCGAGGACTACGGCGGAATGGGGATGGGCGACGTGGAAGCAGCCATCGTCCTCGAGGAGTTGGGGCGCGCCGACGTGTCCAGCGCCATCCTCGCCCAGCTCATCTTCAACGGGCCGCCGCGAGCCATCGAACACCTCGGCAACCAGGCCCTCAAGGAGAAGTGGCTCCCGATGGCGGCGTCGGGCGACGGCCTCTTCTGCATCGGCATCACCGAGCCCGACGCGGGTTCGGCCGCCAATCTCATGCGCTCGCACCTGACCGACGACGGCAACGGCGGCTACCGACTCAACGCCTATAAGAACTACGTCACCGGCGGGCATAAGGCGGCCGCCTGCTTGGTGTGGACGCGCTTTCCCGGCGGTGACGGAGCCAAGGGCGTCGGCGCCGTCGTGGTCGACCTCAGCGCGCCCGGAGTGAGCATCGCCGGGACGCACAAAAAAATGGGCCTGCGGGGATGCACGGAGGCCGAGCTCGCCTTCGACGACGTCCGCATCGAGAAGGACGACGTCCTCCTCGCCGGCAACCCGAACGACGCCGAGGCCTTCAAGACCCTGCTCGCCCACCTCAACCACGAGCGCTGCGGCAACGCGGCCATGTGTCTCGGCGCCGCCCAGGGCGCCCTCGAGTACGCCGTTCGCTACATGAACGAGCGTGTGGTCGGCGGACGGCCCCTCGCTGATCTCCAGGGCCTGCAATGGAAGATCGCGGACATGGCCATGCAGCTCGAGGGTGCGCGTCTGCAGCTGTACCGCGCCGTCGGCATGGCTGGACCGCACGGCACTCCCCCCGCGTTGGAGACGGCGATGGCGAAGGCGTCGGCCAACCTGGCCGCCAAGTTCGTGTGCGACGAGGCGATCCAGTTGCTCGGCGGCTACGGCTACAGCCGCGAGTACCCCGTCGAGCGGGCCTATCGCGACATCCGCGGCCTCTGCATCGGCGCCGGCACCGTCGAGGTGCAGCGCAACTACATCGGCACCAACCTTCTCCGCGGTCGCACGCCGACCGGCGGGGCGTGGCGCAACCCCCTCCTCTAGGTCTGCAGTTGGCGCTCAAGGCAACCCTGCGGCCGACGAGGGCCGCTCACTACCTGGCACCCGGCGGCGCGTGGGACGGGCCGTCTCTCGACGCCGTCCTCGCCGCCCAGACCCCGGGCCCGGTCGCCGAGCAGGTGGCGGCGACCGCCGGTGGCTTGCGGGCCCGCGGCGTCCGGCGGGGCGACGCGGTCGGGTGGCAAGTACGCAACGTGCAACAAGCGGTGCTGCTCTATCGGGCCTGCTGGCGGCTCGGCGCGGTCGCCGTCCCCGTACACCACGGCATGGGCACGACCGATGCCGCGGCCGCGCTCGCCCAAGTGGAGCCGAGGGTCGTCCTCACCGAACCAGAGGACGTCGACGGGCTCATCGGTGAGGGCGCGCCGGTGACGCCCACTCAGTCCGCAGGCCGCCCGTCCGATCTGGCCGCCGCCCTGTTCACCTCCGGATCGACGGGCACGCCCAAGGCCGTGCTGCACACGCAGCGAGGCCTGGCCTACAAGGCCCAGCTGATGCGCGACGTGCACGCCCTCACCAACGACGACGCCGTGCTGATGCCGGCGCCGCTCGCCCACATCTCGGGCCTGCTCAACGGCGTGCTGCTCCCAGGCGTCGCCGGTATGCGCACCGTGCTCATGGAGAAGTGGGACCCCGAAGAAGCGCTGCGCATCATCGCCGACGAACGCATCACGTTCATGATCGGGCCGCCGACGTTCTTCGTCACCCTGATGGCGGCGAGCGGCTTCTCGTCCGAGCGGGTCCGTTCGATCCGGCTCATCTCCTCGGGGGGCGCGGGCGTGACGCCCGCGTTCGTCGATCAGGCGCGCGAGGCGTTCGGTGCCACGGTGAAGCGCACCTACGGGTCGACCGAGGCGCCGACAGTGACCACGAGCCACGCCGGCGATCCCCTGGACCGAGCCCGCGACACCGACGGACGCCCCACTGGCGAGGTCGAGCTTCGGATCGGCGACGCCGGCGAGCTGTGGGTGCGCGGACCGGAGCTGTTCGTCGGATACGCCGATCCGCTGCAGACGCGCGCCGCGCACGCGCGAGGCGGCTGGTTCAAGACCGGCGACCTGGCGACCATCGACGACGACGGCTGGCTGACCGTCGTCGGCCGCATCAAGGACGTCGTCATCCGCGGCGGCGAGAACATCTCCGTCGCTGAAGTCGAGGGCGTGCTCGAAGCCCACCCGGCGGTGCGCCAGGCGGTTGTCGTCGGCTATCCAGACGACGTGCTCGGCGAGCGCGTCGCCGCCTTCGTCGTGGCCGACGGGGCCTTCGATCTCGAGGCAACGCGCACGTGGTTCGCAGAGCGGGGCGTCACCAAGTTCAAGACGCCCGAACGCGTGCTGCAGCTCGACGCCCTGCCGACGTTGGCGGCGGGCAAGCCCGACCGAGTCGCGTTACGCGAACTCGCCCGCCGGGGCTGACCCCAGCGGGCGAGTTCGTTACTTCGTCAGCGGACGACGCCGCTACTGGTTAGCTCTCGGACCGCACCGCGTGGAGGCGCCTGCGTCCACGCATCAGCCCGAGCGCTCCGAGCAGGAAGGCGCCACCGAGGACCGGGACCCACGGGTCCTTCTGACCGGTCTCGGCCAGGAGGCCGGCCTTGACGGCGGGGCCGCTCAGGGAGGTGGTCGCTGCGCCAACCCCGGTGAAGGCCGTGCCCTGGATGGTCGCCGCCTTGCCACCGACGGTCGCGTCGGTCACGAACGCCGAGCCGAGGGCGCCGCCGTTGCAGTTACCCAGCTTGGCCGTGACCGTGGCGGTGTTGGTGATCACGCCCGCCGGTGACGTCCCCGGGATGGTCCCGGTGATCGTCAGCACGATGGGCGGGTCACCGCGGTGGTACGTGCCGAGGTTCCAGGTGACACCGCCGTCGACGTTTGGTTTGACTGTGGCTCCCGTCACCTGTCCGCCATGGTCGGCGCCCGTGATGGTGAGCGTGGCGCTACCGCTGACTTCCTTGGCGACGTCGGTGACGGTCACGCTGGTCAGGTCACACGCCAGTTCCTTGGAGATGTCGACGGTCGGGAACGTGATCTTCCACGTGAAGTTGTTGCCCGAACCGAGCGACTTCACCGGGTTGCCGTTGGCGTCGGTGAAGACCTTGGACGTCGGGATGGTGCAGCTGATCCCGCCGGCCGGAGCCTGGGCCTGAGCCTCCATGTGACCGTACCCGAGGGCGGCGAGCACGAACGGACCGGCCTGGGGCACCGTGAGCGCCTGGAGGTCGATCACGTCGGCCCGGAATGCATTGGTCTTGCCCGCGATCGCCTTCGGCGGTGCGCCGATGGAACCCTGAAGGAGCGGGTTCGCCGGGATCGTCAGGCCGCCCTGTCCGAGGATGGTCTGGAACGAGATGCCGGGCGCCGGGAAGAGATCCGTACCAGCGACCGAGATCTGAAGGATGGGGTCCTTGCCGTCCGGGCCGATGGCGCCGTAGTCGACGACGGGCGGACCGCCCTTGCCGGCGTCCTCGACCCGCAGATGCCACGTCCCGAGGATCGTGATGTCAGCGAGGTCCTTGCCGCCCGGTGCGAGGCCCCGGCCGATGGCCAGCGGAGCGAGGACCTGACGGGTGTCGGAGCCGATGCCGAAGGTGCCGTCCCCGTTCGGGAACAGGTACGTGAACGACTCGTTGAAGTTCGCATCGGTGTTGTCGCTCGACGGCGTCGTCGACACCAGCGGGTTGCCGCCGGGGAACGGCGTCGCGCCCGCGTTCAGCAGGTCAGCGTGGGCGAGATTGTTGGCGCCGTAGCTGATGGGCTGGCCGAGCGGGCAGAAGTCCGAGTTCCACAGCGCCTGGGCCTTGTCGGTCGCCACGCCGAGGTTGAGCAGCGGGTTGGCGGCGATCGGCACGAGCGTCTTCGTCAGAAGGTCCGTCGACGGCGGAGCCGCAGCTTCGAGGAGACTCGGCAGGATGATCTGGCTCGGGTCGGTGTTGGCCGGGAACGTGCTCCCCAGACCCACCTCGGCCGCCGCGCCGCGTGCGTAGCTGTTCTTGCCCGACTGGGCGGGCTGCACGGGCTCGTTGTACACGTTCAACACCGGGCTGGTGAGGCCCTGCGAATTCGCGACTGCGCCCGAGAACGAGGTGTCGACGTTGGCGAGTGTGGTGCCACCGGCGTCGACGACGCGGACGTGCTGCTTGGTGCCGTTGGCGTAGGCCTGGAATGCGCCGAAGTTGGCCGCCGCCTGCGCCGGCCCCGGCGTGAACGCCGCGAGCATCCCAGCCGCGGTCAGCACCGCTATGGCGAGTGCTGTGACCCGTGCTCTCACGAAAGTGCTCCTTTGGTGTGGTCCCCCGGAGTACGGCGTTGAGCCGTCTCCGCCTACCTGACCTACGGCTGAGGCAGGTGACGATGACGCGCTTAGCGCGAGAATTTTCACGGAGCGCGCCGCGTAAGGGATCTTTGGGTCAAGACGCGAACTCGCCCGCCGGGTGTATCCCCGGCGGGCGAGTTCAGTTACATCTTCGGCTGTGCGGAGTTACCGCGTCTCGGACGGCGCCTCGTGCAGCCGGCGACGGCTGCGCATGAGGGCGAGGGCACCGAGGAGGAGCCCACCGCCGAGCACCGGCAGCCACGGGTCCTTCTGACCGGTCTCGGCCAGTCGGGCCGGCAGCACAGCAGCCGACTTCACGTTGGGCCCGGAAACGTAGCCGACACCCTTGACGGCAGCGCCGGTGATGTTGGCGGTCCCGGCGATGGTTGCGGAGCCGACGAGGTCCTGGCCGGCCGCGCCACCCTTGCAGTTTCCGAGGGAGGCCGTAACCGTCGCCGTGTTCTCGATGACACCGGCACCCGAGCTCGACGGGATGTTGCCGGACAGCGTCACGGCAATTGGCGGGCCGCCTGGGTGATAGGTCCCCAGGTTGCTCCATGTCGTTGTGACGCTGTTCTTGCCTGACACAGTCTTGTTGTCACCGATCGAGCCTCCGTTCGAGGCACTGGTGACGTTGGCGACCACCTTGTCGCCGCTCTTCACGTCGGCCACGTCGACGACCTTGATGTTGGTGAGGTCGCAATCGGTGCCGGCCAGCGAGTCAACCGACGACGGGATGGTGATGGTCCACGTGAAGGGGTTGCCCGCGGTCACCGGATCGGGGTTGGCCGTCTTGGTGACGGGGATCGGGCAGTTGATGCCGCCGGAGGGCGCCACCGACTTGGCCTCCATGTGACCGATGCGAACGTCGGCCAAGGGGTTGTTGGGGTCAGGGATGTCGAGACGGACCCGGACGACGTCCACAGCAGCGGCCGTGGTGGTGCCGTCGGCCGACTTGAGCGGAGGAGCCGTGGAATCGGGATCGTTGCTGATGGCCCGCGGGTTCTCACCGACCTCGATGTCGGCGACGCCGGGGATGTGGATCAGCGGGATCGGCAGCTTGCCGGATCCGAACAGGTCCTGGGTCTTCAGGATGATGTTCTGCGGCGGCTGGTTCGGGCCACCCGGCGGGGCGATGATCGACAGCAGCGGTGTGGTCGCCGTCGGGTTGCCGGCCGGGGCGTACTCGACGGTGGACCCGCCGGGCTTGCCCGTGGAGATCGTCCGCAGCACCCACTCGCCCGCGGCCTCGATGTGAATCTCGTTGGGCGTGTTCTTGAACAGGGTGATCGGTGCGATCGTCTCGTGCGTCTCGCTCACCACTGCGAACGTGCCGTCGGGCTCGGGGCGCAGGTAGGTGAACGACTTGGACTGGGAGACGGTGCGGTCGGTCGGCGTGCCAGTGTCGGCCGCGATGACCGGAGCGCCCATGGAGCCATCGGCGTTCTTCGCACCGGTGTCGACCAGCTGGGCGTCGGCCGCAAAGCCGAGGCCGTAGCCGAGGGGAGCACCGACGACGCAGAAGTTCGGGTTCCAGCGGGCCGCGGCCTGGCCACGCAGCAGCGAGGCGTAGGCAAGGGGGTCGGCCGGGATCGGACCGACTTCCTTGGTCACGACGCCGTTGGCATCGGGCTTGTCGCCGAAGCTGTCGACCGGCGCGGCCGACTGCTGGGCCAAGCCGGCGAGGATCGCCTGGTTGACCGCCGACTTGGTGGGGTCGGGGACAGTCGTGCCCAGGCCGAGCTCGAGGCCCGAACCCCGCCCGTAGCTGTTCTTGCCAGCCAGCGAGGGCGAGACGACTTCCTTGAACTCGTTGGTCAGACCGCCGCTGAGTCCGGCGGTGTTGCTGGCCTCACCCGAGAACGCGACTTCGCCGTCGACGATGCGCGGCGCGTTCGGGATGTTGAGGGCGTCAGCATGGATGACCGTGCCCGTGCTGTAGCCGGAGAACGACGCTGGACCCGTGCACGTGGTGTCGCCGGGCTGACAGGCCGGGAACGCCAGATGCGGGGTTGTTTGCGCGGACGCCGGCCCGGGTGTGAACGCAGCCAGTACTCCTGCTGCGGTCAGCACCGCTGTGGCCAGTGCTGCGACTCGTGCCTTCACGAGAGTTGCTCCTTTTGCCGATGTGGTCCCCCGGAGAACGAACACCGCTCTCCGCCCTTACTTCTACCTACGGATGAACCAGCCAGTGATAACGGCCATTTGGCCGAAAAATGTCACGGACTGCCCCAGCCGATTCCTGTCCTTGCCCAGATTGTCGGATCTGTAACCACAGACAGTGGTGAAGCGTGTATGGAAGTTCGACGCGCGAAGCTCTTCACCTTCCCCGCCCATCAGCACTAGTTAGCACAGGCGAGGGGTCCGCTCAAAGCTTTTCGCGCAGCAACGCCCCCAGTCGGTCCCGGTGGTAGGCGGCGTCCCCAAACGCCAGTTGGTCCAGTTGGCTGCGCTTGAGGAAGAGGTGGAGATCGTGCTCCCACGTGAAGCCGATGCCGCCGTGCACTTGCAGGCCACTGCCCATGACTCGTCGGGCCGCGTCCGAGCACCAAGTCTTCGCCGTCGACGCCGCGAGCGACGCTTCCTCATCGGCCGCGCTGAGGCACCACGCCGACCAGTACGCGGTCGACCGCATGCCTTCCACGTCGACGAGCATGTCCGCGCACCGGTGCTTGACGGCCTGGAAACTCCCGATGGGCTTGCCGAACTGCACGCGCTCTTTCGCGTACTCGGCGGACATGTCGAGGACGCGCGCCGCGCCACCGAGCAGCGCCGCGGCGTAGAGGGCGGCCCCCCGGTCGAGGAGTGCTGTGGCCTCGGCGGCGGCACCGATCGTGGTCGTCTGCTTCTCACGACCGTCGAGGCGGAGCCAGCCGAGTGGTCGCGTCAGGTCCATCGCCGGCTCGCGGTCGATGGCGGGTCCCTTGTCGAGCTCGACGAGGAGTACCTCTTGTTTGTCGCTGTCGATGACGACGGCGACGTCGGCCACGGGTGCATAGGCGACGGGAATCTCGGGCCGCCACGCCACGCACGCCACGGCGTCGCCGTTGACGAGGCGCTCGACCCACGCTTCTTGTTTGGCGGCGGCGAGGGCGCCGGCGGCGAGCAGGTTCTCGATGAACGGCGCGGGAGCAACGTGGGCGCCGACCTGTTCGGCGAGGACGGCAGCTTCGACCATGCCGAACCCGAGGCCGCCCTGATCCTCGGGGAGCTCGATGCCGGTCCAGCCCTGCTCCACCATCGCCGCCCAGAGCGCGGCGTCGTAGGCCTCGTCTTTGGCGGCCGACGCCCGCACCTTCTCTGTCGTGGCGAGGGAGCCGAGAAGGTCGGCCGCTGCCTCCTGCAGAGCGCGCTGGTCGTCGGAGAGCTCGAAGTCCATAGAGCGGGCGGGAGTGTATGACGCGCACGTCAGTAATCTCCCTTGCTTGATGGACCTGTCCCCCACGGCCGAGCAGGAAGCGCTGCGCCAGGAAGTCCGTGCGTGGCTGCAGGCCAACCTGCCCTGGGAGTACGGAGTGGGGCTGCCGCCGCGGTTCGACTCCCTTGAAGAAGAGGTGGCGTTCCTGCGCGAGTGGCAGGGCACGCTCGCGGGCGGGCAGTGGGTCGGCGTGGCCTGGCCGTCGGAGTACGGCGGGCGGGGTCTGGGTCCCGCTGAGCACTTCGTCGTCCAGGAGGAGCTCGCTCGAGCGCGGGCACCCGAACTCGTCGGCCGCATCGGCGTGAACCTGGCCGGGCCGACGCTCCTGGCTCATGGCTCGCCGGAGCAGAAGGCGCGCTGGCTGTCGAAGATCCTTTCCGCCGAGAACCTGTGGTGTCAGCTGTTCAGCGAGCCCGGGGCAGGGTCCGACTTGGCGTCGGTGTCGACGCGTGCTGCTGCGGTCGACGGTGGCTGGATCCTCAACGGCCAGAAGGTGTGGACGTCGTACGCCCAGTTCGCCGACTGGGGTGTCTGCCTGGCGCGCACCGACCCCGATGCGCCGAAGCACAAGGGCATCTCCTATCTGGTCGTCGACATGCGCGCTCCCGGCGTGGAAGTGCGGCCGCTGGTGCAGGTCACCGGTGAACCCGACTTCAACGAAGTCTTCCTGTCGGACGTCTTCGTGCCGTCGGACCAATTGGTCGGCAGGTTGAACGAGGGGTGGCGCGTTGCGAACGCAACGCTGTCGCACGAGCGGGGTGTGAATCCGCGCCAGCTCGTCATCCACCTGCAGTTGGTCGAGGAGCTCATGCGGCTGGGGCTGGAGCGGGGCGCATGGGACGATTGGCGGCTGTCACAGCGGCTGGCCGAGGCGTACGTCGAAGTGAAGCTGTTCCAGCTCCACAACTGGCGCACGTTGTCTCGGCTGCAGAAGGGGCTCGACCCGGGCCCTGAGGGGTCAGCGTTGAAGCTGTACTGGAGCGAGATGAGCAAGCGTCTGCACGAGACGGCGATGGCGGTGTTGGGCCCCGCGGCGCCGCTATGGCGCGGTGCGTCGGACAATCCCGGCGACGGCGCCTGGCAGCGGTCGTGGCTCTACTACCAGGCGTCGTCGATCTTCGCTGGGACGAACGAGATCCAGCGCAACATCATCGGAGAACGCGTGTTGGGATTGCCCCGTGGGTGAGTCTGTTCTGTACGAAGTCGACGGCGCCGTCGCCACCGTCACCCTGAACCGTCCGGAGGCGGCCAACGCCCAGTCGACGGCGATGCTCGACGAGTTGTCGGCCGCGTTCGACCGGGCCGACGCCGACGACAACGTGCGGGTCGTGATCCTGGCCGCCAACGGCAAGCACTTCTCGGCGGGGCACGATTTGAAGGGCTTGCTCGACCCGGCGGCCGCCGACCCCTGGCGGGAGATGCGGGACACGGCCGAAGGCAAGCTGCGGCACGAGCAGGTCATGTACTTCGACAAGTGCATGGCCATCTACGACTTCCGCAAGCCGACCATCGCCGCCGTGCAGGGCAGCTGCGTCGCGGCCGGGCTGATGCTGGCGTGCATGTGCGACCTCATCGTCGCCGCCGACGACGCCAAGTTCTCCAACCCGGTGCTGCGCATGACGGGGGCGGGCGTGGAGTTGTTGGTGGAGCCGTGGGAGCTCGGCATGCGCAAGGCCAAGGAGTTCCTGCTGACCGGAGACACGATCGACGCGCCCGAGGCGTGGCGCTTGGGTCTCGTCAACAAGGTCGTGCCGCGCTCGGAACTGGCGGCCGCGGCGAGAGAGATGGCCGACAAGGTCGCCTTGGTGCCGCCGATCACGGCCCAGTCGGTCAAGGACACGCTGAACCACACCCACGACGCCATGGGCAAGCGCGAGGCGTGGAAGTACCACTTCATGGTCCACCAGTTCGTCTCGAACACAGACACGGCGCTGTCGGCTCTGCAGGCCCGCAAGCAGAAGGGCTCGATGAAGGAAGTCTTCGCCGAGCACCAGCGCGACTCGAAGAACGAGTGACCCTCCCTCTCGAAGGGCTCCGCGTCATCGACGTCGGGACGCGGATCTCGGCACCCTTCTGCGCCGGCCTGTTGGGCGAACAGGGCGCCGAGGTGATCAAGGTCGAGGATCCCAAGGGCGGCGACTTCATGCGCACCATCGGGCCCTTCGTTGACGGGTACTCCTTGTTCTGGGCCGTCGAGGGACGCGGGCGCAAGAGCGTCACGTGCAACCTGCGCGTGCCCGAGGGCCAGGAGCTCTTCCGGCGTTTGTGCGCGACCGCCGATGTGGTCTGCGAGAACTTCCGCCCCGGGACGATGGAGAAGTGGAACATCGGGCCCGCTGAGCTCGACCCCCGGCTGGTGTACGTCCGCATCTCGGTCTTCGGCCAGGACGGCCCCTACTCGCTGCGCCCCGGCCTCGACCGTCTGGGCATCGGCTACGGGGGCCTGCTGCACCTGACCGGCTATCCCGACCGGCCGCCGGTGCGACCGGGGGTGACGACGTCGGACTACCTGACGGGCGTGTTCGCGGCCGAGGCCGCCGTCTCCATGCTTTACCGGCGCGATCGCCCGGGCGGCTCCGGCGAGGGCGGCGTTGTCGACGCACCTCTTTACGGGTCCGTCCTGCGCATCCTGGAGTGGACGATCGCGGGCTACGACCGCCTCGGCATCGTTCGCAACCGCGAGGGCAACCGGCTGGCCAACTCTGCGCCCCTCGACAACTACCCCACGGCCGACGGCAAGTACGTCTGCATCGTCGCCGGCTCTGACGCCAACTTCTCCCGGCTGTGCAAGGCCATGGACCGTGTCGATCTGTTGGACGACGAGCGCTTCCGCAACCTCGAGCAGCGAGCCGCGCACGGCGACGTCATCAACGGCATCGTCGAACAGTGGACATCCGGCCTCGCCGCCACCGAGATCGAAGAGCGGTGCGTCGAGCACGATGTCCCCGTGGCGACGGCTTACACGGCCGCCGACATCGAAGCCGATCCCCACATGCAGGCGCGCGGCGACCTGGTCACCGTCGACGACGCCGTCGTCGGCCCGCACAAGCAGCAGGCGCCCTACCCAAGGCTCGACGGTTCTCCGCCGCCCGTGCCCTCCGGCGCCCCCCAGCTGGGCGAACACAACGAAGAGGTGTGGCAAGAGCTCGTCGGGCTCTCCCCCGCCGCGGTCCGCGAGTACCAGAAGGCGGGCGTGATCTGATGGAGGATCGGGTCGACTCAGGGCTCTGGCTGCAGACCGCGGATGCCGTCGACAGCACACAGGCGATGACGTGGTGGGAGAACGCTCATCCGAACCGCACCGATCTGCCGCGCAAGCTCGACGAGTTCCGGTACCTCGGGATCTCCGAGTCCGAGACTCACGCGCGGTGGCGATTTCGGCGCTACCCCCGGCCCGGACAGGGTGTGCTGACGGGCAGGCCGACGCTCGGTCTCTTGCTCGTGCTCGTCGGGATCCGCCAATCCGATCAAGCGCAGGCGTTTCGGGACTGGGCCGACTTCACCCACATCCACCACATCGCGGCCTCCGACGACGACGCCGTCAGCCGTGGTCTGATGATCACGCCGTATCAGAGCGTCGACGGCAGCGATCCTCTCTTCATGCACCTCTACGAGCTGGGCACCGACGATCCCGAGACGTGGTTCAACGGCATGCCCGACCGTGTAGCCAAGCGTCTTGGCGGCGGCTTCGGTACGCCCGAATTCGATGACTGGGCCAACCACCCCGCTTTACGCATCCTCTACGTCAACACCTTCAAGCGCGTCGATGCCTGACTTCTTCGACGTCGTCCACAGCCAGCGGGCATGCCGCGACTTCGCGACCGACGAGGTCGACGACGACACGCTCGCGAAGGTCCTCGACGCCGCCACCTTCGCCCCCAGCGCCGAGAACAAGCAGCCGTGGGTATTCGTCGTCGTCAAAGAGGAGCAGGTCCGCGCTCGTATCGCCGAGCTGACGAGACAGGTCTGGGAAGGCGGCGCCCGCGCCTACGAGGAGACCCACCTCGACGCGACGATCCTCGCCGATGTCGACCGGGGAACAACGAGCGGCTTCGCTCGCGCCCCGATCGTCGTCGTGGTGTGCGGCGACGCCGAGAAGGCCTTCGAGAGCACCCTGCCGTCGTCGGTCTTCCCCGCCACCCAGAATCTGCTGCTGGCCGCCACCGCCCTCGGCCTCGGCTCAGCGCTCACGACGCTGGCCACGGCCATGGCCAACGAGCTGACGGCCGCGCTTCAACTTCCCGACCACGTCAAACCGATGGCCGTCGTCTTCCTCGGCTGGCCCGCCAAGAAGCTGGGTCCGCCGAGGCGCATCTCCTACCGCGACAAGACCATTTGGCGGTGATTAGGGGTGTGGTCACCCCCTTAATCACCGCCAAATAGCGCTACTTCTTCTGGTCCAGCCCCTTGGGCATCACCATGCCGACGGGCTGGAGGTGCTGGCCGAGGGTGGCGTCGAAGTGCTCGGCGACGCCGGAGGCGTCCCAGCCGCCGTCCTTCCACATCCACGCGATCTGGCGGGGCGTCTGGAACAGCGTGAAGGCGTAGTCGGTGCGCCCGAGGACCTGGCCGTTGACGTGACCGGCCTGCTCGGAGGCGAGGTAGGCAACCAGCGGCGCGTTCAGGGCCGGGTCAAGCGTGGGCGGCGGCTCGTAGTCGGCCTTCTCGTAGAGGTTGGCCGTCATCCGGGTGGCACCCGCGGGCGCCATGGCGTTGACCGTGATGCCGTATCGGCCGAGCTCCAGCGCCCAGACGAAGGTCATCCCCATGAGGCCCGCCTTGGCGGCGCCGTAGTTGGTCTGGCCGAAGTTGCCGCGCAGCCCGGCCGACGACGTGATGTTGATGATGCGGCCGTAACCCGCGTCCTTCATCAGCGGCGCGACGTGCCGGGTGCAGTTGAACGAACCCTTGAGGTGAACGGCGATGACGGCGTCGAAGTCGGACTCGTCCATCTTCACCAGCGTCTTGTCGCGGATGATGCCGGCGTTGTTCACGAGGATGTCGACCTTGCCGAACGCGTCGACGGCCGTCTGGACGATGGCCGCGGCGCCGTCGAACTCGCTGACCGAGTCGAAGCTCGGTACGGCCGTGCCGCCCGCCTTCTCGATCTCCCTGCAGACCTCTTCGGCAGGCCGTTCCTCGGTCGCCTCCCCCGACAGGCTGGCGCCGACGTCGTTGACGACGACCTTGGCCCCCTCGGACGCGAGGCACAGGGCGAACTCCCGGCCGATCCCGCGTCCGGAACCGGTGACGATGGCAACACGATCTTCGAGCAGCATGAAGCGAGAGCCTAGGAGGGAGGTGCCAAGAGAGACCCAAGCGCGCGGCGGTCGACCTTGTCCATCGAGGTGAGCGGTAGGGCGTCAACGATGCGCAGGTCTTCGGGCAGCTTGTAGGCCGCCAGCCGGTCCGAGCCGAACGACCGCAGCGAGTCCAGCGCGGGAGGCGACGATGCACTCCGCGGCACCACGAACGCGACACCCACCTCGCCCATCACGTCGTCGGTGCGAGCGACAACGCATACGGCGACGACGTCGGGATGCTCGGCCAGCACCGCCTCCACTTCCTGGGGGTGCACGTTGTAGCCGCCGCGCACGTACATCTCCTTGCTACGACCGGCCAGGTGCAAGCGACCGCGGTCGTCGACCCAGCCCAGGTCGCCGGTGCGCACCGAACCGTCCGCGGTGAACGCCGCCGCTGTCGCCGCCGGATCGTTCCAGTACCCGGCCATCACCGCCCCCGAGCGCAGACACACGTGGCCGACCTCACCGTCGGGCACGGGCTTGTCGTCGTCGTCGAGCACGGAGAGCGTGACGCCCGCCTGGGCCCGACCCACAGAGACCTCGGCGTCCTCGGGCGGATCGTCGAACTTGGTCCCACACCCGATGGCCGCCTCAGTGCACGAGTAACGCACGGCCAGCGGCACGCCGAAACGCGCTCGGGCGGCGCGCACCAGCGCGGGCGTGGCCGGCCCCCCACCGACGACGATGGCCTGGACGCTCGACAGGTCGACCTCGTCGAACGCGGGGTTCTCCAGCATGAGCGCGACCTGGGTCGGGATGCCGCCGAGGAAGCTCACGCCATGCTCGGCCACCGCCCGCAACGCCGCACCCGCCGACCACCGCCGCATCAGGAACGTCGTGCCGCCGCCTCGCAGGTTGCCGGCCAACTTCGTCATCGGCCCGAGGTGGGCGAGCGACGTCGACGCCAATGCGCGCGGGCCGCCACCCCATCGGTCGCCGACGTCGATGGCGGTGACGGCGTCGAGCTGCCGGTTGCAGAACAGCACGCCTTTGGGCGTTCCCGTCGTTCCTGACGTGAAGACGAGCGCTACCGGCCGGTCCGGGTCGTCCGCCAGAGAAGGCGGCGATGCACCCCGCACGCGCCACCCCGCCAGCATGTCGTCGACCTCGGACGCGGCGCCCACGTCCGCCTCTCGCAACACGAGCGCGGGCTTGGCGACGTCGAGCACGGCCTGCTGCTCGACCTCGGACAACCGCGTGTTCACCCCGGCCGTCACCGCTCCGATCCTGGCCGCCGCCAGATAACAGACGAGGTATTCCGGGATGGTGGGCAGGGCGAGCGCGATCACGTCACCGGGGGCGACGCCCCGCTCGGACAGCCCGACCGCGACCTCGCCCGAGAGGCGGTGAAGGTCGCCGTAGGAGAGCTCGAGACCGTTCTCGGCCCGGTACACGGTGGCGTCGCCGAACCGGCGAGCGGCCTCGTCAAGACATGACGTCAGCGTCATAGTTCCAATAGCCTGCCTTGTCGATGGCCGCGACCCCCCGCCGAAAGCTTTCGACGCGGGGCGGCGCCCCCGCTCAGGAGCGCGAGCTGCGGGCCCAGGGCCGCAAGACCATGCGCAAGCTCCTCGACGCGGCGATGACCGTGCTCGAGAAGCGGGGCTACCACGCGGCCCGGGTGGATGACATCGTCAAGGTGGCGCGCACATCGCACGGAACCTTCTACCTCTATTTCGCGAACAAGGAAGACCTTTTCCGGGCTCTGCTCACGGACGTGGCCGAAGAGGTGTCGACGCTCGCCAACACCCTCGGCCCGGTGACGCCCGACGAGGCCGGTTACCGCGAGCTGCGCGGGTGGCTGGGACGCTTCAGCGACTTGTACGTCCATTACGGCCCCGTCATCCGGGCGTGGACCGAGGCCGAGGTCGAGGGTGACGACGTCGGGCGCATGGGTGAGCAGGTGCTCACCGCGGTCACAACGGCCCTCATCACTCGGATAACCGAGTGCACCGACAACGGTGACGACTTCGACCCGCAGGTGGCTGCGCTGGCAACGGTCGCCATGATCGAGCGCCTGCATTACTACCTCCTCTCCCGTCAGATCGACGTGCCGCGCGACGACATCCTCGACACGACCGCCACCGTGGTGCACGTCGGCGTGTTCGGCGGGTCGCGCCGCCGACGCCGCCGCTCCGCCAGCTGAGCGCACGCCATGGAGCTCGAGTTCTCGGAGGATCAGCAGGAACTGCGCTCGACCGTGCGCGCCTTCCTCGACCGCGAGTGCCCGATGACCCTCGTCCGAGCAGTAGTTGAGAAGGGCGCCGTCGTCGAGAAAGGCACCGCCGCCGACGAGCTCTGGGCTCAGATGGTCGAGCTCGGATGGCCGGCGCTCACCGTGCCCGAGGAGTACGGCGGCGTCGGCCTCGGCTTCATCGAATTGGCGGTCGTCGCCGAAGAACTCGGACGGGCGATGGCGCCCGGGCCCTTCCTCGCCACCGTCACCCAGTTCATTCCCGCCCTGCGCCACGCCGGCACACCTGAACAGCAGCAGCGCTTCCTGAGCGCGGTTGCGAACGGTGAACTCACTGGCTCGCTCGCCGTCGGAGGCAACGTCACCGCTGCGAGGACAGACGGGGCGTGGACACTGTCAGGCACCGTGCGCCACGTCGTCGACGGCGATCACGCCGACGACATCGTGGTGATGGCCCGCGTCGACGGAGGGAACGGGCTGTTCATCGTCCCCGGCAACGAGGTGCAGACCACACCGGAGCGGGCGCTCGACCAGTCGCGCCGGCTGGCGACGATCGAGCTCGACGGCGTGTCAATCGCCGAAGACCGCATCCTCGGCGATCCCGGTCACGTCGACGACGCCCTCGACCTCGCGGTCGGCGAAGCGACGACCGCGCTCGCGCTCGAGCTGGTCGGCACGTGTCAGGCGATCTTCGATCTTGCCCTCGAGTACGCCAAGGAGCGTCACCAGTTCGGCGTGCCCATTGGCTCGTTCCAAGCCACCAAGCACAAGTTCGCCGACATGCTCGTGGCTCTCGAACGCGCTCGCGCCACCAGCTACTTCGCGGCGGCGACGATCGCCGAGGACGACGAACGGCGACCCCTTGCCGTGGCCATGGCTAAGGCGGCGGCCGGCGACGCGCAGCGTCGCATAGCCCAGGAAGGCATCCAGATCCTCGGCGGCATCGGCTACACGTGGGAACACGACATGCACCTGTACGTGAAACGGGCCAAGACGGGCGATGCGCTTTTAGGAACGTCTTCCGATCACCGGGCACGAGTCGCCCGGATACTCGGGCTGTAACCGGGTCTCGTCTGTACCATCAAAGCAACGCTTGTAACTGCAAGCGGTGTGGGACAACAAGGGGGATGGGAAAGATGCGAGCGCTCCGCGCGTTCACTGTCGTCGTACTGGCCACGGGGTTCATCGCCGCAGCGTGTGGCGGCGGTGGCGGCACCAAGAGTCAAACTCCGGCGGAGGCAAAGGCTGAGATCACAGCCGCATGGCAGAAGTTCTTCGACCCGGCGGTACCGGTCGAGGCCAAGAAAGACATCGTGCAGGACTACAACACGCTGCTGCCGACGTTGAAGACGCAGACCACGAACCCGCAGGCCGCCGGCATCAAGGCCGCGGTGAAGGACGTGACGCTGCAGGGCGACAGCTCGGCGCAGGTGACCTACGACATCGTCAACGCCAAGGACGGCACACCGCTCCTGCCGAACGCGTCCGGCCAAGCGGTCAAGGTGAACGGGAAGTGGCAGGTCAGCGAGCAAACCTTCTGCTCGCTCATCAAGCTCTCCGACCCCAACGTCAAGTGCCCCTAGCGCCAAGGCGCTAACGCACGACGGCAGTTACGCCGGTTCGCCCGGCAACAACCGCTCGGCCTGGTCGCCGATCTCGGCGGCCAGGCCGCGGTAAACCACCTGGCCCTGGGTGAGCAGCACGACGTACTCGGCGAACTCGAGGGCCCGGTCGACGTGCTGTTCGATCACCACGAGCGTTGTCCCCTGCTCACGGATCTCGGCCAACGCGTCGAACACCACGTCGACGATGGCGGGGGCAAGCCCCAGGGAGAGCTCGTCGACGACGAGCAACCGCGGCGGGTCGGCGAACACGCGAGCCAATGAGAGCATGCGCTGCTCGCCACCGGAGAGCGTGCTCGCGCTCTGGCGACGGCGTTCGGCAAGGCGAGGGAAACGGTCGTAGGCCCGCTCCAGCGCCCCGGCCACGCCCGAACGTCCGAGCGACTGACGGAAGCTGAGCACCAGGTTCTCCTCGACCGACAACGACGCGAAGACCGACCGGCCCTCGGGAGCGTGCGCGATGCCCATGCGGGCCAGCCGCCAGGCCGATAGGCCGGTGACGTCCTCTCCTGCGAAGCGCACCCGGCCCGCCGTGGGCGTGATGAGGCCGGTGATCACGCGCGCCACGCTCGTCTTTCCTGAGCCGTTCGAACCGAGCAAGGCCAGCGCCGAGCCCTCGGGCACGCTGAACGAGACACCGAACAAGGCCCGGAAGGCGGCGTAGGCCGCGTCGACATTCTCGACTTCGAGCAACGGTGCGGCGGGCGTGACCGACTCGAGCGGCACGGCCATGCCTACGCCACCCCTCGGCCCAGGTAGGCATGGCGGACCCGCTCGTCACCAAGAACGTCATCGACCGGTCCGGACGCCAGCAGGGCGCCCGAGTCGATCACGAACAACCGCGTGACCACCCGTCGCACCATCTCCAGATCGTGCTCGACGAGCAACACGGCCGTGTCCTTCTGCTCCTGTGTGGTCCGGAGCACCGCTGCCAACGCCAGTGCCTCCACGCGGTCGAGACCGGACGAGGGCTCGTCCAACAACAACAGCGCCGGGTCGGTGATCAGCGCCCGTCCGAGCTCGACCAGCCGGGCGTGGCCCAGGCTCAGCGCCTCGACGGGGACGTCGGCGGCGCCGCCGAGGCCGACCAATTCGACCATCTCCGCCACACGTTCCTGCTCCTCGGCCGTCGGCCGCCCCCCGCCAATGAGGTCGAACAGGATGCCGCCTCGACGCCGGCGGGCCCGCTCCGCGATCAGCAGGTGCTCCCCGACGGTCAGGCCCGAGAACAGCTCGATGCGCTGGAACGTGCGGCCAATGCCGAGCCGCGCCCGCTTATGGATCGGCATCCCGGCCAGATCGGTGCCCTTGAACGTCACCCGCCCGGCTTCGGGGCGCAGGAGGCCGAGCAGGCAGTTGAAGAACGTGGTCTTGCCCGCGCCGTTCGGGCCGACGAGACCCACAGCCTCACCCTCGCCGACGTCCAAGCTCACATCCTGGAGAGCCATGACCCCGCCGAAGTGCTTCGAGATCCCGACGGCTTCGAGCAACGGGGGCCGCAAGCTCACGCCGGCACCTCTTCGCGTTGCTGTTCGTCGGTTGGCGGTGGGCCTTCTTGGCGCGGTGGCGCCTCGCGGGCATCGCGTCGCTTGTTCCAGGCCAGGATGCGCTCCATGCTCCGCCGCTTGCCGAACTCGACAGCGCCCTCCGGATGCTTGGCGTAATTGATGGCGCCGAAGCCGAACAGGACGTACTCGAGGTTGGCCCAGCGCCCTGGCAGGTGATGCAGCAGCTCAGGCACGAAGACGAGCGCCATCCCGGCGTTGACCGCGCCTTCGACGGTGCGCACACCGGTGGTGACGACGAGCACCAACCAGAACAACGAATAGAAGTAGTTGAAGCTGTCGCTGCTGACCGTGCCCTGCAGCGACGCGAGGAGGGCGCCGCCCAGCCCGGCGATAGCGGCCGACAGGGCAAAGGCAACGATCTTGGCGCGGCGGGGGTCGATGCCAACGGTCTCGGCCGCGACCTCGCTTCCCCTGATCGCGGCCAGGCGCTGGCCGGTCGTCCCGCGGCGCACGAAGATCACCACGAGGGCGCATATGGCGAAGATCGCCATGGCTAAGAGGAAGAACGCTCGGTCGGCAGTGAAGTTGATCGGCCCCAACTGTGGGCGGGGCACCGCCACGCCGCTCTGGCCGTTGCCAGCCCACGTCTGCGGGAACACGAGATTGTCGACCATCAGGGCGAAGGCGAACGTGGCCAGCGCCAGATAGAGCCCGCCGAGCCGGAACGCGGGAAGGGCGACAACTACACCGACCAATGCCGCCACGACGGCGCCCGCCACCATGGCGATCAGCACGGGAACACCGTGGTGGGTTGCCAGCTGCGCGGTCGTGAAGGCCCCCACCCCTGCAAACGTGGCCTGGCACAACGAGATCTGCCCGGCCATGCCGACGATCACCGTGTACGAGAGGAAGATGACGCTCATGACGATCCCCTGCGTCACCAGGAAAAGCCAGAACGACGGCAGGGCGAACAGAGACACGCCGAGGAAGGCGACGATGAACGTCGGGAACATGATCTTGTTGAGCCGCTCGAGACGTTCGTCGCGCAAGGTCGCGGCGAGCGGCGGCGGCGGTGGGTTCACGCCCGCGAGAGGATCGGTGACGTCCGGCTTGCGCAGCCCGGGCCAGAACAGCAGCAGAGCGAAGAGGAGGATGAACGGCACCGACGGGCGGAAGCCCTTCACCAGCAGGTTGCCCAGCGGCAGGTACTTGGTGAGGACCTCCTGGCCGACGCCGAGGATGAGGCCGCCCAACAACGTCAACGGCAGGCTGCGGAGCTTGCCGAACACAGCGGCGGCGATGGCGGCCACCATCAACACCGTGAAGTTGGTGGAGTCGACGCGCGCGTACAGGGGGGCGAGTAGCACGCCCGCCAATGCGGCAAGGACGCTCGAGAGCACCCATGCAGACGTCGCCACCCGCTCGGCGTTGATCCCGTTGAGCTGGAGCAAGCGCGGACTCTCCACGACTGCCCGCATGCGCAGCCCGAAGGCGGTCGATCGGAACAGGACCCCGAGCCCGACGACGACGAGGACCGTCGCAATGACGACCGCCAGTTGGTTGGAGTCGATCCCGTAGCCGTGGAACTTGTAGAAGTGCTCAGGCGTCGGACCGACGGCCGGTGGGCGCAGCTTGGCGGCCGTGCCGAACCACACGGCCTGGATCAACGCGGGCAGGCCGACCAGTAGGCCGAGGGCGGCGACCAGCTTGACCGTCGCCGAAGCGGTCCGCAGGTAACGGAAGATGGCCCGGTCGAGCACGAATCCCATCACCGGGCCGACGACCAGCACCGAGACGAGGAACGCCGCCCAGGTCGGCCAGTGGTGGGTACCGGCGGTGTCGTAGAAGACGGCGGCCGAGATGTACGCCTGGGCGCCGAACGCCAGGTTGAACACGCCCGACGAGCGGTACGTGAGCACAAGGCTCACGGCCACGAGCGCGTAGATGCACCCGTAGGGAATCCCGGGGATGGCGTAGGTGAGGAGGCTGCTCACCGAGCTACCCCGTTCTCCTAGACGTTAGGAACGGTGGGCGAGTTGTGCGGGTAGCACACGAACGGCTGCTTGAAGATCGGCGTGAACTTGCCATGCTGCACCTGGATGTAGGCGTCGCAGTCCGTGGGGTTGATCGCCGTGTGCTGGATCGTCCAGTTGACCGGTCCCTCGATTTGGTTAGCCGTGTAGTCGGTGAGCGTGTTGAGGCTGTCGACGAGTTTCTGCCTCGTCAGGTCCTTGCCCGCCATCTTCAGGCCCTGAACGAAGAGGTCGGCGTCGATCCAGCCGGCGAGCACGACCTCGCTGATCTTGGTGTTCGGCTTGCGCTTCTTCATCTCGTTCAGGAACTGCGTCATGCCCGGCGAGCTGCTCGCCTCTTCGAACGGGACGAACGAGGTTCGGAAGTACACGCCCTCGTAGAGGTCTGGGAACTGAGCCAGCGCTGCCGCGTCGTATCCGGTCGGCCAGAACTGCTTGACGTTGGTCAGTCCGTCCCGGCGCAACGTCTTGGACAACAGGGTGTTGCCGGAAACGTCCATGCACGTCGTGACGAAGTCGGCGCCCGAGTCCTTCACGCGTTGCACGTCGGCGTCGAGGCTCGTCGTGCCGAACGAAAGGCTCGAGTCGTTGAAGACCACGGGGAATCCATACTTCTTGAACGAGTTCTCCGCCCCGACGGCACAGTCGCGCGACTGGCTGACGTTGTAGGCGAAGATGGCGACCTTCTTGGCACCGATGTTCTTGGCCAGGTACCCGTAGAACGGCGACGGCCCGGTGAAGTCGATGAATGACCCCGACTGCCCGTACAGCGTCGGTCCGAGCGACCACTCAGGATTGATCAACCAACCGAACGTCGGGACGTTGTGCTCAGCGAGGTATTTGCCGCCGGGGAACAGCGGAGACGCCACCGGAATGACGGCGAAGACCTTGTTCTGCTCGTTGAGGGCGCGCGCCTGAGACGCGTTGCGCGTCGCATCGGTGGCGTCGTCGAGCTTGGCGGTCAGCTTGATCTTGCGGCCGTTCACTCCGCCCTGCTCGTTGATCATGTCGAAGTAGGCCTGCGCGCCGTCGAAGATCGGTCCGTACTGATCGCCGAGCGGACCGGTGAGCGCCGCCAGACCGCCGACGTCGACCTCAGTACTGCTGACGCCCTGGGTCTGACCGGAGCCGCCGCTCGAGTTGCCGGACGACGCGTTCGAACAGGCAACGCCAGCCATCGCCATCGCCATCGCGACGGCTAAGAACTTGGTCTTCACTCCCACAACCCCCTGTCGAACCTGACTGTACCGTCAGGGTTCGCGTACGGGCGGGCACAGTCCGAAATCGACTTTCGGCCCGTATACGTGCCTTCTTCGGCGGTAGGTCGGGAAGAAGCGGGTACCGTTCGAACAGTGGCGGAGAAGCGCGACAACGACCTCCAAGCCGACGAGATCTTCCGTCTTCTGGTGGAAAGCGTCCGCGACTACGCGATCTTCATGCTCGATCCGACGGGCCACGTCGCCACCTGGAACCTCGGCGCGGAGCGGATCAAGGGCTACAAAGCAGACGAGATCATCGGTCGCCACTTCTCGACCTTCTATCTGCCGGAAGACGCAGCAACCGGCATCTGTGAGGCCGAGCTGGAGGACGCCCAGAAGTACGGCCGGATCGAAGCCGAGGGCTGGCGGCTCCGTAAGGACGGTTCCAAGTTCTGGGCCGGCATCGTCATCACCGCCCTGTACGACAAGGACGGTCGCCTTCGCGGGTTCGCCAAGGTCACCCGCGACAACACCGAAAGCCGGAGAGTCACCGAGGCGCTCCTCGAGCACGAACGGCTCTTGGCCGAGACCCAGCGCGTTGCCGGGCTGGGGAGCTGGGAGTGGGACATCACCAATGGCAACGTCACGTGGTCCGACGAGATGTTTCACATCTTCGGTCTCGGCGAGGCGGCGTCGGTGCCGACCTACGACGGGTACATCCAGCTTCTTGGCCCCGAAGAGCGCGTCCTTGCCGAGGAGCTCGTGCGACGGTGCCTCGAGACCGGAACGCCGTATGTGTTCGAGCACGGCGTGAGCACGCCTGATGGTGACGAACGGTGGGTGCAGGCGCGCGGCCGCGCCATCAGGGACGAACGTGGCGACGTGGTGAAGCTCCAGGGCACGGTGCAGGACATCACCGACCAGCACCAGGCGGCCGCGGCCCGCCAGCAGCTCGAGGCTCTCGCTCTCCGCCAACGTCACGCGCTCGAGGTCAACGACGACATCATCCAGGGCCTGGCCATCGCCGACCTGGCGCTCAACCTCGAGGACTACGACAAAGCGCGCCAAGCCATCGCCGACACCCTGACCGCGGCGCGCCGGTTCGTGACCGACTTGCTCGGTGACACCGGTGACGCTGCCGACGCGGTCACGATCTCGCCAGGCGACCTGCGCCGTCGCCGGCGCGGAGACGGTTGAGGTGCGTCTCGTCGTGGTCGACAACGACAGCGAGGCCCTCGACCTCCTGGTCATGGACTTGAAGCTCGAAGGCCACGAGATCGTCGGCACCGCCTTCGGCGGCGACGGCGCCCTTCAGCTGTGCCGCGAGGTGAGCCCCGACGCACTCGTCGTGGACTTCCGGATGCCGCCCGGGCCCAACGGCGTGCAGACTGCAGAGAACCTCCATGCCGAGATGCCTGACATCCGGGTCGTGATCTACACGAACTACGTGAACGCCGACGTCATCAGAGGCGCACGGAAGGCGGGCGCCATCCTCATCGAGAAGGGCAACCTTCGCGCCCTGCGAAGAGCGCTGGTCGACACCAGTAGTTGAAATCGGTTCAGTAGCCCAGGCGGGCGGCCAAAGCCGTTCTCACCGCATCGGCGTCCGGCTCACCGTCGACGAACATGTCGAAGATCTCGATTCCGAGGGCGGCCAGGCGGGTCAGGCTCGGCCTTCCGGCATTCGGCGGCAGCGCTTCGGGGTGGTCGGCGAGGAAGGTCGCTGCGGCTTGGACGGCGGCGTGCTCCTGGCGGGCGGCCGAAGTCCCGTACGTGAAGCGCCAGCGCACGGCGCGTCGTCCGATCTCGACGGGCACGTCCTCGTCCTGATCGAAGCCGGCCGCGGGGAGCACGCGACAGTCGTAGGTGCGGCACGTTCGGGGCCGGTGCTCGTAGATCGAGCAGCGACCGTCGACCAGCATCGGGCAGTGACCATTCTCGTCGTAGCCGAGGAGAACGTGACCGTCCGGCCGCCCAGGCGCGGGGAAGAGCAGCTCCGCGGGGATGTGGGCCAACGCGTCGGACTCGTCCGGTGCGACGTGCACGAACTGGGAGGACGTGCAGCACGCCGTGCAGTCGCCGCACGGAACATCCGCAACGGCGCCGGAACGGATCGCACCTCGGATGCTGTCGAGCCAGGTGGCGAAATCCCCTGCCGCGAGGTCGAGGGACAAGCGCGGTCAGTCGGTGGGCGAGCCCACCGGTTCTGCCTCAGCCGGCGGCGGCTCCGTGGGCGCGGCCACCAACGGAAGGGCGAACGTCAGCGTGGTGCCGCCGGGCTGGCTCGTGGCCCAGATGCGTCCGTTGTGGGCCTCGATGATGCGCTTGCAGATGTAAAGCCCGAGGCCGGTGCCACGCGTGTCGTTGGCCCGGCCGCGCACGAACTTGTCGAACACCCGGGAAAGCTCGTCTGCGGGAATCCCGGCACCTCGATCGGTGACGGAGACCTCCACGTCGCGCCCGTTGGGGGTGACGCTGATGTCGATCGGCGTCTCCGGTGCCGAGTTCTTGGCTGCGTTGTCGAGAAGGTTGGTGAGGACCTGCTGAATACGCTCGGGATCGGCGCGCACCCAGGCGTTCTCGTCAGAGGTCGACACCGAAAGAGGACGGGTGGGCTGGAGATCCTGCGCTGCGGTCGCAGCCGAAGCAACCTCGGCATTGATGTCGACGATCTCGAAGACGTACGACAGCTCTCCCGACTCGATGCTCGCCGTGTCGAGCACGTCACGTGTCAATGCATGGAGGCGGCGGGCATTGGTGGACGCCCTGCCGAGCGCCGCCCGGCGGTCGTCGTCGGACATGGCGTCCCAGTGGTCCAGCGTGGTCTGCAGGAAGCCGAGGAGCCCCGTCACCGGGGTGCGTAGCTCGTGGGAGACGATGCTCATGAACTCCTCGCGCACGGCATTGATCTCAGCGAGGCGCCGTTGCTCTTCGCGGGCGGCGCGCAGACGACGCAGCAGGAAGAAGAACAAGAGCCCGCCGCCGAGCACGGCAGCAACGGCGAGCAACAACAGGGCCGAACGCAGGGGGCCGGTCAGTCCGCCCTCGAACTCCGACGTCTTCTGACGGAAGACGGCAGTCCACCCGATGGTGGGCAGGTCACCGACGGCGATGATGTGATCGCCCTGGTGACGGAAACCCGGCTTCTCGTCGGCCGTGAGGCCGAGCGGGCGCACCGACGTACCGTTCAGCGCCGGATCGCTGGCGCCAGCAACAAAGCCGCGGTCGTCGACGAAGATGTACTGGCCGGTCTTGCCACTGCGCAGCTCTTTCAGGATGGCGCTGAAGGCGGAGTCGGGCGACACGTCCGTCTCGCTGACGTACGCCCCGATGGGGTGGCCCTGCGCGTTCTTCAGCGGATAGGCAAACGCGGTCGTCGGCACGGAAGTCGTGACACCCGGCGCAACAGGCAATACCGCTGGCTTCGGATTCGGGCCCAACACCTTGTCGAGCTCGGGCCGCTGCAGCTTGTTGCCGACCTTCGCGTTCTCGAGCAGCACGCCATTGACGATGATGCCGTCGGTGTTGATGAGCACGGAACCAGCGCGCGCGTTGGGCGCCTGGAGAAGCTGCAGCCGTTCGAGGTCGGTCGGGTCGTTGGGCGTGAGGTTCCAAGGCGCGGCGTTCACGGCACTGTTGCCGGCGAAAGCCTGCTTGACCGCAGAATCGAGCTCACCGCTCAGCTGCTGCACCTGCGACAGCTGCAGACGCTCCAAAGCCTTGCGACCGTTGTGCTGCGCCTCGAGCACCGTAGCGATGATGAGGGCGGCCAGCGCGAGCACGAGCAGCGCGCCCCCGACTGCCAGCCATCGATCGCGCGTGCGACCACTCATTGCTCTATTCCACCAGGTCTGGCACCGGTCGTCCCGGCATCTCCGACTCCATGAGCATGCCGGGCTCGGTTGGGAACAGGGCGACGAACCGGGCGCCGCCGCCTTCCGCGCTGTCGACCGCCACCGCCGCGTTGAGGCGATCGGCGAACTCCTTGACGATCGCCAGGCCGATGCCTGCGCCCCGCGTGCGGTGGGTGGCCTCGGTCTCCGAACGGTAGAAGCGGGTGAACACCCGAGTGCGCTCGTCAGCGGGGATGCCTGGCCCTTGGTCAGACACGGCGAGCAAAGCGCGCGAACCGGACGGCTCCACCTTGACGGTGATCGTTGTGTCGGGCGGTGCGTACTTGGCGGCGTTCGACAGGAAATTGCCGAGAATGCGCTCGACGGCATCAGGGTCGGTGAAGGCGATCACGTCCGGTTTGATGTCGAGCGTGAGGTGGTGCTGCTCGAGAAGGCTGGCCAGCTGCTCGACGGTCTGCTGCACAAGCTCGCTCAACGACACCAATCTCGGCGCGACGGTCAGGGCGTGGCGCTCGAGGCGGGCGAAGTCGAGCAGGTCGTCGACGAGACGCTTGAGCGAACCCGCGTTGCGGGCGATGCGATCGATGAACTCGCGGCGCTGCTCGTCAGAGAGCGTCTGCCAGTGCTCGACGAGGAGCGAGCCGAAGCCCTCGATGGCGGCCACCGCCGTGCGCAGCTCATGCGAGACCGTGCTCAGGAAGCTCAGCTTCATGCGGTCTAGGTCTCGCAGCCGTCGCACGGTCTCCTGCTCCCGCAGGTAGAGCTGCGCATTCCCCAGGGCGGCGGCCAACAGGTCGGCGACAGCACGCAGCGAATTGAGCTGCGAGCGTTCAAGGACCCGGCGCGAGCGGGCGCGCAGCGTGCCGACGGTCCGGCCCGTGCGTTGCAGCGGAATGATGAAGTCGTGGGAGGCGTCGACTTCAACGGTGGTGGGCCCGACCTGGACCATCGGACGGTCCGGCGGAGGCGTGGGCCCGATGGCGAAGGTGTCTATTAGCTCGCCTTCTGGGTTTGCGGCTGCGATGCCGAGGCGGTCGAGGTCGAACTGCTGGGCCAGCTGCACAGCGAAGTCGGGAAGGAGCTCGCCGAGGTCGAGGCTCTGCTGCAACAAGGGCCCGGCGTCGGCGATCAGCCGCACCTCGCTCGCCCGGGCCCGCTCGCGTTCTTGCGAGGCACGGCCGGCTCGGCGCAGAAGGGCGAAGAGAGCGACGAGGCAGGCGAGGACGGCGGCGATGGTGAGAGCGAGAGCCCACCACGTGGGCCGAGCGGGCACCGCGCCAGGGCCCGCCCACGCCGTGATCGTCCAGGTGCGGTTGGCGATCGATACCTGCTTCTGGACGGCCGCGTGCTGCGTGGAGGAGGCCGCGGGTGACGCGTAGAACTGGTGCGACCCGTCGTCGATCGTCACCCCCGTGGTGTGCAACGCATCACTGGTCAGCGAGCTCTCCGCCACGGCCCGGGGGTTGATCACGCCGAGGAGGTAGCCCTGTATCTGGGCCCGGCGCTCCGCGGTCGAGTCGGGGATGTCGGGCGAGCCGAACTGCGGGTAGACGATTAGTGCCGAGTGCGGTCCGGGAAAGCCCCCCGCCTGCGGCTCCGCGGCCGCCGGCTGGCCGTCGTCGCGGGCGAGGTCGAGGGCCTGACGATTCTCAGCGATCTTCGAGACGTCGAGCCCGACGGGCAGGACTTGTGAACCGGCGGGGGTCGTGGCGGTCACGATCGCACTGTCGCCCTGCACCGTGGCGACACCGAGGACGTCGACCAGGCCATTGCTCGGAAGTGGCCCGGCAAGGCGTGCGAGCGTGCCGCTGTCCACGTCGGGTCGACCCTGGAGCAGGCCATTCACGCGCCCGAGATAGATCGGCGCGTTCAGCCCCCGTCCGATTGTTGCTGCGACCTGACCGGTCGCGCGCTTGAACCGTGTCGTCGCACTCGCCGCGTCGCGCCAGTACGCCCACTCGAGCCCGAGGACCAAAGCCGAGCAGACGAGCGCCACGATGACCGCGGCAAGAGCTGTGTTTCGTCGTCCCCCTATGTTCCGGGAGCGTACTTCCAGAGGGCTTCGGGAACTCGCGATATCTCGCGCTTTGACATGCACGCCCGGATGCCGAGTTGGGCGGCTTTCGCCACGATGTCCGGATCGAGGTAGGCGCTGAAGAGGATGATCGCCTGCTCGGGATGCTCGGCAAGAATTCGTTCCGCCGTCTCGAGCCCCGTCGCGCCTGGCATGCGCTGGTCAAGCACGACGATCTCGGGACGCTTCTCCCGCCACTGGTTCACGGCGTCCTCACCGTCGACGGCCTCGCCGGCCACATGCAGGCCCTCGTTGGCGATCTCGATAGTGGAACGCAGCAATGCCCGCATGTCTTCCTCATCGTCCACGATGAGTACTCCCGTGACGGGCTTGGACCCCACAGCTGAGCCTCCTGCACCCTGGGTTGGCTTCGTTGGCCTGGTCAAATACTAGGCCCGGCCAACCGCTTATACCTCAAAGGGTCCCGTGCGTGTCATGCGTCCTACGCTTCGCGCCAGTGACCGAACGCGAACTGCTGCTCACGGGAATCGGTGGGCAAGGCGTGCAGCTGGCGGCGCAGGTCGTCGCCCGCGCCGCCGTCCTCGAGGGCAGGGACGTGATGCTCTTCGGCGTCTACGGCGGCGTCATGCGTGGGGGCAACTCCGATGCAACCGTGGTTGTCGCCGACGGACCCGTTCAGGCGCCGCCGATCGTGTCGCATGCATGGTCGGCCGTCGCGCTGCACCCCCGGTACTGGGAGCCGCTGCGCGCCCGTCTCGTGCCCGACGCCGTGGTTGTCGTGAACTCGTCGCTGTTCGAGGAGCCTGTCGACCTCCCCCGGGTGTTCGAGGTGCCGGCCACCGAGGTGGCGACCGAGCAGCTGGGAAATCCGATGGCGGTGTCGATGGTGGCGACGGGGGCCTACGTCGCCCTCACCGGGCTCGTCACCCTCGACTCCGCGATTGCGGCCATGCGTGAATCACTGCCCGCCTACCGCCGTCAGCACGCCGACGCCAACGCTGAGGCGCTGCGCGCGGGCGCCGCACTCGTCGAACCGCTTGCCGCGCCCGCCTGGTCCCCGATGACGGCGACGACCGTATGAGCACCGTCGTGGTCCGCGGCACGGTGCACATCGACACCGAGGCCTGCAAAGGGTGCGAGCTCTGCATCCCCGCCTGTCGTCCGGCCGTACTCGTCATGTCCACCGACGTCAACCAGACCGGGTATCGCTATCCCGAGTTGCTGCCGGGCTGCACTGGGTGCCGAGCGTGTCTCGACGTGTGCCCCGACTTCTGCTTCGACGTCTTCAAGTACGAGCATCCCATCGAGGTCGAGGTTCCCTCGGCCGCAGAGCTGGAAGCCCGATGAAGCGCTTGATGGAAGGTTCTGAGGCGATGGCCGAGGCTGCCATCGCGTCCGGGTGCCGGTTCTTCGCCGGGTACCCGATGACGCCGTTCACGGAGTTGCTGGAGAACTTCGCCAAGAAGCTGCCCGGCATCGGCGGTGTGTGTGTCAACGCTGAGAGCGAGCTCGAAGCGGTGGGCATGGCCTGGGGCGCACTGGCCACCGGCGCCCGGGCGGCAACGGGATCCACCGGCCAAGGCCTCTCGCTGATGCAGGAGTCCTTCTCCGAGATCACTCTCGCCGAGCTGCCGCTGGTCGCCTTCAACATGGCCAGGGGCCAGGGTGATTATTTTCAGTCGACGCGCGGTGGTGGCCATGGCGACTACCGGCACATCGTCTTGGCGCCGATGGACATCGCCGAGGCTGTCGAGCTCACCCAGCTGGCGTTCCATCTGGCCGACCTCTGGCGCAACCCCGTGCTCGTTCAGGGCGACTACCTGCTCGCCCACACGGCCGAAGCCGTCGACGTAGCACCACTCGATTTCGGACCTCTGCCCGACAAGGACTGGCCGGTCGACGGCTCAGGTGGCGGCACCGGCCGCTCGAAGGTCATCTCCCCCCTCGGCATCGGGAAGACGAACACTCCAGGGCCCGGCATCGAGGGCCAGCAGCAGGCGGTGGCCGACAAACTGGTCCGCATCGCCGCGTCGGAGCCGCGCGCCGAGAGCGGCTTCCTCGAAGACGCCGACCACGTGGTTGTGGCCTTTGGTACGCCCGCCAAGTTCGTGCGCTACGCCGTACGCCGCCTGCGCGACAAGGGTCTCCGCATCGGCTACGTGCGCCCGGTCACGCTGTGGCCGTTCCCGACCGATGCCGTCGCCGAGGCGACTGCTGGAAAGCGCAGCGTGCTGGTGTTCGAGCTGAACGCCGGCCAGATGGTCGACGACGTGCGCCTCGCCGTGCTCGGGCGTGCGCCGGTGCGTTCCATCGGCGGAATCTCCACCGACCACTCCGGATTCGGGGTCGGAGCCCTGCTCGACGTCGAGGTCATCAGCGGGCGCATCGAGGACGGCCTGGCTGCGACTGAAGGGGTACCCGCGTGACGCAACAGGACGAGCCGATTCTCCACCCCGTTGGCGAAAAGCTGCCGTCGCTCCTGCAGACCGGCGAACACGATCTGTGCCCTGGCTGCGGTGAGCCGGTCGCCATCCGCATTCTCCTGGAGACGATCGCCGAGATGGGCCTTACGGCGTCGACCATCGGCGTCGTCGGTATCGGCTGCTACACCGCTTTTGCCCGCACCCTCGACGTCGACATCGTGCAGGCGCTGCACGGCCGGGCGCCGTCAGTGGCGACAGGCGTCAAGCGCATGCAGCCGGGCAAGGCCGTGTTCACGCTCCAGGGCGACGGCGACATGGTCAACGAAGGCCTGCAGGAAGTCCTTCACACCGCAGCGCGGGGTGAGAGCGTGACGTGCGTGCTGCTCAACAACGGCGTGTTCGGTGAGACGGGCGGCCACATGACGGCCACGAGCGTGCTCGGACAGCGCACGAAGACAAGCCTCGAGGGCCGGGACGCGAGCTACCACGGCTATCCGATCGTCATCGGCGACCTGCTCGCCCGCCTCGAAGGCGCCGCGTATGTCGCACGCGGTTCGGTGCAGAACGCCGGCGCAGTGGCCCGAACCAAGCGCATGATGCACAAGGCATTCGAATCCCAGCTGGCCGGTGACGGCTTCTCGATGGTGGAGGTGCTGACCATGTGTCCCACCGGTTGGTTCGTACCCACCGTCGAGGGCCCCGACTACATGGGCGACACCCTCGGCCAGGTCCATGTGATGGGCGAGCTGAAAGCCGGCAGGTGAACTTCGACTATCCGGCGGAGGCCGAAGCCTTCCGCAGCGAGTTCCGCGCATGGCTGGAAGCAAACTTCGATCCGTCCTTGAGGGGCGCACGCCCGATGGCGGTACTCGATTCGGCCGAGGAGTTGGAGCGAATGCGGGCGTGGAACCGCACGCTCGCGGACGCCGGGTACGCCGCCATCGCCTGGCCTGCGGAATACGGCGGCCGTGGCGCGAGCGTCATGGAGCAAGTGGTCTACGCCGAGGAGCTCCATCGGGCCGGCGCGCCGGGGACGCTGAATGTCATCGGCATCTCCAACATCGCCCCGTCGATCATGCAGCACGGGACCGACGAGCAGAAGCGGCGGTTCCTACGGCCGATGCTGCGGGGAGACGAGATCTGGTGCCAGGGGTTCTCCGAGCCCAACGCCGGCTCCGACCTGGCCTCACTCCAGACGCGTGCGGTTGCCGACGGCGACGACTTCGTGGTCAACGGTCAGAAGGTGTGGAACACGTTCGGCAACATCGCCGACTGGTGTGAGCTCCTCGTACGCACGGACCCCGAGGCTGCGAAGCACAAGGGCATTTCGTGCCTGCTCGTCGACATGCGCCTTCCCGGCATCGAGAGCCGGCCGCTCGTCACGATCACAGGAGAGTCGGAGTTCAGCGAGATCTTCTTCACCGAGGTGCGCGTCCCCCGGAAGGCGCTGCTCGGACCCGAGAACGAGGGATGGCGGGTAGCGATGACCACCCTCACCCACGAGCGTGGAGGCGTGGCCAGTCTGCATCTCGGGGTACGGAAGAAAATCGCCAACCTGATCGAGCTGGCGCGCACCACCGAGCGGCGCGGCCGCCCGGCCGTCGACGATCCGGTGCTGCGGCAGAACCTGGCCCGTCTGTATGTCGAGGGCGAGTACCTCAAGCTGCTGAGCGACCGAGCGATTTCCGGCCTGCTGCACGGACGGCAGGCGGGACCGGAGACGAGCGTGGCCAAGCTGGTGTGGAGCGACTGCGAGAGCCACGTCGCCGACCTCGCCGGCCAGCTTCTCGGCCCCGCAGCCAATACGGGGTCGTGGGGGCGTGACCGTGTCTATGTGCGCGCCCTCTCCATTGCCGGTGGAACGACACAGGTCAACAAGAACATCATCGCCCAGCGCGTCTTAGGCCTTCCGCGCGCCTAGCCAGTGCTGCGCAAGCTCCTGATCGCCTTGGCGATCCTGATCGTCATCTTCGTCATCGCCGACTTCGCAGCGAAGGCCTACGCCACCAGCCAGCTCCGCGATCGGGCAGAGCACGCCGTCAAGGGTGCGACCTCGGCCAGCGCCTCGATCACCTCGTTCCCTTTCAGCGCCCGTCTGCTGCTCGGCGGCGAAGTCCAGAAGGTGCACCTCACCGTCGGCCCCGTTGACGCCAGTCACGTCACCTTCGAGTCGGTGTCACTCGACCTCGACGACGTCCGTGTCGACCGCAACCGCCTGATCAATCATCAGCAGGTCCAGCTCACCGGGCTGAGCAGCGGGACCGTCACCGCCGAGCTCACCGACACGGAGATCTCGCGCTTGGCCGGGACACGCGTCACCTTCCATCCGGGCCGGGTCACGGTGAGCGCGGCCGGCGTCGACGTCGGCGCCACCGTGCAGATGACCGACGGGTCGATGTCCTTCGGGGGACTCAGGCTCCCGATCAAGTTCCGGATCCCGCGCGGCCCGCTGTTCCCCTGTGACGCCACCAACGCTGTGGTGAAAGAGGGCGCGGTCGACGTGAGCTGCACCATCAATCGTGTGCCGGCCGAGCTGGCGGGGGTTACCGTCAAGGCGTGACCGCGCTGGTCGGTCGAGATCTCGAACTCGCGACGCTCGAGACGTTGCTGGCGGACGCGCGCACCGGGCGGGGGCGCAGCGTCGTGCTCCTCGGCGACGCCGGCATCGGCAAGACCACTCTGGCCGAAGCGATCGCCGATCTCGCCGCCGACCATGAATGCCTGGTCGGGTGGGGCCGGTGCCCCGACGGCGAAGCGCCGTCCTATTGGGCGTGGCGCCAGGCGCTGCGCGCCGTATTGGGATCCCGCGCAGACGACCTCTTTGTCGAAGCGGACGCCGCGGGACGACCGGAGTTCTTCGCATCGGTAGCGACAGCTTTGGAGGAAGTCACTGCGGATCGCCCGGCAACGGTCATTCTCGAGGACGTCCATTGGGCGGACGCCTCGACACTGGCGCTGGTGCAGTTCCTGGTTGGCGCCTTGCCGGGCGTCCACGCGCTGCTCGTGCTCACGGCACGCGACGACCCGACGGAGATGAGCCCGGACTCGGCCGGCGCCCTCGCCAACCTTCCGCCCGCCGTTCTCCGCCTTGAGCTCTCGGGGCTCGACGAGGATTCGACCGCGGAAGTCGTGAAGGCGGTGATGGGCGGAGATCCCTCACCCGACCTCCTCTCCGCTGTCCACTCCCGCACCGCCGGCAATCCCTTCTTTGCCACCGAGGTCGCACGCCTCTACTCCCTTCGCGGCGGCGACGCCATCGACATCCCGAAGGGTGTGCAACAGGTCCTGACCAGGCGCATGGCCCACCTCACGCAGGACGCCGCCGAACTGCTGGCGCTGGCTGCTGCGGTCGGAACGCCCGACGTGAATGTCATGGCTGCTGTGTCCTCGCTGTCCGCGGACACGGTCGTCGAACTGCTGACGCAGGCGGCGCAGGCGCGACTGCTGACATCAACGAGGGGCGCGTTCGCCTTCGCCCACGACCTCGTACGGGAAACGGTGTACGAAGAGCAGAGCCCGACGGTCCGCAACCGCCTGCACAGAAGCATCGCCGAAACGCTGGAGGCCTCGACCGGTGTCGACCCTGCCGACGTGGCCGGGCACTGGATGCGGGCCGGCGAGGAAGAGAAAGCGGCGGCGCATGCCTTCCAGGCCGGTCTCAAGGCGATGGCGGCCATGGGTTACGAGCAGGCGGTCCGCTACTTCCGATGGGCACTTGGCGGGGATGCCGTTGACCGGGCGGAGGTGCTCTTGGCGCTGGGCGAGAGCCAGGTGCTGGCCGGTCAACTGGTCGACGGACGCAACAGCCTGGTGGAGGCTGCCGACCTGGCGCGCCGCCAGGACCGGCCCGCCGACGCAGCCCGTGCCGTACTCGCCATGGGAGCGGGAGCCGGCGGATTCGAAGTCGACATCGCTGACGAACGCCAGCGTCCGCTGCTCGAGTGGGCAGCCGAGAAGCTGGTCGATGCCGACACCGCCCTCCGCTCCTCCGTGCTCGCGCGCCTGTCGCTGCTCTTGGGCGGCCGAGCCGAGCACGACGACCACAGGGTGACGCTCGCCCGCGAGGCCGTAGAGGTCGCCCACCGATCAGGAGATCAGCGCGCCGAGGTCTCGGCTCTCGCGGCCCTCGCCGACGCACTGGCCGGGCCCGATCACGTGGATTCGAGATTGGAGACGACGGGCCGGATGGCCGAACTGGCACGCCGGGTCGACGACACCGCCCTCCTGCTCCTGGCCCAGCGCATGCACCTGGTCGCCTTGCTCGAGAAGGGCCGGCTGCGCGACGTGGACGGCGAGATCCAGGCGTACGCCCGTGCCGCCGAGCGCCTCCGCCTCCCGATCTACTCGTGGCCCATACCTCTCTGGCGCGGGATGCGGTCGCTCATGAACGGAGACATCGATTCGGCGAGGCGTTGTGCAGACGAGGTGCAAGCCATCGGCGACCAGGCGGACAGCGAGAACGCCCGCATCATGGCCTTCACCCTGCGCCTCGGCATCGCCCTGCTGGTGGGGCCCGATCCGGAGTTCGCCTCCGAGATCGTGGCCGCCTACGACGCGTGGCTGGGCGCTCTCCCCGAGGCATACAACTGGGCGCCGGCTGCCTGGTTCGCTCTCGCCGGATACACCGATCGGGCGCGCGGCCTCGTGCGCGAACGCCTGTCGGCCGGCATCGACGACATGCCACGCGACTCGGAGTGGCTCGAGATGATGTGGCAGGCGGGCGAAGCGGGCCGGCTCATCGACGAGCCCCAGGCCGTCGAGCTGGCCTATGAAGCCATGCAGCCCTACGCCGAGCTGTGGGTCGTCGACGGCATCGGCGGTGCCTGTTACGGAGTCGCCGCCTACCAGCTGGGCCGGCTAGCGGTGGCGCTTGGCCGGCGAGAGGAAGCGGCGCACTGGCTGTCGATGGCTCTCGACGCCCACCGTGCGCAGGGCGCGCGTCTGCTGGTACGCGTGACGGAGGAAGCGCTTACGGAGCTCGACTCTCGAGGAAATAGCGGTCGAAATTCGACCGCTATTTCCTCGAGTCGAGAGCCAGCCGGCGAGTTCCGACGTGAGGGGCGCGTCTGGCAGGTCGCGTGGCGTGGAGAAGCAGCCACCGTTCCCGACTCCAAGGGCATGCGCGATCTGGCTGCTCTCCTGGCGAAGCCAGGGAGGGAAGTCGCAGCCGTCGACTTGGTCGACGCGGCGGCCGGTCAGTCGGTAGCAACGCAAGCCGACACAGGACCGCAGCTCGACAGCCGGGCGCGCGACGAGTACCGGCGGCGCCTGGTCGACCTGGAAGAGGAGCTGGCCGAGGCCGAGGCCAACAACGACGCCGGGCGGATTGCCGTGCTGTCCGAGGAGCGGGAGTTCCTCGCCGCCGAGCTGGCGGGTGCGCTCGGCCTCGGCGGTCGAGCCCGCACCACCGGGGATCCCGTCGAGAGGGCCCGCAAAGCGGTCACCATGCGGGTCGGCACCGCCCTGAAAGCCATCGCCGAGGTCCACCCCGCGCTGGCCCGCCACCTCCGGGCGTCCGTCTCCACCGGCCGCTTCTGCTCCTACCAACCCGAAGACCCCGTCGATTGGCAGGTCTGACCCTCTCGTTCTGGTGACGATCCACGGCCTATATGGCCGTCAACCGTCACCAGAACGGAATGTGACATCGCCACACCGTTCCTGACGCCTCTCAAGTGAAGGCGGGCGCCGCGCCCGCCACTAACTGAGGAGGGATGCACGATGGCCGTGGCAACCGAGGCCAATCCGGTTGAAGAGCTGGTGGGGCGCCTGTTCATCGAGGGCGTCGGCACCATGCACGTGATGAGCGTCTACCTGGGCGTGAAGCTGGGCCTCTTCCGGGCCCTGACCGACGGCGGGCCGCAGACTGCGGCTGCACTGGCGGACGCCACCGGCCTCGACGCCTGGTACGTCCGCGAGTGGCTGCAGGCCGAGACCGTCGCCGGCCTGGTGATCGCCGACTCGGAGGACCTGTCGACGGCCACGTTCACCGCCGCCGATGGCGTGCGGGAAACCCTCGTCGAGGAGACCAGCCCCGCCTACCTCGGCGGTCTCCCGTTCGCCGCCTCGGCTGTCGGCCAGGTGCTGCCCGACCTCCTCGATGCGTTCCGCACCGGCGCAGGCGTGGCCTACACGCGCTACGGGCCCGAGGCCGTCGAGGCTCAGGCCGCCCTCAACCGACCGGCATTCGTCAACGAGCTGGCCGACGCCTGGCTGCCGGCGATCCCCGATGTCCATGCCCGTCTGCAGGACGCCGATCACCCGGCGCGCGTCGCCGACGTGGGCTGCGGTGTTGGCTGGGCGTCCATCGAGCTCGCGAAGGCGTTCCCCAACATTCGCGTCGACGGCTACGACGCCGACGAAGACTCGATCAGTCGAGCGCGGCGCAACGCTGCCGAGGCGGGCGTCAACGACCGTGTGACGTTCGAGGTCGTCGATGCCAAGAGCGGCGGCTATGGCGACAAGCACTACGACCTCATCCTCTTCTTCGAGTGCCTGCACGACATGGGCAGGCCCGTCGAGGCGTTGGAGCAGGCCCGCGCTGCGGTCGCGGACGGCGGAACGGTCATCGTGATGGACGAGCGCGCGGGCGAGACCATCCAGATCGGCGACCCGACCGAGTCGTTCTTCGCGTCGGCCAGCGTGCTGTGGTGCCTTCCGCAGAGCCGCGTCGAACCCGACTGCCAGGCGCCGGGCACGGTGATGCGGCCCGACATGTTCGGCGAGATCGCTCGCAAGGCCGGGTGGGCAGGATTCGACGTGCTCCCGATCGAGCATCCGTTCTGGCGCTTCTACCGGCTCGAGGGCTGAGCGGTGACCAGCGCAATCGTCGCCACCGAACCGCTCACGACAGGCTGGGAGCCCGCCGTGCCCACCGACGACACCCTGCTCAGGCAGTTCGTGTTCAACTCTGCCGACAGAGTCGAGCACCAGACCCGTGCGAGCGGCGGCACCGTGCGACGCGACGATGACCTCTGCGCCGGCGACCTCGGCTCGGCGGCAGCGTTCGGGAACCAGGCCATCCTCCTGCGCCCCATGAGCGAGGCCACAGCACCGCAGCTCGCCGGCCGCATGGACAGCGCCTTTTCGGGTCCCCACGTCGTCTTCAGTGCATGGCCGACCCCGGACCTCCGCCCGTACGGCTACGGGCTCATCGGCCACCCGCCGTTCATGGTGCGCCCGACGGGCGGCTCGGCGCCCGTCCGGCCTGCCGGCCTCGTCGTGGAGGAGGTCCGCGACCGGTCGTCGATGGAGGCGTACGAGCGGATGTTCGTCGACGGGTACCCGGTGCCGGAGCTGCAGCCGTACCAGCCGAGCCGGCTGTTCGGAGAGCGGCTGCTTGGCGGCATCGCCCGCATCTGGGTGGCGTCGGTCGACGGACGTGCCGTCGCCGGCTCTATGGCGATCAACAGCCGGGGCGTGGTGGCGGTCGAGATGGTCGCCACGCGACCCGAGACGCGAGGCCGGGGCTACGGGGCGGCGGTCACCGCGACGGCCGCCCTCTCGGCGCCGGACCTGCCGTCCGTGCTGATCGCAAGCGATGACGGGCGGAGCGTGTACGAGCGGCTCGGGTTCATGCCGATCAGTCGCTTCACGCTCTGGGCGAAGCTGTAGGACCTAGGAAGGCGGGCGCGTGGGGCTCGCGTCGCTCGTGGTGTTGCCGTGCTTCTTATCGGTGGCGGCCGCGAAGCGGCGCAGTCCCCAGCGCATCGGCCGTCCCAGCGCCGGATACAGCGCGCCGACCATGCCGTAGCGGCGGGGCACGGTGCGATGCACCCAGCCTTTGTCGATGGCGTCGGCGACGGCGTCGGCCACGACCTTCGGCGGGTAGAGCTTGCCCGTGTAAGACAGTTCCTCGTCGAGCGACCAGATTTCGGTGTCGATGGGGCCGGGGCTGACGACGGTGACCTGCACACCCGTGTCGTGCAGGTCGACGGCGAGGCCGTGCGTCCACAACGACAGCGCCGCTTTGGCGGCGCCGTAGGCGGACTCGCCGGGGTTGGGCACGTAGCCGGCGACCGACGTGATGTTGATCACCGCACCCTCTTGACGTTCGAGCATGCCGGGAAGGGCGGCGGTCGTGATGTACACCGGCGCGAAGAAGTTGACGGCCATGAGGCGTTCGACGTCGTCCGCCGTCGTGCGCGCTGCGTTGCGGTGAATGCTGATACCGGCGTTGTTGACGATGAAGTCGACGCGCCCGAAGCGGCCTTCGACTTCGCGGATCACTCGTTCGCACTCGTCGCGGGCGGAGATGTCAGCGGGCACCGCCATCGACGCCGCCGCGTACTTCCGGCAGCTGTCGATGACCTCGTCGAGCCGATCCTTCCGGCGGGCGACGGCGGCGACGGTCGCGCCCCGGCGTGCGAGGTCGGTGGCCACCGTGGCGCCGATTCCCGACGACGCCCCGGTGACCACCGCTACTCCGCCCGCAATGTCCATGTCGAACTGCTTAGCCGAGCGCCTCGTACGACCACACACCGGCGGGTGCGAACTGCTCGGAGTCGCCCGTCCCGAAGAAGATGCTCTTGCCGACCGGGATGATTCCGGAGTCGGTCGAGTTCACGAGCGGGATGGTGTGGATCAGAAGGCCGTTTCTGACGTCGCGAATCTGGATCGTGTGGGAGTACCCGGTACCGACGAACGTCATCCCGCCCGCCTCCACCGTCGGCCCGAACGATTGGGACAGCACGCCCTGCCACTTCACCTCGCCGCCGGTCGCGCCGAGGGCGTGGATGCTGGGCTCCTGCACGAGTTGGTCCCTCGGGTTGCCGAGCTGGCAGCCGAAGGTGCCAAACCCTTCGAAGCGTCCCACGTCCCCCAGCGCCGTCGCGCCGAACACTCGGTTGCCTGCAAAGGCGGTGCTGCCGAGGAAGCCTCCGGCCAGTCCGCCGAACACGACGTTGGTGCGCCAGATCAGGTGTCCGGTGACGGGATCGAGGCGGTAGTACGTCCCGTCCTTGCCGCCGACACCGAGGAACTCCTGACCGTCGGGCAGCTGCCCGTAGTTGGCGGTGGCACCGAAGTCCCAGTCGCAACCCTTGTCGGCGCGCGCCGGCCGGAAGTTCCACGCCAGCGACCCGTCGCCCGGGTGGAGGGCGAACACCGATTCATTGAACGGCGGCGGGTTGTCGAAGTCGCAGTCGGCCACGTCGAACACGACGATGTTGTGCGACTCCACGACCGTGCCCGAGGACCAGATACCCCCGCAGCCGTCGTTCAGGACGTGGCCGTCGTGGGGATCGACGTCGGTCTCGAAGCGCCAGACCTGGTTGCCGTTCTCGAGGTTGGCGGCGGCGACATAGCCCCGATGGCCGTTCTGACCGTCGGAGGTGACGCCGAAGATGACCTTGTTTCCAACTACCACCGGCGACGAGAAGATGCGGCCTTCGTCATGCACCGGGTCGGCCGGTTTCTCGGGAAGGCTGGTGTAGTCGTGGTTCCAGACCTGCTGGCCGGTGTCGGCGTCGAGGGCGTACAGGGTGTAGCCACCGCCGAAGATCACCAGGTTGCGCCCGTGGGTCTGCGCGTTCGCCGGCTGGTACCACGCCGACGAGGTGATGAGTCCGCCGTCAGACGTCAGGAAGGACTCGGGATCGGTCGGGTCGATGACCCGGCCGTTGGCGTCCTCTTGCGGGGTCACCGCAGGCTGCGGCTTGATGTGGAACTTCCAGACCTGCTTCCCCGTCCCCTTGTCGATGGCGTAGAAGTTGCCGTCCCACGAGCCGACGTAGACGCGGTTGCGGACCACGACCGGATTGGCGGTGACGGCGTCGCCCGTCTTGAAGAACCACTTGGGCACCAGCGTGTGCACGTTGGTGGTGTTCAGGCCTGTGGTGTTGTGGAACGTGTGCTGCGCGCTGCCGCCGTAGGTCGGCCAGTCGCCGGCGCCGATCGGCGGCGCGGGCGTGGTGGCGCTGACGGCGGGGACGACCCCAGCGAGCAACGCCGCCAGAGCGACACCCAGCGCGAGAGCCCTTCTGCGCCGCACCGTCAGCAGCCGGTGGAGACGCTGATCTGGCCGGCGCTGTTCGTGATGGGGCTGGCCGGAGCCTGCATCTGACCACCGCCAACCGTCACGCCGCACGTGCCGACGTAGGCCGCGGGCAGCGGATACGGACCGATCGGCGAGGACTGCGGATCGGGGTCGCCGTAGACCATGACACCGGGTTCGGAGACGACGTTCTGCGCCTCTGCCTTTCGGTACTGGTCCATGGTGTGCGGGTTGTGCTGGCCGCCGTCACAGGCCTGCTCGTCACGGACGCTGCCGCTGCTGCACTCCTCGGGATCCCAGTTCTTGTTGGAGTAGTCGTACACGTCGCGCTGACCAGGCGTGCCGCCGTTGTAGAGCGTGGTCTGCCGCGAGTACGCACCCAGGCAGATGTTGTCGGCGCAGCTGCCGAAGCCGGCGTCCGCCAGCGGCACGGGGTTGGTGAGGAACGGCGTCGGGTCGCCGGGGTTGGCGGCGAGCGCGGCCAGCCAGGTGGCCACCTCGGCCGGGTGCCAGTTCACGGTGACGGCGCCGCCGTCCGACGGGCCATTGGCCGAGTGGCTGCTGCCGGTGTCGGGATAGGACGTGCAGTCGGGCAGACCGGTGCAGTCGCGGTGGACGCCGTCGTGCTCGCCGGTGTCGAGGTTGTCGTCCGCACCCAAGTAGAGGTGGGCGCCCTGGGCGAGATTGGCGATCGATCCGTCGGGCGTGCCGGTCAGGACGGTCGGCGGGGTCAAGCCCGGGTCGGGGATCTGGCCCGAGGGCGTGATCGAGCACGGCTTGTGCGTGCTCTGACCGGTCAGATACAGCAGCTCGTCGATCGGCAGGGTGATGATGTCGAACTCACCGCAGCTGTCGGGCGTGAACGGCTCCCAGTTGGTGTTGAAGCTGCCCGCCACCCCGAGTCCGCCGCCGTCGGAGTTGGTGTTGACCTTGTAGTCGCCGGCGTGGGGGTTCTCGTCCTGGGCTTCCTGGAAGATGCCGAACTGGGCGTAGCGGTTGCCGCTGCCGTCCTCGAGGTTCAGCTTGAAGTTGTGGCACCCGGGCTCGGTCCCCTGGAAGTTGTTGGCGTCCGCCCACTCCGAGCAGTCCTGCTCACTGGGCTTGTACCCGCCGCCGCTGACGGCGGCGGCGACACCGGAAGACAGCATGCCGCCGACCAGCACGAACAGGGCAACGATCGCGGTTCGACGAGCGCGCATTTTCGAGAGACCCTCCCCAGGTCGACGTTTCCCCTCGATTCGCCCTTATTTCGCCGCTCAGCCTCGGTCTCCTGCCCGTAGCTGACGCGTTCGTCAGGAAATTCCCAGGCAGGCGCGAGCGTGGTTTGTCCCGAATCTCCACTGATGCGAACGCTGCTGGTGGGGATCCTCGCTCTCGCCCTGGCGGTCCCCGCTGGGGTCGCCGCCGGTGCTTCCGGAGGCGGCCCGGCGTCGGCCGGCGCCTACCTGGACAGCCTGGTCAAGCTCTCGCCGGCCCCCGAGTACCGCCGCTACGGCACGACCGCCATGGCCGAGGTCGCCGACTGGGCGGCCGGGCGGCTGGCCCACTCGGGGTATCAGGTGGTCCACGACGACGAGCCCACGGCCAACCGGTGGGCTGTCGACTACACGCCCGGTCACCAGCCGTCCCTGACGAGCGGGGCGAAGGTCTTCAAGACCGAGAGCGCCTTCGACATCGCCGCCACCGGCCCCGCGGGCGTCACCTGCACGCTGAAGAAGATCGCCGACGTCGGCAAGGGCGACTGCGGCTTCATTCCGTTCTCGGACGGCAGTCCGGAATGGAAGAACGTCTCCTTCAACGCCCCGGCCGACATCGCCCAGATCGTTTCGCAGGGCGGCGTCGGCGCCGTGGCGCAAGGCGACACCCAGCGCAATCTCGTCTACGCCCTGCGGGCGCGGACGACGATCCCCGTCGTGGTCTCGGTGGCGCCCGACACGCTTGTCGGCCAGAAGGTCACCCTGCGGGCCATGGGGGCGTCAGTGCCGGCCGTGTCCCACAACGTCGTCGGTGTGTTGCCGCCGCCGCCCGGGTCTAATCAGTACGTCGCCCTCACCGCGCACATGGACGGCTGGTTCCAGGCCGCGGCCGACAACGGTGGTGGCGCGGCCGCGGTCCTGCGGGCCGCCGACATCCTCGCCGCGCAGCACCCGGGCGTAGGGGTGTTCGTGGGCCTGATGGACGGCGAGGAGTACGGACTGCTCGGGTCGCAGAAGCTGGCGGCCAAGCTGGCCGGACCGGCCGGCCTCGACGGCGTGCACATGGCCAACATCAAGGCCGACGTGAACCTCGACGCTTCCTCGGCGCGCGCGTCCGACGTCCAGAACCCGGTTCATTCGATCGCCGGACAGGACGTTCCGATCTTCAGCTGGCGGGCGATGGTCGGGTCCGAGGAGCCCACGCTGACGTCGCTGTTCCTCACCACGTTCGCCGCCCACGGCGTGCTCGGCCTCCCGGTCACGTCGACGGTCGCCAAGCAGACCCTCGGCGGCGGCTCGTGGCGCACCGACGCGCAGTGGTTCAGCCAGGCCGGCGTCCCCGTCGCCTGGCCCGTCGCCGGCTATCCCGAGTACCACACCGACGGCGACCTCCCGTCGGCCATGGACAAGGCCGACCTCGAGGCCGTCGCCACCGCGGCCGCCGACCTCGTCGGCAAGATCGCCACCGCGCCCATCGGCCCGGTCCCCCAGCAGTTCCGCTGACCCCACCTAACCCCCAAACCTCTCCAAGTTTGATTTTGGCGGCCGCGAACGGGCACAAAACCGGACAAACTCGAGAACCTGGAGAGGTGTAGGCGCGGGCGGCCGTGGCCCGCGGCCGTTTACATCGGCGAGTCGGTGAGGGCGACGTCGACGGTCTTGGTCTCGGTGAAGGCCTCGATCGACTCGCGGCCGCCTTCGCGGCCGAGGCCGGAGGTCTTGTAGCCGCCGAAGGGCGTGTTGGGCATCACCATGAAGCCGTTGATGCCGATGGTGCCGGCCCGCAGGCGGTTGGCGACGCGGTGGGCGCGCTTCACGTCGGACGTCTGGATGCCGGCACCGAGGCCGTAGTTGGTGTCGTTCGCGATGCGGATGGCCTCTTCCTCGTCGGCGACGGGGATGGCGGAAAGCACGGGGCCGAAGATCTCGTCCTGGGCGATCGACATCTTGTTGTCGACGTCGGCGAACAGCGTGGGGTTCACCCAGTTGCCCGACGCCAGCTCACCGCCGGGACGGTCGCCACCGAACACCAGACGGGCACCCTCCTCCTGGCCCTTCTCGATGTAGCCCATCACCCGGCCTAGCTGGCGCTGGTTGATGATCGGGCCCGACGTCGTGGTCTCGGCGAAGGGATCGCCATAGGTGATCATCTGGGTGATCGTCGACGCGTTGTTCAGGAAGTCGTCGTAGATCTTGCGGTTGACGAGAGCCCGCGTCTGGCACACGCAGCCCTGGCCCGACATCCCCCACGTCACCATGCCCATGGCCGACATGGCCGCCATGCTCACGTCGACGTCGTCGAAGATCAGGTTGGCGCTCTTGCCGCCGAGCTCGAGCGACACCCGCTTGATGCCGTCGGCCGACGCGGCCAGGATCCGCTGGCCCACAGCCCGGCTCCCGGTGAACGTGACCTTGTCGACCTGCGGGTGGGTGATGAGGGCCTCACCGGTCGACGATCCCTCGCCGGACACCAGGTTGAACACGCCGGGCGGGAAGCCGACTTCGTCGAGCAGCTCGGTCATGCGGATCACCGCCAGCGACGCGTACTCCGACGGCTTCATCACCACCGTGCAGCCGGTGGCCAGCGCGGGCGCCGCCTTCTGGGCGAACAGGAAGACCGGCGCGTTCCACGGGATGATCGCGGCCACGACGCCGACCGGCTCGCGCCGCGTGTAGGAGAAGTACTCGGCGCCCGTGAAGTGCGGGATGGTCTCGCCCGTGAGCTTGTCGATCCACCCCGTGTGGTAGTCGAAGATGTCGGCCGCGAACGCGGCAGACACCTGGTACATCGACGAGAACGAGATCGGCAGCCCGTTGTCGAGGCTCTGCAGACGATTGATCTCGTCGCCGTTGTCGATGAGGGCATCGATGTAGCGGCGCAGGAGCATCTTGCGGTCACGGGCCTTCATCGCCGGCCACGGCCCCTCGTCGAACGCCTTGCGCGCCGCCTGCACGGCGCGGTCGACGTCGGCCGCGCTGGCGACCGAGAACGAGGCCACTTCCTCGTTGGTCGCCGGATGCACGTGCGTCCACGTGCCGCCGTCCGACGACTCGGTCCACTGCCCGTCGATGTAGAGCCGCCCCTCCCCGACCCTCAGCTCGTCTCGATACGGCAGCACAGAGAGGCTCACGTGAAGATCTCCTTCACCACGTTGGCGTTGTTGTCGCCGGGGACAATGCTGACGGTGGCGCCCACCAGCTCCTCGGCTTCGGCGTGCACGAAGTGCTCGGGCTCGAGGATCTTGGCGTAGCAGCGCGACCCGGCGTCCAGATCACACACGGCCAGGCCCCATTCGGCCTCGCCACTCCGCCCGTGCGCGACGGTGTAGGTCGCGACCGTCGCCCGCCCCGTGTAGCTGTCGATGATCTCCTTGCGCGGCTGGGCGGCGTCGATGTCGGCTTGCAGCGCGTTCTCGTCGATGGGCGCCAGCGCGTCCGGCGGCGGCTCGGTGGAGTACGCGGCGTACACGTGCTTCGACATGTGCATGCCCACGCCGCTGACCAGGCCGAGCGAGCCCGGATCGGTGCGTAGGCGTGCGGCCATGGCCGCGATGGAATGGGTCATGTAGTCGCTGCCCGCGCCGCCCGAGAACGGGAGGCCGCCGGTGACGGTGATGGGCCGTTCGTCGCCGTCGTCGATGCCGAGGGCATCGCGTCCGAACAGCACCGAGCTGGCGAAGCAGCTGTAGAGGTCGATATGGGCGACGTCGTCGATCCCCGCGCCGGCCATGCCCAACGCGGTCTGGCTGACCTGCTTCATGGCCTCGGACCGCCACAGCTCGGGATGCTCGGCGATGTACCAGGGGTCGTTGCCGTACGCCCACCCCCGCAGGTACACCCGCTTGTCGGCAGGCACGCCGAGGGCGTCCGCCTTCTCGTGGCTGGCGACGAGCAGGGCGGCGGCCATGTCGACGTCCATGATCGACACCATGTACTTCGTGTACGGGTAGCCGACGAGCCGGTTCGACGGTGTGGGTGTGATGAGGTCGTCGACCGAGCGCTCGAGGGGGAACCACGCGTACGGGTTGGCGGCGGCGATCGTCGTCATCGGCGCCATCAGCTTCCCGAGCCGGTGGCGGTAGCCCTCGGGCGGCGTCCCCAGGTGAGCTCGACGGGCGATGTCGAAGACCGGGAACGTGAGCCAGGCCTGGAAGACCTCGTGGGCGACCTCGGCCGGGTGGAACGGAGCCTCGAACGGGAACGGCACCTTCTCGGGGTTGCGGTGGCTCCACGGAAGGCGCCGGCCCTGCTTCTTGGCCCGACGGACGGTGTCGAGGGCCTCGGCGCCGGTGATCAGCGCCAGGTCGCACTCGCCGCGAAGGATCGATTCCGCGGTGTGGTTGACGAGGACCTGGGGCGTCGTGCCGCCGATCCCCGAGTAGAAGCGGTGGTTCGGCGATGCGCCGATGCGTTCGGACAACCGGGCGACGGGATCGTCGTACGGCCACGTCTGGCAGTAGACGATCTGCAGGCTGTCGACGTCGCTCTCCACTCCGGGGATGCCAGAGTCGTCGCCTGCGGCCCGAACCACCTCCTCCCACATGGCGAGCGGCTCGGGGGCGTCGACGGGATCCGGATTGACCGGCCGCCAGGTTCGTTGCCCTACTCCGATGAGGCAGGGCGTGCGCGGGTCGACGGGCATCCTCAGCTCCCGCGCTTCCGGGCCGCCATCGCCGTCGGCCGCGGTCGCGCCGAAGGCGCCCCTCCGGCTGACGGCTGACAGAGCACAGCGGAGGGCGAGCGGCTTTGCCGCGAGCCCGAAGCACGATTAGCTCGCCGAGCAAGCTCTGCTTGCGAGGGCGAAATCATTTGCCTTGCCAGACCGGCGGGCGCTTCTCAGCGAAGGCCTTCGGGCCCTCCTTGGCGTCCTCGGTCTGGAACACCCGCCCGCTGATCTGCGATTCGATCTTGTACGCCTCCTCCAGGTCGACCAGCAGGCCCTTCAGGACGCTCTCCTTGGTGGCCTGCACGGCGAGCGGGGCGTTGGCGGTGATGCGGTCGGCCCATTCGCGCGCCCGGTCCATCAGTTGGTCGCGGTTGACGATCTCGTTGATCAGCCCGAGCTCGAGGGCCCGCTCGGCCGGGAAGCGCTCGGCGGTGAGGAGGAACTCCATGGCCGCCGGGAAGTTGAGCTGGCGGGGCAGGCGCACGGTGGTGCCGCCGCCCGCGAACAGCCCCCGCTTGGGCTCCATGACGCCGAACGTTGCGTCGGGCGTGGCAATGCGGATGTCGACGCCGCCGAGCATCTCCATGCCCCCGGCCACGGCCGGTCCGCCCACCGCGGCGATGATCGGCTTGTAGATCTCGACGTTGCGGAGCACGGCGTAAACGCTGTCTGACAGCCGGCACCCGTCGATCTCCTTCACACCACCCGCCTGGATCTCCTTCTGCAGCTTGGTGACCTGGGGGATGAACGTCTTGAGGTCGGCGCCGGCCATGAAGGCGTCGCCCACGCCGGTGATGATGGCGACCCAGACGTCCTCGTCGTTCTTGACGTTGCGCCACGCCGCCGCCAAATCGCGGAAGTGGTACATGTCGAGCGCGTTGCGGGTCTCGGGCCGGTCGATCGTGATGGTGGCGACGTGGTCGTCCACCTCGTAATGAATCGGCATAGATCCCTGACACTATCGTCAGGGATCTTTTGAAGCGCCTACCCGTCCCAGGGACAGGCCTCGTCGATACCGAGCACCCGCAGGAAGCGGCCGAGGCCCATGAAGATGGCGACGCAGAGGCCGAGGTCGACGATCTCGTCGTCGGCGAACTGCGCCCGTAGACGACCGAAGAAATCGTCGTCCATGCTCGTGTGGTCGACCACGAAACGCTCGGCGAACTCGATCGCCAGCCGCTCGCGGTCGGTGTAGCCCGGCCACGACCGGTACTCGGCCACGTGGGCGTAGAGCTCTTCAGACGCTCCTTGCTGCGCCACCGACGCAGCCCTGAAGTTCAGTCATATGGGGCAGTCGTTGAGCTGGGCGACGCGCATGCGCGCCGCCTCCCGTTCACGCGCCGGCAACTTGCTGCGGTGGTAAGCCGCATCGCTCATCTTCCCGGCGGCGCCCGCCATTTCGGGGCGCATCAGCCAGACCTGGGCGGCGTCGCCGCCCTCGCCCTCCGGGATGTCGATGCGGGCCATCGCCCGGAGCCTAGGGCTTGGCGTTACCGGATGAACTGGATGACGCGGTAGGCGCCGTAGCCGACCACGAGCACGAACAGCAGCTCAGCGATCAGGCTCAGGAACACCAGTCCGACCGACACGTTCACGCGGAGCGCTGTTTGCCGTGTGTCCATTTCTTGGAGCCCCCTCCAGTGCCAGTTCGCCCTTCTCATGAAGGGAACGACGGGGCAGTCGTGTCCTTACGGTCCTACCCTCTCGGTTGCCATGGGGATGCTCGAAGGCCGGCGTGCATTTGTCACAGGAGGCGGCTCCGGCATCGGTCGGGGGACCTGCCGGCGCTTCGCGGAGGAGGGCGCACGGGTCGCGGTCCTCGATCTCGACGGTGACGCGGCGGCTGCCGTCGCCTCCGAAATCGACGGTCTTTCGTTCCCCGTCGACGTACGCGACGCCGAGGCCGTAAAGGCGGCGGTCGACGAGGCTGCAAGGCAGATGGGGGGCCTCGACACCGCGTTCAACAACGCGGGCACCGGCAGCATGTCCCGCCTGCACGAGTACGAGCCCGAGGAGTTCCGACGGGTCGTCGACGTGAACCTGCTGGGCGTCTGGCACGGCATGCGCGCCGCGGTCCCGCACCTTCTCGCCGCCGGCGGCGGCAGCATCGTCAACACGGCCTCGATCAGCGGTGTGCGCCCTTCGCCGGGCGAGGGGCCGTACTCGGCGGCCAAGGCGGCAATCGCAGCTCTCACCCAGTCGGCGGCCCTCGAATACGGCCCCCGAGGGATCAGGGTGAACGCGGTCGCGCCAGGCGCAATCCGTTCGGCGATGACCACGCCGCTGCTCGGCCTCGGTGATTGGGAACAGATCTGGAAGGACCGCACGCCGCTCGGCCGCGTCGGCGATCCTGAGGACATCGCCGACGTCGTCGTCTTCCTCTGCTCCGACCTGGCCCGCTACATCACGGGCCAGACGCTCGTCGTCGACGGCGGGATGATCCTGCACGGCGCCGGCATCGACGGCGTGCTCGACTACGTCATGCAGATGCTCGAGGGCCCGGCGGGGGGACCACCCCAAGGTTGAACTGGTTTCCGTCGAGGGCGCCACGCAGGAAGATCCAGAACAGCACCAGGGCCTCGGCCCCGCGTGCGCTCTTGATGTCGCCCAGGTCGATCACGGCGTCTTCCGGCCACCCGAACTGACCGAGGAGACCGGTGACGGTCTTCTTGGCGTCGGAGTCGTCGCCGCTGACGAACACGTTGTGGTAGCCGGCGATCGCGCCGGGATCGACCATCACTGCGAAGTTCATGGTGTTGAGGCTCTTGACCACGCGAGCCCGTGGGAACCGCCTCTGCAGCTGCTCCCCCACGCTGTCGGTGTTCGCGACGCCGAGCGAGGGCGGCATGCCGTGCGAGAAGTCGAGAGGGTTCGAGACGTCGACGACGACCTTGTCCCCGATGTTGTCCTCTCCCGCGGCCTCGAGCGCCGCCAGGGAAACCATGCCGCCGGTGCAGTTGAACAGCACCTCGCCGAACACGGCCGCGTCTGCGAACGTGCCGTGGGTGGCGGTGCCGCCCGCCTGGGCGGCCCAGTTGGTGGCGTCCTCGTTGTCGGCCGTGCGAGAGCCCATGCACACCTGGTGGCCGACCTCCACCAGCTTGGTGGCGATGGCCGTTCCGACCATTCCGGTGCCGAAGACTCCGATCCTCATAGGCCACGCCCCCCGGTAGTTTCGATGCGATGCTCGACCCTCGTCACAACTTCCGCATCGAGTTCTGTGTTCCCTGAAACTACGTGCCGCGTGCCGTCGGTCTGACGGACGAACTGCTGAACGGCTGGGCCCCGATCATCAAGGACATCGAGCTCGTGCCGTCGTCTGGCGGCCGCTTCGAGGTCACCCTCGACGACGAGCTGATCTTCTCCAAGGCTGCGCTGAAGCGCCACGCTGAGCCCGGCGAAGTCGTCGCCATCGTGCGTGAGCGCGTCGGCCCCGAGATCGAGCGTGACTGACGCAGAGGTCGTACGGACCATGTACGACGCGATTACCAAACTCGACATGGAGACGTTCGTCTCGGTACTCGATCCCGACGTGGAGTGGACCGTGCCCGGGCAGCATGATCTGGCGGGCACCACCAAGGGCGTCCCCGAGCTGCTCGCCCACCTTGCCGAGGTCGCACAGCGAACCGGTGGCAGCGTGAAGGTCGAAGTCCACGAAGTCATCGAAGGCGACCGCTACACAGTCGCCGTCGTCGAAGTCGACATGGCCGTTGACGGCCACACCGTGCACGACAAGCAAGTGCACCTCTTCGAACTCCGAGACGGACACATCACGTCCGTCCGCGAGTTCCACGGCGACGAGAAGTCGTTCGACGACCTGTTCGCTAGAGCGGCAGGCCCATGATCACGGCGTCCCACAGGTCGCCGTTGCGGCGGCGGTAATGGCGGCGGAGGACGCCTTCGTGCTCGAAGCCGAACTTCCGGTAGAGGGCGATGGCGGCCTCGTTGTGGGGCCACGCCTGGAGGGCGACCTTGTGGGCACCCGCATCTCGCGCCCACGCGATGGCGGCCGCTAGCAGGGCCGAGCCGACGCCGCGGCCGCGCTCGTCGGAGGCGACCATCATGCCGAGGTCGGTCACGCCGTATGAGGTCAGGCCGACGAAGACGTGACCGATGATGGCGCCCGCGTCTTCGGCCACGAAGAACTCGGCATCCGAGCGGTTGATGGTCGTCTCGAAGGTGGCCCGCCGCTCGAACCGATCGACAGGGGCCTCCCCACCGATCCAGCGGCCTTCGGCCGCGACCGCGGCATAGAGCTCGACGATGTCGTCGAGGTCATCGACGGTGGCGGGACGGACTACCAGTGGAACTGGAGGGTCTCCCGCATGGCCGCCTCGAACGAGTTGTCGTCCATCGAGTCACGGGCTCCGCAGATGAGGGCGGCGTCGTCACCGACCGGCCAGCGCCACTTGGTGCCGTCGCTCTCGATGGCATCGGCGATGGTCGCGGCGACCACCTCGGGTCCTGGTGCGGACTGCCGGCCGAGGTGGTCGAAGGCTTCGTCCCACTGCCGTTGAAGCTCGTCGTAGGGCTGGCTGTCGACGCCGTAACGACGGATGTTCGTTTCGAAGTTGGTGTCGATGGCCCCCGGCTCGATCATGTACGTCCAGATGTTGAAGTGGCGCATCTCGATGTGCAGGCCTTCGGAGAGAGCCTCGAGCGCCCACTTCGACGCCGAGTAGGCACCTCCGAGGGGCGCGACGGCGCGGCCCGCGACCGAGGACACGTTGACGATCGTCCCGCCGCCCTTCTCCCGCATGGACGGCAGCACGGCCTGGATCATGCGCAGCGCCCCGAAGACGTTGGTCTCGAACATGCGCTTGACCTCGTCGACCGGCACCCGCTCGAGGGGGCCTGAGACCTCGAAGCCGGCGTTGTTCACGAGCACGTCGACGACTCCGACCTCAGCCACGCAGTCCGCCACCGAGGCGTCGTCGTCGACGTCGAGCCGCAGCCGCTCGGCCACGTCGAGATCATCAAGGGTCTCGGGCCGCCGTGCAGTAGCGACCACCTCAAAACCCCGCTTGGTCAGCTCGACCGCCGTCGCCCGACCGATCCCCGTCGAACAGCCTGTAATCAGTGCACGCGCCATGCGGAAAACGTACTTCTAGGCGAAAAGGAACGCGCCGCCGTCCACCATCAGCGTCTGCCCGGTGAGGTACCGGCACGCGTCCGAACACAGGAACAGGATCACCGGGGCGATGTCGTCCTCGGGGTCGCCCTGGCGTCCGATCGGATGGTCGCGGAAGAACTCGCGGTGGGCCTCGGTATCTCGCGCCGCCGCCTCCTGGCCGCGCTTGGACGCCGCGCCCGGACAGATGCAGTTGACGACGATGCCCTGCCGCCCCCACTCCCGCGCCGCCGTTCGCGTGAGGGCCCTGATCGCTTCCTTCGAAGCGTTGTAGGCCCCGTACCCCGGCATGCCCGTGACGCCAGCTGCGGAAGCGAAGTTGACGATCCGCCCCCACCCGGCACGCTCCATGTGCGGACGCACGGCCTGCATCGCCCACAACGTGCCCTTGACCCCGGAGTCGTAGAACACGTCGACGTCCTCCTCGCCGACCGTCGCCAGCGGCGCCTGCGGACGGAACGTCTGGGCGTTGTTCACGAGGCCGTCGACGCGGCCGAACCGCTCGACGGTCTGAGCGACCATGGCGTCGACCTCGTCCTTCTTGCTGATGTCACACACGGCCGCCACCGCGGGAACCCCCAACGCCGTCAGCTCGTCGACCGTGCGCGCCGCCCGGTGCTCCTTCCACTCGGCCACGACGACCGTTGCCCCGTTGCGACCGAGGTGCAGCGCGATCCCGCGGCCGATGCCCTGGCCGGCACCGGTCACGATGACCACCCGCCCGTCGACGCCGTGCTGTATCACCTGAACTGCACTGTCAAGAGACCGAGTTCTTGGCGACCGACTTCCGGTAGGCCTTCGGGAAGAACGCCCGAGCCAGTGGCGCCATCACCGGCAAGCGGCTGGCGTTGATCTCGATGGCGTCCGACCCCATGCGCTCGCAAACGAGCTCGGCGATCTGGTCCTCGGTGCGACGCACCGGTTTGGGAGGCAGCGGCATGCCCCGCTCGACGGCCGCCATCCCCATCGGGGTCGGCACCCAACCTGGATACAGCACGTGCACATGCACACCGTGATCGGCGACGTCCAAAGCGACCGCTTCCGAGAACGCCGACACGGCTGCCTTCGACGCGGCATAGGCGGCGCCACCGGGTGCGGGAGCCCGCGCCGAGTCCGACGACACATTCACAACGACACCGGAACGGCGCTTCACCATTCCCGGAACGACGGCGAGCGTGCCGGCGACAACGCCGAAGAAGTTGACGTCGATCGTCGTGCGGAAGTCCTCGATGCTCGCGCCGGGAACCCGCGTCTCGGATTCCACAGCGGCGAACGCTACGAGAAGATCGATCCGGCCCTCGGTCGACTCGAGGTCGGCGAGTACCTCCGTGTAGGCATCAGCGTCGCCGACGTCGCACGCGACGGTGCGACTCGATGGCGTGTGCGACCGCAGCTCACCTCCGAGGTCGTCGAGGAGCTGCTTCCGCCGGGCGATCCCGACGACGGTCGCGCCCCGCTTCGCCAGCTCGACGGCGACCCGCCGGCCCAAGCCCGACGAGGCGCCGGTGATCACCGCGACCTGGCCGTCGTAGCGCTTCACGCTCTCGGCAATCCCAGCACTCGTTCACTGATGATGTTGCGCTGGATCTCCGATGTCCCGCCGGCGATGGTGCCGGAGAACGAGCGCAGGTACTGGGTAGCCCACGCCCCTTCCCGCCAGCCCATCGGACCCGGGCGGTCGAGGTCGATCCCATCGCCGCCGAGCGTCTCCATACCCGTCAGGTACAAACGGCGTTCGGCCTCGCTGCTGAAGAGCTTCAGCAGCATGTGCTCGGTGGCGGGCTGGCCCTTCGCGAACTTGGCGAAGCCGCGGTAGCCCATGAGCTTCACGGCCTGGCTATCGATGTAGAGCGAGGCGACCTCGTCGCAGAACCGGGTGTCGTCACCCAGGCCCAGCTCTCGCCCGAGCTCGACGAGCTGGTTGACCCCGTTCTCGAGATTGCTGGCGTTGCCGATCCAGAGCATCCCCCGCTCGTGGCCGAGCGATCCCTGGGTGATCGGCCAACCCCGGTTGAGCTCGCCGAGGAGGTTCTCGCGGGGCACGACGACGTCGGTGAAGAACACCTCGTTGAAGTCCGCGTACTCGGGGTCGGAGAGCTCGGGCAGCGGTCGACACGTGATGCCCGGCGTGCGCATGTCGATCACCAACGCGCTGATGCCCTTGTGCTTCGGCACATCGGGGTCGGTGCGTACAAAACACAGGCACCAATCGGCATGGTGGGCGCCCGACGTCCAGACCTTCTGGCCGTTGACGACGAAGTGGTCGCCGTCGAGGACCGCCCTCGTCGACAGCCCGGCCAGATCGCTCCCTGCACCCGGCTCGCTCATGCCCAGGCACCACGTGATGTCAGCTCGAAGGGTCGGCAGGACCCAGCGCTCCTTCTGCTCGTCGGTGCCGTAGTCGACGATCGACGCCGCGCAGATCGAGAGGCCTTGCGGATTGAGCGAGCGCGGCAGCTCGCGCCGGGCGAACTCCTCGAAGTAGATCATCTGCTGGACGGGCGTGGCGTTGCGGCCGCCGAGTTCAGGAGGCCAGCCCGGCACCAGCCACCCCGCTTCGAAGAGGGTGCGTTGCCACTCGCGCGCCCAGTCAGGGAGGTGGGCGCTCGACAGCTTCGGCTCGCGCATGTGCTCCGCGGCGGGCTGGTTGCTGTCCAGCCACTCGTCGAGCTCGCGCCGGAACGTCTCGGCGTCGTCGTCCCACTGCAGCCTCATGCCCTCACGATATGTTCACCCTGACACGAGCGTCATATATGGACTTCGAGTTTTCCGAAGAGCAGGAGGCCCTCCGGGCATCGGTCCGCCGCTTCCTTGCCGAGCAGGCGCCCATCCAGCCGTACGTCCGCGACCTCTACGCCGATCATCGCGGCACCACCGATGCCGTCTGGAAGGGCCTGGCTGACCTCGGCGCCACCGGGCTCCTCGTTCCCGAACAGCACGGCGGCGCCGGGATGGGCATGGTGGATGCCGGCGTCGTGGTCGAGGAGCTCGGCCGCGCCGTCCACCCCGGTCCCTACACCTCCACGGCCGTCGCCGCCGTCTCGACGCTGACCGCGACCGGGAGCGGGGCCGATCTCCTTCCGTCGATCGCCGAAGGGTCGCTCGTCGCCGCTGTCGCCCTGCTCGAAGGCGACGGTCGGGATTGGCGTCGGGTGTCGACGAGCTACCGCGAGGGCACGCTCACCGGCACCAAGACCTTCGTTCCGGACGCGGTCGCGGCCGACGTGCTGCTGGTGAGTGCCCGCGGGGGTGACGGCAACGGTGAGCTCGGTGTCTTCGCCGTCGATGCCGGCGCCCCCGGCCTTGAAGTCGAGCTCGTGCCATCAGTCGACGGCACGCGCACCCAGGGGACGGTTCGGTTGGCGAGCACTCCCGCCCGCCAGGTCAGCGAGGGCGACGCCACAGAAGCTCTTGCCGAAGTTGTCGACCGCGTGCTCGTCGCCCTCGTCACCGATGGTGTGGGCGCGGCGCAGGCCGCGCTCGACCTGGCACTCGCCTATGCCCGGGAACGCATCCAGTTCGACCGACCGATCGGCTCGTTCCAGGCCGTCCAGCACCTGTGCTCGGACATGCTCCAGGCTCTCGAGCTGGGCCGGGCGGGCGCCTACTACGCACTCTGGGCGTGTGATGCGGCACCACCGGAGGAGCGCCACCGCGCCGCGGTGATGGCCAAGGCGTTCGCGGCCGACGCGTTCCCGCGCATCGGAGCGTCAGCCATCCAGGTCTTCGGTGGCGTCGGCTTCACGTGGGAGCACGACATCCACCTCTTCTACAAGCGCCTGTTGACGCTGCAACAGGCCTACGGGGACGCCAGCGACGCCTTGGAGGAGCTGGCCGACCTCGTCTTGTAGGCCGACCAGATCACGGCGATCGGAAGCAGCACGGTGATTGCCAACGACACGATGTTCGCCACCTGATCGCCGCTGCTCAGCACCTGGAGATTGAACAGGTGGTACAGCGTGTGCGGCACGGCGAACACCAATGCCGCGGCGGCGGCCGTCGTCACCAGCAATCGCGAACCCACCACGATGGCCACGACCAAAACGAGGACGAGGGCCAGGTTCATGGCCCCGAAGTCGCGGACGAGGTGTTCGTTGAAGGGACCGTCGACGGCCACCCAGTGGCGCCCGCCGCCGGGGAAGCTGTTGAAGAACGACTGCGGCGCAAGCGTCGCCCACAGCCCGATCTCCAGTGCGGGGATGGCGATGAACAGCAGGAGGATGCGGGGCACCAGTCCGACGCGCGGCGTCTGCGCCACGCCCATCTCCCGCACGACAGCGGGCCAGCCCTCGCGCACGCTCGGATAGGCGGGCCGCCACCCGGTCGCCTCCTCGAACTTCTTTCCGGACACCCGCTGGGAGTTGGCGAGGTAGCTCGCCCGCTTGCCGCCCACCTTCGCCACCGCCCTGCCGGGCGCGGCGAGATGACCGGCGCCGACAGCGGCGCCCAATGCCTCGTGCTGCTCGCGCTTGGTCAGCGGCTCGTCGTCGACCACGTTGTATGTCCCGGCGGGCGCGTCGAGGGCGGCGACCACGGCCGATCCGGCGTCGTCGAGATGAATCATCGGGAAGTAGCCGTCGACGCTGCCCACGGTCGGGCCCATGTGGGCCTGGGCCATGCGGACCATGTCCTTGCTCTGGCCCGAGTCGGAGCCGTAGAAGCCGCCGAAGCGCAGCACGACGCCACTCCCGCCCGCCTCGGTGAACCGCCGCGCCTGGCCTTCGGCCTCGACCGCCGACGCGCCGAACGGCGGCGTGTCGAGCGGCGTCTCCTCGTCGACCCACGCCGCCCCGCTTTCCGGATACATGAAAGCGATCGACTCCTGGATGTAGCGGTCCGCCCCGGCGGCCAGAGCAGCGTCGACGAGGTTGCGCGAGACCTCACGCCGGATGCGGTCGTTTTCCCCCCACGCCTTCGGCATCGCCATCTTCCACGTCGGCGGGATATGGGTCGCCAGGTTGACGACCACGTCGTGACCGGCGACCGCATCCTTGACCGCGGCGGCGTCGAAGACGTCGACGCTCACCGGCGTGGCGCCCAGCCCCCGCAGCATGTCGCCCTTGGCCGCGGATCGAGACACGGCGGTCACGTCATGCCCGGCCTTGACCAGATCCCGAACGGCCCGCCAGCCCACGACTCCCGTCGCCCCTACGACGAACACCTTCATGACAACACCTCCTGGAAAAAGGCGGCCCCCTTCATGGCCGCCTCCATGGGAACGCTCGTCGCCAGCTTCTGCAGCAGGTCGGCGACCGTGGTCTTGCGCAGCTCCGCCCGCCACGCCTCGTCGGCGCGGTACATGGCCTCAGCGATGGCGCACACCGGTGAATAGAGGCGCGGCGCCACCCTTGCGGGTCCCCGCTTTCTGATTTCCGTGCAGCGGAAGCTCGACTCTTGGCCTTCGACGGCCTCGATCACGTCCAGCAGGGTGACCTCAGCGGGCCGCCGGCCCAAGCGGTAGCCGCCGTGGCGCCCAGGCACCGACTCGACGATGCCCGCCCGCGACAACGACTGCAGGGCCTTGGCCAAGTAGGCGGCAGGGACCCCGTGGAACTCGGCCAGTCTCGACGCAGGCAAAGCGGCGTCATCCGGCAGCAGGGCGAGAACCGTCGTGCAGTGCAGCGCCCACTCGACCGGTTCGCCCAACCTCATACCCGGAGAATATTTATCCGGATATGAAGTGTCAAATTAAGGCGTTACAGGACGGACCCCATACGGCCACCCGCATTGGCGGTCTGGCGCTGTGCTCTGGACTTGGCGGGCTCGTCCGTCTTCCCTGTTTTTGCCTTCGCGGCCTTGAACTTCGGCGGCTTGGTCTTGCCTGGCTTGATCTTCTTCGTCTTCTCGGGCTTGCCGCCCCCAGCGGCCTTGGCCTGGTTCTTCTTGTAATAGACGAGGAAACCGACGAGCCCCAAGAGGGCGGGGATCAGCACGAGGTTCACAGAGGTGAAATCGGCTCGCGCGGCTGCCCTCTTGAGGCACAGCTCGTCCTCAGTCCGCGGGAGTCAACGTCCGAAACAACTCTGATGGATGCATGCCCGAACTGCGGCAGCCGCCTAGCGGGTGACCCGTCGTGGTGTCCGCGCTGCCTCAGCCGCTTTGACGGCGCGGGGGCGACAGGGGCGGCGAACCCGGCGCGGCAGTTCGCGGACATGTGGGCGTCGATCCAGTCCGAACCGGTTGCGGCGCCTGCGGCAGCGCCGGCGCCAGCGAAGCCGGCCGGCCCGCCGCCGTCGATGTACACGCCGTACACGCCGCCGGCCCCGCCCGTCCCCGACTCCGAGCCCTCGACGCCTCCCGCTGAAGGGCGAGCTCCGGCCGCCGGCCACCACATCCCGCGCACGGTCATCACCGCCATCGGGCTGGGCGTCGTTCTGCAGGTCGTCGACTACGCGCTCACCCGCGGCTTGCATCTCCAGAACCCGACCGCGGTCGCACTCGGGTTGGGGCTGACCCTTGCCTTCTACCTCGTCGTGCTCTCGCTCGTGCAGGGCCGTTTGTACGAGGGGAGGGTGCAGCCGATCTGGCACATCGGATCGCCGGCACCGGCGCCCTCGTTGGGATCGGAGTGGGTGCCGCCCTCGCCCTCTTCGTCATCGCCGCCAACAGCGCCCTGGCCGGTCACTTGTCGTCCGACGCCACGGCAATGATGGTCTTCGCCCAAGGCGGCTTCATCCGTATCGCCATGCTCGTCGTCGTCACCGTGATGTGCGCGCCCTTCATCGAGGAGCTGCTGTTCCGCGGCCTGCTAGCGGAATCGATGCGACCCCGTGGCCGGGCCGCCGCGATCTGGCTCAGCGCATTGGCTTTCGCCTTGTGGCACCTCCGCCCCGAGCTCCTTCGCTACTACCTGCTGATCGGGGCTCTCCTCGGGCTCCTCTACTGGAAGCGCGGGCTCGTGTGCTCGATGTCGGCGCACGCCACGTTCAACGGTCTGCTCACGCTCGTCGCCGCGCTCGCCGTCACCGGCGCCGCCCATACGGTCACCGGCCCCGGCGTCACCCTGTCGGCCCCCGCCGGTTGGCAGAAGGTCACAGCAACGATCGACGGCTCGAGCGCACCCGGTCTCGAGTTGCACAACCCGTCGGGCGCCGAGGTGTTCATTCAGCAGCTGCCAATGCAGGCACCGCTCGACCCGAACGCAATGGCGGCTCACATGAACCAGGTGCCCACCCTTGGGCCCGGCGTGGTTGTCAAGGCCGGCACCGTGCACCCAGTCCAGTACCCGGCGGGTGGCGGAGCGTCGGCCGAGGTCGACGACAACGGCCACGATGCCAACGCCGTCGTCATCAGCAGTCCCCTGGGCACTGTCGTCGCCGAACTGATCACCGGCGGCAACAGCAACGCCCGGCCTCAGTTCGAGTCGATGCTGCGGTCGCTCCAGATCGGCTGAACCACTTCGTTCTTTGCGCGTTTGTCGTTGTCAGACAACGAAAAACGCGCAAAGAACGGAGCGGTTAGCGGCGGGTCAGCAGGAGGCAGCCGCCGAGGGGGCCGCCACCGGCGGCGGCGACGCCCACTTCGGGGTTGCCGGCGACTTGGCGGTCGCCGCCTTCACCCCGCAACTGCACGCACGCCTCGTGCAGGAAGCCGTAACCGTGGAGTCGACCGGCTGACAGCTGGCCGCCGTGCGTATTGACCGGGATCTCGCCGTCGCGGGCGATGCGCTGGCCGCCCTCGATGAAGGGCCCGCCCTCGCCCTTGTTGCAGAACCCGAGGGCCTCGAGCCACGCCAGTGTGATGAAGCTGAAACCGTCGTAGAGCTCGGCGACGTCGACGTCGGCGGGTGTGAGATCGGTGCGGTTCCAGAGCATGGCTGCCGCATCGCGCAGCGCCATCGTCGTCATGTCGTCCCACTGGTCCCACGACGGGCGACCGTGGATGGCCGAACCGATGGCCTCCACGTGCACCGGCGCCTGCGGGAAGTCGGCGGCGGCATCGGCCCGGGAGACGACGAACGCCGTGCTGCCGTCCGCCGGGACGTCGCAGTCATAGAGGCAGAACGGCGTGCTGATCATGCGCACGTTCAGGTAGTCGTCCATCGTCATCGGCTCGCGGTAGATCGCTTTGGGGTTGAGCGCCGCGTTCTTGCGGGCGTTCAACGCGATCTGGGCCAGCTGTTCACGCGTGGTGCCGTATTCGCTGAAGTGGCGTTGGGCGCACATGCCGATCCAGTTGGCCGCCGACGGCGCGCCGAACGGCAGGGACCACTGCATGAAGCCACCGGCACGGAAGCCGCCGCCCCCTCCTCCGCCCATGGTCACACTGGCCCGACCCTTGTCGCCCTGGGCAGACGCCTCCCAGACGGTGCGGAAGCAGAGGACGTGATTGGCATAGCCGGCGGAGATCGCCGCGCACGCGGTGATCACCGAGCCCAGTTGTCCGGGGTTCTCGAGCCCGCCGTTGTACCAGTCGAGATTGAGGCGAAGGGCGTCCTGCAGTTCGACCACACCAGCGCCGGAGAACCCAGGCGGCGTGTCCATGTTCCCGGGATAGGTGGCGAGGCCGTCGATGTCGTCGCGCGTCAGCCCGGCGTCGTCGATCGCGGCCAACGCGGCCTCGACGGTCAGGTCCAGTGGGTGGCGGTAGAGGCGGCGTCCGACCTCGGACTGACCGATCCCGGAGATGACGGCGGCGCGCTCAGTCATCTCGGGGCTTGAACAGCGGAAGCCAGACATCGTCGTGGTGGTCGAAGGTGACCTGGACGGGCATGCCGACGTAGACGTCGTCGGGCGCGCAGCCGACGATGTTGGTCATCAGACGAACGTCGGGCTGCTCTTCGATTTCGACGATGGCGATCACGTAGGGCGGGTCATAGCCCGGGATCCAGGGCTGGTGGTTGACGGTGAACGTGTGCACGGTGGCGCGGCCGCTCACCGCCTCAGGCTTCAGATCCTTCGAGAGGTCGACCGGACAGATCGGTGACGGCGGGTGGATGTAGAACCCGCACGTCTGGCAGCGGAGGAAGCGAAGCTCGCCCTGTTCGCCTCCGGTCCAGAAGAACTCGTTGGTGTCGTCGACACGCGGCAGCAGGCGAAAGGGCTTGTCGCTCATTCGGTTTCCGTCGGCTGCTCTTGGGCGGCGTGCCAACCGCGTCGAGCGTGGGGGAAGGCTTCGAGCGCCGGCACCAAGCCGAACGACGGCTGCGTCAGGAGGATGGCGCCCGCGATCTCGTCCCACGTTGCGCCCACCTCGGCGGCGAGCATGGCGTGGCGCTCGACGCCGGGCGGATTACGCAGGATCACGGTGCACACCATGCGGATGAGCTCGTGCGTCTTGCGGTCGGGCTGGCGGAGCGAGTCGATCGCCGACAGCCACGCGGCCTGCGCCTCTTGCAGCGCGGGCGCCAGGTTGTGCAGGTGCTTCTCGGACGGGAAGACCCAGTCGGCCTGCTCCTCAGGCCCCTGGGTCTGACTCACCCGCGCGAAGGCAGCGCGGCCGTCGCCTCGCCGCTGACCTTCACCTCACCGTCCTGGTTCAGAAGGGTGGCGTCGAGGTCGACGAGGTTGCTGCCGTTTTCCTTGCGCTTGGCCTTGACCGTGATCTTGGTGGTGAACGTCTCGCCCGGCCACGTCTGCTTGGCGAAGCGCACCTTGTAGGTGGTGAGGTTGCCGACGCCGACGTAGTCGGTGACCGCCTTGGCGAGGAAGCCGGCCGAGAACATGCCGTGGCCGAAGACGCTCGGGAGGCCGGCCGCCTGGGCCTTGACCTCGTCGTGGTGCATCGGGTTGAAGTCGCCCGACGCGCCCGCGTACTGCACCAGGTCGGTGCGGGTGAGCTCGTGGGTCACGACCGGGGCCTCGTCGCCCTCGGTGACGTCCTCGAAGAACAGCTTCTGCTCGGCCACTTCCCTACTCCCCTCGACTTCGTACCTGACGCGCGTGTCACCCTATGGCGTGAGCACATTCATCGCCCAGTTGGACGGCAGGGGGGCGGGCCCCCGCCTGGCCGTCAAAGACCTGATCGACGTAGAGGGCGTACCGACGACCGCCGGGTGCAAAGCGGTGGCCGACGCCGCCGCTCCCGCCGAGAAGGACGCACCCTGCATGGCCGGGGCCCGGACCGCCGACGCCCGCATCGTCGGCAAGACCAACCTCCACGAGCTGGCGTTCGGCGCCACCGGCGTCAACGTCTGGTACGGCACGCCGGTCAATCCTCTCGATCCTTCGCTCGTGCCGGGCGGATCGTCGAGCGGGTCGGCCGTCGCCGTCGCCAACGATGACGCCGACGTCGCCTACGGCAGCGATACCGGTGGGTCGGTGCGCCTCCCGTCCGCCTGCTGCGGCACGGCGGGACTGAAGACCACCCACGGCCGCATTCCGCTCGAAGGCGTGTGGCCGTTGGCGCTGAGCCTCGACACGGTGGGGCCGATGGCCCGCGACGTCGCCGGCCTCGTCCTCGGCATGCAGCTCCTCGAGCCTGGCTTCGAGGTGGCCGACACGGCGCCAAGCACCGTCGGCCGCTTCCGGCTCCCGAACACCGACCCGGCGATCGACGAGGCCGTCGACCGCGCGCTGGCGTCGGCCGAGCTCGAGGTCGTCGAGATCGACCTTCCGGGCTGGATGAAGGCGTTCACCGACAACGGCATCATCCTCATCGCCGAGGCGTACGACGCCAACAAGCACCTGCTCGGCAAGGAGGGCGTGGGCGAGACCGTGGCCACCCGCATCGAGCTCGGCCGGGGCATCGCCCCCGAAAACGTCGCTCAGGCCGAGAAGGGTCGCACGGCCTGGAAGCACGAGCTGGCGAAGACGTTCGACCGGGTGCAGGTCATCGCCCTCCCGACGATGCCGATGTTCCCGATCCCGCTCGACAGCGACAAGGAGTTCGACGTCACCATCGGCACCGGCAGCATCAACCTGTCCGGCAACCCCGCCCTGGCCATCCCCGTCCCGACGAGCGAGCGCCTCCCCGCCAGCCTCCAACTCGTCGGCCCCCACAACACCGAAGCCGAGCTGCTGGCCATCGGAAAGGCCATCGAGGCCGCAGTGTCGTGATTCAGACCTGGGTCGTGCGGTCCTTCCAATGCGCGTCCCGCAAGAGCCGCTTCTTGACCTTGCCCGCTGAGTCGCGCGGCAGTTCGTCGACCAGCTCCCAGTCCTTGGGGACCTTGTAGTCGGCCAAGCGCTCCTGGACGAAGACCGTCAGGTCATCGACCGATACGTCACCGCGGGCCTCGATCATGGCCTTCAGGCGTTCGCCCGAGCGCTCGTCCGGGATACCGAACACGGCGCAGTCGACGACGCCCGGGTGGTCGTACAGAACCTCCTCGACCTCGCGCGGGGAGATGTTCACGCCGCCCCACAGCACCATGTCGGACTTGCGGTCGGTGATGAAGAGGTAGCCGTCGTCATCGAGGTAGCCGATGTCGCCGACGGTGAAGGCGTCGCCCCGCCAGGCCTCGGCTGTCTTCTCGGGGTCGTTGCGGTACTCGAAGCGGCCGCCCATCGGCGTGATGTAGATCAGCCCGGCCTCGCCCGCGGGCAACCGAGAACCATCATCCGAGAGCACCCGCACCTCGATGTTCGGCCAGGGCTTGCCGACGCTGCCCGGCTTCGCGAGCCACTCCTGGGGCCCGATCTTGGTGGCGCCGCCTTCGGACGCGCCGTACAGCTCGTGGATCTCGCAGCCGAGAGGACCGAGCCACTCGATCATGCGGCGCTTGATCGGCAGCGGGCAGGGCGCGGCGCCGTGCACGATCAGGCGGAGGCTCGACAGGTCGTAGGACGCCCGCTCCTCGTCCGGCACTTCGAGCAACCGGATGAAGTGCGCGGGCACCATGAAGGCGCGGGTGACCCGGTGCTCGTGCACCAGCCGCAGCCACTCGCGCGCATCCCACGCAGGCATGATCACGCTCGTCGCGCCGATGTAGAGCGCGGTGTGCGTCCAGCCGCAAGGGCCCGCGTGGTACGCCGGCCCGCACAACAGATGGACATCGTCGGCCGTCCACCCCCACAGGGCGACCTGGCCGTCCATGCCCATGCGCATGCGCTCGCGGTTGAACCCCTCGAGCACGATGCCCTTGGGCTTGGCCGTCGTCCCCGACGTGTAGAAGACGAGCGACGGCCCAGCCATGCGATCGCGGGCGGGTGCATCCGAAACGGAGGCGAGTGCGTCCTCGTAGGCGCCGTCGACGACAACCGCCACGCCGGCATCGCGCACGATGTAGGCGATCTCGTCGGCCTTCAGATGCCAGTTGATCGGCAAGAACGGAGCATCGAGCTTGGCCGCCGCGATCGACGTCTCGAAGAACTCGATGCCGTTGGGCAGCACCGTGGCGACGGGGACACCGGCCGACGCGCCTCGCTGCTCAAGCACGACCGCGAGCCGGTCGGTGCGGTCCTCGAACTCGGCGAACGTCTCGACGCGGTCACCCAAGATCAACGCCGGCTTGGAGGACACGGGCCGGAGAGTACCCTGACACCGACGTCAGCAAAGAGGGGGCCCGCATGCAGCTCGATGACCTGATCCTGGTCAGCGTTGACGACCACGTGGTCGAGCCGCCGACACTGTTCGACAACCACCTGCCGGACAAGTGGAAGGACCTGGCGCCCAAGAGCGTCAAGCGGGCCGACGGCACCGACGTGTGGGTCTACGAAGGCAGCGAAATCCCCAACATCGGGCTCAACGCCGTCGCCGGGCGGCCGCCCGAGGAGTACAACGTCGACCCGACGCGCTACGAGGAGATCCGCGCCGGCTGCTACGACATCAACGAGCGGGTCAAGGACATGAACCGCAACGGCGTCCTCGGCTCGATGTGCTTCCCGTCGTTCGTGCAGTTCTGCGGCCAGCTGTTCTCGCGGTCCAAGGACCTCGACGTTGGCCTCAACATGCTGCGGGCCTACAACGACTGGCACATCGACGAGTGGTGCGGCACCCACCCCGGCCGCTTCATCCCCCTCTCGATCCCGCCGATCTGGGACCCCCAGCTGATGGCCGAGGAGGTCCACCGCGTGGCCAAGAAGGGCTGCCACGCGGTCACCTTCTCCGAAGACCCGAGCGCCCTGGGCTGGAAGAGCATCTTCACCGACCACTGGGACCCCTTCTTCGCCGCCTGCCAGGAAGAGGGCATGGTGATCTGCCTACACATCGGGTCGTCGTCCACGATGCTCGGCCTCAAGGAGGGCTCGCCCTTCGACGTGCTCATCACGATGACGCCGCTGAACTCGATGTCGGCGGCCACCGACCTGCTGTGGTCGAACGTGCTGCGCAAGTTCCCCGATCTGAAGTTCGCCCTGTCCGAGGGCGGCATCGGCTGGATGCCCTACTGGCTCGAGCGCATCGACTACGTCTACCAGCAGCACCGCTTCTGGACGCACCAGGACTTCGGCGACCAGCTCCCCAGCCAGGTGGCCCGCGACCACTTCACCTTCTGCTTCATCAGTGACCGTGCAGGCATCGAGGCGCGCCACGCCATCGGCATCGACAACATCACCTGGGAGTGCGACTACCCGCACTCCGACTCGAGCTGGCCGCACTCGCCGGAGTCGGTGATCAAGCAGCTCGACGGCGTTCCCGACGACGAGATCAACAAGATCACCTACGAGAACGCGACCCGCATCTTCAACTACGACCCCTTCGCCACCATCCCCAAGGAGAAGGCGACGGTCGGCGCCCTACGGGCGCTCGAAGATTGAGCCAGCAGTTGAGATGAGGGAGCACCAGTACTCGGTCGAGTTCCCGCACTCGGCCGCCAGGCTGTGGGCGTTGTTCCAGGACTACGACCGCTGGACCGAGTACGCCCCGATGGTCGTCGAGGTCCAGGTGCTGTGGCCGGGTGACGACAACCACAACGGTCGTCTCCGGCGCGTGATCTACAAGATGCCGCTCGGCCGCCGCGGTTCAGCGCTCGAGCTGGTCACCGACGTCGAACCCGAGCGCGGCTACACGTACACGATGATCAGCAAGGACCCGGCCAACGACCAGACTGGCAAGGTTCGCCTCGAACCCATCGGCCCCAACCGCACCCGGTTCCATTTCGAGGAGCGTTACAACATCGCCAAAGCGCCGTTCAAGTGGTTCGAAGGCCCGATCTACACGTTCATCAACAAGCAGAACGAGCTCTCGATGCGGCGCGCGTCGGAGTGGCTGAGCAGGCACCCCGAGTACCGCGCCGACCTAATCGACGCCTGACTCAGCGCGCCAGCATGTAGCCGATGTGGACCCCGGCGGCCAGCACGTAGAGGCTGACCAGCACCCACACGGCGACCAGCTGGCGCCGCCAGTGTCCGGGGTTCGCCAGGTCGTAGGCGACGATCGGGAACGCGGCGACGATGAACAGGAGCGGCCACCCCTTCGTGCCCGTCGCTTGGGCTGCGGCAAGCTCGGCGATGGTGACCGCGACCACGATGAGCGCTGGTACCAATCGGCTGAGCGGCGGCAACACGACCCTTCGTCGCTCGGCGCGCACCCGCCGGTCGACGCCCGAGCGACGGTCGAGGTCGAACGGGCGCGTGGCGAGAACCTCACGACGCCGCTCCCCAGTCCGTCGATCCCCCAGGACCGCTCTTCGATCCATCGCTTCCACGCCGTCTTGACGGTACCGCTATGCAACAGTCGTTGTCATTGAGCCCTTTGGCCTAACCGCATCAGGGGTCGCGCGGCAGGCCCAGCAGGCGTTCGGCGATCACGTTGCGCTGCACCTCGCTCGTGCCGCCGGCGATCGTCAGGCAGCGGTTGGCGAGGAAGCCGAACGTCCAGCCGGCGGCGTCGCCGTCGGTCGTGGCCCCCTCCCCTCCCAGCACGACCAGGCCCAACTCCTGGGTGCGCTGCTCGTGCTCGACACCGAGGAGCTTGCGCACGCTCGACTCGGGGCCGGGGTCGACACCGGACAAGGCGCGCAGGGCGGTGCGCAGCCCGAGCAGCGACAGCGATTGCGCCTCGGCCACGAGGGCGCCGACCTTGTCGAGCACGATGGGATCGGCGGCCGCATCGGGGCGGCCCGACACCAGCTGGAGGAAGTTCTCGACGCCTCCGCCGAACGACGACCCGCTCGACATCGACACCCGTTCGTTGGCGAGCGTGGTGCGGGCCAGCTTCCAGCCGTCGTGCACGGCGCCGACCACGCAGTCGTCGGGAACGAACACGTCGGACAGGAAGACCTCGTTGAACATCGCCTCGCCCGTCAGCTCGCGGAGCGGACGCACGTCGAGGCCTTCGGATTTCATGTCGACGAGGAAGTACGTGATGCCGCTGTGCTTGGGGGCGTCGGGGTCGGTGCGGGCCAGGCAGATCGCCCAGTCGGCCCGCTGGGCCATCGACGTCCACACCTTCTGACCCGACAGCGACCACCCGCCGTCCACGCGCACAGCCTTGGTCGACAACGACGCCAGGTCCGACCCTGCGCCCGGCTCGCTGAACATCTGGCACCACCAGATCTCACCGAGCAGGGTGGGACCGACGAAGCGCTCCTGCTGCTCGGGTGTGCCATGGGCGATGATCGTCGGGAGGGCCCACGCGCCGACCGCGAGGTTGGGGCGGCGGATGCGCGCCTTGTTCATCTCCTCGTCGATCACCAGCTGCTCGACCGGTCCCGCGTCGCGCCCGTACGGGCGAGGCCAGTGGGGAGCGAGATATCCCTCTTCGGCGAGTCGCCGGTTCCACTCGCTGCGGTCGCGCTCTTTCAAGTCAGCGATGAACGCCTGCACCTCGGTGCGTACCTGCTCGGCCTCGGGCGGAAGGTCGACGTGCAGTTCCCGGCGCGTCCCCTTCAGGGCCATACGCGCCGTGCGATGGCGCCAGGCCGAGGTCGGACCGACCAACTGTCGAATCGACATCGCCCGCTTCAGATAGAGGTGCGCATCGTGCTCCCACGTGAAGCCGATGCCGCCGAGAATCTGAATGCACTCTTTCGCCGCGTCAGCCGCGGCGTCGAAGGCGATCGATCCGGCCACCGCCGCGGGCAACGCCGCCTCGCTGCGGTCATTGAGGGCAAGGGCGGCGTCCCAGACGACGGCGCGGGCCTGCTCGACGGCGACGAGAAGGTTGGCGCACTTGTGCTTGATGGCCTGGAACTGCCCGATGGGCCGCCCGAACTGCTCACGCACCTTGGCGTAGGACGACGCGGTGTCGAGGCACCACCCGGCCAGGCCGACGGCTTCAGCCCCGAAGAGCACGGCCGCGATGTCGTGCCACCTCGCGGGCGCGTCGCGAAAGTCGCCGGTGAAACGCGCGAGTCGCCGCGTGGGGTCGAGGCTGGTGATGCGCTCGCGTTCGGGATCCTCGGTGACCGCGCACCCCGCGGCGTCCGGCGCCACGAGCACCGTCGCCACGCCGCCACCGGTGACCGGGTTGCCGGCGAACATGGCAGCCGCCGGCGTGGACCCGTCCGCCAGCTTCGGGAGCCATCGCGTCTTCTGTTCTTCGCTGCCCGCGTCCTGGAGGATCGCTGCGGCCACAACCGTCGGCACGAACGGCCCGGGCGCCATGGCTCGGCCCAGCTCTTCGATCACGACCGCGAGCTCGACGAAACCGAAGCCCTGGCCGCCGTAACGCTCCTCGACCGCCAGCCCCAACCAGCCCTGGCCCGCCAGCTCGTCCCAGAACGGCGGCAGCTCCTCGACCTCGGCCTCGAGGTAGGCGCGGGCGACGTGGGGCGGGCAGCGTGACTCCAGGAAACGACGGGCGGTCGCCCGCAGCGCTTCGTGGTCGTCGGAGATCCCAATCGGCATGGCGATGATGGTCGCGCAATGTGACGGGAACGTCAGGTCCGAAAGTTCTGGTTACCTGGCGCGGGTGTCCGCCGAACCTGTTACCCGCTACGCACCCAGCGGCGGCGTCCACCTCGCCTACCAGGTGGCGGGCGAGGGGCCGCCCGACATCCTCTTCATCAACACGTGGGTGAGCCACGTCGAGGAGGGCTGGGCGGTGCCCGAGATGGCCCGCTTCCGGCGCCGTCTCGCGGGCCTCGGCCGGCTCATCGTCTTCGACCGGCGGGGCGTGGGCATGTCCGATGCCGTCGACGTCTCCGCACTGCCGAGCCTCGAGACCCAAGTCGAAGACGTCGTCGCCGTACTCGACGCCGCCGGATCCGAACGCGCCGCGGTCATCGGCACGACCGAGGGTGGCCCGCTGGCCCTGATGCTTGCCGCCATGCATCCGGAGCGGTGCCAGAACCTGGTGCTCGTGGCGGCCGCGGCGCGGCTCGCCGCTGGACCGTCGTACCCCTGGGGACCCCCCGAGGAGGTCCTCGAGAAGATCGTTCAGGACACCGTGCAGGACCACCTGTCGGGCAATGCCGAGCACTTTCGATTCCTGGCGCCGAGCGTTGCGTCCGACCAGCACGCCGTCGACCGGCTCATCCACCACGGGCGGCGCGCCGTTCGCCCGGGGGCGGTAGGGCACTACTTCGACCAGGTCATGCGGACTGACGTCCGCGACATCCTGCCGACCATCGGTGTGCCGACGCTCGTCGTCCAGATCTCGGGCGATCCCATGGCACCGCCACCTGTCGGCCAGTACATGGCCGAGCACATCCCCGGCGCCGTCTACCGCGAGCTGCCCGGCACCGACCACATCTTCTGGAGCCAGAACGGCGACGCCGTCCTCGACGAGGTCGAGGAGTTCCTAACCGGCGCGCGCCGAGGTGGCGAGCCCGACCGGCTCCTCGCAACTCTGCTGTTCACCGACATCGTCGGGTCGACGGCGCGCGCCGCCGCGTTGGGCGACAGGCGGTGGCGGGAGCTCCTGGACGAGCACGACGCAACCGTGCGCCGGCAGCTGGACCGATTCGCCGGGCGCGAGATCGACACGGCGGGCGATGGCTTCTTCGCCGCCTTCGACGGTCCGGGCCGGGCCATTCGGTGTGCCCGGGCGATCGGCGAGGCTCTTACGCCGCTCGACCTGCAGATCCGCGCCGGCGTCCACACGGGCGAGGTCGAGGTGCGCGGCGAAGGGATGGGCGGGCTCGCCGTCCACATCGCGGCGCGAGTTGCGGCGCTGGCCGGCGGTGACGACGTGTTCGTCTCGGGGACGGTCAAGGACCTGCTGGCCGGCTCGGGCATCGAGTTCGCCGACCGCGGCGAACACGAGCTCAAGGGCGTCCCCGGGACGTGGCGGGTGTTCGCCGTCGTCGATTAGGCGAGCTGGTCGCCGTCGCGCCAGACCGAGATGGCCTGGGTCGGGCAACCCTGGGCCGCCAGGATCACCTTCTCGTCGGAGTCGCCCTCGGGGTCGACGACGATGGCGATGCCTTCGTCATCGAGGTCGAATGTACTCGGTGCCCAGAACGAGCAGTTGCCCGAGCCCATGCACTTCTCGCGATCGATGCGGATCTCTACTGCCATCACATTCCTACTGCCATAACAGCGGTCAGCCTGCCAGTTCTCTGAAGCGTTGATAGCGGCCGGCGACGGGCTCGGCCCACGCCGGGTCAGGGTCGACAGTCAGGGCCGTGCTTGCCCAGCGCGCTCCCGCAGCCATGTCGGGCTCGAGCCCGGCGGCGACGCGGGCCATAAAGGCGGCGCCGAGGGCAGCGCCTTCGGGGACAGCAACGACGTCGACCGGTAGCTGCGTGCAGTCGGCGAGGGCTTGCACCCACTCTGGCACGCGCACGCCTCCGCCGGTGGCGACGATGCGCTTGGCGTCGACCCCTGTCATGTCGATGTGCTGACGGGTCACGAAGCCGGACGCCTCGTACGCGGCGCGGCGCACGGCGGCGGCGTCGTGGGTGAGGTCGAGGTCGTGCAGCACGGCTCGCCGGTTGGTGTCGTGATAGGGCGTGCGCTCGCCGCGCACATACGGCTCCCACACGGGCACACGGTCGGGCTTCACCTCCTCGCTCGTGGGCTCGGTCAGGCGGAGGGCCCAGTTGAGGAAGAGGCCGCCGGCGTTGCTCGCGCCGCCGATGAAGCTCTTGTTCTCGAGGCCGCCGAGATGCGGAATGGTCCAGAGTCCGGGCACCTCACGCCAGCCGGTGTCGAGCACCCAGATGATCAGCGTGGTGCCGAGGATGACCATCACATCGCCGTCGCGGTCGGCGCCCGCGACGAGCTGCTCGCCCATGGCGTCGATTGAGCTGGCGCCGAGGACGGCGTCGCCCACTCCCAAATCTTTACTCACCCTTCCCACGGGGGCCCCGTTGACGTGCACGGCGGGGAACTGGTCGGGGGTCGCGCCGACCTCGGCGAGCTGGGCCTCGTCCCATACGTTGCCGTCGAACAGTGGAAAGGCGGAGAAGGCGGTGGCGGTGTCGAGCGACGCCTCGCCCGACACGGCGCAGTTGGCGACTGCCTGCGCCGGCCAATAGCCGGCGGCGTCGGGCGCCTGCTTCGCCGTCCACTTCAAGAAGGCCGCGGTCTCGCCGCTCCCCGACGGGTCGGCGCCGCTGCCGGTGCGGCCGCGGACATCGCCGTAGATGAGGCCCGGCGTGATCGGAACCCCGTCGGCGTTGACGGCGCACAGGGAAGGCACCATGCCCGTCACGCTGATGGCGGCGACGTCGTCGACCTTCAACTCCCGCAGCGCCTCACGAGGCCCGCGGCGCCACGCTTCATCGGCGTCGTGCTCGAACTTCTCGGCTTCGGGGATGACGACTTTGTGAGGCACGCGGGCCCTTGCCACCACGTTGCCGTCGGCGTCGGCGGCGACCGCTTTGACCGAGGTCGTCCCGATGTCGATCCCGACAGCTAGTTCGCTATGTGACGCCGGCGTCATAGTTCCGTCATTATGTCGGCCATGGCTGCTGCACACCGAGCCCTGGTCACGGCCCCGTTCCGGGGTGAGGGGCTCGACACACTCAAAGACCTGGCTGACGTCGTCCTGGACCCCTGGATCGACTACACGCCGCTGCGCATCCTCGACGGGCCGAAGCTGGCCGACCGCATCAAGGACGAGGGCGCCGACATCCTGATCGTCGAGAGCGACTTCGTGAACGATCCGGTGTTCGACCTCCCGCTGGTCGCCATCGGCTCGTGCCGCGGCGACCCCAACAACGTCGACGTCAGCGGCGCCACCACGGCCGGCATCCCTGTGCTGCGGGCTCCCGGCCGCAACGCCGACGCCGTCGCCGAGGTCGCCATCGCCCTGCTGTTCGCGGCCAACCGCCACGTCATCCCCGCCGATGAAGACGTGCGGAAGGACACGGTGTTCAAGGACGACACCATCCCCTACCAGCGCTATCGGGCGTGGCAACTGGCCGGGCGCACCGCCGGCCTCGTCGGGCTGGGCGCCGTTGGACGCGCGTTGAGGTGGCGGCTCGAGGGTCTGGGGATGCGGGTGCTGGCCTACGACCCCTACGCCGACGACGCCAAGGAGTCGCTCGAGCAGGTGCTGGCCGAGTCCGACGTCATCTCGCTGCATGCGGCGGTCACACCGGATACCCAGGGGATGATCGGCGCCGAACAGTTCGACGCCATGAAGGACGGCGTGCTCTTCCTGAACACAGCCCGCGAGGCGCTGCACGACCGGGACGCGCTGGTGGCGGCCCTGCAGTCCGGCAAGGTGAGCGCCGCCGGCCTCGACCACTTCACCGGAGAGCGGCTCGACCCCGACCACCCGCTCACGTCGATGTCGAACGTCGTCCTCACACCACACATCGGCGGGGCGACCTACGACACCGAGTCCAACCACTCGCGCCTGATCGCCGACGACATCTCCCGGCTGCTCAATGGCGAACGTCCGCTCCACATCGTGAATCCCGAGGTGCTGAAGTGAAAGAGGAAGTTCTCAAGACGGCCAAGGACATGCTCCGGAAGGGGCTGGTCGAGGGCACGGCCGGCAACATCTCGGCCCGGATGTCCGACGGGTCGATCTGCATCACGCCCTCGTCGGTCGACTACGAGGAGATGACGCTCGAGGACATCTGCGTGATCGACCTCGACGGCGAGCAGCTCGACGGCGAGCGCGGTGCATCGTCGGAGAAGCTGCTGCACACGGCGATCTACAAGGCGTTCGACGACGTGCAGTCGGTGATCCACTCGCATCCCGTGTACGCCACGATGTTCGCCATCGCCCGCAAGCCGATCCCGCCGTGCATCGACGAGTTCTCGATCTACGTCGGCGGCGAAGTGCCCGTGACCGAGTACGGCCAGAGCGGCACTCAGGACGTCGGCGACAACGCGGTGGCGGTGCTCGCCAACCGAGGCGCGGCGTTGTTGGCGAACCACGGCATGGTGGCGGTCGGCCCGAGTCCGGCCAAGGTCCTGCACATCACCGCCCTCGTGGAGCGTTCGGCCAAGATCGTGTGGGGCGCCATGGCCCTGGGCGACATCCACCAGCTCCCCGAGAAGGTCAACCAGGACTTCGCCAACATCTACACAGGCTGGATGCGCACCGCGCCCTAGCGGAGGAACCAGCCTCTGGGGTCGTACTGGCGCAGGGCCAGGACCTCGGGCATGGTCGGCGGGGGCAGTTCTTCGACCTGGCGGTCGACGGTGACGTCCCAGCCGCAGCCGGCAACGGCTTCGCGGACCCGCTCGTCGAGCGGCGAGTCGCCGGCGCCGACGGCTGAAAGGCACAGGTCGCCGTCACGCTTGCGCAGAATTCCGAGGTCGGTGACGACGGTCTGCACGCGCTCGCCGGGACTGGTGATGTAGGCCGCCGTCTCGGGGAGACGCGCCGGGCCGCTTCGGGTGATCACGAGACACTCGGTTGCGCGCGTGGCCACATCGTTCGCGCCGCCGGAGCCGACGAGGAAGGGACCGCCGGCGGGTAGAAGCGACGTGGAGTTGAGGTTGCCGTGGCGGTCAACCTGCGCTGCGCCGAGACACCCGATCGAGCGCGTGCCGGTGCCGCCGATCCAGAGCCCCAGCACGTGCGACGCGTCGCTCAGCATCGACGCACCGGGGAACGAGCGGTGGTTGAAGATGTAGGGATCGGCCGGCGTGGGCGTGTAGCCCCACATGCCGAGCTCGGCGGTGAGCACGACGCGGGCGCCGGCATTGCGAGCATTGGCGACGCCGACCCAGGCCGCCAGGTTGGCGACACCCGCGCCCGCCAACACCGCGTCGGCGCCGACGGTTTCGATGCGCGCTTCCAGCTCGCGTGCGCCCCACACCGCGGCCGTCTCCCACGCGCTGATGGGCGCCTCTTCGTCGACCGGGAACTCGGCCGCGTCTTCACGCCACGATTGCGGATCGACGCGGCCCCGCAGCCAGTCGATGCGGTCGGTGCCGAGGCGCTTGAGGTAGTCGTCCTGGTCCGCGGGCTCGAGGTACCACTGGCGGGCGAAGGCGTCGAAGTCGCCGCGGCAGGCGTCGCGAGCCATCACCCAGAAATCGACGTCTTCGCCGTAGCCCTCGATCGGGGTCCCGCGAGCGAACAGGCCACCGGGGTGGGCGCCCATCGGGACCTCGGCGACGGCGAGCACGCGGTGGCCGGGAATGCGCACGAGGTCGGACCACGGCGACAGGTCGTCGACCACCTTCTCGACCGTGACCACGGCGCCGCGGCGCGCCGCGAGCGCGCCCCAGACCCCTTCGAGCAGGGGCGGGTTGACGGCGACGTTGCCGTCGCGGTCGGCGGCCACACCGTGGACGAGGGCGACGTCGGGCGCAAGCGGCGCCATGAGCCCCACCGGGCCGAAGGGCGAGTCGACGACCGAGAAGTCGGCGTTGTCGGCCATCGACGATCCCTGCAGGGAGCCGGTGACGACGGCAGGAAGCCCTCGCGCCGCCGCCTCCAACCGCTGGAGGTACGTGAGGATCGACCAGTGCTCGACCTGGACCTCGCCGTTCTTGTACGCCTGCTGGAAGATCGGGTTGGGCGTGTAGGTCGGGAACGAGTCGCCTGAGTACGCGGTGACGACCTTGTCGACCAGGCCGCCGCGGAAGAACAGGGCGCCAAGCGACGACAGGCTCAGCATCACCAGCGTGAAGTGGGGATCGGAGCCCCACGTCTGGCGCACCAGTTCACGCGCCGCCGCCGTCCACCGCGAGTGCCCGACGGTCAGCAGGATGGTGTCGCCCGGCCGGACGTTGGCCGACACCGCCTCGCTGAGCGTCGTCTGCGCTGTCATTTCGACTGCTTACTCACTGCTGTACCACCGCAGGCCACGGCACGGGGTCTGCGTCCTCGAGGGTCTGACCGACGACCTGGTCACGCCACCAGTGGCGCCACGTGACGACCGTGGGCGACGACGCCAAGGTCAGCAGCTTGCCGGCGCGGCAGAACTCATCGGCCACGTCCAGCAGCTCGGTGATGTCTTCGGTGAGCTCGACGGCCGTCTCGTCCGCCGGGAGCTCGACGTCGAGCGTCTCTCTGCCCTCGCGCGCCGCCTCCTCGAACTGGGACCTGATGGCGTCTGCGTCCTCGGCGTACTGCTTCCGAAGCTCTGCTGCAACGTCGAGGAGACGCGCCGGCACGTGCTGGTTGGCCCCTTCCTGGTCGCCGAAGGAGATCAGGGCGAACTCGCGGACGACTTCGTTCATGTGGCGCGACGCGTCGAAGTAGAGGTCAACCGGGACTCCGAGCAGACGAACCGTTCGCGCCATGGGCGCGGATCGTATGTGAACTGGCTAGCTGTCGAGGTTGAAGATGCGCACCGCGTTGTCGGCGCAGATCTTGGCCTTCTCGTCGGCGGGGATGTCGCCCATCATGTCGTTGATCGTCTTCCGCGAGTACGGCCAGTCGTTGCCGTGGTGCGGGTAGTCCGTGCTCCACATGATGTTGTCGACGCCGGCGCCGTAGCGGTTCTCGATGCCGTTGCGGTCGGAGATGAACGTGGCGCTCATGTTCTTGTACCAGTAGTACGACGGCGGCTGGGTCAGCGGGATGTTGCCCCACGAGCGGTTGCGCCAGTAGCGGTCGTCGATCTGCTCGAGGAAGTGCGGGATCCAGCCGACGCCGGTCTCGATCATCGACACGTGCAACTCGGGGAAGCGCTCGAACACGCCGGTGAAGATCAGCTGCCCGATCGTGCTCGGCACAACGGAGAACACGCTGCCGAGGCCGGCCACAGCCTTGGCGTTGGCCTTGGCCGCCTTGCCGCCGTACACACCGCGCTCGCCCTTGGCTCCGCCCGACGCGCTTGCCTTGGCCGCGGCCGCCCGCTGCTTCTGGCGGGCCCTGCGGGAGATCAGGTTGATGTGGATGCAGACGGGCATGCCCTCGTCGGCCGCCGCCTGCCAGAACGGATCGTCGGCGTCGGAGATGGAGTCGCCGCCCGACGGCCACATGGAGATGACGACGCCCTTGAAGCCGCGCGCCTTGGCCTTGCGCATCGTCTCGATGGCAACGTCGGTGCCCAGCGACGGGATCTGGGCCATGCCGACCAGACGCGTCGGGTCGGGCGCCATGAACTCGTCGAACAAGAAGTTGTTGTAGGCCTCGATGCCGGCCATCACGAACTCGTCGTCCTCGTCGCCGAGGAAGTGGCCGATCGTGCGCTGCGGCGGGAACAGGATCTCGGCGGACACGCCGTCGATGTCCATGTCCTTGAGCCGCTCGGCGCCGTTGTAGCAACCGGCACGCGCCATTTCGTAGGTGACGCCCGTCCAGCGGAAGTCGTCCCAGGCCATACCCGGTGTCGACACCAGGCCGATCGGATCAGGGTCGGCCGCACCGGCGAACAGCCAGGCGTCGCCGCCGTCGGCATCCTTCACCAGCTTCGGTGCCTTCTCCCGGTGCTGCTTCGGTAGCCACTCGTCCCAAATGTCCGTCGGCTCGAGGACGTGGGCATCGGCCGAGACGATCTCGTACCTCATCGGCATCTCTCCAGTTGAGTTCTCTGACGCTGACGTCAGGGTAGCGGCGCGTGCAACGCGGGTGCCAGCTAGCGACAGCCACGCAGGGTGGTGAGTGTCAAGGCTCGTCCGGACCCTCCGAAATAGACCGGCTGCGCTATTCCGACAGAGTGGGGATTTCCTTACGGTCTGGGGTGAGGCCGCAACACGCGTAGCTCAGGGCGTTCAGGGGGGACCGCCCATGAGTACCGAAGCGGCTTCCACGGACCATGGGGGGAGATCGCGTGGCGGAACGGATCGCATCGGTATTGGAGCGTCGGCGCGGGGGGTTGCTGGTGCTCTTCACCGGCTTGATCCTCGTCGTCGGAAGCCTGCAGCTGAGTGCCACGGCACACAACGGCAACCAGAGCGCGGGGGGCTCGCCGGCGGCGCACACCGGTCACGTCGACAACGACCACCACGACGATGACGACCACGGCAAACCGTGCGACGGGTGCGTCGGCAACGCCGACAACAAGCATCCGAAGGGCCAGTACCCGGGCGACAAGAACCACGGCTATGAGTGCGACAAGAACCACGGCATCGGGTATGGCAACCCGGCGCACAGCGGGTGCCACCCGACCACGACGACGACGCCGCAGACGCCGCCAACCACGCTCTGCCGGCCCGATCACGACGACCGGCTGTTCCATCTCCTCGACCCCGACGACGGCCACCACTGCGAGCCGCCGAAGACGACCACGACCACCGCGGCGCCCACGACCACGACGACGGTCAAGTCGACGACCACAACAACGGCGGCGCCGACCACGACCACCACCGCGCCAGCCACCACGACCACGACGGCGGCAGCGGCCACGACCACGACGGCGGCACCGACCACCACGTCGACAACCGTTGGCGCCACGACGACGACCACCGAGGCAGCCGAGTCGACAACCACCACCACGGAGGCCGCTTCGTCCACAACGACGACCACCGAGGCGGCCGAGTCGACGACGACCACAGCGGCACCGAGCACCTCCACGACCCAGGCGTTCGCTGCGGCGGTGGCGACCACGACGTCGGTCCCCACGCAGGTGTTCGGCGAGAACTTCCAGAAGGCACCCGCGGCGCCGGCGGCAGCAACGCCCGCTGCTGCGCCTCTCGCCCGCACAGGTGCGAGCGTGCGCATCCTGCTGTTCTGGGCGGGCCTGGCCCTTGCCCTCGGCGGCCTGGCCCTCATGGTCCGGGAGCGGGAGACCGAGCCCACCGACTGACAACGGGTGTTTGCGCGATCGGTCGCGGCATAGCCCGCAGATCGCGCAAACCCTCGGTAGAGGACGTGCAACGGGTGAGCGTTCGGTAAGGGTTCACCCTCCAAGCAGGAGTTCGCGGCGCCAAGTGCGAACTTTGTGCGCCAATGCGCAAGGGGTTGGGCTTTGGAGCGCTCGCGCTCGTCATGCTCCTCGGCGCCGCGTGCGGGGCCCGGCCGACAGCGCAGGCCCGGTACGTCTACTACCCGCTGCCCGACCAGGCGACGGCCACGTCGGTCGACCCGGGACCCACCGGCACGCTGCCCGGAGACGCGGAAGACGACCCGGCGCCCGCCGACTACGTCAACGCCGCGCCGGCGGCCGTGAACCCCTCGCCCGCACCGTCCTCAGGCCCGATCAACCTCAACTTCGGCGCCCGCGGCGCGATCGGGCGCGTCGAGATCCCCAAGATCGGCGTGAGCCAGCCCATGTTCGAAGGCGTCGGCCTCGACGTGCTGGCCAACGGTCCCGGGCACTGGCCGGGAACGGCAATGCCCGGTGACAACGGCAACACAGTCGTCGCCGGCCATCGGGTGACCCACACCCACCCGTTCCTCGACATCGACCAGCTCAACCCTGGCGATCAGGTGATCTTCACCACGGCCGCCGGTCGCTTCGTCTACGCCGTGAACAAGACGTTCATCGTCACTCCCGACGACACGTGGATCGCCAACCCGACATCGGACCCGACGATCACCCTGTTCGCCTGCCACCCCAAGCACCAGAAGACCCACCGCATCGTCGTCACGGGCACCCTGATTTCGGCTGACCGGACCGCGCCACCTCCCGCTGCTCCGGCACCGGCCAAGGCGCCGCCGCCACCCGCCCCCGCACCTGCGCCCGCACCCGCTCCGGCTCCCCCGCCGGCCGCGCCCGCGCCCAACAATCCGCCGCCGGACTCCCAGCCCCGCTGCGACTCCTGGCTTTGTCTTAGCGGCCGCTAAAGATTTCGCACTCGCCGCGTCCGCCATAGCGTGAGCGGTATGGCTTCACGGCGTATCGGGATCGTTTTCGGCGCGGGCGGCACCGTTGGCATGGCGTACCACGCGGGCGTCACACGGGCGCTCGAACAAGTAGCGGGGATCCGGCCGGCCGACGCCGACCTTCTCATCGGCACCAGCGCGGGCAGTGTGATCGCCGCCTACCTGCGCTCGGGTTGGACCGGCGAGGACTTCTGGGCGTTCGCCTTGGGCACCCATCCCACGCTCGCCGAGCTCGGCGACGACGAAGTGGCCCGGCGGCGGCGCGACATCTTCACGCCCCGCTGGCGCTCCCCGGTCGAGCTCAGTCGCATCGCCGTGGGCTCCGCCTACGTACTCGGCCAAGCGATCATCAGGCGCCCCGCTCTTCCGATCCCGAGCGCCCTCCGCCGTCGCTTCCCGGGCGGCTTGTTCGCCATGACCGAGGGTGAGCGCCGCCTCCCCGAAGAGCTGGCGCAGCAGTGGCCGGACAAGGCCCTGTGGCTCTGCGCGGTCGACATCAACAGCGGCCGCCGCATCGTCCTCGGACGCGAAGGGTCACCCGAGGTTCCGGTGGCAACGGCAGTGCTGGCGTCGTGTGCCATCCCCGGCTTCTATCAACCCGTGAAGGTCGGCAAGTACACGCTCGTCGACGGCGGCGTGCACTCGTCGACGAACCTCGACCTCGCAGCCAAGTTCGGCTGCGACCTCATCATCGGCATCGCGCCGATGGCCTACGAGCCGGTCGACGCCCCCGGTCCCGCCCGCCAACTCGTGCGGCTGATCCCCACTCGCGCCCTGTCGAGGGAGACCGCGTACGCCCGCCGAAAGGGCGCGGAGGTCCTGCTCATCCGGCCGACGGCCGCCGAGCTCGCGGTCCACGGCGCCAACCTCATGAACCCCGAAGCCGGTGAGCAGATCGCGCGCTCGTCGTACGAAGCAGCCGCCCGCCTGCTCGAGACCGCACGCTTCAAAGAGGCGCTCGCCGCCTGACCACCAACCTCGTCCGCATTCTGGCGGTCGTCGCAAGCCCTATAGGACGGCTACGACCGCCAGAACGCTGGAAGGGCTCGCCGGCGAGGCCGGTTGACAGGGGGACGGCGGTCGTTCAGGATCACGATCGTGGCGGATCCGACCGTGGAGATTCCGACCAGGACGCTGGTGTTCGGAATGGTCGGCGAGGACGGGACGGTGGCCGCCTCCGATCTGTACGCGGTGGCCGAGGCCTGCGGGCAGGGCCCCGAGCAGGTGCGCAGCTGCCTGCGGCGGCTGGTCAGCGAAGGGCTCTTCGTCCGCGAGGGCGGATCCGGCAAGGACGCCAGCTTCGAGCTCACACCCGACGGGATGGCTGCACTCGGCGCAACCATGGAGCGCACGCGCCTGGCCTACGGCCAGGACGCGGCCGGGCGGGGGTGGGACCGCCAGTGGCGGCTGGTCGCCTTCGCGGTGCCCGAACAGAAACGAGTGGCGCGCGACGCGTTCCGCGATCAGCTGCGAGCGCTCGGCGGCGCCGCCATCCAGGGCGGTCTGTACGTGTCGCCTCATCAGTGGCACAAGGACGTGAAGGCGCGGGCCGAGCGATTCGGCATCGCCGACGCCGTGACCTTGTCGACGACCGACGACCTTGACATCGGCGGCGAGACCGACCCGCGGGAGATCACGCGCAGGCTCTGGCCGATCGCCGAGCTGGCCCAGCGCTACCGCGACTTCATCCAGCGCTTCTCGTTCGTCCCCGACTCGCTGACCGCCATGCGCCGAGAGCGTCGGCGCCTGCCAGACACCGAATTTCTTCCGGGCGCGTTGGCGATGAGCGTCGCCTACGTCGGCTGCTTCAACGACGATCCGCTGCTCCCGCCCGAGCTACTCCCCCGCCCATGGCCCGGCCGCGAAGCGCGAGACCTTCTCCTGCGCAGCCGCCGCCTCGCCCTCACCGCCCGCGAAGCAGGCGGGCTCCCCGCTCTCTTCCGACTCTTCGACGACGCCGTCGACGCCATTCCCTAGGAGGCTTCGCCATGAAGTTCGGCATGTTCTACGAGCATCAGCTGCCCCGTCCGTGGGGGCCCGACTCCGAGCACCAGCTGCTGAAGGACGCCCTCGAGCAGGTGGAGCTGGCCGACAAGCTCGGCATGGACTGCGTGTGGGAGGTCGAGCACCACTTCCTCGAGGAGTACAGCCACTCGTCGGCGCCGGAGGTCTTCCTTGCGGCCGCGTCCCAGCGCACCAACCGCATCCGCCTGGGCCACGGCATCGTGCAGATCCCCTTCAACTTCAACCACCCGGCGCGTGTGGTCGAACGCGTCAACACCCTCGACCTCATCAGCGACGGTCGCGTCGAGTTCGGCACGGGCGAGTCGTCATCGGAAGCCGAGCTGGGCGGCTTCATGATCCCGCGCGAAGAGAAGCGCGATCAGTGGCTCGAGGCGTTCGACGCCATCACCCGCATGTTCGTCGAGGAGCCCTTCGCCGGTTACAAGGGCAAGTGGTTCGAGATGCCAGTGCGCAACGTCATCCCGAAGTCGTTGCAGAAGCCGCACCCGCCAATGTGGGTGGCGTGCAGCCGGCGGGAGACGATCCAGCTGGCCGCCGAGAAAGGCATCGGCGCACTGTCGTTCTCGTTCATCGAGCCCGAAGAGGCCAAGCAATGGGTCGACGGCTACTACGCCACGATCCAGTCAGAGAACTGTGTGGCCGGCGGCTTCTCCGTCAACCCGAACCTGGCGTGCGTGATGCCGATGATGCTGCACCCCGATGAGGAGGTAGCGATCGACCGCGGCATCGACGGCGGCCACTTCTTCGGTTACTCGCTGATCCACCACTACGCCATCGGCCAGCACCGGCCGGGCACCACCAACATCTGGGAGGAGTTCCAGGAGAAGCGCTCGCTGTTCGGTTTCGATCGCGACATCGCCGCCCAGACGGGCGACAACCTGGCCGCCCAGATGGTGCAGCAGGGCACGGGCTCGTTGCGGGGAGCCGTCGGCACCCCCGACCAGGTGCGCGATCTCATCCGTCGCTACGAGTCGGCGGGTGTCGACCAACTGATCTTCGTGCTGCAGGCGGGGCCCAACAAGCACGAGCACATCATGGAGTCGATCGAGATGTTCTGCCGGGACGTCATGCCCGAGTTCCACGAGCGCGAGGAGCAGCGCGAGAAGGAGAAGCTCGAGCGGCTGGCGCCGGCCATGGAGGCCGCACTGGCACGTCGGGAGCCACCGCGCAAGGCTCCGGAGGACTACGTCATCTCGGCGACCGCGCAGATCTAGGGGGCCCACGGGTGCAAGACGTCAAAGGCAAAGTCGCAGTCGTCACCGGTGCCGCGTCGGGCATCGGCAACGCCGTCGCCACCAGGCTGGCCGCCGAGGGGATGAAGGTCGTCCTCGCCGACATCGAAGAGGGCCCGCTGGCCGACGCCGAGAAGAAGCTCGCCGACGAGGGGGCGACCGTGCTGGCCGTGCCGACCGACGTCACCAAGGGCGACCAGGTCGACGCTCTGGCCGAGAAGACGTTCGCCACGTTCGGCACGGCCCACGTGGTGCACAACAACGCCGGCGTCGCCACCGGCGGACCGATGTGGACCCTGAGCGAGGCCGACTGGCAGTGGGTCCTCGGCGTGAACCTGTGGGGTGTGATCCACGGCGTGCGCGCTTTCGTCCCCCGCATGGTCGAGCAGGCCGAAGGCCACGTGGTGAACACCGCGTCGATGGCCGGCCTCACGTCGGCACCGATGATGGGTCCGTACAACGTCAGCAAGCACGGCGTCGTCACTCTCTCCGAGACGCTGGCGGCCGAGCTCGTGCTGTTCGGCTCGCCCGTCAAGGTCTCGGTGCTGTGCCCAGGCTGGGTCAACACGCGGATCAACGAGGCCGACCGCAACCGCCCGGCCGAGCTGCAGAAGGCGCCCAGCGAGGACACGACGATGATGGAAGCCGGCCGCCAGATGTTGGACGGACTCCTGAAGTCGGGCCTCCAGCCCTCGGAGGTCGCGAGCAAGGTGTTCGACGCCATCCGCGAGGAACGCTTCTACATCCTCACCCACCCCGAGATGACCCCGATGATCCAGCAGCGCATGGAGGACGTCCTGCAAGGTCGCAACCCGGCGCCCAATTTCTTCGGCGCTTGAAGCACACCGTTCGCATCGCAATCGTGGCGGCCATGGTCGTCGCCGCGGGCGTCGTGGTGTCGTCCCGCGGCCCGGCCCGGGCCGTGCAGGGCGTCGAGTCGGGCTACTGGTGGCAGGGCCAACCCGATGGCGCGCCGCTCCCCGCCCCGCCCACCGTGCCCGCAAACGGACTCTGGGTGTCGGGCAACGAGGCGGCTCCGGTCGCCATCGCCGCCATCCGCATCCAGCTCGCACCCGACGAAACTGCGCCGGCGCTCACGGCCAAGATCAACAGCGCCTTCCCCCCCGTTCAGGCCACGTCGGCGGCGAACGCCGATCAGCTGGTGGTCATGGCCTGTCCCACCAACGGGGCGTGGAAGCCGGCCCAGGCCGGCGCGTGGAGCGGCCGGCCGCAGTATGACTGCGGGCGTGCGGTCAGCGGCACGGTCAGCCCGGACGGCACGACGATCTCCTTCGACCTCAGCGGCGTCGAGGCCGACAACAAGGTCGACGTCGCCCTCGTCCCCGGCACGGGCGCGGCGGTGATCCCCCACCTTCCGGTGCCGGGTCTTCCCAATCCGCCGCAGCCCAGTGGTTTCGACCTGACGCTGCAGCCGGTGACCCCCGACCAGGTGCACACCAGCCCCGGTGGGTCATCGGCGGCCGACAGCTCCACCTCCGCGGCCCCGAATGACGTTGCCGCTCCGTCGGACGTACCGGCGACGTCTGACTTCGGCGCCATCGGCGGCTCGCCCGCGACCAGCTTCAACTTCGCGGCCAACGCTCTGCAACCGTCGGCCGGGGTCGCCGCCAGCTCGACGCCAAGCGTCGCGCCCGGAAGTCTGGCCCCCCAGACACGCGGCATCGCCTCCGCAGCCATCAAGGACAACAAGGGGTACCGGGCCTTGGCCGTCATCCTGCTCGGCGTCCTGCTGTGGTGGGCGTGGCGCCAGGCCGTGACGCCGAAGCGAAACCGGCGCACGATCTACGACGGACCCGCGGCGACGGCCGCGTAGAGAACCGAGGAAGGCATGGCCCGCAGCGACCGCTACCTCAAGCTCCTGCTGATCCTGCTGATCTCGGCGACGTTCTTCGAGGGCTACGACTCCTCGATCCTCGCCCTGCTCCTGCCGAACATCCAGGCCACGTTCCACGCCAGCGAGGCACTGCTCGGTCTGACGCGCATCCCGATCGAGCTCGGCCTGTTCGTCGCCTTCTTCCTCGCCCGGTACTCCGACCGCGTGGGCCGCAGGCCGATCCTGTTGTGGTCGGTCGTCGGCTACACGGTCTTCGCCGCCCTCACCGCGTTCTCGTGGAACATCTGGGCCTTCACCTTCTTCCAGTTCGGATCGCGTGTGTTCCTCGGCGCCGAGTTCGCAGTGGCGATCACCATGGTCGTCGAGGAGTTCCCCATCGCCCGGCGCGCACGCGCGCTGGGCACCCTGCTCACCTTCGAGGGCCTGGGCACGATCATGGTGGCGATCCTGCTCGGACTCGGGTTGCAGAACACCAGCCTCGACTGGCGGGCGTTCTTCCTCGTCGGGATCGTGCCCCTGATCGTCCTGACGTTCTTGCGACGGCGCATGCACGAGACGGAGCGGTTCGTCGAAGACCGGAAGCGGCGCGAGCGCGGCGGCGAGAGCACACTCCGCACGCCATTCCTGGCCGCGTGGGCGCCTCCATACCGCCGCAATTTGGTGCTCGTCGGGATGGTGTACCTCATGCGGTCGATTCCATTCTTCGGCGCCACCGCCTGGTGGGCCTACTACGCCGAGCGTGAACGTGGGTTCACCGAGACCCAGGTAGCGCTCTACATCCTCGTCGCCTACGGGATCGGGTGCGTCGGCTACTACGTCTGCGGACGCCTCATGGAACGCATCGGGCGCCGGCCGACGGCGATCATCTACTTCGTCGGCGGCGTCGTGTTCTCGATAGTCCTGTTCCAGACGACGGATCGCGTCGTCGCCTTCTTCGCCCTGATGCTCGCGGTGGGGTTCGGGCTCGGTGTGCAGCCCGTACTGAGCGCGTTTGGCACCGAGTTGTTCCCCACTGAGATCCGGGGCCAGTCGGCGGCATGGGTCCGTAACTGGTTCGAGATCGCCGGTTACGTCTTCGGGCCGGCGCTCGTGGGCATCCTCGGCGACCACTCGACGGGCGCCATCGGCAACATCGGCGACACGGTGAGCCTGCTGATGATCATGCAGCTGCCCGGCATCTTTCTCATCTGGCGCCACATGCCCGAGACCAAGGGTCGTGACATCGACGAGCTCACGCCCGAGGAGGCGCTGCTCACCGAGGCGCCGCTCACCTGATGACGGCGAGCGGTGAAGTCCGGCAATCGACGTTCGTCAAGGTCATCGTCGTCGTTCTGGCTGTCGTCGTGGGGTTGGGAATCCTGATCCACTTCCTGAACGCTGGGCACCACCGCCCCGAGGGCGCGGCCGAGCACTGGCTATCCGACGTCAGCGACACAGGGCGCAAGGGTCTGGGCACCGAGGCCAGGAAGCAGGCCGAAAAGATCGGTCCTGTCGACATCGCCGCGCCGCTCTTGCCGGCCACCCACGACAGCCACCACAGCGATTTCGACGACCTCGAGGTGGGCAAGGCACTACCCGATGGACCCAACACAGTTCGCGTGCCCTTCCGCCTGCACGAACATGACGAGTCGGGATCGGCCGCGCTGCGGAAGGGCACGCTCGTGCTACGACGCGACGGCAACAGCTGGCACGTGGTCGCCCTCGACACGCGTCGCCCCGACGAGAAGGTGGCGTCCGAAGGTGGGCCCCACCCGAGCCGAGCCCCGCTCGCCCTCTGGCTGGGCGCCATTGGCCTCGGGCTTCTGCTGGCCCTCGGTGCCCACCTGATCACGCAGTACGCCGAAAGGTCGGCGCGGCGGGCCCTCGCCGAACCTGCCTAGCTGTTGATGTCCTTGCGCTGGAAACGCCAGAACGCCAGGCCGCAGAACAACGCGATGTAGCCGACCTGGAGAAGGACGCCGCGCAGCATGTCGGCGTTGGGGCCGCGGCCGAACAAGAGCACGTTCCAGGCATCGAAGTAGTGCGTTGGCAGCACGTAGCGAACCGAGCCGATCGACGACAGGCTGTCGAGGATCTGGGAAACGATGTACAGACCAAAGGCGGCCCCGACCCCGCCCGACGGCACGTCGGTGAGCGTCGACACGAAGAACCCGAAGGCGACGGTCGCCGAGAGGCTCCACGCCACGTAGAAGGTGGAAAGGACCACGTTCCATAGGAGCTGGCCCGCGGACTGCGAGAGGCCGGAGAAGGGCACGGTCACGCCACCCCACCCGAAGAGGATGCCGCCGACGACGAGGCCCGCGATCGTTACCAGGAACGTGGCCGCCACCGCGAGCAGGGCGCTCACGATGAGCTTGGCGCCGAGGAGGCGGGGGCGGCCGATGGGGCGCACGAGCAGGTAGCGCAGGTTGCCCCACCCGGCCTCCTCGGCCACGGCCTCGCCCGCAAAGAGAGCGGCGATCAGTATGAGCAGGAAGCGGCTCATGAACCGGAGTGCGGCGGCAGCCATGAGCAGACCCGAATCGGGCGCGAGCGGGAAGAGGCCTTGATCACCGGCCTGGGGACTGGGTGGGTTGGCCTTCAGGGCGATCGCCGCGATCGTGGGGATCAGGACGGCGAGGCCCAACGCCACCAGCGTCTGGGGCCGGCGCATCTTCTTGGCCACTTCGGTGCGGAAGACGGCGACCATCACTCCTCGCCGACCAGTCCGAGGAAGGCGTCCTCCAGTTGGTGGCGAGCCGTGACCGTCTCTACGCCGATGCGCGCGTGCACGAGGGCGGCGACGACGTCGGACCGCTTGATGCCTTCGAGCTCAACGGTGATGCCGGGAGGATCGGGCTCGGCCCGGCGCACGCCGGGGAGCTTCTTCAACGTCGCGATCGCCCGGCGCACATTGGAGACCTCGAGGTACACCGAACCGCTCGCACCGATGAGGTCTCGCACCGCGCCTTCGGCGACGAGCTTGCCCTTGTCCATGACGACGGCGTTGGTGCAGACCTGTTCGACCTCGGCGAGCAGGTGACTGGAGAGGAGCACGGTGGCGCCCGCCTCGGACACCCGCCGCAGCAGCTGACGGACCTCGCGCATCTCGCCAGGGTCGAGCCCGCTCGTCGGCTCGTCGAGCACGAGTACGTCGGGCCGCGAGAGCAGCGCCCGCGCCAACCCCAGGCGCTGTTTCATTCCCTGCGAGTAGGTCTTGACCTTGCGGTTGATGGCGTCGCCGAGCCCAGCGACCGACAACGAGGTGTCCACGTCGGCGTCGGCCCACTTCGAGCCCCCCGCTTCCCACCAGAGACGGAGGTTCCGCGCCCCGCTGAGGTAGGGGACGAAGGCCGCCTCTTCGATCATCATGCCGACACGGCTGAGGGCAGGGTCGCGGGGCCGCACCCGATGGCCGAGCAGACGCGCCTCGCCCGCGTCCGCGAACACAAGCCCGACGAGCATGCGGATCGTTGTGGTCTTGCCCGCGCCGTTGGGCCCCAACAGCCCGCACACCTCGCCTTGGTCGACGGCGAAGTCGAGACCGTCGACTGCGAGCACCTCCCCGAACCGCTTGGTGAGCCCGGAGACGGAGATGACGGGTTCGGCCAAGCTCGTGTCAGCGCTCCTCAGCGGGTGCCATTCACGAAGTCGACGACGACCTTGGCCAGCTCCTCGCCCTTGTCCTCTTGCAGGAAGTGGCCGCCGCCGTTGATCGTGGTGTGCGGTTGGCCCTGGGCGCCGGGGATCGACTCTTTGAGCACACGGTCGGCGCCGGCGGTGATCGGGTCGGAGTCACTGAAGGCGCAGAGGAAGGGCTTGTCGAAGCCGTTGAGCGTCGTCCACGCCTTGCGGTTCGGCTCGGAGGCGGGGTCGTCGGGCGAGGTGGGCACGAGCAGCGGGAACTGGCGAGCGCCCTCCTTGTAGGTGTCGTCCGGGAACGGCGCGTCGTAGGCGGCGATCACTTCGGGCGCAAGGTCGGTGGCGCAGCCACCCTTGACGATGCCACCCACATGGAAGTCGGGCGTCTCTTGCGAGTACTGCTGCCAGGCCTTGAACGCTGGGCCCGGGTCGCGATCGCCGGTCGGCAGGAAGGTGTTGGCGGCGACGACACGTGCGAAGCGCTCCGGGTGCTCGGCGACGAGGCGTAGGCCGATCAGCCCGCCCCAGTCCTGGCACACGAGGGTGATGTTGTTGAGGTCGAGGCCCTCGAGCACGCCCGTCATCCAGTCGACGTGGCGCTGGTAGGTGTAGTCGGTGCGCTTGGCCGGCTTGTCGGAGCGGCCGAAGCCCGGAAGATCCGGACAGACAGCGCGCAGGCCGGCGCCGACGATGACCGGCACCATCTTCCGGTAGAGGTACGACCACGACGGTTCGCCGTGCAGCATGAGCACCGGATCCGCGTTTCGTGAGCCCTCGTCGATGTAATGCACGCGCACTTTGGTGTCGTCATCCGCCGCGGCGACGTCGACGTAGTGCGGGTCGAACGAGTACCCGGGCAGGTCGGCAAAGCGCTCGTCAGGGGTCCTGAGTACGTCCATGCGAGGGACGCTATGCGAGACTCCCGGGCGATGCGCTTCGGGATCTTCCTCGCCCCCTTCCACCCCGTCGGCCAGAGTCCGACGGCCGCCCTCCAGCGTGATCTGGAGATGATCGTGCGCCTCGACGAGTTGGGCTACGACGAGGCATGGATCGGTGAGCACCACTCGGCGGGCTACGAGATCATCGCCTCACCCGAGGTGTTCATCGCCGTGGCCGCCGAGCGGACACGCAGGTTGCGGTTCGGCACGGGCGTGAGCTCGCTGCCGTACCACCAGCCGCTGATGCTGACCGATCGGATGGTGCTGCTCGACCATCTGACTCGAGGCCGGGTGATGCTGGGCTGCGGACCGGGTTCGCTGCCGTCGGACGCGTGGATGATGGGCATTGACCCGTTGCAGCAGCGGGACATGATGGAGGAGTCGCTCGACGCCATCATGGCGTTGCTGGCCGACGAGAAACCCGTCGACCGCCAGGCCGGCTGGTTCACGCTGCGCGACGCGCGCCTGCAGCTACGGCCCTACACGCGGCCACACTTCGAGGTCGCCGTCGCCGCCACGATCTCCCCCGCCGGTCCGAGAGCGGCCGGGCGCTTCGGCTGCGGACTGCTGTCGCTCAGCGCCACCGTCGTGCAGGGCTTCGACGTGCTCGGCCAGCACTGGCAGATCATGGAGGAGCGCGCCGCACAGTTCGGCACAAGCGTGAGTCGTGAGGCGTGGCGGCTGGTCGGGCCGATGCACCTCGCACCGACGGAGGAGCAGGCGCGCGAAGAGGTCCGCTACGGCATCGAGGCGTGGGTGGACTACTTCCGGCGCGTCGCCGCCTTGCCCTTGGCGCCCGAGGGTGTCGAGGGCGCCGACGCCATCATCGACGCCCTCGTCGACAACGGCTTCGCGGTCATCGGCACATCCGAACAAGCCGTGGCCCAGCTGCAGCGGCTCGATTCGCAGACGGGCGGCTTCGGCACCTATCTGCTCCTCGCCCACGACTGGGCCGACCCACAGGCCACGCTGCGTTCCTACGAGCTGTTCGCCAGCAAGGTGATGCCCGCCATGCAGGACTCGGCCCGCACGCTGGTGGAGTCGCGGGACTGGGCGGTCGCCAACCGGGCCGAGCTCATGGGCGGCGCCGGCGCCGCCATCATGCAGGCCATCCAGAAGCACGCCGAAGAGAAGCAGGAGTCGTCATCGTGAAAGCAGCGATCTTGCGGGGCGGGCAGATGCTCGTCGACGACGTGCCGGAGCCGGTGGTCGGCGAAGGCCAGGTGCTCGTGCAGACCAAGGCGTGCGGCATCTGCGGCTCCGATCTGCACGCCGCGCAGCACGCCGACGAGATGGTCGCCCTGACCAAGGAGGCCATGGACAGCGCGGGCGGCGCCGGGGGGTTGTTCGCGTTCGACACCGCGCGAGACCTGGTGATGGGCCACGAGTTCGCCGCCGAGGTGCTCGAGGTCGGGCCCGGTGCGTCGGCGCCGCCGCCCGGTTCGACGGTGGTGTCGCTTCCGGTCGTCGCCGACCAGCGCGGGATCCACGCCGTCGGCTACTCGAACGAATACCCGGGCGGGTACGCCGAGCGCATGCTGTTGTCCGCCGGCTTGCTGATCGAGGTTCCGAACGGTCTCGACGCCCGCCGCGCCGCGTTGACCGAACCGATGGCGGTCGGGCTGCACGCCGTGAACCGGGCCGGAATCTCGCCGGGCACGGCGGCCCTCGTCATCGGCGCCGGCCCGGTCGGCTTGGCCGTGATCGCCGGCCTCGCCATGAAGGGCATCGAGCCCATCGTCGCCGCCGACTTCTCTCCACGGCGTCGGGAGCTGGCGTCGACGATGGGAGCGCACGAGGTCGTCGACCCCCAGGTCGAACCGGCGATCGAGGCCTGGCGCCGCGTCGACGGCCGTCGTCCGCTCGTCATCTTCGAGGCCGTGGGCGTCCCCGGCGTCATCGACCAGGCCATGCGCGCCGCCCCGGCGCAATCGCAGATCGTCGTCGTCGGCGTCTGCATGGAGACCGACCAGGTCCAGCCCTTCATGGGCATCACCAAGGAGCTGACGGTGAAGTTCTCCATGGCCTATGACCCCATGGAGTTCTCGTCCTCGCTGCAGGCCATCGCCGACGGCCAGATCGACGTCGAACCGATGATCACCGGCACAGTCGGCATCGACGAGGTCCCCCGGGCCTTCACCGACCTGGCCAACCCCGACGCCCACGCCAAGATCGTCGTCGAGCCCTAACCCCTCATCGTTCTGGTGACGATTCACGGCCGTAATGGCCGTCAATCGTCACCAGAACGAGCAGTTGCTAGCCCCAGACGTCCTTGTTGTGTTCCCGGAACGTGCGGATCGTGTAGGCGGTCAGCGTTGTCGGCAGTGTTGTTCTCGCTGTGGCTGAGCGGCGGAGGCCGAACAGAGGGGCGAGCTCGCCGAAGTAGGTGCCGGGGCCCATGCGGCTGAGGACCTCCTCGCCGCCATCAACCAGCTTTCGGACGATCTCCACTTCGCCATCGTCGACGACGTACACGAGGTGGCCTTCGTCGCCCTGCTCGAACACGACCTCGCCGCTGCCGAGCGTGTGCGTCTCCGGCGCGCGCTCGTCGCCGGCCGCCATCGGCGTCATGGCAATGACGCGATCGGCAAGCGGCGAGAGGCGCTCGTCGTGGGTGGCAACGACGACGATGCGGCCCGGCCCGGCGAGGCTTCGCAGCAGCCGGAGCACGCCTTCGACCTGGATGTAGTCGAGGTGGGCGGTCGGCTCGTCGGCCAGGATCAGCGGGGGGTCGTGCGCCAGAGCGCGGGCGATGGCCACCCGCTGCTGCTGGCCGCCGGAAAGATCGCCGGGACGGTGCTCCATGCGATCCGTCAGCCCGACCTCCTCGAGCAGGACCTCCGCCCGCTTGCGCGCTTCGCCCCCGCGCACGCCCGCCGAGCGCAGCGGCACCTGCACGTTCTCCGACGCGCTCAGACTGGGCACCAGGTTGAAGGCCTGGAACACGACGCCAACGGTGTGGCGGCGGTATTCAGTGAGGGTCTGGCCCTTCAACGAGGTGACGTCGATGTCTCCGAACCGCACGGTGCCCGCGGCCGGCGTGAGAATGCCGGCGAGCACCGACAGCACCGTGGTCTTGCCGCAGCCGCTCGCACCGCGCAGCAGGACGAGCTGGCCGTCGGGGACGTCGAGATCGAAGCCATCGACCGGCCGCGCCGCGTAGCCGCCGCTCGAATACTCGACGGTCAGGCCAGAGACAGCGAGATCAGCCGCGCCACCCACGCGCCCGTCACCCGCCCCCGAATGCGAGGGCGGGGTCGACACCGACGGCCCGCCGGAGACCGACGAGGCTGGCGACCAAACCGACGACGAGGGCCACGACCAGCAGGCGGATGGCGGCGACGGCGGTCAGCTCGATGGCGAACGCGAAGCCGGGCGCCAACAGGTGGGCGAGGCCGGTGGCGACTATCGCCGACGTCACCGACAGCAGCACGGCCTGCAGGGCCAGTCCGCCGTAGAGCGCGCGACTGGACGCGCCCGTCGCCTTGAACACGGCGAAGTCTCGGAGCCGCTCCAGCACCGAGAGGTAGACGATCGAGGCGATGATCCCCGCCGCCACCAACCACAGCAGCGTGTTGAGAAACTGGATCGTCGACTTGCCGTTCTTGGTGGGACGGTCGAGATCGGTTCGTACCTGGGCCGAGGTCATCGACTGCAGCGACGTCGGCACCGACGTAGGCACACCCTTCGTCACCACCGTCATCGCAAGGGGCAAGCCCCGAAAGGCCAACGCCTGCGCATCCGCGATCGGCATGAACACGGTCGGACCGCCGAAGTAGTACGTGACGCCACTGGCGGTGCCCACGACCTTCGCGACTTGGCCGCCGATGTCGATGGTCCGTCCGACGTCCAGTCCGAGGCGTGTATCGACGACCACCTCACCGGACGCCGAGGCCAGGCGCCCGGATGTCAGCGGAGGCGCACCGAGCCCGCCCGGCCGGTAACCGATCACGTTGACGTCCTTCAGGCCGTTGGTCCGCAGCAGGGTCGAGTGGAAGATCACCAGCGGGTCGGCTTGGTGGACGCCGGGCAAGGCCGCCACGGCCGCCGCCGACTCAGCGGGGATGGCGGTGACGGTCGTGAACGGACCCGAGGTGCCCTTCGCGACCAACCATCGATCGGCGCCGATCACGTCGATGATGCGCCGTGTCTCGCTGGTCAGCCCGGCGTCGGCGCCCGCCATCAGCAACGACATGGCGAACACGAGCGCTGTCGCGACCACCGCGATCAAGAAGCGGCGGCGCCGCCATTGGAGGTCTCGTAGGCTCACCAACCACATGGCGGCCTCCCTGGGTCTAGGTGTTGAACCAGGTCTGCAGCGTGGTCGCGAACATCATGTCCCCCGCCAGCTGCAGCTTGCCGCCCATGAAGGCCTGCATGCCGTCGAGCTGGCCCGCGACGAAGCGGAGAAAGTCGGGCAAGCCGAACGTGAGCGTGACGCGAGCGGTGTCGGGCGTGCCCTGGGTCCACGACCCGGAGCCGTTGTCGACCTTGAACTGATAGCTGTGCGTGCCATCGGTGGCCTTCACGTCCCACTGCACGACCGCGGTCTGCCCGGCCGCCTTCTGGGGGTCGAGGCGCTCTTTCATGGCGTCGAACACCTGGCTCAGGACGGTGTCGACACCGGCGGCGTTGACGAACTCGTTGATCTCGTCGTCGGACCGGCCCTCGAGCAACTGGGCCAGGGCTTCGGGATTGTTGGCATCGCTGATGTCAGTCACCGGCACAAACTACAGACCGAGGAGTGGGGGCGATGACGGACGACGTTCTCGACGTAGCGGACCGCCTGTGGCGGGGCGAGATCCCCATCGAGCAGGCCCATCCCTTCTCGCCGCGCGGCGCCGTGGCCCAGGTCACCGAAGGCTGCGCGTTCGTGCCGTCGTTCGCCAACGTCAGCGCCGTCGCCACTGATGACGGCCTCGTCCTCGTCGACACCGGAAGCCAGTTGTTCGCTCGCATGGCCATCGACGAATTGCGGCGCTGGTCGACCGATCGGGTCAACACCGCCGTGTATTCGCACGGCCACGTCGACCACGTCTTCGGCGTTCCCGTGCTCGAGGAGGAAGCCGCGGCGAACGGATGGGCACCGCCGACCGTGATCGCCCACGAAGCGATGCCGGCCCGCTTCGACCGCTACATCCTCACGGCCGGGTACAACGAGGTGATCAACCAGCGCCAGTTCCGGGTGCCCAATCTGCGCTGGCCGACCGAGTATCGGTATCCGGATCGCACCTACCGCGACGTCCTCACCGTCGACGTCGGCGGCGTCGCCATTCACCTCCACCACGCACGCGGCGAGACGGACGACCACACGTGGACGTGGGTCCCTGACCGCAAGGTGTTGGCCTGCGGTGACTTCTTCATCTGGGCCTGCCCGAACGCGGGGAACCCGTTCAAGGTGCAGCGCTATCCGCGCGAGTGGGCGCTCGCCCTTCGCGAGATGGCCAGCCTCGAGCCCGAGGTCCTGCTGCCCGGCCACGGTCTGCCGATCGTCGGCGCCGACCGCGTCCGGCAAGCACTGACGGATACGGCGGCGCTCCTGGAGTCGCTGCACGACCAGGCCGTCGAACTGATGAACGAGGGCGCCGCCCTTGACGACCTGATCCACACCGTGCGGGCACCGACCGAGCTCCTCGACCGCCCGTACCTACAGCCGATCTACGACGATCCCGAGTTCATCGTCCACAACGTGTGGCGCCTCTACGGCGGCTGGTGGGACGGTGACCCGTCGCACCTGAAGCCCGCGCCCGAGGACGACCTGGCCGCCGAGATCGCCGGGCTGGCCGGTGGGGCCCAGCGCCTGGCGGACCGTGCCATCGAGATCGCCGACGCCGGTGACCTCCGCTTGGCTGCCCACCTGGTCGAGATGGCGGCCCGCGCCGCACCCAACGACACCGGCATTCGCGATTTGCGCGCCGACGTCTATCGCCGGCGCGCAAACGCGGAGCGTTCGCTCATGGCGAGGAACACCTTCAACTGGGCCGCCGATCGGGGCTCGGACTCATAAAAGCCACAGGCACCGACAGACCCGCCTCTCGGCGGAGGGTGGCGATTCGGCGTCCGGGCTGCACGGCATCCTTCACCGCACCCAGCAACGGGCCGAGGTAGTCGGCGGTGGCGTCGATGTCCTCCACGGTGAAGGCCAGCCCGAAGAACTGCGCGGGCTGGTCGCCGTCGCCGCTCGTGATCGCGACGGCAGGGCCGACGAGCTCGAGGATCGCTTCGCCCACACGGAAGAACGTGTAACGGCGATCGGCCATGTCGGCCGTGCGCCGCACCGCGAAACCCCGCTGTTCGAGCGCGGCACGGGTGCGACCGACGTCTGGAGACATGACCACGAGATGATCGAGAACTTGCGTGCCATTCGGATGCACGCCGGGGGGCGTCTCGGTCGCGGCATCGACTCCTGTGTGGAGGCCGTCGAGGAGGCCGCCCTCCACGCCGGACAGTCCCCACGAGACGACGCCGCGTCCATGGACACCGAGGTCAAACCGCACCTGGCCGACCTGACAGGAGTCATCAGCGACGGCGAAGCCGGCCGCCGCCCACGCCTCGGCCGGATCGCCCACCGTCACCGACACCAGCACCGGGCCGCTCGCCACCCTTGAACAGTAAGGTCGGCGCCCGCCGCCATGCCCAACGTCGAGCCGCTGCCCGTCTTCATCATCCACCGCAACCAACCGGAGCGGTGCGTGAAGACCGCGCTGACCTTCCTCGACCAGGACGTCCCCGTGCAGCTCACGGTGATCGACAACGGCTCGTCACCGGAGGCGCTGCGTCATCTCGAGCGTGAGCTGCCAGGACTCGGAATCGTCATCCTCGGTTCGAACCGTGGTTTCGGCCCCGCGGCCAACGCCGGCCTCCAGCGGTGGCTGGACACCGGCACCTCCGAGTGGGCGGCGATCGCTGCCCATGACGCGCTCCCCGAACCTGGCTGCCTGCGCCATCTGCTCGATGCCGTCGCCAAACGCGAGCGCGCCGGCCTCACAAGCGCGGTGTACGGCGAACGCAACATCGGCTTCTGGTTGGAGCGGGTCAACATGAAGCCGTTCGTCGACCGCTACTTGGGCAGCATCCTCGTCGACGCCGAACAGAGCGAAGGCTGGGAGGACGCCGGTCACCCCCACGGGACGCTGATGATGCTGAACCGCCGCTGCCTGCTCGACGTCGGGCTCTTCGACGAGCGCTACTTCGCCTACTGCGAGGAGGCGGACCTCGGTGAGCGGGCCCGGCGGGCGGGCTGGGAAGTCGGCGTGGTGTGGGACGCCATCGTCCAGAACCCGCACATGAGCGGCGCGACCGAGGTCGTCGAATACCTGCATTTGCGGAACTCGCTGCTGCTGGTACGTGACCACTTCGGCGGATACCCGGCCTTCATGCGCCTCGCGATGGCGGTCGTCGACACCGCGTTCCGCGCCGTCGTGCCGAAGCGCCGCACGCCGATCTTCTCCGCGCGCGCACGCTGTCGCGCCATCGTCGACTTCGGCCGCGGCCGCTTCGGGCCACCGCCGGCGTGGCTGCTCGCCGGGCGATGAGCAAGGACGGTCACGACTTCAACGCCTTCGTCGGCGAGCTCGAGTATCCGATGTTCGTCGTCACCGCCGCGTCGGGCGACGAACGCGACGGCTGCCTCGTCGGGTTCGCCACCCAGTGCTCGATCCACCCGCCGCGGTTTCTCGTCTGCCTGTCGGTGAAGAACCGCACCTTCCGTATCGCCGAGTCCGCGCCGGTGCTCGCCGTACACCTGGTCGCCGCCGACCAGCACGGCCTGGCCGAGCTGTTCGGCTCGGAGACGGCCGACGAGGTCGACAAGCTCGCCCAGGTGCCGTGGCGCGAGGGGCCCGAAGGGGTGCCCCTCCTCGACGGTGTGCGCAACGTGTTTGTCGGGCGCGTGCTCGACCGCGTCGAGCTCGGCGATCACGTCGGCCATCTTCTCGAGCCCATCGCCGCCCGCCACGAAGGACCCACCGACGAGCTCGGCTTCCAGGAGGCGCGCGACATCGAACCCGGTCATCCTGCGTAACAGCCCCGGTGCGAGGGGTAGAACGGGGACATGGCAAGCGCAGAAGACGAGCTCCGCGAAGAACTCGAGGGCAGCGAGCCCGATGAGCTGAAGGAGCCGCACGCCGGGCGGATCGTTGAACCCGACGAAGGGGTCAACGTGGACGACGAGGCCGATCTCGTGGCCGAGTTGGTCGACGACGGCGACGACGACATCAGCGCCGAAGAGGCCGCCGTTCACATCGACGAAGAACCTTGAGCGAAGCCCGCCTGCCGGGGGTACGATCCCGCCCAGGCAGGAGGCACACGATGGACGACCAAAACAGTGGCGGCCGTACGGTGATCGATCTGCGGGGCGGGCGCTCAGGCGTGCAGCGGATCCTCGAACTGGCAGGGCCCGGGAGCGATCCCGGTTGGATCGCTGGGGTGCTCAACCGGGAGGGTTTGCCCTCCCCCACCCACCGGCCGTGGTCGCCAGAGGACGTGCTCGCCGTGCTCTCACACGGCCGCCGGGCCCCCGCCTAGCAGCCGCAGCCTTCTCTAGGCCCGCAGCAGGCCCCGCCGGAACCCCTCGGCCACCGCCGCGGCGCGGTCGCTCGCCTCGAGCTTCCGCAGGATGTTCTCGATGTGGCTCTTCACTGTCGCCCGCGAGATGAACAGGTTGGCGGCCACGTCCTTGTTGGTCATGCCCTGGGCCAGCAGGCGGAGCACGTCGAGCTCGCGGTCGGAGAGCGGGACCTTGCCATCGCCCGCGTCGGGCGTGCACAACGCTCCGGCCAGATCCCGGTCGACGACCTCCTGGCCATCAGCGACATCTCTGATGGCGCGGATGAGCTCGCCGACGGGCATTGTCTTCAGGAGGACACCGTCCACACCGGCGACCGCGGCCTGACGCACCTCGGCCGGATCGGCCCCGCCCGTGAAGATCACGACGTGCACATCGGGGTGGCGGGCGCGGATGCGGCGGGCGACGGTCACGCCGTCGTCGTCGGGGAGATGGAGGTCCAGGAGCACGACGTCGGGCACGAGCATGTCGATGCGTTCCATGCCCTCACGGCCGCTGCCTGCGGTGCCGACGACGTCGATGCCGTCGACGAACTCGAACAGCTGGCTGAAGCCCTCACAGACGACGGGATGGTCGTCCACCATCAGCACCCGAATTCCCATCCGGGATCGAGGGTACAGGGGCGGCCGGCCGTCGTTGTAAGGCAGCGCTAGGGGACGTAGGCCCCCAAGAGGGCGAGGGCGGCGAACCCCGCCATGCATGCGCCGCTGACGACAAGGGTGCCGATCTCGACCTCCTTCTTCTTCGTTAGCGACACGATCGCCAACACGAACGGAAACGTCGTGAAGAGATAGCGCTCCGACGACCCGAGACGGCTCGCACTCAGGACCACCACGATGGTGGCCAGGGCGTAGACGCCGTAGGAGAGCGGCCAGCGCCGGAACAGCACGACGACCAGCACGACGGCGACGACGAGCAACGGAAAGTGGATCCCGTTGCCCCCGAAGTGACCCTTGATGGCGTCGCGCCCAGCCCGGAAGAACGACAGCAGCGGGTTCACCGACGGGCCCCGGAGCCAGACGCGCTGCTGGATCTGGACCGGCATCAGCGGGTGGCCGAATCGCAGTCCGACCCAGCCCAGATACGCACCAACTCCGGCCACGGGCGCCCCGATCGCCGCCAGCCGTCCGACGATGTCCTTTGCCGGCGCACCGCGGAGATCCCGCGCCGCTTCGATCAGCGCGGGCGCGGCAAGCAGAGCACCCGACGGCCTTGTGAGCCCGGACAGGAATCCGGCCGCCGCCGCCCACCACCACCGCTTCGACCGCAGGGCGAAGAACGCCCCGATCGCCAGACACCCGGCGATGGCCTCCGAGTAGGCGAAGACGAACACGAACGCCGGAGGCACCAGGGCGACGAACCATCCCGCGCGCCGCGCCGCCGCATCGTCGCCGCCTTCCCGACGGACGAGGCGGACAAGCAGCGCGCCGAGGAGGAGCGCGGGGACGTTGGCGAGCAGCACCAACGCCACGTCGTAGCGGTGGGCCAGCACGACACCGAGCGCACGGGACACGAGCGGGTACAGCGGGAAGAACCGCAGCCCCGTGTTGGGGATGCCGGCGTAGCCATGCTTGGCGATGCCCTCGTACCACTGCCCGTCCCACGACAGCAGCCCTTGGTGCAGGTTGAGCCGCGGCGCCTGCGCGTGGACGTGGTCGTAGATGAAGTGGGCGAACGGAATCACGACCAGCACGACGATCCGTGCGGTGATCCACCCCGGCAGCGCGACCTTCGTGTCGCCCCAGAGACGACGCGCCTCCGCCGCGGCGCGCTCCTTCACGGGTTCACGGGTTCGGCAAGTAGCGGATGAGCCCCATGCGTTCCTCGTACTTGGGGTTCACCTTCACGACGCGCGTCATCTGCGGCCGCAGCAGGTGCAGACGATCGATGATCGTCGAGCACTTGGACCCGAAGGTCTTGTAGTTCGGCGACCACACGAGCCAGACGGTGTGGTCGCCCGCCCGCTGGTCGAGGAGTTGGGCGAACGGCGCCGTGGCTGCCGCATGGTTGACCTTGGAATAGTCCACCCAATTCACGAACTCGGGCGCCGTCTCACGCGGGAAGGTGAGCTGGGTGACCGGGACCGTCACCAACCGGCTCACCGACGGACCGAGCTGATCGGGGCAGTAGCCGACGACGTCACCGGGCTGGGCGGAGCGCTGGAGTACCTGGGCGACCAACCCCGCTTGGGTGCGGTGGCTGCCCACGTTCGGGATGGCTGCCGCGAATCCGAGGAACACGGACAGAGCAAGCACGCCGACGCGTAGCCGCCCGTCGGCGAAGACCAGTGTTCCGAAGGCGACCACGAGGATGAAGAGCGGGAAAACCACCGACGTGTAGCGGACGACGAACGCGCTGCGCAGGGCGACCGCGGCGACGAGGGCGACGAGCAGGGTGGCGACGGTCGCGATGACCAGGCGGCGGGCGCCAGGCCGCGTCCGGAGGTCGAGCTCGATGCGCCGGCCTTCGATGGCGAGACCGAACACGGCCAGCACCGCGAGGGCGATGAAGATGAGGTTCAGCAGCTGGCCGGCGTCGCTCCCACCGCCGGCCCACGAGCGCACGGTGTCGATCACGGCGTTGAACGTCGGCAGGTCGGCCCACGGTGTTCCCGTGTGCTTCATCTGATACAGGAAGTCCGGCACCCACGGCAGAAACAGGATCCCGCCCGCGACGATCGCTCCGACCGCGATCAGCGACGTCCGGTCATGCTGACGGCGCGCCCGGACGAGCAGCATTACGGCCGCGACGGCCAGGAGATAGAAGGCCCAGTAGTGGGTCAGCGCGAGCAGCCCGCTGGTTACGGCGATGCCCACGCCCGCACCGACCGTGGGCCGCTCGAGGAACTGCTGCAGGAAGAGATAACCGACGAGCGCCAGAAGCCCGAGCAGCGAGTACATCCGGGCCTCGGTGGCGAAGCGAATCGCAAACGGAGACGCGGCGAGCAACACCAGCGCTGCGACCGCTGTCCGGCGCCCACCGAGACGGAACCCTGCCAACCAGATGAGAGGCAAGGTGAGCACGGCGAACGTCGCCGACAGGGCCCGCGCCGCGTTGTCGCCCGAGCCGAATACGGCGGTCCACGCGTGGAGCGCGACGTAGTAGAGCGGCGGCGACCCGTCGTGGCGGAGTGCGTCAGGAATGCGCGACAACGGCAGCTTGGCGATGTTGACCGTCAGCGCTTCGTCCAGCCACAGGTGTGACTGCGTCAGGAAGCGCAGGACGAGGCCGAGCGCCACCACCAGGACCACGGCGGCCGTGAGCGCACGGGAGTCGCTGGTGACCGGCGAGGCCGTCGTCGTCAGGGTGGACGCCGTCCGGGCGCGCTCGGGGCTGCCACGGCGGCCTAATGAGGTTGCCATTCGGTGAACACCAAAGCGGACGAAGGGCCCGCGTCGCAAGCCAGCAGGCCCCCCATGTGGGGGTTTTCGCGCGCTGGCGAATACTCTTAGGTAGCCAAACGGTCCGCCTGCTCCCCCCACCGGACCGTAAAGGTGTCTGAGGACGCATGAGCGAGCGAACTGAACCCTCGGCGCCGGACCGCCCCAATGTGGTGGTCATCGGCGCCGGCCCCGCCGGACTGACCGCCGCCTACGTGCTGGCCACTCGATATGGGATCGAGTCCACGATCCTCGAGAGTGACTCCCAGGTAGGAGGCATCAGCCGCACCGTCGAGCGCGACGGTTGGCGGTTCGACATCGGCGGCCACCGCTTCTTCACCAAGGTGAAGGAGGTCGAGGAGCTGTGGCACGAGATCCTCCCCGACGAGGACTTCCTGCTGCGCCCTCGCATGAGCCGCATCTTCTACAAGGGGAAGTACTACGACTACCCGCTGAAGGCGTCGAACGCGCTGAAGAACCTCGGCATCTGGGAGGCGTTCCTCTGCGTGATGTCCTACCTGTGGGCTCGCATCCACCCGCCCAAGGACCAGAACACGCTCGAGGGTTGGATCGTCGCCCGCTTCGGTCGCCGGCTCTACGGCCACTTCTTCAAGACCTACAACGAGAAGCTCTGGGGCGTCCCCGTCAACAAGCTGCCCGCCGACTTCGCCGCGCAACGCATCAAGAACCTCTCGCTGTTCAACGCCGTGACCAACGCGCTGCTGCCCAAGCGCAACCAGAAGAACATCACCTCGTTGATCGAGGAGTTCCAGTACCCGAAGTACGGCCCCGGGATGATGTGGGAGCGCTGCACCGAGCTCGTCGAAGCGCTCGGTTGCAAGGTGATCATGGACACCCGCGTCGTCGGCATCCGCCACGAAGACGGACGGGCCGTCGCTGTGGTCGCCGAAAGCGAGGAGGGCGGGCGCACCGAATACGCCTGCGACCACGTGATTTCGTCGATGCCCATCTCCAAGCTCCTGAAGGCCATGGAACCGGCGCCCGCGGCGGACGTCACCAAGGCGGCCGACGACCTCGGCTACCGCGACTTCCTCACAGTCGCCCTCGTCGTGCCCGAGGAGTACAGCTTCCCGGACAACTGGATCTACGTGCACTCCCCCGACGTCCAGGTCGGCCGCATCCAGAACTTCGGTTCGTGGTCGCCGTATCTGGTCAAGGAAGGACGCACGTGCCTCGGCCTCGAGTTCTTCGTCTTCGAAGGGGACGAGACGTGGAACCGGCCCGATGCCGACCTCATCGAGCAAGGCAAGCGAGAGCTCGGCATCCTCGGCCTGGTCGACCCCGACAAGGTCGAGGCTGGCTACGTCGTGCGCATGCCGAAGGCGTATCCCTTCTACGACGAGAACTACAAGGCCAACGTGGCGCACATCGTCGAGTGGCTCGACGAGCGCGCGCCCAATGTGCACCCCGTCGGTCGCAACGGCATGCACCGCTACAACAACCAGGACCACTCGATGTACACGGCGATGCTGACCGCGGAGAACATCGCCACCGGCTCGCAGCACGACGTCTGGAGCGTGAACGTCGAGGAGGAGTACCACGAGACGGCCGCCGCCGATGACGTCGACGACGCCCGGGTGGGGACTCGAGGCACGGGTCGCGACGCCCCGGTGATTTCGCGGGAGCATTACGGCGACGACCACCCGATCAACCGGGCGGGCAACTAGCGGCTGAAGTTCCTCGGGTCGCGGTAATTGCCCCCGACCACCGGCCGACCCCGCCGCGACGTCCAGCGCCACTGCAGCGAGATGCGGGGGCCGATCCGCGACGCCACCTTGGGCACCGAGTGCTCCCAGTCGGCCTGGCACCGACCGCCCATCACCAGGAGATCGCCACTGGCCGGCGAGATGTCGTGGCTGGCGCCGTGGTTCGGGAGCTCGTGGGCGAAGCGGTTGGTGCGGGGCCGGAGCTGCCACGGCCGGTGCTGACCGAGGGTGAGCACGGCGATGACGGTGTCGTCGAGCCAACGCAGCTCGCGGTCTCGGTGAAAGGCCACGCTGTCGCGGCCGTCCCGGTACTGGGCCAGGGCCACGCCGCCGAACTGCACCGGGTAGCGCCGGACCAGTTCCCGGTGCAGCACGGGCAACGCCGGGTGCACAGGCTCGCCGTCACGGTGCGGTGAGCCGTAGAGGCGGGGCTCCTCGACCCAGTGGTCGTAGCGCCAGAGCCGGTTCTGACGCCATCGGGCGTGGTCGAGGAGGGTGTTCTGAAGGGCATCGGCCCCGAAGAGCCACCCCCGGGCCACGTCGACCCATGAGCGCTCGTCGAGCCAGATCCGCTCGAACACGCTGTCTTCGTTGACCGCGGGTTGGGCCAGCACCGTCATCACTTCGACGCTACCGGCGCGTCATAGTCTTTGTTCACGATGGATGACGAACGGTTCGCGCTCCTTGCCGCCGCGGCCACTGAATACGCCATCTTCACGCTCGACACCGAGGGCGTCATCACCAGCTGGAACCCCGGTGCCCAGCGGTTGAAGGGCTACACGGCCGACGAGATCATCGGGCAGCACTTCAGCCGCTTCTACCCGGCCGAGGACGCGGCCGCGGGCAAGCCCGGGCGCCTGCTCGCAATCGCCGCCGCTGAGGGCAGCGTCGAGGACGAAGGTTGGCGTGTGCGCAAGGACGGCACCCAGTTCTGGGCCGACGTCGTCATCACCGCCCTGCGCACGCCCGACGGCGAACTGCGGGGGTTCGGCAAGGTCACCCGCGACCTCACCGACCGGAAGCGCCACGAGGACTCCCTGCGCGCCATCATCGAACGCGAGCGCGAGGTCGCGGACCGGCTGCGCAAGATGGACAGGACCAAGGACGAGATCCTCTCGGTCGTTGCCCACGACCTGCGCGGCCCCCTGAGCGTGCTGGACGGCCTCCTGGAGATGCTGGACCAAAACTGGGACGCCCTGGGCACGGACGAGAAACGTGACGCACTCCGCCGCATGACCCGTTCCACGGGCCGGCTGCGACGGCTGGTCGCCGACGTCATGGACGTCACCCGCATCGACACGGGCGACCTTCGCTATGAGTTCGCCGCCTTCGACGCCGACGCCCTCGCCCGCGGCGTCGCGAACGACATCGTCATCGAGGACGCACTGCGCGTTGAAGTCCAGCCCTCGACGACAGGCGCGGCCACAGCCTGGGGTGACGAGCAGCGGGCGTGGCAAGTGCTCACCAACCTGCTGTCGAACGCCCTGAAGTTCTCGCCTCCTGATTCAGCCGTCGAACTGCGCGTCGTCGACACCAGCACCGGCGAGGTGGGATTCGAGGTCGCGGATCACGGCCCCGGCGTCGCCCTCGAGGACCACGAACGGATCTTCGAGAAGTTCTCCCGGGCCGGCGCCGCCGACAGTCCGCTCGCCGGGCAGGGCACCGGGCTCGGGCTCTACATCGCCCGCTCGCTCGCGCAGGGACAGGGCGGACGCATCTACATCGACAGTGCCGTCGGCCAAGGCTCCACGTTCACCTTCGTCCTCCCCAAGGCGGGCGGTGACATCCGCCCCATCGGGTCAGACGAACCGGCCGAGGAGGACGTGCGCCCGCCGGCGCTGCGCAGCGTCGACGACACGTCGGCTCCACCGCGTTCCGGCGGTCGTAGCCAGGGCTATACGCCCGCCACGACCGCCAGAAGGGTTTCTTGAGGCGAAAGTTCACGCGCGCGTCAAGATTGGGGTAAACCCGAAAGCGGTATGCAAGGCGTAAGAGACCGGGTCCGCGCCGGGGTACACGGGCGCATCCGCGCCCTTCGGACGCGGAACTTCCGGCTGTTCTTCTTCGGCCAGCTGATCTCGAACTCGGGCAACTGGCTGACGATGGTCGCCCTCACCCTGCTGGTGCTGCACCTGACCAACAGCGGCATCGCCGTCGGGTTGGTCGCCGCCTGCCAGTTCGGACCCATCCTCGTGCTGTCGGCTTTCGCGGGTTTGATCGCCGACCGCTCCAACAAGCTGCGGTTGTTGAAGTTCACGCAGACGGGCGAGATGTGCCAGTCGTTCGCCCTCGCGGGTCTTGCGTTCATGCACCATCCGCCCCTCGCCGCCCTGTACGGCACCGCCCTCGCCGGCGGGGTGCTGCTCTCACTCGACAACCCCGTCCGCCGGTCGTTCGTGACCGAGATGGTCCCCGAAGAGGACGTGGCCAACGCCGTCACCATCTACAGCGCGCTGGTGAACGCCTCGCGAATCTTCGGCCCGGCACTCGCCGGTCTGCTCGTTGTCACCGCGGGCTACGGATGGTGCTTCACCCTCGACGCCGTCTCCTACCTGGCCGTGCTCGCCGCTCTGTTCATGATGCGCACCGACGAGCTCCGGCCCGTGCCCATCACGCCTCGAGGAAAAGGTCAGGTGCGCGAGGGCCTGCGGTACGTGCGCGGGCTACCGGAGCTGTGGATCCCGTTCGTCATGCTCGGAGTCGTCGGCACCCTCAGCTACAACTTCACCGTCGTCTTCCCGCTCTTCGTCGAGCACGGCCTCGGCGGCGGCGACGCCGCCTACACGTTGGTGTACACCGTGTTCAGCGCCGGTGCCCTGGTGGGCGCCTTCATCGTCGCCGACCGGCGCAAAGTGGGCGTCGACAACATCGTGCGGGGCGCGTTCGCCTTCGGCCTCAGCGAGCTGCTCCTCGCCTTCGCACCGAGCGTCGCCGCCACCTTTCCGATCGTCGCCATTGTCGGCTTCAGCAGCATCGCCTTCATGACGGCGACGACCGCCATCGTCCAGGTCCGCGCCGACCCTCGCATGCACGGCCGGGTGCTCGCCCTCCAGACCGTGCTTCTCGTGGGCACGACGCCGATCGGTGGTCCGATCATGGGCGCCATTGCGGACGCCACCAACGCCAGGGTGCCCCTCGTGATCGGCGGCGCGGCGGCACTCGGCGCTGCAGTGTTCGGACTGCTGGTCGGGCGACGGGTGCTCCCGCGGGAGGAGCCGTGCCCGCCCGACATGGTCGACGCCCAGGAAGCGGAGGCGCTGGCCGGCTAGCCCTCGGCCGAGCACCACCGCACGACGGCGCGTGCGAAGCGCAACGCCCCCTCGGGCGCGTGCTCGAGGAACAGGAAGGGTTCGGTCACCTCGAGCTCCATGAGCATCGGGTCACCGTTCGCGTCCGCGACGGTGTCGACACGGGCGTAGAGAACCTCCGGCGCGCAGGCGAGCACGTCGAGCGCGTGCGCGGCCAGGACGGCGGGCACATCCATCGGGCCCACCACTTGATTCGCACCTCCCGACAGGTCGTCCTGCGGGACGCGCACGGTGTCGAGCACCGGTTCCTTGCGGATGGCGTGGCTGACCTCGCCGCCGAACACGTAGACACCGGTCTCGTGGCGGCCGGCGATCGGTCCCACGTACGGCTGGATCATGGCCGCGGCCCCGATGCCGTGGATGAGTTCTACGTGGCCGACGATGTCATCGCCGCGCCGATAGCGCGCCGACAGCCGGGCGCCACACGACACCGAAGGTTTCACCACGAAGTCGTCCCACTCGACCGCCGGCGCGGCGTCGCCCTCCTCGACCCACGCCGTCGGGACGACGCGGATACCGCCGGATTCCAGCTCCCGCAGGTACCGCTTGTCGGTGTTCCAGCGGAGGACGTCAACAGCGTTGGCCAGAGCAGTCTCGGTGGCGACCGATTCGGCCCAAGCCAGAAAGCCGTCGCGGTCGAAGATGTAGTCCCACGTGTTGCGGACGACGACGCCGTCGAAGCTCGCCCACGCCGTGTCACTCCCCCATTGCACGACCTCGGCGTCGACGCCGAGGTCGTCAAAGGCGGCGAGCAACAGCGGCCCGTCGGTGTTCAGGTCCGTGCTTGTCTTGTTGGTGACGAGGGCGACGCGCAAGAGCGGTGCGTCAGCGGATCGTGCCGGCGCCGGGGATGAGCGGCAGGTCGAGCGCCGTAACCCATCCGGACGGCAGGTCGTTCACGGCGGGGACGGCGTTCAGCGCCCGCAGTCCGGTGGCCAGGCACCCGGCCGCCGCCGCGTCGCGGCCACTGCCGTCGGTGAACCGGAACGCCGTCTCCTGACTGATCGACGGCGTGCCCTCGATCTCGACCCGGTAGACGTCGTCCTGGTTGCCGCGCGCCCAGTCCGGCGCCGAGTTCGGGCCGACCCGGTTCACGTGCTCGAGCTGGATTCGCGTTTCGCCGCGGTACACGCCGTTGATCGTGAAGTTGATGGCCGCCACCTCGCCGGGGTTGATGACGCCCTTGGCCGTCTTGATCTCCTCGTCGGTCACCCACTTGTCCCACATGGTCGTGATCTCGTCGAGCTCGATCCCGGCGGCGTGGGCCATCATCGGCACCGTGCCGCCCCACGCCATGATCAGCATCTCGGGGTGCTCGAGGAGCGGCCGGAAATCCGGCGACCGCCCGATGCCCATCTCGTCCTCGTAGTCGCCCTCGTAGTTCGTGTAGTCGAGGAGTTCGAGAGCGCGCACGCGGCGGACCTCGGCGCAGAGGCCCATCAACGTCATCGGAAACAGATCGTTGGCGAAGCCAGGGTCGATCCCGGTCGTGAAGCACGACGCTCCGCCCTGCTCGCACGCCTCGGTGATCGGCTCGATCCACATCGGTGGATTGAGGGTCATCGCCGGCCAGACCCACGGCGTCATCGCCGTCGAGCACACGTCGATCCCGGCCCGGAGAAACGCGCTGATGTCGCGGATGTTGTCCGCCGCATGCGCTGCTGTCGGGCCGTAGTGCACGAGGGCATCGGGGGCGAGAGCGATCAGGGCGTCGACGTCGTCGGTGGCCGCCAGCCCGGCCGGGCCGACACCGCAGATCTCTCCCACGTCTTTGCCGACCTTCTCGGCATTGCTGACGCCGACGCCAACCAGCTCGAACGCGGGATGACGCAGGATCTCGGGGATCACCATGCGCCCGACAAAGCCGGTCCCCCAGACCACGACCCGCTTGGGCGCCATCGCCTGCGACATCACCGCATCATCTCGCCGGCGTTGACCATCAGGTGCTGGCCGGTGACGGCCTTGGCCAGATCCGACGCGAAGAACACGACCACGTCGGCGACCTCGCCGTCCTCGGTCATGCGCCGCAGCGGGAACTTGCCGACGATGTCCTGGACGACCTCCTCGGTGGAGACCCCTTTGTGCTTGGCCTTGCCCTCCATGAACATCTCCACCTGCGGTCCCCACATCCACGAGGGCACCACCATGTTGCAGCGGATGTTGTCGGCGCCGAGCTCGTCAGCCAGGTAGTACATGGCGCTCAGCAGGGCACCCTTGGACGCGGCGTAGCCGGCCTGAGGAAGGTTCGGCTTGAACGTGGCCTGCGAGCCGATGAGCACGACCGAGCCGCCGCCGCTGCGCTTCATGGCGTCGGCGACCGGCCGCAACACGGTGAGGGCGCCGAGGACGTTGGTCTCGAAGGCCTTGCGCCAGTCGTCGAGGTTCGAATCCTGCAGGCCGCCGAAGACGTACTCGAAGGCCGCGACCTGGATGAGGGCGTCCACTGAGCCGAAGCGCTCCATGGCCAGATCGACGAGCGCCGAACAGGCGCCGGCATCGGTGATGTCGGTGGGCTTGGCGACCACCCGCGCGCCGTCGGGATCGAGCTCCGCCGCGGCGGCGTCGAGCGTTTCCTGGGTACGGGCGGCAATGACGACATTGGCGCCCTCCCGCAGGGCGGCCGCCGCGCACTCCCGTCCGAGCCCGGCGCCGACGCCGGTGACGATCACGGTCTTGCCTTCGAGCAGCATCCCGGCCCCCTGTCGGAAGTAGAACGGGTTCTACTCTAGGCCGGGAGCGCCGAGACGCGTCAGGCGACGGGTCCGCTTGCCAGCGTGACGGTGGCCGTGTGCGGGTGACCCGACTGGTCGTCCCAGCCGATGCGCACCCGGTCCCCCGGGTGGTGCTGCTGCATGGTCGTGCTCAGGTCGGTAGGCGAGCCGACGTTCGATCCGGCGACCGAGGTGATCACGTCGCCGCCTTCGAGGCCGGCGTGCTGCGCCGGTGACCCGGCCACGGTCCCGGCCACGTCCGCGCCCGAGGTGACGTCGTCGGACGACCGGATCTGGACACCGAGGAACGCGCTCGGTCCGATGTGCACGGTGGACGACCCGCGGCCGGAGGTGATCTGCCGGGCGATCTCGACGGCGCGGTTGATGGGAATGGCGTACCCACCGGCGTTGCCGTTCCGGAAGCTGAAGTGGCTCGACCCCGCGGTGTCGACGCCGATCACGCGAGCCGAACTGTCGACCAGCGGGCCGCCCGAGTCACCGGAGATCAAACGGGCGCTGGTTTGGATGAGGCCGGTGAGTTGCTCGGCGCTGCCGTTGTCGTCGGCTGCGGTGATCGTGCGGTTGAGTCCGGTGACCTGACCGGGCGACTCGGTGGGCGTGCCGCCCACGCCGCCGGCGTTGCCCACGGCCACCACGTTGTCGCCGATCGAGAGCTTGGAGGAGTCGCCGATCGTCGCCGTCCTCAACCCGCTGGCGCCACTGAGCTGGATCACGGCGATGTCCTCACTGGCGTCGTAGCCCTGGACTGTGCCCGTGTAGGTCTTGCCGTTGCCGATGTCGGTAACCGAGATCTCCGTAGCGCCTTGGACGACGTGGTGGTTGGTGAGGATCTCGCCGGAGGGCGTGAGGACGATGCCCGTGCCCGCCGCCTTGGCGCCCCGGTAGCCGAGCGTGGTGGTGACGTCGACGATGGCGGGGTCGATCGCCGCGCCCACCGACGACGTTGCTCCGGTGGCGGGGGCGGAGACCGTAGGCACCGAGATCGTGTAGCGGCGGGCCAACCCGACGAGGGCACCAGCGGCGAGAAGGACTCCGACGAGGACGGCGGACACCACGACGAAGGCCAGACCCCATCGCAGGCGCGGCGGCTCCGGCGGTTGCGGCGGTTGCGGCGGTTGCGGTGGTTGCTGACCGGGCGGCGGCCACAACGGCGGCGGCCAGCCGCCGCCCCCCTCGCCGGGATCGACGTCGGGCGTGGTGGGCGCCCAACTCATGGCGCGGTTTCGATCACGTCAGCGTTGTCGGTCGGTGCGGTTGCCGGCCGAGCAGCGGCCTGAGCCTCTGTCCGTGACGCGCTGGTGAGGAACCAGCCGATCATCGCCAGCCACGCCCCGTTGAAACTGCCGCCGCCGAGGACGAAGGCCACGACGCCGACGCCGATGAAGCCGATGCCGAACCCTCGGCCGATCGTGGCCGCGACCCGTGTGCTTCGTCGCTTGTCTCCGGTGCGGTGCCAGATGAGCGAGCGCAGCACCCGTCCACCGTCGAGTGGGAAGGCGGGAACCATGTTGAACACGGCGAGGGCGCCGTTGAGCCACCCCAGCCAGCCGAGGACGGCGGCGACGAGACTGGCCGGATCACCGGCGCCGGCGATGCGGCTGAGCACGAAGAACCCGGCGCCGAGAAGGGCGCTCGTCAGCGGCCCGACGATGGCGATCCAACCCTCGTCGTCGGCCGAGTTGGCGTCGCCCTTCAGCTGGCTCACGCCGCCGAGTAGCCACAGCACGATGCCGTCGACCTCGATGTTGCGGCGCAGGGCCACGACCGAGTGGGCCAGCTCGTGGGCGAGGAGGCAGGCGTAGAAGAGGACGGCGGCGACCACCGCCGCACCCCAGTAGGCCGCGCTGGTGTGGCCTGGCGCGGCGTGGGGCAGCTCGTAGCCGGCGAGGCTGGCCACGATCAGCCACAGGATGACGAGGAGCGACCAGTGCAGGCCGACGCGGATGCCGCGGATCGTTCCCAGGTGCACGCTCTCGTTCACTGTCGCGTTCCTACGCTTCGAGTCTGAGAGCGAGCTTGGAGGAGCGTGGGTGGACGTCGGGAGTGCGGGCCCGCGCCATAATCCATCGCCATGCCGTCGAAGCACATCCACCGTTCACTCTCGCTCCGCGTTGCGCTCTCCCTGGTCGTCGGGGCGCTGGTGCTCGCAGCCTGCTCGTCATCAACACCCACCAACGTCAAAGCGGCCGCTCCTAGTCCCGGGAACGCACCCAAGTCGATCGTGCAACTGGGCGATTCGGTCGCCGCCGGCGAAGGGACTCTCTACGGCTACAGCTACGACCCGGTGACGAAAGAGTGGACGGGCGGCAACCTCAACGCCACGTGGCCCCCGCCCTATCCGGGTTGCCACAACTCCCCCGACGCCAACGGCGTCCTGATCGCCGCCGCGTTCGGGGCCACCTTCCACCAGTTCGCGTGCACGGGCGCCACGTTCGACTCCGGCATCGTCAACACCGAGGTCTTCAAGGGCTCGCAGCTCCGGCCACCGCAGTTCGGCAACTGGACCACACAGCAGGGCCTCAACGCCGAGTACGACGCCGCCGCGCCCGACCTCGTCCTCGTGAGTCTCGGGGCCAACGACGTGCAGTTCGTCAACATCCTCACCGAGTGCATCAAGAACGGCTACGAGTACTACTTCGGCATCACCAAGACGCTGCAGTGCACGAGCAGCAATCCCGGCCCGACAGTTCAGAACGACTACTTCAACTTCCTGCCGACGCTGAAGAAGAACTACGGCACGCTCCTGTCGTGGATCACGGCCCGGGCCAACGCCAACCATGTGGCCGTGCCCAAGGTGATCTTCACGACCTACCCGAACCCCTTCCCGTCCAGCAACACGAAGTGCCCGGACACGAGCTGGTTCTACCCGCAACAGGTCTCGTACCTGACGTCGTTGCTGCAGAAGATGGACCAGACGATGGTCTCGACGATCAACGGCCTGAAGATGAAGAACGTGGCCGTCGTCGACCTGCAGAAGGCGTACCAGCCCAACGGCGTCGACCACCGCTGGTGCAGCGGATCGCCGTGGGCCTACGGGCTGTCGATCTACCACTTCTACGATCCGAAGAGCTTCGACAGCCAGGCTCCGTTCCATCCCACGCCGAGCGGACAGCAGAGCATCGCCCTGCACGTGGTGCCCGCCATCCTCCAGCTGTTCAACACGGTTGCACCTGCTCGCCTGCCGCTGTCGAGCACGACGGTACCGATGCCGACGACGGTGGCCGTCCCGCCGACATCGCCCGGTACCGGTCCTTAGGGCCCGGTCCACCCCGCCATGTAGCACGGGGCTGCGCCGCAGACAGTCTGCAGCGAGCCGTCCGGTCGCAGCCACTGCCCGATGGCGGCGATGCCCGCCGGCGACTCCGACCAGTCAGGTCCGTGGGGGTCCACGCCCTGGGTGTTGGCGTTGTTGTCGAGGGGCGGCGGCGGCGTTCCCGCCTGGTTGCCGCTGCAGGCTGTGACGCCGTCGTTCGGACACGGACGCAACGGTCCGAGGTCGCCGAGCACCATGGCCGCCCGACCGGCGTACGGGTACGACCCGATGCGCGGAATGCCCCAGTAGGGAGTCGGGCCCGGGTACCGCCCCGGATCGAGCACCGGCGCACGCAACTGTGCTCCGATCGTGCGGGCCTCGACTTCGCTGGCCCAGTTGGTCACCTGGTGGTCGCCAAACGCGACCGTCATCAGTACCGAATGTTGCGGGGTGTCGGGAAGGGCGTCGGTCGTCATGTGGTGGGCGTAACCGTCCGCCTCGCCGTGGTCCCACAAGTTTTGGATGAACGACAGCGCGAGCTGTCGTTCGAGTGGATCGGTGTAGGTGCGGTAGAGCACCTGGGCGTACGTGTCGAAGTCCGTGCTCCGCGTGAGGAGCATGGCGTAGTCCATGCCCGCCACGCCGATGTGAGCCCGTATGAAGTCGGGATCCACGGCCGCCATCGCCCCGCCGAAGATCGCGCCCTGGCTGCCGCCGTCGTAGTAGAGGTGCGACGTGTCGATGACGCACTTGCCCTTCACCTGAAAGGCCGCGTTCGAGCAGAATCCGCCGCCATTGATCAGGTCGCGCCCGAGGTAGAGAAAGTTGATCATCCCCTGTTGCAGACGATCCGGAATCGTCGGGAAGTTCGACAGTTCAGCGAGGGTGGCGACACCGTTAGGGACATCCTCCTGCGCCATGCCGATCTCGTCAGTGGCGCAGAGCATCAGCCCGTACTGCCCGAGGTCATAGAGCTTTCCGCTGTTGACCTCGTCGGCCGAGCCGAACAGGCCGTGGCCGTACACAGCGGGCCGGAAGGTCTGTCCGTCCTTGGCGCCGATGGGAATATTGCACTGGAAGTTGGCGGCCATCGTGTTGCCGGGGATGGCGGTCGGCAGGACGTCGTTGGGAGTCAGGTAGGCGAACCGCGACCCGGGCGGGCAGCCCGCAAGGTTCAGGTAGCAGGGCACGAAGACCCGGCCCTGCACATGGGCGTAGACGCGCGAATCGAGGGGCGGCTTGGTCGTCGAACAGGTCACGGGAGGAACGTCGACGGACACGCTGCAGGGCACGTTCTCGGTGACGTTGTCGATGACGAACTGCGGTGCGCTCCCCTGCACCTTCCCGTCGCCCGGTGTTGTGTCGCCCAGCTTGGCCAGGGCATCGTCGCGCAACGAGAGGATGGTCTCGGTAAGGGACTGCTCACTGGCGACGGTGAAGTCCCACGCCAGGTACAGCGACTTGGCGTTGATCCCGGCGCGCTGGAGGACGGGAAAGATCTGCCCGTCGTAGTGGACCTGCCGCGCCGCTTGTCCTTTGCCGTTGACGTAGGCGGCGAACGGCGCCTGCGCCGGGATCGGCGTCCCGGCCGCGTTCTTGAGATTGCGCAGGGCGACTATGTAGCGGTGGCCCTCGGCGAAGTTGGTCGCCGGGTGGATCAGCAGGGCCGTTCGGTCCGGCGTCGGTGAGTTGCCGTTGAGGTCGACCGAACGGTCGAGCTCTGACCACACCGGCCAGCGGGTGCCGGTCGTGGCGTCGACCACGGTCACTGGCGAGTTGTGGTCGAGGCTGCGGGCGATGTCGATGTTCGTCGGCGGCGCCGTGTTCGCGAACGCCTTGGGATTGTCGAAGCCGGGAACGTGGGTCACGATCGGCGAGCCGGGACTGAAGCCGTCGAGGCGGTTCCAGTCCGTCGTGTCAATTGGGGCACCGGCCGCGTTTCGAGGCGTGGCCAGCGGACTGACGTTCAGCCGCAGGCCCGTCGCCGAGCTGGCGTCAGGCCGCGTAAAGAAGTTGTTCGGCCACGGCAACATGCAGGCCGATGGATCGATCGGATCGCACACTTTGGCCGCGTCCTGCACCGGATCGGCCTTCGCGTTGCTGACAATGACCTCAAGGCTGGAGACCACCAGCACAAGGACAGCCAAGAACCCCCAACGGCGCACGGACACACGCCCTCCCTTCGGTGCCCGATTTGTTCGATATGCCCGTCTCGGGTTCCTGCAAGGAGGCCCTGGTTACGGTCCGTTCGACACGGTCAGGTCGAAGGTGGAGTCGACGGTGGCGCCCACGGTTGCTGAACGCGAGCCCGTGAACGTGCCCGTGCCCGTCGCCTTCTCGTAGCGACCGGTGCCCGCGAAGATCCCGAGGCTGGCGGCCACCGTCGACGCGCCATTCGATCCCTGCACGGCGAGGCCTTGCATCGACACGGCGAGCGTGGACTTGTCGTCGAAGGTGAAGGTGATGAAGCCGAAGAACGGCCCGTTGCCCGCGGTGTAGTTGACGTTGCCGAGCATCTCCACGGCCACCGGTTTGCCGTTGAGGGTCGCCGTGCCGGTAAGACGATTCCAGCCGTAAGTGACCGATCCCTTCGGGCCCGCGGTCAGCAGCGTCCGAGTCTGGGAGGCCAGCGCCGTCGTGAGGTGCAGCGCGGTCCCGGTCGTGCCTGTCCCGACCGGCGTCGCTAGCGGGGCGCCCTGTTCGAGCAGCGCCGCGAGCTCGATGACGACGGGCATCGCCGTGTCATTGGCGCCGAAGTGCACGAGGCTGGCCGTCTCGACGAGAGAATCGCCGGGCTGCAGCAGAACGGTGGTCGGCCCGGTCGCGTTCTCGGCCTGACCGTTGGCCCGCGTGACCGCGGCCGTGCCGGAGACGATGTTGTAGGTCAGGGTCCCGGACACGACGCGTGCCACCTGGGTCCCCTGGTGGAAGTGCTCGGCCAGCTTGGCGTGGGGTGCGATCGTGACCTGCTGGAGGTACAGCTTCTGACCGGGCGCATTCGCGGGCGTCGCTTCGCCGAACGGCGTGCGGGTCACGCCGCTTCCCTGGGCCGGGGCGGGCTTCGGGGTCGCCTTCTTCGTCTGGGCGTGCTCCTCTTTTCCGTTTCCGCCGGTCCCCGTGCCGACGAAGAACACGATCACGGCGATGACGACCGCACACGCCACGAGGGCGGCGATGAACCGCCCCGTCTTCTTCCGCATGTTCACGTGACGTCTCCTCGGTCCATACCCGCGGTTTGGTGCCGCAGGCACGTTAAGGAGTCAGGACGCTCGATTCGGTGATGTCACGCCGTACACCGTGGTCGGCCCCGCCGTCGCGAGCACGCCGCCGCTGCGGATGGCGTCCCATGTCGCCGGGCTGATGCCTGCGTCCTTCGGCCGGGCCACGATCACGGCCTCGCCCGAGCGCAGGTAGTCGCGCAGCGCTCGCTGCCACTGCGGATTGGCGACGCGGGGCACCCTCTCACCGTCCCTCGTGCGAACGTCCATGTCCGCGCCATAGGTGCGACCGGTCACGTCGACCCAGTCGACGCACCCGTTGCCCAGGCTGCGGTCGAGCGCGTTCAGACCGATGAGGGCCATGGGCGAGTCGGACATGACGCAGCGCACATCGCTGACCGCCGAGGCCAGCTGCGTCGGCGGCAGCGGGGTCGGCGGCCGGCCGCGTCTGTACCACTGCGCCTTGGCCGTTCCGACCAGCACCAGAAGGACAACCGCTGCTCCTGTCACCGCACATGCTCGGAGGAGCAGCGGGCGCCGCTCAGCGTTCGACACGGGTACGCCGATCGCCGTTGCGCCGGTTGCGACGCACAGCGCGAGCGCGGGCGTCAAATAGTCGACGTAGAACATGAACCACGACGGAGCGGTGAGGAGGACGGCGGCGCTCATCAGCAGCAGCGCCATCGGCAGGCGCACGATCGGGGCCCGCCAGGCGGCGACGACGAGGAGTGCGACGGTCGCCAGCAGGACGGCATCGAGGAGATACGCCGTCGGCCACGACATCCCGGCCGGCACGCGTTGGAGCAGGACGAGAGCCCGGAAGGAATTGGCCTGGTCACGCCCGAGCTGCTCGGAGAAGACCATCCGCCACATCGCCGAGGGTGCGAGGGCGAAGAAGGGCCCGCAGATCACAACGGCCGCGGCCACCGCGCCGAGCGCCGCACGGACGGTGTCGCCGCGCCGGTGTCGGGCGAGGAGAAAGGCCAGCACCACGACCAGCGGGACGGCGTACCAGACCTTCACCGACACCGCCGCGCCAAGGGCCGCGCCACACAAAAGCGCCGCCCGTCTGCTGTGCTCGCCGCCGATACGCGTGTAAGCGGCGAGCCCGCAGAGCAGGAGGAAGTTGCCGAGCGGCTCGAGCCTGCTCAGGTACTCGGCGCGCACCGAGAGGAACCACGCCGCGTAGAACAGGCCACCGGCGATTGACGCGCGCCTTCCGGCGCCGAGGCCGCGGGCGACCACGACGACGAGAGCGGCGCTCGCCGCGCCCAAGGCCATGAACTCCAGGGCGGCGACGGCGAAGCCGATGTGGTCGGTCGTGAGCCGGCCGATCCACGCCGCCGGGGCCGCCGCGAGAGCCACACCCGGCGGGTGCAGGAGGATGAAATCCCGGTACGGCAGACGACCGTGCACCAAGGCGGCGCCCGCCGAGTAGTAGACGCCGGCGTCGTAGCTGTAGTTGCCCACCAGCCCCCGACTCGTCAGGGGGACGAGCAGCCGGAGCACAAAGGCGATCAGGAAAACGACGCCCGACGAAAGCATCGTCACCGGCGCCACCAGTCTCGACTTCTCCCGCAAGTGCTCGATGCTAGGAGCGCCTACTAAGCAGTAGTGGTGAGCTCAGATGTCCCGGACGTCGAAACGAGCGAACTCATAGTCGTCGTGCGGCAGCTCATGGGCGCCGGGCTGGGCGGTTGGACCAAGGAGGCGATCTTCGAGCCCGTCGCCTCTGCGACAGCCGGGATCTGGCGCTACAGGGGCGAGGGGTGGTCCGTCGTGCTCAAGCTCCTCCATCACTCGGACATCGGGAGCCCGATGTGGCTGTCCGGCGACGCCGAAGACCATTGGTATTTCTGGCAGCGCGAAGCGATTGCGTACGAGAGCGGACTCCTTGATTCACTTGCCGGTCCGCTTCGGGCGCCCCACTGCTTCGGCGTGTTCCATCGAGACGACGGAACGATCGCCGTATGGCTCGAGGACCTTGTCGAGATGCGACCGGCCGGCGAATGGTCGATCGAACGGTATGGACTCGCGGCGGAGCACCTCGGCATTGCCCAAGGTGGATGCGTCGGCATGCACGACCACCCCTGGCTCAGCCACGACTGGCTGCGTGATTTCGTCGACCGCCGGGCCCCGCTGATGGATGAACTCGCCACCGATGCCTGGCAGCACCCTCTGCTCAAGGAGGCGGTCGATCCTGCGATCGGATACTCGATCGGAGCTCTCTGGGAGCGCCGTTCGGACCTGCTCGCATGGGTGGAGCACGCTCCCCGGACGCTGTGTCATCTCGACCTCCACCCGAAGAACTTGTTTGCCGACGAAGCCGGAACGGTGCTGATCGACTGGGCGTTCGTCGGCATAGGCACAGTGGGCGAGGACATCGGCAACCTCATCCTGGACGCGGTGTGGGATTTCCACCTGTTGCCGTCGGACGTCGATGCACTCGCGGAGTCACTCATAGGCGGTTACCTGCGAGGGCTGGCTGTCGCCGGGCACGCTCACGACGCCGACGCCGTCCGACTGGCGATCATGGCCGGCGCGTGCGTGAAGTACCTCTGGATCCTGCCTGCGCTGCTCGGCGCCGTCCGGTCCCACCAAGCCGAGATCAACCGCCGACCGGCAGCCGACACGATCGCGGCGTGGGCACCGACCATCCCGAAAGTCGTCGAGTTCGGCGATCGGGCTGCCGAACTGGCGGCGGATCTGCACTTATGAACGGTCCGATCGTCGTAGTGACTGGGCCTTCAGGAGCGGGCAAGACGACCGCGGCGAGATTGGTGGCCGATGCCTTCGACCGCAGCGTGCACGTCGAGGGCGACGTGTTCTTGCGATTCGCGGTCAACGGCTGGGTCGATCCGAACCGTCCGGAGGCCGCGCGCCAAAACGAGGTCATCGGTGGAGCCATCGGCGCCTGTGCGATGGAATTCGCCGTCGGCGGCTACACCGTGATCCTCGACGGCACCTTCTTCCCCGATGGCGTCGATGGACTCGCGGGCTGGGCTGCGCGTCGCGACGTGCCCGTGCACTACGCCGTCCTAAGGACCGACCTCGACACTTGTCTCTACCGGGTCCGCCAACGCCGACCTGGCGATCCATCGGATCTCGACGCTTGGACTCTGCTGCACACGAGGATGGCCGACCTCGGCCGTTACGAAGCGCACGTCTTCGACGCCTCGGGCGCGCCCGGTGACATCGCAAGCGCTGTCCTGGCACGTCTCCGCGCTGGCAGCCTGGCGGTCGCCACGCTCTGATCGCTCACGGGGGCTCGGAGTCCCGTAAGCGGCCCTCGAACTCTCTCAGTACCCTCCGCGATGGCGATGGATCAGCGTTCAACGGCCGAGGTCATTACCGAGACGCTGCAGCCGCACTACGCACCGAGCGGCGTCGTCTCGCTCGGCGGCGATGCGGGTGTCGTCACCTTCGTCGGTGGACGGGTCCACGTCGATCCCGGCACGCTCTTCGAGATCGGCTCGATCACGAAGATCTTCACGGCCGTACTCGTGCTCCAACTGGTCGAGGAAGGGACGCTCGACCTCGACGATCCAATCGTCAACCATCTCCCGTCGTTCCGGCTGGCCGACGCCGACGCCACGGCCGAGGTGACGATCCGCCACCTACTGACCCACACCAGCGGCATCGACGCGGCAGACGATTTCACCGACACGGGCGACGGTGATGACTGTCTCGAGCGTTATCTCGACGAGGTGATCGCCGGGAGCGGGCTCGTGCACCCCATCGGCGAGCACTGGTCGTACTGCAACGCCGCGTACTCGATCTTGGGCCGGCTCATCGAAGTCCAGCGGGACCTGCCCTGGGACGACGTCCTGGAGCAACAGATCCTTCGTCATTGCGCGCAGAACTCCGTCACCCGTCCGCGGCTCGGCCCGGACCGGGTGGTCGCGCCCGGGCATCGCCTCGACGTGACCACCGGCGTCCTCCGTCCTGAAGATCGCCCGCTCCCGCGCTCCATCGGGCCGGCGGGAGCGACGCTTCTCGCGACTGCCGAGGACCTCGTGCGGTTCGCCCTGGCCCTGTTCAGGGGCGAGCTCCTCGCGCCGGCGCTCGTCGAAGAGATGCTGCGTCCCCAGCTGCACCTCCCGCTGGGTGACCAGGCGCTGGCGTGGGTGCTCCTCCCCGGCAAGCCCAAGCGCGCCGTCCACGCAGGAGGGACCCTCGGGTACACCTCGATCCTCGCCTCGCGCCCGGACGCGCCAGCAGTGCACTCCGTCCTGACGAACGGACCGGGCGCCCGGGCCGTCAGCGTCGCCGTTATCCGGGAACGCTCGGAACGGTTCGGACGGGATGCGGATACGCCAGTCGCAGCCGTCGGGGCCGGCGACCCCGCCCCGGAAGCACCGCACGAAGAGCAGCTCGCGACGAGTGCGTGCGCGGGGACCTACCGCCGGCGAGGGGTCACCGTGGTCATCGAGGACGCCGACCCGCTGCTGCGGGCGCAGGTCACGTGGGAGCCGCCGCTGGATCGGTTCAACGACCCGGCGCCACCGTTGGAGCTGCACCCGCGTGGCGGATCGCTCTTCGCCAGCCGGTCGCCGTTTGCAGACGAGGACCTGCCGTGGGTTTTCTTCGACCTCGACGCCGACGGCATCCCGACAAGACTGTTCAGCACGCGGATGCACGTCAGGACTGAGTGAGGAGAGCGGGGCATGGGTTTGGTGAAGGTCGCCTGAAGAAATTTCGTCAGAGGTGTCACAACCCGAGCACGGGCGGTGTCTTCATGGTCGAAAATCGACAGGAGGAGAAGACATGTCCGGCACACGCATTCCAAAGGCTGACATCACTGGCCTGTACGGGTACGTGCTGAAGCGTTTCAGCCGCAAGCTGCTCGGCGACGTTCCCGAGTCCGTCGAAGTCACGTGGCACAACAAGAAGGTGCTCTCGACGGTCATGGCCATCGGACGGAAGTCCGACAAGTGGGACCAGCTCGATCCCAATCTCAAGTCCTTCGCCCACATGGCCGTGGCCTCGCTGGTCGGGTGCTCGTGGTGCCTGGACTTCGGCTACTTCCACGCCCACAACACCGGCCTCGACGAGGTGAAGGCCAGCCAGGTGCCCCGCTGGCGTGAGTCCGACGTGTTCACGCCGCTCGAGCGTGACGTCATGGAGTATGCCGAAGCCATGACCGAGACGCCGCCGCGAGTCACCGACGAACTGTTCGCCCGGCTGCTCGAGCAGCTCGGCGAGCCGGCCATGGTCGAGCTGACCGGGTGGGTCGCAGTTGCGAACCTCTACACGAGGTCGAACACGGCGCTGGGTGTTGAGTCCCAGGGGTTCTCCAAGGCCTGCAAGCTCCCGCTGGCCCAGCCGACACCTCGGTACGCGACCTCGGCCTGACGACGATGACTGACGACGCGTTCACGGCCCACCGCAGCCTGCTGTTCACGGTCGCCTACGAGATGCTCGGCTCCGCCTCTGATGCCGAAGACGTCGTGCAGGAAACGTGGCTGCGGTGGGCCGCCGTCGACCACGCCGAGGTGCGCGACCCACGGGCCTACCTGGTCCGCATCGTCACCCGGCAGGCGCTGAACCGGCTGCGGACGCTGGCCCGGCGGCGCGAGGAGTACGTCGGCGAGTGGTTGCCCGAGCCGCTGCTGACGAGCCCCGACGTCGCCGCCGACGTCGAGCTGGCCGAGAACGTCTCGATCGCCATGCTGACCGTGCTCGAGACCCTGGCGCCCGCGGAGCGCGCCGTGTTCGTGTTGCGCGAGGTCTTCGACGTCCCCTACGAGGAGATCGCCGAAGCGGTGGACAAGACGCCGGCCGCCGTGCGCCAGATCGCCCACCGGGCCCGCGATCACGTGGCCGCCCGGCGCCCCCGGATCCCGGTCAGTGCCACAGAACAGCAAGAGGCCGTCGAGCGGTTCCTGACAGCTGTCCGGGGCGGCGACCTGCAGGGCCTGCTCGACGTCCTCGCGCCCGACGTCGTCGTCGTCGCCGACGGTGGCGGCCTGGTCACCGCCGCCCCTCGACCGATCGAGGGTGCGGAGCGGGTCGCAGCCTTCCTCATCGCCACGGCCGGCAGGCTGGATTTCGAGGCGAAGCCCGTCTGGCTCAACGGCTCCCCCGCGGCCCGCATCGACATCGGCGGCGAGCTCGACACGGCCGTCAGTATCTCCGTGGAGAACGGCCGCATCACCCGCATCTACGCCGTGCGCAACCCGCAGAAGCTGGCCCGCATGGAGGGAGTCGCTCCGCTGACCCGTAGCTGAAGGTCGGCCCTCTGCAGCGGGCATGGAGCAGGTGGACTGCCCGTTCTGGGCGAATCATGAAGCATGCGGGCGACGGGTACGGCCAAGGTGACCCTGAGCTCCAACCGGTCGGCGCTCGCGATCGGTGTCGCCGTCCTGCTCGTCGTCGCCACGGCCGTGGGCGCCTACCTCGTGCGCTCGTCGCGTTCGTCGACGAGCGGCAACCTGGCCGCCGCCGCGCCCATCCCGACCGGTGTGACGCCGCAGACCTTCGCTCCCGCGGAGCTCGGGGCCACACTGATGGTCCCGTCGACGTGGGCGAACGCCACACCCTCGTCGGGCTTCCAGCACGTGATCCGGGGCTTGACCCCGCCCGCCGGCTTCGTCGGCACGCTTCGTTTCGGTGGCGTCGTGCCCGTGACCGTCACGCAGCTCAAGTCCCAGAGGACGACCTTCCTGAAGAGCGCCGGCGCAAGCATCCAGTCGGAGAGCACGGGCACGGTCGACGGCCGCCCCGCGGTGCGTCTGCGCTACACGATCTCCGCCAACGGGCTGACGGTCGACGACGCGGAATACGACATCATCTCCACCGGCACGCTGCCCGTCGGCGCCGCCCAGCACCAGACGACCTATGACGTCATCACCATCGTGGTCGGGACTCCCGTGTCGCAACCGAACCCTGCGCTCGTCAACTGGATCTCGTCGACGGTGACGGTCCACTGACACTCTCCCGCTCGTAGGATGCCGCCATGAGCACGGCAACCAACGGCGACGTCACCATCTACTACGAGACGTTCGGCGACCCCGGCCAGCCAACACTCCTGCTGGTGAACGGCCTCGGCTCCCAGTGCATCAATTACTCGACCGAGTGGTGCGAGATGTTCGCGGCCGAGGGCTATCACGTCGTGCGCTTCGACAACCGCGACGTCGGGCTGTCCTCCAAGCTCGACGACAACCCGGAGTACACAGCGGCCGACATGGCCTCGGACGCCGTGGCTGTGCTCGACGCCCTCGGTGTGCAGCGGGCCCACGTCATGGGCTGCTCGATGGGCGGAATGATCGTGCAGCGGATGGCCATCGACTACCCCGACCGGTTGCTGTCGATGACGTCGGTGATGTCAAGAACGGGCGAACCGGGAGTCGGCGACAGCTCGCCCGAGGCGCTGGCCGTACTGATGGCCAAGCCGGCCAAGACGCGGGAGGAGTACATCGAGCGTCAGGTCGCCGGTCACCACATCTATGGCTCCAAGCCCGAGTGGCTCGACGAGGAGTTCCTCGCGGACCGCGCTGCGGCCGCCTACGACCGGTGCTTCTGCCCAGCGGGCATCGCCCGCCAGATGATGGCGGTCGGCCGTGACGGCAACCGGAGCGACGCCCTGCGCAGCGTCGACGTCCCGGCGCTCGTGCTCCACGGCAGCCGCGACACCCTCATCGACCCCAGCGGTGGCCGCCAGACCGCCGAGGTCATCCCCGGCGCCCGCTACGTCGAGATCGAGGGCATGGGCCACGACTACCCGAAGGCCGTGTGGCGACAGTGGGTCGATATCTGGTCCAACTTCGCCCGCAGCGCCGTCCCCGCCTGACGCGCCGTCCGCCGGGCCGCGGTCAGTCCTTGGCGCCGACGAGCTCGTCGAGGAGCTCGCGCACACGACGGTCGATCTCGTCACGGATCGGTCGCACGTCGTCCAGACCGCGCCCGGCGGGATCCTCGAGTTGCCAGTCGAGGTAGCGCTTGGCCGGATAGATCGGACAGGCGTCGCCGCAGCCCATGGTGATCACGGCGTCGGCGGCGCGCACGGCATCGTCGGTCAGCGGCTTCGGGAACTCCTTGGAGATGTCGAGGCCGAGCTCGGCCATGGCGTCGACGACGGCAGGATTCACCCGTTCCCCAGGCTCGGACCCTGCTGAACGTACGCGCACCCGTCCCTGGGCGTGGTGATCGAGCAGGGCAGCGGCCATCTGGCTGCGGCCGGCGTTGTGGATGCAGACGAACAAGACCTCGGGAACATCGTTCATGCCGGCTCCTTGGCGGGTTCATGGGGGACGACGACATCGGCGGCAACCGCAGCCACGCTTGGATAGAGGACGGCCACGGCACCGACGGCGATGGCGGCGCCGACGAACTGGGCGACCATGAACGCAGGCGCCGAACGCCAGGCGATGCCGGCGAAAGTGTTCGAGAGCGTGCGGGCCACCGTTACCGCGGGATTGGCAAAGCTGGTCGACGCCGTGAAGAAGTAGGCGCCGCCGATGTAGGCACCGACGGCGAACGGGGCCGCGGAGGCGCGCCCGGAACGGACGAGACCGAACACGACGAGCACGAGTCCGAACGTGGCGACGACCTCGGCCAGCCACAGCCCCGACGAGCTGCGCACCTTCGTCGACAGCTCGACGGCCGGCAGCGAGAACATCAGGTTGGCGATCACGACGCCAGCGACGGCGCCGGTTAGTTGTGCGCCCACGTAGGTCGCCGTCTCGCCGGTGGTGACGCCACCGAAGAACCGATCAGCGAGCGTCACCACGGGGTTCAGGTGGCCACCGGAAACTGCGCCGACGGCCAGGATTATCGCCACCAGGGCTGCCGCCGTCGCCGCCGCATTCTCGAAGAGCTGCAGGCCGGTGTCGTGGGGGGACAACCGCTGAGCGGCGATGCCAGAGCCGATGATCGCAATCAGGAGCAGGGCCGTGCCGATGAACTCGGCCAGCGCCTTGCGCGCCAGTTCGCTCCGCACTCAGCAGCAGCGAGCGACGTCAGCGCCTGGAGTGACCGAACAGCACGCTGCTTCACCTTCGGGCTCGACCGTACGCAGCTCACCGGCGGGCATCTCGGCGTCGGCGAGCACGGTGTAGATCTCCCACGGCGCACCGTCGGGGTCGTCGACCCACACCTTGTCCTGGACGGCGTAGCAGCAGGTGACGTTGTCCTCCGTCGCCGTAGGAAGCCCGTCGTCCTTGAGGCGCGCATCGGCAGCGGCGACGTCGTCGGGCGACGGAACCTCGACGCCCAGGTGGTTGAGCCGACCATCGGCGGACTCGTTCTCGATGAGAACGAGCTTCAGCGGCGGATCGGCGACGGCGAAGTTGGCGTACCCCGGGCGCCGCTTGGCGGGCTCGGTCGCGAAGAGCTTCGAGTAGAACTCGACGGCCTCGTCGATGTCGGAGACGTTCAGTGCGAGCTGTACGCGTGACACAGCCCCTCCTGTGGGAATATTGGTGAACATCGATACGATGACATACCCATCGACATTCGTCAATATGTTCGTGGAGGTTCGGATGGCGAAAGCGGCGACGACGACAACCGACCGGCAGGCGTGTTGTGCGCCCCTCCTCGCCACCCCGCTCACCGACGACGACGCCGAAGAGCTGGCCCGCGGTTTCCACGCCCTCGCTGATCCGGCGCGCCTCCGACTGCTCAGCCTCATCGCCGCCCAGGCCGACGGCGAGGTGTGCGCGTGCGAGCTCGTCGAACCGCTCGGCAAGTCACAGCCGACGGTCAGCCACCACTTGAAGGTGCTCTACGAGGCCGGCCTCGTCGACCGCGAGAAGCGGGGCACGTGGGTCTGGTACTGGGTCGTGCGCGAACGGTTGGCCGCCCTCCGGAGCGCGCTCGCCGAGCGCTGAAGAGGCTGTTAGCCGTAGAGGGCGGTGATGCCGGCGATGTCGGTGCGATCCGGGGAGCGCTTGAAGGTCTCGCCCGGCGCGGCCAACGGATACATCGTCGATGCCGGGTCGCTCGGCGAGTGGTCAAGACCCAGGACGTGACCGAACTCGTGGGTCACGACGCTCTGTAGGTCGTAGGCGTCGACGTTGTAACAGCCCTCGCTCGCCGGCTGGAAGAAGGGAGCCGACGAGTTCACGACGGTGTCGCTCTCGACGGTGCCGTCTGTCCACTTCCAGGTGTCGGTGACACCGAGCGTGTTGCCGGTGAGCGGGGCGAACATGACCTCGTCGACATGATCGGCGACCGGTCCGGTCGTGTGGCCATCAGAGGCGACGCTGATCTGAGGCGCGCCCACGGCAGCCCACGCGTTGAAGGCTGCCTGGAAGGTCGAGGCCGCGTTCACCACGTCTGACGGTGTCGTGGCCGGATTGAAATGGAAGGTCAGGGGGCCTGGCACTCTCCAACCCTCGAGGACATAGGAAGCACCCGGCGGTGTCGCCGGCGCACAGGTCGACGTCGTCGGCGGCTTCGGCGACCTGGGCGGCCTCGGCGGCTTCGGTTGGCGATGCCGGCCCCGCGCCGCGTCCGAGCCGAGGAACGTCGCATCGCCCGGAAGGACTCGGACGCGCACGAGGGTGGCGACATCGTGGAGCGGCCGCACCGGGCGACGAGCAACAGTGGTCACGGTCGTCGTCGCCGTCGCTCTGCGAGCCGGCGTAAGGGCGGTCATCGTCTTGTGGACCGGCGTGATCGTCGCCCCTGCGACGGAAGCCGTCACGACGACGAGAGCAGCAGCCGCCACCGGAAGGGTGAGCGCGGAACGGAAGCGGAATCGATGCATCGGGAAGACCTCGGGCCGAAAGTGAGCCAAGCGAGCGGTCGATGATGAACGCTCGGGACCGCCAGATCAAGCCAGGGCGCTCAAGGGAGGGTTAAGAAATGCGAAAGCAAAGGACGGCGTGCTGGGCATAACTGGACTCGACGCCGCTCAACAGTGCGAACCCTGGTTCGCTGATTCGGGTGAAGAAGCTCGCCGACCACGGCCCTCGACGACCACCCCGCGGACGACGCTGAACGCGCTCAGGACGTTCCTCGTCGACGGCGAGCCCGACGCGGATGGCCTCTGCGCGTACCTATCCGACGCCGTCTCCGTGTGACACCGCGCTGACGTAGCGCTGCGTCGAGACGGTGCTGGCCGTCAGCCCCACGGATTGTCGACGAGCGTGATCGGCTGGCGCTCGACTCCGGGAGTCTGGCCGCCGCCGGCCATGAACGCATCCATCCGCCGGGCCGATTCCTCGTCGGCGAGGCAGCGGGTGAAGCTCTGCCACTCGTGGAGCAGTCCTGGCACGGGGTCTGGCTCAGCTCGCAGCACCGAAGCCTTGGCCTCCGCAACGGCAGTCGCAGGGAGGGAGCCGACCCGCCTGGCCAGGGCATCGACGAAAGGCGCCACCTGCTCAGGCGGCAGCGCCCGGTTGACCAGCCCCCACCGGTCCGCTGTGGCGGCATCGACGTCGGCGCATCCGGCGATCATCTCGATGGCCCTCGCCCTGCCGACCAGGCGTGGAAGGCGCTGCGTGCCGCTGCCGCCCGGGATGATGCCGACGAGCACCTCGGGCTGGCCAAGCACTGCCCTGTCGAGAGCAGCGATCCGGATGTCGAAGGAGGAAGCGAGCTCACACCCACCGCCGCGGGCGATGCCTTCGAGCACTGCGATGGTGATCTTGGGCATCGTTCGAAAGCGGTCGACCATGGCGTGGAAGAAGCCAAGCTCGGGCTCTGGTTCGACGAGCGCCTCTCGAGGCAGCGCTCGAATGGCGGAGACGTCGGCGTGAGCGAGGAAGAACTCGGCGTTGGCCGAGTCGACGACCAGCGCGCGAACCCGGGGGTCGTCGGCGACCTCTCGCCCAAGGCGGTCCAGTTCGATCATCAGCGGCAGGTCGAGCAGGTTGATGGGCGGGTTGTCGATCGTGGCACGACACACGCCGTCGGCTACCGATACGCGAAGCAGGTCCAGGTCCTCATACGGCATGCGCGAGACGGTATCCGGGGGCTCGTGCCTTTGGCGCGCTCGTTCGGGTTTCCTGTCGATTCCGGGCGCGGCCGTTCGTATCAATGGCAGAGGCGGGCATCGGGCTCGCCGACAGAGGAGGAGTCATGGGCAAGCTGGTGGTGACGGAGTTCGTGTCGCTCGACGGGGTCTTCGAGGATCCGGGCGGGGCCGAGGGTTACGAGCACGGTGGGTGGACGTTCGAGTACGACCGCGGCGATGACGGGAACAAGTTCAAGCTCGACGAACTGATGGACGCCAGCGCGCAACTGCTCGGTCGAGTGACCTACGAGGGCTTCGCCGCGGCATGGCCGTCACGCGAAGGGGAGTTCGCCGACAAGCTGAACAACGATCCGAAGTACGTGGTCTCGACGACTCTCGAGGACCCGGCCTGGCAGAACACGACTGTGATCTCTCGCAACGTTCCCGAGGAGATCGCAAGGGTGAAGGCCGCGACCAGCGGAAACGTACTCGTCTCCGGCAGCGGCACCCTCGTGGCGACGCTGCTCGATCACGATCTCGTCGACGAGCTGCGTCTCATGGTCTTCCCTACCGTCCTCGGACGGGGCAAGCGGCTCTTCCCCGACGGCATCGACCGCCGGAAGTTCCGGCTCGTCGAGGCCAAGACGGTTGGGACCGATGGTGTGCTGACCCAGGTCTACGTGAGGGCGTGATTTCGATTGGCCAGGAGAGCGCGCCACTGGCCAGACTGGAGCTTGTGAAAAGACGCACAATCTGGTTTGGATTGTCCGTCGCCGCCGCCGCAGCCGCCGTTGAGATCCTCAGGCGCCGGATGAAGGAGTCCGTGCGGGAGTCACTCCCCGACCCGCAGTAGGACGCGCCGCCGACGTCGCGGAGTTGGCCGGCGACGTCGTGCGGCGCGAGCTGGGCCGTCGCCGTCAAAGTGCAGTACCCGGGCGTCGACGCCGCTATCAAGGCCGACCTCGACAACGTCGACTTCTTCTCGTCGATGTCGGCCGTGCTGTTCCCGGGGGTCGATGTCGGGCCGGTCATCGACGAGATCCGGTTACGCATCAGCGAGGAACTCGACTACCGCATCGAGGCGTCCAATCAGCAGCTCTTCTACGACTTCTTCAAGGCCCACCCGTTCATCCGCATCCCCCGCGTGCTCCACGAGCTGTCCAGCGAGCGCGTAAGGACCACGGAGTTGCACACGGGCGCGCGATTTCAAGAGCTCGACAGCTGGTCGCAGGAGGAGCGCGACTACCTGTTTCACGGCGGCGGCGTCGTCACGTTCCTCGACTTCGGCCTGGTCAAGCGTTTCACCGCCGACGAGATGGACTCACGTTTGCGACCCGTCGGATGCGAGCCGTGCAACGACGAGAAGCACGCGCTAACCGCGCACAGCTCAACCCTCGCATACGGCAACCAGATCGCCCACGTGAGCTTCATTGCAGAATCGTGTGGCCGGTTGAGCGCTTGGTACGCAGGGCCGACCGGCATCAAACGCGCCCGCTTTGTCGTAGTACGATCTATTGTTCCCAGCCCTCGTCGAAGGGCGGGTGAGTGCGGAGGACGGTGGCGTGAGCGAGCGGTTCGATGATTTCTCTCGGGCGATGGCGACACCGAGGAGCCGCCGGAGCGTCCTCAAGATGTTCGGGATGGCTGCGGGCGGCGCTGCGGTCGCCACGGTCTTAAGGCCGTTCCGAGGCAGCGCGAGCGTGACATGTTCGGGGCCGACCAACGTCGGGGCTTCACCGTGTGCTGCGGGAACGACGCCGTGCGGCCCATGTTGCTGCGAGCGAGGCATCGCATGTCTGGATGCTGCCAATGGCGTCTGTGGGTGTCCCGTCCGCACGACGCCATGCGGGTCAGCGTGTTGCAAGACAGGCACGGCCTGTGCCGACCCGTCGAGTTCAAGGTGTGCCACCGCCGCTGTCGCCTGCACCCAAGGCCAGGTGGCATGTGGGGCGACGTGCTGTAGCGCAGGGCAGCTGTGCAACAACGGGGCGTGTGTCACGCCGCCCTGTCCATCATCGGTGTGCGCGGGACAACCCAACACATGCGCCGAGGTCGGAAGTAACTCTTGTGGCTCTCAGTGCTTCTGCATCGTGACGACCGAGGGCTGCAATGCCTGCGTGGACAACGCGCTCACTAACAAACTCTGTGGGCCGACATGCACCGCAACGTCGGATTGTGCGAGCGGACAGGTTTGCGTGCAGAACACCCTGGGCGTAGGCGGCCTTGGATGTTGCGGGGGCACTCAAGCGGGATTCTGCGCAACCGTCTGTGGCTCAGGCGAATGACGCCGACGTTCCCTACGTAGACGAAGCCCGCCGCCGCCGCCTCGAAGGCGAACCTTGCGAAACGGCTGCGACCTGCGAGAGCCTCCCAGCCACCTCCAGCTGCTCCCTAGCGAGCTTGCAGAAACGGCTGACGACCTGCCCGAACGGAAATGCGGCGCCGTGAAAACCGCTGTTCAAACCGTCAATCCGCTCGGCGCCCGAAACGCAGCTTGACGTAAGTGTTTGTATGGGCCGCGAGCTGTCGCCGGAATCCCAGGGGTTTCGCCGGGCGGTCATAGAGCGCTAGTCGCTCTCTTCGCCTTCTCCGACTGAGTTCATTTACCGCCCGGCCTCGTCCACCGGGGGGTGCCCGCTGCCGCCGTCGTCTCCGGTTGGCGCGGGCACCTGGCGGCCGTGGTTGCGCGGCGCCGAGTCCGACAAGGAGCTGCCATGACCTTCACGCCCAGCAACGCCCACGGCGCCGAGCACCGCTTCGGCGAGGGCAACACGAAAGCCCAAACCCACGGTGCCTACTCGATGCGAACCCTGAACGAGCGTGCGGTCCAGCTCATGGCCCAGGCCATCCAGGCCACGCCCTGGCTCGGCGACCACACGTGGCGCCCGACCCTGGAGTCGTGGGCCCGTAAGCGCGGTCGCCATACTCCTCACAGTCGTAGTTGTCCATCAGCTCCGTCCCATTGGGCGACCAGATCGTCCATATTCGGCATCGACGCAAGGATGAGTCGAGTCCGGTGCGCTGTCAAAGCCCGCGCATGACATAGGGATAGGTCGGAGAGGGAATCGCGGCCGCGTGCGCTGGCTGTTGAAAGTTGACACGGATCTGACGCGCCCCCGTTGCCGTTGCGTGCCCTTGCGTGCCCTCGGTTGCCTATCCGTCAGGGGTCGGTACACCGACGATTACCGACGGATTCGTGAGAATCAGCAGGTCAGGTCACTGAAAGAATCAGTGGGCGTAACTGGACTTGAACCAGTGACCTCCTCGGTGTGAACGAGGCGCTCTACCAGACTGAGCCATACGCCCTTGTGGGGGGTCAGCGTATCGCTAGGGCTCGGCGCCGCTCATCGCCGGCTCGGGGGCGGTGAGCGGTGCGCGCAGCGTCGACGTGAGCCCCGCGGGGAGGCGGGCCGGGTCGAGGATGAAGTGCAGACCGTCGACGACAACACCGCGGTGCGAACCCGCGAGCCACACGAGCGGATCGTTGTCGCCGAGCTCGACCTCGACGCGAGCGATGTGGCCGCGGCCGCGCACACTCGCGGGCACGACGACCGGCCCGTCGCCGCGACGCTGCAGATTGCGCATCGGAATCAGCATCGGCAGCGTCGGACCCGACCGGCGGCCGCGGACGGCCATCCCCCGCTCGACCCACTTCAGCTGACGCTCATCACCGTCGCGATCCCAGAGCAGCGTCCCCAGCTCTTTGGGGAAGCCCCAGTTGAGGCGACCGCCGACGCGCGCTTCCGGAGAGTCCACGACGATCGTCGTCACGCACAGCCCGGGGCGCAGGCCTAGCCGCGCGGGTTGGGCGACGAGCATCTCCGAGTACGGGCCGACCGGCGACTCCTGATACCGCGCCGCGATCACGACCGCAGGTCCGACCAGAGGCTGCAGCCCGTCGGGGAGCCCGCTGCCGCGCGGCCGGCGGGCGAGCCCGACGACACAGTCGCCCAACAGCTTCCACGGCGCGTGCGGCGCGGCCATGCCGTAACGGTAGAGGCGTTCCTGCCGATCGACGCGTTCTGGCGGTCGTAGGCAGGGCCATAGGCCGCCTACAACCGCCAGAACGACAATGGCGACTACTTCAGCTGGAGCGGTGCGACCGTGGTCGGTGATGTCGTGATCGTCGGCTGACCACCGCTGGCGGGCGGGCGACCGGCCCCGCCTGCGGGGAAGGTCGACGGCGTCGTCGCCTCGGTCGTCGGCGGCGGGTTACCGGGACCGTGCGTGAAGAACAGCAGGAACTCGACGGTCCCGTGGTCTTGACCCTGGGCGACACCGGGGAAGACCGGCGGCGAGATCTTCCAGTCCGCGAACGTCACCGGGATCTGGCCGACGACCTCGATCGTGCCTCCCTTGTGCTCGGCCTTGAGGTGAGCGGTGACCGTCCGCGTCACGCCCTTCACCGTCAGCTTGCCGGTGGCGTCCGTCGAGATCGACGTGCCGCTCGCCGGCGGCTTGCCGAGGTCGATGGGCTTGGTCAGCGTGAACGTCGACGTCGGGAACGAGGCCGTGTCCATGATGCGGCCCGCGTACGTACGGTCCCGCAGCCTCTGGTCGCTCTTCACCGACGCCATGTCGACGACGAACGTGGCGCTCTTCACCGTCGCCCCGCTGACGTCCATGGTGCCGCTGACGCCGTCGGTGCGTCCGACCGCGGTGTTGTGCTGACCGAGGAGGGTCTCCTCCACGCGGTAGCCAGCCTGCGATCCCGTCGTCACGTGCCACGGACCGTCGAGCGGCACGGAGGCTCCGCTCGCAAGGGTCGTCAACGAGAACTTCTTCGGCGCCGAGCCCTCGATGAAGTGGATGTAGATGTAGGGCACGGCGATGGCGAGAACGATGACGACGATGACGATCGTCGTCGCCCATCGCCGCCCCGACCACCGGCGCCTCGTCTCTGCAACGGTCTGTGTTGACTCAACGGTCTCCATCGGACCTGGGACCGTAATGCCCGCCTTCGCCAGATTGAGCGCGGCCGCGGGCCAGCTAAGCGGTGGCTGTGGACCAGCTGAGCGGTAGTGCCTCGATGCCGTAGATGCCTTCGATGCCGCCGAACCGCACGGGCCCGTCGAGGCGAAGGTCCGGCATCCGAGGGGCGAGGAACGCCAGGCCTTCCTCGAGCTCGGCGCGGGCCAGGTTGGCACCGAGACAGAAGTGCGGACCGGCGCCGAACGTCAGCAGCCGCGCATCACTCGAGGTCGACGGTGTGATGTCGAAGTCTTCGCCGCCTTCGCGGTTGCCGCGCTCGGCGCAGATTGCGACGATCGTGCCCGCGGGGAAGACCACGCCGTCGTACTCGATGTCCTCGAGACAGAGGCGAGCAGTGAACGGCGTGACGGGCTCGACGCGCAGGACCTCCGTTACCGCCGCCGGGACGAGGTCCGGCGAATCGCTCAGCAGCTTCCACTGGTCGGGCGCAGCCGCGAACAGGTGCATGCCGTGGGTCAACTGGCTCTGGGTGGTGTCGATGGCGCCGGCCAGAACGTTCGCGGCCAGGTTCACGCATTCGGCGTGGGAGAGCCGCTCCCCCTCGGCCTCGGCCGCGACCATCGCCCCGAGGAGCGTCGACGGCGAAGGTGGCGCAGCCAGCAGCTCCTCCACGTAGGCATTCACCTCGACGACCGCAGCCTCGATCCGGGCCAGGTCAGTGGTCAACGCCCGCACGTCGAACTGCTTCTGCACCCACGTCGACCACTCGTGCAGCCGAGGCGCATCCTCGGGCGGCGCGCCGAGGATGGCGGCGATCGTCAGCGCCGGATACTGCTTGGCGAACGACCCCACGAACTCGGCCCGGCCGCTCGCGCCAACATCAGCCCAGAGACCGGAGAGGATCTCCCCCATAACGGGCCGCCAACGGTTCGCGGCCGCCGGTGTGAACGCACCCGAGACGATGCTGCGCAGCCGGCGGTGGGTCTCGCCCGAGAGATTGAGGATGTTGGCGTCGATGTGGTCGAACAGCGGCCCCGAGGTGATCCCGAACAGCTCGGCCAACTGGCGGCCCGGAAAGGCCGTGCCCCGCGCCCGCAGGAAGAACTCCCCCGCGGCGCGCCCCAGGACGATGACCGCGACGGGCGACTGCGCCAGCCAGCCCTGCGCACGCAGCGCCGCCAACCGCTGGTGATAGACGTCACCGACGAGGTCGGGATCGCTGAGGTCGAACTCGGGGAGCTCCAGCTCACTGACCAGCGTCATGCGCTGGAGAGTTAATCAGTGCGGGAGCCGGAGCGCGCGATGGCGGACTCGTCGGTGCCGAGATAGGAGGCGATGACGGCCGGGTGGGCCAGAACCTCGCGCGGCGTGCCTTCGGCGATGACGCCACCGAGCTCGAGGGCGACGAGGCGGTCGCAGATGCTGCTGATCATCGGCATGTCGTGCTCGATGACGAGCATCGAGCAGCCCGTGCGCTCGCGGATACGAAGGAGCAGCGGCCCGAGAGCTTCAGTCTCCTTCTGCGCGACACCACCCGACGGCTCATCGAGCATGAGGATCTTGGGCTCCTGGGCGAGGATGCACGCCAGGTCGACGATGCGCCTGGTGCCGGTGGAGAGCTCGCCGGTGAGCTTTTGTCTGAAGGCGGTCAACCCCATGAGCTCGATGAGGTCGTCCACCACGTACTGGACGGCGAGCTCGGACTCGTACGACGCCGGGAGCTGCAGTGCGGCAGCGAACATGTCACGACTGGTCAGGTGACGCTCACGGGCCACGGCAATGGTCTCGAACACCGTGAGACCGGGATAGAGCATGGCGTCCTGGAACGACCGAGCCATGGCCCCGACGGCCCGCCGGTGCGGCGCCCAGTCGGTGATGTCGACGCCCCGCAGCGAGATGCGGCCGCCGTCCACCTGGAGGAAGCCGGAGATGCAGTCCATCAGGGTGGTCTTGCCCGCGCCGTTGTGGCCGATGAGGCCCACGATCTCGCCGGGCTGGACGTGCAGGTCGACATGATTGACGGCGGCGATGCCGCCGAAACGCTTCACGACCTCGTTGCACAGGAGCACGGGATTGGCGTCGGGGTTGATAGCGGGCCGCTTCGGCGCCGCGGCCGCCGTGGCGGCCACCGCTTCGGCCACGACCTCGGCTTCTGCTTCCGCCTGGGCTTTCGTTGCGGCCTTGCGCCCCCGGCCCCGCTTCCCGTGGCCGTTGCTGGCGCCGTCGCCATTCGTGCCCTCGTGCGCCGACGCCCCCTGGATGAAGACGGCCCGGAGGATGTCGGGGCGCTCGAGCAGCTCCGCGGCTGGTCCCTCGAACCGCACCTCGCCCTTCTCCATGAACACCGCCCGCTCGGCCAGCTGCAGGGCGACGTTGACGGACTGCTCCACGATCACGATCGTCGAGCCGCGGCGGTGGATCTCACGGACTACATCCAGCAGCTGAGCCACGATCGTGGGGGCGAGACCGAGCGAGAGCTCGTCGATCATCACCAGCTCCGGGCGCGTCATCAGGGCCATACCCAGCGCCAGCATCTGCTGTTCACCGCCCGACAGGTCGCCCGCCATCTGGCTGCGACGCTGCTCGAGCACCGGGAACAGGTCGAGTACCTCGGCCTTGGCCTCGGCGATGCGATCCTTCTCGTCGCTGATCAGCCACGTGGCCAGGCGTAGGTTCTCGTCGACCGACAACGTCGGGAACACACCCTTGCCGCCGGGCATCAGCGAGATCCCGAGCTTGGCCGTGGTGTCGGCGGGCTTCTTGGTGATGTTCTCGCCGTTGAAGACGACCGAACCGGCGGTCGGGCGAACGAGCCCGCAGATGCCCTTCAGCAACGTCGACTTGCCGGCGCCGTTGGTGCCGAGCAACGCGACCATCTCGCCCTTGGCCACGTCGAAGTCCACATCGAACAGGATCTGCACCTGCCCATAGGACATGTCGACACCCCGGCACGACAGGAGGAGGTCCTTCTCCTTGGACCCGTTGGCCTCCGTGGCCTCCGTCGCTTCCGAGGCTTCCGAGACCCGCAGGGGCCGCGCTGCCTTCTTGGCCGGCGTCATTGCAGGACGCCCACGCGCTCGAGCTCTTCCTCGTCCTCGAGGTTGCCGGTGAGAGCGCCGGAGAGCAGGCTCTCCTCGTCCGCCGCGTGCTCGGCGACACCCTCGACCCGCTTGTCGGCCACCAGGCTGGGCACCAGGATGCCGTGGCGGTTGGCGATCCATCGCAGCACGTTGTCGCGGCCGGCATACACCAACTGCCCGAGGCCGCCGGGCACGACGCTCAGCACCCAGAGAAGCCCGATGCCGCTGATGACCAGGTGGTACTGGCCAAGCGCGGTGATGGTCTCCAAGAACTTGAAGAACAGCACACCGATCAGGACGCCGGCGACCGAACCGAGACCGCCGATCACGCTGTAGCCGAAGACGGTGATGCTGTCGATGGCCGGGAAGCTTCCGGGGTTCAGCGCCGTGAGCAAGTACACGGTAAAGGCACCTGCGACGCCGGCGATGATGCCGGACACGGCGAACCCGGCAAGCTTGATCCTGGTCGTGTCGACCGACGCCGACTGCGCGGCCCGGTCGTTGTTCTCAGACGCGATCAGCACCCGGCCGGCACGGGCCTTGCGAAGACCCATCGTGATCAAGATGGTCACGGCCAGGAAGGAGAGGCAGACCAGATACATCGTGTACTGGTCGTTCAGATTGAAGCGCTGGAGCAGCAACGGCCGCTGGACGCCGTTGCTGGGGATCCACGACGGGAAGTTCGACGAGTTGAGGAAGTACAGGTCGAGGGCCACGGCCAATGCCAGCGTGGTGACGCCGAGGAACATGCCCTTGATCCTCAACGCCGGCAGTCCGACGATCACGGCCACGATCCCGCCGACGGCACCGGCGGACAGGATGACGAAGAAGAAGTCGGCGTTCCAGTGGGCGACCATGTTGGCCGCGACCATCGCCGAGATGCCGGCGATGCCGAACTGCCCCAGGCTCATGTTGCCGCCCCAACCGGTGAGCACCACAAGGGACACGCCCACCATGCACCACACGATTGCGTACGACGCCAGCAGCTGATTGGCCGGCCCCCAGGTTGCCGGTATGAGGATGAAGAGCGCGGCGATAACGGCGAGCAGAACCCGCTTGCCCCACAGCACCTCGGGCACCCGCCGGAGCTCCTCGGGGACGGGCTTGAGGGCGGTCACCGACGCCCAGGACGAGGTGGCACCGGCAAAGGCGCGTGACAGGCGGCCGGACTGAGCCAGCAGTGCGACCAGGATCACGACCAGGTACACGACGTAGACGAGCGCCGGGTTGTTCGGTGCGTTCCAGTGGACCAGTTGTTCGGCGATGCCCAGCCCCACACCGGCCGCGAATGCGGTCGGAAGGGATTCCATGCGGGCGACGACCGCCGCTGCCAACAACGGCAACAGCACGGTGGGCCCGTTCGACGTGATGCCCGGCTTCACCCCTTCGAAGGGGGCCGACAGCATGTACGTGAGCACGGCCAGCGCGCCAGCGATGGCCCAGACGATGGTGGCCAGGTTGCGGACGGGGATCCCGAGCAGCAACGCCCGATCCTCGTTCTCGGCCGCAGCGCGCACCGCGATGCCCGCCTTCGTGCGCAGAAGGAACCACGCGAGGAAGGCAATGACCACGGGCACGACGGCCACGATGAGGATGTCAGCGCTGTGGAAGGTCGACACCGAGATCCGGAGTGAGACGTTGAACGGCGGAGCGAAGGCCCCCGTCAGCGACGTGAACCCCTCCTTCTTGCTCAACAGCAGCTCGAGTCCGCCGAAGGCCGTCGCCAGACCGATTGTCGCGACCGTGAGGATGAGGCGCGGTACACGCTTGCGGTTGAAGTTGCGGATGACGATGACCTCGGTGATGCCGCCGAGGAGGAACCCGCCGATCACCGCCGCGGGCAACGCGATCCAGTAGTTCAGACCGTGCTCGATGACGAGCCCGATGAGGAGCACGCCGACGAAGCTGCCCAAGGCGCCGTGGGCGAAGTTGATGATCCGGTTCGATCGGTAGATCAGGATCAGTCCGAACGCGCCTAAGGCGTACACCGAGCCGTAGACGACGCCGGCGAGCACGATCCCGATCGGCGCGTGCTTGTAGAGCCACCCGCTGTTGCCGCCGATGAACGCCCAGAGCACATAGATGACGATGATCGCTCCGACGATCAGCTGGGCGCGCCGGTTCCCGGACATGTCATCCCAGCGTTGTTGCCAGCGTTCCAAAATGTCGTTCATCAGCTAGCCGGGATCGGGCAGCCTGGCGGACCCTTGGGAATGTTGTTCTGGGTCCAGCGCTGGTTGGACGTTCCGATGTAGGCACCGGGCTTCTGGTTGTTGGCAGAGGTCGTGCTCGGACTCCAGCAGACTTCTCGGAAGTCATTTGGTGTCGTGTATTGGTTGCTGCTGAAACCCCAGAGCCCGCCGGGCCCGAGCGCCGGTTTGAAGTTGAACATGCCGGACTGGAAGCTCGCCGGCGTCAGGTGCGGTCCGGCCATCTGGATGCCGAGGGCGAGCATGTCCATCTGCAGGTAGATGAGGTCGACGAAGAACGCGGGCTCGCCGGATGGGTCGACCTGCTTGTACGCCGAGTAGCCGATCGTCTGGGTGTACGGCACCGTCGGCTGGTTGGGGCTGATGCCGAAGGCGTGGGAATAGGCCTGCTGGTTGTACAGCTGGCCCACGTAGTCCTGGTCGACGAGCGCGGCGCCGATCTCGACGAACTCGGGCAGGTAGCTCTGTGACGACTCCTGACCGGTCATGTACACCGGGAAGATCGGGTCGCAGCCACACAGGACCGTCGTGTAGCCCTTGGCCTTCAGCTGGGAGATGAGGTTCTGCGCCTGCTGGGACTCGGTACCGAGGTCGAGCGTGTAGCTGTAGTTGTCGACGGGGCAGCCGGCGGCGTCCATGATCTTCTTGAAGACCGTCGCCGACACTTGGTACAGCTCGTTGGCGGGGGCGATGCCGGCGAACTTCCGTGGCGCCCCCTTGAGGGCTCCGCCCGCGTACGCCGCTGGAGTGCCAGGGGGGCACAACTTCTGCACTGCATAGTTGGCCACGTCGGTCGCCAGGTCGGTGCCGTCGGTGGCGAGTGACCAGTCGTAGGGCGCATGGCTTGCATGCCAGTAACCAGGCATGTACGGGTCACCGAAACCCAGCACCTGCTGCTGCTGCAGCGCCGTGGCGTAGGGCTCGGACTCTGCGGTCAGGTCGGCGAAGGCGTTCATCTGCTTGCCGACCTGGATGGCGTCGGCCTGGGCCTGCGCCTGGCCGTTGCCCTGGAGCTCGGCCGACAGGGAGCCTTGGCCCGTGTAGGTCTTGATCACGAGCTTGCGCCCATAGAAGTTGAAGTGGCTGTTGAAGTAGTCCGCCAGCTTCTGGATGGTGCGAACGTTGTCGTCGTTGGTGTCACGCAGCTGAGCGCCGGCCAACTTGGCCAGCGTCTGCTGGAACGACTGATCGCTCGTCAGACGCACGGCGACGGTGATCGTGTTACCGGTGACGCCCTTGGTCGTGGCCCCGCCGTTGTCACCGGAGAACAGGATGCACGGCGGCGAGTAGGGGTCGCCGGGGACCTGGAGCGCCTGGCCCGAGCACGCCGTCGTATGACCGGGAAGGGTGACCGTCTTTCCCGCGGTGCCCGCCTGACCCGCGGTGCCGGTCGCTCCAGCCGTGCCGCTGGCCGCTCCGCCGTTCGTGGCACCGGCCGCTCCCGCCCCGTTGTCGCCCGCAGCGATCTCGCCGCCGTTCGAACCGGCGCCCGCAGCGTTGGATGAGACCTTCTGCGCCTTGCTCGGGACGAGCACCGCGATCAGGGCGATGATCGCGGCGATTGCGACGGCGGGCCCGTAGCCCCGCAGCAGTCGCCGCGTAGGGCTCGCGCCGTTGGGGGGCCGCGAGATGTAGTTCGTCCCGTTGCCGCCAGCGGAAGCCTCTGGCCGTTCTGTCGTGGGTGCAGCCATGGCAGCTACTCCTGGAAGTTGTTGACGTCGAATGCGTGCGTCCGCCGCATGACCCGCCGGTCGGCCTCAATGAGCGCCCCGAGCAATGCAAGGCCCCCGAGGCCAATCGCCAGCAAAGGCCCGTTGGCCTTGGGCCCGATCGCGGCCGCGGGCCTCGCCTGTGCGTTTCCGCCGCGGCCCGTACTGATCCCCTCGACCGCAGTGGGCGTCTGTGACGAGGTGAGAGCGGCCCCCGGCGTGCCCGAGGTGCCCGGCGTGCCGGCGGTCCCTGCAGTGCCGCCCACGACCGAGCTGCTCCCGGGGAGAGAACTCGGCGAGAAGGGGGCGAGGCTGAACGGGTTGGCGGGGATCTCGCCGCTCGTGGCGTTCACGCCTCCGAACCCAGCCGAGAAGTACCCGCCGCCATCAATCGAAGCGATGGTGATGTCGGCCACGGTGATCGGCGTGTCCGACTGGCACGTCTGGGCGACGAGCTGCTGTGGCTCAGACGGACTGAAACCCTCTTCGAGACCCTTGGCGATCGGATGCTCGGCAGCCTGGGCGGGCACGATCGCGCTCAGCAGGATCTTGTCACGGGTGTCGTTCGGAACCACCTGGATCTGAAGGGGGCTGACGAACTCCACGCCTTGCGACAAGCTGACAGCGGGCAGATCGATCTCGATGCCGAGCGTGCCGAGCACTTTGTTCACGGCGGTGATGACCGCCGACGGATCCTGAGTGGGGATCTTCTGTCCGCCGATGGTCGCCTGCCCGATGCTGAACGAGGCCGTCGGCTGTGCGCCGCCGCTCGACGGATAGGTGACCTCCCAGTGGAGCTGCTTGAGTACGACGGCGCCGGCCGCGAAGTTGATCGCGCCGATGTCGGACGTAGCCCCCGCAACGCGTTGGCCGTTGATGAGCCCCGAGAACGCCTTGCTTGCCATGCCGTCGACAGTGAAGGCGCCGCCGTTGACCGAGCCGTAGCTGGTGTCCGCCTCGCCGTACGGCTTGTTGTCGGCCTGGACGTGCTCGGTGCTCCCCCAACTCGGTGGGAAACTGGTGGGGCTGAGCTTGTCGAACCCGTCGCTCGGCTGGATCGTCTGGCCGCTGGCGTTGGACGCCCCGGTCTCGGTCTGCAGTGCCTGCGGGACCAAGGCGACCTGGGTCGCCGACGGTGCCTGGCCGCAGTTGTAGCCCTCGAGCGAGAGACCGATGGAGCCGAGGTCCTCTCCCTGGGACTGGGCCCGGGCGACGCCGTTGGTATGGCCGGCGAGTGCCTCGCCGAGCACGACGCCGACGGCCAGGGCGCCCTCGTGGGGCGTGACCTGGAAGGACTGGGCGTATGAGCTCCCCGTCCCGGGTGCGATATCGGCTCTCGCGGGCGAACCCGTGCCAAACCCGACTGCCCCTGTGACGATCATGGCGGCTGATCCCACCCCGATCACCCACCGCAACCAACGCTGTGGACGGCTTCGCACCGAACCACTCCTCGTGACTCGCGGATCCTCGTTCACCCAGGGAGTTCGACGCAGGTCGGTCTGTGACCTGCGTCATGTTTCCGGAAAGAGCGTAGGGAGCGGCGGACGGAAAAACACCGCGGGCAGGACAAGCGGGGAGGTTTTACCACCAGCTGGGAGGCCCGTGCGCCGCTCTGGTGTAATCGCTTGATGCGCATCGGGTTGGTGGCGCCACCGTGGGCGCCCGTCCCTCCCCGCCTGTACGGCGGTATCGAGCTGGTTGTCGACCGCCTGGCCCAGGGTTTCCAGGCCGCCGGGCACGATGTGGTGCTGTTCACGACGGGCGACTCGACCTGCCCCGTCACCAAGCGCTGGTTCCTCGAGGCGTCCGAAGGCGTCCGCATCGGCTTCACGGTTCCCGAGGTACGCCACGTGCTGGCCGCCTACGAGGCGCTCCGGGACGTCGACCTCATCCACGATCACACCGTCCTGGGGCCGGTGCTGTCGCACCACTACACCGACCTCCCCGTGGTCACCACCGTCCACGGCGAACTGGACGGCGAGTTGCGCGACATCTACGAGCGCGTCGCCACCGAGGTCGCGGTGGTCGCCGTCTCGAACGCCCAGCGCGCCGTGGCACCTGAGATTCCGATCGCCCGGGTCATCCACCACGGGATCAACGCCGCCGACTTCCCCGTCGGCGCCGGCGACGGCGGCTACCTCCTGTTCCTCGGTCGGCTGTCCCCTGACAAGGGCGCGGGTCGGGCCATCGACGTCGCCCGCAAGGCGGACGTGGCCCTGCTGCTCGCCGGCAAGATGCGCGAGCCGTGGGAGCGCGACTACTTCGACGCCCACGTCGCCCCGTTCCTCTCTGAGCAGATCCAGTACCTCGGTGAGGTCGACCACCAACGCAAGCTCGAGCTGCTGGCCGGCGCGCGGGCCCTCGTGTTCCCTATCCGCTGGAACGAACCGTTCGGCTTGGTGATGGTCGAAGCCCAAGCATGCGGCACGCCGGTGCTCGCCTTTCGCGAAGGCGCGGCTCCCGAGGTCGTCGACGACGGCCGCACCGGTTTCCTCTGCGACGACGAGGCCGACATGGCCGAGGCCGTCCTCAAGCTGGACTCGCTGGACCGCGGCGCGTGTCGGGCTGCGGTCGAGGGCTACTTCTCGACCGAGCGCATGGCCAACGAGCACATCGAGCTGTTCGAGGAGTTGCTGTCGTGATCGAGTTCGTCGACCTCGACCACATCGCCGTCGCCGTCGAGCGGTGGGCTGATGCGTGGCCCCGGTTCGTCGGCGTGCTCGGCGGACGCTGGATGTCCGGTGGTCAAGGCCCCGGCTTTGCGCCGTCGCAGTTGGGCTTCGCCAACGGGATGCGCGTCGAGGTCCTCGAACCCCACCTCGTGGAGCGCAACGACTTCCTCCGGCGGTTCCTCGACCGCAGCGGGCCCGGACCCCACCACATGACGTTCAAGGTGAAGGACCTTGCAGCCGCCCTGTCGGCCGCCGAGGATGCTGGCTATCGGCCGATCAACGTCGACATGTCCGACCCCCATTGGAAGGAAGCCTTCCTGCACCCGAAGGAGTCGAGCGGCGTCGTCGTGCAGCTGGCGCAGTCCATCGAGGGGTACTGGGAGACGCCGCCGCCCGAAGGCTTTCCCGAGCGCGGTCCGGTGATGGCAACGCTCGTCCGGATCGTGCATGCGGTCGCCGACCTCGATGCCGGCATCCGACTGTTCGGTGGCCTGCTGCGGGGATCGGAGGTCGAGCGGGGCGCGGACGAGTCAGCGCGCTGGGTCGAGCTGGCGTGGCCCGGCCCCGGACGGGTGCGGCTGATCGCGCCCGCGTCTGCGGCCAGTCCCATCGCCTCGTGGCTCGACGATCGGCCCGGCCGTGTCCACCACATCGCCTTCTCGGGGGTGTCGGGTGCGGGCGTCGAGGGGTCTGTCGAACTCGCCGACGGCAGCTACGAGCTCCCGCCGGATGCGGCGACGGGAACGCGTCTTCTCTTACGCGATTCGTAGGACGCCGACACCCGTGATCCGGTCGTGGGCCAGGTCGGCGAGGGCGCGGTCGGCTTCGTCAAACGGATAAGGCTGGGTCATCGTCTCGATCGGGATGCGCGCCGCGATGTCGAGGAAGATCTCTCCGTCGGCGCGCGTATTGGCCGTGACGCTGGTGAGCTCGCGTTCTTCGAAGAGCTGCCGCTCATAGTTCAGCTCGGGGATGTCGGTCAGATAGATGCCGGCGACCGACAGGGTGCCGCCCCGGTCGAGGGCTTCGAGGGCGGGCGGCACGAGCGTGCCGACAGGCGCGAAGAGGATGGCAGCGTCGAGCGGCTCAGGCGGAGGGTCGGCCGCTCCTTGTGCGCTGGCAACCCCGAGATCTCGGGCGAGGCGTTGCGCTTGTGGCGACCGGGTCATCACGTGCACCGTCGCCTCTTCGAAGATGGCGATCTGGGCCGCCAGGTGGGCGGAGGCGCCGAAGCCGTAGATCCCGAGGCGACCACCGGTCGGGAGGTTCGCCCTTCGGAGGGCTCGATAGCCGATGATGCCGGCGCAGAGCAGCGGCGCCGCGTGCTCGTCGTCGAACACGTCCGGCAGCAGGTAGGCGTACTTCTCGTCGACGACGGCGTATTCGGCGTAGCCGCCGTCGACATCCCAGCCTGTGAAGCGCGGGTCGACGCAGAGGTTCTCGTCGCCCCGCCGGCAGAACTTGCACGTGCCGTCGGTGTGGCGCAGCCAGGCGATGCCGATGCGGTCGCCCTGCTTGAACCGCGTCGCGCCCGGGCCGAGCTCGTCGACTTTGCCGACGGCCTGGTGACCGGGGATCGTGCCCGAACGGTGCGGCGACAGGTCGCCTTCGGCCAGGTGCAGGTCTGTGCGGCAGATGCCACACGTGCTGACCTTGATTCGGACCTCACCCGGTCCGGGGTGCGGATCCGGTCGTTCGACGCGGACGAGCGGCTGTTCGTCGATGGGTCCGGGGCGTTCGACGGCCCAGGCCCTCATTCCGCGTCAGCGCCGGTGCCGCTGGTCTCGGTTGTGGTGGCCGCTGTCGCTGGCGGCTTGGCCAGCGCGATGCCGTCTCGACGGAGGCGGGAGGCGATGCGGGCCCGCAGCGAACGAGCGAAGGCGTCCTGGCGCTTCGGCTCGGTGCGCGCCGTGACGCGGATCGTCAGCCCGTCCGCGCTCATGGCGTCGACACCCAGGACTTGCGGACCCTCGACGATCTCAGCGGCCCACGCCGGATCGTGCCTCATGGCGTCGCACTCCTCGGTCATCGCGCTCAGCGCCCGGTCGAGGTCGACGTCGAGGGGGAGAAGGATGTCGATGAGGGCGCGCTGCCAGCCCATCGTCGCGTTGGCCACCTTGCGGATCTCGCCGTTGGGCACGAACCACACGTTTCCGTCGTCGGCGCGCATGCGTGTGACCCGGAGCGTGACCTCCTCGACCGTGCCCTTGGCGCCCCCGACGTTGACGCTGTCGCCCACGCCGTACTGGTCCTCGACGAGGATGAAAAACCCCGAAAGGAAGTCGCGCACGAGCGCTTGGGCGCCAAAGCCCAGGGCCACACCCACGATGCTGGCGCCGGCGATGAGCGGCCCGAGGCTGATCCCGAGGACGCCGAAGATGGTGAGGCCGGCCGTCGTCCAGACCACGATTCGCACGACGCTGCCGGTAACGGCGGCGAGTGTCCGCGCCCGCTGGTCGGCGCGGGCCGAAGCGCGACGCACGGGTGTGATCCCCGCCATCGTCTCGACGGCCCGGCGGGCGAGGCGGCCGAGGATGCGCGAGAGGATCGCCGCCACGATGATGACGATGAGGATCTTGAGCGGCTTGTCGAGCAGGAACTGCACCGTCCGAGCCCAGAAGCCGGTAAGCCCGAGCTTGTTGACCAGTTCGCACGCGTAGTCGTCGTTGGCACACGCCACCGCCAGCACCATCTCGTTAGCCTCGCGCTCCGATGGCGCCGCGTCGGAGATCCTGGTGGGGTTGGGGGTGGGAGGACGAAGCGCTCTCACCCGAACAGGTGTCGTCGTTGGGCGCCGCGGTCGCTGGGCGGTTGGGGCTGTCGGAGGTTTCCGCTCGCCCTGCGCCTTCGTTGGCGTCTTTGGATCTGCCCCCTGCTCGGCTGACGCCACCACCGCGCCTTGCTGAGATCTGTTCGTCGGATGTCGAGGCACGGGCGTCGCACACCTATGGCAAGTCGTTCCGCGATGTGGTGCGCGCGTTCTCCGGTGAGTTGTCGCACCCACCTGATGTCGTGGCCCGGCCTCGGGACGAGGCCGACGTCGTCGACCTTCTGAATTGGTGCGCCGATGCCAACGCTGCTGCCGTGCCGTACGGCGCAGGCTCATCGGTAGTTGGCGGTGTCGAGTGCGACGTCGGCTCGGCGTTCGCCGGTGCGGTGTCGGTGGATCTCTCGGGATTGGACCGGGTACTCGAGGTCGACTCCGTGTCGCGGGCGGCCCGCATTCAAGCCGGGGCACGGGGACCGGTCTTGGAAGACCAGCTGCGCCCGCACGGCTACACGCTGCGCCACTTCCCGCAGAGCTTCGAGTTCTCGACGCTTGGTGGATGGCTGGCGACGCGCTCCGGCGGGCACTACGCCAGCCTCTACACGCACATCGACGACTTCGTGGAGTCGCTGCGGGTTGTGACGCCCGGCGGCGTGATCGAGTCGCGGCGTCTACCGGGGTCGGGCGCCGGGCCGTCGCCCGACCGGATGTTCCTCGGATCGGAAGGCATCCTCGGCGTGATCACCGAGGCGTGGATGCGCGTGCAGGACCGCGTGCGGTTCAAGGCGTCGGCGGGCGTGCACTTCTCGTCGTTCCTGGACGGCGCAGCCGCCGTGCGGGCTGTCGCTCAAGCTGGGCTCTACCCCACCAACTGCCGGCTACTGGATCCGGGCGAGGCCATGATCTCGGCCGGCGTCACCGACGGTTCAGCGTTGCTGGTGCTGGGGTTCGAATCGGCCGACCATCCGGTCGACGCGTGGATTGCCCGTGCGGTCGAGTTGTGCCGTGATCTGGGCGGCTCAATTCCCGACGGCGTCAAGACATCGTCAGAGGGGGCGGTCGGCGCTTGGAAGAACTCGTTCCTCCGGGCGCCCTACGGGCGAGACGCGCTCGTCTCGCTCGGCTGCGTCGCTGACACGTTCGAAACCGCGGTGACGTGGGACCGCTTCGAGGATCTGCACGCAGGCGTGACCACGGCGGTCGAGAAGGCCCTCGTCGACGTGTGCGGCGGCGGGTTCCTGACGTGCCGCTTCACCCACGTGTACCCGGACGGCCCCGCGCCCTACTTCTCGTTCTTGGCGCCGAGCACGTTCGGGTCCCAGCTCTCGCAGTGGGACGAGTTGAAGGCGGCCGCGTCCGATGCGGTGCTGGCGTTCGGTGGCACCATCACCCACCACCACGCCGTCGGCCGTGACCATCGTCCTTGGTACGACCGTCAGCGTCCCGAAGCGTTCGCGCTCGCGCTCCGCGCCGCCAAGTCCGCGCTGGACCCAGCGGGCATCCTCAACCCCGGGGTGTTGATCGACTGATCCCTACAACCCCGCGGTGAGCTCGGCGACGATCTCTTTCGCGGGCTGGGTCTTGGTGACGGCGCCGACCGACTGGCCGGCGTAGAGAGCCATCGCTCCGATCGTCCCCGTGGTCGTGCGTCCCGGACACGGCACGGCGAAGGGCGGAAGTGGCATGCGGACCTCGCCCATCACCAATTCCCCGACGGTCTCGCCTTCCTTGAAGCGGCCGGCGGCGTCGACGCACGACTTGAGGACGCGGTGGGGGGCGTCGGGCCACATCACGCCGAAGGCCGTCGTGAGGACGGTGTCGTCTGGCTGCGCGTCGATCAGCGCTTGCGCGTAGTCGGGGTGGGTGTCGGCTTCGTCGGCGGCGACAAAGCGAGTGCCGACCCTCGCGGCGTCGGCGCCCGCGGCAAGGACGGCCTTGACCGCCTTCGCGGTGCCGATGCCGCCGGCGGCGACGACGGGGACGTCGGGCGTTGCTTCGAGGACGGCGTCGAGAAGGGGCAGCAGGCCGATGGTGCCGCGCACGTGGCCGCCCGCCTCGACGCCCTGGGCGACGATGAGGTCGCAACCGGCGTCTCGCGCCTTGCGCGCTTCATCGGGGTCGCCCACCTGCCAGGCTGCCTTCGCCGTGCCACTTTTGTGCACGAGCTCGACAAGCTTGGCGTCGGGGTCGGCGTAGAAGAACTCGACGAGCGCGGCGTTGGCCGCTGCGGCCTCGACGGCGTCGTTGTCGACGAACGGCATGAGGAAGTTCACGCCAACCGGGCTGGGAAGCCCCTCGAGCGTCTCCGTCAACTGGGGCGCGGGGACCATGGCGGCGCCGATCATGCCGAGCGCGCCCGCCTCCGTGACCGCCCGGGCCAGGTCGGCCGTGGCGACACCGCCCATTCCTGCCTGCTGGAGGGGAATGTCGCAGCCGATGAGCTCGGTGAACCTCGTCGTCAACATGAGCGTCCTCCTAGGGTTAGACGGGCAATGATCGTCGGCGGAAGACAAGAGGTCGAGTTGGCGGGCGCCGTCGACTCAGTCGACGAGGCCCAGGCTGAAGCCGAGGAGGCGTTCCTCGAGGGCGACGTTCCCTACGTCCGGGGCTCGGCGCGGGCCGCGCTGGCACACCGCAACTTCACCATCGTCTGGGCCGGGCTGTCGGCGTCGAACATCGGCACGTGGATGCAGAACTTCACGCTCGCCGCGTTCGGCTGGAAGCTCACGCATTCGGCCGGCTACGTCGGGCTCTTGGGCTTCGCCCAGTTGGGACCGATCCTTCTGCTGTCGACCGTCGGTGGGCTCCTGGCCGACGCGTTCGATCGGCGCCGAATCATCGTGTCGATGCAGATCGGCCAGCTGGTCGGGTCGCTGGTGCTCGCGCTGCTGGCGGCTGCAAGCCATCCGTCGACGGTTGGGATCTTCTTCTGCGTCCTCGCCATCGGCGTGTTCAACGCGTTGAACGCGCCCGCGATGGTCGCCGTCATCCCGAACCTGGTCCCCCGCGAGGACCTCCAGGGCGCGATCTCACTGAATTCCATGCAGATGAACGGCTCCCGGGTGATCGGGCCCGCACTCGCGGGCGTGATCTACGCCGGACCGGGAGCCGCCGCCGTCTTTGTCGTCAACGCCTTTACGTATCTGTTCGCAGTGGCGGGCGTCGTGGTCGCCGACTTTCCCACCCGGCCGGGCGGGGAAGCGCAGCCGGAGAAGGGGCTACAGCGCCTGCTTTCGGGCTTCCGTATCGCGTGGGCCGATCGTTTGGTGCGTCGCATCCTGGTCACGGTCACCACGTTCTCGTTCTTCTCGCTGTCGTTCATCTATCTGATGCCGACACTGGCGTCGGAGAACCTGGGCATGAACACCAAGAGCATCGCCTACGCGTTGCTGTTCGCGGCGTTTGCTCTGGGCGCCGCGCTTGGCGCGCTGTCGATCGGAACCGTGCTGGTACGGCGCTCGAAAGCGATGATCGTGCGCGTCGGCCTGGCGTCGTTCGCCGTGCTGCTGTCGGGCTTCGCGCTCGCCAGATCGCCGGCGGTGGCCTATCCGATCGCGTTCGCGGTGGGGCTGTGCTACTTCGCCGTCATCACGTCACTCCAGACGACGCTTCAGGCCCACCTCACCGACGACATGCGGGGTCGGGTGATGGCGATCTGGATGATGGCGTTCGGCGGCACCGTGCCCGTCGGGGTCCTCGTCGGTGGTGCCGTGACCGAATGGACGTCGATCACGGCTGTGGTGTTGGCCGGCGCGGTGATGGCGTTGTTGCTGGCGTTGTACGCCAACCTCAGCGCGGTCGGCGCGCCGGACCACTAGCGCCCGTACCATCTGCTCATGCGCCGGTTGGCCGCAAGCGTGGGTGCCATCGCCCTGGTCGTCCTGATCGCCGGGTGGCTGGGCGCGGGGCGGGCCCACGCCAGCGACAAGGCCGTCTCGATCGTCGGCGTGAATCAGGGGTACTCGCCGTCGTCGGTGACGGTCGACCCCGGCGACACGGTCACGTGGACCGATCGCGATCCGACGCCGGCGCCGCACAATGCGATCTGCGACGAGAGCTGCCCGGAGGCGTTCTCGTCGGGCGACCCGGGAGCAACCGGGACCGTGGGCAAGTACACGTTCCGGTACTCGGGCACCTACCACTACAACTGCGCCGTCCACCCGAACATGAAGGGCACGGTCGTTGTCACCGGCAACGTGCACCCGCCCGCGGCGGCGGGGGCAGCGACGGGAGGGCCGGCGTCGACCACCGCCGCTGCCGGGGCCGCGGCGGGGTCGGGGCCGTCGTCGGCTGCGCCGGCATCCTCGGGCGGGGCCGGCTCGGGTTCGGCTGCGTCGTCGGCAGGGTCGTCGGGGTCGACAGCGGCGGCAGACGCGGGCGCGGCAACAGGAGCCAGTGATGCGTCCAAGACACCGCTGCCGCCCGTCGGCCTGTTGTCGCTGCCGGCGCCGGTGGTTCACGTGCACCAGGCGTCGTCCGGTGGGACACCGGGGTGGGTGCTCATTCCCGCGTCGCTCGTCCTGGTGATCGCGGCGGGGGCGTGCGCGTTGGCCTGGTTCGGCCCGCGACCGTTGCGGGGGACGACGTGAGGCGCCCCCGCCTGATTCTCGGCACGGTTGTACTTGCGGTGCTCGGCGTTGCCGTTTCCGTATCCGTTTTCGGTGCGGGGCGGAGTTCGGCGGCCGGCGGCCGGCTGCTGCTCGTCCCCCAGCAGTACAAGTCGATCGGTGACGCGGTGGCCGCGGCCAAGCCCGACGACTTCATCCTCGTCGGACCGGGGACGTACCACGAAGCCATCACCGTGAAGACGCCGCACGTCACCATCAGGGGCGTCGACCGCAACGCCGTCGTGCTCGACGGGGAGCACAAGCGGACCGACGGCGTGTACGTCGACGAGGCGAACGGCGTCGAGGTCGACAACATGACGGCCCGCAACTACCAGCGCAACGGCTTCTGGTGGGACGGCGTCACCGGCTACGCCGGCCGCTTCCTCACCGCCCAGAACTCTGTGTCCTATGGGGTGTACGCCTTCGACTCGACCATCGGTGAGTTCTCCGACGACGAGGCGTCGGGCCACGGCGACTCCGGCTTCTACGTCGGCCAGTGTTTCGACTGCAAGGCGCTGATCACGCGCGTGCATTCGTTCAACAACTCGCTCGGGTACTCGGGCACGAACGCAGGCGGCGTCGTCATCACCGACTCCGAGTGGGACAACAACATGGCTGGGATCGTGCCGAACACGTTGTCGTCCGAAGAGGACTACCCGCAGGGCGGCAAGACCGGGAACACGATCTCGGGCAACAACGTGCACGACAACAACAACCGCACGGCGCCCGCGACATTCGCCATCGGTCCGGTGAATCCCCCGATCGGGATCGGCATCGAGATCGCCGGCGGCTGGAACAACATCGTGCAAGGGAATCGGGTCCGCGGTGAGGACCACTACGGCATCGCCCTGCACTGGCTGACGACGCCCGAGGTCGGCAACCAGATTCGCAGCAACGACGTCAAGGGGTCGGGCAAGGACGCCGACCTGTCGTGGGACGGGGTCGGCGCCAACAACTGCTGGGAGGGCAACGCTGGCGCCAGCTCCGATCCGCCCGCGATCGAGACGACCAACACATGCGCGGCCGGCGGTTTGCCCGTGGGCGGCGACCCGGCGTCGGGGATCCTGATCGCGTTGAACGGCGCCGGCATCACCGAGCCCCGCACCCCGACCGACCAACCCCACGGCGGAGCCGCCGACTCCATGCCCGACCCCTGCGCGGGCGCGCCCAGCGGCTGTGAGCAGGCCCTGTCGTCGTCGCGCGCGGCGCCGCCAGTCGTGGTGAACGCGCCGGTGACGGCGGTGAAGGGGTCCAGCTACTCGTCGTCACCGACAACTCCCAGCACCCCGGCCAGCACCGCCCAGATCGTCGCCGGCCTTCAGCACACGCCCACCCAAGAAGAGCTCGCCACTTCATTGGCCGCCGCCCTCGCCAACCTCCAGCAGAAGCCGATCGACGTCCGAGTCCCCGCCAACGGCCAAGACCTGGTCGGCGGCGCCGCCCTCGCCCTCGCCGTGCTCTCTTTGCTCCTCTTAGGCACCGCCGCCGCCGGCTGGCTCGTCCGCCGCCCCCACCTCTCCACGTCTCCCTCCCCGTCCCCCTCCCGTTCTGGGGATGAGAATCGACGCTGAGCGTCGATTCTCATCCCGAGAACGACTGTCAGGCGGCCTCGAGGAATGCTCGGGCGCGAGCGGCGGCCTTCTCAGGCCGGGCTCTGACTTCATTCTCCGGGAAACGTTCCACCCGGAAACCCGCTGCCCGAAGACGGGCATCTCGTTCCTCATCCGCTCGGGAGTCCATCGGACCGCCGTGGTAGCGGTCGCTGTCGACTTCACCGACAGCGACGAAAGGCCGCCAGTAGAAGTCGACTCGGCCTATCAAGTCGTTGTCGTCACCGAGCCAGACCTGGCATTCAGGGAGAGGAACGCCTTGGGCGACGAGGGCGTCGAGGAAATGGAGTTCCAATCCGCTCTCGGCCCGTCGGCCGGAGGCGCGCATGCCTAGAACCTTGCGCATCGCAGCAGTCCCCGGGCGACCTCTCTTGCCGAGCTCGTCCACGATCATCTTCAGTGCCTGTTCGGAGGTCAGCCGCATCGCGATCGCGTTGCTGCACGCTCGCTCGAGCCGCCCCAAAGAGATGTGCGGCGCGACGTCGAACAGCGTCCGAGTCGGGCGTGTCACCCGAATCCCCTCGCGGACGACGATGTGGTCCTCGCGGAGGTCGCAGCTTTGTCGGAGGTACCCGAATCCGGGTGCGTGATTCGAGCCGTACGGATTCATGGTGTCGACAGGGCCTTCTGGAAACCCGGAAACGCGCCAGAAGGCAGCAGCAGCGAGACGCGCAACTGCTGCGAGCGGGCCTCCGGCAAGTTGCGCGGCAAGGAGGTCCTGCTTCCAATCGTGAGGTGCAGCATTGATGACGTACAGCCCCGACGCCCGCCGTTCCCACAGCCCCGCGCTTACCCGAGCCTCGGCAGCTCGCTCCGATACCCCAACCGTCCGAAGGTCATCGAGCAGGACGATCCCGCGCCGCGCCACGTTCGCCGCTGCAACGTCGACCTCGATCCCTCTCATGGCGGCCAGTACACCAAGGGGGTACGACACAATTACCCGCCACCGACCACCCACACGTTCTCGTGATGAGAATCGACGCTGAGCGTCGATTCTCATCCCCAGAACGGCACCGCGAGTCAGCCGATGCCGGTGGAATCAGGCCTCTCTCGACCCGAAGCCCTCTCGGGGGATGGTGATGAAGAGGCCGTCGGCGGTGGCGATTTTGGTGCCAGCGGCATCAGTGGCTTCGGCTTCGATGTGGAGGCGGCGGCCGCGGCGGTCGACGAGGCGGGCGCGGAACTCGATCTCTTCGCCGACGGGAGTCGGCTTCCGGTAACGGACCGTGAGCTCGGCCGTGTATGCCGGCGACTCGTTGATGGTGAGCACGAAGCCCATGAGGTCGTCGAAGACGGCGGCGACCACGCCGCCGTGGGCGCGGTTCGGCGCACCCTCGAACGCGGCACCGAGCACGCAACGCGACACGGCTTCGTCGCCCTCGCGGAAGAACTGGACGTCGATGCCCATGGGGTTGGCGTCGCCGGAGACAACGCAGTCCGGGAAGGTGCCGATCGGCGAACCCTCCGGCGGCCGCTCGAACATGTGCTGCTTCATCGTCTCGATCGACCGGCTGCGCGCCGGCGCCGCCTCGATCACCGGGAGCCACTCCGAGACCTGCGCCTCGATCGACTCGAACGTCGACGCCGCCACGTCGTGGCCGACGATGGCATGCCCCAAGCGCCGCAGGGCGGTGGCCGCCCGGACCCGCGCGACCATGTCGCCATCAGTCATTCGCTGAACCTACCGGTCCCCCTCGAACCGAACCCCGAGCAGATGCGCGCCCTCGGCAATGACGTACTCGACTTCGTCGTCGACTTCATCGACGCCCGCGCCACCGCACCGGCAGCCGACCTCGACCACCCGCTGCCGAGCGACACCGACGATCCCCTCGACTACATCAAGCACGCCGCGGCCAAGGCTGTCGACCCCGCCGGCCCCGGCTACCTCGCCTTCATCCCCGGCGGCGGTCTCTACACCGCGGCCCTCGCCGACTTCATCACCGCCGCCGTCAATCGCTACACAACGGTCGCCGCCCTCGCCCCTGCGTTCGTCCAGATCGAACGGGACACCATCCGATGGATCGCCGACCTGTTCGACTTCCCAACGCAAGCCGGAGGCATCCTCACCACCGGCGGCTCCATGGCCAACTTCTCGGCGATCGTGACGGCACGGGACGCAGCAGGCAACGCCAACCGCCAAGGGACGATCTTCGTCGACGACCAAGCTCACCACTCGATCACCAAGGCCGCCCACCTCGCCGGCTTCCCCCGCGAAGCAATCCGCGTCATTCCCAGCGACGACCAGCTCCGCATGGATCTCGACGCGCTCGAGAAGGCGATCAAGCAAGAACGCAACGCCTCACTCGTCGTCGCCAGCGCCGGCACCACCAACACCGGAGCCGTCGACGACCTCGACGCCATCGCCGACCTGGCCCACGACAACAACCTCTGGCTGCACGTCGACGCCGCCTACGGCGGCTTCTTCCAGCTCACCGACCGAGGCAAAGACAGGCTCACCGGCATCAACAGAGCGGACTCCATCACCCTCGACCCCCACAAGGGGATGTTCCTCCCCTACGGCACCGGATGCCTCATCGTCAATAACGGTGACGCCCTCCGGAAGGCCCACACCGCCGGTGCCGAATACCTCCAGGATCTCCCCGACGTCGGCCTCCCCAACTACGCCGAGTACTCCCCCGAACTCTCCCGCGCCTTCCGCGGCCTCCGCATCTGGCTCCCCCTCCAGCTCCACGGCGCCAAGGCCTTCGAACAAGCCCTCGACGAGAAGCTCGACCTCGCGGCACACGCCTACGACCGCCTCGAACAAACCCAACAGTTCGAGCTTCCCTGGGAACCCGAGCTCTCCGTCGTGGCCTTCCACCACCCCGACGGACCGCGCATCCTCGACGAGGTCAACCGAAGCCAGCGGGTCTTCCTGTCGAGTACGACGATCCAACAGCGACACACTCTCCGCATCGCCATCCTCAGCCACCGCACCCATCAGGAGCGGGTTGACGAGGCCGTCGACCTCCTCGAGAAGGCGGCCAGAGCCGAATGACCGAAGACGAGGCCAAGCGGAGGTTCGCCCAGGCGAGAGTCGCCCGCCTGGCCACCGTGACGGCATCGAACGAGCCCCACCTGGTCCCCATCTGCTTCGCCGTCGACGCGGCGACCCACACCATCTACTCAGCGGTCGACGCCAAGCCGAAGACCACCCCCGACCTCAAGCGCCTCCGCAACATGGAGCAGAACCCCAACGTCACCCTCATCGTCGACCACTACGACGACGACTGGGACAGCGTGTGGTGGGTCCGGCTCGACGGTACGGCCGAGATCCACGACAGAGGTACCGACGAGCACGCCCGAGGCAGCGCTCGGCTCGCCGACAAGTACGCCCAGTACCGCGACAATCCGGATTTCCTCGGCCGAATGGTCGTGGTCCGCCCCGAAAAGTGGACGGCATGGGCCTATTCGGATTCCGTGTAATCTCGTAGCTCCCGGGGCCTCGGGCAATGGCGCTCCTTCAACGGAGAAGCGCCTCGGGATCCAGTTTCCAGTCCTCTTTGAACGCGCCCGAGGTGCCCTATGCCCCTGCGCCCCCGCCCTGAACTTGACGCCTGCGGCATCGGCTTCGTCGCCGACGCCCAAGGTCGATCCTCCAGAGCGATCGTCGAAGCCGCCCTCAACGGTCTTGCGTGCGTGAAGCACCGCGGCGCCGTCGCGGCCGACGCCCGCACGGCCGACGGCTCGGGCGTCCTCGTCCCGATCCCCGCGTCGATCTTCGGCGAGGACCACGGCCTCGCCATGCTCTTCGTGCGCGGCGACGACCCGCGCCCGCAAGTCGAAGCCGCCGCCAAGGAAGAAGGCATCGAGGTTGTCGACTGGCGCGAGCCGCCCACTGACGACGAGCAGCTCGGCGACCAGGCAAAGCAATTTCGGCCCCGCTTCCTCCAGGCCGTCCTCGCCCATCCGACCAAGGACGAGCGGGCCGCCTTCCGCATGCGCAAGCGCATCCAGGCCACGACCGACGGCACCTACGTGGCCAGCTGCTCCTTCCGGACCGTCGTCTACAAGGGTCTGGTCGCGGCCGACGCCCTCGGCGAGTTCTGGCTCGACCTCAAGGACGACCGCTTCGACGCCCCCTTCGTCGTCTTCCACCAGCGCTTCTCCACCAACACCACGCCGACGTGGGCGCGCGCCCAGCCCTTCCGCACGCTCTGCCACAACGGCGAGATCAACGCCCTCGCCGGCAACGTCAACCGCATGCGCGCCCGCGCCCACCTGGGGACCGAAGACGTGAATCTGGGCCCCGAGGAGATCTTCCACCCGGTCATCCACCCGAGCGACTCCGACTCCGGACAGCTCGACTCCATGGTCGAGCTCCTCGTCCGCGGCGGCCGCGACATCCGCCACGCCGTCGCCATGCTCATCCCCGAGGCCTGGGAAGGCGCCCGCGACCTCGACCCCGAAGTGCGCGGCTTCTACCGCTACCACGCGAGCCTCATGGAGCCGTGGGACGGCCCCGCCGGCATCGTCTTCACCGACGGCGCCGGCGTCGGCGCCGCCCTCGACCGCAACGGTCTGCGTCCCCTCCGCTACGCCGTCTGCGAGGACGGACTCGTCGTCTGCTGCTCAGAGGCGGGCGCCGTCGACGTCAGCGGCCACGGTCTCGTCGAGCGCGGCCGCCTCGGCCCCGGTCAGATGCTGTTCGTCGACCCCAGCCGCGGCGTCCTCCGCGACGAGCAGTGCAAGGAGCGCCTGGCCGCCGCCGCGCCGTACGCCCGCTGGGCCGCCGACGGCCTGCGCAAGCTCAACCCCGGGCGCCCCGTCGAAGACCCCGACAACGCCGAGACGCTCGAGACCCGCCAAGCCGGCTTCGGCTACTCCAAGGAGGAGCTGGCGATGGTGCTGCGGCCGATGGCCCACGACGCCAAGGACCCCACCTTCGCCATGGGCGACGACGCGCCGCTGCCGAGCCTCGCCCTGCGGCCGCGACCCATGCACCACTTCCTGCGCCAGCGGTTCGCGCAGGTCACCAACCCGCCCATCGACCACCTGCGCGAGCGCCTGGTGATGAGCCTGCGCACGCTGCTCGGTCCCCGCCAGCCGATCCTCACCGAGACGCCCGAGGCGGCACGCCTGCTCACACTCAAGAGCTTCTTCATCTACCCGAGCGCGGTCGTGAACCTGATGGAGACCGAAGGTCAGGGCTTCGGCTGCGCGCGCCTCGACGCCACCTTCCCCGTGGCCGACGGCCCCGAAGGCCTCAAAGCAGCGGTCGAGCGCCTCGGCGACGAAGCCGAGCAACTCGTCCGCGACGGCACCGGCATCCTGGTCATCGACGACGGCGGCATCTCGGCCGAGCGCACCAGCGTCCCCGCCCTCCTGGCGACCGGCGCCGTACACCACCGTTTGACGGCCAAGGGCCTGCGCCTGAACACCAGCCTGGTTGTCCAGGCCGACGACGCCCGCGACAGCCACTACATCGCCTGCCTCCTCGGCTACGGCGCCGACGCCATCTGTCCGGGACTCGCCCTCGAGACCGTCGCCTCCGAAGCCGACGCCAACGAGGACTCCGAGCTGGTCGGTCCCGAGGCCCAGGCCCGCCTCCAGGCGGCGATGGAAGACGGTGTTCTCAAGATCATGTCGAAGATGGGCATCTCCACGGTCGACTCGTACCGCGGCGCACAGATCTTCGAGGCGATCGGCCTCGGCCAGGAAGTGGTCGACGTCTGCTTCACCGATACGCCGTCGGTCCTCGGCGGCATCGGTTGGCGCGAGCTCGGCGAGGACGCCATCAAGCGTCACGCCGAAGGACGCCTTGTCGACGCTGGCTTCTACCGAGCCCGCAAGCGCGGCGAGTACCACACCAAGAACGACGACGTCACCAAGGCCCTCAACCAGTTCCAGGCCGCCCACCTGCTGCAACGGGCGATCAAGGACGGCCAGGACGAGCTCTACGACACCTTCGCCTCGCTGGTGAACAGCCGGCCGGCGACCGAGCCCCACGACCTCCTCGAGTTCGTGGCCGCAGGCGACCCGATCCCGCTCGACGAGGTCGAGCCCGCGCTGAACATCACCCGGCGCTTCTCCACGGGCGCCATGTCCCACGGCTCGCTCTCTCGCGAAGCACACGAGACCCTGGCCGAGGCCATGAACCTCGTCGGCGGCAAGTCCAACTGCGGCGAGGGCGGTGAGGCGCCCTACCGCTTCCGCACACGCGGCCAGGAGAAGGGCGACAAGAACAGCCGTATCAAGCAGATCGCCTCGGGCCGCTTCGGCGTCACCCCCGAGTACTGCGCCTTCGCCGACGAGCTCAACATCAAGATCGCCCAGGGCTCCAAGCCCGGCGAGGGCGGCCAGATCCCCGGTGCCAAGGTCTCCGAGGAGATCGCCGGCCTGCGTCACACGCAGCCGGGCGTCGGCCTGATCTCTCCCCCGCCCCACCACGACATCTACTCCATCGAAGACCTGGCCCAGCTGATCTTCGACCTGAAGCAGGTCAACGGTCTTGCCGACGTCAGCGTGAAGCTCGTCGCCGAGGACGGCGTGGGCACCATCGCCGCGGGCGTGGCGAAGGCGCTGGCCGAGGTCGTGCAGATCTCCGGCGCCAACGGCGGCACCGGCGCATCACCGCTGATGTCGATCAAGCACGCCGGTCTGCCGTGGGAGATCGGCCTGGCCGATACCCAGCAGGCACTCGTCGAGAACAAGCTGCGCGACCGCATCCGCGTGCGCGTCGACGGTGGCTTCCTGACCGGGCGCGACGTCCTCATGGCGGCCCTGCTCGGCGCCGACGAGTACTCGTTCGGCACCGCGGCCATGATCGCCGAGGGCTGCATCATGGTCCGCGCCTGCCACAAGGACACCTGCCCGACGGGCATCGCCACCCAGCGGTCGCACCTCCGGGCCAAGTTCGCAGGCACGCCCGAGGGCGTGGCCGCCTACTTCATGTTCATCGCCGAAGAGGTCCGCCGCCTGCTGGCTTCGCTCGGTCTTCGCTCGCTCGACGAAGCCATCGGCCGCGTCGAGTATCTGCGCCAGAAGCAGGTCGAGAACGAGCGCGGCAACACGATGGACCTCACCCCGCTCATCACGCCGCCTGAGGACCCTGAAGCGCCCCGGCGTTTCGTCGCTCCTGTTGACATCCAGAAGACACGCTCATCTCTCGGCGACCAGCTTCTGGCCGATGCCTTCCGGCCCATCTGGGACGGCGACGAGATCAACCTCGAGTACAAGATCACCAACTCCGACCGCACGATCGGCGCCGCCCTCGGCGGGGCCATCGCCCTCGAGTACGGCTCCGTGCCCCCGCGCGGCACCGCAAGTGTGCGATTCGAGGGCTCTGCCGGTCAGAGCTTCGGCGCCTTCCTTACCCATGGCATCGAGTTCGATCTCGTCGGCGAGGCCAATGACTACGTCGGCAAGGGCATCGGCGGTGGCCGCGTGGTCATCCGCCCGCCGGCCAACGACAAGGGCGACCCCGTCCTCGCCGGCAACACGTGCCTCTACGGCGCCACCGGCGGCGACGTGTTCATCGCCGGCTCCGCCGGAGAACGGTTCGCCGTCCGCAACTCGGGTGCCACCGCGGTTGTCGAAGGCGTGGGCGACCACTGCTGTGAGTACATGACGGGCGGAACCGTCGTCATCCTCGGCGACGTCGGCTACAACCTGGGCGCGGGCATGACCGGCGGCCAGGCGTTCGTGTACGACCCGGAGGCCAACCTCACCGCCAGGCTCAACACCGCGCTCGTCGAAGCGGTGCGGCCCGATGCCGAGCTCCTCGAAGAGGTGCGCTGGCTGATCGAACGCCACCACGAGCTGACCCAGTCACCGCGGGCCGCCGAGCTCCTGAGAGATTGGGCCAGCACCGTCAACCACATGTGGCTCGTGGCGCCGATCGACCAGATCCGCCGCATCCAGGCCGAGCAAGCAGGTCGGGTCTCAGCCCCGGCGTAACCCGACGACACTCAACGCCGGTCCGCGCCCAGACGCGTTCTCGACGCGGACATCTTGAAAGCCGCACGCCGCGCACGCCTCTGCGAACGCCTGAGCCTGCGCGTCGGTCCATCCGTGGCTTGCGTGCCCATGAGCACCCGGCTGCGTCTGCTTCTCGATGACGACCAGCCGCCCACGTGGCTTCAGCACTCGATGCACCTCTGCCAGCGCGGCGTCGACGTCGGACCAGTGGTGCACGGTGGCGATCGACCAGACGACATCGGCTGACGCGTCGGGCAGCGGTAGGCGTTCGGCCGCGCCCTCCACGTACCGCACTCGCGCCGAGTGCCTCGTCAGCAGACGAGCCGTGCGAAGCATGACGGCGGCAGGATCGACGCCGATGACGTTGGCCCCGAGCTTGGCGGCATAGCGCACGGCGGCGCCCGGCCCGCAACCGATGTCGATGACCGTCTCACCGGGCTCGAGGCCGCTCAACCGCGCGGCCAAACGCGCATCTCCCTGACGACCAGCGATCATGCTCAGGGCGCCGACCACTCCCATCGCGCCGGAAAAGGCGGGGTAGTGGGCGTGGTGGTTGGGGACTGACGTCGTCTCGCTCATGCTGCGACCTTGACAGTTGAACCCAACTTCAAGTCAAGTGGTCTCGATGGCCGAAGAGCTCCTCACGATCGGCGAGGTCGCCAAGCAGGCGGGCGTGGCCACGTCGACCATCCGCTACTACGAACGGGAGGGCCTCCTGGCGCCGGACGCCCGCCAGTCAGGGCAGCGCCGGTTCCGCGACGCGACCCTCCGGCGCCTGGTCTTCATCGGGATGCTGCAGGACGCGGGCCTGGCCCTCGACGACATCGGAGGCATCCTCAACGCCGTCGACGTGGCCGAGTGGAAGGCCATCGCCAAGCGACGGCTCGACGCTCTCGACGAAGAGATCGCCCGCAAACAGGAGGCGCGCGAACTACTGGCGGCCGCGCTGCAGTGCCGCTACGACCACCCGGCGACCGACTGCAAGATCATGGGCTCGGAGATCGATCGCCGCTTAGGTCGGTCCCGTCCGATTTCCATTTCGCGTGCCTAGCATTCCCACTCTTGGCTGATCCGATATTCGAGGGAGTCGGCGTCGCGCTCGTCACGCTGTTCGCTGACGACGGGTCGCTCGACGCGCCCGCCACCGCCGACTTGGCCGCGACCCTCGTCGAGCTCGGCGTCAGGGCCGTGGTCGTAGCCGAGAGCACAGGCGAAGCGGCCACCCTCGACCGAGGCGAACGGGTCGAGCTTCTCAGCGCCGTGCGCAAGACCGTTGCGGACAAGGTTCCGGTGATCGCCGGCACGGGCGCCCCGTCGGCCCATCAGGCGGTGGGCTTCACGCGCGCCGCGTGTGACATGGGGGCGAGCGCCGTGCTTGCGTTGTCGCCACCGGGGAGCGTCGACGTGCGGCCGTACTACGACGCCGTCACGCAAGCGGCGGGCGAGGTCCCGGTGCTTGGCTATCACTTCCCCGCCGTCGCCCCGCCCGGCATCCCGCTCGACGTGCTGCCGTCCCTCTCAGTTGCCGGGTGCAAAGACTCCAGCGGTGACCCTGGACGTCTCCTCGACACCCTCGACCTGTTCGACCGCCCGCTCTACACCGGCTCGTCGTCGCTGCTCGCGCTGGCCGGACCGGCCGGGTGCACGGGCGCCATCCTGTCATTGGCCAACGCGGCGCCGGAGTTGTGTGTCGACGCCTTCGCAGGCGACATCGAGGCCCAGCGTCAGCTGGCGACCGTGCGGCGAGCCGAAGGCCCCGAGTTCCCAGCGGGTGCGAAGCGCCTGACCGCGGAGCGCTTCAGCGTCTCCACCGTCATGCGCGTGGGCTGATCATTCATTTGAACTGACCAACCCGTGGTCACGGCACTTCGCCGTGACGTGGGTCGGCGTCACCCGCACGGTGAGCCGCCGTCCGCACTGAGCGCAGAAACGCGGCGGGTCATACGCCGGCGTGCAGCCCGAACACTGGCTAACGGGTTTGCCGCAGCCGGTGCAGAAGGTCATATGACCTTGGACAAAACCCCAACCGGCATTCGCAGGTCCTTGAGCATCTGCAGGTCCTGGTCCGGCTCACGGCCCAACGTCGTGAGGTAGTTCCCGACGATCAAGGCGTTGATGCCCGATGTCATCCCCATCGCCTGCAGCTCGCGCAGCGTCACCTCGCGGCCGCCTGCGTAGCGGAGAATGACGCTCGGCAGCGCCAGGCGGAACAAGGCGATCCACTTGATCGCCTCGAGGGGCTCGACCAGCTTGCGGATCATGAGCGGCGTGCCGGGCCGGGGGTTGAGGAAGTTCAGTGGCACTTCCGCAGGATCGACGTCACGCAGTTGCTGCAACAGTTCCAACCGCTGCTCATCGCTCTCTCCCATGCCGAGCAGCGCGCCGCAACACAGCTCCATGCCGACCTCGCGCACCATCTGGCAGGTCTCGAAGCGCTCGTCCCACGTGTGGGTGGTGACGATCTGCGGGAAGAACGAGCGGGCGGTCTCCAGGTTGTGGTTGTAGCGGTGCACGCCGCCGGCGGCGAGGCGCTCGGCCTGCTCCCGAGAGAGGATCCCGAGGCTGCACGCCACGTTGAGTCCGGTGCGCTCGTTGACGAGCGGCACGACGTCGAGGACCTGCTGCAGGATGCGCTCGTCCGGGCCGCGGACCGCGAGCACGATGCAGAACTCCGAGGCGCCGACCTTCGCCGTCTCCTCGGCTGCAGCCAGGATCTCGTCGGCGTCGAGGAACGGCGTCGCCTTGACCGGCGATTCGAAGCGCGCGGACTGGCTGCAGAAGCTGCAGTCCTCGGGGCAGCCGCCGGTCTTGGCCGAGAGGATGCCCTCGACCTCGACCTCCGGCCCGCACCACGCCAGCCGCACCTCGTGCGCCAGCGACGCCAGGGCCGGCACGGACTCGGCGGGGAGCGCCGCGACTGACGCCAGCTCCTCGGGTTTCAGCTGACGCCGCTCGTCGAGCAGCGCACGGCCGGCGGCGGCAAGGAGATCTCGATCGGACATCGGGCCGAAGCTACTGGTCGACGGCGAACAGAGCCCAGCGGTCCGGGACGCCCTTCAGCGCGAACCGTCCTTTGAGCGTGAGGCCGACACCCGACCCGGTGACGACCTCCCTCGTCGTGCTTGTCACCAGCGTCTCACCGGGAGCAGCCTTCGATTGCACCCGCGCTGCGATGTGGACGGTGATGCCGGCGATTCCTGGGTCCCGCAGTTCGACCTCGCCGCAATGGATACCGATCCGGAGCTGTAGGCCGACGTCCTTCATGACTCGGTGAAGGCTCGTGGCGCACCGGATGGCTTCGCTCGGCGTCGCGAAGGTGCTGAGGAATCCGTCCCCCGCGGTGTCGATCTCGGTGCCGTCATGGCGGGCGAGTTCGCGTCGCAGCACGCGGTCGTGAATCTCGAGGAGGTCGGTCCACTGCCGGTCGCCGAGCCTCACCGCCGAGTCGGTCGAGCCGACCACGTCGGTGAACATCACGGCGAGCACAACGCGCCGGACGTCGCCGCGCTTGTGCTCCCCGGTGACGAACTGTTCCACCTCTGCGACGATGGCATCGCTGTCCGGCAGCCAGGGCAGGAGGTCGATGCCGCCCACCTCCACCACGCGCGCGCCGGGAATTTCAACCAGCGCCGCCCCAGGCCACGGGAAACTCGAGTACGCCGGGCGCATGATGATGAGCGTCGGAACCGTGATCGACGCGATGTGCTCAGACGCGTCCATGTTGGCTTGCATAGCGAGCAGAGATTGGGCCACGGCCGGGCTCGCTCCCCGTTGCCCGGCGTCGTCCCACCATCGCCGAAACGCCGCGTCGTTGGCTCGGGAGGGCGCCAGGATGGCGACGAAGTCCATCTTTTGATCAGCCGAGTTCGGCCGCGCCGCGGCCGTCACTTGATCGAGCGGAACGTCGGGCGGGAGGACCGTGCCGCTGAGGGCAATGGCGCACACAAGGCCGCGCACCCGCTCCGGTCGTGTTGCCGCCAGCCTGATCGCCGGCACTCCTCCGAAGGCGTGTGCGAGCACGAAAGCGCTTTCGAACCCGGCCGCGGTCATCACGCTCTCGATCTGCGCCGTCCAGTCGTCGACCGTCGGTACGTCGGGCATCGGGTCCGACAGCCCGATCCCCAGACGGTCAAAGGTGATCACGGTCGCGAAGGACCCAAGACGGCTCAGGAACCGCTCGTAAGCCGGTTCGTCTTCCATCGCCGTGATGGCGATGAACTGGCTCGGGACATACACGAGCGGCGGGCCGTCGCCCCATGTGCGGTAGGCCAGGTGGGCCGCGCCGTGCTTCGCGTACCGGATCGCTCCCGGTCCCGCCGTCACGCGACCGCCCTTGCGAGCTCGTCGACTGCCGTGACGACGCTCAAGCCGAAACGCTCGGTCAGCCACCTGCAATTGGCGACGTGCAGCGTGTCCTGGACGTCGAAGCGGTTGAGGATGACGTGGACCGGCAACGGCGCCAGCGCGGCGTAGCTCAGGAGCACCGCGTTCAGCGTGCCGAGACCGGCGTCGGCGACGAGGACGACCGCGTCCGGCTTCAACAGCCCGATGAGGTCGACCGTGTCGCCGTCGTGTGCAAGCGGGGAACGGACGCCGCCCGCGGTCTCGACAAGGCCGACGTCGACACCGTCCGGGAACTCGATCTCGCCGGCGAGATCGGCGATGGCGATCGGCGGGCGTCCGAGGAAGTCCGCAGCCATGGGCGGCGCCATCGGCACCTCGTAGCAGCGGTGCTTCGGGCAGACGGTTTCGACCTGTTCCCCGGTCGCGGCGGCCAGGACCTCGGCGTCGGTAGGCCCCTCCCCGGGGCCGAATGATTGAGCCGGCTTGCGGGCGGCGACGCTCAGCCCGTGGCCGCGCAGCGCTTCAAGGAGGTGGGCGCCCACCCACGTCTTGCCGACCTCTGTCCCGGTACCTGTGACGAGGAGTAGCTGCTTAGGCCGCTTGTCCAACTACGTCTCGGAGTGCACTGGCGAGGAGGATGATCTGATCGTCGGTGTGGGCGGCCGACAGGGCGATACGCAGTCGTGAGGTGCCAGGTGCCACCGTGGGCGGCCGGATGGCGGGGACGAGGAGGCCGCGCTCGAGGAGGGCGGCGCTGGCGGCCATGGCGCGCCGCTCGTCACCGAGCACCACGGGAATGATCGGCGACCGGTGCCCGGGGGCGATGCGGTCCACGTGACCGCGAAGGCGGCTTACGAGCGCACCGCCCTCGGCCGAACGAAGGACCCGCAGAGCTGCCAGCGCCGCAGCCGAGTCGGCGGGTGTGGACGCCGTGGTGAAGATGAACGGGCGGGCCCTGTTCACGAGTAGGTCGATGAACGGCTGCGGGCCGGCGACGAAGCCACCGAGGGCGCCGAGCATCTTCGACAGCGTCCCGACACGCAGGACGTCTGCTCCACCGGGAACGTCGACGTGCGGGCCGAGAACTGCGTGGGCCTCGTCGAGCACGAGCAGGGCGCCGTGCTTCATGCAGACCTCGATCAACTCGTGGACCGGTGCCGCGTCGCCGTCCATCGAGAACACGGTGTCGGTGACGACGATCGCTCGTCCGGTGCCGTCCAGCAGTCTGTCGACGGCGTCGACATCGCGGTGCGGATACACATGGACGTCGCCGCGGCCGAGCCGGCAGCCGTCGATGATCGACGCATGGTTGAGCTCGTCACTGCAGACACGTACATCCGGCCCTGCCAGCGTCGAAAGCACACCCAGGTTGGCCGCGAAACCCGTCGGAAAGATGAGGGCGCGCTCGCTGCCCTTCCAGGAAGCCAGCTCTGCTTCGAGCTCGCCGTGGATCGGACGGGAACCGACGATGAGGCGGGCCGCGCCACTTCCAGCACCCCATCGGTCGAGGGCGGCGTGGGCGGCGGCGATGACTGCCGAGTGCTGTGTGAGACCCAGGTAGTCGTTCGACGCGAACGAAATGACCGGGCGTGACCCACTGTCGTCGATCAACGAGCCAGCAGGCCCGGCGGCGTCAAGGTCGCGGGTGCGCCGCCACTGACCGGCGCTGGCGATGCGGGCGCACTGGTCGGCAACCCATTGCGACCAGGGCGTAGAGGTCATTCGCCGGTGACCTCGTCGATCGCCTCGGCCAGCACCGAGACGATGCGCTCGATCTCGTCGGCCGTCGTCGTCAGCGGAGGCATCAGCACCACGACGTCGCCGAGCGGCCGCAAGAGCACGCCTCGCTCGACCGCGGCGGCACACACTCGGCGCCCCCAGCGCAGACCGTCGCGGGGAGGCGTCAGCTCCACACCGCCCATCAGTCCGCGGAGACGCACCTCGCCGACGGCGGGCTTGTCGGCGATCTGCGCCTCGAGGGCCTTCGACAGCTGCTCGCTGCGCGCTCGCACGTTTTCGAGCACCGACCACTCGCCGATGAGCTGCAGGTGACGAAGGGCGACGGCAGCCGCGAGCGCATTCCCGCTGTAGGAGTGCCCGTGGTAGAAGGTCCGCTCGCTCAGGTCCTCACCGAGGAAGGCGTCGTACACACGTTGCGATGCCACCGTTGCCGACTGTGGGAGGTAGCCGCCGGTGATCCCCTTCCCGATCGTCATGAGGTCGGGTCGAAGCCCGACCTGTTCGGACGCGAAGAGCGTCCCCGTGCGGCCGAAGCCGGTGGCGACCTCGTCGGCGATGATGAGCACGCCGTGCCGGACGCACGCGTCGACGAGCTCGTCGAGCCCGCCAAGGGGCGCCATTGCCATCCCCGCTGCCCCTTGCACGAGCGGCTCGAGCACGACCGCAGCCAGCTCGAACCCGAACTCGTCGACCATGCGGGCCGCCGATCGATAGCAGTCCGGGTCGGTGTAGTCGGCGGCGCGCAGAACCGGGAAGCGCAGCGGGTCGAACACGTCGGTGCCGAAACCCCCCGCGCCCACCGACAGGGACCCGATCGTGTCGCCGTGGTAGGCGCCGCCGAAGGCGAGGTACCGCGTCCGGTTCCGGATGCCTTGGTTGGTGAAGAACTGGAAGGCGATCTTCAGGGCCTGCTCGACGGCCGCCGCCCCGTCGGACGCGAAGAGGAAGTGTGGGTTGTCGACGGGGACAACCTCGGCCAACGCCTCCGCGAGTTCCACGACGACCTTGTTGCCGTTGCCGAGCATGGTGGAGTGGGCAACCTTGCCGAGCTGGTCCGTGAGGGCGGCGTCCAACTCGGGCACGCGGTGCCCAAGCGTGTTGACCCACAGCGAAGAGATGGCGTCGAGATAGCGCTTGCCGTCGACGTCGATGAGCTCGCGACCTTCGGCCCGGTCGACGACGATCGGCGCGTTGTCGAGGTAGGCGGCCATCTGCGTGAAGCCATGCCAGACGACGGCCGCATCACGGTCAGCCCAACTCACGGACCTTTCCTAGCGCGTACCGACCTCGGCGTGCGCTGTGGCCTCGATCGACCAGTGACGCTCGGTGCGCCAGCCGCCGTCGTAGGACTCGAGGGTGACCTCGGCACTGGCTCGTTCGCTGTTGGTGCAGGTCGCCGTCGTGCCGTCAGGATCGACGTAGGTCAGGGCGACGGAGCGCTCCGTCGGGATGAGCACGGCCACGCGCAGGCGCCGGCGGCGGCTGCGAACGCTGATGCTCCACCGGGGCAGGTCGATGCTGGCGCGACCGACGACGGCGTTGGTCAGGTTGGCGCGTGGCCAGTCTTCGCCGTCGACCCGCATGCGGACGACCGGAAGCGGACGCAGGTTCAGGGCGCCGCGCCTTCGGGGCGCGGCGGCCACGACCTCGATGACGTCACCGCCGCCGAGGTCAGCGTGCAGCCACCCCCACTTCTCGGCGCTGCCGTGGCCGTAGATGCGGGCGAGCGCGCCTCGGGCCTCCACGATCTCGGCGTCGTTGACGCGGCCCCGGACTGTCGCCGTCGGGTACGGCACGATCTGGGCCGCCGGCAACACCTCACGGTCCCACGTGAGTTTGGGAAACGTGTACAGCGGGCCCCCGCCAACTTCGTCGGTGAACGTGAGCTCCCATGCCGGACCGCGCAGCACACCGTCGTCGACGAGCACGTCGCCGGCGGCGAACCAACCCTTGTCGCCTGGCGCGGCAGGCCCGAAGCGAGTCGTGCTCGGCGCAGCACCGGACGCCGGGAACGTCGACAGCCATCCGTGTGCGTACGGCAGCGCAGCCTCGTCGCTCGGTGCCACGACCTCGTGGTGCAACCAGTACCCGTCGCCGGTGGCCGCGTCGGTGAACGTGGCGTACCAGACCTCGAGCCGGTGGCGTTGTCCCCGCCACCGCCGCTCGCCCAACTCCGCTATCCGACCACCCGCCATATCAAGACATAGTGCATGGCCGAGGCGAGCAGCACCATCGTGTGCCACACCTCGTGGTACCCGAAGACCGTCGGGAAGGGATCCGGCCGCCGGGCCGCGAGTACGACCGCGCCCAGGGTGTAGACGACGCCGCCGCAGTACATGAGGAACGTGTCGACGCCGCCCAGCTTTACGACAAAGTCGTGGACGCCGAAGATCGCCAGCCAGCCCACGACGATGTACATCGTGCCGCCGATGACACGGCTGCCTTCGAAGTGCACGAGCTTGGCGGTGGCCCCGAGGGCGGCGCCGGCCCAGGTGGCCGCCAGCAGCCAGTAGCCGACGGCGTCGTGGATGCCGACGATGACGACCGGCGTGTAGGTGGCGGCAATGAAGAGGTAGATGACGGCGTGGTCGAGTCGCCGCAGGCGGGCCCGCACGCCAGGCGACCACCGCAGCAGGTGATAGATCCAGCCGACCCCGTAGAGGGCGGCGAGGGCGGCGACGTAGATCGCCGTCGGAAGCGTGTGGCCGTGGGTTGAGGCACGGACGAGGAGGACGGCGCCTGCGGGCACCGCAAGCGCGAACCCGATCAGCAGCGGCCAGCCCCGCATCCTCGGGCACGACTCGTCCCCGCTGAGACGCTCGACTCGCCGCACGCTGGTGTCGGCCATCGCCCACAGTCTTCCCTCTTCGCCCCCGTGCTACGCGGAGCCTCAGCAATATCCTGGGCGGTATGGCTGTCACCGCGTCTACGCCGATCGAATTGGTAGAGGAGGTGTACGGCCGTCTGGCGCAGCGCAGCGACGTCGCCCGCCGCCGCCTCGGCCGTCCCGTCACCCTCGCCGAGAAGATCCTCTTCAACCACCTCGCCGACCCCGAGGGCCAGCCGCTCGAGCGCGGGCACAGCTACAGCGAGCTCTATCCCGACCGCGTCGCCATGCAGGACGCCACCGCCCAGATGGCGCTGCTGCAGTTCATGACCGCCGGCCTCCCCCAGGTGGCGGTGCCCACCACCGTGCACTGCGATCACCTGATCCAGGCCTACGAGGGCGCGCACATCGACCTGCTGGCCGCGGTGGAGACCAACCAGGAGGTCTACGAGTTCCTGCGCACGGTCTCCGAGAAGTACGGCATCGGCTTCTGGCGTCCAGGGTCCGGCATCATCCACCAGGTCGTCCTCGAGCAGTACGCGTTCCCGGGCGGGATGATGATCGGCACCGACAGCCACACGCCCAACGCGGGCGGGATGGGCATGGTGGCGATCGGTGTCGGCGGCGCTGACGCAGTTGACGTCATGGTCGGCGGCGCCTTCGGCGTGCGCTGGCCCGAGCTGATCGGCGTCCACCTCAAGGGCTCGATGAACGGGTGGACGTCGCCCAAGGACGTCATCCTCAAGGTCGCCGACGTCCTCACGGTGAAGGGTGGCACGGGCGCCATCGTCGAGTACTTCGGCGAGGGCACCGAGTCGATCTCGACCACCGGCAAGGCCACGATCTGCAACATGGGCGCCGAGATCGGCGCCACCACCTCGCTCTTCCCCTACGACGACCACGGCGACGCCTATCTGCGGGCGACCGATCGCGCTGCGATCGCCGATGCGGCGCGCGCTGTGGCCGGTGACCTGCGGCCCGACGACGACGTCGCCGCCAACCCCGAGCGCTGCTTCGACCGGGTGATCGAGATCGACCTGTCGACACTCGAGCCCCACATCAACGGGCCCCACTCCCCCGACCTGGCCCACAAGGTCTCCGAGGTCGGCGCCCACGCCAAGGAGAACGGCTGGCCGGCGAAGATCAGCTCGGCGTTGATCGGGTCGTGCACCAACTCGTCGTACGAGGACATCACGCGGACGGCGTCGATCGCTCGGCAGGCGGCAAGTGCGGGGCTGCGGGTGAAGACGCCGCTCCTCGTGACGCCCGGCTCCGAGCGGGTGCGGGGCACGATCGAGCGCGACGGGCTCCTCGCCGATCTCGAAGCCATCGGCGCCACCGTGCTGGCGAACGCGTGCGGACCGTGCATCGGTCAGTGGAAGCGCGACGACGTCCAGGAAGGCGACGTCAACGTGATCGTCAACTCGTACAACCGCAACTTCCCCAAGCGCAACGACGGCCTCGCATCGACGCTGGCCTTCGTGACGTCGCCGGAGACGGTCATGGCCTTCGCGCTGGCCGGCACCCTCGAGTTCAACCCCCTGACCGACGACATCGACGGCGTGCGTCTGGACGAGCCCGTCGGCGTGACCCTTCCCCAGCGGGGATTCGAGTCGGGGACCGAAGGGTTCATCCCTCCGCCCGAAGACGGGTCGGGTGTGGAGGTGGTCGTCGACCCCACGAGCGAACGGCTGCAGCTGCTGGAGCCCTTCGCGGCGTGGGACGGCGACGACTACATCGAATTGCCCGTGCTGATGAAGGCCCAGGGCAAGTGCACCACCGACCACATCTCAGCGGCGGGCAAGTGGCTGAAGTACCGCGGCCACCTCGAGAACATCTCCGGCAACCTCTTCCTCGGCGCCATCAACGCCTTCACGGGCGAAGCAGGCGAGGGCCGCTGCCCGGTGCACAAGACCACCGAGTCCTATCCCGACGCCGCCCGCCACTGCCGGGAGGCGGGGGTGGCGTGGGTCGCGGTCGGCGACGAGAACTACGGCGAAGGTTCGTCCCGTGAGCACGCGGCCATGGAGCCCCGGTTCCAGAACGGCAAGGTGGTGTTCGCCCGGTCGTTCGCGCGCATCCACGAGACCAACCTCAAGAAGCAGGGGATGCTGGCGCTCACGTTCGTCGACCCGTCGACCTACGACGAGATCGGCGAGGACGACACCATTTCCATCCTCGGTCTCGCCGACCTGGCCCCCGACAAGAACGTGCAGTGCCGTATCACCCACGCCGACGGCACCACCGCCGACTTCGAGTGCACCCACACCATGTCGGCCGAGCACATCGAATGGTTCCGCGCCGGCTCAGCCCTCAACCTGATCCGCCAGAAGTACCAGTCCGCCAGCTAGCTGACCCTCCCCCCGAGCCAACTCGCCATGGTTGTTGTCGTCCGACGACAGAAACCATGGCGAGTTGAAATCGGCTAGGCGGCGACGCCCAGAACCACGGCACGGACCGCGGCGATGAACTCCTCAGGGTGCTCGGTTAGCTGGTGCCAAGAGACGCGGATGATCCGGAATCCCGCGGCATTCAGCTGAAGATCGCGACGGTTGTCGGCTTCCTGGTCGAGCCAGCTCGAGTGATGACGCTTGCTGTCGGCCTCGATGACCAGCCTGGCCGCGGCGTAAAGGAAGTCGACTCGACCGATGGGAGTCGTGCTGCCGCCGACATTGCGCTGCTTCGTCGGTAACGGGAGTCCAGCCGCTTCAAGCACGGCGACGACGAGGTCTTCAAGCTCGCTCTCGGTCGGGACGTAGCCCTGACCGATATCAGACAGCAGCCTCCTCATCGCTTTGGAACCTTTGCGTCCGCGGCAAGCGGTCTCAGCGAAGATCTTCTCGAGCTTCGCGATCGTCGTCTGTCCTGCGTTCAGCGCATTCGCGACGGCCCGTTCGAGTCGTTTGCGGCTGAGTCTGGCAGCGAGGTCGAACAGCGTCCGTTCGACCGTCGTCACTCGAATGCCATTGATTGTTGTCACATGGTGCGAAGGCAAGAAGGTTGACTCGTGCAGCCCCACGAGCCGACCGGGTTTCCGATTCCGCTTCCACGGCCGTACGACCTCGACGACGTGCCTGGTGAAACCGGGCCAGTGCCGAAGCTCGGCTGCAGCCTCATGCGAGGCGGCTGCATCCTCGCCAGCAGCCAATATCAATGAATACAGACGTTCACGCCATTCGAACGGAGCACCGGCGAACCGGTACACCCCGCGGTAAACCGGGATCAGCAGTCCGGCATCGATGGCCCAACGGAGCTGACCCGGCGACATTCCACAGGTGAGCGCTTGCCCGCGCGTCACAAGGCTGTACTGGCGTTCCGCCAGCTTGAGTAGCTCTCTCATGGCCATGGAGCATGCCAGGAGGGTGTGACAGTTACGCCCTTCGCCAACTCGCCCGGTCTTGTGTCGTCACACAACACAAACCATGGCGAGTTGCGGAGGGGTGGACGGGGTCAGGTGGGCGGTTTCGTCCTCGCCAGTTCCTCGGGGGTCGGTTCGTGTCGCTCGCGGGACTCAGGCGGGAGCAGGTCCATGATCGACGCCATGATGCGGTCGGTGTCGGCTTGGGCGTCGGCGTAGTCCAGTGCAACTGGTTCGCCGACGCGCACGCGGATGTTGGGCGCGTTGACGACGTTGGTCACGTTCGGCACCCGTGAGCTGCGGGGCCACACCTTCTCGGTGCCCCAGAGCCCGATGGGGACGACCGGCGCCCGGGTCATCGCCGCGAGCCGGGCGGCGCCCCATTTCCCCTTCAGCTCGGGGTCGAAGAAGGCCTCGCCACGCGGGATCGTGCCCTGGGGCATCAGCGCCACCAGCTGTCCGCCTTCCAAAGCTTCGGCGGCGGCCCGCAGGGGCTCGTCCGACCCGGTGCCGCGGTCAACGCGGATGCCACCCAACGCCTTTGCCAAAGGTCCGATCACCGGGGCATCGAACACCTCGGCCTTGCCAAGAAAGCGGATGGGGCGACCGGCGTGGCCGACGGTGACGGCCATGGCGGCGACGTCGAAGTAGCTGCGGTGGTTGGCGACGACGATGACGGGCCCCTTGCGCGGAATCCGGTCGGTGCCGTCGACGTCGAAGCGCGCATATGGATAGGCCAGCGGATTCAGGAACGGCCGCAGCAGGTCGAACGGCTCGACGCCCAGCACCTTCGGGACGCCCGGTGGGACGTCGAGGTGACGCACGGGCCAGCGACGGAAGAAGGCGACACCCTGCAACCGGAGGTCGGGGTTCACCGCCACCGGGTGGCCGACCGACGACAGCAACGGGACGTCGAAGAACGAATCCGAATACGCCCAGCTCTCGTCCAGGTCGACGTCGTGCTCCCTGGCCCATGCCCGTACCGCGTCGAGCTTGCCGCGGCCCCAGACGAACGGTCCGTCGAGGCCGCCGGTGTAGAAGCCGTCGCGCACCGCGTACCGCGTGGCGACGACGTCGTCGATCTCGAGCCGGGCCGCGAGCGGCGCCACCATGTCGTACGGCGTCGTCGTGGCCATCACCACCGGCCGGCCCGCCTTGCGGTGTTCGTCCAGAAGCGGCTGGGCGTAGGGCACGACCTCCTTCGCCAGCTTCTCCGCCGCCTCCTCGGACGCGGCCCGCACCGCCTCGGGCTGCCAGCCCTTGGCCACGTTGGCGGCCATGCGCGCCATGCCCATGGCCACCGCCGACTCACCGAGGATGTCGTTGAGCCGGTACACCATGCCGATGCCCGGGATCTGGCGTGAAGGCGCGATCCCCGCATCCACCAGCGCCGACGTGAACACCGGCCCGCTCGCCTTACGCAGCAGCGTGCGGTCGAGATCGAAGAAGGCGGCGGCGCGACCCATCGCCGCGAAACGCTAGCCCTTGCCGATAACGGGGAGCTTCTGCAAGTACGGCTCGACCTCGGCCTGGGTGACGACGTTGTCCCAGCGGGCGGCGATCTTGCCGTCGGCGCCGATCAGGAACACCCAAGGCTCGTTGAGGTTGTCGTTGCGATAGAGCCAGTCAGTGGCCGCCTTGTTGGCGGTCTGCTTCTGGTAGTCGTTCCAGATCTCGATGTGGATGAACGACGCCCGGTCGCCGTATGTCTTCGACAGGCCCTGAATCATGTCGGTGATCGGACCACAGAACCGGCTGATGCAGTACACCGGCGAGGAGAAGACGACAACGGTCGGCCGGTGGGCCGCAACGGCCGCGGCGATCGACGACTGGTGCAGCTCGGGGTCGGGGACGAGACCGCCGGCGCCGGCTCGAGAGTCGATCGATGCCGGTGACACGCCTGGCGTGCTGAGCGTTGGGTTGTCGCTTGGAATGGCGGCGTCGCCGACGGCGGGGATCGCGTGACGCTCGAGCACCTGGATGCTGGCGTCGGCCGTCTGCTGCCTTCCGCCGAAGTCGGCGACCACGTGGGCCTGCCAGATGCCGGGCTTGTCGAACCCGGCCTGCGCCTCGTACACGCCCTTCGGACCGGACGGTGAGATCACCTCGGGCGCAGTCTTGTCAGGCGGGATCGGCGTGCCCGGCGTCGGCAGGAAGGTCGCCGTGACGGGCGAGCTCAGCTGACAGGGCCCGGCGGCCTTGGTGGCGCCGAGGAAGCAGAACTGCACCTGGATGGATCCGTAGGACACGCCTCGCTGGTCGTTGGTGAACAGACCGATCAGGTAACGCGACGGCGGACCCACGGCCAGGTCGAAGCTCGCCGTCTCCGCCGACAGCCCGTTGGGGTCGTCGCTCTTACCACCGCCTGTGGTCGTGGAGCTCGACTTGGCGTTGCTGCCCCCGCCGCCGCAGGCAGCGAGCACGCAGCCCGCGACAAGGAGAGCGGCAAGGAATCGGAATCTCACCCGCCCATACAACCAGGCCGGAGCGCCACACCCCAGGCGACCCCTGAGCCCGGTTTGAGGCCCTCATGGCCCGGGTACCGAACAAATGCGGGTTGAGCATGCAGCCACGCATGCAAGTGGGAGACCCATGAGTTTCACCGACCCGCTCGCGAGGCGTCTCAAATGCGATCCGCTGACGGCTCGGGCATGACGAAGACCGCGACGCGGTTCACGACCGACGTCTCGGCGCTGCACCGCGAGTACCTCCACTCTCGTGACCCTGCGATCGCGGGAGCGCTTGTGGACGCCCACAGCGGACTGGCGCACCGGCTCGCGAGCCGCTTCGCCAACCGCGGCGAATCGCCCGACGATCTCACCCAGGTCGCCATGCTCGGTCTGGTCAAAGCCATCGAAGGCTTCGACCCCGACCGAGGCCTGCGCTTCTCCACCTACGCCACGCCGACGATCCTCGGCGAGCTCAAGCGCCACTTCCGTGACCGGGGTTGGGCGGTCCGCCTCCCCCGCCGGGTACACGACCTCTACCTCGACGTACAGCACGCGATCGACGATCTCGCACAGGAACTGCACCGGTCGCCGACAATTTCCGAGATCGCGGCGCGCGTCGGCGCGCGGGAAGACGACGTGGTCGAGGCGATTGACGCCGGAGGCCTGCGGCGGTCGGCGTCGATCGACGCCCGCCTCGGGCCCGACGACGAGCGCTCGCTGGCCTCGTCGCTGGGTGAGGAGGACGTCCAACTGGCCGGCGTCGAGCGCAACCTCACGCTCGCTTCGGTGATCCAGCGGCTGCCCGAGATCGAGCGCGAGGTCGTGCGCCTGCGCTTCGTCGAAGAACTGACGCAGCTCGAGATCGCCCACCGTGTGGGTCGCAGTCAGATGCAGATCTCGCGCCTGCTGGCCCGCAGTCTCGACCGGCTCCGCGGCTGGGTCACCGAAGGCCCCGCCGCATAGCTGCAGCACGCCGGCGTGCTATGCCTGACCGATGGTTGAGGGAACGCGGCGACAGCCGTGGTGGCGTCACCCCGTCGTCGTTCTGGTACTCGCCTACCTCGCCGGCGCCATCCCGTTCTCCAACCTGATGTCGAAACGGCGCCGCGGCGTCGACCTGCGCACGGTCGGCTCGGGCACGGTGTCCGGCACGTCGCTCTACGAAGTGGCGGGATTCGGGGCGCTGGCCGTGTCGGGCATCTGCGACATCCTCAAAGGAGCGGTCGGGCCCGCGCTCGCCGGACGCGACCGACCGGCGCTGCAGGCCGCCGCGTGTGCGGCAGCTGTCGCCGGACATGACTGGTCGCCGTTTCTCGGCGGTGCGGGCGGCCGGGGCATCTCCCCGGCCATCGGCGCCCTCGGTGCTGCCGCGCCGTCCGGAAGCGCCATCCTCCTCGGGGGTATGACCGTCGGACGGTTGACCGGCGAAACCGCGCTGGGCTCGCTTGCGGCCGATGCCGTGCTCGTTCCCGTGCTGGCCCGCACCGACGGACGCCGGGGAGCGCTGGCGGCGACGGGCGTGGTCGCCACCATGCTGGCCAAGCGCCTCGCCGGCAACGCTCCCGCGCCCGCGGACGACCGGGCACGCACCTACGTCAACCGCCTGTTCTACGACCGCGACAGCTCCGAAAAGGTGGCGAAGGAGAAGGCGCCCGCCTAAGCGGGCGAGGGCACGGCCGACGCCGCGAGGGCCCAGTCGACGGCCTCGCCGATCACCGGTACCGCCTCGGGATGGAAGGCGTGCCCCATCTTCGGCACCAGGAAGAGCCGGCGCTCGCCGCCACTCGCGGAGAACAGCCCCGCCGCTTCCCGCGCCGGGATGAAGTGATCTTTCTCTCCGTGAACGACGGCGAGCGGCGACGCCACCCGGCCGGCGAGCGTGCGCGGTGACTCGGGATCGCTCCAGTGCGGCGACAGCCGCACGCGGAACATCCGACCAGCAAACGCACGGCCGACGCGGGTGCGGATCATCCCGGCCAGAAGAATCGTCCCCGGCGAACGGTGGAGGCGCCAGTCGGCGGGTGAGCTCACGGTGACGACGCCCGCGAGGGTGGGGTCGTCGGCGGCGTAGCGCAGGACGGCGATGCCCCCCATCGACGCGCCGACCACGACGACCGGCAGACCGCGCTCGCGTGCATGGGCGACGCCGGCGGCTACGTCAAAGCGCTCGAGATCGCCGAGCGTGCAGATCCCCGTGGACTCGCCGTGTCCGCGCGCGTCGTACGCGAGTACGTCGAAGCCGCGCTCTTGCAACGACGTGGCGACGGCGACCAGCTCGGGGTTGTCCTTGGTCGCGGCCAGGCCGTGGACCAGCACGACCGAGGCTCGAGGTTCGCCCGAGGCAGACCAGGAGCGAGCAGCCAACTGCTGGCCGTCGCTTGTGGTCAACATCGTCATGCTGCGTCGCAGCGTACTGCGCGCGCTACGCCTGTTAGGCGGCGGCGACAGCGACTGCCGGCGCGAATGTCGCAGCAGGAGTGGCGACGACCGAAATGTTGTGATTGCGCAGCGCCTGCTTGAACCAGAAGGTGGAGGTGGCGATGGCGATGCCGACCAGCAGGAAGCCGCCGAGGGTCTTGGCAGCGACGAACGTCCCGACGTCCTGGCTCATCAGCAGGGCGATCGACACGATGGCGTTGGCCAGGTTCACGAACGCCCAGAGCAGCGTGATCCGGATGAACACCCGCTGCACGGACGGAAGACCCAGGATCTCGGGGTCCAGCGGCACGAAGTCGTGGGCCAGGCGCTCGGCCAGCGGGCGGCCGGCGGGCACCGAGAGCAGGAAGGCCCCAGCGACGACGACCGTCGTCAGCGAGGGCTGCAGGAAGTAGATGAACACGCTGCCACTCGCGAAGGCGGCGATCGTGCGGGCGGTGATGCCGAGCGTGCCCAGCACGAGGATCCCGGGGATCCGCTGGCCGGTGACCGCCCGCCGGATGAGGGCGGCGTAGGACCAGACCAGGGCAGCCACCAGGGCGCCCCACACCCCTGCGGTCCAGAGGAACGCGTAGAAGAGGATCAGCGGAATGAACGTTGCCTCGATCAGGTGCGGCAACGCATGACGAGCCATCTCTCGTAGGCGAGGGATCTCCACCCTGGCAGGCATGCCTCTCTATCGGTCGCAGGCGCGGTGGCCTGAAGGGTTCCTCGCCGCTCATTTCTGCGGACAGAACGGCCGTACCTGCCCCTGGGGTTCCGTTATCCGCGGAATTTTCCGATGACGAGGGCCCCGGCCGCCCCCAGAGCGGCCCCGACCACCGCCCGGCGGTGGCTGGTGGCCCACCACTGGACACTGCGATCGGAGGCCTTGCGGTCGAAGTCGCCGTGGGCTCCGTGGTCGCCGTCGACCGGCTCCCAGAGGTTGGCCGGGCGGTTCGGATCGGCCTGCTCGTTCGTCTGCTGAGACTTGAAGCCGCTCCGGGCCAGGTAGCGATCGATGAGACGGGGCGCGAGCTTGTTGCCGACGATCGTCCCCAGCGTGGAGCCACCCACGTACAGCTCCCCTCGGTCGTGCGCGGACGCCCAGAGGATGGCTCGGGCCGCGACTTCGGGCTGGTAGATCGGCGGCACCGGCTGCGGCTTCTTCGGCAGCCGCGAGAGAACCCAGTCGAACTGCGGTGTGTTGAGCGCCGGCATCTGGACCATCGTCACCCGCACGCTGCTCTTGTCGTGCATCAGCTCACAACGGAGTGACTCGGTGAACCCCTTGATGGCGTGCTTGGAACCGCAGTAGGCGCTCTGCAGCGGGATGCCGCGGTACGCCAGCGCCGACCCCACCTGGACGATGACGCCACGGTCGCGGGGAAGCATTCGACGCAGCGCCGCTTTCGTGCCGTAGACGAAGCCCAGATAGTTCACCTCGGTGACGCGGCGGATCTCGTCCGGTTCGACCTCCTTGAAGGGAGCGAACACCGACGTCATGGCGCAGTTCACCCACACGTCGATCGGGCCCAGCTTTTCCTCGATCTCGGCCGCGGCCCGCTCCACCGCGTCGGCGTCGGCCACGTCGACGCTGACGGCGTGTCCTCGGCGCCCCGCGGCTTCGACCTCCTTGACGGCGGCCTCGAGTCGGTCACGGCCGCGCGCCAGCACGGCCACGTCGTCGCCGTTCTCGGCGAACGCACGCACCGTGGCGCGGCCCACGCCCGCGGTCCCGCCGGTCACGACAACAACTCGCCCGTCCGGCATCAAACGACCCTCCTCATCGACGGCATCCGCCGTGGGTATGTTCCATCAATGGATTTCCCGGCCCGGGCAGCGATGAAACAGAACCAGCGGTGACGGATCCCTACCCGCCCATCGGCGACTACGCGCTGATCGGTGACTGTCACTCGGTGGCGCTCGTGTCGAAGACCGGCTCGATCGACTGGGCGTGCCCGCGCCGTTTCGACGCCGGCAGTTGTTTCTCTCGTCTGCTCGATTGGGAGCACGGCGGGCACTGGTCGATCACGCCGGCGCACGTGACCGAGGAATCCGACCGCCACTATGTCGAGAACACCCTCGTGCTCGCGACCTCCTTCCGGACCAACGACGGGGAGTGCGTGATCTACGACTGCTGGGCAATGCGGCGCGGTGGCGCGCAAAAGCCTCGTCGGGAGCTGCTGCGCATCGTCGAAGGCGTTCGTGGCCGCGTGGAGCTCGATCTCGAGTTCGCACCTCGCTTCGACTATGGCGAGGTCAAGGCATGGATCCGTCGCCACGGCCACCGGATCTACAGCGCCATCGGCGGTGACGACGCCCTGGTCATAACCACCGACGTCGAGCTCGAGCTCCTGCACGATCACGACCTCCACGCCACGTTCGATGTCGGCGCCGGCGAGCGAGTCCGCTTCGCAATCAGCAGCGCCCGTCCCGAGAACATCGACCCCGCCCCGCCCGACCCGCCGTCGACCGACGACCTCGACAAGCGACTCGACGAGACCATCAAGTGGTGGAGGCGATGGGTCAGCCAAGGCAAGCTCGACGGCCCCGACGGCGAAGCCGCCGTGCGCTCCGCGATCGTGCTGAAGGCGCTCACCAATGCGCCGACCGGAGGCATCGTGGCCGCGGCCACTACGTCGCTGCCCGAGGCGATCGGTGCCGGACGCAACTGGGACTACCGCTACAGCTGGATCCGCGACTCGCAGTTCACCGTGCGGTCATTGCGCGAGCTCGGCTTCGAGAAGGAGGCGGACGGCTTCCGGCGCTTCGTCGAGCGCAGCGCGGCAGGCAGCGTGGAGAACCTTCAGATCATGTACGGCGTCGGGGGCGAACGCAGGCTCGTCGAGCTCGAGCTGCCACACCTCGAGGGATACAAGCGCTCGTCTCCAGTACGCGTCGGCAACGCGGCCGCCCAGCAGCTGCAGCTCGACGTCTACGGCTACCTCCTGGACCTGGCGTGGGAGTGGCACCGCATGGGGAGCTCGCCCGACGACGACTACTGGCGTTTCCTCGTCACACTCGTCGACGCCGCCGCCGAACGCTGGAAGGAACCCGACTCCGGCATCTGGGAGATGCGCGGCAAGCCCCGCCACTTCGTGCACTCGAAGGCCATGTGCTGGGTTGCCATCGACAGGGGCATCCTTCTCGCCGACGAATGCATGCGGCGTGCGCCCACCAAACGGTGGACCAAGGCGCGCGACGAGATCAGGCACGAGCTGGAGACCAAGGGTTTCGACGCCAAAGCCAACACGTTCAGACAGTGCTACGGCAGCAGCGACGTCGACGCCTCCCTCTTGTTGATGCCGAACTTTGGCTTCATTCCGTACGACGACCCACGCATGATCGGGACCACCGATGCCATTCGCAGCGAACTCGACGCCGGCGGTGGGCTGCTGCTGCGGTACAAGGGCGAAGACAGCCTCGACGGCCAGGAGGGCACGTTCCTCGCCTGCTCGTTCTGGCTCGTGGAATGCCTTGCCCATCAGGGCCGCGTGAACGAGGCCCGGGAGGTGTTCGAGCGGGCCGCGGGCACCGCGAACGACCTGGGACTGTTCTCCGAGGAGGTCGACCCGAGGGACGGGTCGCTACTCGGCAACTTCCCCCAGGGCATCAGCCACTTCTCTCATGTGGCCGCAGCCGTGGCATTGGCCCGTCAGAGCGGGTAGGAGCGGGTAGGACACCGTGGTGAACCGAGTCTTCCGCCACCCAGCGTCGTAGTCTCGTGGACAAGTTGACCGTCACCGTCGTCACCGACAGCGCCGCATCCATCCCTCCCGAGCTCGTCCAGCAGCTAGGGATCGTCGTCGTCCCGATGTCCGTGATCATCGGCGACAAGGTGTACCCCGACGGCCAGTTGGGCCTCGACGAGGTCATGGCGCGCGTCGACGAAGGCGTCTCCACCTCGGGCACCAATCCGGGCGAGTTTCTCCAGGCCATCGAGCCCATCGACGCCGACGTGGTCGTCCTGACGATCTCCGCCCAGATGAGCAGCACTTACGAGGCGGCGTATACGGCCGCCAACATGGCGGGCGGCAAGGCCCACGTGATCGACACCCGAACCGCCTCGGGCGCCCAGGGCCTGGTCGTCCTGGCGGCAGCAGAAGCCGCGGCCCGGGGCGAGAGCCTCGAGGGTGTGATCGCGGCCGCCGAACGCGTCATCAAACAGGTGCACCTCGTGGCGACCGTCGAGAACCTCGAGCGCCTCATCGCCAGCGGGCGCGTGCCGGGCATCGCCGCCCTCGCCAACCGTTGGCTGGGAATGAACCCCCTGTTCGAGTTCCGCAATGGAAGCGCCCATCCGCTGCGGCCGGCGTTCAGCCGCGACGGCGCCTTCGAGCGCATGCTCGGCACGTGGCGCCACACGATCGTTCCCGGCGGCCGCCTCCACGTCAGCGCCCTCCACGCCGAAGCAGAAGAGGACGCCAGCCGTCTGCTGAAGCAGATCGAAGCCGAGGTCGAACCGGTGACGTCGTTCGTGGCGCCCTTCAACTCGGTGATGGTCGTCCACACCGGCCTCGGCCTCGTCGGCCTGGCCTGGTGGTGGGAGACCTAGCCCTTTAGCCTCTCGGGTATGGACCTCCGCGCCCTCGAGGCGGTCTCCCTCCCCGACCCCGACGGCAAGCTGCGTCGCCTCGGCGACCTGTGGGCGGAGAAGCCGGTCATCGTCGTCTTCCTTCGCCACTTCGGCTGACTGCACTGCCGAGCCCACGCGGCGCAGTTGCGTCGTGAGTATCCCGACATCACGGCCCGCGGCGCCGACGTCGTCGCCATTGGCACCGGTGATGGGCGTTATGCACGGAGCTTCGTCGACGACGAACAGATCCCGTTCGTCGTCCTGGTCGACGACGACGCCCGGGCCGCGCACGCGGCGTCGGTCCGGAAGGTCAACGTCTTCAAACTGCTCGGTCCCGGCACCTGGTCGGCCACCCGGCAGACCTGGAAGGACGGCTACCGCATCCACAAGAGCGGCAAGCGCGTGAACCAGTTGGGCGCCACCTTCGTCATCGGCCCAGGCGCCGCACTCCACTACGAGCACCTCGACGACGACTCCACCGATCACGCCCCGCTGGTCGACGTCCTCGCTGCCCTCCCGATTTCCTGATCCAGGCAGCGCGAAATGGAGCGTTCAGGTCTTGGCGGTCGCAGGTTGTTCGATCGGGAGCAACACCTGGAAGCGGGTGTTGCCCGGTTCTGATTCGACGCGGATGTCGCCGTGATGGCGGCGGACGACAATGCGGTAGCTGATGTCGAGGCCGAGCCCGGTGCCTTCGCCGACGTCCTTGGTCGTGAAGAAGGGGTCGAAGATGCGGCGCTGCATGTCGGCCGGGATCCCGGGACCGGTGTCACCGATCTCGACGAGGACGCAGTCGCGTTCACGGGCGGTGCGGATGGTGAGCGTGCCCTTGTAGTCCATGGCCTGGATGGCGTTCACGATGATGTTCGTCCACACCTGGTTGAGCTCGCCGGCCTGGGCGCAGATCTTGGGCAGATCTCTGTCGTATTCGCGGACGACGTCGACGCCTTTCTTGAGCTTGTGCTTGAGGATCACGAGCGTGCTCTCGAGACCGTCGTGGACATCGATGGTGTCGAAGGCAGCCTTGTCGAGGTGGCTGTAGTCCTTCATGGCGCCGACCAGCTCGGAGATGCGGCCGGCGGCAGTCCGGATCTCGCCCACCAGGTTCTCGATGTCGATGGCAGCCGCCATCCAGTGAACGGCGTCGGAGGCGACATCGCCCGCACGGTCGATCACGCGCTGCAACCAGTGCTCGTCGAGCCCCGCGGTCGCGAACACAGGCGCCAGCTCCCACGCGTCGCTGATACCGGCGTCCTCCAACCGTCCGGCGAGGGTGTCCTCGAGGTCGCCGGCCTCGAGGGCGGAAAGGGTCGGAGCGTTGCGGGCCCGCTCGGCGCCTTCCATCATGAGCTGGACGAGCTGATCCAGTTGGCCACCCGTCGTCGCGGCCGCCAGCTTGCCGATCGCCTGGCGGGATTCCAGCAACCGCGTGTTGAGCAGTTCGCCGGCCCGCACCTCCGCTGACGCGGGGTTGTTCAGCTCGTGGGCCAACCCGGCCGACAGCGCACCAAGCGCAATGAGCTTCTCCCGCTGACCGACGAACGCCTCGGTGGTGGTGAGGCCGAGGAAGACACCACCGAGCAGGTGCACGGCCATCGGGAACCACGTCGTCAGGACGTAGGCGAAGTCCTCGGCCTGCAACCGGAAGAGGCGGGAGCGCTTGACCGTGCGCAGGCTCGACACGTATTCCTCGTCCTGCGAACCGGGCACGAAGGCACGCATGGCGCCCGCGTAGGAGCCGGGGAGGTCGGAGCGGGTGAGCACGATGTCGGCCCCGTCGAGATGCTTCTCGAGCTGGATGTCGCCGTCGAGCAGCACGTAGAAGAACTCGGCTGGCTCGCCTTGGCGGTAGACGACCTCGCCCGCCTCGTGGGTCTCGACGGTGCCGTGCTCGACCAGCCAGTCCAGCTGGTGCTCGTCCAGACTCTCGAGGAGGAAGTTGCTGCGAAGCTCTTCTTTGATCTCAGTCACAGCTGCCCCACGTACCGGTGGATGAGAGTGACGGCCATGGCGCCCTCGCCCACGGCCGATGCCACCCGTTTCACCGACTGGCCGCGGACGTCGCCCGCGGCGAAGACCCCGGGCACACTCGTTTCGAGGAAGTACGGATGCCGCTCCAGCGGCCAGTCCGGCGGCGGCTGGCCGTCAACGACGAGGTCCGGACCGGTACGCACGAACCCCTTGTCGTCGCGCAGGACCTCCTTGCCCAACCACTCGGTGCAGGGCTCGGCGCCGATGAAGACGAACAGCCACGAGGTCTCGACCTCTTCCTCGGTGCCGGCCTTGCCGTCGGCGATGCGCACCCGTTCGAGGTGATCGTTGCCCTTCGCGCCGACGACCTCGCTGTTGGTGCGAACCCTGATGTTCGGAAGCTGTTGCAGCTGCGCGATCAGGTACTGCGACATAGAGCGTTCGAGGCTGTCGCCGCGGACGACAATGGTGACGCTCCGGGCGGTGCGAGAGAAGAACACCGCGGCCTGGCCCGCCGAGTTGGCGCCACCCACGATGTAGACGTCCTCGTCCCTGACGGACTCGGCTTCGGTCGCCGTGCCCCCGTAGTAGACGCCCCGGCCGGTGAAGTCCTCCACGCCCGGCGCGGGCAAGCGCTTGTACGACACCCCGGTCGTCAGCAGCACGGCGTGAGCCGACAACTCCGCACCGTCAGCCAGACGCACAACCCTCGCCGAGCCACAGGCTTCAAGGCCCAGCACCTCGGAGGTGAGCAGCATCTCGGCGCCGAAACGCCGGGCCTGATCGGTGGCCCGCCGCGCCAGATCGCCGCCGGCGATTCCCGACGGGAACCCGAGGTAGTTCTCGATGCGCGAGCTCTGACCGGCCTGGCCGCCGATCGCCTCCCTCTCGACGAGCACCGTGTTCAAGCCCTCCGAAGCCCCATACACCGCGGCACCCAGCCCGGCCGGGCCACCGCCGATGACGATGAGGTCGTAGAACGGGAGGGCGGGTGTGGTCGACACGCCGAGGGCTGTAGCAACGTCGGCGATTGTCGGCGCCTGCAGTGTGCGCCCGTCCTCGAGGACGACGAGGGGCAGGTCGTCGCGGTCGCCGCTATTGGCTTCGAGCAATTGCGCGGCTTCCGCGTCACGCTCGAGGTCGAGCCACCGGAACGGCATCTGATTGCGGGTCAGGAAGTCCTTGACCGCGTGTGACGGCGCCGACCAGCGGTGGCCGACGACGCGCACGCCGTCGTCGGCTTTACGGCGGGCGTGGGCCTTCCAGTCGTCCAGCAGGTCGTCGAGGACGGGGAACAGCTTCTCCTGCGGCGGGTCCCACGGCTTGAGTAGGTAGTAGTCGACGTCGGCGCGGTTGATGGCGCCGATGGCGGCGTCCGTGTCGGCGTAGGCGGTGAGCAGCACGCGGCGCGCTTTCGGATAGAGCTCACGGGCCTGCTCGAGGAACTCGACGCCGGTCATCTCGGGCATGCGGTGGTCGGCGAGTAGCAGGCAAACCTGCTCGTCACGCAGCTTCAGCTGTCTGAGGGTCTCGAGCGCATCTGGCCCTGACTCGGCCCGGCGGATCCGGTAATCCTCGCCGTACTGCTGGCGCAGGTCCCGAGCGAGCGAGCGCGAGACCTCGGGATCGTCGTCGACGGTCAGCAGGATCGGCTGCGGCACGGCCGCCATTCTCGCGTGGGCCCGGAGCTATGCCACCGGGGCATCAGCCCCCGTAACGCTGCCGCGCGTCATGGACGGCGTGTTCGGCTTGGTCCCGCCCTTCCCACCCGACGGTCCCCGTCGACTTGTTCGGCTCGAGGGTCTTGTAGATCTGGAAGAAGTTCTCGATCTCTTGCAGCAGGAACTCGGGCACGTCGGAGAGATCCTCCACGCCGATCCAGCGCGGGTCGGCGATCGGAACGCTGAGCAGCTTGGCGTCCGGACCCGCTTCGTCGCGCATCCAGAACACGCCCAACAGGCGGACTCTGATGTGGCATCCGGGAAACGTGGGCTCGTCGACCATCACGAGGATGTCGAGCGGGTCGCCGTCCTCGGCCAACGTGTGCGGAACGAACCCGTAGTCGGCGGGATAGCGAGTTGCCGTGAACAGGGCGCGGTCGAGCCAGATCTCGCCCGTCTCGTGGTTCATCTCGTACTTGTTGCGCGATCCCCGGGGGATCTCGACGATCGCGTCCAGCTCCACAGGCGCGTTTCTACCCGGCCGCCTCGCGCAGCGGCTCGGGTTTTCCGTCCGGCCGCGCGGCTGCTTCGACGAGCTCAGGGTTCTCACCCCGGTAGTAGCTGATGATGGCGAGCGCGATGGACAGCACGGGCACGGCGAGAATTGCGCCGAGGATGCCGGCGAGGATCGTGCCCGTCGTCAGCGCCAGCAGGATGGCGACAGGGTGCAGGTGCACGGCCCGACCGAGCACGAAGGGCCCCACCAGGTAACCCTCCAGGTTGTGGATGAGGATCGTGGCCCCGATGACGACGAGGGCAGCCACACCGCCGTTGGAGACCAATGCGATCAGCGCGGCCAGGATGCCGGTCACGATGGCGCCAACGAGAGGGATGAACGCGCCCAGGAACGTGAGGAAGGCCAAAGGCAGGGCTAACGGCACGCCGATCACAGCAAGGGTGATGCCCATCACCGTCCCGTTCACGACCCCGTTGATGGCCGTGCCGCGGATGTAGCCCCCGAGGGCCTCCCAGCTGCGGCGTCCGATCTCGCGGACCTCGTCTGACCGCTCCTCGGCGAACAGGCCCACCATCCAGGTGCCGATCTTGTCGCTGTCCTTCACGAAGAAGAAGGTGATGACGATCGTCAGGAGGGCCGTCGTCAGTATCTCGACGAGAAGTCCGACGCCGGTCAGGGCGCCTTGGGCAATCTCACCTTGGCGCTGTGTGACCTGATGCTTGGCCTCGTTGATGTACCTGTCGATGTCGGCTTGCTTCAGGTGGAACGGCGCGTGGGTGAGCCAGCGCTGCACGTCCTTGAACCCTTGGTCGGCCTGCTTGCCGACATCGCCGAATTGGTTGACGACCTTCGGAATGAACCAGAAGCCGATGCCGACGAGAATGGCGAGGGCGACCAGAAACACCGTGAAGGTGGCGAGCGTGGCCGGCCACTTGTGCCTCCGCAGCCAGTGGGCGGGCGGCGCAAGGATGGCGGTCAGGAACAGCGCGAACAGCACCGGCATCACGACGAGGCGCAGGCGCCCGAAGGCGAGAAAGACGATGTAGAGGGCCGCCCCCACGACCAGGAGTCGCCATCCCAGGGCCGCGGCCGTGTTCAGCCAGCGGGGAACCTCGGGCGACGAACGGTCGGCCACGTCGGGCTCACCCTACCCGGGCAACGGATGCAGAACGCGGGACCGATGCGTGGTTGCGCGCTAAGAACGAGGCATGCCGCTCGTGCACCGTGTCCTGCCGCCGAAGCCCATCGAGTCCCTCGAGGAGTACGTCAAAGCCCGGGGCGGCCGTGGGATCGAAGCTGCCCGCCACGAGGACGCAGAGATGCTGATCGGCGAGGTCGAGGCGTCCGGATTGCGGGGCCGGGGGGGTGCCGGGTTCCCGACCGGCCGTAAGTGGCGAACGGTGCGCGAGAACGCGTCCGACGTGCTGGCCACCACTGTGGTCGTGAACGGAGCCGAGGGCGAGCCGGGAACGTTCAAGGACCGCACGATCATGCGCCTCGACCCCTACGCGGTCGTGGAAGGCGCGGTGATCGCAGCCAGGGCTGTCGGCGCGCGCCAGGTGATCTTCGGGTTGAAGCGGACGTTCGTACCGGAGATCTCGCGCATGCGGGCCGCCATCGTCGAGATGAAGCGCGAGGGCTGGACCGAGGGCATCGACCTCGTGGTCTTCGAAGGTCCCGGCGAGTACCTCTACGGCGAGGAGACGGCGCTCCTCGAGACCATCGACGGCCGCTACCCCTTCCCCCGCATCGCCCCGCCTTTCCGGCGCGGCGTCGTCGAGGTCGTCGAACACGCCGACGACGTCGATACCGGAAGCGGACTCTCCGCTCACGTCGACATGGCGGTGCCGGGTGGCGAGACAGGAGCGCCGCCGACGCTCGTCGACAACGTGGAGACGATCGCCAACGTGCCGCGCATCATCAGCCGGGGCGCCGACTGGTTCCGCACGGAGGGCACGGCTGAGTCCCCGGGAACCCTTGTGTGCACGATCACCGGGAGCACGCGCCGGGCCGGCGTGGGTGAGGTCCTCCTGGGAACGCCGCTCCGCGAGGTGATCGAGATGATCGGCGGCGGTCCCCGTCGGGGTCACACGATCAAGGCGGTGATGCCGGGCGTGTCGAGCGCCCTCATACCGGGCGACCTGCTCGACACGCCCGCCAGCTACGAGGCGATGGCCAAGATCGGAACCGGGCTCGGCTCCGGAAGCTTCATCGTGTTCGATGACTCCGACGACCTGGCCGCGGTGGCGGCGGGGGTGGCGCGCTTCCTGTCCGTGGAGTCCTGCGGCCAGTGCACGCCGTGCAAACGCGACGGGCTCACGCTCGCCAGTCTCCTCGGCCGCATCAGCCAGTCGGAAGGCACCGAGCGCAACTTGGACGAAGTACGGAGCCTGCTCGACACCGTCGGCGAGGGCGCCCGCTGCAATCTCGGCCTGCAGTACCAGGTAGTCCTGCAGAGCATCGTCACCGGGTTCGGCGACGAGCTGCAGGCCCACGTCAGCGGCGCGGCCGCGCCGGCTGAGCCCGCCCTCATCACCGAGCTGGTCGCGCTCGAAGGCGACGAAGCCGTGTTCAACGAGCGCCATCTCGACAAGCAGCCGGACTGGACGTTCAACGCCGAGGACTCCGGCAAGTGGCCGGCCGAGCGCCTCGACGAGCACAGGGCGCCCCAACGCCTGGAAGACTGAGGGGCGTGGAGGACAAGAAGACAGAGAAGCTGCCGAAAAAGGTCTACAAGGCGGAGCTGGAACGCCTGCAGATCGAGCTGGTGAAGCTGCAGCAATGGGTGCGCGACGAGAAGGAGCGCATCGCCGTGGTCTTCGAGGGCCGCGACGCCGCGGGCAAGGGTGGCGTGATCAAGCGCATCCGCGAGCACCTCAGCCCGCGCACTTGCCGCGTCGCGGCCCTGCCTGCCCCCGACGAGAAGGAGCAGACGCAGTGGTACTTCCAGCGCTACATCGCCAACCTTCCGTCCGGTGGCGAGATCGTGCTGTTCGACCGGAGTTGGTACAACCGGGCCGGCGTCGAGCACGTAATGGGCTTCTGCACGGATGAGGAGTACCAGCTCTTCCTTCGCCAGTGCCCCAGCTTCGAGCGGATGCTGATCGAGGACGGCATCCACCTCGTCAAGTACTGGTTCTCGGTCAGCGACGACGAGCAGGAACGCCGCTTTCAAGCCCGGCTGGACACGCCGCTCAAGCGGTGGAAGATCAGCGACATCGACATCGAGTCGCGGCAGAAGTGGGTGGACTACTCCAAGGCCAAGGACGAGATGTTCGCCCACTGCGACGTGCCTGACTCGCCGTGGTATCAGGTCGAGGCCGATGACAAGAAGAAGGCGCGCATCAATTGCATCGCCCACTTCCTCTCGGTCGTTCCCTACAAGGACCGGGAGCTGCCGAAGCTCGACCTCCCCAAGCGGCGCCCACCCGCCGGCGACTATGACCGTCCGCCCCGCAGCCGGAGCACCTGGGTCCCCGACCACGCATCCACTCTGATCGACTCCTGACTACGACTCTGCGGCCTCGGCGACCGCCACCCAGAACGGCTCGGGCCCGTCGTCGGGGCCGAGCATCGTCCGCTGGGTCAGGAGCACGCTGACTGCATCCCGCGAGGGGTCGACGTACGCGCACGTGCCGGTCCCGCCCGTCCATCCCCAACGCCCGGGCGCGGTTCCCGGCTTGGCGCCCGTGAGGTCGACGCCGGTTCCGAACCCCCACGACGTGTCGTCGTCGACGAAGGGTGCCGCGCCTCGACGTTGCGCAGGCGTCAGCTGATCCGACGTCATGAGGCGCAGCGACTCGGCGGTGAGCACCGGCGCGCCGCCGTCGGCCATTGCCGTGTAGAAGCGGAAGACGTCGGCCGCGGTCGACACCAGCCCCCCGCTGAGCTGTTCGAACGGCGGCGGGGAGGCGAACGCACCGTCGGCCGGGTCCAGCAGCGCGAGGCCGTCCGGGCTGGGCGTGTACAGCACGGCCAGGCGCGTCGGGTCGGTAGCGACGAACGCGGTCTCGCTCATGCCGAGTGGACCGGTGACGCGCTCGTCGAGGAGATCAGTGAGTGACTTTCCAGTTGCCCGCATCAGGAGCACACCGAGGACATTGAAGCCGGTTTCGTAGAGGAACCCGCCGCCCGGCTGGAAGGCAAGCGGCAGGTCCGTGACCGCAGCCACGAACTCATCAGCGGACATCGGCGTGTGCATGGCGCTCGGAAAGACCTGGCGTTCGATCATCGCCCGTTGCAGCGGCGAGTCCTCGAGCACGACCCCCCAACCGGACGTCATCGTGAGGAGGTGGCGCACTGTGATCGGGCGCTCGAGATCGGTTGTTTCGTCGAGGGCCGCGTCCGGACGCACCAGCACGCGCCCCTTGGCAGCCTCCGGCAGCCAGGTGTCGATGGGATCGTCGAGCGCGAGCACGCCGTCCTGCACAAGGCTCAGGGTGAGCGCGGCGCCCATCGGCTTGGTGAGGGACGCGATCCGGAAGAGCGTGTCGTCGGTCATCGGCGCGCTGTCAGGCTCGAGCGCTCGTCGCCCTCCCGCATGCATCTCGGTGTCGCCGCCGATCCGGACGGCGGCCACGTAGCCAGGCATGCGCCCCGCCGCCACCTGGGCGTCGAGCAGCTCCCATATGCCTTGCATCATCGGAATGTAAGACGGGCGCCACCGCCCGAACTCATCGGCCTTGCCCGGGATCAGCCGTCGACGGATTCGCCGAGCGCGGTGTAGCCGTACTGGAGGGCGTCGCTGGCGGCCACCATGGTGAACAGCGAGGCGGCGGCGCGGGTGGCCCTCGGCGCCAGCAGATAGCCGAAGAGGAACCCGGTGCCGACCCATTGGGCCATGCAGAACGGACACGTCACCAGCTCGCCGACGGCGTGCTTGGCGGGCGACTCTTCTCTCGGTTCCTCGTTGACCTCGCCCGCGGAACCCGGACCCTTGAACTTCGTGAACGGGGCGCGGAAGGGTGCTGTGACCGTGTCCTTGGTCAACAGCCTGCTCAGCTTGTGGGTTGCCACCGACAGCAAGGCCAGGTCGGCAGCGGGAATCCGGTGCGGCAACGGCGTCCGCCTCCGCCTGACCAAGAGGCTCAGGCCGGTGACGGCGGCGCCGTAGACGCCGACGAGCACGGCGTGGTCGAGGAGCGGCCGCTCCTCGCCCGGCGCGTAGCCCTGGACGGCGTGCTCGGCGAGATGGAGGGCGCGTTCAGCTGCTGTATCAGTCACGCTTGCCGCCTACCCGTCCACGGCGTTGCTTGAACACTGCGATCAGGCCGCCAGCCAGGACGACGTCGACTTGGCGGGGGGATAGCCGGTGCGAGAGCTCATAGCGCTCGCCCTTGGTGGTGTTCTCGCCAACGAGTGACCTGCTCTCGCTCGCCAGCGCCTCGTGGAGATCGTCGAGGACGAGCACATCGTCTTGCTCAACGCGGTCGTAGTCGGCGGGATCCGAGAACTCGAGCGGCACGATGCCGAAGTTGACGAGGTTCTGCCAATGGATGCGGGCGAAGCTCTTCGCGATCACCGCCCGCAAGCCGAGAAAACGAGGCGCGATCGCTGCATGTTCGCGACTGGACCCCTGGCCGTAGTTCTCGCCGCCGACGACTACGTGGCCGCCCGAGTCGCGCGCGTCCAAGGCGCGCGTGGGAAATGACTCGTCGATCGCGTCGAACACGAACTCGGCCATCTTCGGGATGTTGCTGCGGAACGGAAGCACGCGCTGGCCCGCCGGCATGATCTCGTCGGTCGACACGTTGTCGCCGACCTTCAACAGCACCGGACCTTCGATGCGGTCGGGTAGCGGCTCGAAGTCGGGCAGCGACGCGATGTTCGGACCCTTCACCAGCTCGATGTCCTCGCCCGACTCCGGCGGGGGCACCAGCATCTCGGCGTCGATGATCTGCTCGGCGGGCGGGTCGATGTGCGGAGCCGAGAGACCGAACAGCTCCGGCAACCGCCGAGGATCGGTGATCTCACCCGTGAGCGCCGACGCGGCCGCCGTCTCCGGCGAGCACAGCCAGACCCGGTCGTCTCTCGTCCCCGAACGACCCGGGAAGTTGCGGGGCATGGTTCGCAAGCTGTTCTGCCCGGTCGCGGGCGCTTGCCCCATCCCGATGCACCCCATGCACCCGGCCTGGTGCAAGCGGGCGCCGGCGTGGATGAGCGAGAGCGCGTGCCCGTCGGCCATGAGGTTCTCGAGCGTCTGGCGCGACGTCGGGTTGACGTCGAAAGACACCTGCTCGGGAGCCTGGCGATCTTTGACGATCTCGGCGACGGTCGCGAAGTCACGCAGCCCGGGGTTGGCTGACGACCCGACGACGACTTGGTAGATCGATTCGCCCTCGACCTCACGGACGGGAACCACGTTGCCCGGGCTCGACGGCTTGGCGATCAACGGCTCGAGCGTCGAGAGGTCGATCTCCTCGTCGATGTCATAGGTGGCGCCATCGTCGGCCAGCAGTTCGATCCAGTCATTCTCCCGCCCCTCGGATGCGAGGAAGCGGCGGATCTCGCCGTCGGACGGGAACACCGTGGTGGTTGCGCCCAGCTCGGCTCCCATGTTGGCGATCACGTGTCGGTCCATCGCCCGCAGGTGTTCGAGGCCGGGGCCGTAGTACTCGAGGATCCGTCCGCGACCACCTTTGACGTCGTGGCGACGCAGCATCTCCAAGATGACGTCTTTCGCGCTGACCCACTCTGGCAGCTCACCGACCAGGCGCACGCCCCAGACCTCGGGCATGGTGACGTGCAGCGGCTCGCCGGCCATTGCCAGCGCCACCTCGAGGCCACCGACCCCGATGGCGAGCATGCCCAGTGCCCCGGCCGCGCACGTGTGGCTGTCGGAGCCGGCCATGGTGGCCCCGGGACGGCCGAAGCGCTGCATGTGCACGGCGTGGCTGATGCCGTTGCCTGGTCGTGAGAACCACAGCCCGAACCGCTGACACGCACTGTGGAGGAACAGGTGGTCGTCGGCGTTGCGGAAGTCGGCCTGCAGGAGGTTGTGGTCGACGTACTGCACGGACACCTCGGTGCGCACCCGATCGAGGTCCATGGCCTCGAGCTCGAGCATGACGACGGTTCCGGTCGCGTCCTGGGTCAACGTCTGATCGACGCGAAGGCCTATCTCTGTCCCGGGCGTCATCTCGCCGTCGACCAGGTGCTCCTCGATCAACTTCTGCGTCACATTGCGGTTCTGAGTAGCAGCGCGGGGCATGCCATCAGCCTGCCCAGAACGCCGCTGCTAGACAATTGGCGAGATGCCGAGGTGCAGCACCTGCGGGACCATCGCCGCCGACGACGCCCATTTCTGCCCCCGTTGCGGAGCGAGCATGTCGACGCCCGCGCCACAGGGCCCGCCGCCCGGGACGATGCCTTCCGCGACTCCCCCACCGCAATACCCCTATGGCTACGGGCCGGGCCGCCCGGCCACCACGAACGGTTTGGCCGTGGCCTCCCTCGTGCTCGGCATCCTCTGGATGTTCTGGGTCGGCTCGATCCTCGCCGTGATCTTCGGCTACGTCGGCAAAGGTCAGATCGACCGTTCGGGCGGCACGCAGAGCGGCCGAGGGCTCGCGGTCGCCGGCATCGTCCTCGGCTGGGTCGGCGTCGGCTTCCTGCTGCTGACGGTCGTCCTCGCCATCATCGGCACCCTCACCGACTCGGGCAGCTCACAGCAAGGCCTCGCCCTTCTGTAACCCGCGGTCGGACATCATCGTCGGGAAGAGGCGTGGCGAGAGGGCTGGTCAGGCCGATTCGGCGCACCCAGTAGGCGACGCCGCCGCCGGCGACCAACACGTCGCAGACCTCCCATCCGCCGGACCACTCACACGTCGGATGACAACGCACTTCGACCGGGGTGCCGATCTCGACCACCGAGTCGCAGCTTGTACGGCCGGGTTGACGCTCAGGTGACCAAAGACCGACAGCTCGGCGACGCGCCAGCGAAACCTGGAGGCTGCGCCCCTATCTCGGCTTCTCGTAGCGGTAGCCGAGTCCGCGGATGGTGGTGATACGCGTGGGGTGAGACGGGTCCTCCTCGACCTTCGCCCGCAGGCGCTTGATGTGGACATCGAGCGTTTTGGTGTCTCCGACGTAGTGCGGGCCCCACACCCGGTCGATCAGCGTCTCCCGGGTGAGCACCCGGCCGGCGTTGTCCAGCAACAGCTCGAGCACCTCGAACTCCTTGAGCGGCAAGGAGATCTCCTCGCCTCGGACGATCACCTCGTGGCGTTCAGGGTCCAGCCGGACGTCGCCCACTTCCAGCACCTCGCCGCTGGACTGCAGCTCGTCTTCCCGCGGGACACGTCGCAGTACCGCCCGCATACGGGCCACCAGCTCACGCAGGCGGTAAGGCTTGGTGACGTAGTCGTCGGCGCCCACCTCGAGGCCGACGACGGTGTCGATCTCGGATGCCTTGGCTGTGACCATCACGATCGGCACGCGCGACCTGTTGCGCAGTTCCCGGCACACGTCCACGCCGGACATACGGGGCAGCATCACGTCGAGAAGGACGAGGTCGGGGCGGCTGGCATCGAAGACCTCGAGAGCCTCCAACCCGTCACGCGCCACACGCACGCGGAATCCTTCGCGCTTCAGCCCGACGACGAGGGCTTCAACAAACGATTCCTCGTCCTCGACCACAAGAACTGTGGGCTGGTCGCTCACCCTGCCTCCGCGTCGGTCCAACCGGAAACGGCGACCGGCCCGGGACCGGCCGGCAGTCGAAGAACAAACGTCGACCCCTCGCCCTCGCGGGAGGTGACCGAGACCTTGCCGCCGTGGTTGGTCGCCACATGGCGGACGATGGCGAGCCCCAGACCGGTACCGCCCGTCTCCCGGCTGCGGGCCCGGTCGACGCGGTAGAAGCGCTCGAAGATGCGCTCGTAGTCACGGGAGGGGATGCCAATTCCGTAGTCCTGCACGGCCAGCTCTACCCAATCGCCGTTCGTGGCGCAGCGCAAGTGCACCGTGCTGCCCGACTCCGAGTATTTCACCGCGTTGTCGAGAAGGTTGTAGACGGCCGACACGAGCTGGCGTCGATCGCCCGGCACGGTGATGCGGCGCGGGACTTCGGCCACGTCCAGCTCGACGTGGCGGGTCTCGGCCGCGGCCCTGACCTGCTCGACCGCCTGGCCGACGACGAGGTGAACACCGACGGGCTCACGCTCTGGTGACTCCTCAGACTCGAGCCGCGAGAGGTCGAGGAGGTCGTCGATGATGTGTCCGACGCGCACGGCCTCGGCCTGCATCCGGTGGGCAAGGCGCCGGATGACCGCCGCGTCCTCTTCGTCGGCCAGTGTCTCCGCCAGCAGCCCGAGCGCACCGACGGGCGTCTTCAACTCGTGGCTCACGTTGGCCACGAAGTCGCGCCGCACGGCTTCGAGACGCTTGCGGTCGGACACGTCCTCGATGACTGCAACGGCTCCGATCGAGCGCGTCCCATCGGAAAGGGGGACGGCCGTGATCTGCAGATTGCGACGCGGCGGCCCGTATAGATCGACGGTACGAGAGCGCTGCTCGCCGTCGAGGGCAGCCGACTTCAACACCTCGCTGATGGCCTGCTCGGCGAGTGCCTCCGCGTGCCGGGCGCCGGCGAACGACTCAGCCAGCAGGTTGCGGTAGACGATCTGGCCTTCTTCGTCGCAGAGGACGACCCCCTGATGCAACGTGTCGAGGGCTTGGGCAAGACGCTCGGCCGCTCCCGCACTGCGATCGACCCTTATCGCAGCCTCGTCCGCGGCCCGCTCGATGGAAGTGAGCGCGACCTCCAACTGCTCTCCCTCGGTCAGGGCACCGCCGCCGTCGCCCAGGCGGGTGGCGAGCACCGACAGCCGCCGGGCAAGGGCGCGTCGCGAACGCATCGTCCAGACGACTGTCACCACGAAGGCGACGGCGAGGGCGATCGCGGCTGCAGCGATCATGGGCCCTCGGCCATGTAGCGGATGCGCTCTCCGATATTCACGGCGTGATCGCCCAGTCGCTCGTAGAAGCGGGCGATGAGCGCCATCTCCAAGGCGATCGGAACGTCGACATGACCCGCGACGAGTTCAGCGGTGATGCTGCCGTGCAGTTCGTCGAGGTCGTCGTCGCGCTCGTTGAGGCGAGACGCGACATGTGGGTCACGGTCCACATATCCGTCGGCGGCCTCACGCCACATCTGGGTCCCGATGTGACCCATCTCCTCTATCAACCCCCGCATGCGCGGCGTGACGTTGTCGGACACGCCTCGTGTCGCCCGAGAAGCGATGTGCTCGGCGAGATCGCCGCTGCGCTCGAGCTCGGGCACGATGCGGAGCACGGACAAGAGGAAGCGCATGTCCCGGGCCATCGGCGACTGAAGCGCAAACTGGTGTTGCACGAGCCCTTCGACCTCGGTGTACAGCTGGTCGATGACGGCATCGGTCTCGATCATCGACTCTGCTGCCTCGCGGTCGTTGGCCAGAAAGGCATCCGTGGCCTTGCCGACGCCTTCGGCGACGAGTGCGAACAGTTGCACGACCTTCTGGTCGATCTCTTCGAGGTCCCGGTGGAACCCGGCGCGTGTCTCTTCCGGCATGGCGCGCTCCCCTACCCGAAGCGTCCCGTGATGTAGTCCTCCGTGCGGTTGTCGTCGGGTTTGGTGAAGATCTTCGTCGTCGGTCCCGCCTCGACCAGGCGACCCGGCTCACCCGCACCCGCGATGTTGAAGAACGCCGTGGTGTCACTCACACGGGCCGCCTCCTGCATGTTGTGGGTGACGATGACGATCGTGTAGCTCTCCTTGAGCTCACCGATGAGGTCCTCGATCCGGAGCGTCGAGATGGGGTCGAGAGCGGAGCACGGCTCGTCCATCAGCAAGACTTCAGGCTCCACGGCGATGGCTCGGGCGATGCACAGGCGTTGCTGCTGACCGCCCGAGAGACTAGCCCCCGCCTTGTTCAACCGGTGAGAGACCTCGTCCCAAAGGCCCGCCTGGCGCAGTGAGCGCTCGACGACGTCGTCGAGCTCACTCTTCTTGCGGACACCGTTGAGCTTGAGGCCGGCCGCGACGTTGTCGCGCACCGACATCGTCGGGAAGGGATTCGGGCGCTGGAAGACCATCCCGATCGAGCGTCGGACCGCCACAGGGTCGACGCCGTCGGCGTAGATGTCTTCACCATCAAGGAGCACCTGTCCGGACACGCGGGCCCCAGGCACGACTTCGTGCATGCGATTGAGCGAGCGCAGGAAGGTGGATTTCCCGCACCCCGAAGGGCCGATTAGCGCCGTCACCTCCTTCGGCTCGACGGTCATGCTGACCTCGGCAAGCGCGTGAAACGACCCGAACCAGGCGTTCAGACCTTCGACGTCTATGCGCTTCGCCATATGGGACTCCTGGTCAGACAAGCCGGTTGCGGCGGGTGAGAAGACGGGCGAGAACGGTGAGAAGCAGCACGATCGTGATGAGTGTGAGTGCGCCTGCCCATGCTCGAGCGACGGCGACCCCGAAGGCGGAACCGGCCTGGCTGAACACAAAAAGGGGGAGGCCCGACTGCGGCCCGCTGAACGCATTGGTTCGGATGGCATCAAAACCGAAGGCAGTCAGAAGGAGGGGCGCCGTCTCGCCTGTGACGCGAGCGACCGCCAGGATGATTCCGGTGGTCAGACCCGCCGACGCGGCCGGCAGCACGACCGACACGATCGTGCGCCAGCGAGGCACGCCTAACGCGTAGCTCGCTTCACGCAGCTCGTTGGGCACGAGCTTCAGCATTTCTTCCGACGCCCGCACCACGATCGGCATCATGAGGATTGAGAGAGCCATCCCTGCGGCGAAGCCTGAGAACCCCTTGTGGAGGGCGAGCACCCAGAACGCGAAAATGAACAGGCCGGCGACGATCGATGGCAGTCCGGTCATCACGTCCACGAAGAAGCGGATCCAGTAGGCCAAGCGGCCCCGGCCGTACTCGACGATGTAGATGGCGGCCAAGAGGCCCACGGGGATCGAGATGATGCTTGCGATCAGCACCTGTTCGACGGTGCCGAGGATGGCGTGATAGGCGCCGCCCCCGCTGTCTAGCGGACCGACGCCGTTCATCGAATGGGTGAAAAAACCCGGGGAGATGGCTTGCAGCCCGCGCTGGAGCGTGTAGTAGAGAACGGCCACCAGGGGCACCAGGGCCAGGAACAGCGCGCTTATGAGCAGTGTCAGTGCCAAGCGATTTTTGGCCGACCGCGCACCCTCCACCCTGTAGGACACGGCGGTCTGCACCGCCAGGTAGAGGACGTAGGCGACGAGTACGAAGTCGAGGACACCCTGCAACTGCGTCAACGTGAAGAGCAACGCCGTCACGCCGATCGCCACGGCGCCGATCATCCCCAGCTCGGCGCGGTTCAGGGCTCGACGCTTCAGAGCCACCGGCACGGCGAGGACGCCCATCACACTTTGCCCGCCGCAATTCGCGTCGAGCGATAGACGACGGCCCGAGCGGCGATGTTGACGGCGAGGGTGATGGCGAACAGCACGAGGCCTGAAGCGATCAGTGCCTCTCGCCCGACGCTTCCCGCCTCGCCAAACTTGGTGGCGATGTTGGCCGCGATGGTGTTCCCGCCAGGCTCGAAGATGTGGAAGCTGATGTTGAACGAGGCGGCGAGGACCAGCGCGACAGCGATGGTTTCGCCCAAGGCGCGCCCGAGGCCGAGCATGATCGCGCCCACCACACCGCTCCGGCTGGGCGGCAGGACCGACAAGCGGATCATCTCCCAGCGCGTGGCCCCGAGCGCGAGGGCCGCCTCTCGGTTCGCCTGCGGCACCTGGCGGAACACCTCTCGGCTGATGGCGGCAATGATCGGCAGGATCATGATCGCCAATACGCACGACGCGGCGAACACTGATCGACCGAACGTGCTGTTGGTGCTTCTGAACAACGGAATGAAGCCGAAGTGCTGGTCTAGCCAGCGCTGCATCGGTATCAGCCGGGGGACGAGGAAGTACACGCCCCACAGTCCGTAGACGACGCTGGGCACCGCAGCCAGCACGTCCACGAGGTACCCACCGATTGTCCCGAGCCGCCGCGGCGCCAGCTCGGTCAGCGCTAAGGCGGCGCCGACAGCGACAGGGACGACGAGCACCAGGGCGATGACGCTGGAGAGCACGGTGCCGAAAGCCAACGCGGCAACGCCGAACCTCGCAGGCGAGGCGTCGGGAAACCACGTCTTCTCAGTGAAGAAGCTGAAGCCGGCGGTACGCAGTGCCGGGATCGCTTTCAACACGAGGAAGATGGCTATGGCAAGGATGATCGCCAGGATCAGCAGACCAGATCCGAGTGTCAGTCCTCGAAAGACGCGATCACCGCGGCGGATGTCGCGCGTCTGGCGAGAAGCCAAAGGCTCGGAGGTCGGCGGTGCGGCGACTGCCATGTTTGCCCGGTGCAGCTACCGAGGCTTCGACACGCCTACGCCTGGATGGCGTCGACGGCCGCCTTGACCTTGGTTTGCAGATCGGTAGGCAGGGGCGCGTAGTACAAGGAGGCTGCCGACGCCTGGCCGGCGCCGACCGCGTACGACAAGTAGTCCTTCAGCAGCTTGCCCTTGGCCGGATCCTTCTGTATGGAATAGGCGAGCACGAAGGTGAACGTCGAGATGGGGTACGCGTCAGCACCCGTAGGCTTGAAGTTCGGTTTGATCTTGAGGTCCGGCGGGATCGGGGCCTCCGCCAGCGCGTCAGTGACGTTCTTGGCGTCGGGCTGCACGAAGCTGCCCGACAGGTTCTCGATCGACGCCATCGGCAGGCCACTGCCCTTGGCGAAGGAGACCTCGGCATAACCGATCGCACCCGCCGTCTGCTTGACCGCGGCGGTGACGCCGTCGGAACCCTTGGCGCCCTGGCCCGCCGGCCACTTCACGTCCTTGGCCGAGCCCGCCGTCCACACAGTCGGCGCAACTGCGGTCAGGTACCCCGTGAAGGCCGCCGTCGTACCCGAACCGTCGGAACGGTGCACGACCTGGATGCCAGTCGACGGGAGGTTGACACCCGCGTTGTCACTCTTGATGCCCGGGTCGTCCCAGGTCTTGACCTTGCCAGCGAAGATCCCAGCCAGCGTGTTGGCAGACAGCTTCAGATTGCTGACACCTGCGAGGTTGTACTCGATGGCGATGCCACCACCGGACCACGGCACCGTCGTCACCTGTCCGCCCTTCGCCACGGCACCCTGCTCTTCGGTGGGGGTCATGAGGACGTCGCTGGCGCCGAAGTCGATGGTGCCCGCGGTGAACTGCTGGATCCCGGCGCCGGAACCAACGCCTTGGTAGGTCACCGTGGCACCAGAGCACTTGGCCTGGAAGTCCTTGATCCACTGCTGAGCGATGTTCTGTACGAACGTCGAACCCGCACCCGAGATCGTGCCGGGGCTGCAGGCGATCGTGGCCGTCGTATTCCCGGCCTTGCCCGCCGACTTGTTGTTGTCCGAGCCACAGGCGGTGGCCGCGACAAGTGCAACGACCACGACTACGAACGCCGATCGCATTCTCAATCCCTCCAGTTGAGCTTGGTGCGACCGTAAGGAATCGACTTGGCGACGCGATGACCGTCGGGTGAACGGACGGTGAACGGGCACCGGAATCTGGGGGTCCCGCGGGGGCCCAACGATATGGTGACCCGCTGTCGGCCGAGACCGGTTCGACCCATTTGTCAATGGCTACGGCCGGCCTCGTTCTCCTCGTTGCGGTTGCGTTGGTGTTCGATTTCACCAACGGCTTCCACGACGCCGCCAATGCCATCGCGGTGTCGATCGCGACGCACGCGCTGCGCCCCGCGGTTGCCCTCGGCATGGCCGCAGGACTGAACGTCGTCGGAGCGCTCATCTCCACAAAGGTCGCGGCGACCGTCGGCAGCGGAATCATCGCAGTCGAACCCGGCACACACGGCCTCGTGGTCGTCTTCTCCGCGCTCCTCGGTGCCATCGCGTGGAACCTTCTCACGTGGCGGCTCGGGCTCCCCTCGTCGTCCACGCACGCCCTGATCGGTGGCCTGGTGGGTGCCGCCCTAGCCGCGGCTCAGACCGTGAAATGGGAGGGTTTGTGGGACAAGGTCGTCATCCCGATGGCCGTCTCCCCTGTCATTGGGCTCGCCCTCGGTTACATCCTGATGCTCGGCATTCTTTGGGCGTTCCGGCACCGCAGACCGACGACGGTCAACCACCGATTCAAGCTCGGCCAGTACGGCTCGACGGCGGCGATGGCCTACAGCCACGGCACCCAGGACGCCCAGAAGACCATGGGCGTGATCACCCTCGCCCTCGTAGCGACCGGCCACCTTTCCAGCTTCAGCGTTCCCCTATGGGTGATCCTCATGGCCGCAACCGCGATGGGGGCCGGCACGTTGGCCGGGGGGTGGCGGATCATCCGTACGCTCGGCAGCCGAATCACGACGCTCGACCCGCCGCGGGGCTTCGCAGCCCAGACTGCGTCCTCGACGGTGCTCTTGTTCTCCGCGTATGTGTACGCCATGCCGGTTTCGTCGACCCACGTGATGACGGCTTCGGTCATGGGCGTCGGTGCAACACGCCGTCTGTCGGCCGTGCGCTGGGGTGTCGCCCAAGACGTCGTCCTGGCATGGGTGCTGACGATCCCGGGCGCCGGGATTTCGGCATGGGTGGTGTACCACCTCGCCCACGCCCTCGTCGGGGCGTAGGGCCGACTTACGAGTTCTTCACCAGGATCGACTCGACGACGTCGGAGACATCTTCAATGGTGTTCATCGAGTTCTCCAGCGACTGAACAATGTCTTTCCACTTCAGCACTTCGAGCGCTTCGAACTCACCGGAAAACAGACGAGCAATCGTCCGGCGATACACCGCATCCCCTTGGCGTTCGAGACTCTCGATGCGCTGCAGTCGATATCGAGCACCATCCGCCGTCCGAAGGCAACTGACGAGAGCGACCAACTCGTCAGCCATTGTGACAAGGACGTCGGCCAACTCGCCGACTTCGGGCAACGCTTGGTTGGCGCGTACCAGATGGATGAGCTCGGCAGCGGAGAACATGTCGTCGACGACGTCGTCCAGTTTCTCGGCGAGGGCATGGATGTCTTCACGGTCGTACGGCGTGACGAAGCTCGAATCCAGCTGTCTAAGGATCTCAGCTGTCGTCTGGTCGCCCCTGCGCTCGAGCCCTTTGATCGATTCGTACATGGCGCCGGATTCGTCAGAGGACACAATCAGCTTGTGAAGGGCTTCCGCACAGTCCCGTGCGTTTGTGGCGGCCGCTTGAAACAAGTCGAAAAAGCCTTCGTTCGTCGGCACGAGCCGGATCTTGCCGAGCCGCGACCACACGCCGCGCACTCCGCTCTTCCGCTTCGCGGTCGGAGCCTTCACCCGGCGGCGCTTGGTCTTCACGCCGCCCAAACGCCGTGGAGCGGCCATTGACTCGACCCGTCGAGAAAGGTTGACCGCATGGTCGCCGATCCGCTCATAGAACCGGGCGATGAGTGCGAGCTCAACGGCGACACTCGGATCGTCGCCTTCAGCGCCCTCCTGCGCGAGCGCCACTGAAAGGTCGTCGATCTCATTGTCGGCGTCGGAGAGCTCAAAGCTGAGATCTCGTGAGCGTTCGGCGTACGCAGTGCTCGCCAACTGCCACATCCGCACGGCGACGTCACTCATCGACTGGATGAGTCCTCGACTCTTGGGCGTGATGACACCGCCGAGACCTCGGAGCGTGCGCTGGGCAATGTGTTCCGCGAGGTCTGCGCTCCGCTCGAGCTCGGGAATGATCTGAGCGAGCGCGAGCAGATCTTCGAGTTCGTCACTCTCGAGCGTCTCGATGGCAACGCGGTCACGGACGAGGGCGGCCAGTTGCTCAGCTCGCTCGTCGACCATCCGGTCCTCGGCGATAACCCGATTGGCCAGGTCGATGTCCTGGTCAAGGAGCGCCGTCGTGGCCCAGCCGAGGCTCTCGGACACCAGGGCGAAGAGCCGAACAATCGCATCATCGATGCGATTGCGAAACTCGTCGCGGCTCTCAACAGCCATGCTCATCCCTGAGCACGCTATCGCCGCGAATCGCTCGATCGAGACGACATTTTCGAGGTCGGGCCGCCCGAGCTAACCACGCGGTCCGACGACCTCGACCCGGCGCTCGAAGATCCGCTCAAACAGACGCCGCTGGCGGCGGGCGCCCCAAAGCTCGAGATCGATGTCTCCCGACGCATGCACATCGACCCGCACACGCTCAGCGCCTATCTCGACGTCGATGCCCTCGACCGCCCCCTGATGACCGCGGTCGAGCCCGTCGGCCAACCGCAGCAGGGCAGCCAGCGTCGTTACCCGCTCCTGGCGTTCCGGAGGCAGCGACCGGAACGGCTCGTGAGACTGTTTGGGCTCGGCGTTGCGGTGGTAGCGGGCGAGCGCGGCCAGCGCGAGCACTTCCTCGGGGTCGAAGCCGCGCAGCTGTCCATGCTCGATGAGGTAGGCGGTGTGCTTGTGATGGCTCGACGTGGACAGGTGCTCACCGATGTCGTGCAACAGGCCCGCGTACTCGAGCAGCTCCCGGTCGACCTCGTTGAGACGGTGCACCGGAAGCGTGCGGTCGAACAAATCACCGGCCAGTTGCGCGACTTGGGTGCCGTGCGCCTCGTCCCACCCGCACCGGCGGGCGAGTGAGATGACGGAGGCGCGCCGGAGGGCACGAGGATCGCCCGTCCAGTCTGCTGGGTCGTGGTGCCCGATGGCCTCGAGGACGATGCCCTCGCGGAGCGCCCACTCGCTGACGGTGAACTCGTCGAAGCCGAACAGCTCCATCGCCGTCGCCAGCACCATCGAGCCGGCAGGTATGAGGTCGACCCTCCGGGCGTCGAGGCCGTTGATCCGTAGACGCTCTTGTGCGTTGCAGGCCAGGATCTGCTCGTGCACGGCAAGGAAGTCCTGCCTGGTGATGCACAGCTGGTTGACAGAGACAGGCGGCCCGCCGTTGCGACCCGCAGCGACCATGCGCGCGAGATCGCAGAAGGTGCCGCTGGAACCGACCGCCATCTTCGGCCCGAGGTCTGCCGCTACATCCGCGACCGGCGCGAGTAAGGCGGTGAGGCGGTCGCGGAGGCGGCGCTGATCGTGCTCGGACAGCGGGTCGCTCTCGACGAGCTCAGCGGTGAGACGGGCTACTCCAAGCTTGAGGCTGGTGGACCACAACAAGCCGGCCCGGTCACCGACCATGATCTCGAGGCTGCCCCCACCTAGATCGAAGCAGAGAGCGGGCGCGGGGTCGAGCATCACGCTGGCGCGCACGGCCCCGAAGATGAGTCGGGCCTCGTCGCGGCCGCTGATCACCCGGGGCCGGATGCCCGTCTCCTGGAGGATGCGGTCCACGAGCTCGCTGCCGTTGTCCGCTTCTCGGATCGCACTCGTGGCGCAGGCGACGACCTCGTCGCACCCGATCCCGTCAGCCATAGCCCCGAACCGTCGGACGCAAGCCACAGCGTCGTCGATCAGGCGGTCGCCGATGCGGCCATCACGACCGACAGCGTCGCCCAGCCGCAGCATCTCCTTCTCTCGGACGAGCGGCACGAACGTCCCGTCGGGATGAGCCTCGACCGCCAGGAGGTGGAAAGAGTTCGTACCCAGGTCGATGGCCGCTATCCGCACCGCTCGATGACACTACGGGGCCGCCCAAGCAGCCTCAGGGACTGCGCAGGAGCGGAGGGGCGAATGAGTGCGAGAGTGGCCGGCGTGGACGGCGAAGTCGAGGCGTGGATCCGGACGCATGTGTCGCCCGCCGGCCCGATCGAAGTCGTCCATGCGCGGCCGTGGGCATCCGTGAGCAGGGTCCCGCTCGCGGACGGCGTCGCCTGGTTCAAGGAGTGCGCTCCGGTGCAGGCGTTCGAGCCGGCCCTGACCGCCGCGCTCTCTCACCGGTGGCCTGCTCTCGTGACCGAGGTGCTCGCCCACGACGTCGGCCGCTCGTGGCTCCTGCTGGCTGACGCGGGCACCCCGGTGGCGTCGCTCGGAAACCCACCGGACGTATGGATGACGGTCCTTCCGCAGTACGCGGAGCTGCAGCAGAGTGAAGTGTCGCACGTGGACGAACACCTCTCGGCAGGCGTGCCCGATCTGCGGGTTGCCATGCTGCCGGCGCGCTACGACGAGCTGCTCGCCGGCGACTTGCCGCTCGCGCCGGACGAGGTCGGTCGCCTGCGGGCATTCGCGCCCCGCTTCGCGGAGCTGTGCGCGCAGTTGGCCGCTGCCGGCATCCCGCCGTCGGTGCAGCACGACGACCTGCACATGAACAACCTGTATGTGGACGGAGATGCGCTGCGCATCATCGATTGGGGCGACGCATCGATCGCCCATCCGTTCGCCTCACTGGTGATCACGTTCCGGTTCCTCGAGCAGGTCGGTGGGGTGCCGCCGGGTGATCCGTGGTTCATCCGTCTGCGCGACGCCTACCTGGAGCCGTGGGGACCCGGACATGAGGACGCCTTCGATCTGGCGTTCGTGGTGGGCTCCTTCGCCCGCGCCTTCGCCGTGACCAGGACCCGTGTTTGCGTGCCTGCGGACGCCCTCCCCGCGTACGACCAGGACTTTCTCGACGTCCTCCGCCGGGCACTCAAGCTTGTCTGAGCTGGGCTTTCGGCGCGGAAATTCTGTGAGATTGCTCAAGGTTGCCACGGCACCAGGTGTTGCTCGGTCACATGGCCGATGGAACGACAGGCAGCAGATCGTCACACTGAAGTACCGATCAGACCGAAATGGCCGCTGCGAGGAGGACCGGTCTTGAGCAAGCTTCGGGTGCTCATCGTCGACGACGAAGACGACATGCGGGCACTGCTGCGCGAGATGATCCAGATCGCCAACGAGGGACTGTCGGTCGCCGGTGAAGCCGTGGACGGCGACGAGGCCCTGCGGCGCTGGCGGGAGGACCGGCCCGACGTCGTCCTGCTCGATCAGCGCATGCCGGGACTGAGCGGTCTGGAGACGGCCGAGCGCATGTTGCAGGAGAGCCCGAACCAGGCCGTCGTGCTGTTCACCGCGTACCTGGACCCCGAGATCCAGCGAGCAGCCGAGACCGTCGGCGTCCGGGCGTGCGTGTCCAAGGTCGACGCCCGCAAGGTCATCGCCCGGCTGCGGGAGTGCGCCGCCGCGTAGTGCCGGCTAACGCAGCCTCGACAACACCTCGGGGTTGACGACATTGGTCGGCGCGTTCGCGGCGAACGCGTTGATCTGATCGAAGACGTCGGCGAACTGGACTTCCCACTCGTCGCGGGTGACGTATCCGATGTGCGGCGTACACACGACGTTCTCCATGTTCAACAACGGCTCATCCACGTCGAGGACGGGCTCCTGCTCGTAGACGTCGACCGCGGCGAAACCCGGCCGCCCCGCTCGCAGGGCCGCCACCAGCGCGCCGGGCGCGATCAAGCCGGCGCGGCTCGTGTTGACCAGCAACGAGGACGGCTTCATCCTCGCCAGGTCTTCCGCGGCGACGATCCCTCGGGTGGCGTCGAGCAGTCGCAGATGCAGTGACAGCACGTCGCACTCCTCGAAGAACGACGCCTTCGACGAGGCAAGGCGAACCCCGTCGGCCTCGGCGCGCGACAGGGAGCCCTCGCTCCCCCAGGCCACCACGTTCATCCCGAAGGCCGTGCCGTATCCGGCGACGACCTTGCCGATGCGGCCGTACCCGAAGATGCCCAGCGTCTTGCGCCGCAGAGTGCGGCCCATCGCCGTCTGCCACCGGCCGTCCTTCATGGACGCCACCTGCTGGGGGATCAAACGCATCGCCGCCAAGACGAGACCCCACGTCAGCTCGGCTGCCGCGTACGACGGCGTGCCTGCGTGCATGTCCGATGACACGACGACCCCCAGTCGCGTGCAGGCGTCGACGTCGATGTGCGGGTAGACGCTGCGCTGGCTGATCAGCCGAAGGTTGGGCAGGCGCTCCAACAACGGCGCCCCGATCCTGGTGCGTTCCCTGATGAGCACCAGGGCCTCGGTGTCCACCAGCCGCACCGCAAGCTCGTCGACGGCCTGCACGTGGTCTGTCCAGACCGTGATGTCGTGCCCGTCGAGCCTCGAGAAGCACTCGAGCGTCCGAAGCGTGTCGAAGTAGTCGTCGAGGATGGCAACCCGCACAGGATGAGACGGCTGGCTAGTTCGGCTCGGGCGGCGGGACGTACGTGGCCTTGACCACGCGCCCGTTCTTGTCCTGCTCCAACTCCCAGAACGAGCCCTTGGGGTAGCGCTTCTCGCGCTTCTTCAGCTTCACGCCATCTTCGACGACAGCATCGAGCACGATCGGGACGATGTCGCCGTGTGTGCACCACACCTCCGTCGTCCCAGCGGCGAGACGCAGACGGCCGACCACTTCTTTGCCGGGAGCGCCTTCGGTCAGCTCCAAGTATTGCTCGACGTCGAGCTTGAGCTTCTCCGCCAACGGCTCGACGGTCTGCACGCACCGGACGTACGGACTCGAATAGATGTGCTCGATCGGGTAACCGGCGAGCATGTCGACCAGTCCCTCGGCCTGGTGGCGGCCCCGCTTGGACAGCGGACGCTCGATGTCGGGCCCCTTCCAGGACTTCCGGTTCCCGGCCCGGCCGTGGCGCACCAAGAGGACGGTCATTGGCCCGTTAGCTTCGCGCGGCGAAGGCCTCCAGGACGTCCCGATCCCGCGCGTAGGAGAGGGCCTCGGCGGCGGCGTCAACGGGGAGCCACCGCACCTCGTCGACCTCCCGGTTGGGCTCGAACTCCCCGCCCCTGACATCCATCACCCAGTACCGCACGTGCTTCGGGCGGCCGAAGCGGTCGTGGTAGTCGGTGGACGGCAGCTCGTCCAGGAGCGCCACCTGGAAGCCGGTCTCCTCTTCGACTTCGCGTAGCGCGGCATCCTCCCACGACTCGCCGCCATCGAGCTTGCCCTTGGGCAGGCTCCAGTCGTCGTACTTCGGCCGGTGCACGAGCAGGACCTCGAGGTCCCCGTCCTCGTTGCGCCGCCATACGACACCGCCGGCGGCGCGAATGACGTCGCTCAGCCGAACCACCCGCGCAGACTCTTCTTGGACGCCTTCTTCCACGACTTCGTCCACTCCTGCTCGAGGCGGGCCGCGTCGAGCATCTGCAGCGAGATCAGCTCGCCGGCCGCCAACACCTGGGCCGGGTCGACGACGGTACTGGTCTCGCGCAGCCAGGCGTCGGCGACATAGGCGTCGTGGTGATCGCCGAGCACGCTCTGCAGATCGGCGACAGCCGACGCGAACTTCGACGCCTCCTTGCCCACCGCAGGCGCCACCGCTTCGGACGCGTACCGGCAGCGCTTCGCCCGGATGCGCACCTGATGCAGCTCGTCGGGACGGGGCGGATCGCTGAGCTGCTCCACCGAGCGCTGGAGGTGCTTCCACGTCGGGGCCACCAAACCCGGAAGCACATCACGCGCCGGCAAGGCCCAGTCGCCGACGAGAGGCGGCACCTGGGCGAAGGCGACGAGGCGCTCGATGAGGTCGACGTACCGGTCCGACTTGAAGCCCTCCCGTACCCGGACCCGGGCGCGGTCGCGCTCGGCAGCCAGACGCCGCAAGAGCCCGGCCACGGCGACTGCGTCCCGCTGGGGCAGGTTGTCGGCGTCCTTGCGCAATCGTTCGAGTAGGACGTCGGCGTCGCGGGCCGCGCCGAGGAGGTCCGCGACCCACTTCAGCTCCTCGCGCAGCGGCACGGCCCGCTCCTGATCGAGAAGCGTTCGGAAGGTGCGGAGATCGGAACGCAGCCGTCGGGTCGCGACACGGGCCTGGTGCACGTCTTCGGGGTCGTCGCCGACGCGAACGCCGGGGTCGTGGCGCAGCAGACGCGTGACCCCTGCGGCCAAGGCGGCACGCACCGCGTCACCGGCCTGCGAACCCGGGTGCAACCCCACGGGTGGCACCTCGGGAGAGCCGGCCGCGCGCGGGCCAAGTGCGTGGACGAGCTTGGGTCCGACGTCGTCGCGCTGGGCGCCCGCGGCGAGCAGCCGGTCGGCGACCGCAGTCATGGCGTCAGTGCCGCGCTCGTCGGTGGCCTCCACCTCCAGCTGGCGGAAGCGGCCAGTGATCGTGCGCCCGTCGTAGACCACGACGCGATCGTCGACCACCTCGACCTCGGCGACGCCCTCGGCACCCTGCAGCTGCACGCCGGTACGCGTCGTGCGCAGCCGCGCGACCTCGCCCAGCAGATCGCGCCGCAGGTAGGCCCGCAACAGATCCAGCAACTCCGGCGGGACCTGGCCCGGTGCGCCCTCGAACTGAAGCTCGCGGCGGACAAGCGCGGGACCGCCGTCGCCGTCGGGGAGCTTGACCGTCCAGCCCGTGTTGTCACCCGTGCGGTATCGAACGGTCAGCCCCCAGCGCGCAAGCCGGAGATCGGGCGTGTCGTAGTAGGTGGCGGTGAGCGAGCGCCGAGGAAGAGGTGAGATCGTCAGGCCGTTGACGCAAGCGTCCAGCCGCGGGAACCGGAAGCCGTCGGGAGCGGCGAGCTTGACCTCCCGCTCGATGTGAGCTTTCACACGTCCGCGGGGACGTCGCGCCGGCGCCGGGTGCGCTCGAGGGCGAGTTCCTGCAGGCGACGGTGGGTGTTCACGCCCTCGACCGTGGCCACCTTGGTCCACGCGCCGTCCGCGCCGAGCGCCCACGCCAGTGTGTCGTCCTCGCGGTTGATGTCGAGGATCCCCTGGAGGCGGTCGATGAGCTCCTCGTCGGTGACCGGCGCAAGGGCCTCGACGCGGCGGTCGAGGTTGCGGGGCATGAGGTCAGCGGAGCCGATGTAGTACTTGCGGTTGCGCCGCTTGCCGAAGCCATAGATGCGCGAGTGCTCGAGGTAGCGGCCGACGATCGAGCGCACGGTGATGTTCTCGGACAGGCCGGGAACGCCGGGTCGCAGGCAGCACACGCTGCGCACGATGAGGTCGATCTCGGCGCCCGCCTGGGACGCCGCGTAGAGGGCGTCGATCACCTCTTGGTCGACGAGGTTGTTCATCTTCATCACGATGCGGCCGTCGGCCGATGTTTGCTCGCTGATCAAGCGCAGGATCTCGTCGCGCAGCTTGAGGGGCGCGACGAGCAGCTTGGCGTAGTCGACCTTGCGGCTGTACCCGGTGAGGTAGTTGAACAGCTCGGTGAGGTCTTCGCCCAGGTCGGGATCGCACGACAGCAGCCCGAGGTCTTCGTAGAGGCGGGCAGTCTTGGAGTTGTAGTTGCCGGTGCCGACGTGGCAGTACCGGCGGACGACACCGTCTTCTTCGCGAACCACGAGCGCGGTCTTGGTGTGGGTCTTGAGGCCGACGAGTCCGTACACGACGTGCACGCCCGCCTGCTCCAGCGCCTTCGCCCACGCGATGTTGGCCTGCTCGTCGAAGCGAGCCTTGAGCTCGACGAGGGCCACCACCTGCTTGCCCTGCTCCGCGGCCTGGATCAGCGCCCGCACGATGGGGCTGTCGCCCGACGTTCGATACAGCGTCTGCTTGATGGCCAGGACGTGGGGGTCGACGGCCGCCTGCTCGATGAAGTCCTCGACCGACGTGGCGAAGCTGTCGTAGGGATGATGCACGAGGATTTCACCCTCGCGTATCACGTCGAAGATCGTGGGGCCGCCATCCTCGTCGACAAGGCTCAGCCGCGCCTGGGTGACCGGGACCCACGGCTCGTCCTTGAGCTCAGGCCGCGGCAGATCGTAGAGCGCCCAAAGGCCGCCGAGGTCGAGCGGACCTTCCACCTTGTAGCAATCTTCGGCCCCGAGGTCGAGCTCCCGCAGGAGCAGCTCGCACACCTCTGTGCTCGTGTCGACGTCGACCTCGAGCCGCACTGCTCGTCCGAACCGCCGGCGACGCAACTCCATCTCCATCGCGACCAGCAGGTCATCGGCCTCGTCCTCTTCAACGCTGAGGTCAGCGTTGCGCGTCACGCGGAAGGCAGCGACGGATTCGACGTCCATCCCCGGGAACAACAGGTGGAGGTGGGCGGCGATGACGTGCTCGAGAGGAACGAAGCGCTCGCCGTCAGGCATGACGATGAACCGGGACAGCAACGGCGGCACCTTCAACCGCGCGAACCGGCGCTCGCTCGAGCGGGGATCGCTCACGATGACGGCCAGGTTCAACGACAGGTTCGAGATGTACGGGAACGGATGCCCAGGGTCGACGGCAAGAGGCGTCAGGACCGGATAGATGCTCTTCTCGAAGACGTCGACCAGATAGGCACGGTCGTCGTCGTCGAGAGTGTCCCACTCCGAGTAGACGATGCCCCGTTCGCGCAGGGCCGGCGCGAGTGACTTCAGGAAGACCTGTTCCTGTCGAGCAACCAGCTTCTCCGTTTGAGAGCGGATCGCCTGCAGCTGGTCGGCCGGACTGTCGCCTTCACCCCGTGGCGCGCCCAATCCGGCCGCCATCTGGTCCCTCAGCCCGGCGACGCGTACCTGGAAGAACTCGTCGAGGTTCTCTGCGAAGATGGCGAGGAACTTGGCTCGCTCGAGCAGAGGCTGGGTCTCGTCTTCGGCGAGCGCGAGGACACGCGCGTTGAAATCCAGCCACGAGAGCTCACGATTCAGGAAGCGGCGGTCTTCGCGCGTGCCGACGGCGCGCAGACGACTGGCTGCATCCTCCGCCTCGACAGCGTCTTCATCGAGGTGCGTAGCCACGCTCTTACCCTACCGTCGGGGTCAGTCCGCTGTACCGGGCGCGGTCATGCCGATTCGGCGGCCATGAGGGCGGCGCCGAGGGCACCCGACTGGTCCCCCAACGCGGCCGGTATGACCCTCGCGGGTGAGCCGTGAGCGAAGATCTGCTCGCGGGCCGACTGCTCGACTCGGCCCACGAACGCGGGCCCCAGCCGGTCGGCCAGACCGCCGCCCACGACCATGAGGTCGAGGTCGAGCAGGGTCACGGCGTCGGCCAAGGCAACGCCCAACGCCGACACCGCCCCGTCGATGAGCTCCAGGGCGCACGCGTCCCGGGCGTCGAGCGCCTCGGCCCAGACCTTCGACGTCATGCGCCCGTCCCCCGCCAGCTCTACGAGCATGTTGGGAGATCCGGCAGCGGCCCGGGCGCGGGCCTCGCGCTCCATCGACGCCCGGCCGGCGTAGGCCTCGAGGTGACCCTTGTGCCCGCAGCCGCACATGCGCCCGTTCTCCCGCACCACGACCGTGTGTCCGATCTCGCCGGCGTAGCCGGTGGGCCCCCGGCGGAGCTCGCCGTCGAGGATGAGACCGCCGCCGACGCCTGTACCGACCCAGACGCCCAGAATGTCCGACGTTCCCCGGCCGGCGCCCCGCTTGTGCTCGGCCAAGGTGCCCACGTTGGCATCGTTGTCGACGAACACGGGCACGCCGCCGAGCGCCTTGCTGACCAGATCGCCGAGCGGGATGTCGGTCTCCTGCCAGCCGGCCAGGTTGGGCGCCTGTTTGACGACGCCCGCCTTGTGGTCGACCGCCCCGGGGGCGCCGACGCCGATGCCTTTGATGCCCCCGGTGCCGCCGAGGTCGTCGATCACGCCGGCGATCGTCTCGACAACGGCGGCCGGACCACCCTCGGTGGGGGTCTTCCGTTTGGCGTCGCCCTTGAGCTTCTCGTTCTGGACGACGACGCCATAGACCTTGGTCCCCCCAAGGTCGATCCCGATCCACGCCATCGGGTCGGGAGGCTAAGGGATCAGGCCGCGGAGGTTGTGTGACGCAGGCGTTCCCGTACGACGCGCTTGGTCAGTACGGGCAAGTAGGTCTCGATGCGTGCGTCCTTCGACAGTTCCCGGTACTCGCCTCGGACCATCCGTTTGATCGCTGCCTCTGACAGCCCGTTGAAGTCGGCGGCCGTTCATCTCAGGTTCATCTTCGGCGATCCAGCTGCCGCGGCCGGGTCCTGGCTATGTCCGCTGGGCGCGCGCCGGCTCCGGTTGGCGCCGTCGGTAATTGAGGACCCGGAAGGTCTCCGCGTAGTCGAAGTCGAACGGTCGGCCCGCGTCTGCGAGCCGCTGCTTCACGAAGGTGCGCACGTCCCACTCTCCCACTTGGCTGACGTGCGCCTCGAGGGCGTCGATCTTCCGGTCGACGGTGTCGGTGATGTCAACCGCCGTGGGTCCACCGGCCGGCCCGAAGATCCACGTCTCCTCGAGCTCGCGCCACGGCTCGAGGCCCTCCTCGAGCAGGAGCTCGGGAAAGATCGCGGCCGTCGTGCCACCGGTCAGCGTCATGTCGAGCGAAGCCTGCGCCACGAAGCGGTGGTCGGGATGGTTGATGAACATGTCGGTGGGCAGCGACTGCGGATCCATCACCACGAGCCGGTTCGGGCGGTGCCGTCGGAACTGGCGGGCGAGATCTTTCAACAGCGCCGGGCCGTAGACGACCTCGCTGTCCATGTAGCCGAGGAACGTCACGTCGGTGATGCCGCAGATCTCGGCCGCTCGACGCGACTCCGCCTCCCGGATCCGGCCGAAGGCCTCGGGATCCTGGCGCGCGTCCTGCACGCCCTTCTGCCCCGACGTGGCGATGACGTACCTGACATCCCACCCCTCGTCGACCCACTTGCACGTCGTGCCCGCGCAGCCGAACTCGATGTCATCGGGGTGGGCGCTGATGACGAGCGCCCTACGCTCCTCCACCCGCCGAGCGTAGGGCGCCCGTATGTATCAGCAGGTGCCGCCCGCGAGCGAGGGCGCACCGAAGCCCTTGTTGCCGGACGCGACGTAGGGCGGCGTGTTGGTTCCGCAGGTAACGAAGCCTTGCAGCGTGTTGTTCACGATGCTTCCGCCGCCGGTGTTGCCTCGCACCGTGAGGTCATTCACGACACGGCTGTTCGCCAGGTCGACGCGCGCCGCGTTCGACTGAATGGTCAGGTTGTTGCCGAACGTGACGCCGCCGAAGCTGCAGGTCGCGCCACCGAGATCCCACGGTGCTGCGCTCGTGCTGCCGGTGATCGAGGCGTCACCACCGACGCGCGACCCGTTGCAGATGTAGTTCTTCGAGAACCCTGTTGGCACCGAGGACGTCCCATTGATCGTGACGTTCCCACGGATGATCGAGCCTTGGGTGCACGACGTGCCTGCGCAGCTCGATGGCAGGGCGTCGATCCGGATGGACGCCGGGCTGTTTCCGATCAGGCTGCCGCCGATCGTCGCTCCTTGGAGCACGAGGTTGCCTCCCGGCTGCACGGTGACGTTGCCGCCGACGACAACGTTGCTCAGCGTGCACGTGGCACCCGCTGGCACGGTGACGTCGTTACCGGTGCGGTTGTTCGGGAACGTGGCAACGCCGGTACAGCTGACCGCGGCCTGGGCCGCGGGTACGGCTGCCACGCCAAAAGCGCCGACGATCAAACACACGACCGACGCGCGAACGAGTACTTGCTTCATGGGTCCTCCCCCTATGTCACTCCACGCGGAGCGTAACCGCCGTTCTTGCGCGCGGCGAGGGGCAATATGCCCGATTTAGGGGGAGACTGACAGCGGCAGCTTCTCGAGGCCGCGGAGGTTGAGGCGGCCGTTCCACTCGGGTTCGGCGGTCGGCTCGATCGTCGAGAACCTCCGCACCAGCGAACCGATGGCGACCTGCGCCTCCAGCCGCGCCAGCGCCGCGCCAAGGCAGTAGTGGGCGCCGCCGCCGAAGGACAGGTGCTCCTTGGCGTTGGGTCGGCCGATGTCGAGCTGGTCGGCCGTCGGACCCCAGTGCCGTTCGTCGCGGTTGGACGACGCCAGGCCGCAGACGACGAAGAAGCCTTCGGGGATGGTCTTGCCGCCGACCTCGACGTCGGTGAGCGTGATGCGGCGCGTCATCTGCACCGGGGCGTCATAGCGCAGGAACTCCTCGACGGCGTTGGCGTCGAGGTCGCGGTCGGCGCGCAGACGAAGGAGCTGATCGCGATTGCGCAGGAGGGCGAGGGTGCCGTTGCCGATCAGGTTGACCGTCGTCTCGTGCCCGGCGATGTAGAGGAGCATCACCTGCTCGAGCAGCTCCTCATCGGACAGCATGTCGCCGTTCTCCTCAGCGGCGATGAGGACCGACAGCATGTCGTCGGACAGGTTGTCTCGCTTCCACGCGATGACGTCGCTGATGAGGGCGCGCATCTGTTCGCCGGCATCGCGGATGGCGAGCATCCATGCCGGGTCGACGACGGGTTCGAGCGTACGCACGAGCGTGCCTGACCACTCCCGGAGCTGCTCGCTGTCGGTCGGCGGCATGCCGAGCATCTCGGAGATCACCGCGAACGGAAGGGCGAAGGCGTAGTCGGCCATCAGCTCCATCTCGCCGGCCTCGGCGGCCCGATCGAGGGACGCGTCGACGAGCTCCTGCACTCGCGGGCGCAGGTTCTCGATTCGACGAGGGGTGAAGGCCTTCGACACCAGTTTGCGCAGGCGGGTGTGGTCGGGCGGGTCGCGGTTGAGCATGGCCCGCGTCCCCATCTCCTTGTCCCGGTCGGCGCCGAGCACCTCGTCGGCGAACTGATCGAGCACCGTCGGCTTGGCGCTCGCGTCCTCGACGCTGAGTGAGGGGTCCCGCAAGAAGCGCAGGACGTCGTCGTAGTGGAAGAGGAGCCAGATGCCGAACGGACTCTCGTGCACGGGCTCGTGCTCGCGCATGGCGCGGTACTGGTCGTAGGGGTTCTCGGCGAAGCCCGGCTCGAAGGGGTTATATGCCACTGCCGCCGCGTCGGTCATCAGACCACCTCCGTTATGACACTTGTAACCCGAGGGTGCCCTGCCGGTCCACGTGACAACCGTCTCAGACGAACTTCTCGGGCGGCTGGGCGATGAACCACACGACGCGGGCGTGGTCCATGAACGACTGCTCGTCGGGCGCGATCTTCTCCGCGTACGCGGGATCGTTGAGGAAGGCGACGAAGGCCTCCTCGGACTCGTAGCGCTGGATGGCGATGCCGTCCCACTCGTCACCCGACCCCATCCCGTCGGGAAGACGGTGGTACTGCTCGTAGCCGGTCAGGTACTTGCCCAGCGTTTCGACGACAAGCGGGCCGTGGACCTCCCGCCAGTGACGGTGGAAGTCCTCTTTGGACATCCCGGGCTTGCGGGGCAGCAGCGCGACGAGCACGACCATAGGCAGCTGACGGTACGTCAGATCTATTGTCCCCGCCATGACCGAAACCATGGACGTGATGCCGCACGACGAGATCAAGCTCGGCTCGTTCCTGTTGACGATCGTCGAGCCCCACAAGGGTCACGAGGTCGCCTACAACCGCTGGTACGAGCGGGACCACTTCTACTCGGGGTGCATGATCGGTCCGTGGACGCTGGCGGGCGGCCGCTACGTCGCCACCAAGGACTGCAAGGACCTGCGCACGCCGGCCGGCAGCAACGAGATCACCGAGGCGTCTGACCGCGGGTCGTACATCGCCCTCTATTGGATCCAGGACGGCAAGTACAAGGAGTGGGTCGTCTGGGGCGGCAAGCAGGTGATGTGGCTGCACGAGAACGGCCGCATGTTCCAGGAGCGCGAGCACGTCCACACCCAGCTCTACAAGGTGCGTTGGACCTACAACCGTGACGACGACGGCGTCCCCGCCGAGCTCGCCCTCGACCATCCCTTCGGCGGCATCGTCACCGTCTTCGGCGAGGTCGCCGAGGGTGTCGACACGGCCGATGTCGACCGCTGGTACCAGGAGGAGTACCTGCCGCGTGCACTGGCGGGCTCGCCCGCCGCGCTGGTCGTCGCCGCCACGCCGCGCGAGCTGCGACGGGGCCCGTCAGACGTGCCGCGCGCCGAGGGCTCGGAGCGCAAGTTCGTGCAGCTCTACTTCTTGGACTCGGATCCCCGTGAGTCGTTCAACGACCTGTTCGCCGACCAAAGCGCCGAGCTCGAGAAGGCCGGCCTCGGCCGCATCCAACTGGCGTCGCCGTTCCTGACGACGATCCCCGGGACCGACACCTACACCGGCCAGCTCTGGTGAATTAGACGGGGTCGGCAGTCATGGCCCGCTCGCGCATGCGCGTGGAGCGGTGCACGGGGTCCTTGTCGAACTTGGGCAGCACTTCCTTGCCGAACAGGTGCAGTGACTCGACGGCGCGGTCATAGCCCATCGTCGTCGACAGCTGGCTGAACACCAGCTGGTCGGCGCCGATGTCTTCATACATCTGAATGGTGCGCGAGCAGTCGTCGGGGTCGCCGACGCACAGCGTCCCGCTCTCGGCCAGCTTCTTGACGATCTCCGGCGACGGCTCGGGCAGGACTGCGGGCCACTCGGGCACATGCGCGGGCCGCTGGATGTTGTCGAGCCAGTGGAAGACGAGCGACTGGTAGTAGTTCAGGTGCATGTTGCTGGCGACGCGGAACGCCTCCTCGCGGTCCTCCATGCACAGGAACGGCGACACGCACAGGATGTTGTCGTTGACGTAGTCGCCGACCGGCGTGGCCGTGGCGACGGCGTCCTTGTAGGCCTTGATCAGCGGGGCCAGCGCCTGCGGGTCGCCGGTGGTGAAGCAGAACGCGCCGATCCCGAGCGAGCCGGCCTTGGCGAACGTCGCCGGCGAACCGCACGCCACCCACATGGGCGGGTGGGGCTTGCTGTAGGTCTTGGGGAGGATGTTCCGCTGGGGCATCGAGAAGAAGCGGCCTTCGTAGGGGCCGTACATCCCCTCGCGCCACATTTTCGGGAACTGGACGATCGTCTCGTCCCACATCTCCTTGGTGATGTCGAGCGTCTCGATGCCGAATCCGAAGACCTCGGTCGTCGACGAGCCGCGGCCGGTGCCGAACTCGAAGCGTCCCTCGGAGAGGTGGTCGAGCATCGTCGCCCGCTCGACAACGCGCGCCGGATGGTTCACCGGCGGTGTGGTGTTGGTGATCGCCGTTCCCACGTGGATGCGCTGGGTGCGAGCGGCCACGAACGAGAGGAACACCTCGGGCGCTGGCATGTGCGAGTACTCGGTGAGGAAGTGGTGTTCCGGGCACCACACGTACTTGATGCCGTTCCTGTCGCACTCGACGGCGAAGTCCAAGTTCTCCATCAAGCGCCGGTGCTCCGCGCCCGGTTCGACCTCAGCCTCGAAGTTGGGGACGAACGCCTGGGCGAAGTAGCCGAACTCCATGCTCTGGGCTCCTTCTCGCTGGGACTCGACAAATATAGAACAGGTTCTAGATTTCCGCCAGTCATAAGGGCGGCCGTCTTTACCTGGCGAGTAATCGCCGCCGGTACGTGGCGCCTTCATGATCAGCCGTGAACCCGATCGCAAAAGGAGATCCCATGGCTGACATCGCCACCACCATCGACACCCACCTGGCCGGCTACTGCGAGCCCAACGAGAGCAAGCGCACCGAGCTCCTCCAGTCGGTGTGGACGAACACCGGCGAGCTCTTCGATCCCCCGCTCGAGGGCCGCGGCGTCGACCAGATCGGCGGCCTGGTGGATGCCGTCCTCACGCACTATCCCGAACACCGTTTCCAGCGCACGACGGCCGTCGACGAGCACCACGGATACGCCCGGTACGGTTGGGCCCTCGTGAGCCCCGACGGCACGGCGGCCGTGACCGGCACCGACTTCGCGGAGGTCGACGGCGACGGCAAGCTGACGCGGGTGATCGGGTTCTTCGGCGACATGGCGGCCGCGTGACGTGACCCAGGCGAGCGTCGGGACGCTGATGCGGGAGTGGAGGACGAGGCGCAGGCGCAGCCAGCTCGACCTCTCCCTCGACGTCGGCGTCTCGACCCGCCACCTCAGCTTCGTCGAGACCGGGCGCTCGCGGCCCAGCCCCGAGCTCGTGCTCGCCGTCGCTGAACGTCTCGACGTGCCACTCCGCGAACGCAACCGGATGCTGCTCGCCGCCGGCTTCGCACCGCGCTATCCGCAGCGAGGCCTCGACGAACCGTCGATGGCGCGTGTCCGAGCGTCGTTGCAGCAGATGCTCGACGCCCACGATCCCTATCCCGGCGTCGTGATCGACCGCCAGTGGAACATCCTGCTGGCCAACCAAGCGGCGCTCGCCTTTGTCGCCGGCCTCCCCACGCACGTCACGCAACCGGCGATGAACGTGTTTCGCGTGTGCCTGCATCCCGACGGGTTGGCGACACGCACGCTGAACTTCGACGACTGGTCGGCCTACCTCCTCCGCCAGATGCGGCGCACGATCGAGCTGACCGGCGACGCCGCCCTCGAGGCGCTCGAGCAGGAAATCCTCGGCTACCCGAACGTGGCGGGGGCGCCGCCGGTGACCGACACGAACGAGTCCGACGATCCCCCGCTGCTCGTCCCGTTCCGGCTGGCGGCGGGCGACACCGAGCTTTCGCTGTTCACCACGCTGACGATGTTCGGCACGCCGAGGGACGTGACCCTCGAGGAGCTGTGCGTGGAGTTGTTCTTCCCGGCGGACGACGCCACCGAGAAGTTGCTCCGCGGCGCCTAACGCTCCCGCTCGGCGACGAGGGCGTCCATCGTGCGCTGCATTTCCGACGTGAGGTCGTCATAGATCTGCTCGACGTCGGGGTCCGGCCCGTAGCGCTCGGCGAGATTGATCGGCGCACCGACGTCGACGGTCGTCGTCGTCGGCAACGGGATCGTCGGCAGGCCGAAGGAGATGCCCCACGGCAGGCCGAGCATGACGGGCATGACCTTCACGCGCATCAGCCTGAGGTGGGGCATCCAACGGACGAGCCGGTCGCCACGCGACAGCACAACGACGCTGTTGTGCGCGCCGCACGAGACGGCCGGCACGATCGGAACACCGGTGCGCAGGGCCAGACGGATCCAGCCCGTGCGCCCGGCGAAGTCGATGTGGTGGCGTTCGGTCCACGGCCGGAAGACGTCGTGGTCGCCACCGGGGAACACGACGACGCTGCCGCCGGCACGCAACACGCGTTCGGCGGACTCGGGGTCCGCCTCGATGCCGCCCGCCTTGCGCATGGTCGGACCGACGCCCGGCAGGTTGAAGAAGAAGGAGTGGAACAAGCCGTACACGGGCTCGTCCACACCGCGCTGCTTCCACCACTCGGTCATGAGGATGGGCATGTCGGGCGGCGTGGCCCCACCGTTGTGGTTGCCGACGATGAGGAACGGGCCCTTGTCGGGCAGGCGGTCGCGCACCTCGGGGTTGAAGTACGACGAGAACGTCTCGAGCAGTCCGAGGTTGCGCTCGATGAACTCGGGGTCACGGCCGGTACCTGCGGGATCGGCGACATCGGCGTCAGGGACCAACGCCAGGTCGGCCCGATCACCGTCGAACTGGTCGTGGGTTGTGAGCGCAGCGACTGACATCACGCCTCCTTGGCGTCTTGGGGCCGGAGCGAGACTGCGGTCTGGCGCGCCACCTCGGCCCACGTGTCGGCCCCGGGCACGTCGACGCCGGCGGCGTCGAGCAGCACGATCCCGAGGGGAATGGCAAGAAACAAGGTGGCAACGGTGGTCGGGTCGAGCCCGTCGGCCACCTCGCCCTTCTTCTGGGCATCGGCCACCAGGTCGCGCAAAGCGTCCAGCCGCTCGGACTGGAACTCGCGCAGCAGGGCGCCGACGGTCTCATCTCGCCGGGCCGCCACGTGGGCCTCGAGCACAAGAGCGCGCGAGGCCTCTCTATTGGCGTCGACGAACTCACCCACGAGCTCGGCGAACCGCGACGACACCCCGTTCTGCCCCGCGGAGGCGGCCATGAGCGCCGCCTCCTGCTGGGACTCGAGCACACCCCGCACGACCTCGAGCAGGAGCTCGGCCTTGTCGCGGAAGCGCCCGTAGATCGCACCCGTGGTGAAGCCCGCGCGGCGAGCTATGTCCGATACTGCGGCGCCTTCGTAGCCACGCTCGGCGAAGACCTCGGCCGCGGCGGCCAGAATCCGGTCTCGGGTTGTGGCCGGCGACTGTTCCTCGCCTACAGTTGCTTGCGCCATATCAACATAATAGCTATTATCATCGCTAGCATCAAGCGTGAAAACGCATCAAGCGTGAAAACGCGCAAGGGTCCCGCCCGGAGGCAGACATGGCCGTCGACACCCAGTACGCAGACCTCAGCAGCCCCGACACCTTCGTCCCGGGGGTGCCCTTCGAGACCTTCGACAGGCTGCGCAAGGAGAACCCGGTCTTCTTCCACGAGGAGCCCGACGGCCCCGGCTTCTGGTGCGTCACCCGCTACGACGACCTCGTCACGGTCAACCGCGACAACTCGCTGTTCTCTTCGAACCGCAAGACGGCGCTGTTCATGGAGTCAGACGAGGAGATGCTCGCCCAGCAGCGTCTGATGATGCTGAACATGGACCCGCCGATGCACACGCGCTACCGGTTGCTGGTCAACAAGGGCTTCACACCCCGACGGGTCAACGAGCTCAAGGAAGACATCCGCCGGCGGACCAACGAGATCATCGACGCTGTCTGCGAGAAGGGCGAGGCCGACTTCGTCGTCGACATGTCGGCCGAGCTCCCGCTGCAGGTGATCGCCGACATGCTCGGCGTGCCGCAAGAGGAGCGCCACCAGATCTTCGACTGGAGCAACCGCATGGTCGGCTCCCAGGACCCGGAGTATCTCGTCGACCCCGAGCTGGCGCAGAACGCGTCGATGGAGCTCTACAGCTACTTCAACCAGCTCTCCTCGCAGCGTCGCATCGACCCCAAGGAAGACCTCGTTACCGTTCTGCTCAACGCCGAGGTCGACGGCGAGAAGCTCACCGAGCTCGAGCTCGACCTCTTCTTCCTGCTGCTGTCGGTCGCCGGCAACGAGACCACGCGCAACGCCATCTCCCATGGCATGGTCGCCCTCAGCGAGCATCCGGAGCAGCAGCAGCGGCTGGTCGACGATCCCTCGCTGGTCAATTCGGCCGTCGAGGAGATCCTGCGGTGGTCGTCTCCGGTCATGCACTTCCGGCGGCAGGCCACGGCGCCCACCCAGATCGGCGACCAGAAGATCGAGGAAGACGACAAGGTCGTGTTCTGGCACATCTCCGCCAACCGCGACGAGGCCCACTTCGACGACCCCTACAAGTTCGACGTCAGCCGCTCCCCCAACGACCACGTCGCCTTCGGCGGCGGCGGCCCCCACTTCTGCCTCGGCGCCAACCTGGCCCGCCTCGAGATGCAGGTGTTCTTCGAGGAGCTCATCAAGCGCCTCCCCGACATCCACGTCTCCGGCGAAGTGCAGCGCCTGCGCTCCAACTTCATCAACGGCCTGAAGCACATCCCCGTCAGCTTCACACCGACGAAGCCCTCCGCCTGACGGTGGCCAAGACCGCAGCCGCGCTCGTCGAACGGCTGCGGAAGATCTGCCTCTCGTTGCCCGAAGTCACCGAGCGGCCGAGCCACGGGGCACCGACGTTCTTTGTGAAGAACAAGACGTTCCTGACCGTGTGGGCCAACGGGCACCACGACCACACGTTTCCGCACCTGTGGTGCGCCGCTCCGCCGGGCGCCCAGGAGATGCTCATCGCCGACGATCCCGACCGCATCTTTCGGCCGCCCTACGTCGGCCACCGCGGCTGGATCGGCGTCCGCCTCGACGGCAAGCCCGACTGGGGTCAGATCGAAGACCTGTGCGACGACGCCTTCCGGGTGGTCGCCCCAACGCGCCTTGTGGCGATGCTCGACGAAGCGGTCGACTGAATCTCACCCGTTACCGAGTAGCCCCGGCGGGTTGTCGGAAGAAGCACGTGAGGAACGCCGCCACCGTCACCGTGGAGCGAGGCCTGAGCTCCACCTCGTGCACACCTCGCGCAACCCGAAGGGCTCTGCTTCCTTCGAGCGCGCACTGAGCAGCGAGCTACGGCGGCGGGCGCGCGGTGGCGCACACCGCCGCAGCCACACGAACTAGCGCGTCGCCTCTGCGGACCGAGATCGAAGTTCCGCTGCGTGCCCTTTCTGGGCGCGCGAACCCACCTCACAGGGCGGTTAGCACGCCCAGAAGTACGAGGACCTGGGCATCAACGTCGACACGCGGATGTGCCGGGCTGTGTGGCCCAAGCGAGAGCTACTTCGAGAGCAGCTCGTCGAACTCGTAAGGCTTCTGGCTCCAGAGCCAGGTCTCGACGGCCTTTCCGTTCTCCATGCGGTCGACGAGGACATCGAGGCTGCTGTAGTCGACACCGTCGACGGTCATCGTGGACCGCTGGAGGGCCACCGCGTAGTTGTCGTCGCCGACCGCGTGCATGAGCTCGGCCTTGAAGGTGCCGCCGCTCTTCTCCATGAGCTGCATGAAGTACCCGAAGACGGCCTCCCGCCCGTTGTAGTCACCCGCCAACGGGCTGCGACCCGGGACGTGCCACACCGCGTTCTCGGGGATGATCTCGGTGAGCGTCTCGACGTCGTTGTCGCCAAACGCCTTGTAGCCGCGTCGGAGGTCCTCCACGCTTTGGTTCTCGGCCATGTCGTGCTCCCTTCAGGCGTCATATGCCGTGAAGCTTCGATCCTCGTCGCTCGGGTCAAACCGGACAACGAGAATCGGCCGTCTGGCCGTTATCGCTCTACGCCCACCAAGGAGCGTTGGGCATGCGCGTCGACGGGAGCGTCCGAGCCAGACGCTGCACCTCCGAGAGCTTGAAGCGGTGGTGGCCGCCGGATGTGCGGTGTGCCTCCAGCAAGCCGAGGCGGGCCCAGTTGCTGACGGTCCGGGGCTCGACGCCCAGCAACCGCGCCGCTTGGCGGGGGCGGAGGAACGGATCGTCCGGATCCCACAGGACGTCCACTTCGATCTGAGCACTCACGTTCAGCACCTCACCTTCACGACGCCGGCATTGACAGGAGCGCACACAGGCAACGGCTGCCGGGTCGTCACCGAGACCTGTGCGATGGGGCTGAGATTCACTTGGGCCTGCGAGCCGGATGGCGGCGGAGGCGGGGGCGGTGGTGGCTTGGGCGGGAACGGCGTAGGGGGCGTCGTCGTCGGGCTCGGAGGCGGAGGCGGAGGGAACCCCGGAGGCGTCGGGACAAACGTCGTCGGCCCGGCTAGCGGCCGCGGCGGGGCGACCTGGATCCGAACGGCCGCCACCGACGGCTTCGGAGCCGGCGACGATGCGGACGCCGGTGCCGCCACAGGAGCAGGCGGTGGCGTGGGCGTGACCGACCCGGCCGGCAGGATCTGGATCTCGGGCTCGGGTGCGGGGGCGGCATTCGCGCTCGCCGCCGGACGCCGCGGCGCCGCGATTGCCGCCGGACCCGCGGCCGGAGCGAGGATGCCGAGGATTGCCGCGGCCGCGACTGCGCCTCCCCCACCGGCGACGGTCGCCGCCGTTCGACCCCGTCGCATGGTCGCCTCGGCCGCGCTGGCGACACCCGTGCCGGCGAGCGGGATCATCGTCAGCCACGAGAGCGGACCGAGCACCGCGCCGACGCGACCGCGCGAGCAACGCAGGAAGGAGCGTACGACGTCGGGGTCGAAGTCGATCCCTGCCTTGCGCGTCAGCTCGGCGCGCGCCGCCTCCGGCGACATCGCCTTCTGGTACGACCGCAGCGACGTCATGGCGTCGTAGGAGTCGGCGACGGCGACGATGCGCGCCGCCAGCGAGATCTCCTCGCCCTTCAGTCCCCTCGGATAACCGCTTCCGTCGTAGCGCTCGTGGTGCTGCGCGATCGCGAGCGACCATTCACCGAGCCACTCCTGCAGCGGCAAGGCGATGCGCGCCCCTTCATCGGGATGACGACGGATGATCGCCCACTCGTCTTCTTCGAGCTTGCTCGACTTGTTGAGGATCTTGGCGTCGACGGTGACCTTGCCGCAGTCGTGCAACAGCGACGCCCAGCGCAGCCGATCGCGCTCGTCGGCGTCGAGGTGCATCTGCTCGGCGATGAGCTCGCTCAGGGCTCGGACCCGCTCGGAATGACCGCGCGTGCGCCGGTCGTGCACGGTCAGCCCCGCGGCGATGACGACCACGCTCTCGGCCGCGGTTGCCACGTCGGCCTGCTCGCCCCGCTCCCGCAACTCGGCGACGCGCTCTTCGAGGCGCCGGATCGACCCGGCACGCAACGCCAGGCGGGTGCGCGACGGCGTGTGGTCGGGGAATGCCAACGAGAACCGCAGCAGGGCGACGAGCGGCAGGAAGCGCTCGACCAGGCGGATGACGAGCGCGACAGCGACCGCCGACACGGCCAGCGCGCCGACCCACCACAGCGTCCCGAGCCGGCCTTGGGGGTGGGGGACCAACCAGCTCAGGGCCGCCGTGGTTGCGATGCCGACGAGCAGCGGGACGATGACGATGACGGCCTTGACCACCAAGGCCATCCCCGTGCGGGCCTCCCAGCGCTGGCCGGACGAACGAGTCGAATCGGACATTCTTGACCGCGTAGTGTGACTAGTCCGACACTCCCGGGAGTCAACAAGTTCTCAACTTTTGGACAATTCGTGTCGAAAGGAGGGGGTGGGCCACGCGCTGGTGATCGATCCCGATCGCGGCCTGCGGGCGGTGCTGGGGTCACACCTCGTCGATCACGGGTACGACGTGACCGAGGCGAGCGACGCCCGCAGCGCGCTCGCTGCCATCGACGACACGACGCCCGACCTCGTCATCGTCGATGTCGACCTTCCCGACGTCGAGGCCTTCGACGTCCTGCGCCGGGTTCGCAGTGCCACAGACGCGCCGGTGATCGTTATCACCACCCGGAGCGCCGAAACCGACCGCATCACCGGGCTCGACCTCGGCGCAGACGACTACGTCGTCAAGCCGCTATCCGTCGGCGAGCTGATGGCGCGCGTGCGTGCCGTACGTCGACGGACGACGCGTGGCACGGCCGAGGGGGGTCTGCGCTTCGGTGCCCTCCTTGTCGACCGACGCAGTCGCGAGGTGCGCGTCAGCGAGACGCGGGTCGACCTCACCCAACGGGAGTTCGACCTACTCGCCTTCCTCGCCGCGTCCCCCGGACAGGTCTTCAGTCGCGACCAGCTGCTCGAACAGGTCTGGGGTTCGTCGTCCGCTTGGCAGGACTCCAAGACGGTGACCGAGCACATCCGCCGGCTACGTCAGAAGCTCGAGGTGTGCCAAGACGGTGCGGATTGGATCCGCACCGTCCACGGCGTCGGCTACGCCTTCAACGCGGAAGGCACTAGCAGTTAGAGACTGCGGAGCGAGCTAGTTAGGGCACTGGTTGGGAACGATGTAGCCGGGGTTCTGACCGGTGAACCCGCCGCTACCGGCGCCGCCGCTGTCGTTTACGTAGACGCCGCACGTACCCACGTAGATGCCCGGCATGCCGATGATCGGCGACCGGTTCGGGTCGGGATCCTGGTAGGTCTGCACGCCCGGCTCCATGTTCATGTTGTGGGGCGTGTTCGACCGGTACCCGTTGGCGCCGTCGGGGTTGGCGGTGCCGTCCTGGTTCTTGAAGCAGGCCTGCTCTGGCTTCTCGTTCGGGCCGGGGCCGCCGCCATTGCAGTCGGGCGACTCCTGGGTGCTCGCCGGCGTGTCGTTGTGGAACACGTCGTCGTTCTGCGGCGGCGGGTTCTTCTGCGAGCACGCGTCGTCCTTGGCAGCCTGCTTGTCGGCCTGGACGTTGTCGGCGTCGCAGCCCTGGTAGACGGTCGTGCGCTGGGTCGCCGACCCGAAGCAGATGCCGTCGGCACAGGCCCCGAAGGAGAAGTTCACGAGACCTTCGGGGTTCGCGGCCGTCGGCGTGTTACTGGCGTACTGCGGCGTCACACCCAGCACGATGGCGCCACCATCCGAGGGGCCGTCGATGGCACCGTCGGTGTTGGTGTTGCCGATCGTGGCGCAGTTGGGTTGCTTCGTCGACGTGCAGCCGTCGAAGCCGTCGTGTTCGCCGTTGTCCAAACCGTCGTTGGCCCCGAAGTACATGAGCAGGCCGTGGCTGGCGATGTCACTCAGCTTCTGCTGCGACCCGGTGTCAGGCGTGATGGCGTTCGGACCGATCGGCTGGTCGCTCGCGCAGTTCTTGAGGGCCGGGAGGTGGTCCGGGATCGGGATCGAGTCCAGCGGGATCGCCGCCGTCGCCGGGCAGTACAGGGCGTAGTAGTCGTAGGTGCCGCTGAAGCCGGCGCCGTTGGGGTTGTTGCCACACCCGACGCCGGTGTCGCCGTTGGTGCCGTCGGTGTTGGCGGCGAAGCAGCCGGAGTGGGGGTTGTCGGCCGTGCCCGGGTCACCGACCTCGGCGAGGCCGCCGAAGCTGGGGTTGTCGGGGTTGTTCGGCGTCTTGTCCACGCCGAACTCTGCGTACCGAGGGTTGTTCGAGCCGGGGTTGGCGTAGCCCGTGCCCCCGTTGTCGGCGCCCTCGATGTTCATCTTCAGGTCCGAGCAGCCCTTGGGCACATAGTTGGGCGGCGTGTTCCAGGCCGACCCGTTCTCCGGGCAGTCCTGGTTGTCCTGGCTGTACGCACCGCCGCTGACAGCCGCGGCCACGCCGGCGGACGCCAACACGACCACCGCGGCCAGGATGACGACCAGCAAGCTCCTACTTCGGGCAACGCTCACGTTCCACTCCCCTGATGGATCTGATGCGGGCCCTGGATTCGCCGTTGAAGCCCGGCATTCCTGCCCAAACCCTGACAAATGTGTCAGGGACGGGAGATTTCTGGCTACGCCGTGGGAACGGGCTTGGCCGTGTCCACCTTCCAGGTCGACCCCTGGCGCAGGAGGGCGACGTCGAGGTACTGGACCGACGACCGGTTCCCGGCCGTGGACTCGAGAGCCGTATCGAGGATCACGACCCCGGCGACCCGGTTCCCGACGACGTCGGTGAGGAAGACACCCGTCACCTTGGCCGACTCCTTGGCCTTGAGCTTGGTGATCGTGTCCTGCTGGGGCGGGCTCGACGTCGCGTACCCCTTGGCATAGGCGGGTGTGGCGAACTGCAGGACCCGGGTCCGGGCGGCGGCCAGGTCGTTGAAGTCGTAGGTGTAGAGAGCGGCGCCGAACTGGGCCGCCGTCAGCTCCGCCGCCCGGCGCACGCTGGCTGCGTGGCGCAGGTCGTCAGCCTTGCCCTTCTGCAGCACGGCGTAGGTGGTCGTGAACACCAGCGCGGCGCCGAGGATGGCGATGACGATCCACACCCAGATCGGCGTGTGGGTGGTCGCTGCGCTCTCGGATGCGGGGTCGGTCATCCCGCAACCGTGCCATCGACGTCAGCTCTTGTGCAGGTTCTTGAGGTCGTCGATCGCCGTACGGGCGTCGTGGCGGGCGGCCTGGAGGTCGGTCCAGGCCGTGCGCAGGTCCTGGCGGCCGGACGACAACGCCGCGAAGTTCGACGACAGCACCGACCGGTCGCCCTTGTCCGGTTGCAGGTCGGCCACCGAGGACGACGCGTGGCCGGCGCCGGTCGTGGCCGTTGTGATCTTGGAGGTCATGTCGTCGAGTGCGGCCTGCGGGGCGGTCACGTCGTAGCCCTTGGCCTTGGCCTCGTCGACGCGACTCTGGATCTTCTGGCGAAGCGAGGTGAGGGTCGCTGCCGCCTTGGTCCCGCGGTCGCACGCCACGATTTCGTTGGCCTTGGGCGTCTGTAGCCAGTAGATGCGGAAGTCGGTGAAAATCTGTCGGTACTCGGCCCTGGCCTTGCCCGCGTCGGTCTCGCCCTGGATGGTCGCGTCGAGCGCCTGCAGCCCCGACTTGTCGCTGGTGAGCTGGCCGCCGACGTCGGCGTTCTGCCCGCAATCGGCGCCGGCGCCCGTGAGGCGGCCAGAGAGGGTGTCGATCTGCGTCACGCGATCCCTCACCGCCTCGTCGGCCCGAGCCTTGACATCGGTGAGCCGGGCGGGGGGCGTGGGGTCGGTCGGCGCGGTAGTCGTCTGCGCGTACGCGGGAGCGGCGGCGAGCACGGCGGACGCGGCGATGACAGCAGCGGCGACGGCGCGGCGAGTGGTGAAGGTCATGGCGGTTTCCTTTCAGTCGCTGTTCTGCCGCGGGTTCTGGTTGGCGTCGATCACGGCGTTGCCGGTCTGAGACAGCTGGGTGTCGGCCTGCTGGAGGCCGGCCTCCAGATCGTCAGTGCGCACCGGCGAAGTCGCGGTGGCCGACGTCGTCGTCGGCGTCGCGTTCACCACGGTTACCGGCGTAGCCGGCGTCTGGCTACGGGCGGCCCGGCGGGCGAGGGGCCCGTTACACGCGACCCCGGTCAGCAGCAATCCGGCAGCAGCAACGGTGACGAGCGGGCGGAACGCCTTCTGTGCATCCATGCCCCATACGTTCGGGCCCGCGTGTGAGCGAGGTGTAGGGCAGATGTAAAGAAAGGATGAAGGCCGCTGTGAGCGGCCCTCTTAGGTGTCGCTCTTCGCCCGCTTGGCGGCCCGGGCGCGCGTCGGCTGGTCGAGGATCAGCTTGCGCAGGCGCACCGACTCGGGGGTCACCTCGACCGCCTCGTCCTCGCGAATGAACTCGAGCGCAGCCTCGAGCGACATTTGTCTCGGCGGGATCAGCCGCTCGAGGACTTCGGCGGTGGACGACCGGATGTTGGTGGCCTTCTTCTCCTTGGTGGGGTTGACGTCCATGTCGTCGGGCCGGGAGTTCTCGCCGACGATCATCCCCTCGTAGACGTCGACGCCGGGACCGACGAACATCACCCCGCGCTCCTGCAGGTTCATCAGCGCATACGTGCGCGTCTGACCGCGGCGGTCGGCGACGAGGGACCCGGCGCGGCGGTTGCGCAGCTCGCCGTGCCACGGCTCGTAGCGGTCAAAGACATGGTGCATGAGCCCGGTGCCCCGCGTCTCGGTGAGGAACTCGGTGCGGAACCCGAGCAGGCCACGCGCCGGCACGAGGTAGTCCAGGCGCACCCAGCCGGTGCCGTGGTTGACCATCTGCTCGAGACGCCCCTTGCGCAGGGCAACCAGTTCGGTGACGACGCCGAGGTAGTCCTCGGGCACGTCGAGGGTAAGGCGCTCGACGGGCTCGCAGCGCTTGCCATCGATCTCCTGGATCAGCACTTGAGGCTTGCCGACCGTCAGCTCGAAACCTTCCCGTCGCATCTGTTCGACGAGAATCGCCAGCTGGAGCTCACCGCGACCTTGGACCTCCCACGCGTCGGGTCGCTCGGTGCCCGAGAGCCGGAGTGACACATTGCCGACGAGCTCGGCGTCGAGGCGGCTCTTCACCAACCGCGCCGTCATCTTGTCGCCCTCCCGTCCGCTGAGGGGCGACGTATTGACGCCGATCGTCATCGACAAGCTCGGGTCGTCGACGTGGAGCACGGGCAGCGGGCGGGGGTCGTCGACGTCGGCAAGGGTCTCGCCGATCGTCACCTCGGGGATCCCCGCCACCGCGGCGATCTCCCCTGGCCCGGCGCTGTTGGCGGACACGCGCTCCAGGGCGTCGGCCACGTACAGCTCGCTGATCTTGGCCCGCTCGATCGAACCGTCGGCCCGGCACCAGGCCACGGTCTGGCCCTTCTTCAGCTCGCCGTGGTGGATGCGGCAGAGGGCGAGGCGGCCGACGTAGGGCGAGGCGTCGAGGTTGGTGACGAACGCCTGAAGCGGATGGTCCTCGTCGTAGGTCGGCGGCGGGATGTGATCGAGCAGCGTGCGGAACAGCGGCTCGAGGTCGACGCCTTCCTTCTCAGGATCAAGGCTCGCCTTCCCCGCGCGCGCGTTGCAGTAGACGATCGGGAACTCGATCTGGTGCTCGTCGGCGTCGAGGTCGATGAACAGCTGATACACCTCGTCGACCACGTCCTTGATGCGGGCGTCGGGGCGGTCGACCTTGTTGATGACGAGGATCACCGGCAGGTGGTTCTCGAGCGCCTTGCGGAGCACGAAGCGGGTCTGGGGCAGCGGGCCCTCGCTGGCGTCGACCAGCAGGAGGACGCCGTCGACCATCGCCAGTCCCCGCTCGACCTCGCCGCCGAAGTCTGCGTGGCCGGGCGTGTCGACGATGTTGACCTTCACGTCGCCGATCTGGACGGCCACGTTCTTAGCGAGGATCGTGATGCCCTTCTCACGCTCGAGGTCCATCGAGTCGAGGACCCGCTCGGCGACCTCCTGGTTCTCGCGGAAGGCGCCGGACTGCCAGAGCATGGCGTCGACGAGGGTCGTCTTTCCGTGGTCGACGTGGGCCACGATGGCGACGTTGCGGAGATCGGTACGAAAAGGCATGGGAACTGTCCAGAGTAGAAACAACGTCGGTGGAACTTCGCTTCCTGTACGTCGGATCCGACGACACGGAGGCCGACCTGGCCGCCTGGTTACGGGTCCCGGGCGCAAGGATGCGCTGGCGCTTCCACGCCTTCAGCGCCGACGTGGCCGCCGTCGATCTCGGCACTCGCCCGCTCGTGCTGATCGCCGATCACCGCCCAGCCGGATCGGTGCTGCCGATCTACGCCGTGGACGATCTGGCTGTCGCGACCGCCGAGCTGGTCGACGGCGGATGGACGGTTGAGTTGGGGCCGATGGGAACGCCTGAGGGCGACGCCACCGCGTTGGTCGATCCGGGCGGGACTGCGATTGCATTGCTCGCGGTCACTCGCCCCGGCGCCATGGACGCCGCATACGCCGACGAAGCCAACACCCACGCTGTCCGCTGATGCCGATCATTCTGTAAATGCTGACTGTTCACTGGTCCACCGTCCGGCTGTTCCTGCATGTGCTGGCTGCCACCGTTTGGGTCGGCGGTCAGTTGACGCTGGCCGGACTCGTCCCGGGGCTGCGCGCCATCTCCCCCGACGCGCCCCGCACCGTCGCCCGCCGGTTCAACCTCATCGCCTGGCCCGCGTTCGGCGTGCTGGTGGCGACGGGGATCTGGAATCTCCTCGCTGTCCACGTGACCTTCATGGGCGCCTACGGCGTCACGCTGATGGTGAAGCTCACGGTCGTCGCGCTCTCGGGCGTGAGCGCCTTCCTGCACTCGGTCTCGAAGTCCAAGGCAGGCCTCGCGGTCTGGGGCGCCCTCGCCGGGCTCTCCGCGATCGCCGCCGTCTTCTTCGGGATCCTGCTCGCCGGCAGCTAAGCCCTTCGCCGCGGCAGCGCCAGAAGGCTGAGCGCCATCAGGGTGGCGGCGCCGGCCAGCTCGTAGAACCACCACAGCCCGATCGAGGAATGGTGGCCGGTCACCGGACAGGCGATGGCACCGGCGAGGAACAGCGTTCCGGCGACGAAGGACGCCTTGGCGCCGTTGACGTGGCGGGCCAGGAGGCCGACGCCCATAACCGCCCACGCACCGAGCAGGACCGTGCTCAGCAGAATGGCGGCCAGCGGCTCGGGGGCATTCGGGTGGGCGGGCGGCGGCTCGACCGCCGCCGCGGTGCTGAAGATGAACGCCCACGCCAGCAGGAGTCCGAGGCACCACCCCCGGGTGAGGCGCGGCTCGGCGGCCTCGTCGTCGACGCGGTCCACGTCGACCTCGACGACCTGTTCGGGGCGCAGACTCCGCAGCTTCCTGGCCAGCATCGCCATGTGGACCTCCTCGGCTCGGCCACCATGCTGCCACGCCGACCGGCGCATGCCGGCGAGTGACCACTGACAGTGCATGGCTCGATGGGCGCAGTCCCCGTCAACCCACTGCGGCGTCGGTGGGTCCAAGGGCCCATGACGCCCTGGGAGGACCGAACTAGTCGGCTCTGGATTTCTCTCAAAAAGGGCTGTGAACTGGCATTTCGCGGTCCAGTACGCCCACCCGCCCGCCGATAATGACCAGGTGAGGGATGGGGGTCGAGCGCGGAGATCAGTGGTCCGGCTCTTCGGCACGCACGCCCTCATCAGCCTCATCCCCGTGGTGGTCCTCGGCGGCGCTCTCCTGTGGAACTTCCGGACCGAGGCGAACAAGCGGGGGCTGAGCGAGGCCCAGGCCCAGGCCAAGCTCGTCGCCGACACCGCCATCGAGCCGCTGCTCGACGGCAAGCCGCTGAACCCGGGCGTGCCGCCCGTCGACGCACACGAGATGAATCTCGCACTGGATCGTCCGCTGACCGAGGGCCATCTCGTCAGCGTTCGCATCCTCAATGGCAAGGGCGAGGTCGTCTACTCCAGCACCCCCAACACCTCGGCGGTCACCGGGTTCCACGACTCGATCAACAACGGGCCCGGAGCACCGACGGTCACCATCTACCAGCCGCTCACCGCCGAGCCGCCTACGGCCGAAACGCCGGTGCCGGCCGGGACTCTCGAGCTCACCCTGCCCTACGCGCCGATCAAGGGCCACGTCGACGCCGCCCTCAACAGCCAGAACCAAGAGCTGGCTGTCGCCCTGGGCGCCCTGTACCTGACCCTGATCGTCATCTCGATCTCGATGAGTAGGGGCCTGCGCAAGGAGGTCGCCTACAACGCCTTCCTCGCCGAGCACGACAACCTCACCGACCTTCCCAACCGCACGCTCTTCCACGAACGGGCGGCAGCCGCACTTCGCAAAGCCAGCCGGGGCGACCCGGTCGCCATCGCCATCATCGACCTCGACCGCTTCAAGGACGTCAACGACACGCTCGGCCATCACAACGGGGACCGGCTCCTGACGGAGCTGGCCCGTCGCCTGGACGTCAACACCCGACCCGAGGACACCGTCGCCCGTCTCGGCGGCGACGAGTTCGGCGTCATCCTCACCGGCGTGACCGACCCCGAAGAAGCGTTGTGGCGACTGCGGGACATCATCGACCGGGAGGTCGACGTCAGCGGGCTACCGCTGACGATCGAAAGCAGCATCGGGTTCGTCGTCGCCCCGCAGGATGGCAATGACGTCGACGACCTCCTACAGCGGGCGGACGTCGCCATGTACGTCGCCAAGGGCGCCCATGGCGGCGTCGTGCGCTACGACCCCAATCAGGATGAGTACGACGTCGTCAAACTCGAGCTCGTCGCCGAGTTGCGCCACGCCATCGACGACGGTCAGCTCGTGCTCCACTACCAGCCCAAGACCTTGATCAAGGACGGCAAGGTCGAGGCCATGGAAGCCCTTGTGCGGTGGGAGCACCCGATCCGGGGGCTGCTGTATCCGGACAGTTTCGTACCCATCGCCGAGCAGACCGACCTCATCGACAAACTGACCGACTGGGCCCTCGATCGGGCCTTGGCCGACGTTCGCGACCTCGGGCGCCACCACGAGACCCTCGCCGTGGCCGTCAACGTCTCCGCTCGCAGCCTGGGTAAGCCCGACTTCCCCGATCGAGTGCAGTCGGCACTTGAGCGCGCAGAAGTACCGCCCGTCCGGCTAATCATCGAAATCACCGAGACCGCCCTCATCGCCGACCCAGAACGCGCGAAGGCATCGCTCGCCGAGCTCGACGCCCACGGCGTTCGGGTCAGCATCGACGACTTCGGTCAGGGCCAGACGTCGCTCGGGTACCTGTCCGACCTCCCGGTGCACGAGCTGAAGATCGACAAGGGCTTCGTGTACGACATGCTCACCAACCCCGCCCACGCGGCCATCGTGCGGTCGATCGTCGACCTCGGTCACAACCTCCACATGCAGGTTGTCGCCGAGGGTGTCGAGACCGATGCCGTCCTGCTCGGCCTTCGCGAGGCGCACTGCGACGTGGCCCAGGGCTTTCTTTTCGCACGGCCGATGCCGTTCAAGAACCTCGAGCGCTGGCTGGCCGACAACAAGCCCCGGCGCCGGCCTCTCCAGGCCAAGCGCAAGTCTCCGTCTCTCAGCGCTTCGCGCTGACCGGCACCTTCACCGGCGCGCACACACGCGCCGCAGTGTCGGGCGACACGTCCTGGAGCACACGGCCGAGGACGTCGGTAATGAGATCGGCCTCGTCGTCGGTGAGGTGACGGCCGAAGTGACGCTCGACCCCCCGGAGGTGCACCGGCGCCGCCGAGCGGAGACGAGCTCGCCCGGCCGGGGTCATCACCGCATGCCAGCCCCGCCGGTCGCTCGGGCACTGCTGACGCTGCACCAGGCCCTCGGCTTCCATGCGGTCGACCAGACGGGTCACACCCGACGGAGTGAGCAGGAGGCTGTCCGCCAGCTCGCCCATCCGCAGACGACCGTCAGGCGCCTGGTTCAGCCAGAGAAGGACCTCGTACCACGGCAGTGGCAACCCCTTCTCGTCCTGCAGTTCCTCCCCTAGACGCCCGACGAGCGCGGCGTGGCTGGCCAACAGCGCACGCCACGCTGCCAGACGCCGTTCATCAAGCTTCTCGGCCACAGACACAATTCTACCCTCCACAACGAAAAAACACTTGCCTGGAATAATGTTGCTTCTACAAATAGTTTACCTCCTCGAGACCATCCGAGAAGGAGAACAATGAGCACGATCGAAACGCAGCCGCTGGTCAGGAGCCACCAGGGCCAGGACATCCCCGCACCCGGCAAGTACATCATCGACCCGTCCCATAGCTCTGTCGAGTTTGTGGGGCGTCACCTGGGTTTGGCAAAAGTTCGCGGTCGGTTCACCAAGTTCGCCGGCGACATCCATATCGCTGAGGTGCCCGAGCAGTCCTCGGTCGAGGTCGACATCGACGTGGCAAGTGTGGAGTCCGCCGACGCCCGTCGTGACGAGCACCTCCGGAGCCCCGACTTCTTCCACGTCGAGGAGCACCCCAGCATGGTTTTCAAGAGCACGAGCGTAACGCCGGTTGACGACGGGACGTGGGACGTTGCCGGGGACCTCACCATTCGCGGCGTGACCCGCCCGGTCGTGCTGCACGCCGAGTTCGAGGGCGGCGAGAACTCCCCCTTCGGCGACCAGCGCATCGGCTTCTCGGCGACCACCGAGGTCAACCGCGAGGACTGGGATCTCGGCTGGAACGTGGTGCTCGAGAGCGGCGGCCTGCTCGTCGGCAAGAAGATCAAGATCGACCTGAGCGTCGAGGCCATCCGCTCGTAACAGGACTCGTAACAGGAGAGGTCAGAATGGCCGCGTGGCTGACGGCCTGACCGCCCAGCAGCGGTACTTCTTCGACCTGAACGGCTACCTGGTGCTCGACGGCGTGCTCCATCGGCGCGACGTCGAGCACTTGGAAGTCATGGTCGAGGCCCAGCGCCTGATACCGGCCGGTCCCAGCATCGAGAGCCAGCGGTTCGGCGACGAGTTCCTCCGGTGGGATCCCGGGTTCCGCGAGTTGCTCGACCATCCCGCCGTGCTCCCCATCCTCCGCGAGCTGCTCGGTGACCACCTGCGGCTCGACCACGCGTACGGAATCCGCATGTCGCCGCACTCGTCCGGGCTCGGGCTTCACGGAGGAGGTACCCCGTTCGATCCTTCGCAGTACTACCTGCACCGCGGCGGACGCATGTACAACGGCCTGACCACGGTCACGTGGACACTCGTCGACAGCGAACCGGGTCAAGGCGGCTTCGGCTGCATCCCCGGGAGCCACAAAGCCAACGAGCATCTCCCACCTGAGATCCCTGCCGACTGGGTACGGGAAGTCCCGCTGGCCGCGGGTTCGGTGTTGATCTTCACCGAGGCGCTGACCCACTGCACGATCCCGTGGACCGCGCCTCACGAACGTCGCGCCGTGCTGTTCAAGTACGCGCCCGGCCACCTGGCGTGGGGCCAGTGGAAGGAACCTCACCGCGCCCTGTGGCGATCACTCACCGCCCAGCAGCGGCGACTGTTCCAACCGCCGGCCGTCAGCCCTCACGAGCCGGTCTGAGCGCGCCAGGCCTGGTACCCGCCCTCCAGGTCCGTGGCATTGACCAGGCCCAGGTCCTGCAGCGAAGCCGCGGCAAGGCTGGAGGCGTAACCCTCATCACAGACGACGACGATCCTGCGTCGGTAGTCACCCGCGTCTTCGAGACGATGAGGGCTGGCGGGATCGAGGCGCCACTCCAACACGTTGCGTTCGACGACGACGGCGCCTGGGAGCTCACCGTCGCGTCGGCGCTGGGCCTCGCTGCGCGTGTCGACGACGAGGGCACCGGCGTCGATGGCGGCAGCAAGATCGTGGGGTCGGACGCGGTCCAGCCGCTTGCGCGCCTCGGCGAGCACGTCGTCGATCGTCCGCTCCGCCACGGCCGTCACGATACGGCCCCCCCACGCCTCTCCAAGTCGTTGGGTTCGTTCCGGATCGCCCTGTTCGCTCCCGCCGAAACGAAACTCGGAGAGGTTCGTGCGATTACGCGGCGGTGCGGGCCAGGGCGGCGCCGACCTGGTCGGCCAGGGCGACGGCGCTGAGGCGACGCTCCTTGGAGACGCCGGTGCCCGGCGTCGGGATCAGCACGAAGCGCCCGAGGGTGCGGCCGGCGCCAACCACCGGAAGGGCCACTCCCTCGCGCGGCAGCTCGAACTCACCGTTGGCGAAACGGTGCTCCGTCGCCTCGATGACGCCGGACCGTGCGAGTAGAGGCAGGGCGGCGACGAACGGCGGACGCTCGAACCAGGCGTTCTGAAGGTCGAGGGTCTCGATCAGCTCCGCAGTGACCGCCAGAAGGAGGTCATCGGGGCCCTCGCCGCCGGCGGCCAGTCCGGCGATGCGTTGCATGCGCCGTAGTTGCCGTTGCTGGTCCTCGTGCTGGGCGTGGATCCGTTGGGCCCGGATGGCGATCTCGCCGATCGCCAACCCGACGGCAACGAGAAGGACGACGGTGAGGATGTCGTTGCCGTCGCTGATCTTCAGCGAGTTGTACGGCTTGGTCTGGAAGAAGTCGAACGCGATCGCGGCGACGAACGCCGAAATCGCGGCCGCCGCCCGGCCTCCCGTGACTGCTCCCAGGACGACGAAGAGCACCAGCACGAGGGCCACGTTGGCGTTCTGGATGTCGCCCCGAACGCCGACCAGCGCGGCGGCAGTGAAGACGGCGCCGAGGGAGCCCACCGCTGCCCCTACCAAAGTCTTCACACCGCGGTCGCTCATACAACCGGTGTAACCCCGCCCAAGCGGAAGAACTACCGGCTTTGCGCTCTCTTTATGGGGCTCAGAGCGATCTTCGCGGCTCTTTAGCGCCCGCTCTGGAAGCGGTACCCCATCCCCGGCTCGGTGATGAAGTACCTGGGCCGGGATGAGTCGGGCTCCAACTTGCGCCGTACGGCCGCCAGATACACCCGCAGGTAATCGGTCTCGGTCTCGTACCGGGGGCCCCAGACCTCCTGCAGCAGCTGCTTCTGCGACACCAGCTTGCCTTCGTTTCGCACAAGCACCTCGACCACGCCCCACTCTCTCGGCGTGAGGTGAATGGCCGTTCCATCGTCATCCGTCGCCGTCTTGGCGGCCAGGTCGAGGCTGAAGTCGTCGGTGGTGACGACCGGCTCCGCTTCGATCGGCGTCGCTCTGCGCACGAGGGCGCGTAGGCGCGCCAGCAGTTCGTCCATGCCGAACGGCTTGGTGACGTAGTCGTCGGCTCCGGCGTCGAGGGCGTCGACCTTCGACGGCTCGCCGTGGCGAGCAGAGAGCACGATCACAGGCACGCTCGTCCAGCCGCGAAGTCCCCGCAGCACGTCGAGGCCATCGATGCCCGGCAAGCCGAGGTCGAGCACGACGACGTCGGGATGCCCGTGCGCCGCCTGTTCGAGCCCCTCTTCCCCCGACGTTGCCGTGTCGACCTCGTACCCGCGCGCCCGCAAGCTGATCGCCAAGGCGCGCGCGAAGCGCTCTTCATCGTCGATGAGCAGCACCTTCGTCACCGATGCCAAGTGAAGCAGGAGTTGCCGCGTTAAGGCAGCGTGAAGATCCCGCCGATCCCCGCGAAGGCACCGTGAAAGGGGGATGTTCGAGCGGGTCTGGGGGCGTACAAGAGCCATATGGCTGACGTTGCCTTCGTTGTGACCATCATCGTGTTCTTCGGGCTCGCCGCCCTGTTCGTCACGGCCTGCGACCGCTTCATCGGCGACGACGAAGAGGCGCTCCCCGAAGCCGGCACCTCGGCCGAGCCGGAGCCGGTTGCGGCGTGAGCGCTGATGACATCGCCGGGTTGGTGATCGCGGCGTTGCTGCTCGGCTATCTGCTGTTCTCCCTGCTGTTCCCGGAGCGGTTCTAGATGACCCTCCAAAACTGGCTGGCGCTCGCTCTTCTCATCGTCGCCATTCTCGTTACCGTGCCGCTGCTCGGCGGCTACATGGCGAGGGTCTACGACCCTTCGTTGGGCAAGCCGCGCGGCGACCGCTTCTTCTCGGCCATCGAACGCGCCATCTACCGCTTCGGTGGCGTCAACCCCGAGCGCGAGCAGCGGTGGAACGTGTACGCACTCTCGCTGCTGGCCTTCAGCCTCGTCTCGGTGCTGATCCTCTACCTCCAGCTCCGCCTACAGGCCCACCTCTTCCTCAACCCCGATCACTACAAGGGCGTCGACCCCAAGCTGTCGTTCAACACGGCCGTCAGCTTCCTCACCAACACCAACTGGCAGGCCTACGGCGACGGCGTGATGAGCCACCTCACCCAGATGACGGGGCTGGCCTTCCACAACTTCGTGTCGGCCGCGGCCGGAGCCGCCGTCGCCATCGCCTTCATCCGAGGCCTCGTGCGTCGCCGCACGCGCACGCTCGGCAACTTCTGGGTCGACATCACGCGGACGTGCACGCGCATCCTCCTACCGCTCACGTTCGTCGCGGCCGTCGTCCTGCTCAGCCAAGGAGTCATCCAGAACTTCAACGCGTCCAAGACGGTGCACACAGTCGCCGGGCAGACCCAGACCATCCCCGGTGGGCCGGTCGCCAGCCAGGAGGCGATCAAAGAAGGTGGGCAGAACGGCGGCGGATTCTTCGGCGCCAACTCCATTCACCCCTTCGAGAACCCGAACGGCATCACGACCTTCCTCGAGATCTGGCTCGAGCTGGCGATCCCGTTCTCTCTCACCTTCACGTTCGGAAAGATGGCCCGCGACCAGAAACAGGGGTGGGTCGTCTTCGCGGCCATGTTCGTCCTCTGGCTGGGAGCGCTATTGCTCATCGCCAACCTGGAGCCAGGGGGCAATCCGCATCTCACTGCCGTCGGCGCCAACCAGAAGGTGACCGCCCTCCAGCCGGGCGGCAACTTCGAGGGCAAGGACACGCGCATAGGAAACGCGGCGTGCGGCGTCTTCGGAGGTTCGACGACGAGCACGTCCAGCGGGGCCATCGCATGCCAGCACGACAGCCTGCTACCCCTCAGCGGCGGCACCACGCTGGTCAACATGATGTTCGGCGAGATCAGCCCCGGCGGTACTGGTTCGGGCCTGTTCGGGATGCTGATCTTCGCCCTGCTGGCAGTGTTCATCGCCGGGCTGATGGTGGGCCGGACACCTGAGTACCTGGGCAAGAAGATCCAGGCCCAGGAGATGAAGCTGGTCGCCCTCTACCTCCTCTTACCGGCGATCTTCATCCTTGCGTTCGCGGCGGTGGCCGTCGTGTTGCCAACAGCACTGAGTTCGCGCACCAACCCTGGTCCTCACGGTCTCAGTGAGATCGTCTACGCGTACACGTCGGCCTTCAACAACAACGGCTCCGCATTCGGCGGCCTGCGCGCAAACACGCTTTGGTACAACAGCACGCTCGGCCTCGTGATGCTGGCGGGTCGCATGCTGCCGATGATCGTGGTGCTGGCCATTGGGGGCTCGCTCTCGCGCAAGAAGTTCGTCCCGGCGACGGCCGGCACCTTCCCGACCGGGACCCCGCTCTTCGCCAGCCTCCTGTTCGGCGTGGTGGTGATCGTCGTCGGCCTGACGTACTTCCCGGTCGTGTCTCTGGGCCCGATCGTCGAGCACCTCGCGGGCAAGTTCTGAGGAATGTGAGATGACAGTCGCAGCCGAAGCCGAAACCCTCGTTCCGCCCCCCGAGACTCGTCCGCCCAAGGTCCGCACTCGCCCGGGCCTCGGAATCCTCGACGGTCCGATCGTGCGGCGGGCGATCGTCGACTCCTTCAAGAAGCTCAGCCCGAAGGTGCAGGCCCGTAACCCCGTGATGTTTGTCGTCCTCGTCGGCAGCGCGTGGACGACCGTGCTGTTCTTCAGAGATCTGCCGACCGCCAAGAGCTCCGAGAGCGTCTTCGTCGGGCTGGTCGCCATCTGGTTGTGGTTCACGGTCCTGTTCGCCAACTTCGCCGAGGCCGTGGCGGAGGGGCGAGGCAAGGCCCAAGCCGACACCCTGCGCAAGACGCGCTCGGAAACGGTGGCATACGTCCGCCGACCCAACGGCTCGGTCGTGGAGACGCCGTCCAGCGCGCTCAAGGTCGGGGACCTCTGTGTCGTCGGGCCGGGCCAGCTCATTCCCGGTGACGGCGACGTCGTCGAGGGCATCGCCGCCGTGGACGAGTCGGCGATCACGGGCGAGTCGGCACCCGTCATCCGCGAGTCCGGCGGCGACCGCTCGGCGGTCACCGGCGGCACACGAGTGTTGTCGGACGAGATCGTGGTCGAGATCAAGACCAAGCCGGGCGAGAGCTTCATCGACCGCATGATCTCCCTCGTCGAGGGTGCCAGCCGTCAGAAGACGCCGAACGAAATCGCCCTCAACATCCTGCTGGCCAGCCTCACGATCATCTTCCTGCTGGCCGTGGTGACGCTGCAGCCCTTCGCCGTCTACTCGAACGCGGCGCAGACGATCACCGTGCTCGTCGCCCTCCTCGTCTGTCTCATCCCCACAACGATCGGCGCCCTGCTGTCGGCCATCGGCATCGCCGGCATGGACCGTCTCGTACAGCGCAACGTGCTGGCGATGTCTGGGCGGGCCGTCGAGGCCGCCGGCGACGTCTCCACTTTGCTCCTCGACAAGACCGGCACCATCACCTACGGCAACCGCATGGCCTACGAGTTCATCCCTGTCGGCGATACCGATCAGCAGAAGTTGGCCGAGGCGGCGCTCCTGTCGTCGCTGGCGGACGAGACCCCGGAGGGCCGTTCGATCGTCAAGCACGCCGAGACCGAACACGGGCTCACCAGTGTCGATATCCGCGACGCCGAGCTCGTGCCGTTCACAGCGCAGACCCGCATGTCCGGCATCGAGTGGAACGGCCGGTCGATCCGCAAGGGCGCGGCCGACTCGGTGCGCCGCTGGGTCGAGGAGCAGGGCGGCCGGAACCCCGAAGGCCTCGACGCCATCGTCGACGGGATCGCCGTGCACGGCGGGACGCCGCTCGTCGTGGTCGAGGGGCCGCACATCCTCGGTGTGATCCATCTCAAGGACACCATCAAAGAGGGCATGGTCGAGCGCTTCGCCGACATGCGCCGGATGGGAATCCGCACCGTGATGATCACCGGTGACAACCCGATGACGGCCAAGGCCATCGCCGACGAGGCCGGCGTCGACGACTTCCTGGCCGAGGCCACGCCCGAGGACAAGATGGAGCGGATCCGCAACGAGCAGGCGGGCGGCAACCTCGTGGCCATGACCGGCGACGGCACCAACGACGCCCCCGCCCTCGCTCAAGCGGACGTCGGCGTGGCCATGAACACGGGCACCCAGGCGGCCAAAGAGGCCGGGAACATGGTGGACCTCGACTCGAATCCCACGAAGCTTCTCGAGGTCGTGGAGATCGGCAAGCAGCTGCTGATCACCCGCGGATCGCTGACCACGTTCTCCATCGCCAACGATGTGGCCAAGTACTTCGCCATCATCCCGGCGATGTTTGTCGGCGTCTTCCCGGCGCTGAAGACGCTCAACATCATGCACCTGAGCAACGCTCACTCGGCGATCCTGTCGGCCGTCATCTTCAACGCGTTGATCATCGTGTTCCTCATTCCGCTCGCGCTGCGCGGCGTCAAGTTCCGACCGATGGGGGCGGCCGAGATCCTGCGCCGCAACCTGTTGATCTTCGGCCTGGGTGGCGTGGTCACGCCGTTCATCGGCATCAAGCTCATCGACCTGCTCGTCAGCGCACTGGGGGTGAAGTGATGCTCAGGCGCCAGCTCTTCACCGGCCTGAAGGTCACCATCGCCCTGCTCGTCCTCACCGCCGTCGTCTATCCGGCGGCCGTGTGGGCCGTGGGCGAGGTCGCCTTCAAACGTCAGGCCGACGGATCCTTCGTGAAGTCCGGCGGCAAAGTCGTGGGGTCATCGCTGATCGGCCAGAGCTTCTCCGACAAGGACGGCAATCCCATCCCGAAGTACTTCCAGCCCCGCCCGTCGGCGGCGGGCAACGGCTACGACGCCGCGGCCAGCGGCGGGTCGAACCTGGGCCCGTCGAATCCGAAGCTCATCGACGCCGTCCGCGGACGGGTGGTCGCCTACCGCGAATTGAACGGGCTGCGGCCCGATGCGACGGTGCCCATCGACGCGGTCACCGAGTCCGGCTCCGGGCTCGACCCCGACATCTCGATCGCCAACGCCATGCTGCAAGCTCCTCGGGTCGCCAAGGTCCGCGGGCTTCCCGTCACCACCGTCGAGTCCCTCGTCCGAAGCCACAGCGATGGTCGCCCATGGGGTGTGCTCGGAGAGAAGACTGTGAACGTGCTCGATCTGAACCTCGCTCTCGACAAGCTCAGTCCGCCGGGGTAGGTCGATGGCTCGCGGCACCCTGCGCATCTACCTGGGAGCGGCGCCCGGCGTCGGCAAGACCTTCGCCATGCTCAACGAGGGTCGCAGGGCGCAAGAGCGGGGAACCGACGTCGTCGTCGGCTACGTCGAGACCCACGGTCGCGAGCACACGGCGGAGCAGATCGGCGGCCTCGAGACCCTCCCCCGCAAGACGATGGAGTACCGGGGGGCGGTCTTCGAGGAGATGGACGTCGATGCCGTCCTCGCGCGCCGTCCGGAGCGGGTGCTGGTCGACGAACTCGCACACACCAACGTCCCGGGTAGCCGCCACGACAAGCGGTGGCAGGACATCGACGAGATCCTCGACGCGGGCATCAACGTCATCTCGACGGTGAACATCCAACACCTCGAGTCGCTGAACGACGTGGTCGAGAAGATCACGGGCATCACCCAACGGGAGACGGTCCCCGACGGCTGGGTACGCGGCGCCGACCAGATCGAACTGGTGGACATGACGCCCGAGGCCCTGCGCCGGCGCATGGCCCACGGCAACATCTACAAGTCCGACAAGATCGACGCCGCCCTCGGCAATTACTTCCGCGTCGGCAACCTGGCTGCCCTGCGGGAGCTGGCGCTGCTGTGGCTCGCCGACCGCGTCGAGGAGAGTCTGGACGCCTACCGCGAACGCCACGGCATCACCGGGCCGTGGGAGACGAAGGAGCGCGTGGTGGTCGCCCTCACCGGCGCCCCGAGCGGCGACGACCTGATCCGCCGCGCGGCGCGCATGACGGCCCGGACACGTGGCGAGCTGATCGGCGTGCACGTGCAATCCGACGACGGTTTGTCGGGCCCCGGGAGCGGGGCCCTCGATCGTCAGCGCCATCTGCTCGAAGAACTCGGGGGCCACTACCACGAAGTCGTCGGGGGCGACGTGGCCCGTGCGCTCGTGCAGTTCGCAAAGGCCGAGAACGCGACGCAGCTGGTGATGGGGGCCAGCCGCCGGTCTCGATGGGCGGAGCTGGCGCGAGGCTCGGTTATCACGCCCGTCGTCCGGGACGCGGCCGGCGCCTTCGACGTCCACGTGATCTCGACCGAAGGCGCCGGCGAAGGAACCTCCCTTCGTACGCCCGCCTGGTTCCGGCTGGCGCCGCTCTCGCGGGGCCGGACGTTCACCGGTTTCATGCTGGCCCTCGTCGGGCTGCCGCTCCTCACGCTCGTGCTGACGCAGTTCCGGAGCCACCTCGGCTTTCAGAACGTGCTGCTGATCTTCCTGCTCTTCGTCGTCGCCACCACCACGATCGGCGGCATCTGGCCCGGGTTGGTGGCATCGGTCGGCGGCTTCTTGCTTCTCAATTGGTTCTTCGCGCCGCCGATCCACACGTTCACCATCGGCAATACGCGCGACCTGCTCGCCCTGATCGCGTTCCTCGTCATCGCGGGCGTGATCAGTGCACTCGTGAACCAGGTCGAACGCCGTGCCGCCGACGCGGCACGTGCGAGCGCACGAGCCAACGCGCTGGGGCACATGGCGGGCACCGTGCTCGAGAAGGCCGATCCTTTGCCCGACCTGACCACAGAGTTGGTCATCTCTTTTCGCCTCGACGGCGCGTCCGTGCTGTCTCGCGGCGAAGACAGCGAGTGGCACACGGTCGCGGCCGCCGGAGAAGATCCGCCGCGCCGGCCCGAGGACGGCTCGCTGACGCTCCCGCTCAGCGAAGACGCCGGCCTCGTGCTCCGCGGTGGTGAGCTCAGGGCCGAGGACCGCCAGGTGCTCCACGGGTTCGCCAACCAGCTGGCGATCGCGCTGGCGGGTCGCAGGCTGCAGGCAGAGGCGGCGAGCGCGGCGGCCCTGGCCAAGGCCAACGAACTGCGCACGGCGTTGCTGGCGGCCGTGAGCCACGACCTGCGCACTCCGTTGGCGTCGATCAAGGCGTCGGCCACGAGCCTCCTCTCCGACGACGTCAACTGGGATCCGACGGCCGAGCGCGACCTGCTGAAGACGATCGACGTCGAGGCCGACCGCCTCAACTCACTTGTTGGCAACCTGCTCGACATGAGCCGCCTTCAGACTGGGTCTTTGCCGATCTCCCCTCGTCCCGTCGGGTTGGAGGAGGTCGTGGCCGGCGCCGTGTCGAGCCTCGGCGCGTCCGAAAGGGCGGTCGAAACCGACGTGCCGGAGACGCTCCCCCTCATCGATGTGGATCCGGCGCTCCTTGAGCGTGCCGTCGCCAACCTCGTCGAGAACGGGATCCGCCACGCGCCGGTGGGAATGCCGGTGCGCGTCATCGCTGGCCAGGTCGGCGACAGGGTCGATCTGCGGGTGATCGACACCGGCCCCGGCATCCCAAGCGACGAACGCGACCGCGTGTTCCGCCCGTTCCAGCGTCTCGGCGACAACCCGAACGGTGCCGGTGTCGGGCTCGGCCTGGCGGTGGCAAAGGGCTTCGTCGAGGCCGTCGGCGGCGACCTGACAGTGGAGGACACGCCGGGCGGCGGCACGACGATGGTCGTCAGCCTTCCCGTCCCCGGTCCAGCAACACCGCCGTAAGTACGAAGCCGACGACCGTCCCCGCGAGCAGTGCCGCGGTCGCGGCGTCGGCCAGCGCACCCTCCCCGAAACCAACACGAGCGATCAGCAACGGGACGGTGAACCCGACGCTCGTGACCGTTCCGAGCCCGAGACGGATCCGCCCACGCGGCCGTTCATCAGCGGAAGACACATACCGGCTCGGGAGCAACGTCATACCCGCCCACACCCCGGCCGGCTTGCCGACGACACGGGCGAGGAGCACTCCGACGAACACCAGCGCCGCCCCAGACGCCGAGAGGTCGAAATGCCTGAGGTCCACGCCGGCGTTGGCCAGTGCGAAAAGCGGCAAGACGACAAGGTTGACGGCCGGATTCAGCCGGTGCTCCCACGCTCTGGGTCCGGAACGGTGCGCGTCGGTCGTTGGATCGGGCGACGCAAGACCGACGAGCCCCACGACCACGCCGACGACGGCGGCCTCCACGCCGCCACGAGCGAACGTCCACCAAGCGGCCGCGCCGAACGCCAACGCAACGAACCCGATCGGAGCACGGATCTTCCGGACCAAGGCCATGACGACAAGGCAGGCAACTCCGGCAACGACGAACGCCAGGTCGACGGTCGCGCTGTACACGACGACGAGCACGAGGATCGAAAGGATGTCGTCGGCCACACCGAGTGTCATGAGAAAGACGCGCAAGCGAAGCGACGCCCCAGACGCGACCAGGGCGAGCGCACCGAGAGAGAAGGCGATGTCCGTGGCCATCGGGATGCCCCAGCCGTGCCCACCTGCGCGGTCGTGGACCACGGCGGCGTACACCACCGCCGGTAGCACCATGCCGGCGACGGCAGTCACGACCGGGCCGGCCGCCCTGTGCCACGAGCCGAGTTCGCCTGCCGTTGTCTCCCGTCGGATCTCCAGCCCGATGACGACGAAGAAGATCGTCATGAGTGCCTCGTTGACCCACTCCCGGGCCGTGAAATGGAGCGTGGTGAACGCGAGCCACGACGGCACCGTCGCCCAGGTCCGCGCGTAGCCGGCACCGTCGACGGTCGCCCAGGCCAAGGCGACGACAGTTGCGGCCGCCAGCATTACGCCCGCGGCGCGGTCACCGCGTGACCAGTCGATCAGGCGTCGGAAGGGCTGGTCGGGAGTAGGCAACGGCGCTCCGGAGAAGTCGCGGACGGACGGTGCCGACCAGGCTTCCCGGCTCTCCCTGCACAAAGACTATGCACCGACTCCCTTAGCCGGTTCGGACGCCGTACCTTCGACGCATCGACACCGTCACAACCTGCTTCCACCACACCGATCGGCCCACCGGCCGCTCGTGCACCCGCTGCGGACGCCCGGCATGTCCCGATTGCCTCCGCGACGCGCCGGTCGGTTCGCACTGCTTCGAGTGCATCCGCGCCGCTCGTCCCCCGGCTGGTCAGCGCGTGCGTCAGTGGAACGCGGCAGCCGGCCCGCTCGCCACCAAAGCTCTCATCGCCGTCAACGTCGTCGTCTTCGTCTTGACGAGCGCCGACGGCAAGCTCCAGACCCAGCTCTCCTTGTTCGGTCCCGCCGTCGCCAGCGGCGACTGGTACCGACTCGTCACGTCAGGCTTCGTGCACTACGGCCTCCTGCACATCGGCTTCAACATGCTCCTGCTGTACCAGTTGGGCCTGCTGCTCGAACCGCCACTGGGACGGGTTCGCTTCCTGCTGCTGTACATCGCGGCGTTGCTGGCCGGGTCGTTCGGCGCTGTCCTCCTCAGTCCACACGTGCTGTCGGCCGGCGCGTCCGGTGCCGTGTTCGGACTGTTCGGCGCGGCGGCGGTAGGCCTCCGTCAGCGGGGCGTCAGGGTCATGCAGACCGGCGTCGGCGCCCTGCTCGTCATCAACCTGATCCTCACCTTCGCCATCCCCGGGATCTCGATCGGCGCCCACCTTGGCGGCCTGATCGGAGGGGCCGTGGCCGGGTGGTTCATGCTCCACCCCGTGCGGCGGGCCAAGGTGGAAGGCGTCGCCGTCGCGGTAGTCGTCATCGCCGCCTCGATGATCGGCGCCTTGTGGGCGGCCGCCCGCTAGGTACGGCAGCGCGCAAAGATCCCGTCAAAATCGCGCTACGGCACCGCTAAAGGAGCGCAAAAGTCATAGCGCGCCGCGCCGGGGCGGCATACAACGGGAACGTGGTCGTCGTCGCCGAACCCGAGATCAAGCCCGACATCGTCGTGCTGCGCTGGCCGGCGGAGCAGGCGAACCGGGAGCGCTTGGCCGCCGACGGCCGCCCGCGCCTCCTTCTCGTGGCCCCCGAGTCCGATCCCCCCGATGGACGGGACTGCCTCGAGGATTGGGTCCGCCTGCCGGCCGACGACCGCGACGTAGCCGCTCGGCTGCGCGCCCTCGAGATGCGCGCCGCCCGTCACCAACATCAACCCGAGACCGACGACCGGGGCCGCCTCACGTTCAACGGCGACTGGGTGGCGCTGTCCCCGATCGAGGAGCGAATCGTGAGCCTGCTCGCCGGGCGTTTCGGCGAGGTGGTCGCGCGCGACGAGCTGCTCGCTGCGGGCTGGCCCGACGAACAACCGTCGGACGCCGCCCTGCGCGTGCACTTGACGCGGCTCCGCAAGGAGATCGCCCCGCTCGGCCTGGAGATCGCGACCGTGCGCGGCTTCGGCCACGTCATGCAGGAGATGAGCGAGCGCAGAAACGGTTCGGGCGCGCTCTAAGCCTCGTCCCGATAGCGCTGCAGTTCCCAGCCCGTGACGTGAGCCCGGTACTCCTCGGCTTCGGCACGGCGACCGTCGACAAGACGCGACAACAACTGGCGGTCGAAGCTGTCGGCCAGGATGTCATCGGCAAGGAGGGCGTCGAGGGCGTCGTCGAGGTCGCGCGGTAGCGGTTCGTAGCGAATGGCGTCGGCCCCGGCCGGATCGAACGTGCCGACGTCTTCTTCCAACGGCGGAGGCAGCTCCATGTCCGCCTCCAAGCCGTGCGCCCCCGCCGCGAGTAGACCGGCGATGAGGAGGTAGGGGTTGGCCGACGGGTCGGCACCGCGGTACTCGATCGACGCCTCCCGCCCGCGGAAGGAGCTGAGCCGTATCAGGGCGGCGCGGTTCCTGTGGGCCCACACGACGGCGCCCGGCGCCTCGGCACCCGAGTGCAGGCGCTTGTAGGAGTTCACCGTAGGTGCCGCCAAGGCGCTGAGTCCACGCGCGTGTGCCAGCTGGCCGGCGACGAACGCCCGCCCGTCCTCGTCGAGGCCGCCTGCGGCCACGAGGCCTTCGACGTGCTGATGCAGGTGCATCCCCGAGCCGGGCTCGCCGTCGAACGGACGGGGCATGAACGTGGCCCGCAGCCCGGCACCCGCCGCCACTTCCTTCACCACCTGCTTGGCGAACACGAGAGCGTCTGCGAGCGCGACCGGCGGCAGCGCAGCCAGGTCGAGCTCGTACTGGCCGGGACCCGCCTCGTGGTGGCAGGCGTCGATCTCCAGGCCGCAGGCGCGCAGGCGGTCGGCCGCTTCTCGCACCGTCGCCGCTCCCGGCCCCTCGACGACGTCGTCGAAGTAGCCGCCACGGTCGACCGGTTCGCCGTCGGCGATGAGGAGATAGAACTCGAGCTCGACGCCCGCCGACCAGCGTTCGGCGAGGTCGGCGACAGACGCGGCGACCGCCTTGAGCGCCGTCCGCGGGTCACCCGACCATGGCTTGGCGTCGAGCGTGAGGACGTCGCACACGGCGCGGGCGATCGCGTCCCCGAGGCGCACGACGGTGTCGGGGTCGGGCCGCAAAAGCATGTCGGCCTCGAGGTAGCGGGTACGCCCTTCGAGCGCGGAACCATCGAACGGCTCGCCGTCGCGCACGGCCGTCCCAAAGCGTTCGGCCGGAAGCTGCACCGAGTTCAACAAGCCGAAGACGTCGACGAACGTCAGTCCGACCCAGGAAATCCCGTTGAGGTCAGTCATTGGAGCACCACCGAAAGCACGATGATCACGGTCACGAGAACGATGAAGCCGCCGGCGATCATGCCGACAAGGGCCCAGAGCCGCAGCGCCGAGTTCGCGGCCGCCATTCCGCCCATCGGCGGCTCGGGCGAGAGGTCGAACGACGATGCGTCCAGCATGTCGAGGCGATCGAGGTCGGCGAGGAGGTCGTCAGCCGACTGATAACGATTCTCCGGATAGCGCCGCATGGCGTGCAGCACGACGGCCTCGACAGCGGGGGCCACGTCCTTGCGGATCGACCGGATGGGTTTGGGGTTCGTCTGCAGATGACCGGCCATCGCTGCGAGCCAGTTGTCGCCGGGGAAGGGGACCTGTCCGGTCAGCATCTCGTACATCATCACGCCCCACGCGTAGATGTCGCTGCGGGGATCGCCGCGCTCGCCCTGGATCTGTTCCGGGCTCATGTAGTCGGGCGTGCCGAGCGACTCGCTGAGGTGCCGCCACGTCAGGCGCCGGGCACCGGCGAGCATCGCGGTGCCGAAGTCGGCGATCTTCAGCTTGTCGTCGGCGGTCACAAGCACGTTCTCGGGCTTCATGTCGCGGTGCACGATGCCCTGGCCGTGCAGGTACGCCAGCGCTTCGGCGAGCTGCCGTCCCCAGTCGACGGCCTTGTCGACGGGCACAGGACCCTCGAAGTCGCGGAGCCGCCTGCGCAGGTTGTCGCCCTCGATGTACTCGAGCACGAGATACGGCTCCGTACGGCTCTCGCCGAGGTCGAGACTGCGTTGCACGCCGTCGTGTTGCAGTCGCCGGGCGATTTCCGTTTCGCGCCTGTAACGCTGGAAGAGCGCAGGGTCGGCGAACAACATCGGATTCGGAATCTTGAGGACCACCGTTGCGCCATCGGCGGAATCGCGGGCGCGGTAGGTCTCGGCGTACGCACCTTCGCCGAGCGGTTCCTCGATCTCGTAGCGGTCGAGCCTGTCACCCGAATGGAAGCGCACGGTCGCAGTCACCGCCTGCGGAAGAGGGAGCGCCGGCCGGCAGAGCAGGGAATGGGACGGTCGGACGTCACGTGCACGACGGCAGCGGTGACGTTATCAGGGGCGTCTCGTTTGAGAGCCAGGTCAACGAGCGCGGCTGCAACCTCGACCGCGACTGGCGATCGTTCGCCGATCAAGCCGGCCACGATCGCCCCCATCTCGACCCGGCCGACCGCGTCCCACAGACCGTCGGAGCAGAGCAGGAAGACGTCATCGCGGACGACATCGGTCTCAACGATGTCGACCTGAACGCCCGGGTCGGCACCCAGGCTGCGGGTCAGCATCGATCGGGCCGGATGATTGGCCGCTTGTTCGGGGGTGATCAGTCGCATGCGCAACATCTCGGCCACCTTGGAGTGGTCAGCAGTGAGCTGTTCGCACGCGTCCCCGCGGATCCGGTAGGCGCGGCTGTCGCCGACGTTGGCGACCAGCGCGTTGTGGCCGGCGAAGGTGAGGGCCGTGATCGTCGTGCCCATGCCGTGGTGGCCGCTTTCGAGCGCCGCGTCGTAGACGGCAACGTTGGCGGTGCGCACTGCGCTCCGCAGCGCCTGTCGTGGCGCCTGTGCCGAGCCCCTTGTCCAGTCGGCGATGGCAGCGTCCACTGCCACCCTGCTGGCCACCTCGCCCGCGGCGTGGCCGCCCAAGCCGTCGGCCACGACGACGAGCGGGCCGCGGTCCCACGCGTCGTCAGGCGTGGTCGGCGCGAAGGCTCCCGTGTAGTCCTCGTTGTGCGGACGGACGTCGCCGGGCTCAGAGCGCAGCGCCCACGTGAGCTTGGCCAGCACGCCGTGGGATGTAACAACTCCGTTACCCGCGTCCGCGGACGGGTCGACACTCACACCACTAACGTCCCCCGCGTGGCCAACGCGCGCAAGAAGAAGGGTGGCCGCACCACCCCTCGGCGGCCGACCGCGATCGAGCAGGGCCAGCCCGGGAAGCGCCCGTCCAACCCGGTGTTCCTCCTGGTTCTGGGTCTGGTCTGGATCGCATGCGGCGTGTACGCCATCGTCGCCCTCAGCGCCTCATGGAAGGTCATCCCCGGCATCTTCTTCATCGGCGTTGGCATCTTGTTCCTACGGGGGGCGGCGGTGACGTTCATCCGACGGGGGGAACGCGGTTAGACGCGATCGGGACCGGGCTCACACCGACCCGGTCCCGAAGCGCAGATCGACAGAACGTGTCAGACGGGCACCACCGGCGGCGGTGCAGGAGCCCGCTCGACCGTCTTGCGTTCCTCGACGACGCCTTTGGCGTGATGTTTGTTGGGGTTGAACGCCACCCACAACACGCCGATGACGATCCATCCCACGACGATGGCGATCGACTTGTAGGTGTCGGTCGCCGTCGTACCGCCGGCGGTGATCGCCAGGTACACGACACCCAACAACATGCTCACGTTCATCAGCGCCCCGATGGCGGGCACGACTGTGTGCTTCAACCAGTGCTTGTCGTGTCTGCTGGCAAAGGCCACGATGGCGATCACGCAGCTCATGCCATAAACCAGGAACGTTCCGGTGTTCGACGCCACCGTGATCTGCGTGATGTTGTCGACCTGGTACGGCGAGGCGCAGTACACGCCAATGGCCGCCGCGAGCCCCGTGAGGATGATGATCCCGCCGTGAGGCGTGGCGAACCGGCCGTGCAACAGACCGAGAATGCCGGGCATCTCCTTGTCCTTGGCCATGGCGTAGGTCACGCGGACGCCGGTGTTGAGGCAGGCAAGCGTGGTGCCCAACAGAGCGATGAGCACCGTAAAGGCCACGATCAGCGACACCGTCGTACCCGTGCTCGCACCGAGCACTGCGCTCGAGGTGTTGTGGATCATCGTGCCGATCGGCGCCGGGTCGACCGCCGAGGCCGCAAAGCCGGTGAGGTGCTGCGCCGGCGAGCCCGCCGTCGCGGCCGTCGTGAACGTGGCCGTGTGATTGCTGACCGCGAAGTTGGCCGCGAAGTACTCGATCAGATAGCAGATCCCGCCTTGGATGATCAGTGAGAGCAGCACACCTCGCTTGATGTCCTTCTCGGGGCGCAGAGCCTCAGCACCGAGCGCTGTGACGGACTCGAAGCCCACCAGCAACAGGATCGCGATCGTCGACTGGTAGATGACGTGCAGCAGGCTGTGTGGGATCACGATCTTGCCGGCGCTGGCGAAGGCGTAGACGTCGCTGCCGTGCCCGAGCCGGTAAGCGATGAACAGGAGGCTCACGAGCAGGAGGCACGTGATCTGGATGACGTTGATGAGGATCGACGTCATCGTTGAGCCGGTCACACCCCGGTACGCGATGTAGCCACAGATGCACGCCAGCACGACGGCCGCAAGAGCCTGCGGCACGTACGTCAGCGTGTGATGGAACATCGCCGAGTAGATGTAACCGAACAGGATCCCCATGAAGCCGACCATGATCGCCGGGTACAGCCAGTAGTAGAGGTGACTGATCCAGCCGATGGTGAGCTTCGCTCCTCGTGCCCACTTCTGGTGCTGGGGCTTCTCCTTGTCGAGCAGCGCAGCCTCGGCGAAGTAGTAGCTCGACCCCGTTCCCGCGTCGGGGTAGATCCGTGCCAGTTCGCTGTAGCTGTACGCCGTCAGCAAGGCGAGCACCAGCGAGAACAGCAAGCCGGTCCACATGTCCGTGGCGGTGCTCGATCCCTTCTGGGCCGCCTGGATCTGGAACGTCGTCCACAAAAAGGCACCTGGCGCGATCAGCGCCATGGCGTTGACGGTGATGCCGGTGAGGCTGAGACTTCGTTGCATCTCGCCGGCGGGCGCTGTGGTCGTCTCGGCCACGCGACTCCTCTCTCTCCATCCCGATGTGACCGAGCGCGGCGCTGCGCTCAGTTAGGGACCGTAGAGAAGCCATGTTTCAGAGCGGACACCCGTTGATGAACGGAGTGTTACAAGTGCTACGACAGTGCTTCAGATTCAGGGCCTGAAACGCAGCACGGCCTTGCCGTTGATCTTGCGATTCAGCAAGTCGGCACACGCAGCCCGCACCGCGCCGACGTCCGTGGCGTCGACGATGCGGTCGATGCCGACGTCGAGGTGACCGATGGCCACCAGGTTGGCGAGGTACCCGAGGTCGGTCGTCGCTCCCCCTGACCGCCGCAGCTCGTTGCCGAGTACGAGGGCGTACAGGCGAGCGCCGCCCTTGCCGTAGAAGGACCCCACGTCGAACGTGGTCGTCTCCCCCGACGAATTGCCGTACGACACCACCGTGCCCTCGGGCGCCACCCTGGTCAGTGCTGCGGCGAGGCTCTCGCCACCTGCCGACTCGAGGATGAGGTCGAACGGTTCGCCGTCGGCGGACAGGGTGCCGACGACGACCTCGGACGCACCGAGGTCCGCGAGTCCGGCGCCGCGCTCGGCGCTCCCCACGACAGCGGTGACGTGGGCGCCGTTCTGGGCCGCCAGCTGCACGGCGAAGCGACCCACGCCCCCGGCCGCGCCGGTGACGGCAACGCGGTTGCCGTCGACCACCGCCATCTCCACCGCCTTGCGCGCGGTCATCCCGGCGACGGGCAGGGTCGCGGCCGACTCGAAACTCACCTCGTCGGGGATGGGGGCCACCATGTTCGTCGGCACCGCGACCCGTTGACTCCAACCAGCCGACCAGACGAGCCCGACGACGTGGGTGCCTTCGCGAGGCCCGCTGCCGTCCGCCGCACTCTTCGAGACGACGCCGGCCACGTCCCAGCCCGGGCGCCATCCCGTTTCCGCGGTCTGCAGGTTGCGCACCTCGCCGCGATTCATCGACGCCGCTCTGACATCGACGACCAGCTCGTTCGGGCCAGCCGTCGCGTCCGCGACATCGACGAGGTCGACGTTCCGTTCTGCGCCGGCGGACGCGGCGAGTGCCTTCATCAATCCTCGACGAGGAAGCCGACCTTCATGGTGACCTGGAACTGCGCGACCTCGCCGTTGGCGACGGTGCCGCGGATCTCTTCGACCTCGAACCAGTCGATGTGCCGCACCGTCTCGTTGGCGCGGGCAATGCCGTTGCGAACGGCCTGCTGGATGCTCTCCGACGACGTCCCGACGATGTCGGTGAGCCTGTAGGTCGGATCCTTGTGGTCGGCCATCTTCCCTCCCGCCTCGTGTTCGGCCGAAGCGTAGGCTGCCGCGCAGTGGAACCGAACCAGACACTGACGCTCGACGAGATCGACCTCTCCGATCTGACCTTCTGGGCCCGTCCTCTGGAGGAGCGAGAAGGCGCGTTCAAGACGCTGCGAGAGCAGAGCCCGCTGGCGTACATGCCGGCGCCGGAGATCGAGATGCCGAGCACGATCGAACTACCCGAACTCACGGGGTACTACGCGGTCACCCGCCACGCCGACGTGCTCGAGGCCAGCCGCCAGCCCGAGCTGTTCTGCTCGGGCAAGGGGGCAACGAGCCAGCTCGACATGCCCGAGGTGTTCCTGGAGTTCTTCGGCTCGATGATCAATCTCGACGACCCGCGCCACGCACGTTTGCGGCGCATCGTGTCAACGGCGTTTACGCCGAAGATGATCAAGACGTTCGAGGACCAGGTGCAGGTCGCGGCCGATCAGATCGTCGATGCCGTGATCGACAAGGGCGAGTGCGACTTCGTCACCGAGGTCGCGGCCAGGCTTCCCCTGAAGATCATCTGCGACATGATGGGGATCGGCGAGTCCGACTACGACTTCGTGTTCAACAAGTCGAACGTCATCCTCGGCGCCACCGACCCCGAGTACGTCCCTGAGGGTGGCGACATCGCCGTTGCCCTCCTGTCGGCGGGAGCCGAGCTGGCCCAACTCGTGACTGCGCTCGGTCAGGAGCGGATGAAGAACCCCACCGACGACCTCACGTCGGCGCTGGTGAACGCCAACGTCGACGGCGAGTCGCTCACCGAGTCGGAGCTGGCGTCGTTCTTCATCCTGTTGGTCGTCGCCGGCAACGAGACCACCCGGAACGCCATCAGCCATGGGATGAAGCTGCTCACCGACCATCCCGACCAGCGCAAGACGTGGCTCGAGGACTTCGACGGCGTGGCCCCCACGGCGGTCGAAGAGATCGTGCGGGTGGCCTCGCCCGTCATCTTCATGCGCCGCACCGCCACCCAGGACACGACGCTGGGCGGCCAGCCGATCAAGGCCGACGACAAGCTCATCCTCTACTACTGGTCCGCCAACCGCGACGAAGCCGTCTTCGAGGATCCTTTCCGCTTCGACGTCCGCCGCGAGCCCAATCCCCACGTGGGCTTCGGCGGCCCGGGGCCCCACTTTTGCCTCGGCGCCCACCTGGCCCGCCGTGAGATCACGGTGATGTTCCGCGAGCTGTTCCGGCGCATCCCGGATATAGAGGTGTCGGGCGAGCCGTCCCGCTTGCTGTCGGGCTTCATCAACGGCATCAAGCATCTCCCGGTCACCTTCACCCCTGGTGGCGCCACTGCGTAGGTCCCGCCGGTGGCGGGTATGACCAGGTCAGGGTCGACCGACCCGAACGCCATGGCTGTCGACGTCCGCGCACCCGCTGAAGCACCCGACGCGTCCCCCTCCACAACGGGGATCAGCAGCGTGCCGGGCTCTGGATCGTCGACGCCTCCTGTTCGTCGAGAGGCCGAGCGCAAGCAACAGCTCCGCACGATGAAGCGGCGCGCCACGGGGTTCCTGATCGCCACGACGGTCTTGTTCGTGCTCGTGACCCTGCTGACCGACGTCACCGGATTCTGGGGGTACGTCCAGGCCATGGCCGAGGCCTCGATGGTCGGCGGCCTGGCCGACTGGTTCGCGGTCACCGCCCTGTTCCGGCACCCGCTGGGCATCCCGATCCCGCACACGGCGGTGATCGTCGAGCGCAAGGACGAGTTCGGTCGCACGCTCGGCGAGTTCGTGCAGGAGAACTTCTTGAGCGCGGGCGTCATCACCGAGCGGGTGAGCAACGCACGAGTCGTCCAGCGGGCCGCGGAGTGGCTGTCGAACGAGAACAACGCCCGCCAGCTTTCGGGACACGCGGCGGACCTGGCTGTGGGCCTGGCCGACCTGGTGAACGACGAGGACGTGCACAGGTTGGTCGACGAAGAGCTCTCGGCCGCCGTCGACCGGCTGCCGCTGGCGGCGCTGGCCGGGCGCGGCCTCGAGATGATGACGGCCGAGAACCGGCACCACGAACTGCTCGACGCCATCCTCCGCGGCCTCGAGCGATTTCTCGACGAGAGCCGGGAGACGCTGCGGCTCCGCTTCGCCCAGGAAGCTCCGTGGTGGCTGCCCGATGCGGTCGACGACAGGATCTTCGAGCGTCTGTTCGACGGCGTGTGCCGGCTCCTGCAAGACGTCAACCGCGATCCCGATCACGAGGTCCGCAAGCAGTTCGACGCGTGGGTCACGTCGCTGATCGACCGGCTGCAGCACTCGCCCGAGATGGAGGAGCGCGTCGACGAGCTCAAGCACGAGGTGCTCGCTCATCCGCAGCTGCGCGAGTGGTCGGGATCGCTGTGGGGCGAGGTCAAGGAGGTCCTTCGGGATCAGGCCGCTGAGCCCGACTCCGAGCTGCGCAAGCGCATCGCCGACGGCGTGCAGGCGCTCGGCCACCGCCTCTGCGAGGACGAGGCGCTCCGGGCCAAGGCCGAGCAGATGATCGAGGACGGGGTGGCCTACCTGGCCGAGCACTTCCACGACGAGCTGGCCGAGCTCATCAGCGGCACCGTCGAACGCTGGGACGCCAGCGAGACGGCTCAGAAGCTCGAGCTCCTCCTCGGCCGGGACCTGCAGTGGATCCGCATCAACGGCACCGTCGTCGGCGGCCTCGCCGGCCTGGCCATCCACGCCCTCGCCCAGCTCCTCAGCTGACAAACCTCGTTGCCGGCGGCCGGTCCTAGGACCATCGTTCCATTTACTCCTGGGTGTGACGTTGCCGACACTCGAACGATCAAGGGAAGTGACGTGGCGTTCGAGGACACGACTGAGCTCGTGGAGCAGGCCCGGCGATCCGACCGGGATGCGTGGGAAGCGTTGTACCGGCGCATCTATCCACGCCTGCTCGCCTACGCCATGCGCCGCCTCGACGCCGACGCGGCGAGGGATGCGGTGAGCGAGACCATGACCCGGGCCGTGGCCAACATCGGGCGATATCGCCCCGTTCCGGGCACGGGCGGGTTCGACGGCTGGCTGTTCGGCATCTGCCGCCACGTCGTCCTCGACGCCCAACGGGCGGCCGGGCGCCGCGGGTACGGCCCGCCTCCGGAGACCGTGAACCACGCCGACCCGGCCGAACGGCTGGTGTCGGCCGAGGAGGCGGCCGCCGTGCGCCAGGCGTTCGCCCTGCTCTCCGACGGCGACCGGGAACTGCTCGAACTGCGCGTGGTCGCCGGCCTGTCGGCCGAAGACGCAGCGGCCGTGCTCGGGCGGCGCCCTGGCGCGGTGCGCATGGCCCAGTCCCGGGCGCTCAGCCGTCTGCGCCGCCATCTGGGTGAGGTCGAGGGGGTGAGCGCATGACGACCCGCGACGACGACCTTCTCGACGTCCTCGCCGCCAGCATCGGCCCGCCCCCCGACGCCGAGCCGAGCTGGGCCGAGATCTCCCATCTCCACCGCATCATCGACACTGCCGCCGACCGCAATCGACGCCGGGCACACACGCCCCTCTGGCGCATGCGCCATCCCGTCGCCGTCGCCGCAGCCGGTCTCGTGCTGCTGGGTGGCGCGTCCGCGGCGGCCGCCGTGTCCGGCGCGGTGATGCCCCAACCGGTGCGCGTCGCTGCCCGGGCCGTCGGTCTGCCCGTCGACTCCCCCCAACTGGCCGAGGCACGGGCCGCGCTCGACCGTCTCCATGACGCACTGGCGGCCAAGCCGCGCAACGCCAACGACATCCGCGCCCGCGCCCAGGACGTCCGTGACCGCGTCGACCGGCTGTCCGCCGACGACCGGCTGGAAGTCGAGGACGAGGCCGCCTTCCTGTTGGCCGAAGCCGACGCCGCCCTCGCCCCGCCGCCGGCGTCGCTGGGATCACCGCCCGCTCCCCCCGCGGCGGCGCCGAGCGATCCGCCCAGCGCCGCTCCTGGTCCGCGTCCGACAGCCAACCCGGCGCCATCCGCGGAGGTCGAACATCCGGGCGACCAGCACGTAGGCGACGACCATGGCGGCGACGACCATGGATCCTCTGCCGCACCCGACAACTCGGGCCCGGGCCCATCCGCTTCCTCAGGCGCCGACGACCAAACCGCCACGACCTTCCGGACGGACAACTCTGGCCACGGTTCTGATGGCAGCAACCGCGGCTCCGACGGGGGATCGTCCCACGACGGCAGCGGCTCCAGCGATGGCGGCGGCCATTCGGGCCCCGGATAGCTCGCTTTTGCTGGGTTCTGATCGCTGAGCGATCAAAAGTCAGCAATAGCCGAACTGGGCGGTGGCGACCGTTACAGTGGCTGATGTCATCATGGCCACCGAGTACCGGATCGATGAGCTGGCCCGTGAAGCGGGGACGACCGTGCGCAACGTGCGCGCCTACCAGGACCGCGGCCTACTCCCCCCGCCTCGCCGCTCGGGCCGCGTCGGCCTCTACACCGACGCTCACCTCGCTCGGCTGCGCCTCATCGGCCAGCTCCTCGAGCGGGGCTTCACGCTGGGCAACATCGCCGAGCTGATCACCGCGTGGGAGCGGGGTCAGGATCTCGGCGAGCTTTTGGGCCTCGAGGCCGAGCTCGTCCAGCCCTGGTCCGACGAGGTGGCGGCCACGATCAGCCTCGACGACCTCAACGAGCTCTTCGGTCAGGACGACGACGCCCTGCGCGAAGCGGTGAAGCTCGGGCTGCTCGAACCGGATGAGGACGGCGAAGCCTTCCGCGTCCCCAGCCCCCGGCTACTGCACGCGGGCGCGGAACTGGTCGCGGCCGGGATCCCGCTCGAGGCCGTCCTCAACCACGCCCGCCAGCTGGCCCGTGACACCGACCGCATCGCCGCCCGCTTCGTCGAGCTGGTGTCAGCCAACGTCTTCGAGCCTTACGGCGACCGGCCCTTCCCGGCCAAGGACGTCCCCCGCCTGGCCGAGCTTCTCCGCCGCCTCCGTCCGCTGGCGCAGACGACGGTCGACGCCTACCTGGCCCGAGCGATGGAGCAGCGCATGGCCCGCGAGCTCGGCAACCACTACGACCGGCTCATGGGCCACCTGGGCGAGAAGGGCGCGTGACGACCGACACGTTGCTTCCGGCGACTGTGACAGTTTAGACTGGCACAGTCTCGGGGAATGCTTGTGACGTACGGCATGTCACGCCATAAAGCACCCCACCTCGCCAGTATCCGGAGGAACCCATGATGCTGCTCGCTGCCCAGAGCCCAGGCACCTCGGCGCCGGCGCGAGGAGCCCCCCTCTCTGACCTGGTAACCCTCTCGATCGTCTTCGCGGTCCTCGGCCTCCTGCTCTTGGCCGTGTGCGTCGCCCACCGTCGGGGGCGCATCTCATGGCTGCAGCGGCTCGCCGAATTCGCGGAGGGAACGAGCGGGCTCCCGCCGTGGGCTGCGCTCCCCCAATCGGTCGGCGCCGTCAGCCTGATCGTCGCCGCCTTCGGCTTCTACTGGGACGTCTCGTGGCACATCGACCGCGGCCGCGACCCCGGGGCCCTGGCCAATCCCGCCCACTGGTTCATCATCTTCGGACTCGCTGGTATCGCGCTGGCCGGCATCCTCTCGGTCGTCCTCGGTGACGAGCGCGCAAGCAGCTCGTCCATTCGCTTCGCCCGCGACTGGAACGTCTCCGTCGGCGGCCTCTTGCTGAGCATCTGTGGACTCATCGCCCTCGCCGGCTTCCCCCTCGACGACATCTGGCACCGGCTGTTCGGCCAGGACGTGACCCTGTGGGGTCCAACCCACATCCAGATGATCGGCGGCGCCTCGCTGGCGACGCTCGCGCTGTGGGTGCTCGCCGTCGAAGGACAGCGAGCCGCCAAAGCTGCCGGCAAGCCGGTCAATCCGAGGGGGATGTTGATCATTCACATCTCCCTGGCCGGCGCCTTCCTCATCGGCATGTCCACGCTGCAGGCCGAGTTCGACTTCGGCGTCCCGCAGTTCAACCAGCTCTTCCAGCCGGCGATGATCATGCTCGCGGCGGGCATCGCGCTGGTCGCGGCACGCATCCGGGTCGGCAAGGGCGGCGCTCTCGGTGCCGTGGCCTTCTTCCTGGTGTTCCGCGGGCTCCTGAGCCTGCTCATCGGTCCGATCCTCGGACGCACCCTCCTGCATTTCCCGCTGTACGTCGTCGAGGCGATCATCATCGAGCTCGTCGCGCTGCGCGTGCCCGCCCGACAGAAGCCCCTGACGCTCGGCCTTTGGGCCGGGCTCGGCATCGGCACGGTCGGCCTGGCCGCCGAGTGGGGATGGAGTCACATCTTCATGCCGCTCCCCTGGCACGCCTCCCTCTTCCCGCTCGGGGCCGTGTGGGGCTTCCTCGGCGCCGTATGCGGCGCGGTGATCGGCGCCCTCATCGGCCGGGCCCTCAGCCCGCCCGCCGAAAACGTCCTCGTCCTGCGCCAGCGGCTGCCGCGGGGTGTGGGCGTGGGCTTGGCGGCCGTCGTCGTCGCCCTCCTCGCCCTGCCGCTGACGTCGACCGTCCATCCGTACCGCGCCGACCTGACGATGGATCCGCCCCTCGGGCTGCCCGGTGGCAACGTGCACGTGACACTGCGCATGCATCCGGCGAACGCGGCGGAGGGCGCGCGGTGGTTCAACGTCACCGCGTGGCAGGGCGCCCGCAACGGCAACGGCGGTCTCGTCATCCGGAACCTGCACGAGACCAGCCCCGGCGTCTATCAGACCGACGGCATGGTGCCCGTGTTCGGCGAGTGGAAGGCCCTCGTCCGTCTGCACAAGGGCCGCACGCTGATGGCGCTGCCGATCTACCTGCCGGCCGACCCCGCGATCCCGGCCAAGCAGGTGCCGCCGTGGCCAAGCGTCACCAGGCCGTTCCAGCGGGAGAAGCAGATCCTGCAGCGCGAAGCTGTCGGAGGCGAGGAGTGGCTCCAGCGGCCCGCGTACGCGGTGCTCGCCGCGCTGGCGCTGGTGTGGGTTGGGTCGCTGGGTTGGGGTCTGCGTCGTCTCGAGCGGGCCGTCCCGCCCGACGTGGCCCGCCCCCGCGGCGACGTCGCGCCGACGCCGCAACCAGAACGCCAACCCGTCGGCGCGCGCTCTTGACATCTCCGTTTCCGGTTATACGGTTGAAGCGTTTCACCGATCACTGCACGACCTGGGGCCCCTGAAGGATTCAGGGGCCTCCCGTTTGGGGCGGCGGCCCCGAGCGTGCGAGAGATGGGAGACGCGATGCCGGAAAACCGCAGGCATCCCCACTGGGATACCGGCACGCCAGTCATGGTCCGGAACCGGTTTGACGGTGCATGGGTCGCCGGCTTCGAGCTGGTCGACATCAAAGAGCAGACCTATGAGGTCAGACGCAGGTCCGATCGCGTCGTGCTGCCCGCTCGCTTCGACGAGTCCGAGGTGCTCCCCGAGAGCGACTCCCCTTAGCCGATTCGTTAACGAGAGTTAGCGAGTCTCAACGAGCGGTTTGTCAACGACCGCACCGCTTCGCGGTCGTCCACTGGTCCCACCCCGCCTGCTGCTGGAGCTGGACCGCGGCTGCGTCCTGCTCGGCGGGCGGGGCGTCGCTGGCCGTGCCCGAGTGGCCAAGTGCGTGCCACGTGGAGTCCAGGAACTGGTAGGCGCCACCACCGGGGGCGCTGTAGTTGTTGCCGGACTCGAGCTGGCGGATGCAGTCCCACGGTCCCCCGGTCGGCCTGGGACCGCGTGCCCGCGCCGCATCGCGACGAGCCTGATCGGCGGCGACGAGGGCCGCGAGCTCGCCCCGGAGACGCGCAAGCAACGCGCGCATCGACGCGTCGGCCTTCAGCAGCGCAGCCTGCTGGGCGTTGAGGGCGGCGACAGCCGCCCGCTGGTCCGCCTGTAGCCGCTGCAACGACGCCTGCTTGCTGCCGAGGTCCTGGCGGGCGGCGATGAGCTCGTCGGCTACGGCGTTGTCCTCGCCCGCGGCCAGCGATGCGTAGTGGTTGCGGACGGGAAGGTCCTCGCCCTTGCTGTCGGCCAACTGCTGCACGAGAGCGAGGCCGCCGCCGTGGACGTAGGCGTCGACAGCCTGCGTGGCCAACCGGCTCTTGACGTCGGCGAAGCGCTGGTTGGCGGCGCCAAGCATGCCCGTGGCCTGCGCGAGCGCGGTGTTGGTCGCGGCCAGCTGCGCCTTGGCGTTGTCGAGGCGCGCCGCGACAGCAGCGACGCGTTGGGCCATGGCATCGATCTGGGCGGCCAGCTGCGCGGCTTGCGCCTTCTTGTCCTGCGCCGGACCGGCCGACGCCCGCGTGGCGCCACCAGCGAGCACCACCGCCATCACGGCGAGGCTGGCGACTGCACGGAGTGATCGACGCTGAAAACCCATGGCGAGGCGCGCGCCATCGATCGAAAGAGGCGCGGGGAGCGCTAACGACCCTAGTCAGCTGCGGCGTTGCTCGGCCAACGGGCGTTGACGGTGTTGGGTTGCTTGTGGCTTGTGGGCCACTTAGGAGGCGGTGGGCACCAGCCAGGACTCGGCCAGCGAATTGCGGCCGGCGAGCGAGCCCTGCGAGGCGTAGGGCCGGAAGCGGATGAACGCCTGCTGGTGATGAAAGGGCTTGACCCGGTCGGCGGCGATGGCGTCCGGATGGGCGGGGCGATCGCCGCCGTAGGCGTACGCCGACAGGGCTTCGCTCGACTCCCACAACGAGCAGGTGGCGACGAACGGCGGGCGCGCCATCGCCGTGGCGAAGATGAGGCCGGGCGCACCGAGGACGGCGTTCTCGGCCTTGTTGCTGGTTCGAAAGAAGCGCGTCGTCTGGGAAAGGCGCAGCCGCCCGAGGGTCAGGACCGCGGCGGGCCCTTCGTGGTCGACCTTCCTGCCGCGTGGCAGATCGTCGGGGAGTCCCGGCCACGAGCCGAAGGCGCGGAGCGGCTCCAGGCGCACGTGCCATCCGCCGCTCATCGTCGCCGCCAGTGGGTGGGTCGCGAGGAACCGGTCGAGGGCGGCGTCGTCGTCCCAGAAGGCGACGAGCGCGGCCCTCCCCAGGTCAGGCGACGGACGGAGAGACCCGCCGAGGGCGGCGGTCGACGCCACCTGTGCGTCGCGCATTCCGAGAGCCGTCGGACGCCGACGCAAGACCCGCAGGGCCCGGGCGGGGCCGACGTCGGCGATGTGGACCGAAGCGATCATCGACAGAGAGGAGGGTAGAAACGGCGCAACGGTTCCAGCAATCGTCTATTGCAGGCTGGATGCAATAGATGTCAGACTGTGGGAGCCGTGGGCGCATTCAGCATCGGGTTGGTGATCACGGCCTTCGGGTTCGGGTTCCGGCACGGCATCGACTGGGACCACATCGCCGCCCTCACCGACATCACCGGTTCCCAGGAAGAGGGCCGCACGTCGATGGTGCTCGCCACCATGTACGCCCTCGGCCACGCCCTCGTGGTGTTCGCACTCGGTGTGGCCGCCATCGTGGCCGCGGAGCGACTGCCGACGTCGGTCGACGGCGTGATGGAACGGGTGGTCGGCGCCACCCTCGTGCTCCTCGGCGTGTACGTGATCGTGTCGCTGATCCGCCATGGCCGTCAGTTCCGCATGCGCAGCCGGTGGATGCTCGTGTTCTCGGGTGTACGCCGGGCGGCGCGGTGGGTCCGCGGTCACCGGCGCGCGCCGGCGCCGGTCGTCGTGATCGACCACGAACACGTGCACGACCCCGCCGAGGTCCATCCCGACGCCCATCTGGTGGAAGCGGGCGTGGGTCCCGCGCACGCGCTGCCGGCCGAGCACCGCCACGGCCACCGTCACATCGCCCCCGTCCCCGACGATCCGTTCATGAACTACGGCAAGCCGACGGCGTTCGGCGTGGGCATGATCCACGGCGTCGGTGCCGAGACGCCCACCCAGGTCCTGCTGTTCCTGGCGGCCGCTGGTGCCGGGGGCACGACGGCGGGATTGATCTTGCTCGGCTGCTTCATTGTCGGCTTGTTGACGTCCAACTCCCTGATTGCCGCGGCCGGCACTTTCGGCTTTCTTGGAGCGTCTCGCAATTGGCCGCTGTACGTCGCCGTCTCGCTCGTCACAGCCGTCTTCAGCTTGGGCGTCGGCATCGTGTTCCTCACCGGGAACGCGACGTTCCTGCCCGCATTCTTCGGCGGATGACCGACCAGCTCTCGACGGCGCAGCAGGTCGACGACATCCTCGACCGGCTGCGTGCGGCGGGGGGACGCATCACGTCCGCTCGGCGCGCCCTCGTGACGGCCCTGCTCGAGGCCGACGGCCATCCCACTGCCGAGGGTCTGGCCGCCGCCGTGCAGACGCTCCAACCCGACGTGCACCAGACCACGATCTACCGGATCCTCGACGACCTCGAGCGACTCGGCATCGTCGAGCACACCCACCTCGGGCACGGTCCAGCCGTGTACCACCTGAGTGAGAGTGCCCACCCTCACGTGGTGTGCGAGCGGTGCGGCGTCGTCATCGCCGTCGACCGCAAGGCGTTCGACGCCCTCGCCCGCCAGCTGCGGGACAAGCACCAGTTCGTGCTCCACCCCGGCCACTTCGCCGTCACCGGCAGGTGTCGGGACTGCGCTGGCGAATAACCCTTTCGTGAACAAGGGGAAACTCGGACTTCTCGTCGTCGCGCTCGTAGGGCTGCTCCTCGCCCTGCCCGTCGCTCACGCCCGCGCCGCCACCGCGACCTTCGGCGACGCGGCCGGTATCCACGTCGTCGGCACCACGCAGATCGACAGCCGGCAGTACAACGTGAAGATCACGACGCCCGCCCTCGGCACCGGTCACGTGCTCGACATCCGGGTGCTGCTGCCGGGGAACTACGACGTCGACACGTCGGTCCGGTATCCGGTGCTCTACCTGTTCCACGGCACGAGCGGCCGGGCGTCCGACTGGGTCACCGCGGGCGATGCCGAAGCGGCGACCGCCCCGTACGACCTCATCACCGTGATGCCCGACGCCGGCTTCAACGGCAACGGCGGGGGCTGGTTCACGAACTGGTACGACACGGCGACCACGCTCGGGCCGTCCCAGTGGGAGACGTTCCACGTCAACCAGCTGATCCCGTGGGTCGACGCCAACCTGCGCACGATCGCCAACCGCAACGGGCGGGCCGTCGCCGGTCTGTCCCAGGGCGGGTTCGGTTCGACGACGTACGCGGCGCGTCACCCCGACACCTTCCTCTCGGTGGCGTCGTTCTCCGGCGCCCCCGACATCGACTACAACCCGGTCACCGCGATCGGAGCTGACGCGATCATCGAAGCCACCGCCGTTGGTCTCGACGGCGTCGAGCCCTTCGCCATGTTCGGCCCGCGCGCCACCAACGAGATCAACTGGCAGGGACACGACCCGGCCGACCTGGTGACCAACCTGCGCGGCGTCGACGTCCGGCTCTGGACCGCCGACGGTCAACCGGGTCCGCTCGACCCGCCCGGCTTCAACCCGGCCGCCTCCGGCATCGAGCTGGCGACCCATGGCTCGACGGTGAGCTTCGAGCAGCGGGCCCAAATGGAGGGCGTGCCCTTCACCGTCAACGACTACGGCGCCGGCACCCACACGTGGCCGTACTGGGCGCGCGACCTGAAGCAGTACCTGCCGCCGCTGATGTCGCTGTTCGCGAGTCCGCCTGCCCCGCCCGCGGCCACGTCCTACCAGTCGATCGACAAGAGCTGGTCCCAGTGGGGTTGGTCGGTGTCGGTGCAGCGGTCTGCCGCGCAGCAGTTCAGCTCGCTGACCAACGCCAACGCCAACGGGTTCTCGTTGTCGGGCTCGGGGACCGCCTCGGTTGTGACTCCGCCCTACTACGCCCCGATCTCAGCGCACAGCGTGACGATCGGCAGTGCTGTCCAGACCGTCACCGCCGACAGCAACGGTCAGCTGCACCTCACGGTGCCCCTGACGCCCGACATTCCGGCGCCGCTCGGGAGCGCAGCGGTGATCGGTCTGCCCGCCGGCCCTGGCGTGCCGCCGTGGCCGTCGACCGCGGTGAGCGTGCAGGCCGCTTAGTCGAGCGTCTTCGTCAGATAGATGCTGTAGGGGTTCGAGGTGTACTCGTCGAACGGCTCGCAGCGGCTGAACCCCGCAGCCGAGTAGAGCGCGAGGGCGGCATCGAAGGGCTCGTTGCTGCCCGTCTCCAGACTCACGCGCCGGTAGCCGCGATCGCGCGCCAGCTGTAGGAGATGGTCGACGACGGCTCGGCCCACGCCGGCGCCCCTGGCCGTCTCGACGGTGTGCATCGACTTGAGCTCGCCGTGGGCGTCGTCGAGCTCCTTCAGGGCACCGACGCCAACCAGCTCGCCGCCGATGCGGGCGCTCACGAACGTCACGTTCGGCGCCAGGAGCCCCTCGAGGTCGAGGACATGACAGTGCTCGGGCGGCGAGTTCGCGCTGGCGAACGCCCAATGGGTTTCGAGCAGTCGCCGCACGTCGTCGCGGCGCGGGTCGTCGACCTCGATGTCCATCGCGATGACGGTATCGGCCGCCGCTAACCCGCATTCTGGCGGTCGTGGGTGGGTCTATAGGACGGCTACGACCGCCAGAATGGTCAGCGCTTGGCGGCTGCGGGACGTCGGCCGCCGCCGCGCTTGCGCGTGCTCGACCCTGACCGCTCGACCGCCGCGTCCTCGGTGCCGAGGTAGGACTCGATCACGCGGGGGTGCTCGAGAACGTCCTGGGGCGGGCCTTCGGCGATGACGGCGCCGAGCTCAAGGGCGATCATGCGGTCGCAGATCGAGCTGAGCAGTGGCATGTCGTGCTCGATGATCAACACCGAGCAGCCGGTGTGCTCGCGCACCCGCAGGAGCAGCGGGCCGAGGGCCTCGGTCTCGCGCTGGGCCACGCCGGCCGACGGCTCGTCGAGCATGAGCACGCGCGGCTCCTGGGCCATGACGCACGCCAGGTCGACGATGCGGCGGGTACCGGTCGACAGCTCGCCGGTCAGCTTGTCGTGGAAGGCGTCGAGGCCCATCAGCGCCACCAGCTCCTCGACCTTGGTGAACACCGCCAGCTCCGACTCGAACGACGCCGGCAACTGAAAGGCGGCCGCCACCATGTCCTTCGACTGCAGGTGGCGTTCGAAGGCGACGGCGATGGTCTCGGCGACGGTCAACGACGGGTACAGCAGCGCGTCCTGAAACGAGCGACCCAGGCCACCGACCGCCCGCTCGTGCGGTGCCCAATCGGTCACCTCGAACCCGCGCAGGAAGACGTGGCCGTTGTCGATCGCGTTGAAGCCCGAGATGCAGTCCATCAGCGTGGTCTTGCCCGCGCCGTTGTGGCCGATGAGACCGAGGATCTCGCCGTCGCGGAGCTTGAGGTTGACGCCGTCCAACGCGGTGATACCGCCGAAGCGCTTCGTGACCTCGGAGCACTGCAGAAGCACGGCCGCGTCCTCGGGCACCGGCTCACGGGCCTTCACCTCGGGCCGGGCCTGGGCTTTGCGCTCGGCCTTCTTCTCCTCTTCGGCGACCTTGCCGTTTTCGGTGATGCCGGCAGCACCCGCGATGAACACCGAGCGCAGGATGTCCGGCCGCTCGAGGAGGTCGGCGGTGGGGCCTTCGAAGCGGACCTCGCCCTTCTCCATGAACACGGCGCGCTCGGCCAGCTGCAGGGCGACGTTCACCGACTGCTCGACGATGACGATCGTCGTCCCCCGCCGGTGGATCTCGCGCACGACCTCGAGCAGCTGGCCGACGATGGTGGGCGCCAGGCCCAGCGAGAGCTCGTCGATCATCAGCATGCGAGGCTTGGTCATGAGCGCCCCACCCAGGGCGAGCATCTGCTGCTCCCCGCCCGAGAGGTCGCCCGCCATCTGATCCTGACGGCGCTCGAGGACGGGGAACAGCTCGAACACCTCCGCTCGCGCCGCCTCCACATCTGCCGGTCGGTCCTTGATCAGCCAAGAGGCCAGGCGCAGGTTCTCGACGACCGACAGCGTCGGGAACACGCCCTTGCCGCCGGGCATCAGCGAGATCCCCCGCTTCGTCGTGACGTCGGCCGGCAGGTTGGTGACGTCGTCGCCCGCGAACGTCACCGTGCCGTGCTTGGGCTTGACCAGCCCGCACACGCCCTTCAACAGCGTGGACTTACCCGCGCCGTTCGTGCCGAGCAGGGCGACGAGCTCCCCCTCGGTGACGTCGAAGTCGACCTCGAAGAGCACCTGTACGGGCCCGTATGAGACGTCGACGCCGCGACACGACAGGATCGGCTCCGCGTCGCTCACTTGGCCGCCCCGACCGGCTCGCGCTCGTCCTCGCCTTCGTCGCTCAACGCCCCTTCGAGGAGCCCCGCTTCGTCGGCCGCATGCTCGGCGTCGCCCTCCACCCGCTTGTCGGCCACCAGGCTCGGCACCACGATGTCACGACGCCCGGCCACCCAGCGCAGGTACCGGTCGCGGATGCCGAGCATCACCTGGCCGAACCCACCGGGCAGCGCGTACAGCACGACCAGCAAGCCGGTACCGGTGATCAGCAGGCGGAGGTCGCCCAGAGCGGTGACGGTCTCGAGGTACCGGAAAATCAGCACGCCGGTGATGGCGCCCGGCAGCGACCCGAGCCCGCCGATGACGGAGGTCGAAAACACGGTGAGGCTGTCGACGGGATCGAACGTGTTCTGACCCAAGCGGTGCAGGAGCATCACTTGCAGGCCACCGGCGACCCCGCAGATCACCCCCGACAACAGGAACGCCGACAACTTGGCGTTCATGGTGGGAACCGCGGCGGCGTCCGCGGCGCGCGAGTTGTCTCGAGTCGCCACGACGACGCGGCCACTTCTCGCTTTTCTCACCCCGACCGCGGCCAGAACGGCCAAGGCTAAGAACGCGACACAGACCAGATAGGAGACGTAGTTCGACTCCATGTCGAACCGGTGCCACAGGAACGGCCTGGTGATGTCGCTGGGTAACAACGACGAGAACCGGTCGGGGTTGAAGAAGTAGGCGTTCAGCGCGATGGCAAAGGCCAGCGTCGTCACCGCGAGGAACAGGCCCTGGATGCGCAGCGCCGGCAACCCGACGATCAGCGCCGTCAGCGCGCCAGCGATGCCCGCGGCGATGAGAGCCAGGAAAAGATCCGCGTGCGACTTGGCTACCAGGTTGCCGCCCACCACGGCGCCGACGCCCACGATGCCGAACTGGCCGAGGCTGATGTTGCCGCCCCAGCCGGTCAACACCACAAGGGACACACCGACCATGGCCCAGACGATGGCGAAGGCGGCTAACAACTGACCGCTGGCGCTCCACGCCGCGGGGATGGCTATCGCTAGCGCGGTGACAAGAGCGATCAGCCCGAGCTTCACCCAGCGGACCTCGGGCAGGCGACGCAGCTCGCGCGGGGTGGGCTTGACCACGCCGGTGGCCGACCAAGCTGAAGTGATGCCGATCTTCGCCCTGCTCAACGCACCCTTCTGCAGAAGCAGGGCGACGATGATCACCACGAAGAACACGACGTTTTGGAACGACGGTGTGCCCGTGCTGTTCCAGCGCACCGTCTGCTCGACCACGCCGAGGCCGAGCCCGGCGGCAAAGGCGACCGGCAGTGACTCCATGCGCGCAACCACGGCCGCGGCCAGCCCGGGCAGCAGCACGGTCGGCCCGTTCGAGGCCACGCCCGGTGCCACACCGCTGAACGGCGCCTTGAGGATGTAGGTAAGCGTCGCCAGGCCACCCGCGATCATCCAGACGATCGTCGACAGACGGCGCACGGGGATCCCGTAAAGCAGCGCCCGCTCCGTGTTCTCCGCCGCGCCCCGCACGGCGACGCCGGCGTCGGTCTTCAAGAGGAACCACGCCAGGCCGGCGATGATCAGCGGAACCGCCGCCATGATCATCACCTGATCGCCACCGAGTGTGGCGACGTCGATGTGCCAGTCGAAGTGGATGGGGATCGGAAAGGCACCCGTAAGGGAGACGAACCCGATGCGCTTGGCGCCCAACAGCTCCAGGCCACCGAGAAGCTGCGCGAGCCCGATGCTGGCGACGGTGAGAATGAGGCGCGACGAGTTCTGGAAGCGGCGGATGATCAAGAACTCGATGAGCGCGCCGACGATGACGCCGACGAGCACGCCGACCGGCAGGATCACCCAGTACGACCAGTGGTGCTGGAGGTACATGCCAACCGCCAACACGCCGACGAAGCTGCCCATCGCCCCGTAGGCGAAGTTGATGAACCGGTTCGTTCGGTAGATGAGGATGAGGCCGATCGCAAGGAGCGACGTCGCCGTGCCCGTGATCAGCCCGATGATCACGACGCCGAGTGGCATCTTCTTGTGCACGTAGTCGTGGGTGAACGGCAGGACCAGCAGCAGGAGATACACGGCTGCGATGCCGCCAATGACGATCACCCAACGCCAGCGCTTGTCGAGCGCCGAGAACTGGCGCGCCCAATCGCGCGTCCGCTCAAGCACCGCCGTCAACGGACCGGGATGGGCGGATCACCCGCAGGGATCTGGCCCTGCCTCCACCGCTGGCCCGGGAAGGTCTCGACGAAGGCGCCGGGTTTGTTGTTGTAGGTCGACGTCTTGGTCGAGTCCCAGTAGATCTCGCGGACGTCGTTGGCCGCCGTGTAGTCGTGGGGGCCGTACTCCCAGAGCCCGAAGGGTCCGACCTTCGGTGGGTAGGCGAACATGCCCTGTTGGAACGTCTGCGGGGTCAGGTTGGGCCCCGCCATCTGGATGCCGATCGCCATCTGCTCCATCTGGTAGTAGATGAGGTCGACGGTGAACGCGGGCTCGTCCTGGCGCACCGTCTTGTACGCCTCGTAGGCGATCGTCTGCGTGGACGGCACCGGCGACTGCAGCGAGCTCACGCCGAACGCGTGCACCGCTTCGTTCTGATTCCAGAGCTGGCCGACGATGTCGGTGTCGGTGAGGGCGGTGCCGACGATCACGAACTCGGGGTAGTACTGCTCGCGGTTCATCTCGCCGCTCAGGAACACCGGCATGATCGGGTCGCACCCGCAGAGGATGGTGGTGACGCCGGCCGCCTTCATCTTGGGGATGAGGTTCTGGGCTTGGTTGGACATCGTCCCGAGGTCGAGCTGGTACTCGACGTTCTGACCGGGCTGGCAGTTGTACTTCTGCAGTGTCTGGCGGGCGATCTGCACCGACTCCTGGTACCAGGAGTTCTCGGGAGCGAACGTGGCGATGTTGCGGGGCTTGTCCTTCAGCGCGCCGCCCGCCCATTTGGCCGGCTTCCCGCACAGGCGCTTGCCCGTGTACTCCGCGGCCTCGTTGGCCACGAGCGTGCCGTCGGTGGCGAGACTCCAGATGTACGGCGCGTGCTGGTCGTGCCACGGCTGGGAGAGATACGGGTCGCCGAAGCCCATGATCTGTCGCTTGGCGAGCGCATCGGCGTAGGGCTCGCTGGTTGCCGACAGGTCGGCGAAGTCACCGTGTGACTTCACAGTGTCGGCGTCGGCCTCGGCCTTGTCCTGGCCACCGCCGAGAAGCTCGGTGGTGTTGGAGCCCTGGCCGTTGTAGATGTCCATGACGATCTTGCGGCCGTAGAACTGGAAGTGCCGGTTGAAGTACTCGGCCAGCGCGGTGACCGTGCGGTTGATGTCGTCGGGCCCGTCCTGGAGGCTGGCGCCCGCCAGTGCAGCCAGCGTCTGCTGGAAGCCCTTCTCGTTCAGGGAGCGGAAGGCGACGTGGATCTCGGTGGCGGTGACGCCCTTGGACGTGGCCCCACCGTTGTTCCCGCTGAAGGCGATGCACGGGGGCGAGTACGGGTCGCCGGGCACCTGGTCCTTGCGGTCGGTGCACGCGCTCTTGGCTGCCGCCGCAGCTGCGGCCGCGCCGGCCTTGGCGCCGCCGGCCCCGCCACCCGCGGCGGCGGTGCCTCCTCCGGCGGTGCCCGCCGAGCCCGCCGACCCCGCGGTGCCGGCGTCGCCGCCGACGATCCCGGTGTCCGCCCCGCCACCGGCGCCGGCGCCGGCCGCTGTCACCTTGTTCGGCGACTTCGACGGGACGAGCAGCGACATCAGCAACAGCAGGGCGGCGAAGACGGCCAAGGGGCCGTAGCCGCGCAGCAGTCGCTGGCTGACAGAGAAGGTCGGCGAGGCGGGCGCCGTTGCCATTGAGATCAGGCCTCCGGAGGGATCATGCGCTGGGCCCGCAGCATCATGCGGCGGTCGCCCAGGACTGCTGCGACGAGTAAGCCGAAACCGACGGCGGCGACGGCGGCGAGCATGCCCCCGCGTGAACCGGTCACGTCTGCGATGGGCTTTGCGAACTGGCGACCACCGACGCCGGCGAGCTGTCCGGGGGTGCCGGGCGTGCCGGGGATAGCCGACGACCCCAGCGTGCCGCCGGGCAGCGCCGTCGAACCGAGGTCGGTCGATCCGCCCCCTGTGTCCGCCGGCGCCGCGATCGGGCTCGGTGCATTCGAGAGATCGGGAATCGACTGGAGGTCGCTGCTGAGCTTCAGGTCGCTCGAGGTCGCCGAAACGCCGCCGATCTCGAGTGTGAACGAACCGGCACCACTCACGGAACCGACGGTGATGTCGGCGACAGTGATCACATCACCGAACTTGCAACTCGCCTTCAGGAGTGCGTCCGCAAGTGCGGATCGCACGGGCTGCGCGGCGCTGAGGAGCTGGCCGAAGATGGCGTCGCGAGCCGCGGCTGGGACGATGGCGATCGAGAGCGGATCGACCGTGAGGACGCCGTTGTCGTTGTGAACCTTGGGCAGCTGGAACTGGATGCCGAAGACTGCGATCGCCTTGTTGATCGCCGTCAACGCCGCTGAGGGGTCCACAGCCGGAATGGTCTGACCGGCGATCACCAGCTTGCCCATGGTGAACGAACCCTTTGACTTGGTGTCGGCACCGGTGTGACTCAGCGCCTCCCAGTGCAACCCGGTGATCTTGACGAGCCCACCGGCGATGTCGAGCTCCCCGACGTCGACGGTGGCGACCGCCTCGCGCGTCTTACCGCCGACGACGTCGGCCAGCGACGACGCGTGTGCGCCCTGGAGCTGGAGGAGTCCGGGGGCGGCGACGGGGGCGTAGTAGGTGTCGGCCTGGGCCATCGGCGTCGGCGTGGCCCTCACAGACTTGGTGATGGCGGGAATCGCCTGCTTGTTGATCGTCTCTTCGGAACTCTGGCCTGCGTTCGACTGCGGGTCACGCGAGTCGGCGAGCAGCGGTTGAGGCTGCTGGTCCGCGGCGAGCGTCGGGGCGCTGCCGTCGCACCCTTCAGCGGCGAGCAACGTGCCGATGATGCCCAGGTCGATGCCGCGGGCGTCGGCCTTGGCCCCGGTGTTCTGGTAGCCGGCGAGCGCCTGGCCGAAGGTGACGCCCACCGACAGGGCGCTGGCGGTGGGGTTGACCTTGAAGGACTGCGCCGTGGCGTTGGCCTGGCCGTTCGAGAAGGCGGGCGTGTCCGCCGGCGCGGGCGCGTCAGTGAAGGCGAGCGCCGAGGCGACTACCAGGCACGTCAGCCCGGCAGCGGCCACGCCACGCCACCACCACCCCCGCAGGGTGACTCTGCGCTGAGGATTCATCGACGTCTGCTACGGCCCTTGTGATTTCGTCACGGACTGCACACCTTGTTACCGCGTTCTGTGACTGCCGTCACGTCGGCGCCACCAAACGTGCCCCAAACCGGCTCCAGGTAGCGCCTCTCGGGCCTCTACGCTCGCTCTCAGGTTCGGCTCAGCGACCCTTCAGTCCGGAAGACGAACCTTGAGGAGGTTCTGAAGACGCTCGTAGAAGGGAGGCCGGCGGTGGAACAGGCGCCCATGCGCGTGCTCGTCGTCGACGACGAGACCTACATCACCGACCTCGTCGGGACGGCCCTGCGGTACGAGGGCTTCCAGGTCGAAGAGGCCGCCGGCGGGCGGGCGGCGATGGCGTCGGCCACCCAGTTCCGCCCCGATCTCGTCATCCTCGACGTGATGCTCCCCGACCTCGACGGCTTCGAGGTCACCCGGCGCCTGCGGTCGGAGGGCTTCCGCTCCCCCGTGCTGTTCCTGACGGCCAAGGACGCCACCGAGGACAAGGTGGTCGGCCTCACCATCGGCGGTGACGACTACCTCACCAAGCCCTTCGCCCTCGACGAGCTCATCGCGCGCGTGCGCGCCATCCTGCGCCGTACCGGCGCGGGCAACGGCGACGAGTCGCTTCGGTTCGCCGACCTGGTGATGGACGAGGACACGCACGAAGTCTGGCGGGGCGACAACCTCGTGCAGCTCACGCCCACCGAGTTCAAGCTGCTTCGGTACTTCCTTCTCAACCCGCGGCGCGTGCTCTCCAAGACCCAGCTCCTCGAGCACGTGTGGGAGTACGACTTCGGTGGCGACCCCAACATCCTCGAGACCTACATCTCGTACCTGCGCAAGAAGCTGAACGCCGCCGGGCCGCCGCTGATCCAGACGGTGCGCGGCGTGGGTTACAGCCTGCGTCTCGCTGCCTAAGCGGAGGCCGCTGACGTGTCGCTCCGCGCCCGGCTCGTCGCCGTGGCGTCGGCCCTGGTCGTCGTGGGCCTGGTCATTGCCGCGCTCGTCAGCTACACCGCCCTGCGTTCCTCGCTGCTGAAGCGCGTCGACCAGCAGCTCGGCCTTCTCGACCGGCGCGTTCAGGCGCAGGTGTTTCGGAGTGGCAGCAACCCCGAGGCCATCGGACGGTCAGCGGCCTTTGACACCGTCGCCGGCTCCGCACCGTTCCTCGAGCTGCGGGACGATGACGGCTCAGTTCTCGCCAGGGTCGCCGTCGCCTATCCGGGCGAGAAGCGCTATACGCCGCAGCTGCCATCGCGCCTTCCGGCGGTACCCATGGACACCGACCCCGCGCCCGGCGCGCCGAGCAAGACCTTCACGGTGGCCGCGGCCGAGCAGGGTGGGCCGGCGTTCCGGGTCAGCGTGTCCTCGCTCGGCACGACCGGCCAGACGTTGGTCGTCGCCCTCCCCCTCCAGGACGTCAGCCGCACCCTCTCCCACTTCCGCAACATCGAGCTGCTGGTCACGATCTGCGTCGCCCTCGCCGTCGCCGGCGTCGGTCTCTGGCTCGTGCGCATGTCGATGCGCCCGCTCACCGGCATGGCCGCCACCGCCGACGCCATCGCCGCCGGCGACCTGAGCCGACGGGTCTCCCCCGCCGACGATCACACCGAGGTCGGCCGGCTGGGTCTCGCCCTGAACACGATGCTCAACCGCATCGAGAGCGCGTTCGCGGAACGCCAGAAGACCGAGGACCGTCTGCGCCGGTTCGTCGCCGACGCCTCCCACGAATTGCGTACGCCGCTGACCTCGATCCGCGGCTACGCCGAGCTCTTTCGCCGGGGGGCCGCCACCCGCCCCGACGACCTGGCCAAGGCCATGTCTCGGATCGAGGAGGAGGCGGCCCGGATGGGCGTCCTGGTCGAGGAGCTGCTGCTGCTGGCGCGCCTCGACCAGGGTCGCCCGCTCGAGCGCCAGCCCGTCGACCTGTCGACGATGGCCGCCCAAGCGGTGGCCGACGCACGCGTCGTCGAACCCGAGCGGCCCATCGAGCTCGACGTCGAGGGGTCGGTCACGGTGATCGGCGACGGGCCCCGGCTGAAGCAGGTGTTCGACAACCTCCTGACCAACATCCGCACCCACACACCGCCCGGCACGCCGGCGATGGTGCGGGTCAGCAGCAACGGCGAGACCGCGACGCTGGTGGTCGACGACGACGGACCGGGGATGACCGACGACGAGGCGGCCCGGGCCTTCGAGCGCTTCTACCGGGTGGACCCGTCCCGGGCCCGCAGGAGCGGAGGGGTCGGCCTCGGCCTGTCGATCGTGAGCGCGATCGTGGCCGCCCATGACGGGACGGTGACCCTCGAGTCCAAGCCCGGCGAAGGCGCGACCTTCACCATCACCCTGCCCGTCGACGGACCGGCGCCGATGACGTCAGCGACCGAGGACGATGAGAAACTCGATGAGTCCGTGATTCTCGGTGCTGACGGGACCGAAGCTCGGGTTGGGGATGCCCCAATCAGCGAAGGTGACGGGGATCGAGCCGCTGACGCGGATGGTGCTGCCTGAGCGCTCGGCCTGAAGGTCGGCGGTCGCCGGCTTGGTCGTGCCGTGCAGTGTCAGGTCGCCCGTAGCCTTCGTCGTCATCCGCCCGGTGGTCGACGGCAGATCGATGGGCTGGGTGAGCTTGAAGGTCGCGGTCGGGAAGCTCGACGTGTCCATGATGCGGCCCTGGAACTGGTGGTCTCGCTGACTGCGATCGCTCGACACTTGGGTCAGGTCCACCGTCACATTGGTGGTGGTGACCTTCGAGCCGGCGATGGTCGCGTCGCCCCTCACCGCGGTCGTCCGCCCCACGGCCGTGTTGTTCTGTCCGAACAGGACCTCCTGCACGCGGTAGCCCGCCTGGGATCCGCCGGTGATCTTCCACGCCCCGTCGAGGGGCGTGTTGGCAGCGCTCGGGTCGACCGTCGTCGAGGTTGAGTCCTGTGACGACAGGCTGAGACGCTTGGGCGCCTTGCCCTCGATGAAGTGGATGTACACGTAGGGCCCGGCGACGGCGAGGACCGCCACCACGACGATCCCGACGATCAACCACCGTTGCCAGCGACGCATGCGTGTCATTCAACCCGGTCGACTGTGTTTGGCCTATGCGGATATGGGCGGTGGGCGTAGGATTGAGGCGTTCCAAACGGTCGAGGGGCTCGGCGGGGCCCCGGGGTTCAGAAGGGAGCCCATATGACCGCACAGCTCGTTGTTCAACTGGGCGCGGCGTGGACGGCGTTGTCGGTGGTCGCATCCCTCGCCGTCGGGCGCGCACTCCGCGAGCTCGACCGCACCCCGGCGGGCCGATGATGCGCACGCGCGATCGGTCACCTCATGCGGCGGCGTCCGCGCCGACGAGCGAGCCCGCGGTGAAGTGCCCGGCGTGCGGCGCCGACATGCCGCTGTCGAGCGGGTGGGGCCCGGTCGGCGACAAGCAGTTTCTCTGCGCCCGGTGCGGCGCGCTGACCGACCTGATCATCCGTCTCTGACCGCGGGCGCGGGTTCGGGCTAGTCGACGAGCGCCTGATAGACGAGCTGCTTCAGCTGCGGCCGAATCGGGTACGTGCTCGACGGCAGAAGTTGGGTGAAGAACAGCGCCGTCAGCTGTTCGACGGGGTCGACCCAGAACGCGGTACTCGCCGCGCCGCCCCATGCGAACTCGCCGGGGCTGGCGAGGACCTTGTTCTTCACCGGATCGGCGAGCACCGAGAACCCGAGCCCGAAGCCGGTGCCGTCGAACGTCGTCTCCGAGAACAAGGGCCGGCCGATCGCTTCGAGGTCGGCGCCGCCGGGGAGGTGGTTCTCGGTCATGTAGCGCACGGTTCGGCTCCCGAGGAGACGAACGCCGTCGAGCTCTCCCTCGTTGAGCAGCATCTGGGTGAAGCGGTGGTAGTCGGCCGCCGTCGAGACAAGGCCACCGCCACCCGAGAAGGCGGACGGCCGCTTGAGGGCCAGGTCGCCCAGGAGGTCGAGCCTGACGGCACGGCCCGACGCGGGGTCCGGCATGTAGAGGGCGGCGAGGCGTTCGGCATCGGCGTCGGCGACGGAGAACGCGGTCTCGTCCATCCCCAGCGGGCTGAAGATGCGCTCCTCGAAGAAGCGGTCGAGGGGCTGCCCTGACGCCACCTCGACGACGCGCCCGAGCACGTCGGTGGACACCCCGTAGTTCCACTCCGTCCCCGGCTGGAACAGCAACGGCAAGGCGGCCCACGCGTCGCAGCACGTGGCTAGATCCATGCCTGGGGGGCTCGACCACTCGAACCCCGCGGCCCGATACATGGCGTCGACCGGATGGGTGTGATGGAAGCCGTAGGTGAGCCCTGACATGTGAGTGAGGAGATGCCAGACGCGGACGGGCTCGGCAGCCGGTTCGGTCACGGGCCTGAGGGCCGAGCCCTGGCGATAGACGCGCACGTCGGCGAACGACGGGATGAACTTGCTCACCGGGTCCTTCAGTTCGAAGGCCCCTTCCTCGTAGAGCATCATGGCCGCCACCGCCGTCACCGGCTTGGTCATCGAGTAGATGCGGAAGATCGTGTCGAGCTCGACGGGGAGCCCGTTCTCGATGTCGCGTTGCCCGTAGGTGCTGACGTGCACGATGCGGCCCGCCCGGCTTACTGCGAGGAGCCAGCCGGGCAGGAGGCCGTCGTCGACGTAGCGCTCGAAGTGGCGGTCGATGCGTTGCAGCCGGTCGGGGCCGAACCCTGCTTCGGCGGGGTCGATTTCCACCTTCAGGTCAGCCATCACTGGAAAACGTAGCCTTTGCGGCGATGGCCTCCACGGTGGACGCGTCGTTGGCGACGAGCTCATGGGAGGTGACCGGCAATCCCTACCTGGCGGGCCTGTACGCGCCGGTTGCCGAGGAGCGCACCGACGACGGCCTCGAGGTGATCGGCGAGCTGCCGCCTGATCTCGATGGCGTGTACCTGCGCAACGGACCCAACCCGCAGTTCGCACCGAACGGCCGCTACCACTGGTTCGACGGCGACGGCATGGTGCACGCCGTGCGCTTCCACGACGGCCGCGCCTCGTACCGCAATCGATGGGTGAGGACCGCGGGGTTCCTACGGGAGCACTCCATCGGCGAACCGCTGTGGACCGGTGTCATCGAGCCGCGGCGCGAGAACCCGCGCGATGAACACCTTCGGTTGAAGGACACGGCCAACACGGACCTCGTGTGGTTCCGCGACCGGGTACTCGCCCTCTGGTACCTGAGCGGCGAGGCGTACGCCCTCGACGCCGTGTCGTTGGACTCACTCGGGCCCGACGATTTCGGGGCCACGCTTCCCTGCCGCATGTCGGCGCACGCCAAGGTCGACGAGCGCACCGGCGAGCTGTTGTTCTTCGACTACGGCCCCGTACCGCCGTATATGCGCTACGGCGTGATCGGACCGTCCGGCGCGCTGAGTCACCTCGTCGACATCGATCTGCCAGGCCCGCGCCTACCGCACGACATGGCGGCCACCGAGCACTACTCGATCCTCATGGACTTGCCGTTGGTTGCGGATGTGGCGGCTGCTCGTCAGGGGCGACACAAGATCGTGTTCGACCCCTTGCTGCCGGCTCGGTTCGGCGTCATCCCTCGCCACGGCAGCGGCGACGAGATCCGGTGGTTCGAGGCGGAGCCGTGTTACGTGTACCACTCGATCAACGCGTGGGAGGACGGCGACGAGGTCGTGCTCGACCTCTGTCGTGTCAACAAGCCAGCGCCGCGCCGCGACGCCGTCGGTCCGCTGGCGAAGATGCTGTCGTACCTACGCCTCGACGCCCACCTGTACCGCTACCGGTTCAACATACGGACGGGAACGGTGACCGAGGGCGCCCTCGACGACGACAACACCGAGTTCCCCACCATGAACGTGGCCATGCTCGGCCGGCCGACACGATTCGCGTACGCCATGCGCATCTCGCCCGAGCCCACGCTCCTGTTCGACGGCATCGTCAAGTACGACACCGCGTCGGGCGCCGAGGACCGCCACTGGTTCGGCCCCGGCCGTTGGGGCAGCGAGGCCCCGTTCGCGGCGCGCCGGGGCGCGGTCGACGAGGACGACGGGTACGTCGTCTCCTTCGTCCACGACCAAAACGAGGACCGCTCGGAGGTCGTCGTGCTGAATGCCCGCGACCTGGCCGCCGGCCCGGTGGCCCGCGTGCTGCTGCCCGCCCGAGTCCCGTTGGGCTTCCACGCCGCGTGGGTGCGAGGCGATCAACTGCCGACTGCCTGATCAGTCCTTCAACTCGATGATGATCTCTTTGTAGGGCTGGGTGCCGGTGTTGCGGGCTGTCTCGACGCCGCCTCGTTCGACGAACACCGTCATGCCCGGGATGACGTCGGCCTCCATGTAGTCGCGGTAGGGGCCTTCCGTGTCGGGCTCGGGGATGACGGCGACCTTGTCGCCGCTGAGCTGGATCAGCAGGTGGTCGAGCTCGTGGCGGTGGGGCGGGCTGTCCTCACCAGGCGCCAGTCGGAGCTCCCACACCTTGACCCGATCGTTTTCGAACAGCAGCCTGGTGCCGACGCCGCCGAGGACGCGCTCGCTCATGAGTTTCGAAGCCTAAGTTCTGGCGCGATGGACCTGCTGATCGGCGACGTCTTCCGCAACGTCGGTCGAGTCGTGCCCGACCGCACGGCCGCGGTCGTCGGGCCCCGCTCGATCACGTTCGGCACCATCGACCGCCTCGCCAACCAGATGGCGCGCGTCATGCAGAAGCGCGGTGTGCGACACGGCGACCGGGTGGCGGTGTGGTCCGCGACCAACCTCGACGTGATCCCGTTGTTCGCCGGCCTGGCCAAGCTGGGCGCCGTGTTCGCGCCGATGAACCCTGCGCTCTCTGTCGACGAGGCCGTGGAGACGGCGGCGGCCGCCCGTCCCGCTCTGGTCGTTGTCGACGAGGGGCGGGTCGACGCGGGCGCGGTGGCGGCCAAAGCGGGCGCGTCGCTGATCTCGCTCGACCAGTTGGTCGCCGCGTCGGCAGCCGAGGACGCCACAGACGTCGACGAAACCTTGCTTTCAGAGAACGACCCCCACGTCATCTTCTTCACCAGCGGCAGCACGGGCCGGCCCAAAGGCGTCGTCCTCACCCACCGGCTCAACTACCTGCGAACCCATCCGGGCGGCATCTTCGATCCGCGGGGCCCGATGGTCTGCCCGTTCCCGCTCTTCCACATGGCCGGGTGGACGATCTCCCTGCAGCAGTGGCAGGCGCGGGCGCCAGTCGTGTTCGTGCCGCCCGACGCGGCGAGCATCTGCAGGGCCGTCGAGCGGTACCGCGCCACCCGCGTGTACGGCATCCCTGCCGTGTGGCGGCGGGTGCTCGCGTACCTCGAGACGCCCGAGGGAGCGGCGCACGACCTGTCGACGGTCACCGCGGCCGACACGGGCACGTCGGCGACACCGCCGCAGCTCCTCGATGCGCTCCGGGCAGCACTGCCTGGCGCACGTGTGCGCGTCTTCTACGGCTCCACCGAAGCCGGCGGCGTCGCCGCCTTGGAGCAGGATGACCTCGACCGCAAACCCGGCCGGTGCGGTCAGCCCTCGCCGTTCGTCCACGTTCGCATCGACGACGCCGGCGAGCTCTGGGTGCGAGGCCCGTTCGTGTTCGATCGCTACTTCGAAGACGACGCGGCGACAGCCGAGGCGATCGTCGACGGCTGGTACCGCAGCGGTGACCTGGCCGAGTTCGACGACGAGGGCTACCTATCCATCGTTGGCCGAGCCCGCGACGTCATCCGTACGGGCGGCGAGACGGTCGCCCCCGCCGAGGTCGAGGCCGTGCTGACGTCGTGCCCGGGCGTCGCCGACGTCGCTGTCGTCGGCGTGCCCAACGTCGAGTGGGGCGAAGTCGTGTGCGCCGTCGTGGTGCCCGATGCCGGTGGTTCGCCGCCAACGCTCGAGGACGTGCGCGCTTATTGCACCGGACGGCTGGCAACCCACAAACACCCCCGCCGTCTTGCCGTGCTGGACGCCATCCCACGCACGTCGCCCACCAATCAGGTGCAGCGGCGACTGCTGGTGGAGATGCTGTCGTGAACGCCGTCGTCGTGGGAACGAGCTTCGGGTGCCTCACGCACGTGCGCGCTATGCAGGCCGCCGGCTTCGACGTGGTGGCACTCGTCGGCCGCGACCCCGAGAGGACAGCGGCGCGCGCCGAGCGCTTCGGGGTTCCGAACGGCTTGACGTCGCTCGCCGACGCGCTGGCCTTGCCAGGTGTGGACGCCGTGGCCGTGGCGACGCCACCGCACACCCACAGTCCGATCGTGCTCGAGGCCCTCGAGGCCGGAAAGCACGTCGTGTGCGAGAAGCCCTTCGCGAGAAACACCTCGGAAGCCGAGCGCATGCGCGCCGCCGCCGACGTCGCCGGCGTCGTCCATCTCCTCGGCACCGAGTTCCGCTGGGCGACCAGTCAGGCCCTGGCGGCGCGCGTCATCCGCGACGGTGCCATCGGCTCTCCGCGAATGGCGACGTTCATCCTGCACGTGCCGATGCTGGCCGACCCCAACGGCGATCTCCCTGGGTGGTGGGCCGACGCCGGCGAAGGGGGCGGCTGGCTCGGAGCCCAGGCGGCGCACGTCGTCGATCAGGTGCGGACGACGCTCGGCGAGTTCGAGGGCGTCAGCGCCAGCCTTCCGCTGGTCGCGGACCGCTCGATGACGGCCGAGGACAGCTACACCGTCCACTTCCGCACGCGCACCGGCGTCGACGGCGTGATGCAGAGCACCGCCGGCGCGTACGGCCCGCCGCTGTTCGTTACGCGGGTGGCGGGAACCGCCGGCACCGTGTGGGTCGACTTCGACACCGTCTCCATCGCCGACGCTGACGGCCAGCGCCAGGTCCCGGTACCCGACGACTTGGTGTTGCCTCCACCGGATCCGCCGCCCGCCGACCTGCTCGTCAGCGCCTACGACCAGCTCCACGCCTTCGGCATCGACCTACCGCCGTACACGCGGCTGTACCAGACCTTCGCCGACATGATCGCCGGGCGTCGGATCCCCGACGACCCTCGTCCCGCGACCTTCGCCGACGGCGTCGCCGACATGGCCGTCCTCGACGCCATCCGCCAGTCAGCGGCCGACGCAGGAGCGTGGGTCCCGATCCCCTAAACACCTCTCCAAGTTCTCGAATTTGGCCCAATTTGGCCTCGTTCGCGTCCGCGAAATGCAGACTTGGAGAGGTGTTGGGACGAACCGGACAGCGCTACCTGCGTCAGTCGTAGACCTTGGCGCTCATGCCGTGGCGGAAGGCGAGGCTGATTCGGGGACCGGCGGCGTTGGCGACCTTGGGCACGCTGTGCTGCCAGGCGCGCTGGGTGCGCCCTCCGGTGACGAGCAGGTCGCCGCGCCCGAGCTCGAAGGGCCGTGACCTGCCGCCGCCCTTGGGACGAAGCAGGAACTTGCGTGGGTGCCCGAGGGAGACGAGGGCGACGATCGGTTTCTCGATCTCCTTGGCGATGCGGTCGCCGTGCCAGGCGACGCTGTCCCGGCCGTCGCGGTAGAGGTTCATGCCCATGCTGTCGAGGTCGACGCCGTAGCGTTCCGACAGCAGGTAACGCATCTCTTCGAGCACCGGTGGTTCGAGCGGTTCGCCGCTCCCAGCCCGCCAGTGCGACGTCAGCCGCGGCTCGACGACACGCTTCTCGTACATCCAGCGCGTCCGTTGGCCCCAGTCCGTGGACGCCAGAAGATCCTCGAAGAGCTCGTCCGCTCCGCTGACCCATCCGGGCGCGTAGTCCACCCACGATTCGGCGTCGAGGTCGACGCGTTCCAACGACGAGAACGAGCTGTCGACCTTCGGTTCGGTGGCTTCGTCGAGCAGCGACGGCTGCCAGGACATGGCCCCAATTTACCGTCGATCGAACACCTATTCGTAGGCGGCGAGAAGCGCCTCGAGGCGGTCGAACGCCTCCAACCGGTTCTGGCCGACGACGATGCCGCGCATCCCGAGGGCCTCGGCGGCGGCCACGTTGGCGGGGTGGTCGTCCAGGAACACAGCGGCCTCGGCGTCGACATCGACGGCGTCGAGACCGAGACGGTAGATGCGGGGATCGGGCTTGCGCACTCCGGCGTGGCACGAGTCGACGACGGCGTCGAAGAGGTCGTCGACAGGAACCAGCGAACGCCACCCTTCGCCGAACTCGAGGATGTTGTTGGTCACGCATGCGGTGCGAATCCCCCGCGCCTTCACCGCGAGAGCGCGCTGCACGACGGCCTCCCGCTGGTGGTCCTCACGCGCGAGCCGCACCAGGAAGTCGATGGGGTCGACGTCGTAGCCCTGCTCTGAAGCCATCCGCTTGAGCTCCCTGCGAGCGTCCTCCAACGTCATCTCGCCGCGCTCGAGGCGGTGCCAGGGGTGATCGCCGTCGACGTGGTAGCTGCCGAAGCAGAGATCGAAGGCCACATCGACGTCGATCCCCAGCTCGACACCGGCCTCGTGCGCGGCGAGGAACGGTGACTCGGTGAACACGCCACCGAAGTCGAACAACACAGCTTCGATCGGGGCGGCGGCGCCGTTGGAGGAGGTCAAGGCGTCCGATCGTAGGAGCGGCCGTGTGTCTCCAACTCTTCGGTAAGCAGTTTGCGGTCATCCTCGCCGAGCGGCCGGTAACGGACGAGGCGCGGGTCGGGGCGCCACCAGACGTTGTCGGCCGCGTCCCACCCCTCGCGCTGCAGCGGTCCCTTCAGCACCTTGTTCGTACCGGTCAGCGGCATGCTCGTCGTGACGCGCACGAAGCGGGGCGCCCACTTGGTGCCGAGGTCGGACTGGGCGGCCAGAAAGTCGGCGAAGGCGTCAGCATCGAAGTCGGCGTCTTCGCGCAGCTCTAGAGCGGCCATCACCTGGTCGCCGCCGTGGGGGTCGGGTACGGCGTACACGGCGGCCATGACCACGTCGGGATGGCGGAAGAGAATGCGCTCGACGGGCGCAGCGGCGAAGTTCTCCGAGTCGACGCGGAGCCAGTCGCTCGACCGACCGGCGAAGTAGAAGAAGCCGTCCTCGTCCCGGTAGCCGAGGTCGCCCGACCAGTACCAGCCGTTGCGCGTGCGCGCCTCTTCGGCCTCGGCGTTGTTGTAGTAGCCCTCGAAGCCGGCGGCGCCGGCTTTGTTGACGATCTCGCCGATCGCTTCGGGATTGAGCAGTCGTCCCTGCTCGTCGAAGCGGGCGCGAGGACATTCCTCGGCGGTCTCGGGATCGACCACAACGGTCTGGTCGTTCGACGGACGGCCCAGGGAGCCCGCAGGCATGTCGGGGACGCGGGTGACGATGGCTCCGCCTTCGCTGGATCCGTAGCCCTCGACGACGCGGCATCCGAAGCGGCGCTCGAACTCGGTGATGTCGCGCTCGGACGCCTCGGTGCCGAATCCTCGCTCGAGGGTGTTGTCGGCATCGTCGGGCTGCTCGGGCGTGGCGAGGATGTAGGCCAGGCTCTTGCCGACGTAGTTGAAGTAGGTGGCCTTGAACTTCCGCACGTCGGGCAGGAACCCTGACGCCGAGAACTTCGGGCGCGTCGCGAACGTGGCCCCCACTGTGAGCACCGGCGCCCAGACGGCCATCACCGCGTTGCCGTGGAACAGCGGCATCGAGCAGTAGCAGACGTCGTCCCGTCGAAAGCCATAGAGCTGCGAGGCCCGCTGCCCGATTGCCGCCAGCCGCCCCTGCGTGCACTTCACCGCTTTCGGCGCGCCCGTCGAACCGGACGTGAACAGCAGAACGATCAGTGCCGCCGGGTCCGGCAGTCCCGAGGAAATAGGGGTCGAAATTCGACCCCTATTTCCTCGAGAGCCGGCGTCGACGATCAGGATGCGGTCGTCGTCGACGCCGGTGTCGAGGTCGGAGAGCGTGTTGCGGCCGTCTGCGTCGGTGACGATGAGCTGGCAGTCCGTGTGGCGGATGTCGTGGGCCAGTTCCGAGCCCCGCCGGGTGGGGTTGATGCCAACGACCGTGGCCCCCGACAGCGCGGCGCCGCCCAGCCAGAAGAGGTACTCGGGGCCGTTCTCCAACAGGATCCCGACATGGAACGGTCCGTCGCGGCGCAGTTCCGTCGCCAGCGTGGCGCGCCCCGCGCTCTCGGCGACGACCTGCCGCCACGACCATGACTCATCGCCGAACAGCAGCCCTGGGTGATCGTCCCCAGCGCGCGCCAACAGCAGTTCGGCCACGGTCTCCACGGGCCCGGTGTACCAAAATGGAGAGATGAGCACGACGGTCGAAGACCTCTTCCTTCCAGAGCCTGAGCCGCGGGAGGTCAAATACACCGTCATCTCGGTCGACGATCACCTGGTCGAGCCGGCGGACATGTTCGAGGGCCGCCTACCGAGCAACCTCCAGGAGGCCGCGCCCAAGGTCATCCTCGACGACTGGGGCCACGAGGTCTGGGAGTTCGACGGCGAGATCTACAGCCAGGTCGGGATGAACGCCGTCGCCGGCCGCCGTCCGGAGACGGTGAAGATCGAGCCCTTCCGCTTCGACCAGATGCGGCGCGGCTGTTGGGACATCGAGGCCCGCATCCACGACATGGACGTCAACGGCGTGTGGGCGTCGCTCAACTTCCCGTCGATGATCACCGGGTTCTGCGGCCGGGTGTTCTCGCAATGCTCCGACCCCGAGCTCGGCCTGGCCGTCACCAAGGCGTGGAATGACTGGCTGTTCGAGGAGTGGTACTCGCCCCACCCCGAACGCATCATCCCCATGGGCATCACGTGGCTCACCGACGCGGAGATCGGCGCCCAGGAAATCCGGCGCAACGCCGAGCGCGGGTTCCGCTCGGTGACGCTGCCGGAGCGTCCGCACCGGCTCGGCATGCCGTCGATCTTCGACCGGTTCTGGGACCCGATCATCCGGGCCTGCGCCGAGACCGAGACCGTCATCAGCCTGCACGTCGGTTCGTCGGGCATGGTCGATTTCCCCGACTACTGCCCGGCCGTGCAGCTGGGAGCGACGCTGTTCGGTCAGATGTCCCTGACCGCGTGCGCCGAATGGCTGTGGTCGGGCTGGGCCGTGAAGTACCCCGAGCTGAAGATCGCCATGTCCGAGGGCGGCATCGGGTGGGTGGCGATGCTCATCGACCGTCTCGACAACATCATCGACCGGTCCGGGTACGGCATGGGCTGGGACGAGCGCCCGTCGGACATCCTTCGCCGCAACTTCTGGTTCTGCACGATCGACGACCCGTCGACGATCGATACGCGCGAGGTGATCGGCGTCGAGAACATCATGGTGGAGGTCGACTACCCCCACGGCGACGGGACGTGGCCAGACACCCAGTCGACCATCGAGCGCTACTGGGGCCACATCCCGGCCGAGGAGCTGCGGATGATGTGCAGCGAGAACGCGGCGAGCCTGTACAGGCATCCGCTCCCTGAGAAGGTCCTGCCAGAAACCTGAGAACCGGAGGCTGTCCGGTTTGTCCACAGCCCGCCACGCTCGGTAGGGTCGCTGCCGCTTCCCCACTTCCTTTCTGTGGGTTGGCGCGCGCCAATGCCGACACCTCGCAGGCTCGTCAGGGCATGTCTCGCCCTCGCCGTGCTGGTCGGGACGACCAGCCTCAGCGTCGGAACCGGTACCGCCGGTCCGATCGACGACAAGCGCGCCGAAGCGGCCCGCATCGCCGCCCAGATCGACGCCGGCGCCGCCCACGTCACCGAACTGTCCAAGCAAGCGGGACGGGCGAAGGACCAGCTGGGGGCCACTGAGGCGGCGCTCGCCCAGGCCACCGCCGACGCGAACGCGGCCGACGCCCACCTGCACGCGACGCAGACCCAGCTCGCTGATCAGGCCGTCGACGCCTACGTGCACGGAGGCTCGGCCGGCCTCCTGTCGGCGTTGACGAAGAGCGACGGCACCGACCTGGCCGTGCGCAAGCAGTACGCATCGCTCGCCGCCGGCCAGGATCAGCAGGCCATCGACGCCATGCGCGCCGCGCGCGAGGACCTGAGCGCCCGCCGGTCGAGCCTGCGCCGCATCGCCGGCGTGCGCGCTGCCGCCGTGAGCCAGCTGAACAAGCAGACGGCCGCGTTGAATCAGGCCCAGAACGGTGAGAAGGCCATGCTCACCAAGGTGCAGGGCGAGCTCGCTTCGCTGGTCGCCGCTGACCAAGCGCGCCGCGACGCCGAAGCGGCGGCGAGATCCAAGGCGTTGGCTGATGCGGCCGCGGCCACAAGGACGCGGTCGCCGGTGGTGCCGACCAGCTTCAACGGCTGGCCGCCGATGCCCCCGGGCTGGCAACCGCTCGGCGGGACGTTCGCGTGCATCCGGCAGATGGAGTCGGGCGACAACTACAGCGAGCCCGGCGGCGGCGCCTATCAATTCCTCGACTCGACCTGGCACTCCCTGGGTCAGCCGGGCACCGCCAGCGACGCCCCGCCGTGGGTGCAGGACGCCATGGCGGTCGCTCTGCAACAACGCAGCGGCTGGAGCCAGTGGACCACCGCTCCCCTCTGCGGCCGCTAATTCGGCCTGATTTCTGAGGCCCTTCCAAGGTTCGCTGCCGATAGTTGAGGCATGGAGAGCACCGAATCTTCGAACACGAACGCGAACCGGCGCCGGATCGTCACCATCGCGGTAGTTGCGGTACTGGCATTGCTCGCCGGTGCCGGCGTCGCCGTCGCCCAGACGAGTGGTGGCTCGTCGACCACGACGCCGTCGCCCGGGTCGACGGTTCCCGGCCAGCAGGGACCCCGGGGTCCGCGCGGGCCGGGCGGACCGATGGGCCACTTCAAGGGCGGTCCCGGGTTCGGGCCCGGCGGTGGCCCGGGCGGCGCCATCCACGGTGAGTTCGTGCAGCCGGACGGCTCGGGCGGCTACCGCACCGTCGACCAGCAGGTCGGCGACGTCACGTCGGTGAGCTCCAGCTCGATCACGGTCAAGAGCGCCGACGGGTTCTCCAAGACCTATGCGATCGACGAGAACACGGTCGTGAACTCCGGTCGTGACGGGATCGCCAACGTGAAGAACGGCGACAAGGTGTCGGTCAACGCGGTCGTGAACGACGGCAAGGCCGCGGCCCGCAGCATCCAGGACATGACCACGCTCGGCCAGATCCGCCAGCACTGGAATCCCAATGCTCCGCAGAACGGCCAGCAGGGCGGCCCGCCGACCACACGAACCAGCTGACGACGTTCAGGTAGCGCCACCGGTTGGGTAGAAAGGTGACCGGTGCGGTCACTTTTCGCCTTCCCCAACCCGGTGAACGAGATCTCCGCCCGCCTCGTGGCGGGCGGCGTCGTCATCATGACTGCGCTCATCCTGGCGCTGGGCTGGCACTGGCTGCTGATCCCGCTCGCTTACGGCTTCGTCGCTCGGGTTCTGACCGGGCCGACGCTGAGCCCCCTCGGCCAGGTCGTCACCCGCGGGATCACGCCTCGGCTGCACCGCAACAAGCCCGTGCCGGGTCCGCCCAAGCGCTTCGCGCAGGGCATCGGGGCGACGCTCACCGTCTCCGCCACCATCGCCTACTTCGTCTTCGGCTGGACCATCGCCACTGACGTGCTCGTTGCGATGGTGCTCGTCGCCGCCACCCTCGAGTCGGTCTTCGCCTACTGCGTGGGCTGCAAGGTCTTCGCCGTCCTCATGCGCGCCGGTGTCATCCCCGAGGACGTCTGCGAGGAGTGCAACAACATCTGGGGACGCCGGACCGCCACCGCCTGAACAGGCGGGCCCCGACTGTGCGGGGTCTCTCCGATTTCTCTCAGGATCCTCAAAGATCGAACGCCGAGGATCCCTACATGACGTTCGTGACCTCCGACGAAACTGCAGGCGCGACTGCAGACGCGACCGCAGAAGAGCACGTACTCGATCCCGAGTTCGGACCTCCCATCCCCCAGCGGGGAGGTTCGGACTATGGCGACGGCGGGTCCCCCCCGAACCCGACGTCGTACCCGGCGGCGCCGGCCCGGCCCCGCAGCTGGATGGCGGCAATCGTCGCCGCAGCTGTGCTGGCCGGCGCCGGTGCCGGCGCGGGTGTCTCGGCGCTGATGCACAACGACTCGACGCGCACGGTCACCGTGCCGGCGTCGACCAACTCGAGCGTAATCGCCAAGCCCGGTGACGTTCAGAGCATTCTCGCCAAGGTCGGACCGTCGGTGGCGTACGTCCGCACGCAGAACTTCAGCCCCGGCAACTTCTTCCCCTCGGGCGGCGCGGGCACGGGCATCGTGCTCACGCCCGATGGTGAGCTCTTGACGAATAACCACGTGGTGACCGGAGCGACGTCGATCAAGGTGACGATCGGCAACGACACTCAGTCCCACGACGCCTCGATCATCGGCACGGACCCAACACACGACCTGGCGCTGGTGAAGATCAACGGCGTGAGCAACCTGCCGACCGCCCAGCTCGGCAACTCGTCCGACCTCAAGGTCGGCGACAGCGTGATCGCCATCGGCAACGCGCTGAACCTGCAGGGTGGGATGACGGTGACCGAGGGCATCGTCTCGGCCCTCAACCGTTCGATCTCAGCCGGCGACGAGAGTGGACAGGGAAGCGAGAGCCTGGCCGGTCTCATCCAGACCGACGCCGCTATCAACCCCGGCAACTCGGGCGGCCCGCTGGTGAACTCCTCCGGTCAGGTCGTCGGCATCAACACGGCGACGAGCGGTGACGCACAGAACATCGGCTTCGCCATCGCCATCGACAACGCCAAGCCCGTCATCGACCAGCTCCGCAAGGGCGGCTCGGGTTCGTCCTCGGCCGGTGCGGCGCAGCAGGGCGGCCAGGCCTTTCTCGGTGTGAGCGTCACTGACGGCCAGAACGGTGCGCTCATCCAGGATGTCGACCCGAGCGCCCCGGCCGGTCAGGCCGGTCTGCAGCAGGGCGACGAGATCGTTTCCCTCGGTGGTCAGTCGGTCCAGTCGGCCGACGACCTCACCTCCGCCATGCAATCCCACAAGCCGGGCGACAAGGTCAAAGTCACGTTCCTGCGTGGCCAGAGCCGGCAGTCGGTCGACGTACAGCTGGCATCCCGCCAAGCCAGCCAGTAACAGTCGCCGACTGCTTTACGCGGTCACCGATCGGCGAGCCCACTCATAGTCGGGCTTGCCGGTCGGTGACCGTTCGACGCGTTCGACGGTGATGACGTCTCTCGGCAGCTTGTAGGCCGCGAGGTGCGGGCGGCAGTGAGCGTCGAGCTCGTCGACGTCGAGCGATGCTCCGTCGTTGAGTTGCACGAGCGCCACGACCTGCTGGCCCCACTTCGGATCCGGGCGTCCGACGATGAGGACGTCGGCGATGGCCGGGTGGGTCTTCGCGATCGCTTCGACTTCCTCGGGATACACCTTCTCGCCGCCGGTATTGATGCACTGAGAGCCGCGGCCGACCAGACGGATGCTGCCGTCCGCGTCGACCGTCGCCATGTCGCCGGGCAGCGACCAGCGAACCCCGTCGATCTCGATGAAGGTGCGCGCCGTCTTCTCGGGGTCGTTGTGGTAACCGATCGGCACGCGGCCGCGCACGGCGAGGCGGCCGACCTGACCCGACCCGGCGACGACCGGCTTCAGATCGTCATCGAGGACGGCCGTCTCGGGGCGGGCATTGAACTTGAGTGACTGCGGTCTTGCTCCGGTGCGCGTGGTGACGGTGGCCGCTTCGACCGGCGCCTCGGAGGCGCCCACCGCTTCGGAGATGGCGACGACAGTGGGTATGCGCTCGAGGAGCTCGGCCTTGGCGTCGCCGGAGAGCATGCTGGCGCCCGAGCCGAGGAGCTGGAGCGACGACGTGTCGTGCGTGTCGGGGTCGGCGCGCAGTTCGTCGAGGAGGGGGACGGCTGAGACGTCGCCCGTCATGTTGAGGCTGGTGATGCGCTCGCGCTCGACGAGCTGCAGCACGGTGCGCATGTCGACACCGCGCTCGTGGTACAGCACGACCTTGCCGCCGCCGAGCAGCGTGGCCAATGCCGACCACTGGCCGCCGGCGTGCATGAGGGGGCTGAGGCTGAGCTGGATGAACTGCTCGGGCCCGGGATCGTCGGGCGGAAGGAAGACGCGCAGGCGCAGAGCCCTGTTTTCGAGCGGCGTGCGCGTGATCTCTTCGGGTTTCTCGATCGGCGGCCCGGCAGGGTTCCCGCCACCGAGCACGACGAAGAAGATGTCCTCGTGGCGCCACACCACGCCCTTGGGCAGGCCCGTCGTGCCGCCCGTGTAGAGGATGTAGTGGTCGTCGCCGGATCTCGGGGCGAAGTCCCGCTCGGGGCTGCCCTTGGCGACGAGCGCCTCGTACTGGTCGCCACGAGCGACCGAGGGCTCCATCACGGCCGTCATCTCCGGCTCGTGGAAGAGCGCCTTGGCGCCGGCGTCCGCCAGGACCTGGCGCAGCTCGTCGGCGACGTAGCGCCAGTTGACGTTGATGGGAACGGCGCGTGCCTTGTAGCAGGCGAGCATGGCCTCGAGGTGCTGGGCCGAGTCGTACAGCTGCAGGCCGACGTGGTCCCCGGGCTCGATGCCGAGCTCGGTCTGGAGCGCGTGCGCCAGTCGAGTCGCGCGCTCGTCGAGCTCCCTGTAGGTCAGTCGACGCTCGCCGCAGACGACCGCCTCCCGGTCGGGGACGGTGTCGGCAACGAGCTCGAACAGGTCGGCGATGTTGAACGCAGGTATTTTGCGAGTCTGCCATGGCCGACCTGATTCCGAAGGAGCGCTACATCTCCCGGGAGTTCGTCGACCTCGAGATGGAGCGCCTCTGGCCGCGCGTGTGGCAGATCGCCTGCCGGGAAGAGGAGATCGCTCAGCCCGGCGACTTCGTCGAGTACGTCATCGGCGACCAGTCGATCCTCGTCGTGCGCGCCGCCGATGGCGGCATCGGCGCCTTCTACAACGCCTGCCTGCACCGCGGCAACAAGCTGGGCGTGGGAGCGGGGTCGTTCGCCGAAGACCGGATCAAGTGCAGCTACCACGGTTGGTGCTACGACTTCGCAGGCTGCGTCACGTCCGTTCCCGACCGCGGCGACTTCCCAGACCTGCCGTTGGACCTTCGGCTGGGCGCACTGCGCGTCGACACGTGGGGCGGCTTCGTGTTCGTGAACATGGACGCCGACGCCGAGCCGTTGCTCGACTTCCTCGACCCCATTCCCCGGCTGCTGGAGCCGTACCGGTTGCACGAGATGCGGTTCCGCTCGTACCAGACGCTTGTGCTGCCTGCGAACTGGAAGGCGGCGCTCGACGCCTTCAACGAGGGCTACCACGTGCAGGGGGCCCACCCGCAGATCCTGCCCTGGACCGACGACACGTCGATCGCCTACGAGCAGTACGAGACCCACGCCCGCTACGGCCGCCTGGAGAACGCTCGGCGCGAGCTGCGCCCGTCACCACGGCTCGATCTGACTGAGTTCGACGAAGGCGAGATCCTCGCCGGCCTGGTCGCCGGCCTCGGCGGCGCGTTCCTCAAGGACGAGAAGGCGGTCGTCGACGAGCTGCGGACCGCGGACCTGCCTCCGGGTTCGATGCTCGGCGCCTTCCAGGAGCGCCGCATGCAGCTCCTCGCCGACCGGGGCTTCGACACCTCCGGGTTCACACCGGATCGGATGACGTCAGCCGAAGACGTCTACTGGTTCCCGAACATGGTCGGGCCGATCTACCCGGGAAGCGCCCTGCTCTTCCGCATGCGCCCCAACGGCCTCGACCCCGACTCGTGCCTGAAGGACATCTGGGTTCTCGAATGGCGGCCGCCCGGCGACGAGCGCCCGATGCCCGAGCGCCGGTTCTTCCCCGACTGGCGCGAGAAGAAGTGGGACCCGGTCTCCACCCAGGACTACGAGAATCTGGTCAAGGTCCAGGCCGGCATGCACTCCCGCGGCTTCGAAGGCCTCCGCCTCAACGAACGCCAAGAGGGCAACATCGCCCACATGCACCGCGTCCTCGACCGCTACCTCGCCTAACCACTGCATTCTCGGGGTGGATAGGGCCCCCTCAGGGCCTTATCCAGCGCAAGAACCGGAGGAAGTTGGGATCTAGACGGCCTGCTTCTCGAGGATGTGCACCGCGCAGGCCGATCCGAGGCCGATGACGTGGGTGAGGCCGACCTTGGCGTCGGGGATCTGGCGGTCGCCGGCCTCGCCGCGGAGGTGGGTGGCGACCTCGTAGATGTTGGCGGCGCCGGTGGCGCCGATGGGATGGCCTTTGGAGATGAGGCCGCCGCTGACGTTGACCGGGATCTTGCCGTCACGCATGGGGCCGCCCGAGTCAATGAAGGCGCCGGCGCCGCCGGGCTCACACAGACGCAGGTTGTCGTAATGGACGAGCTCGGCGGTGGCGAAGCAGTCGTGGAGCTCGACGAGGTCGAGGTCCTGGGGGTCGACGCCGGACTGCTCGTAGGCCTGATCGGCAGCGTTGCGCGTCAGCGTGTTGACGTCGGGCTGCACCTGGCCGTTCTCGACCCAGGGATCGCTCGTCATCACCGACGCCGAGATCTTGACCGCCCGCTTGCGCACGTCAGGGTCGAGCGTCTTCAACTTCGACTCCGACACCAGCACGAGCGCTGACGCGCCATCGCCCGTCGGGCAGCACATCAGCAGCGTGTTCGGGTACGCCTGCATAGGCGACGCCTTGATCTCCTCGAGACTGAACACCTTCTGATACTGCGCCAGCGGGTTGATGCTCGAGTGCAGGTGGTTCTTCTCGGCGATCTTCGCGAACTGGTCGAAGCCCACGCCATCGTTCTCGGCGGCGTACGACATCCCCGCCTCGGCGAACACGCCCGCCATGAAGTCGGTGCCGAGGACACCTTCGATCGGCATCACCTCGCCGAAGCGACCGTCGGGCTCGAACGTGTCGCGGCGGGGTCGGCCCATCTGCGGGATGAAGCCGGGCTTGCTCATCTGTTCGACGCCGATGGCGAGGCCCATGTCTGCCTCCCCGGCCTTGATCGACATGATCACCGTGCGCACCGCCGATGCCCCCGTCGCACACGCGTTGGTGACGTTGTAGACGGGGATGCCGGTCTGGCCGATCTGCTTCTGGATCTTCTGACCGAGTGTGAACGGCTCGAACTGGCAGCCGACGGCCATGACGTTCATGTCGTGGATGGTCGTCCCACCGTCGGCCATGGCATCGAGGGCGACATCCGATCCCAGGTCGAGGACGTCCTTGTCGGGGTAGCGCCCGAACTTGGTCATCGCCGCCCCGATGATCCATACGTTGTCGGCCATCAGGCGCTCCCGTCTGCCGCGGGCTCGAAGCCGAAGGCCACGGCCTCGGTGCCCTCGGTGTCGACGCCGGCGGTGTAAGTCGTCATCCGGACCGGCATGTTCAGGTGCACGTGTTCGGCGTCGGGCTCGACGTTGACCAGGTTGGTGTGCACGGCCCCGCCGCCGTTGAGGTGGACGACCGCGGACACATACGGCACAGGCACCTTCGGAGCGGCGCGGTGCACGATCGTGAACGACTTCAACGTCCCAGTGTCAGCCAGCTTCTTCGTGGCGAAGGCGGTCTTGCCGCACTTGGCGCACGCGTTCCGGCGGTCGAGGTACAGCGCACCGCATTCCTCGCAGACATTCGCGTTGAGATACGGCGCCCCGTCGTCGAGGACCAAATAGTCGACGATCGGAACTTGAGAGCCCATGTCTGCGAGCATAAGCAGGCATGGGAAATTTCGACCTCTCCGGAAAAGTCGCAATCGTGACCGGTGGCAGCCGCGGGCTCGGGCACTCGATCGTTCTCGGCCTGGCGCGCGCCGGCGCGGACGTGGTGATCGCCAGCCGCAAGCTCGACAACTGCAAGGCGGTGGCCGAGGAGGTGGAGACCACGACCGGGCGCCAGGCGCTCCCGGTCGCGTGCCACGTCGGCCACTGGGGCGAGCTCGAAGAGCTGGTCGACGCCGCCTACGGACGCTTCGGCAAGGTCGACGTGCTCGTCAACAACGCGGGCATGTCGCCGCTGTACCCCGACCTCATGAGCGTGACCGAGGAGCTCTACGACAAGGTCTTCGACGTCAACCTCAAGGGACCGTTCCGGCTCAGCGTGCTCGTCGGCACGCGCATGGTCGAGCAAGGCGGTGGCTCGATCGTCAGCCTCAGCAGCATCGGCTCGCTGCGGCCATACGGCGGCATCGTCCCGTACGCGGCCGCGAAGGCCGGCCTCAACACGATGACCGTCGGGCTGGCCGACGCCTTCGGGCCGACCGTGCGGGTCAACTGCGTCGTCCCCGGTTCCTTCCGCACCGACGTCGTGAAGCACTGGGACGACGCGACCATGCGGGGCGCGGCCGAGCGTCCGAACCTGAAGCGCATCGGCGAGCCCGACGAGATCGTGGGCGCCGTCCTGTACTTCGCCAGCGACGCGTCCAGTTACACGACCGGAGCGCTCCTGCGCGTCGACGGTGGGGCGGTCTGAGCAGTGAGCGAGCGCAGCGAGCGAACCAATGTGACAGCGGCCCCGTCTCACGGGCAGCCGCCGAAGGCGGCGCACCTGTGAGCACGTACGTCGTCACCGGGTCGGCGTCGGGCATGGGCGCGGCGACCAAGCAGCGCCTCGAGGCCGACGGCCACGAGGTCTTCGGCATCGACGTGCGCGACGCCACGATCACTGCCGACCTCGGCACCCGAGACGGTCGCGAAAACGCCATCGCCGCCGTCTACCAATACGCCGACGGGGCCATCGACGGCATCGTGACCTTCGCCGGCTTGGGCGGCACGTCCACGCGGCCGGGCAGCATCGTCGCCTCGGTGAACTACTTCGGCACCGTCGCCCTCCTCGAAGGACTGCGTCCCGCCCTCGAAGCGGCTCGGGGCAAGCAGCCGGCGGCCGTCGCCATCAGTTCCAACTCCTCCACCGTGCAGCCCGGGTTGCCGACGACGATCGTCGACGCGTGCCTGGCGGGCGACGAGGACGAGGCCCGGCGGCTGAGCAATGAACTGGGCGCCCCGATCGCCTACCCGTCGGCCAAGCTCGCCGTGGCCCGGTGGGTGCGCCGCACCGCCCCCACGGCGGAGTGGGCCGGGACGGGTATAACCCTCAATGCAATATCGCCGGGCTACATCGAGACACCCATGACAGCAGAGATACGCAAAGACGAGAAGATCGGTCCTCTTCTCGATCAGTTCCCCATCCCCGTAGGAAGAGGCGGGCGCCCCGAGGAGATCGCGGGCCTCGTGTCCTTCCTCCTGGGCCCCGACGCCCGCTACCTCTGCGGGTCGGTCGTGCTGGCCGACGGCGGGAGCGAGGCCGTGCTTCGCCCCGACCATTGGCCCGTGGCCTGGTAGGGACCTCTACCCTTCTGGGAACGGACTGAGTGCGTGCGGGGTTGAGGTAAGAGGTGAGTAGTCAGCCGCTGGTGAGTGATCCCTCGGTGGTAGGCGCGGCCGTCGACTCCGTCGACGCCGACACGCTGTCGATGCACACCCACCCGCACGACTGGAAGTGGTGGGCCCGTCGCGTCTTCGGGGCGGTACTCCTCGGCGTGGCCGGTGCCTTCGCCTACCAGCGCCGGCACGAGCTCGCACAGGCCGTCCAGCTTCTGAGCGACCTGCGGCTCACAGGCCTAATCGTGGCCATCGCCTTCGAAGGCGCGTCGATGGTCGCCTTCGCTCGTCTCCAGCGCTGGTTGCTGCATGAGGGCGGTGTCGAGGTCGGCCTCGTGCCCATGGTGCAGATCACCCTCGCGGGCAATGCTCTGTCGACGTCGCTCCCCGGCGGTGCCGCCTGGGCCGCCGCTTGGGCGTTCGGTCAGCTCCGTCGACGGGGTGCCGATCGCGTGCTTGCCGGCTGGGTCGTACTCGTCGCCGGCGCCCTGGCCGCCTATGCGCTCTTCATGCTTCTCGTCATCGGTTCATTGATCGCCGGATCGAGCGGGCCGGCGGCGTCGGCGCGCCCCGTGCTGATTGCGTTGGCGGCCATCCCCTTCGTTGTCGCCGCCTTCGTGCTCGCGGCGCGCCGCTGGCCGATCGTCGACCGCCTGGCCCCGCCCGCCAAGCGGGTGCTGTGCGCGCTCCCGAAGGGCAGCACCATGCTCGGCGCCATCCAGCGCACGTGGGAGCGGCTGCTCACGGTCAAGCCGAGTCCGGCGGCGTGGGCCGAGGCCTTCGGCCTTGGCGCCTTGAACTGGCTCGAAAACTGCGGGTGCCTCGTGGCGTGCATCTGGGCCGTGCACGGACACATCCCGTGGCACGGCATCCTCGTCGCGTACGCGCTGGCCCAGATGCTTGCGAGCGTGCCGATCACGCCGGGCGGGCTTGGCGTCGTCGAGGGCGGGCTCACCGCGGTACTCGTCGCGTACGGCATGCCCACCAACGAGGCGCTCGCGAGCGTCCTGCTCTACCGAGCTGTCAGCTTCTGGGGCCTCGTCCCGATCGGGTGGGCCGTGTGGGGATACCTCAGCCTGCGGAGCCACAGAGGCGAACCGTCCCGCCGGCGCCCGCACCCCTGGGCCATTCACACCCACCGGCGCACCGACGCCGTCGAGTTGCCGCCCCGCAGTGCGCCTGACGTCGTGCTTCCCGCGGAGCCGTGTGTGGGCTGTCCCGAGGATGCCGACGAACACGTGAACGCAGAGGAAACGGTGTCGGCATGATGAGTGCATGGCACCGTTTTGATTCGTCCGACCGGCACAATGAGAACGTGGCCCGAAGGCCGGGGGGATATCGAAACGTTCTTCGCTTCCGTCAACGACGGCAGCAACCGGTCGACACCGGCAAGATCGCAGTCGTCCTGTCGGGCGGCGGCAATCGCGGCGTGGCCCAGGTCGGCATGCTGCGCGCGCTCGTCGACGCCGGGATTCGACCCGACGTTGTCGTCGGTACGTCGGTCGGCTCGCTGAACGGCGCCGCCTTCGCCCGCGACCCGAGCCACGCCGGCATCGACGACCTCGAGGCTGTCTGGCAGGGTCTCAGCCGGGAGCGGCTCTTCGGCGACGGACGCCTGACGCGTGCGTGGCGCCTGGCCAGCAGACAGAGCTACATCTTCGGCAGCGAGGGTCTGGCTGACGTCATCGACGGCTTCGGCGTCGAGAGCTTCTCCGAGCTCGCCGTGCCCCTGCGCGTGGTCGCGTGTGATCTGGCCAGCGGCGCCGAGGCCATCTTCGCGGCCGGTCCCCTCAAGCCGGCCCTCCTCGGCAGTTGCGCATTGCCGGGCGTCTACGCGCCGGTCGAGCACGACGGCTGTCTTCTCGTCGACGGCGGCGTCATCAACAACGTGCCCGTGTCCCACGCCCTCGCCGGTCCCGTCGAGCAGGTGTACGTGTGTGACGCCTCGGCCGACCTCGACGACCAGGTGCCCCGTTCCGCCATCGAGGTCATCATGCGGTCGTTCGCAATCGCCCGTCATGGTCGGGCCCGCCGCGACCACGAGCGCTACGAGAGCGATCCGCGCGCGGTGTTCTTGCCGCGAGTGGTCGACCAGCGCCGGCCCTTCGACTTCTCGGGCGCGAGCGAGCTCATCGACAAGGCATACACGGCATCCCGGGACTTCCTGGCATCTCGCCGCGCTGCGGCCTCCATAGCCTCGGGCTGACGCCGATGCCGACGGCGATGAAATAAGCCCTATCGCCGAGGCCACTGCCGGAATACTGTGTGGCGGCTTCGCGGTGAGAAGGCCTCGGGGTCTCGCGATCACAGGGGGGACTGGAAATGAGAGCGCGGATTCATCTCGATAGGACGCTCGTTCGTGGTAGCCGGCGTTTGGTGGCTGTCGCCGCCATGGCGCTCGGAGCCGCCGTCCTCGTCCTCCCGACGGCCGCCAATGCGGTGTCCACCTTCAACGTCCCATGCTCGGTCCCGGCGCTCATCACCGCCATCAACAACGCCAACGCGGCCGGCACGGCGACCATCAACCTCGCGAGTGGGTGCACCTACGACATCACGTCGCCGGACCATCCCCACGACGGCCTGCCCACGATCACCGGCAACCTCACCATCAACGGGAACGGCGCGACGATCACACGGGATGCTGGGGCCCTGCCGTTCCGCATTCTCGACGTGACCGGCCAGCTGAAGATGAACTCAGCGACCTTGAGCAATGGATCCCTTGACCCGCCCTCCGTCGGTGGCGAGGAAGGCGGTGACCTGTTCGTCGCGTTCGGAGCGCAGGCGACCCTCAGCTCGATGACCATCACTGGCGGCAGGGCGCAGGAAGGGGGCGGCATCGCAACCGAGGGGACGCTCAGCGCGTCGAACGTCAAGATCAACGGCAACACCGCCATAAACAACGGCTGCGGCGGGGGCCTCTACATCGGTAGCGGCGTCACCACCCTCACCGCCAGCGACGTCAGCAACAACACCATGATCACGGGGAACAACCCCCTCGGTGGCGGCATCTACAACGAGGGCCAACTGACCGTGAACGGCAGCACGATCACCAACAACAGCGTGCCGGGCACAAGGCCCGAGGGCGGCGGCGTCTGGAACGACGGTCCGGCCGGCTTCACCAACACCCAGATCAGCGGCAACACCGTCACCGGATCGATAAACGCAAAGGGCGGCGGAATCTGGAACGATGAATCGCTCACGCTCGCGAGCAGCTCGGTCGTCAACAACACGGCGAGCGCGCCGGGCGGCACCGCTGAGGGCGGCGGCATCTACAACGACTCAACAACCGCCACGTTCGCGGGCGGGACGCTGAGCAACAACACAGCCAGCGCACCTCGCGGGACCGCCGAAGGCGGTGGCGTCTACAACGATGAGTCCTTCTCCTTCAAGAGCGGGCACCTCGACCAGAACACCGCTGACTCCCCCGGCGGTACCTCCTTCGGCGGCGGCATCTACAACGAGACGACTGCCGACGTCAGAAGCTCGACCGTGAACGGCAACACGGCCAGCTCCGTCACCGACGCCGGCGGCGGCATCTACAACGACGGCACGCTCAAGCTGCTCGGCGACACGGTCAACGGAAACCAGGTCACCGCAGGAACCGGCGGGGGCATCTTCAACAACGGCACCGCTTCGCTCGGCGGCAGCGCCGTGACCGGCAACTCCCCCAACAACTGCGCTCCGCCCGGAAGTGTCCCTGGCTGCAGCGGCTGAGCGTCAGCGTGCGCTGACGGTTCTCCGGCGGTATTCGGCATCCATGTCCGTCGCCGTCAGCCACTCGCCGCAATCAGGACACGCCAGCTCCGGGTGGATGACGTGGCCGCACCCCTTGTGGCGCACCTCGACGGGCGGACCCGCCTTGCCGGACTCCCACTTGTCGCCCCAGCGCAGAAGCGAGATGAGCACCGGCCAGAGGTCGAGGCCCTTCTCGGTGAGCCGGTACTCGAAGCGGTCCGGCCGCTCCGAGTAGAGCCGCCGCTCGAGCACGCCCCCGTCGACGAGCGTCTCGAGGCGGTCGGCGAGCACGGCGCGCGGGGCGCCGGTGCGCTCCTGGAAATCCTCGAACCGACGGACTCGCATGAAGGCGTCCCTGAGGATCAGCATCGTCCACCGATCGCCGACGATCGACAACGCCTGGGCGATCGAGCAGTCCTGCTGGTCGATCTCGCTCCACCTCATGGCTGTGACTTTAGTCCTCTTGCGTTCAGAAATCGAACTCACTAAGTTCAAGTTATGAACGGACGCGATCCATTCCCAGGCTTGGAGGTCCGTCCTGTGGAGCCCGACGACGCTGACCGCGTGCGCCGGCTGTTCCAGCGGCTCTCGCCCGAGTCCATCTACCGGCGCTTCTTCACTCTGTTCCCGGCGCCGCCGGCAAGCGTGCTTCGGCGGTTGACGACGGTCGACCACGGCGACCATGAGGCCCTTGCCGTCCTCGACGGCGACGAGATCGTGGCCATCGCCAGTTGGGACCGCCCCGCCCACGCCACGGCAGAAGCCGAGATCGCCGTGCTCGTGGAGGACGCCTGGCAGCACAAGGGTCTCGGCCGCGCCCTCGTGCGCATGCTGACCGGCGACGCCGCCCGTCACGGCATCACCGTTCTCAACGCCACCGTCCTGGCCGACAACCACCCGGCCCGTCGTCTGGCGGCGACGGTCGCCCACCCCGACAGCGTCGTGCTCGACGGCCCCGAGACCTTCTACACGTTCAGCCTCGCCTCCTGATCACTGGGCGGCGATGGCGTCGAGCACGTTGAGGCGGGCAGCGCGCCGGGCGGGCCGGAGGGCGGCGAGTACCCCGACGAGGGCGCCGAGGAGGAGCACGACCACCAGTTGGAAGCCGGGGACGGCGAACACACCGAGCGAACCCGGGCCGCCTCCGGAGCTGGCCGCGGCCTGCACCAGCGCCCATCCCAGGAAGACGCCGACACCCACGCCGCCGAGAGCGCCAAAGGTGGAGACGATCGTCGACTCCCACCGGACCATCGACCGCAGCTGGGTCCGCGTTTGGCCGATGGCTCGCAGCACGCCGAGCTCTCGGGTGCGCTCGTAGATCGACAACGACAGCGTGTTGGCGATGCCCATCGCCGCGATCACGATGGCGAGGAACAGCAGGACGTAGATGAGCCCGAGGATCATGTTGACGCCCTGAGACGCCGACGCCGCGAACTCGGTGCGATCCTGGACGCTCGGGGCGCCGTATGGGGCAGCAGCCCGTTCCACCGCGGCCTTGCCACTCGCCAACGACACGCCGGGCTTGAGCTTGATCAGAACCGTCCGGTCGACGTCCTGCACGGCGTGAGGCGCCCATGCCCCGGGGGTGAGCAGCACGTCACCGGCGACCTCGCCGTTGTTGTAGACGGCACCGACCGTGAAGGGCGTGGTCGTGCCGTCCGCGAACGTGACCGGGACCGTGCTTCCGACGCGCCAGTTGTTGTCGTCGGCCAGCGTTTTGACCAACGCCAGCTGGCGGATGCCCACATTGGACAACGAGCCCGACGTCACCTCGGGGTCGAGGACCTTCGTGAGCTGCGACGGATCGGCGACGCGCGCAGTTTGGGAGTCGCTACCGAACTTCACGAATCCCTCACCGATGCCAACAGCGGTCTGCACGTCGGGCAGCCGGGCGACGTCGTCGGCCAGCCGGGGGCTGAGGTTGGCCCGTCCGAAGCCTCCAGTGCCGATGACCAGGTCGCCGCCGAACGAGCGGGAGATGCTCCGGTCCGTCGACGCCTTGATCGACGAACCGAACGTCGTGAACAACGTGACCACGGCGACGCCCACCAACAACGCGGCGGCCGTCGCCGACGTGCGGCGCGGGTTGCGGGTCGCGTTGCCCCGGGCCAGCGAGCCGGTCGCGCCGCGGAATCGGGCGACCGGTGTGCCGAGGGCCGAGCCGATGGGACCGGCCACCGCCGGCCCGAACACAACGACGCCCACGATCGTGAGGAGAGCGCCCAACCCAGCGAGGGCCAACGTGCCGCTCCCGTTACTGAGCACCGCCACGAGCACGATGGCCACGCCGACAGCGCCGATGGCGAACCCGACGACGACCCGCGCCGGCGACACACGCGGGGTCTCGGCGCCTGCTTCCCGCAGGGCGGCGACCGGTCGGACTCGCGACGAACGCACTGCAGGGGCAGCGCCGGCGACGAGCGTCACCACCACGCCGACGAGGAGTCCCATGATGATCGTCGACACGCCGAACACGAGCCCGCCAGCGGGGAGGGCGAAGCCAAAGGCGTCGAACATGCCCTTGAGCAGCCCGGCGACGGCGACGCCGCCGAACAAGCCCGCTACCGACGCGACAACGCCGACGGCGAGCGACTCCAGCAGCGCGGATACCAAGACCTGGCGCCGAGTGGCGCCGACGGCTCGGAGCAACGCCGACTCCCGACTGCGCTGGGCCCCGATGATCGAGAAGGTGTTGTAGATGCTGAAGGTCGCGACCAGCAACGCGATGCCGGCGAACACGACCAGGAACGTCCGCAGGAAACCCAGGAAGACCTGGTTGACGTTGTCGATGTTCTCCTTGGTGACCTGCGCACCGGTCACGGCTTGGAGGCCACGCGGAAGCACACGGCTGATGCGCTGCGCCAGGTCGTCTTGGCTGACGCCGTTCGATTTCACGAGGATGCTCGTGAGCTGGTCCGGTCGGGCCATCAGGTGCTGCTGGGCAGAAGCGAGGGTGAACCCGACGAAGGTCGCGCCGCCCAAGCCGTCCTCCGAGCCGAACTTGGCGATGCCGACGATATGCACCGTTACCGGGTCGGGCGTCTGCACGACGGCGGAGTCGCCGAGGTGGAGATCGCCGCTGTCCGCGGCGCCCTTGTTGATCACGACCTCGTCGGCCGCTTGTGGCGCTCTCCCCGACACCACGTGATACGGGTTGAGGTTCGGGTCGCTGACCCAGCTGGCCGCGAGGCGCGGGGGACCGTTGCCGCCGATGGCCTTGCCGTCCTTACCGAGGATCGTGCCCAGGCCCTCGACATACGGCGCTGCGTCGGCGACGCCGCCGACACCGCGGACCGTCCCGACAAGCGACTGATCGACCGGTCCACGGATTGCCCGCGTCCCGTCGCCGGAGACGCTGGTGGCGCTCCGCACCACGACATCGGTACCGCGCGTCACCCGCGAGAACAGGGTGTCGAAGTTGGCGCTGAGGGTGTCACCCAGCGCCAGGGTGCCGGAAAGGAAGGCGATGCCGAGGAAGACTGCCAGGAAGGTTCCGATCATGCGCCGCTTACGGCTCCACAGGTTGGTGAGGCTGATCTTCAGCATGGCGTCGACCTCACTCCCCGAAGGCCTTCATGCGGTCGAGCACGGCATCGGCCGTCGGATCGACCATGCGGTCGACGACCCGGCCGTCGGCCAGGAACAACACGCCGTCGGCGTAGGACGCGGCGACCGGATCGTGGGTGACCATGACGATCGTCTGACCGAGCTCCTCGACCGAGTGACGCATGAACGAAAGGAGGCCGGCGCCCGACCGCGAGTCGAGGTTTCCGGTGGGCTCGTCGGCGAAGATGATCTCGGGCCGGGTGGCGAGAGCCCTGGCCATCGCCACCCGCTGCTGCTGACCGCCCGAAAGCTCGCCCGGTCGATGCGAGAGACGGTCGCCGAGTCCAACGGTGTCGACGACGGCGTCGAGCCACTCGCGGTCGGGCTTCGCCCCTGCGAGCGTCGCCGGCAACGTGATGTTCTCCAGGGCCGAAAGCGTCGGCAGCAGGTTGAACGACTGGAACACGAACCCGACGCGCTGCCGGCGCAGCAACGTGAGGTCCTTGTCCGACAGGGCGCCGAGCTCGACCGTCCCCAGGAACACCTCGCCGGACGTGAGCGAGTCGAGGCCGGCCATGCAGTGCATGAGCGTCGACTTGCCTGAGCCTGACGGCCCCATGACGGCCGTAAAGCGACGGCCCGGAATGGCGACAGAGACGTTGTCGAGAGCCACGACCGCGGTGTCGCCGGTGCCGTAGACCTTGGAGGCGTTGACGGCGCGAGCGACGATGCCCGTCCGGCGTGCGGTGTTTGCGATGGTGCTTGCGTTCGATCCCATGCCGTCATTGTCGGGATCGATACTTCGCCGATCGTCAGACCGACGGAGGTTGTTGGCTACACCCGCAGGAGCAGCGCCAGTCCTTAGCCGAGCCACCCTGGGCGTACGAGCCCGGACTCGTAGGCGAGCACGACGAGCTGGGCGCGATCGCGGGTGCCGAGCTTCACCATGGCCCGGCTGACATGGGTCTTGGCCGTGGCCGGACTCATGATCAACCGCTCGGCGATCTCGTCGTTGGACAGGCCCTCACCGACGAGCGCCACCACCTCGCGCTCGCGCTCGGTCAGCAAGTCGAGATCGGCGAGCGGCGCCGGCTGGCGGGAGCGGGTCGCGAACTCGGCCACCAGCCGCTTGGTCACGCCGGGCGACAGCAGGGCGTCGCCGCGCGCCACTGCACGTACCGCTTGCACCAGCTCGGCCGGATCGGTGTCCTTCACCAAGAACCCGCTGGCGCCGATGCGTAGCGCCTCGAAGACGTACTCGTCGAGGTCGAACGTGGTGAGGATGACGACGCGCACGTCGACCATGCGGTCGTCGCCGATGATGACGCGCGTCGCCTCCAAGCCGTCGGTGCCCGGCATACGGATGTCCATCAGGAATACGTCTGGGCGCGCAGCTCGCGCCACGCGCACCGCTTCGTCGCCGTCGCTGGCCTCCCCGACCACTTCGATGTCGTCCTCGGCATTCAACAGAGCGCGAAAGCCAGCCCGGACAAGCGCCTGGTCGTCTGCGAGTGCGACCCGGATCACCGCTCGGCCTCCAATGGGAGGCTGGCCGTCACCGCGAACCCACCGCCCGTTCTGGGGCCGGCATCGAGCTGTCCCCCGAGGGCGGCCGCCCGCTCCCGCATCCCCGCGATGCCGCTGCCACTGCCCTGCGTGCCTGCGTACGTCGGCTCGCCGCGGCCGTCGTCGGTCACCTCGACGGTGAGCGCACCGTCGTCGTGGCCAATGCGGACGGAGGCCGAGCGAGCGCCGGCGTGGCGGGTGACGTTGGTCAGCGCCTCCTGCACGATTCGGTAGGCGGCCAGGTCGACGCCCGGGGGCAACGGCTGCGGCGGGAGTTGCACATCGGTGCGCACGGTGAGGCCGGTCGCCTGTGTGCCCTCCACGAGCCGTGGGAGATCGGCCAGGCCGGCCGTCGGAGAGCGCGGAGGTGCCTCCCCCGACTGGCGCAGTATGTCGAGCACCGACCGCAGCTCGGCGAGCGCGTCCTTGCTCGCGTCTCTGATTGCGGTGAGCGAGGAGCGGGCCTGCTCGGGCTGCTCGTCCATGAGGTGCAACGCGACACCCGCCTGCACGTTGATCAGCGAGATGTTGTGGGCCAGGACGTCATGGAGCTCCTGCGCGATGCGCAAGCGTTCCTCGCTCGCCCGCCGACGGGCCTCCTCCTCGCGGGTACGCCACGCCTCGATGGCGCCGGTGCGCCGCACCCGCACGATCTCGGCCGCGGCCAGAAGGACGAGCAGCCACGCGCCGACGCCGAGGATCGCGCCGAGGCCGGGAGCGCTCTTGGTGCCGATCAGCCAAGGAAGCCACAGGATCAGGACGTAGCCGCAGAGCAGCGAGGCAATGGCCGCGCGCCGGCGGCCCATGGTGACCGCGGTGAAGAAGGCGACGACGAGCGAGAGGTACACAGGTCCGTCGGGGTAACCGCGTGCGGTGTACGCGACCGTGACCGCGAGGACGATGACCAGGACGGCGGCGGGCGCCCGGCGGCGGAAGGCGAGGGCCAGCGGGCTCACCAGCAGCAGCACGATGGCGATCGCGTCGAGGCTCCTGGACCCGCTTGCACTGTGGCGGTGGGCGGCGCCGAAGCTGCCCGCCACCTGGACGACGGCGATGGCGATAGCAGTGAGGACGTCGCGGGCGCCCCTCGACGGCCATACAGGCCTGCGCCCGGCGATCGCCGGCTCGGTCGTCACCACACCACGACGGTAGGCCTCGGTGCCCGGATACGGCGTCCGCCTACCGGAGCCTGCGCCATACTCCCCAGGGAGCAGCGCCGTCCGTCGGTCTACGCCCGCGGGCTGACGTCGTCGAGGACGTCAGCGAAGGCGGTCGTGTCGACGCCGACCGCTTCGCACGGTGCCTGGATCGGGGTCACGGTCGCGTAGCCCGCGGCCAGCAATGCGGCGTCACTCCCCGCTTCGAGATGCCCGTTGCCGTCGACGTAGGCGAGCTTCACGTAGCCCTTGCCGACTTCGGTGAGCGTCGTCTGGACGACACCGGCCGACGAGAGATGGGCGCGTACGAGGCCACGCACGTCGTCGATAGGCACGTCGGGCACGTTGAGATTCAGCACGACCCCGGGCTCACTGTCGAGGAGCCACTCGAGGACACGCCCGGCGAACGTCGTCGCCGTCTCCCACCGCAACGGCCCACCCATGGCAAGAGAGACGGCGAGGCCGCGGCAGCCATGGGTCGACGCGGTGAGCACGGCGCCGACAGTGCCCGAGTGCAGAACCGACGTGCCGGTGTTCTGGCCGATGTTGATGCCGGAGAGGACGATGTCGGGCCGTTCACCGAAGGCCCCTTCCAGGCCGGCGCGAGTGATGTACGCGGGCGCCGCTTCGACGGCGTGGACCGCCACCTGGGGCAGGTCGTCCCACTGCCGGCGCTCCACGAGCAGCCGGCCGTCCTGTTCGACGGCGGTCAGCGAGGCGCTGGCACCGCTGCTGTCCCAGCTCGGGGCGGCCACGGTCACGTCGAGACCGGCGGCCACGCCGACACCCGCCAGGGCGCGGATGCCTGCGCTCTCCACACCGTCGTCGTTGGTCACGAGTACACGAGTCACAGGACCTATGTACCCACGTCGAGCACACTGGCACCCGTGGCATACGAAGGCGGCGAAGGTGTCCTGTTCTCAGGCCAAACGCCGGACGATCGGTTGTTGGAGGTGCTCCGCCGCCGGTCGGGCGCGCCGAACCTCCGCTTCGCGGCGGGCCCCGAACGGGTAGCGGGCGGGTTCTGGGCCGAGATCCTGTCGGTCCGGCTCGAAGGCGCCCCACCCGGACTCGACGGCGACCTGATCGTTCGCGTGATGCCCGACACCGGCGTGGCTCAGCGCGAGATCGTCGTGCAGGAGGAGGTCGTTCGCCAGGGCTTTCCGGCGCCGGCCGTTCGCCTGACCGGCGACGCCGACGACGGGCTCGGCCGGCCGTTCATGGTGATGGATCGCGTTCCCGGCGGTCCCCCCGTTCCCGCCATGAAAGGTCCGAGTGGCCTGCCCGCCATCGGTCGAGCTGCTCTCCGCCTCCCCGACCTGATGGCTCGGACCTCAGCCCAGCTGCATGCCCTCGACCCGGCGCCGCTGCGGTCGAGGCTCGCGGCACTCGACACGTTGGTCGACATCGGCGACCTTGTCTCCTTGCTCGCTGATCGTGCCGCTGAAGCCGACCGCCCTGATCTCGAGCGCGGTGCACGCCACATGTTGCGAATCCGCCCGCCGTCGGAACGCGAAGCGATCTGCCACGGCGACTTGCATCCGTTCAACGTCTTGGTCGACGGCGACCGCGTGAGTGTCATCGACTGGAGTCTGGGCCTGGTGGCCGATCCCGCGTTCGACCTGGCGTTCACGTCGATGACCATGGCCATGGCACCGATCGACATCCCTCGGGGTCTGCGGGGCACAGTCCGAGCGGGCGCCCGCCGAAGCGCGCGCCAGTTCCTTCGCCGTTACCGCGTGCACGCCCGCGACGCTGACGCCAGCCTCGAAGACAACGTGTTGCAGTGGTACACGGCCGCGCAGTGCCTGCGTGCGCTGGTCGAGGTGGCCGAGTGGATCGCGCTCGACGAAATCGATGACAAGGCGGGTCACCCCTGGCTCGTGATGGCACCCCGCATGGCGGTCCTTCTGACGGAACTGGTGGGCGACGACATCCGTCCGATGTGACGAAGAACCGCTGGCCACCGTGAGTCCTTTCACTGCATGATCGATCCGTGACCGACCTGGCCGCCGGTGATCTCGACGCCGGACTCGACCATGTGCGCAACTCACCCAAGGACGACGGATCGGTCGTCCTGATCGTGTGCCGGCCAGCCGAGGGCGAGCGCGAGGTTCTGGAAGAAGCCGTTCTCGACTGCAACGACGGTCTCGTGGGCGACACATGGAACGTCCGCTACAGCAAGCGCACCGGCGCGCCGCCCGACCCTGAGCGCCAACTGACGCTGATGAATTCGCGGGCGGCCACGCTGATCGCCGGACGGCCCGACCACCGTGGCGGTCCGGGCGACCAGATGTACGTCGACTTCGACCTGAGCTCCGAGAACATCCCGCCCGGCACGCGGCTGCAGCTCGGCACCGCGGTGATCGAGGTGACGGCCGCGCCCCACACCGGATGCGTGAAGTTCGCCAACCGCTATGGCAAGGAAGCCGTGCGCTTCGTCAACTCGAAGGCGGGCCGCGAGCTCAATCTCCGCGGCATCAACACCCGCATCGTCGAACCCGGCACCGTCCGCCCCGGCGACGCGATTCGCAAGCTCTAGCTGCTCGTTCTCCTCGCGACCGAGACTGAGTACGCACCCGGGCGGGCGAGGAGGATCTGGTCGTCGGTCAGGCGGATCCCGTCGGGGACGCGGGTGGGGTCGAACACGAGGATGTCGCCGTCGCGCTCTCGGTCGGAGGCCAGGTTGGTGATCTCCAGGCGCCCGAGACGGACGATCTCGCGCTCGGGGGGCCACTCGGCGGTGGGATCGTCGAGAGGGTCGCCGTCCGCGGCCAGCTGCAGGTCGAGCATGAAGACGGCCGGGCCGCTCTTTAAACGATCCTCCAACTCCGAGCGCAGGTAGTCAGCCGGCATCGTCGCCGCCTCTTCCTCGCTGATGACCTGGTCGCCCTTTTCGGGGACGAGGTCGTAGCGGCCGTATCGGACGCTGTCGTCGGCGGCGACGAACCCGAAGGCGTGGATGGCGTGGTACGTGAGGCCCGCATAGCTGGCCGGTGCCGGATGGCTGATCGCCGCGGTCACCGCCGCGACACCCTCGGGGTGCTCGGCCAGGTACGCGCCGACCTTCTCGACATCGGGCTGGCCGGTCACGGGGTCCGGCCGGCGAGCCTGGTTGAAGGCCAGCAGATCCTCGGGCGTACGGGCGAAGAACACGGGAAGGCTCAGGGCGACGATGTCGGTCGTGCGTTCAGATGGCAGATAGAACTTCACGGCCATGCCGCGGGCGTCGCGCGTTCCGTCGGGTAGCGAGGGGTTGCCACCGCCGTTGGAGAACCGCACGTGCGCCCGCACCGGCGGCCCCGCGAAGTGTGGCGCGCGGCTGAGGGCCGACGCCGAGTCCGTCGGTGTGAACGTCGCCGCACACAGGACACCCTTCGCATGGGCGGCGCGGTGGCCGGCGTGGGAGCCGTAGGCCGCGTTCAACCCTTCGACGAGGCGCTCGGAGAGGTCGTCTGCCATCAGTCCTCCCGGCCTCCCTCGGGGATCCACCGTCCGGAGTCCCGCCACTCCACCGCGGCGTGGAAGCCGTGCTCCTCGGCGTAGTCCTTGAACCAACGACCCTCGGGAGAGTGGCGGGCGATGCCATCGAACAACGTGGCCAGGAGCTGCGTGCCCTGCAGGCCCATGTTGTCGTATGCCTGGTTGATCATCAGCTTCTGCATGACCAACTGGTTCACGGGAACGCCGGCGATGCGCTCGGCGAGTTCCTCGACGCGCGTCTCGAGGTCGACGGCGGGCACCGCTTCGAGCACGAGGCCCCAGTCGGCTGCGGTGCGGCCGTCGATGGTGTCCCCCGTCAGCAGCATGCGCTTCGCCTTCTCGGCACCGAGGCGATACACCCACATGGCCGTCGTCGGACACCCCCACACGCGCGCCGGCATGTAACCGATGCGGGCGTCCTCAGCCATAACCACGAGGTCGCACGACAAGGCGATGTCGCTTCCGCCGGCAACCGCGTGACCCTGCACCTTGCAGATCGTCGGCTTCAGCGAACGCCACAAGGTGGAGAAGTCGTCGGTGTTCCGGCGCATGCCGCGGTAGTCCTTCACCGGGTCCCAGACCGGGCGCTGCTGGTGGGCGCCACGCTGCTCGGCGAACTGCTTGAGGTCATAGCCGGCGCAGAACGACCGGCCCTCCCCGGCGAGCACGATGACGTGCACGTTGGGATCGTCGTTGGCCTGCTCGACGGCGCGCCGGATCTCGCCCGGCATGGCGACGTCGATGGCGTTGAGCCGGTCGGGTCGGTTGAGTGTGATGCGCGCCTTGCGACCGTCTACGTCGTAACGGATGCTGCGGTAGGCGGCGTCGGTCACTTGCGGGTCACGGTCACCTTGGCGGTGAAGGCGCCGTCGTTGTTGAAGAGCCCAGTGTCGTTGATGCCGAGGAACAGGTTCCCGACCGAGGCGGCGCTGAAGTGCGCTTCGTGACCGACGAGGAACGGCGCGCCGGTCGTGCCGACGCGTCCGATGAGACCACCATGTTGCGGCGCCGGAATCACGTTGAACTGAAGGAGCTCCGGATGACCGGGCGCCCCGTCAGGCGTCGCGATCAATTCACGGTGGGTCGGGCTGTCGGGGAAGATCTGTCCGGTGGCGGTGATCGACACGTCGTCGCCGACCTTCAGCGCGACTCCCGTGTCGGTGAACGCTTTGCGAGCGTCGACATTCACGGTCTTGGGCCCGATCGTGGTCGGGCCGGATTTGCCGCCGGTGCTGCGGGTCAGGCCGAAGACGAGGCCGGCCGCAATGACGACGACGATCGCGACGACGGCGACGATCAGACCGCCCCGGTGCTTCGGCGCGGCAGCAGGCGGTGGCGGCGGAGCTTGCGCTGGCACGGCAGCCGCCGGTGACGGCGCCATCGTGGGCGCCTGTGACGCGGCGACGGCGGGGGCGGTGATCGTCTCGTTCGGCGCCGGTGCCGGTGCCGGCGCCGGTGAGGGCGGCACCGCGGCCGGCGCCCGTGGCGCCAACGTCTCGGCCACCACAGGAACCTCGAGTGCCCGCGTGGCGTGGAGCCGATCGGTGACGGCTTCGGACGCGGTCACGGTGATGCCCGTCTGGCGCAGCCAACCCGGACCCCACGCCTGGGCCGCAGCATCGGCGAGGGCCGCGCCGAACTGGTCGGCGCTTCCGTAGCGGTCACCAGGCTCGGGCGCCAGGCCTCGCATCGCCACCCCCGCGATCGACGGCGCGACCCCGGCTGCGACGGACACGAGGTCCGCGGGTGCCTCCTGCACGTGGCGGGCCATCGTCGTCACGCCGTCGTCGGCCTCGGGGAACGGCAGCCGGCCGGCCAACAACTCGTAGAGCATCGTCGCCAGCGCGTACACGTCGCTCGCCGGGCTCGGCTGCTCGCTGCGCACGAGTTCGGGCGCCATGTACGACGGCGCACCCAGCACGCCGCCGCCCCGCGTGGCGAGCGTGTTGGCTCCGCTCACGACTTCGGCCAGCCCGAAGTCGGAGACCTTGGCGACGCCCGTCGAGGTGAACAACACGTTCTCGGGCTTCAGATCACGATGCAATACGCCGGCGCGGTGGGCGCGGTCGACACCACTGGCGACGGCCAGCATGAGAGCGCACGCAACCTCCGGCGAGACACCGCCGCCGGATCGCTGACGAAGGGTCCCACCGTCGAGGAACTCGGACACGATGACGCACCGTCCGCCGGCGTCAAAGGCGCTCACGATCCGCACGACGTGGGGATGATCGATCGACTGCAGCAGCGGGCCGGCAGTCTCGAACCGCCGCCGCGCCTCGGGGTCGGCGACGACCGACGCGTACAGCTCCTTGATCGCGACGCGGTTGCCCCGGGGGTCCACGGCCTCGGAGACCGAGCCCCACACGCCCGCGCCGAGATGGCCGCGAATGGCGTAGTCCTGGAGAGCGTTGCTGTCGGCGATCGGGTCATCGTGTCACAAGAGGGCATGACGATCACCGTCAATGCGGCAAACGGCGTGTTGCGCTTCGTCCGAGCTGTGGGAAAGTTGGAGGGTGGCGTCGCAGTTCTATCCGGACCCACTCCTCGGACGGTCGCCGTTCGCGCCGATCGCTGACTACGGGTTCCTATCCGACTGCGAGTCGTGCGCGCTCGTCGCACCGAGCGGGAACGTCGAATGGATGTGCCTGCCCCGCATCGACTCCCCGAGCGTGTTCGGCGCCCTCCTCGATCGCCACGCCGGGGGCTTCCGGCTCGGGCCGGCCGACGTCATGGTCCCGGCGGCCAGGCGCTATCTCCCGGGGACGATGTGCCTGGAGACGAGTTGGGGAACGCCGACGGGCTGGATCATCGTCCGCGACGTCCTCCTCATCGGACCCTGGCACCACGAGAACGAGTTGTCGAACACCCACCGGCGGGCACCCACCGACTACGACGCGGACCACGTCCTGTTGCGGACGGTGCGGTGCGTCAACGGCGAGGTCCAGGTCGAGCTCGACTGCGAGCCCATGTTCGGTTACGGCCGTCGCCCGTCGTCGTGGGACTACAGCGACCGGCGCTATCACCAAGGCGTGGCGCGCGCCGGAGACGGCGACCTCGAGCTCAGGCTCACGACGGATCTCCGCATCGGCTTCGAAGGTGGACGCGCTACCGCCCGCACCCTCCTCAAGGAGGGCGACCTGCGCTTCTGCGCGTTGTCTTGGAGTGAACACGAGCCGCCCTACAACTACGACGAGGCCTACCGGCGCCTGGTGTGGACCGCGCACCACTGGCAGCACTGGTTGGCGCGAGGTCGGTTCCCCGACCATCCGTGGCGGGCCTACCTCGAGCGCAGTGCCCTCACACTGAAAGGCCTGACCTTCGGGCCCACCGGTGCGCTCGTTGCCGCGGCCACGACATCGCTGCCGGAAACACCTGAGGGCGAGCGCAACTGGGACTACCGCTACAGCTGGATCCGCGACTCGGCGTTCGCGCTGTGGGGTCTGCACACGCTCGGCTTCGACTGGGAGGCCAACGACTTCTTCTGGTTCATCGCCGACGTGGCCGAGCGCGACGACGAGCTCCAGGTGATGTACAGCGTCGACGGATCACCGACGCCCGACGAGCAGATCCTCGATCGTCTGAGCGGCTACGAGGGTGCCCGACCGGTGCGCATCGGCAACGCCGCCCACAGCCAGCGCCAGCACGACCTCTGGGGCGTCGTGCTCGACTCGTTCTACATCCACACGCGCTCGGTCGACCGTCTCGACGACCGCATCTGGCCGATCCTCGCCCGCCAGGTGGAGGCCGCCATCACCCATTGGCGCGAGCCCGACAACGGCATCTGGGAGGTCAGGGGCGAGCCGAAGCACTTCACGTCGTCGAAGATGATGTGCTGGGTCGCCGTCGATCGCGGTGTGCGCCTGGCCCGCATGCGCGGCGAGCTGGAAACGGCCGAGCGCTGGCAGAACATCGCTGACGAGATCCACGCCGACGTGTGCGAGCACGGCGTCGACGCCCAAGGCGTCTTCACCCAGCACTACGACACCGACGCCCTCGACGCATCGCTGCTTCTGATGCCGCTCGTGGGCTTCCTTCCCGCCGACGATGCCCGGGTCCGCAACACGGTGCTGGCCATCGCCGACGAACTTTCGGAGGACGGTCTGGTGCTGCGTTATCGGGTCAAGGAGACCGACGACGGTCTCGCCGGCGAGGAGGGCACGTTCACCATCTGCTCGTTCTGGCTGGTCTCGGCGCTCGCCCACATCGGCGAGCACACACGGGCGCGGGAACTGGCCGAGAAGCTGCTGTCGTTCGCCAGCCCCCTTGGGCTCTACGCCGAGGAGATCGACGCCCGCAGCGGCCGCCACCTCGGCAACTTCCCCCAGGCTTTCACCCACCTGGCGTTGATCAACGCCATCATGCACGTCATCAACTACGAGAACGCCCACATCCTCGCCACCGCCCCGCCGTCGCTGTAGGGCGCGGCCGGCTGGATGTGGCGGTCGTTACATGTGGAAGTAGCCGCCCTGGTTGCAGATGAAGCCCGACGGCGGATCGGAGCGGACGAACTTGCCGTTCTGCACGCTGATGATCATGAAGCACGTCGGCGGCCGCTTCGACGCCGGCCCCGACGGGGCGAGCATGCCGTTGCCGTCGAAGTTGTCGATCTGTTTGAGCTGCGCCATCACGCTGGCCCGGGTGGGTTTGGCCCCCGCCGCGGTCAGGGCTTGCACGAACAGGCGAGCTGACTCCCACCCGAAGGCGGCGAAGATGTCGGGGTGCTGGCTGGGCGCTGTCCGCTTGAGCCAGGTGTTGAACAGCTGGACCTCGGGAAGGTTGCTGTCCTCTCCGGCATACATCGCCAGCTGCTGATCGAGCAGGGCCCCGTTGGTCGCCGATGCCGCGTCCGACGTTACGAAGGCCGGGTCGTAGGCGTTGGCGCCCCAGTTGGCGAACGGCACCGAGAAGTTCTGCTGCTTCATGGCCTTGGCCATGCGAACGAAAACACCAACTTCGCCGGCGAAGAAGATGCCCTTGACCTGGTTCTGCTGCATAGCCACGACGTCGGAGCTGAAGTTGGCCTCGGTCGGCTCGATCGTGCGGTGGTACACGAACTTGTAGCCGAGGGAGTTGGCGGCCGCGACCTCGCCGTTGACGGCGTCAATCGCTGACTGTGTGTCCTCCACGAAGTACGCCATGTGCGTGATGACGTCGGGCGGGAACTTGGCCTTGAAGTAATTCATCGGACCCAATCGCCACCCCGGCGCCTGCGGGGCGATCGAGAAGTTGTTGGAGTTCTGGAAGTGCGTACGGCTCAGCGCCTGGCTCACGTCGGGAACGTCGGGGTGCTGGGCCAGGACCTGGGCGCCGCCGTCGTCGACGACCGAATACGAGCCCACGAAGCCGAAGGCCTTGCCCAGCAGGTCCTGATACTGCGCCTTGTTCTGGTTCGCGTCGAACTGGTCGTCACGAGCGTCGAGCTTGAGCTGGCGACCGCAGACTCCACCGAGGGAGTTCTGATACGCGAAGAACGCCTGGGTGCCGACGACTGCGCCTTTGAACAGCCCGGGCACGGGCCCGGTGAGGAGCGACACGTTGCCGAGGGTGATGCTGTTGCCGGTGACGCCCACGTCGGTGCTGCCACCGTCGGCGCACGACGACTTGCCCGCCGCCGCTTGGCCCCCACCCGTCGTGCCGCCCTTCGACTGGCTGGCGCCGGTTGCGGCACCCGACCCGCCGGTCGCGGCACCACCGCTTCCACCGGGTCCGACGTCGGTGGCCTGCTGCTCCGGACCCTGCAGGTCGGATCCGCCGCCGGCCGAGACACTGGCGTTGCGGCCGTTGGCCTGGGCCAGCTCCCGGGAGCTCAGGCGGGCCCCGCAGGACGCGGCAACCAGCATCATCACGATGGCGACGAGCACGACGCGGGGCGAAGGCAGATTGCGCACTGGCCCCCAGAATGGCATCAAGGGGGCGGTCGCCGCACCGCGCCCAGGAAGGGACTACGCCAGGACAGGCTCGGCGGGCGTGAACCGGACCGGCATTTCCTCGTAGCCGGAGATGAAATTTGCGGGCCGGTACGCAGGCTCCGCAGCGTCGGCGAGGGCGATGTCTGGGAGTCGCTTGAGGACGTGCTCGAACATGCACACGAGCTCGAGGCGGGCCAGCGAGTTCCCCAAGCAGAAGTGGGTACCGAAGCCGAAGGCCACGTGCTCGTTCGGGCGGCGCTCGACGTCGAAGCGGAAGGGATCCGGGAAGACGTCCTCGTCCCGGTTCGCCGATGGATACAGCAACAGAAGCTTCTCCCCCGCGTGCAGGGTCTGGTCCCGCAGCTCGGTGTCGCGGGTGATGGTGCGCGCCATGTTCTTGATCGGGCTGACCCAGCGCAGCATCTCCTCGACGGCGGTTGGGATCTTGGAGGGGTCGTCGACGAGCTTCTGCTTCTGGTCCGGGTTGGCGAGCAGCTGGTACATACCGCCACTGATGACGTGGCGCGTGGTCTCGTCGCCGCCAATGAGGATCAGCAGCGACTCGTGGATCAACTCGTCGTCGGTCAGGCGGTCGCCGTCGACCTCGGCGTGCACGAGCACGCTCATCAGGTCGTCGGTGGGTTCGCTCCGACGAGCGGCGATGGCATCGGTGGCGAACGCCTGGTAGCCGATGAAGGCCTCGGTGGCCTTGTCCACACTGTCGGGGTCGCCGGTCAGGGCCTTCATCATCCCGTCGGACCAGTCGAGGAGCTGCCGGCGGTCCTCGGGCGCGACACCGAGCGCGTCGCCGATCATGATCATCGGCAGCCAGGCGGCGATGTCGTTGACGAAGTCACACTCGCCCTTCTCGCACACGGCGTCGATTATCTCGTCGCAGGCCTTGCGGACTGCCGCCTCACTCTCCTTCACGCGCCGCGGCGTGAAGCCCTTGTTGACGAGCTTGCGGTGCTTGACATGGTCGGGGTCGTCCATGTCGATCATCATCGCCACAGGGCCGCTGTCGGGCCGGATGCCACCGGCGTTGGAGAACAGGTCGGGGTGGGTCGACACGTACTTGAGGTCGTCATACTTGGTGATGCCCCAGACGCGTCCGTCCCAGTAGACGGGCTCGTTGGCGCGCATCCACGTCATGGCCTCATGGGGGTTGGTGCCCCAGAAGTCGCCGCTGACCAGGTCGATGTCAGGCTTCGCCATGGCCGCCATCATTGCGCGTCCGTAAGATTCGTATATATGAGCGAGATCACACCGCCGAGAATCGAGGGGCGGGTCCGGGTGCGGGATGGCCGGAAGCTTGGCTTCGCGGAGTTCGGTCCCCCCGACGGCCGGCCCATCCTCTGGTTGCACGGGACCCCCGGTGCCCGGCGCCAGATCCCTGAGGAAGCGCGCGTGGCCGCCGAGGAGGTGGGCGTCCGGTTCGTCGGCGTCGACCGCCCGGGTACCGGCCTTTCCACGTCCCACCTCTACGGCAATCTCGTGGAGTTCATGGGCGACCTCGAGATCCTTCTCGACGAGCTCGGGTTCGACGAGCTCGCCGTGGTCGGGCTCTCGGGTGGTGGTCCGTACGCGCTGGCGACCGGTTACGCCATGCCCGACCGGGTAAAGGCCATCGGCGTCCTCGGCGGTGTGGCGCCCACGCGCGGCGACGAAGGCGTCAGCGGCGGCCTCGTCAGCCTGGCCGTGCGATTCGCACCGCTCCTCCCGCCGTTCCGCGTGCCTCTCGGCCTCGCTCTCGGCGCGCTGGTCGTCGCCCTGATGCCCGTCGGCCATCAGGCGCTCGACGTGTATGCCCGCTTCTCGCCACCCGGTGACCGCGAGGTGTTCGCGCGCGAGGAGATCAAGCAGATGTTCATCGACGACCTGAGCGACACGAACGGCCGCCTGCGCGCACCGATCGACGACGCCATCCTGTTCACTCGGGACTGGGGCTTCAGGGTTGCCGACGTGAGGGTGCCGGTGAAGTGGTGGCACGGCGACGCCGACCACATCGTGCCGCTCGCCCACGGCGAGCACTGCGTGAACCTGCTGCCCGACGCCGAGCTGTTCGTGCGGCCCGGCGAGAGCCACCTCGGCGGGTTCGGGGCCGCGGCAGAAGTGTTGGAGACCGTGCTGGCGGCATGGGACAAGAAGCCTGTGAAGGAGTCAGCAGTATGAATGTGAGGGCAGTATGAATGTCGAGGACATGATCTTCATCAGCGTCGACGACCACGTCGTCGAACCGCCCGACATGTTCGAGGGCCGGCTGCCGTCGAAGTACGCGGACCTGGCGCCGAAGGTCGTGAAGACCGACATCGGCGACGACGTGTGGACCTACAACGGGGCGACGATCCCCAACGTCGGCCTCAACGCCGTCGCCGGCCGGCCCCGCGAGGAGTACGGCATCGAGCCGACATCGTTCGACGAGATGCGGCGCGGCTGTTACGACGTCGACGAACGCGTGAAGGACATGAGCGCGGGCGGCGTGCTCGGCTCGATCTGCTTCCCGTCGTTCCCGTCGTTCTCGGGTCGCCTGTTCGCCAACACCGAGGACAAGGACCTCGCCCTCGCCGTCACCCAGGCGTACAACGACTGGCACATCGACGGTTGGTGCGGTGCCTACCCCGACCGCTTCATCCCGATGGCGTTGCCGATCCTGTGGGACCCGGCGCTATGTGCGGATGAGATCCGTCGGGTGGCCGCCAAGGGCTGTCACGCGATGACGTTCACCGAGAACCCGGCCGAGCTCGGCTACCCGAGCTTCCACGACGAGCACTGGGATCCCATGTGGCGGGCACTGGTCGACGAGGGTGTCGTCGTCAACATCCACCTCGGCTCCTCCGGGAAGCTGGCCGTCACCGCGCCCAACGCGCCGATGGACGTGATGATCACCCTGCAGCCGATGAACATCTGCATGGCGGCCGCCGACCTGGTGTGGTCACGCGTCTTCAAGGAGTACCCGGACATCAAGGTGGCGCTGTCCGAGGGCGGCACCGGCTGGATTCCGTACTTCCTCGACCGTCTCGACCGCACCTACGAGATGCACCACCTGTGGACGGGCCAGGACTTCGGCAACGAGCGCCCGAGCGACATCTTCCGCCGGCACATCCTCACCTGCTTCATCGCCGATCCCGTGGGCGTCAATCTCCGCAACGACATCGGCATCGACAACATCTGCTGGGAGCAGGACTATCCGCACTCCGACTCGTCGTGGCCGGAGGCGCCGGAGGAGTTCGCCGCTGTGTGCGCCAAGTACGACGTGCCCGACGACGACATCAACAAGATGAGCCACGAGAACGCCATGCGGTGGTACCAGTTCGACCCGTTCTCCAAGCGGGCGCGCGAAAACTGCACCGTCGGTGCGTTGCGGGCCGAGGTAGCCGGGCACGACGTTTCGGTCCGCTCGTTGGACACGGGCCGCCGCGACCGGTCACACATCAGCCTCGGCGAGATGGCCAAACAAGCCTCGGCCTGATTTCGCTTGAACGCCGAGGACGAGCTCGCCGTCCGCAATGTCGTCGCCCGGGTGGCGCAGTACGCCGACGGGCCCGACATCGATGCCTACGTCGCGCTCTTCACGCCCGACGCCGTGTGGGACATGCCCGGCGCCCCGCGCAAAGGCCACGCCGAGATCCGGGCCGGCTCCGAGGAGCGGCGCGCCGCAGGCCAGATCGGCCCCGGCTCCAACACCCGCCATGTTGTCAGCACGATGGCCGTGCGGGTTCATGACGACCACGCCGTCGCCGACTCCGTGTGGCAGTTCTACGTCAACACGGCAAGCGCGCCGCGGCTGCAGCTCATGGGCACGTACCACGACGAACTGCGACGAATCGCCGGCGAATGGAAGCTGGCCCGCCGCGCCATAACCATCGGCTGAACGCGGGAGAATGGCATGGTGCAGCGCCGACCGAATCAGTCGATCTGGATCTTCCGGTGGGTGCTCAGCGCCCTCGGGCTCGCCCTGTCGATCGCTTTGATCGTCCGCGGCGACGTCCTCATCGGCATCCTCTTCGCCGCCTTCATCATTGCCCGCACGGCGATGTTCGTCGCCTGGCGCCGGCGGATCCGCGAACGGTTCCCGGAACGCTTTCAGTAGCGCCGTTAGGGAAAGCGGCTCCGGCGCACGATCTCGCACACGCTGAGGTCGTACGACGCGTAGAAGTCGCTCCGGCCCCGGCCTTGGGCCGCGGCGTGCTCTGGGTGACGGCGCCAGGCAGCCTGGTGCTCGGCCGAGTCGAACTCGATGATCGAGACGCGCTCACCGTCGTCTGCGGTGAACGTCTTGAAGTCGACGAAGCCGGGCATGGAGCGCGCCAGTTCATCCATGCGGGCCGCCGTCGCTTCGTAATCAGCGCGATCTCCGTCGCGCAGCCGGGACCGAAACACCGTCAACACAGGTCGCACATCCACAGGGCCCGTGCTACCACGGACCGGCGCTCGTAGACCGCGGCCATGATCCTGCCCCGCGGCGCCTTGGTCCTGCTCGTGGGACCGCCGGCCGCGGGAAAGTCGACGCTCGCCGCGGCGCTCGTCGCCGCCGGAGAGGTCGACGCCGACGACGTCCTCAGCACTGACACCTATCGAGAAGTCCTGACCGGGGACGCCCTCGACCTGACGAGCGACCGCAAGGTGTGGGTTCAGGTTCGAGAGCGCTTGGTCCAGAAGATGGCCGCCGGCCGGACGACCGTCGTCGACGCCACCAACCTGTTCCCACGGCGGCGAGCGCGGCACATCCGCGTGGCTCGTGAATATGGGCGCCCGGTCGTCGCCGTCCGGTTCGACGTTCCGGCCGCTGACCTCCTCGAGCGCAACGAGACACGGGACCGGGTGCTGCAGGAGAACGTGGTCGTGACCATGGCGGTCGAGATGGAGGAACACTCGGACGTCGACACACTCTCGAGTGAAGTCGACGTCGTGCTCGATGCCGGCGACGTAGCGCGGCAGCTCAACCCTCGATGACCGCCCAGAGTGCCCTCTTCGTGGCGCTCAGATGCTCGGGAGAGTGCTGAGCGATGGTTTCCGCGATCTCCTGTGCCCGTACCCGCAGCCGAGCGGGCTCCACGACTTCGCTGAGGATCCCGAGTTCATACGCCCGGTGAGCTGTCATGCGCTCGGCCCGACCTATCAGCGCCATCCGGGTGATGGGTTCCATCGGCGATTTGCGAATCATGCCGATGGTCTCGATGGCCGACACCTGCCCGACCGACACGTGGGGGTCGAGGAACGTGGCCGCAGAAGAGGCAATGACGATGTCGGCGTCCGCGACGAAATGAAGGCCAGCGCCGGCGCAGACGCCGTTGACGGCGCAGACGACCGGCTTCCACACGTCGCAGTGCCACGCCGTCATACGCAGGTCGAAGTCGCGCGTCCGCCGGCTCTGCTCTCGCAGGGCGTCCTTGTCCCGAGCGAGTTGGCGCACATCCAGCCCGGTCTGGAAGGCGTCGCCGTTGGCCGTGTTGACGATGACGCGCACGTCGTCGTCGGCGTCGAGCTCGGCCCAGGCGGCTTCGAGCTCGGTGAACATGACGGCATCTATGGCGTTGCCGACGTCGGGCCGGTTGAACACGAGCCACCCAACGAGCCCGTCGCGCCAGACCTCAAGCGTTGTGTAGGTCATCGGTATGCCTCGATCAGCTGTCGGCGCAGCACCTTGCCGACCTCGCTGCGGGGCAACTCGTCGACGAACACGAAGTCGACGGGCACCTTGTACGGGACCAGGTGCTCCCGGCACAACGATTCGAGCGATGGGGCGTCGCCGTCGCCGACGACGAACGCCACCGGTACCTCACTGAGTCGCTCGTCAGGGATGCCGACCACGGCCACGTCACGCACCCCCGGCGAGAGCCGCAGCACCTCCTCGACGTGGTCGGGGAACACCTTGTTGCCGCCGCGGTTGATGACATCGCCGAGGCGACCTTCGATCCACACGAAGCCGTCGTCATCGACGCGCGCCACGTCACCGGTGTGGACGAAGCCGTCGGGATCGAGACGGTCCTCGTCGAGCTCGGCCGCGGTCCGCGGCGGCCGCACGAGCAATTCCCCGATGTCCTCGTCGCCGGCCAGCTTGATGTCCACGCCGGGATGGGGACGGCCGACGGCGCCGAGCTTCTCGGGGTGATCGCGGGCGTCGGCCGCCGTCCACCCGATGACCTCACCGATCTCGGCCTGCCCGTAACCGTTGAGCACGGTGATCCCGAACTTGTCGTGAAAGCGCCGCGCCGCCAGCGGCGAGAGCGGCGCGGTGATGCTCCGCACGAATCGAAGGGGCGACAGGTCGGTAACGACATCGTCGTCGGCCAGCATCGTGATCGCCGCGGGAGGGAGGACCGTCGAGCGGATCTCGTAGCGGCGGACGAGCTCGGCGAAGTCGCCGGTCGCGAAGCGGTCCATGATCACGATCGCGGCGCCGGCCCGCAGGCCGAAGAGCAGGTTGTAGATGCCGGCATTCAACGACAGCGACACCGGAATCAGGTTCGGCGTCGGCCGCTTGGATGGGTCGCGCTTGACCGTCCCCAGGACCCGGTCGAGGATCTCGAAGTACCCGGAGTGCGTCTGCAACACAGGCTTGGGCACGCCCGTGGTGCCAGACGTCCACGTGACGAACGCGGTGTCCGGGTCGTAGACGCGTGGGACTCCCGGCAGCGGACGCATGCCGCCGGCGTCGACGTACATCGCCGGCTCGGTGGCCGTTATGGCGGCGTCGACCTCGGCCTCGGTCTGGCGCGGGTTGAGCGGGACGAAGACGCCTCCCGCCAGCCACGTACCGAACATGGCGACGACGGCGGAGGCGTCGTTCGGCAGCTGCACGGCCGCGGCCTGACCGTTCTCGAGTCCGCCCGACCCCAACCGCTCAGCTAGGCCGGCGGCCTCACCCCGGGCCTCGCCCGCGGTCATGCAGCCGTCGATCGTGCACAGCAGCGGCTCGTCGTCGGCGAAGGGGTGGTCGACGAGAAGGTCCGCGAGGTTCACCGTTTGTGCATCCTGCTACGTGCCGACGACACCGGATCGCACAAACGGGCCGTCATGGTGAGTCGGATCGCTCGGGGGGCAGCCAGTTCGGGTCGCGCTTCTCGGCGAACGCACGGGGGCCTTCGTCCTGGTCAGGGTGGCCCCAAATGGAGACGAGGTGGCGGGCGCCGTTGCGGCAGGCGTCGGTCAGTCCCATCTCCAGCGCCTCCCACAACGCCTTCTTCGTTGCCGCCATGGCCGCCGGCGAGTTCTTGGCGATGGTCTCGCCGATCTCCTGGGCCCGTTCGCGTAGCCGTGACGGCGGCTCGACGACCTCGCTGATCATCCCCAACTCCCGCGCCCGTTCGGCACCCATGCGTTCGTAACGACCCATGAACGCCATGCGCATCACCGCCTCGACTGGCATCTTCCGGAGGAGTCCGACGGCTTCCATCGTCACCGCTTGGCCGACCGACACGTGCGGGTCGAAGAACTGAGCGTCGGACGCGGCGATGACGATGTCGGCGTCGGCCACCCAGTGGAAGCCGCCGCCGGCACAGATGCCGTTGATGGCGGTGATGACCGGCTTCCACACCTTCTGGTGCCAGGCGGTGAAGTGCAGGTCCCAGTTCTCGACGCTCTCGCGATACCGCTCCATGCCGAGGCCGTCGCTCGCAAGCTCCATCACGTCGACGCCGGTCTGGAACGCCCGGCCCTCGCCGGTGTGCACAATCACGCGGACGTCGGGATCCCGGTCGAGCTCGATCCACGCGTCGGCGAACTCCTCGCGCATGGCGCCGTTCATGGCGTTGAGCTGCTCGGGTCGGTTGTTGATCAGCCAGCCGACGGGACCGTGCCGTTCGACCAGTAGGTGGCTGTAGCTCACCTGAGACACACCATGTCAGATGCGCCCTTCGGGCCGGAGATCCGGGTGGATCCACGACGGGGGCCGGCGCTCCTTGAACGCCTTCCAACCTTCCGCGGCCTCGTCGCCGAAGATGCTCGCCTTCATGCCGATGCGGTCGTACAACCCGTAGTAGGCGTCGAGCTCGCGCTTGATGTCGCTGCGGGCGCCCGGCGCGGTTCGGCAGCACGCGATCAAGACTTCGGTCGCCGCGTCCAACAGCTCGTCGTGGGGCACGACGCGCGCGACCAGACCCCACTGCACCGCCTCGGACGCGTCGATCGTGCGGCCGGTGAACAGCAGGTCACGCGCCCGGGCCGGGCCCACCTGGCGGGCGAGGATGTGGCCGTAGTGCGTATCGGCGATGCCGCGGAACAGCTCGGGGGCTCGGAACGTGGCTCGCTCGCTGGCCACAGCCATGTCGCTGAGCATGGCGATCATCAGCCCGCCACCCTGACAGATGCCGTTGACGGCGCACACGACGGGCTTCACCGACTGGCGCATGGCGTCGAACGGCGTGATGTCCATCCCCAGCACTCGCGGCAGTCCCCAGTCGTCCGGGCTGGCGCCGCCCATGTCGCCACCGGGGATGAACACATCACCGGTACCGGTGATCAAGAGGCCGGCCAGCTCCGGATCGGCGTCGACATGGTTGGACGCGTAGCGAACGCCGAAGTACATCGACGGCGTCATGGCGTTGCGGGCATCGGGGCGGTCGACGGTGCAGCGGGCCAGCGGGCCGTGCCGCTCGAACCGAAGGTACGGCGTCCCCAGCCAGTCGCCCTCGGGCGGATTCGTTCGCTCGCTGCGCTCGCTCACAGCCCCCCGATCACGTCACGGCCGAACCCCGCGATCGTGTCGAGCGAGGCGAAGTCGGTGAACCACGCGTAGAAGCGCTCGACGCCGCGGTCCTTCCACTTCGAGAAGTGCTCGATCAGTTCGGGTCCGGTCCCGAAGGCGAGGGCATCGCTCTTGAGCCATCCGAACCGGCGTTGGGCCATGGCGGCGACCTGATCCCGGTCGCCACCGGCGGGAACGTACGCAACCACGTGCTGCACGGAGACCCGGGCCGGCTTGGCGCGGGGACGCAGCTCCTCCAGCCGGTCCGCGTTGTCGGACGGCAGGTTCCACCAGTCGGCGTATCGGGACACCAGGTCCATCATGCGCGGCCCCGTGCCGCCGATGACGATCGGGATCAGACGAGTCGGCGCCGGGACCTGTTGCGCACCCTTCAACTGACAGAACTCGCCGTGGTAGTCGACCCTTTCACCGGACCACAGGAGCTTGAGCACCTCAAGGGTCTCCGCGAAGCGCGAGACGCGCCGGTCGACGGGCGTGATTCCGAAGATCTCGAATTCCTTAGGCACCGACCCCGCACCGATGCCGAGCTCGAAGCGCCCGCCCGATGCGTGGTCGAGCGTCGCCACTTCGCGTGCGAGCACGGCCGGTTGCCGGAAGGCGTCACAGAGCACGAGGTGGCCGACGGTCAGGCGTTGCGTGTTCGCCAGCACCCACGCCGCGGTTGCCATCGAGTCGAACATGGGCTTGTCCTCGGCCATCGGCGGCGCCAGGTGATCCATGAAGGCCATGCCCGTGAAGCCAGCCTCTTCGGCCGCTCGGGCACGTTCGACGATGGCGTCCATCGTCATCCGCATCTGGGGCAGCATGATGTGGAACTCGGGCGTCATCGTTTCTCGTACGTGACGCCGGCCGCTTCGCCGTCCCAGGTCGCCGGCGTGACGCCTTCAGCTCGCAGCTCACGCTTGAGCACGCGCCCCACGGGACTGCGAGGCAGCTCGGAGCGGAACTCGATGTACCGCGGTAGAGCGAAGTACGGCAGCTGGTCGACGCACCACCGGAACAGTTCGGCCTCGGTGAGCGACGCGCCCTCCTTCACCGTCGCCGTCACCTTGAGGTCGTCTTCGGTCAGCTGGCTCGGAACCGCGTGCACAGCCACATCGGCCAGCGAGCCCTGGGTCATGAGGATGCGCTCGACCTCGAAGCTGGAGATGTTCTCGCCCCGCCGGCGCAGGTAGTCGGCCTTGCGGTCGACGAAGTAGAGGAAGCCGTCGTCATCGATCCGGCCGATGTCGCCTGTGTGATACCACCAGTTACGGCTGGCACCGACCGTCGCCTCGGGCTGTCCCCAGTAGCCCTCGAACATGACGTGCGGTCGCTTGGGGCGTACGACGATCTCGCCGTCGGTGTTGGGCGCCACCTCATTGTCGTCGTCGTCAAAGATGCGCGTGTCGAAGTACTGGTCGTTGATGACGCCCGCCGCATCCGGACGATTGCGTACGCCCGGCGGCTGCCACGAGATCAGGCTGGCCTCGGTGACACCGTAGGCGCCGCTGAACGTCTCGATTCCGAAGCGCTCGCGGATGAGATTGTCGAGCGACACCGGGAGGGGCGCAGCGCCCATGAGCCGCAGCGTGGTGTTGGCCTCCGGCTGGCCGGAGCGCGGCATCTCGGGACGGTCCACATCGTGCGCCAACAGATACGCCATCGTGCCGAGCGTCGACGTGACGGTTGCGCCGACGCGGTTCATCTCCGGCCAGAACTCCGACACCGAGAAACGCCGGAAGATGGCGCCCCGACCGCCGAACAGGAGTGTCCCGCAGATCGCCGTCACCAGGGCGTTGAAGTGGTACATCGGCAGCGGAGTCCATACCACGTCGTCCGGTGTCCGCTGCCAGCAGATGCCGATCTGCTGCGCAAGCACGGCGTGATAGTTGTGGCTGAGCATGCAGCCCTTGGAAAGGCCCGTCGTCCCGCCCGTGTAGACGAACGTGCCGAGGTCCGCAGGCTTGATGTCGACCGACGGAGCTTTGTCGTCCGCACCCAACAGCTCGGCCCACCGGTGCACGCGCACGCCGGGGATGGACGGCAAGGTGGTGGCGGCGGTGGCGTCAGTGACCACCACGTGCTCGAGGTCTTCCACCTGTGGGACAACGGCGACGGCGCGGTCGAGGAGATCTGGCTCGACGAACAGCACCCGCGATCCGGAGTCGGCCAACTGGTGGCGTAGGTACTCGCCCTTGTAGGCGGTGTTGACCGGAACCGAGACGAAGCCGCCCCGGATGGCGCCGAACCACGCGAGCAGGGCGTCGGGCGAGTTCTCGATGAGGGTGGCGACGCGGTCGCCCTGACGCATCCCCAACTCAACGAGGGCGTTGGCCAGGCGGCTGGCGGCCCGTTCGACGTCGAGCGCCGAGAGCTTGGTGCCAGTGATGTCGAGGTACTCACCGTCGGGGTCGGTGTCGAGGCGTCGCTCGAGTAGCGACGGCACGGTGTGTTGTTCGTCGCGCAACCAGACGCCGGCGGCCATCGCCTCAGCCTCGCACCCCGGGCAGAACGACCTCGGCGAGCAGGCGCAGGCTCTCCCAAGCCCCCTCGGGCGGAAGGCCGCCGCAAAGGGGGTGCGTCGTCACACCGTTGACCTCGCCGGATCGCACGCGGGCGATCAGCTCGTCCGGAGTCCAGACGACGTATACGCCTGCCTTGCGCATCTCGTCCACAGTGGTGGACCGATCGTGGACGACGGACGTGACGTCGCCCTGCCACGAGTCGTAGACGCGCGCCTCGTGCAGAAGATGCTCGCCGTAGCGGCCCCAGAAGGCGTCGGGGTCTTCAGCGCAGAAGACGGTGCCCGGCCCCGTGCTCGGCAGTATGACGACGCCGGGTTCCCGGCCGAAGGCCCGGCACGCCTCGCGGTAGTGCTCGGCGAGGGCCTGGTTGTGCGTTTGCGGGAAGAAGTCGAGTCCCAAGCGCGCCGCTCGTTCGGCGGCGGCCTCGGAGATCCCGCCGTAGAACGCCATCGGGTGGGGCGAGCTCATCGGCGCCGGCGTCACGCGCACCGTGCGGCCCTGGTAGTTGAACGGTCCACCGCTCCACGCCTGCAGCAGCGTTTCGATCTGACCCTCGACGTCCTTGCCGCGGCTCTTCCACGCCCGGTCGAACATGGCGTACTCGTCGGGCCGGTAGCCGAGGCCGAACACATAGCCGATGCGCCCGCCGCTGATGTGGTCGAGCACGGCCGTGTCCTCGGCCAGCCGCAGGGGCTCGTAGAGAGGGACGAGCAAGGCCGTGATGCTGATGCGGATGCGCGTCGTGCGAGCCGCGAACGCGCCGGCCATGAGAAGCGGGGAAGGCAGGTAGCCGTCGTCGACGCCGTGGTGCTCGGACAGGACCAGCGTGTCGAAGCCCTTCTCGTCGAGATAAGCGGCCTGCTCGACGGCAGCGGCGTAGAGCTCCTGGCGGGGTGTCGACGCGAACGACGGCCGGCGAAGGTCGTAGCGCGCGATGAACAGGGCCACAGCGGTGGTGGACGCTATCGAGTAGGTGCTCGCGGAGCCGGGTAGCAGGAGTCTGGGTGGCCCCGCCGAATCCTCTCAGTATGCGTAGGACCAGGGTCCTTGGTGCCGTCGCGGCTGCGCTCCTGCTCGCCGCCGCCGGAGGAAGCGTCGTCGTCGCCCGCGCCGCCTCGCCGGCCCTGCCTGCCGTCCCCCCGGCCACGGCCGACGGGCCGTGCGGGCCTGGGTCCAAGCCCGAGACCGGCACCCAGGGACGAGTGAGCACAGCCGATGTCACGAGCGGGCGGGCCGCCCAGGGCTACACGTGCAACGCCGAGGTGCGCGCCCACTACGGCCGCACCGGTGGCTTCAAGGTGTTCCGCTACGTCGACAGCGCCGGCCACGAGTGCGCCTTCTACGACTCGACGCTGTTGTTCCCGACGGCCCCGGCGCTGAATCCCACCGGGCGCCTCGGTGTGTTCGTCCTCGACATGTCGGACCCGGCCCATCCGGTGCAGACCGACGCGCTGACGACGCCGGCCATGCTGTCGCCCCACGAGTCGCTCAGCCTCGACACCAAGCGCGGACTCCTCGCCGCCGACATGGGCTACCCGACGTTCAACCCGGGCTTCGTCGACATCTACGACGTCAGCAAGGACTGCCGTCACCCGGCGTTGCAGTCCAGCTCCCCCCTCGGCATCCTCGGGCACGAAGGGAACTTCACCCCCGACGGCAATACGTTCTGGGTGAGCTCGGCGGGCGGCAACACGTTCACTGCCCTCGACATCTCCAATCCCGTCCTGCCCAAGCTCCTGTGGACGTCGACCCAGTACTCGATCCACGGACTCAACGTCAGCGACGACGGGAACCGTGTGTACGCCGCCGATCTGGGTAAGACGCCGGGCATCTGGATCTTCGACAGCAGCGACATCCAAAAGCGGGTACCGAATCCTCAGATGCGCGTCGTCAGCCATTTGACATGGCCGGAGGTGAGCATCCCTCAGGTGCCGATTCCGGTGACGATCGGGGGGCATCCGTATCTGGTCGAGATCGACGAGTACTCCCGCGGGACGACCTCGTCGGCCAGCGCGCCCGTCGGCGCCGCCCGCATCATCGACATCGGTGACGAGACCCATCCGAAGGTCATCTCCAACATGCGCCTCCAGGTGGACCAGCCCACCAACCGCGCCGGCGACCAGGTCAACGACCCCGGCGCCACCTTCCCGGTGCAGGGTTACGCCGGCCACTACTGCTCCGTGCCGTCGCGGGTCGACCCGGGGATCGCCGCATGTAGCTTCATCATGTCGGGCATGCGCGTGTTCGACATCCGCGACCCGTATCACCCGCGCGAGATCGCGTACGCCAACTTCCCAACCAACGCCACCAAGCCCGGCGAGCCCGCCAGCTCGTTCGACATGTCGGCGCCCGCCTTCGACCCGGCCCGCGGTGAGATCTGGTACGCCGACGGCAACAGCGGCTTCTACAACATCCACATCACCAACGGCGTGTGGCCGTTCCCGGCGGTGAGCGCGCAGTCGGTCGCCGCCTCGGCGGCAACGGTGAAGGCCGCGAAAACGGCGGCACCACCGGACGCGCCGGCACAGCCGAGCGCCGCTCCCGCTGCCCAGCTGGCCGTGACCGGCGGCTCGGTCCCCGTCGGGGCGGCCGGCGCGTCGCTGTCCGTCGGACTGGCGTTGCTCGCCCTTCGTCGTCGGGTGCGTAGAGCATGAGCCGGTACCGGTCCAGGCTGCTGCGCGTCGTCGCCGCGGCAGCGCTGCTCGGCGCAGCCGGTGGGACGGTGCAACTCGCGCACGCGGCCACGCCCACGGTCGACCCTGGTCCGACGCCCAAGGCCCAGTGCGGCCCTGGCTCCAAGCCTGAGGCCGAGCAGGGCCGGGTTCCCGCCGCCGACTACAAGAACGGCCGCGCCGCCGAGGGCTACACGTGCAACCTGGCGTTGGTGGGGCGTGACGGCAGCAACGCCGGCTTTCGCGTCTACCGGTACATCGACACCGCGGGACACGAGTGCGCGTTCTACGACAGCGGTCCGCTGTTCCCGTTCCAGGTGTTCCTCAGCAGCCCGGGCCACACGGCCGGGGTGTTCGTCCTCGACATGTCAGACCCTGCCCATCCGAAGCAGACCGCGACACTGACCACCCCGGCGATGATCTCGCCCCACGAGTCGCTCAACCTCAACGTCACGCGCGGACTGCTCGCCGCGGACATGGGCAACGCGCTGACGCTTCCTGGCTGGGTCGACATCTACGACGTAAAGAGCGACTGTCTCCACCCGAAGCTGCTGTCGAGCACGCCGCTGGGGATCCTCGGCCACGAGGGCACGTTCTCGCCCGACGGCAACACGTTCTGGGTCAGCTCGACGGCCGGCCACACCATCACGGCGCTCGACGTCAGCAACCCCGCGGTGCCGGTGCCGCTGTGGCTCGGTATCCAGTGGATCGCCCACGGCATGAACGTCAGCGACGACGGCAACCGTCTCTATATGGCTGACATCGCCGACGCCGGAGCCAACGCGGGTCTCACGATCCTCGACGTGTCCCAGATCCAGCAGCGCAAGCCCAACCCGCAGGTGCGCGTCGTCAGCCATCTCAGCTGGCCCGAGGTGAGCATTCCTCAGACCGCCATCCCGATCACGATCCACGGGCATCCGTACCTGGTCGAGGTCGACGAGTTCAGCCGGTTGAACTACCCGAAGGGCCCGCTCGATCGCTCGGCGCCGGTGGGCGCAGCGCGCATCATCGACATCGCCGACGACACCCATCCCCGCGTGGTCTCCAACCTCCGGCTTCAGGTGAACATGCCCGCCAACGAAGAGGGACCGGAGCAGAACGACCCGGGCGGCACACCGGTGATCGGCTACACGGCCCACTACTGCTCGGTGCCGTCCCGCGTGGACCCCGGCATCGCCGCATGCGGGTTCTTGTCGTCGGGCATGCGCGTGTTCGACATCAGGGATCCGTACCACCCGAAGGAACTCGCGTACGCCAACTTCCCGGCCGTGAAGAACCCAGCTCCTGAGCCCGCGGCGTGGGCCGCGAGCGCTCCGGCCTTCGACCCCGATCGCGGAGAGATCTGGTACTCGGACGGGTTCAGCGGGTTCTACGCCGTGAAGTTCCTCAACGGGGTGTGGCCGTTCAAGACCGCTTCCGCCGGCGGGGCGGCGACGGTGCTCGGCGCGCGGGCGAGCGCCGAACCCGCACCGGCAACCCCCGCTGCCGCGCCCGCCGCGGTTCCCGCGGGGCGGCTGGCGGAAACGGGCGGCCAGGTTCCGGTGACTGCCGCGGGCGGGGCCCTCGTGCTCGGCCTCGCACTGCTGAAGCTGCGCAGGCGCACCTCACGGCCTGTGTAAAACCCGCCCTCCAATCCACAGGATTGGCCCTCTTACGATCCACAGGTCCGTTGTCGGAGGATGACACCTCCTTGAGGACAAGGGGGGTGGCGAGGTGGCAGAGCGGATACTGCGAGGGTTGATCACCGGCGTCGAAGCGGTCGTCTACGGACCGCCGTCGTTCGTCTCGAGCTGGTTCAGGGGCGATCCCGGTTACGGCGGCTACGACCCCCTGGCCACGGATCCACCCGGCCGGGTACCCGAGTCCGTACTTTGAGTCTCATGAGCGGGTGGTGGCGAGCGAGCTCGACACCGACCGCTCGAAAGGATGGGGCGCCGCCGCAGGCGGCACGACTAAGGGCGGAGCCCATGGCGTTGACGAACGACGAAACCGCGGTCCTCAAGCTCGTCGCCGCAGGCGCGGTCTCGGCCCACGACGTCTCCCGCTTCGGCGGCCCCGACGTCGTCAGTGCCGTGAAGGTTCTCGTCGGGCTCGAACGCAAAGGCCTCGTCGAACGCCGCGTCCTCCGCGACGGTCACGGAGCCGTCCGCCACGCCGCCCACTTCCTCACGCCCGTGGGCCAGCGCCGCATCCGCATCGCCTAGCGCGCCGTCTTACACCGGCCCTCCCGTGTTCTGACGGTCGTGGGTGGGTCTATAGCCCGGCTACGACCGCCAGAATGGAATCAGCGGCCCTTGAAGTCGGGTTTGCGCTTGTCTTTGAAGGCGGCGAGGCCTTCGCGGAAGTCTTCGGTGCGGGACGAGAGCTCGAGGGCGAAGGCTTCGTTGCGGAGGTGTTCCTCGACGGTGGCCGAGACGCCGGCGTGCATCAGCCACTTGGTCAGGCCGAGGGCGACGGTTGGGCCGTTGGCCAGCTCGAGGACGACGCTCTCAGCGGCCGCCTCCAGCTGGTCGTCCGGGACACTCTGATGCACAAGGCGCCAGTCGGCGGCCTCGGTGCCGCTGACGGCGCGTCCGAGCAGGAGCATCTCCCGTGCTCGGACCTCGCCGATACGACGGGGCAGCAGCCACGTGCCGCCGCTGTCGGGGGTGAAGCCCCGTTCGCTGAACGGCTCCCAGAGACGAGCGTCGTCAGAGACGACGGCGACGTCAGCTGCGAGAAGCAGGTGCAGCCCGATGCCCGCCGCCCACCCCCGAGCTGCACACACGACCGGCGTTTGCACCGTGAGCAGCAAGGGGATCAAGCGGTGGGCCTGCGACGGCAGCCGGCGCTGGATGCTGCCTGCTCGAGGCTTCTGACCGGAGCCGCCGGTCGGGTTTCGACTCACACTGTCATTTCGACTGACAATGTCGAAGCCGCCGCAGAAGTGGTCGCCGGCGCCCGTGAGCAGGATCACGCGCACGGCCTCGTCCCGGCCCGCGGAATCAACCGCCTCGATGAGCGCCGACACCGTGTCGTCGTCCAGCGCGTTGCGCTTGTCGGGACGGTCGAGGACGAGCCGCAACACGCCCGCCGAGTCGAGGTCGACGTGCAAGCTCATGAGGCGGCGAATCGCTCGACGAGCGCGTCGAGGGTCTGCTGGCAGGTTGTGGCACCGCCAGGCACGTCGGGGAGCCGGACGTCGCCGCGCTCTCGTGACGGCAACAGGATCGTGGCGTGGCCCGGCGTCGTGACCTCGCCCCGCTGGTTCTCGCCCCAGATGTCGAGGTCGACCGCGGGCTGATCGCCGTCGGCGAGGTACTTCCGGACGACCCGGCCTCGCATCCAATGGGTGTCGCCGACGTAGTTGAACTTCCGGAACTCGCAGTCGAGCTTCCAGAGCCACGCGTCGTCGCCCATCCAGTCCGTGCAGAGGTGGATGAGCCACGTCTCGCGCATGCGCCCGTAGTCGTAGATCGCGGGATTGCCCGCCGCCCGCGCCCACTCCGCGTCCCAGTGCACACGCTGCTGCACGTCGGGGACGTTGAGGTCGTCAGGACGAAAGAACCTCGGCACCTTTTGGCGTTGGTCGTAGCCCAGGCGCAAAGCCTTCACCCCGTACAGCCCCATCCCCATGCCGACGTGCCAGCAGACCATGTCGGTGACCCGCAGCGGGCCCTTCACGAGGGGCCCCATGGAGTCGCCCTCTTCGACGTCCTCCCAGTAGCGCGGCACGTCGCCGCGACGGCGTTCTCGCTCGGAGGCATAGACCGCATCGATTTCGGCCAGCTGCGAGTCCGAGTACGGCTCGATGGCGGTGTCGTCGTACTTCTTGCGTTCGCCCGCCTTCTCCCGGTCGGTGCGGATCATCAGCCGGTACTGGGCCGACAGCACAGGCCCGTCCGGCGACGCCGCGAACACCTCCGCCGTCCACTCATGAACAGCGCGCTCCGCGAACTCGCTCTGCTTGTCGTGCACGCCGACCAACGCGTTGCGCCTGCTGACCCGCGTACCGGGGCGTAACGGCGTCCACCACTCCCGGAAGCTCCCCGCATAGAACGCATGGGCGCCGCGGATGGGGTCGCCCCGCAGCAGCTCCTTGGTGTCGGGGTCGACGACGGTGACCTCGTTCTCTCCGATCAGCGTGTCGCCGCCGACCAAATGGGGCGGGGCAACAATGCCGTTCCAACAACTCTTCGCCGCGTACTCGGCATCGCACCACAGCGGGTTGTCGTCGCCGTAGGCCTCAGCCACATGCCGAAAGGCGTCCTCGTTGGGAACGAGGTAGTGCGGAGGCTGCGGGTGCGGCTGTGGCACACCGATGCGGCGCCGCAGCTGGGCGACGCCCTCGTCGGTGATCGCCGGCATTTGGAAAATGTATATCTTCCGTCCCGTGCCCAAGCTGCCCATCGATCGCACGTCGGAGGCATCACAGATCACCGCCGTCGTGCACGCGTGGGTCGACGAGCACGTGCCGCACGCCTGGCGTGAAGCAGCCGCACGCGGCGGGCGTACCGCGATTCGAGAAGTGCGCAGCCGCGCCGACTACGAACGCTGGTACCCGACGTTCGCGGACAGCGGGCTGGTCGTGGCCACGTGGCCGGTCGAGTACGGCGGCCTCGATCTGGCGCCCGATCAAGCGCGCGTCGCCGAAGCCGTCCTCGCCCCGTTCAACCTCGGTCGGCTGAACCCGCTCGGCCTCAGTGCCGTCGCCCCTCCCCTGTTCGCGTTCGGTACCGAAGAGCAACGGCAACGGTTTCTCCCGCCGCTCGTCCGCAACGAGGAGAAGTGGTGCCAGCTGTTGAGCGAGCCGGGCGCGGGCTCCGATCTGGCGTCGCTGGCGACCCGTGCCCTGCAAGACGGCGAGGAGTGGATCGTCACCGGCCAGAAGGTGTGGACGACGTGGGCCCACGTGTCGGACTTCGCCGTCTGTCTCGCCCGCACCGATCCGCGCGTGCCCAAGCGCAAGGGCCTGACGTACTTCATCGTCGACTTGCACGCTGCCGGCGTCGACGTGCGACCGCTACGCCACATCGGTGGCGAAGTCGACTTCAACGAGGTTTTCCTCGACGAAGTACGGGTGCCCGACGGCCACCGGCTGGGACCGGTTGGCGAAGGCTGGCGAGTCGCCAACGCCACCCTCGCGGGCGAGCGCCAGATGGTGTCGGGCGCGGGCTCCGGCGGTGTCGACCGCATCGGCGGTGCCGGCGCCGATCGCCTCGTGCGCCGGGCGGTCGAACTCGGGCGCATCGACGACCCCGTCGTGCGCCAACAACTCATGGCGCTCTACAGCGAAGAGCGCATCCGGGGCTGGACGAACGAACGAGTTCGGGCGACGGTGCGGGCGGGCGGCACGCCGGGCCCCGCGGCGTCGATCGGCAAGGTGCACGGTGCGTCGCTCAACCAACGCCTCCAGCTGCTCGCTGCCGACCTGCTGGGCATGGACGCGGCCGCATGGCCATCCGACGGGACCTGGGCCGAGACCATGCCGTTCGAGGTGACGGGCATGCTGCGCAGCCGCGCCAACACCATCGAGGGCGGCACCTCGGAGGTCAACCGGAACATCCTCGGTGAGCGGGTGCTCGGTCTTCCCCGCGAGCCAGACCCGTGGCACGACCTCCCCTGGGAGGACGTGCCACGGTCCTAGCTGTGGTTCCCGTCGATCTTTAGATCGGCACCACTCCGTAGAGCCCGTCGAACACCGGCGCGGCCGTCATCTGGTCACCGAAGCGGGATTTCATGGCGATGTCGGCCATCTCGGCATCGCTGGCCCACAGGTCCTGCAGACGGCCGTGGGTCTTCAGGTCGGGCGTTTCCCAGGCCAGCATCGTCATGCCGCTACCCAGCCCGGCGTAACCCATCTGCCAAAGACGCGCGTTGGTGGCGCCGCGCTGCTCGACGAGCTCGCAGACGCGCGCCGCCTGCGCGACGCCCTCTTCGAACTTGCCAGGCAGCGGCCGAGTGACGTGCACCTCGATGACGTTGCCGAGCGTCGGGTTGCACTCCCGCCCAAGCGGAATCTCGTTCGCAGTCGTGAACTGCAAGATGTCCGACGGCGCATCCGGCGACGAGACCCTGGCGATGAATGCCTGGAACTCGGCGTCAGCGTTGATGGCGTCGCCGACCTCGCCCCACGCCTCACCGCTGTCGTACTCGGCCGAGAACGTGAACGTGCCCGCTGGCTCTCCGCTGGCGATCGCCATCGCCAACCTCGGGTTCTTCGCGCCGAGGCGGTCGAACAGCTTCACCACCTCAACCGCCATTCCCAGGTGATCGTCCATGCGGCCCGGCTTCACCCGCCCGAGGACCGAATCCAGAACCCTTGCCATCTGACCCCCTCAGCTCTGCGCCTCCCCGCCCCGGAGCTTTGCCCGCGACAACGACCGCTTCCACCAAAAGTTCGCGGCTCTTGTCGGGGTTTGTGGGTCTTTCGCGGGGGCGTACAGTCCTCGGTCGTGGAACCGACACCGCCTGAAGGACCGTGGGCCGAGCGGCTTTTCCCGCCCCCGACCGACCACGGCATCGCCGAGCCCGACCGGGCCGCCACCAACGTGCCCTCGGGGACCGGCACCGACAGCGGCGACGTTGCCGGCGCCACCGGCGAGCGTTGGTACGAGGGCGGTGGCCGCATAGGCGAGAAGGCGCACCGTGAGATCGTTATCTATCCGCCGACGCGCGGGCTGGCGACCCAAGGCGATCCGTTCGAGCCGGTGAAGATCGGTGTCCTCGTCGACATGGACATCGGCCAGCTGCTCGCCGACTGGCTCGACCCGACGATCCTCGCCATCGAGGACGCCATGAACGAAGGCGTGTACGACCGGCCTGTACAACTCGTCGTCGCCGACGCGCGCGGACTGCCCAGAGAGAACTTCCTCAAGTGCCGCAAGGGTTACGAGTGGCTGGTCGACCAAGGCTGTGTCGTCGTGCTCGGACCGATGATCTCGGACAACTGCCTGCAGCTGCAGAGCCTGATCAACGAGCGCCACTGCTCGTCGATCGGTTGGACCGGCGCATGGCGCTTCTCGAGCGACTACTGCTTCACCGTCGCCAACGGCGACATCCCCACCGAAGGCGTGATGTGCGCCCAGTGGCTCGCCGGCAAAGGCTTCAAGAAGGTCGGCATGTTCTGGGAGCAGGGCTCTTCAGGCCGCGACTACGCCGACTTCTTCCGTGAGGAAGCGCAACGGCTCGGGATCACCATCACGCGCGAGGTCCGGCTCGGCCCGAACCCGCGCGGCCTGGTCGACCACCTCTCGGCCATGCGCGAGGCCGGCAGCGAGGGCATCTACTACGGCGGATACGGCTACGCCACGTTCCACTTCGCCAAGGCGTTCGCCGAGCTGGGCTGGGACCCGCCGCGTGTGATGGGAACCGCGTTCATGTTCTATTCGAACAGCAACGAGTGGGCGGCCGGCCTCGAGGGCTGGCACGGCGTCGACCAGCTGGGCGAGGACGGCGCCAATGCCAACTACAACGCCATGATCGACCGCTTCCAGAAGCGCTTCGGTCGCGTGTCGCGCAACGTCGTCGTCGCTCTCGCCTACGACACGGCCCGCGCCGCCATCCATGGCATCGCCAACGCGGCGATGGCCACTCCCGAGGAAGTCCGCAACGGCCTCGAGCGCATCCGCTGGATGCCGGCGACCAACGGCGGCCCCTCCTGCTACGTCCAGTTCGGCCCGCACGACCACAAGGGCTACAAGGGCGACTTCCTCACGATCCGCGAACTGCGCGACGGCGAGCTCCGCTTCGACGGCTACCACCGCCCGGAATGGCCCTCCAACGGCTAACCGCCGACCACCACGTTCCACTTGCGGACACGGAAGCCCTTGACCAGGCCCTCGCGCACATACGGGTCGTGGGCGACGAAGCGGTCGATGACCTCGGTGTCGTCGACCTTCCAGACGAACACCGCCTGGTCGTAGGGTTCCGCCAGCGCACCCGCCATCACGAGCTCGCCGCGGTTCTTCGCCGCTTGAGCCTGCTTCAGGTGATCGGGACGCAACGGCTCCCGACGCTCGAGGTAATCGTCGACCAGGTCGTAGAAGAGAATCCAGTACACGCCTGACTGCCTACTGCGCGTAGAACTGCGAGAACCAGCGGCGGAACTCGATGATGGGTTTCTCACTGGGTGCCAACGCCGGATTCGGTTGGTAGCGCTTGTGCTCCCAGATGGGGATGTCCTGCTGCACCTCGCTCGTGACCGACCTGATGAACGCCTTGGCGATCTTCGCCGTCTTCTCGTTGTCGGCGTCCTTGACGGTGAACAGGAACGTGAGGTGGGTGGTCTCGTCGTCGATGGGCGTGCTGCACCCGAGCAGTGACGCATCGAGCAGCCCGCGGTACCGGGTGATCGCGAATCCAGGGCCGCGGCCGAAGATGTCGATGCGGGCGTCGACCGGTCCTCGTGAGGACGGGAACTCCTGCGAGGTCAGCACCACGCGGTCGTAGCCGTTGAGGTCGACTTTCTCGGTGATCCCGACGCGCGGGTGGCTGTGCACGTACTGGAAGTGGGCGTGGTCAAAGCCGTTCTCGCTCATCTCCTGGATGCACGTCTTCACCGTGTAGTCGTAGACGTCGTACGGGGCGTAGGCGTCGTCGCCGTACTCGGGCACGTCGATGAGCTCCCACTTCGGCTCCTCGCCCGCGGGGTGGTACCAGGCGAAGACGATCCCGGCGTGCTCCCGCACGGGGAACGACCTGAGCCGGGCCTTGCGGTTCGGCCGATCGGCGTACGGAATCTCGACGTTGGAGCCCTCGCAGTCAAACGCCCAGCCGTGGAACGGACAGCGGATCTGCTTGCCCTCGACACTGCCGCCCCAGCCCAGGTGGGCGCCAAGGTGCGGGCAGTACGCCTCCTGCACGGCGACCGCCCCGTCGGCGTCGCGCCAGATCACCAGCTCGGTGTCGAAGTAGCGACGGGTGACGATCTCTCCGACGGGGACGTCGTCGGCCAGCGCCACCTTGAACCACCCGAACGGCATCGGGAAGGGGAATCGCGGTTCAGACATGGATCGGCACCTTCGTGTACCCGCGCACGGTGCTGGTGTGCAGACGTTGGGCTCGAGTCTGGTCGACATCCCAGGTCGGGAACCGCTTCAGTGTCTCCTCGAGGGCGATGCGTCCTTCCAGTCGAGCCAGCGCGGCACCGAGGCAGAAGTGGATGCCGTAGCCGAACGACACGTGGGGCTGACCCGAGCGGTGGATGTCGAAGCGGTCCGGATCCGGATACGCCCGCTCGTCGCGGCCGGCGGCCGCGGTGACCAACAACACTTTCGAATCCTTGGGAATGACGGTGTCGTGGAGCTCCACGTCCCGGGTCGTCCACCGGCCCTGGATCCCCGACGGCGGCTCGTAGCGCAACAGCTCCTCGACCGCCTTCGGCAGGAGTGAGGAGTCGGCCGCCAGTTCCTTGCGCTGATCGGCGTTCTCGTCAAGGACGACGGCGGCCCACCCCAGGAGGCGCCCGACGGTCTCGGTGCCAGCGACGAACAGAAGGATGGCGAACTCCACGGTCTCCGGCTCGGTCATGCGCCGCGTGAGGCCCTGCTCGTCGACGATCTCGGCCTGCACCAGCGCGGTGAGCAGGTCGTCGCCGGGATTGTCGCGGCGCTTCTCCATTTCACCGGCGATATACCGGCTGACCTCCATCGCCGCGTTCATCGCCGTGTCGTTCACGATGCCAACGCCGGGCTCGATGTGGAACATGCCGTCGACGATGTGCCGGACCTCCCGTTGGTCCTCGCGCGGCAACCCGAGCAGCGACGAGATCACCATCGACGGGAGGTGGTCGCCGAAGTCCTGGACGTAGTCGAACTCGGACGCACCGACGAACGGGTCCAGGAGCTCACCGCAGAGCTCGCGCACCCGCGCTTCGAGCGCGGAGACCCGGCGCGGCGTGAAGGCTCGCGACACCAACTGGCGCAGGCTCGTGTGCTCGGGCGGGTCGAGGAAGATCATCTGCCCGGTGCGGCTGAGGTCGGGACCCATGATCTCCAGCACCGTGCCGCGCGCCGAGCTGAACGTCTGCGGGTCCCGATGGGCGGCCTCGACGTCCGCGAACCGGGTCAGCGCGTAGAAGTCGTGCTTGTCGTTCCGGTAGACGGGCGCCTCGTCACGCAGGCGGCGCCACGTCTCGTACGGATTGCGCTCGATCTCCTCGTCGTACGGGTCCCAGTAGAGGTCCGTCACCGCCGCGGATTGTATACATTTCGAGTTCGTGGCCAACGCGAAGATCTACATCCACGAGTTCATCGACATCATCGGCCACAACCGCGCCGCCTACATGCACCACATGGCGGCCAACTGGAGCCCGGAGGCTCAGGAGCAACGCCAACAGCTCTGCTTCGGCATCTGGGCCGTGCTCGGTTCGACCGGCCGTTGGCCGCAGGTCGTCAACATCTGGGAACACGACGGCTGGGATGGACTGGCGCAGTCGTTCGGGATCGAAGCCGTCGGGAAAGGCGCACAGGACCCGACCCTCGAAGCGTGGTGGGCCAAGGCCGCAGAACTACGAAGCGGTGGCCACGACCGCATCATCGAACCGGCGCCGTGGACCCGCTCGATCAGCGAGTTGTGCGCCGACGGCGTGACCGGCCAGTGCTTCGCCCACGAGCAAGTCGTGGTGCGCAACGGCGCGGCCGACGAGTTCCTCGAGCGTGTTCGCGTGCGCGGCGCCGAGGTCGGCGCCCGCTACGAGTGGGAACTCGCTGGTGCGTGGAAGACGGCGATGGTCGACGAGGACGAGTGCATCCTCTTGTGGGCGGTCCCGACCTGGCAGCGGTGGGCCGACTTCGAGAAGGGATACTCATCGGACCCCGAGCTCCGAGCGTGGCGCATGAGTGTTCGCGACATCGTCGAGTCGTGGCAGCGCATCGTGCTTGTCGACGCGCCTCTGTCGCCCTTTAAGACCGGGCGCCAGCCTTCGCGCTCTGACCGTTAGTCGACGACTTCGCTTTCCCGCTGTTGCGCGTCGTGCTCTCCCGGTCCTCGAGACCGACGGCCGCCTTCAATTCCTTGATCTCGTCGTGAAGCGAATTGTCGTCGAGGACGTCGGCGACTCGTTCCATCAGGTCGCCCAACCCGTCGGCGATGGCGTTGAGCTTGTGCTGCGTGGCCTGATCGTTCCTCGTCTGCGAGTTCTGCAGGAGGGCCACGAGCAAGAAGGTCACGATCGTGGTCGCCGTGTTGATCAGCAGCTGCGAGGTGTCGAAACTGAGGAGGAAGATCGTCGGCGCCCACAACACGATGAGCAGGACACAGGCCGCGAAGAAGGGCGCCCGGCTGGCGAACGTGGCCGCGTGCCCCGCGAACCGGTCAAAAAACCCGACGCGGCTACCGACCTCGGTGGGCATGTGCGCCTCAGTCACGCCTAATGGTGTACCCGGGCGAACTGACGTTCAACCGGCCCCGGCGAAGACTCCTGAGTAGTCGGCGTTGCCGTTCAGGTCGCCAGGGGTGACGGGTGCGTACGCCCCGACCAGGAGGCCCGGGCCTGGCGAGCCGCCGTTTACCGACCCGTTGCACAGGAGGACTGACAGCGCGACGGCCTCCCCGACAAACACGCCCGAACACGTCGCGTCCAAGGTGCCGGTGGCCGACGTCCCGCTGAGGACGAAGGACGACACCGGAATCACCGGGCCGGTGGGGGCGGCCTCGTCGCCGCCGGCGGAACCGCGGAACGTCTGAGTTCCGAGACTCATCTGGCCCTGGAAGCCGAGAGAGATCCCGTCGAAGATCCCGGAATTCTGGACTGCTGCCGACGCGCTCCCCAGGCTCACCAGAGGAACGGCTGGCAGGCCCTCGGCGTCCGGAGCAGCGGCGAACGCACCTGTGTAGCTGAGCGTGCCGGTCGTCTCCAGCGCCAGTATCACCTCAACGTTTTGGGCAGGCGCGCCGTCGATCGTGACTGAGCATGAGAGGGGCATCAGTTGCGGCGTCTGGCTGGGAAGCGTGCCAACACCGTCGGGCTGGAGAAAGTTGCCGATGCAGCTGGCGCTGATCGACCCCGTGCTGGACGTGCCGCTGGCGTCGATCAGGTAGTCGTACGGGTCGTTCTCCAGCACGGTGCCCGCGGCGGTGCCCGTGAACACCCGTCCACCAGCCGCGAACTGACCAGTGAAGGTCGACGTCAGCTCCCCGGTGGCCGGGTTGCCAGCGAGGGCCACCGCCCCTCCCGTCAACGCGTCCGCCGGTGTGAGCGCCGGGCGCGCCGACGCCGGTCCCACGAATCCGGCGAGAACTGCGGCCAAGACCGCCAGTGCCACCCCTACTCGCCCCATGGGTACAAATTCCACAAAAGGGGCACCGCATCCTGCTCAACCGGTCCGGAGACCCTCCCCGATCACGCCCGCCGCACGTAGCCCAGCAAGCTCCTCGCTCGACGCGACCTCGCCGAGGACCTCGTCGTTGTGCTCACCGATCGTCGGCGACGGGCGCCGGGCCCAGCGGTCGACGTGGGAGAAACGGAACGGCAGCCCGGCGATCGGGTGGACGCCGGTCACGGGATGGTCCTCGTTCTCGTAGAGACGGCGGTGCTGTAACTGCGGGTTGTCGACGGCATAGACGGCGGGCGTCACCACCTCGGCCGGCACGCCGGCACCTGAGAGGAGGTCGGCGACCTCATCAGCGTCACGGCTCGCGCACCACGCCGAGAGTTCGACGTCGATGCGGTCGTGAACGGCCCGCCTGCCGTCGGCGTCGTCGAGCGCGGCGTCGGTCGCCCACGCCGGTTCGCCCAACGCCGCGGCCAGTGCCTTCCACTGCTCGTCGGAGGCAACCGACAGCGCGACCCACCGGTCGTCACCCGCGCACTGGTACACGCCTTGGGGCGCGGCGAGCACACTGCGATTCCCGGTTCGGGTGAGGAGCACGCCGGTCGTGTCGTACTCGATCACCTGCTCAGCGGCGACGTTCGCCGCCGCTTCGACCATGGCCGCCTCAACGAGCATCCCCTCGCCGCTGCGGTCGCGCTCTTCGAGGGCGAGCATCGTTGCGAACGCCGCGTGCGCGCCGGCCAGCGGGTCACAGGCGCCACGCACGAGGACGGGTGGGCCGTCGGGGAACCCGGTCACCCATGCCATGCCCGCGATGCATTCCATCGTCTGTGCGAATCCGGTGCGGTCGCGCCACGGGCCGTCGAGGCCGAAGGCCGGCATGCGCACCATCACCGCCCGAGGATTGACCTCGTGAATACGGTCCCAGCCGAGGCCGAACTGGTCCATGACCCGTGGGGTGTAGTTCTCGAGCACGGCGTCGGCGTTGCGCAACAGCCGCTCGAAGATGTCGACGCCCTCGGGCCGCGTCAGGTCGAGGGTGATGGCGCGCTTTCCCACGTTGACGCCGTGGAAGAGCGGGCCCCACTCCCACCACGGCCCGTCACCCGGGCGCTTGGTGCTCGTGTAACGCATGAGATCGGGCCTGGTCGCCGACTCGACCTTGATCACGTCGGCGCCGAGGCAGCCAAGGATGTGACTGGCCGCCGGGCCTGCCCACCACGCCGTGCAGTCGAGGATCCGGATACCGGCGAGCGGCAGGTCCCAGTCGCGCGTGGTCTCCGGCGCGGAAGGCGTCCAGCCGACGTCGGAGGCGTCGACCTCAGAGGGCGCGGTGAACGGCCGAGGCTCGAGGCCGCCGATCCGATAGGGCGGACGCGGCTGGCGGAACCGCCCCGACGGCGCCCGTCCGTAGACGCCTCGAGCGACGAACTGTTCGAACTCGGACACCGTCTTGCCGTCGAGCACGGGGCCGGCGGGAATGCGCCAGGTCGCGGCTTCCTCCAGGACCTGGGCCGACGTCCGCGGGCGGGTGAAGGCGTGCATGGCCGCGTTGAACTCCTCGCGCCGCTTAAACCGCACGTTCGGCCTCACGAGAGCCTTGTCCTCGACGAGGTCGGCGCGTCCGATCATCAGCAGCAGCGATTCGAACTGCTGCGCGCTGTTGGTGGTGAACACGACGTACTGGTCGGCGGTGGGTTCGATGGAGGGCACCTCAATGGCTCGACCGGTCCCTGTGAACGGAGGCCAGCCCATGAACGAGGCGAACAGCGGCTGGAACGTGGTCATGGCGACGGTCATGCAGTCGAGCAGGGCCACATCGACGTGCTCTCCCCGACCGGACTGCCGCGCCGAGCGCACGGCGGCGGCGGCACCGACGGCGCCGTATGTTCCGGCCAGCCACTCGCCCAAGCGGCCACCAGCGGCCAACGGCGGGTTCTCGGGGAGGCCGCGCGTTGCCGTCGACCCGCACGCGGCCTGCAGGGTGAACTCCGTCGCCGGCCGTCCGGCCCATGGCCCGTCACACCCGAACGGCGTGATCGTGACCACGACGAGCGCCGGGTTCTCGGCCCATACCGTGTCCAGTTCGGCGCGGCCGATGGGCTCGTCGGTGACGACGATGTCGGCTGCCGTCAGCAACTGTTCACCCGCACCCTGCGCCACTCGCTTCGACGCGTGCAGGTACTCGTAGAGACCCGACACGTCGCCGGGCGCCACCGACACCACGTCGGCTCCGGCGTCGGCCAGCAGCTTGGTGCAGTACGGCCCGGCGATCTGCGTCGTGCGGTCGACGACGCGCACCCCTTGAAGCATGGTGGGAATTTACGAGGGCCGGAAGTACGGCAGGAAGATCTCGTCGCTCGCAGGGTGGAACTCGACGGCAACAGGCATGTCCGCCGCCAGATCCTCGGGCTCGCACCCGACGACCGACGTCACCATGCGGAAGCCTTCGTCGAGGGTGACGATCGCTGGCGCGTAGGGCACGGTGAACGACGGTCGTTGCGGACGCCACACGACGGTCCAGCTGTAGAGCGACCCTCGGCCCGAGCTCTGTACCCACGACAGCGACCGGCTGAGGCACTGCCCGCACACCGTCCCGGGACGAAGCGCGATCGTGCCGCAGTCGTCGCACCGCTGGTACAGGAGCTCGCCTCTCGCACATCCCTCCCAGTACGGCTTGGACGCGGCGCTGGGGTTCGGGACGGGAATCCCGACCGGTTGCGGCTCGAGCATCAGGGACGCTCCGTGCCGAGGAGCAGGACGTCGGTGAACAGGGCGCCCGATCCGCCGTTGGAGCAGAACGCGACCGACGCGTCAGCGACCTGGTTGGTCGCACACGTGCCCCGCAGCTGCTCGACGCCGCGAATGACGCGCTGCAACTGTTGCGCGTTGATGCCGGCATGGCTGTACGACATCGTGCCGCCGTCGGTCGTCACCGGCAGCCGGCCGCCGGGACCGATGTTGCCGTCCTCGACGAAGGCGCCACCCTCGCCGTCGGCGCAGAACCCGAAAGCCTCCAGCTGACGGATGATCTCGAACGAGAAGGGGTCGTAGAACTCGGCCACGTCGACGTCGTCGGGATGGAGGCCCGCGGCCACGAACGCGTGCCGAGCCGCGGTCCGGCCGACATAGCCGGCGGGTACGTCTGAGCGGCCGACGAGATCCCACGCCGGCGCGATCTGATACGCGGGCCCGTACGAGTCACTGGCCCCTCCCAAGATCCACACCGGGTTCGACGAAAGATCGGCGACCCGGTCGGCGTGGGTGAGGACGATGGCGCAGCCTCCCTCCGAAGTCATCGCGCACTCGAGGAGATGGAACGGATCTGCGACCATCCGCGAAGCGAGGATGTCGTCGACCGTGAACGGTCCCCGGCCGAAGTAGACGGCCTCGGGATTGACATGGCCGTTGTTGCGGATCGTCGCCGCCGCCATTGCCATCTGCTCGGCCGTCGTGCCGTGCATGACCATGTGGCGCCGCGCCATCAACGCGAACTCGGCCGCGGTGAACAGTCCGTAGCCCACAACGAACTCATTGGCCGGCCTCGTCCACGGCGCCGTCGAGCCGCGGTCGGTGTACATCGACGCGCCGCCCGCCGCGATCAGCACGACGTCGGCCCGACCGGACGCGATCAGGTCAGCGCCCTCGAGCACGATGGGGATGCCGAGCTGCCATGGCAGCCGCGTGCAAGGCCCGAGGCGCAGCCCCAGCACCAACTCCTGGGCGTGGGCCCCGATGACGGCGTCGACGTCCTTGGGTTGCACGCCGGCGTCGGCCAGCGCGCCGAGGGCGGCCTCGAATGTGATCGACTCGGAGTCGTGACCCTCGAGCTGTCGACCCTGCGCGGTGTTGTGCACACCGGCGATCACGACGTCGCGGTACGGATGGGCCACTTACGCGCTGGGCGCCGGTTCGAACAGACCGCGCTCCTCGAACACGGCCACGACCTTCTCGCCGATCTTGCGCATGGCCCGGAGGAACTCCGCCGCGACCGCGTCTCCGTCGCCGCGGCGAAAAGCCCGAAGGACGGCGGCGAAGCTCTTGCGCCACACGGCCATGGCGTCGGGCACCAGCACGAAGAAGTCGCCGGGCACGAGTGCCGACATCGCCCGCAGCAGCACCTTCACCTTCGGCGACTGGGAGCCGTCCACGACGGTCGCCTGGAACGAGGACGCGTAGGTGCCGAACTCGACGGCATCGTCGGTGTCGTCACACGCGGCGTAAACCTCGGCCAGCCGGGCAACGAGCTCGGGGCCGGAGCGGGCGATTGCCAGCTTCCCTGCGAACCCGTACACAAGCCCGAACAGCTCGTAGTGGTCCCGCACCGACCGGGCGTCGAGGGCGTTGACGAACGCGCCTCGGTGCATCTCGATGGTGACCCAGCCCTCGCGTTCGAGTGCGATCAGCGCTTCCCGCACCGGGATGCGGCTGATGCCGAGCATCGCCGCGACGTCGTCCTGCGGCACGCGCTCTCCCGGCCGCAGCTCACCGTCGAAGATCATTCGCCGAATGAGAAGGGCCGCCTCGTCGCCGCTGCTCCGTCGAGCCAGCCGGGGCTCGTACGCCCGCGGCGAGCTCGTCGCCTTCACCATGATTCACATAAAATATCAAGTACGACAACAGGGGCCGGGGTGACGATCCGATGACCGAGGGCATCGATCTGGGCGGTCAGGTCGCGGTAGTCACCGGCGGCGGCGGTGGCATCGGCGGGGGCACGGCGTACGCGCTCGCCGCGTCCGGGGCCCACGTCATCGTGGCCGAGATCGACGAGCAACGGGCCAAGGACAACGTCGAGCTCATCCGCTCCGCCGGTCACCACGCCGATGCCGTCGTCGTCGACGTGACCAGTCAGCACGACGTCGACCGGCTGGCGACGACGGTCATCGAACAGCACGGCGGCGCAGACATCCTCGTGAACAACGTCGGCCACCATCTGGGGCCACAGCGGTTCGCCGACAGCGACGCCGAACACTGGGGCGCGTTGCACGCGATCAACCTGTTCCACGTCTTCGCGTGCAGCCGGGCCTTGCTGCCGGGGATGATCGAGCGCGGGCAGGGCTCGATCGTCAACGTCACGTCCGTCGAAGGTCTACGCGGCTATCCGGTCGACCCCGTGTACGGCGCCTACAAGGCCGCCGTCGCCCACTTCACCCGCTGCCTCGCGCTCGAGGTCGCGCCTTATGGCGTTCGGGTCAACGCCATCGCCCCCGATGTCACCCAGTCGCTCCAGGTCGACTACGAAACAACGGTGCCCGAGGACCTTCGCGACCACTGGCGGGTGTGGGTTCCCGTCGGTCGGGTCGGCCAGGCCGAGGACAGCGCCGACGTCATCGTGTTCCTCGCCTCGTCGCTGTCGCGCTTCGTCACCGGCCACGTCATTCCCACCGACGGGGGGACGCTGGCCGCGGGCGGTTGGTTCCGCACCGTCGGCCGCGGCCGTTGGACCAACCGGCCGCGCAACCCCTAGGCCCATGGCGCCCGCTCTCTCGATCATGCTCCGGTCGTACTCGCCGACCGACCCCGGCCCGGGCGGGTGGCAACCGTTGTTCGATCGAGCCGGGGCGGCCGACGACGCGGGCGTCGACCGGCTGTTCGTCTCCGACCACGTGGCCTTCGGCGAGCGCATGGACGAGTACGCACGGCCCGAGGTCGGCGGGCAGGAGGGTGGTCGTCAGCCGACGGGTCCCGACGGCCACTGGCTGGAGCCGCTGACCGTCCTGACCGCGCTGAGTTCGGTGACGACACGGGTGCGCCTGGCGACGGGCATCCTGCTCGCCGCGTTACGCCGGCCCGCGGTCTTGGCCAAGACGGCGGCGACGATCGACGCGCTGTCGGGGGGCCGTCTCGACCTCGGCGTCGGCGTGGGCTGGCAGCGCGAGGAGTACGAGGCCGCGGGGCTGAACTTCGACGAACGGGGACGGTTGCTCGACCACACGCTGGCCGTGTGCCAGACGTTGTGGCGGGACGCGCCGGCGCGGTTCGAGTCCGAAGACCTGACCTTCGAACGCATCCACCAGTTCCCCCACCCCGTCCAGCCCGGCGGCGTGCCCATCTGGGTGAGCGGCACCGTCAACAAGCGTGTCCTCGAGCGCATCGTGCGCTTCGGGAGCGGGTGGATCCCGTGGGGCCCCGCCGAGCAGGACCCGGCCACGTGGATCCCGCGTGTGCACGAGGCGCTGGCGTCCGCTGGCCGTGACGTCAACGGCTTCCAGGTCGCGGGCCGTCTCCCAGTGGTTCTCGACCGCGACGGCGATCTCGACGTCGGCGCCACGATGGATCGCGTGCCACCGCTCGTAGAGGCCGGTGTCACCGACTTCCGGGCGTTCGTTCGACTGCCGAGCGAGCGGGCCGCGGCCGCCGACCGGCTGGCCGGGATCGTCGAAGCCTTCCGTGGAGCAGTCAGCTCGTGAGCAGCAAACCGCTCGACGGCGTGCGCGTCCTCGCGGCCGAACAGATGCAGGCGCTGCCGTACGCCACCCAGTTGCTGGCCCGCCTCGGCGCCGACGTGGTCAAGGTCGAACCACCAGCGGGCGAGGCGGGCCGGGGATCGCAGCCCTCGATGCTCGACCCCGAAGGTCGACCGGTGGGAGCCACGTTCCTGCGCAACAACCTCGGTAAACGCAGCGTCGCCATCGACCTCAAGAACGAGCAGGGACGCGAGCTGTTTCTCCGGCTCGTGCCCAAGTTCGATGTCGTGGCCGAGAACTTCAAGGCTGGGACGATGGAGCGGCTCGGGCTCGGCTACGAGGCGGTCCGGGCCGTGCACCCGAGCGTGATCTACGCGTCGGTCTCGGGGTTCGGCGGCAACGGCTCGCCGTACGGCAGCTGGCCGGCGTACGCCTCGATCGTCGAGGCCATGTCGGGCATCTACGACTACACCCGGCGGCCGGGCGAAGCGCCCCGCGCCAACCCGGTCGGGGCCCTCGGCGACATCAGCTCGGCGCTGTTCGCGGCCATCGGGATCCTCGCCGCCCTGCGGCACCGCGACCTCACCGGCGAGGGCCAGCAGGTCGACGTGGCCATGCTCGACGCCACCGTCGCCATGACCGACATCGTCACCAACTTCGCTTCGCTGGGGCAGCCGTCCCAGCCCTATCCCCCGCCGTACATCCTCGACACGTTCCGCGCGTCCGACGGGTGGTTCGTGATGCAGCTCGTGCGCGAGCACCAGTTCGAACGGCTCGCCGACACCATCGGCCGGCCCGAGTGGCGGGACGACCCCCGGCTGGCCGACCGCACCGGCTGGGGCGAGCATCTCGATGGCGTCATCCGGCCCGGGATCGAGGGTTGGGCGGCCACACGGACGAAGATGCAGGCCGCTCAGGAATTGATGGCCGCGGGGGTGGCCGCCGGGCCGTGCCTCGAGTCCGGAGAGGTGATCGCCGACCCCCATCTCGCCGCCCGCAACATGCTCGTCGAGATGCCGCGGACCGACGGCGTGGAACAACCGGTGCTTGTTCCGGGCAATCCGGTGAAGCTGTCGAACGTCAGCGAAGACGATGAAGGACGCGTGCCATGGGTGGGCGAACACACGTCGGAAGTGCTGCGCGCCGAGCTCGGGCTCGACGACTCGGATCTGAACGCGCTGGCCGAGGCTGGCATCATCTCGCGATGAATCAGATCCGGTTCGACGACATCGACGCGCTGAACGCGGCCGCGTCCGAGGAGTTCGGGCCGTGGGGGACGCCGGTCAAGATCACCCAGGACATGGTCGACGCCTTCGCCGACCTGACCGGCGACCATCAGTGGATCCACGCCGATGTCGAGCGGGCCAAGAGAGACAGCCCGTTCGGCGGCACGATCGCCCACGGCTTCCTGACGCTGAGCTTGCTGCCCGCCATGGGCGCCCAGACCGTTCGCATCACCGGGCAGAGCAGCGCCGTCAACTACGGCGCCGAGCGTCTGCGCTTCCTCGCTCCCGTGCCGATTCCCTGTGAGGTGCACGCCCGCGGCCGGCTCGTTCGGGCCGAGGCTCGACCCAAGGGGACGCTGCTCACGACCGAGGCCGACGTCAGCGTGGTCGACGCCGACAAGCCGTCGCTCCTGTACACGATGCAAGTGCTGTATCTGCCGTGAGCGTCGTCGCAACTCCGCAGCTGCAGCGCTTCGATGCGTCGGCAGATGCCGACGACGTCGTCGCCGCCATCGACCGCGACGGCGCCGTCATCGTCGAGAACCTGCTCTCGTCAGACGTCGTCGACCGCGTGAACGCCGAGGTCGGCGCCGCCCTCGAGGCCGTCGACCCGGACGAAGAGCTCTTCAACGACGTCATGAAGGCGTTCCACGGGCCGTACACCAAACAGCTCGCCGGCGCACCCGGGCTCTCCCGCACCTTCGCGGTCGACGTCATGTGCAATCCGTTGCTGCTGGCGATCGCCGATCGGGTGTTGCTGCCGTCGTGCGCCCGTTACCAGCTCAACCTCGGGCATCTCCTCCAGCGGGGTCCTGGCTCGGACGAGCAGCTGCTGCACCGCGACGAGCTCGTGTGGAGCGACATGCCTCGGCCCGGCCCCGAGCTCCAGTTGGCGACCGTGATCGCGTTCGTTGACTTCACGCGCGAGAACGGCGCCACACGCGTCGTCCCCGGCAGCCATCGATGGGCGGACCGCAACCTGTCGCCGATCGAGCAGGTCATGCAGCCCCGCCCCGACGACGACAAGATCGCCTACGCGGAGATGCCGGCTGGCTCGGCTGTCGTCTACCTCGGCGGCACGATCCACGGTGGCGGCGCCAACACCACCGACGTCGCCCGGCGGGGCGCCCACCTGTCCTACTGCCTTGGGTGGTTGCGCACCGAGGAGAACAACTACCTGTCGATCCCGCCGTCGCTGGCCGCCACCCTCCCCCGCCAAGCCCAGGAGCTCATCGGCTACGCCGTCCACGACAGCATTCCCCGTGGCGGCGGTTATCTCGGCATGGTCCGCATGCAGGATCCTGTCGAGCTGATGGCGCGCGGCGAGCTGCCGACGTAGCCGCGTTGCGAGTCGGCGTCTGCATCCTGCCGGAGCTGCGGTGGTCCGAGCAGCAGCGGCTGTGGCAGCGCGCCGAAGAGCTGGGGTTCGACCACGCGTGGACCTATGACCACTTGGCCTGGCGGTCGCTGGCCGACGGCCCCTGGTTCGGTGCCCTGCCGACGCTGACGGCGGCGGCGTCGGTCACATCGACCATCCGGTTGGGACCGCTGGTGGCGTCGCCCAACTACCGGCACCCTGTGCCGCTCGCCAAGGAGCTGATCACGCTCGACGACGTCTCGATGGGCCGGCTCACTTTGGGCGTCGGCGCGGGCGGCGAGGGCTGGGATGCGGCGGTTCTCGGACAGGCGCCATGGTCCGCGAAGGAGAGGTCGTCTCGCTTCGCCGAGTTCGTCGAGCTCCTCGATCTGTTGTTGCGGAACCCGGACACGACCTACGACGGCACGTGGTACTCGGCGGAGCGGGCCCGCACCCATCCCGGCTGCGTGCAGCAGCCGCGGATTCCCTTCGCGGTGGCCGCCGCCGGTCCCCGGGGCATGGCGGTGGCGGCGGAATACGGCCAGATGTGGGTCACGACCGGCGACCGGTCATCAGTGCCGGATCAACTCAAGCGCCTGGAGGACGCGTGCGTCGCCATCGACCGTGATCCGTCGTCGATCGACCGCCTCGCCCTCACCGGTCTCGAGCTGCCGTCGGGGCTCGAGTCAGCGGAAGCGTTCGCGGACAGCGTGGGGCGGTACGCGGACGAAGGCTTTACTGACGTCGTCGTCCACTGGCCGCGTCAGGCCGAGCCGTACGCGGGTGACGTGGCCGAGTTCGAGCGCGCTGTATCGGCCGTCCTATGACGACCGGTCTGCTCGAGGGCCTGCGCGTCCTCGACTTCACGATCTGGCGGCCGGGACCGTACGCCACTCAGTTGCTGGCCGAGCTGGGCGCAGAGGTGCTGAAGGTCGAGCCGCCGGGCGGCGACCCCATGCGCGTGTACGCAGGCCTGTTCGCCAGCCTGAGCGCTGACAAGCGCAGCATCGTCTTGGATCTGAAGAACGAGGACGACCGGTCGCGGGCCTTGGCGCTGGCGGCCGAGGCGGACGTCGTCATCGAGGGCTACCGGCCCGGTGTCGCCGACCGCCTCGGCATCGGCTACGACGCTGTGCGCGCAGTGAACCCGTCGGTCATCTACTGCTCGGTCTCCGGGCTCGGTCAGGACGGTCCGCTGTCGCAGGCGTCAGGCCACGACATCAACTATCTGGCGTGGTCGGGGGCGCTCTCGCCCGAGGGTGGCCCACCGCGAGAGCCAGCCGTCCCCGTCGCCGACCTGTCGGGCGGCATGGCCGCGGCGTTCGCCATTTGCGCCGCCGTCGTCCGCAAGCTGAAGAGCGGCGAAGGCGAGCGCATCGACGTCGCCATGGCCGACGTGCTGGCGACGTGGACCGGCGCGGTCGCGCCCCAAGCCGAAGGCACTGATGAAAACGCCCGTGGCGTCCCCGGGTACGGCACGTTTGCCACCGCCGACGGCTACGTGGTGCTCGGCGTGCTGACCGAGGACCACTTCTGGCGTCCGCTGTGCGAGGTGCTGGGCTTGGCCGACGACATCGCCGCCCTCGGTTTCGTCGACCGCATGGCCCGTCTCCGCGGATTGCAGACGCAGATCACCGAGACCATCGGTGCGATGCGTCGCGACGACCTGGTGGGCGCCCTGTTGTCGGCGGGCGTGCCCGTAGCCCCGGTGCTCGACCGCTCGGAGATGGTCGGCCTACGCCACTTCGTCGACCGGCGAGCGGTCACCACCGAGGACTGGGCCGACCCCGCCACCGGCTTCCCGGTTCGGTTCGTCCACCACCCGGCGACGCGCACGGAGCCACCGCCAAAGGTCGACCAACACCGCGGCGAAGGCTGGCGCACCTAAAACCACCAAAACCTCTCCAAGTCTCGATTTCGAGGGCGCGAACGGGCACAAAACCGGGCGAACCCAAGAACTTGGAGAGGTTTGGGGTGCTGGGGTGCTGTGGCCTTCAGCGGGCGCCGCGCAACAGGACGCCGGGGAGGGCGCCGGTGTGTTCGCCGTTCTCGAAGGTGACTTCGCCGGTCTTGATGGTGGCGACGTAGCCGTCGGCCGTCTGCAGGAGGCGGGAAGCGCCGCCGGGAAGGTCGGCGACCTTGTGGGGGCGGTGGAGCTGGAGGTTGTCGAAGTCGATCACGTTGGCGTCGCCTGTGAAGCCGGGAGCGAGCACACCGCGGTCGCCCAGCTCGAACAGGGTGGCGGTCGCCTGCGTGAGCTTGTGGACAGACAGCTCGACAGGAAGGCGGCCTTCGGCACGGTCGCGGGCCCAGTGCGAAAGCAGGAACGTGGTCGTCGACGCGTCGCAGGTCTGGCCCGCGTGGGCGCCGCCGTCACCGAGACCGAAGGCGGTCGTGGGGTGCAGCAGCATCTCCCGAACGGGCTCGAGGCTGCCGTCGGTGTAGTTGAGCACCGGGCTGTTGAGGAGCTCGCGGCCGCCGTCGTCGAGCATGAGGTCCATCAACGTGTCCCACTTGTCGGCTCCTCGCGCGGCGGCGATGCCGGCGACCGAGTCCTCAGCGCTCGGCTCGTAGTTGGGCGGGTCGCCGAGGACATACACCCGCTTCGGGTTCATGAAGCCACGGATGATCGGGTCGTCACCCATGCGCGCCAGCTCGGCCACCAGGCGGGCACGGAGCTCCGGCTCGTTGGCGATGCGTGCCACCTGCTCCGGCCACGGCAGCAAACCGACGCCGGTCTCGCCCCACGCGGCCGTGAAGTTGAACGGATGGAAGGTGGAGAAGCCGAGGAGGATCGACACCGTGCGGCCGTGCACCTGGGGCCGCAGGGGCACACCGTCGGCGGCGGCGTCGGACGCCAGGTCCAACTGGCGCCGCCACGCGACGGGGTCGGCATTGTTCTGGGTGAGGGCGAACGTCACCGGCCGCTGCGTTGCCGCCGCCAGACGCCGCATCCAGTCGACCTCCTTGTCGGGCGCAGCCAGGTCCTCGCCGAGCACGCCGGCAGGCGCGAGCTCGAAGACGCCGGTACCCAACTCGCCGAGCACCGAGCCGATGCCGAACAGCTCGTCCTCGGCCGCGAACGTTCCGGGCACGGGCTCGCCGTCGATCGCTCGGTGGGCAAGGGTGCGGGACGTCGAGAACCCGAGCGCGCCCGCCTCGATGCCCTCCCGCACGATCTCGGCCATGGCCTTGATGTCGGCCTCGGTGGCGGGCTCGTTCCGCGCGCCGCGCTCGCCCATGACGAACGCCCGCACAGCACCGTGGGGCACCTGGGTGCCAACGTCGACGACCCGGCGCTGACCCTCGATGACGTCCAGGTACTCCGGGAAGCTCTCCCATCCCCACTGGATGCCCTCGGACAACGCCGCACCGGGGATGTCCTCGACACCCTCCATCAATCCGATCAGCCACTCGTGACGGTCGGCAGCCACTGGGGCGAAGCCCACGCCGCAGTTGCCCATCACCGCGGTCGTCACCCCGTGCCAGCACGACGGCGACAGCAGCGGGTCCCACGTGGCCTGGCCGTCGTAGTGCGTGTGGACGTCGACGAAGCCGGGCGTGACCAGCGCGCCGTCGGCGTCGACAACACGACGAGCCCGACCGTCGACCTTGCCTACCTCGGTCACGACGCCGTCGGTTATGGCCACGTCGGCAGTCCGACCTGGCGCTCCGGTCCCGTCGACCACCGTCCCAGCCCTGATCACCAGATCGTGCATCTGTATACGGTATGCAACGTGAGCGAGCGTGAGCGAGCGAACCATGAAGCAGGGGCCCGGTCACGGGCAGCCGCCGGAGGCGCCGCACACGTGGCCGAGTCGATCACGTTGGAAGTTGACCGTGCCGTCGCCGTCATCACCAACAACAACCCGGAGAAGCACAACGCTTTCGACGATGAGATGGACGGGCGGCTCTTCGAGATACTCGGCGAGCTGAAGCAGCGGACCGACGTACGGGCCGTCATCTGGCGGGCCGAAGGCAAGTCGTGGTCGTCGGGACGAGACGTCGGCTCCATTGGGGTGCAGAAGACCGAGATGACCCATCACGAGCTGATGTCCCGCGGTCATTGGGGGATCCAGCAGGTGTGGGACATCGAGGCGCCGATCATCGTGGCCATCCAGGGCTGGGCCATCGGTGGCTCGTTCCAGCGGGCGCTTCTCTGCGATATCCGCATCGCCGCCGACGATGCCCGCTTCATGCTGCCCGAGGTCGGCTATGGCGTGATCCCCGACACCGGCGGCGTGAGCGTGTTGTACGAGATGGCGGGACCGGGTCTGGTCAGCGACATGGTGCTCACCGGACGAAGGCTCTCGGCTGAGGAAGCGCTGAACCACGGGATCGTGTCCCGCGTGGTCCCCCGCGACGAGCTCGACACAACGGCGAGAGAGATGGCGGACAAGATCGCGGCGTCGCCCGCGGTCACAGTCAAAATGGCGCGACGCGTGATCGCCCACCTGGCCCGACCGCAGCAGCAGTCGTCGATGGCGGACGAGCTCGTCTACCAGACGTTCATCAACAAGAGCGAGGACTTCGCCGAGATGCGCGCCGCCAAGGCCGAGGACCGCCCGCCCGTCTACCGAGGGAGCTGACGTGGCCGGCCTTCCTCCTCCTCCGCCGCCGGGCGAGACGGCGCTCAAGCCCGGCACGTTCGACGGCGTCTGCGTGTTCGTCACCGGCGCCGGCACGGGCCTCGGCAAGGCCATCGCATCCGAGTTCGCGCGCCTGGGCGCGTCGATCGCCATCGCCAGCCGCAAGGCCGAGCACCTGGAAGCGGGCGAGCTCGCGATGAAAGAACTGGGCGCGCCCGTCGTCACCGCCACCTGCGACATCCGCGATGCCGACTCGATCGCCGCCGCGTTCGACGTCGCCACCGAGGCCTTCGGCCTCCCCCAGGTTCTCGTCAACAACGCGGCCGCCAACTTCCCGGTGCCCGCCGAGGACATGTCGCCCAACGCGTGGCGAACCGTCGTCGACATCACCCTCAACGGCACCTTCCTGTGCAGCCGGGAGTTCGCCCGTCGCCACTTCGCGGCCGGCGAGCCAGGCTCGATCATCAACGTCGGTGCGTCCTACGCGTGGACGGGCGGCCCCGGCTTTGCACACTCGGCCGCGGCCAAGGCGGGCGTGAAGAACCTCACCGAGACGCTCGCCGTGGAGTGGGCGCCCTATGGCATCCAGGTCAACGGGCTGGTCCCGGGCCTCTTCCCTCACGAGGACATGACCGCCGACATCCAGGGCAACCTCGAACGCACACACGACAAGGACGCCACCCAGCCGGCGATGCGCGTCGGCCAGCGCCAGGAGCTCGGGTGGGCGGCGACCTTCCTGGCGTCGCCGTACGGGCGCTTCATCACCGGCCACACGCTCGTCGTCGACGGCGCCAACTGGCAGCGGCGGTCGTTGACCAATCCGGCCGTGGTCACCGTTCGAGAGCAGATGGGCAAGGGCCCGTTCGATGCCGGATCCTGAGCGGGTCCTTGTCGACGACCGGGGCCACGTTCGTATCGTCACCTTCAACCGGCCCGAGGCTCGCAACGCCTTCAACGTCGCCATGTACCAAGCCACCGCCGACGCGCTCGCATCGGCGCGCGATGACGCCGACGTGCGCGCCGTTGTCCTGACCGGCACTGGCACGGCTTTCTCAGCTGGGCAGGACCTCAACGAAATGCGCGCCTTCGCATCGGGCATGGCGGAGGCCGACGGGTCGTCGGGATTTCCCGTGTTGCTGGACATCGTCCAGTCGTTCCCCAAGCCTCTGCTCGCCGCCGTGAACGGTGTCGCCGTCGGGCTCGGGTTCACGATCCTCGCCCACTGCGACCTCGTCGTCGCCGCCGACGAGGCCCGGTTCAAGGTGCCGTTCACCGAGCTGGGCGTGCCCGCCGAGGCGGGCAGCACCTATCTGTTCCCGATGCGTATGGGCTGGCAGCGCGCTGCGCGCGTCCTGTTCACGAGCGAGTGGCTCACGGCCGAAGACGTCGTCGATGCCGGTATCGCACTCGAACACTGTCCGGGCGACGCGGTGCTCGACCGCGCGCTCGAGCTGGCCGAGCACATCGCCTCGTTGTCGCCCGACTCGGTGCAGGCCATCAAGCGCCTCTTGGTCGACGCGCACCTCGATCACGTCGTCGCCGCCCGCCGGCGCGAGGAGGCCGCCTTCGCCGAACTTCTCCCCCGGCTGGCCGGCGAGGCAGGCTGACGTCCATGCGCTTCGGGGTCACGATCTTCACGACGGACGTCTCCATCCAGCCGGCGGAGCTCGCCGTCGCCTTGCAGGAGCGGGGCTTCGACTCCATGTGGGTGCCTGAGCACACCCACATCCCGACCAGCCGGCGCACGCCCTATCCGAACGGCGGCGAGCTCCCGATGGAGTACAAGCGCTGCCACGACCCGTTCGTCGCGCTCGCCGCAGCCGCGGCGGCCGCACCCGGACTTCGGGTGGGGACCGCGATCGCACTGGTGGCACAGCGGGACCCGATCGTCACAGCCAAGGCGGTCGCATCGGTGGACCACGTCTCCGGAGGCCGCTTCACGCTGGGCATCGGCTTCGGCTGGAACGAAGACGAGATGGAAGATCACGGCGTCGAGTACCGCCGCCGGCGAGACATGGGCCGGGAGCACGTGCTCGCCATGCAGCGCTTGTGGGAGGACGAAGAGGCTTCGTTCGACGGCGAGTTCGTCAAGCTGCCGCCGTCATGGTCATGGCCCAAGCCCGTGCAGCGGCCACTGCCCGTTCTCATCGGAGGCGCCGCCGGGCCCAAGCTCTTCGACCACATCGCCGAGTACGCCCACGGGTGGATCCCGATCGGCGGCCGGGGCCTGACCGAGACGCTGCCGGAGTTGCGCCAGAAGTTCGAAGAGGCAGGCCGTGATCCGTCGAACCTCGAGGTCGTCCCCGTCGCCGTCGTGCCCGACCCCGGCAAGCTCGACCACTACCAAGAAGTCGGCGTCACCGAGTGCGTCTTCGGCTTGCCGTCAGCGGCGAAGGATCACGTCCTTCCCGTGCTCGACAAGTACGCGACGGTTATCCAGGAACGCAGGAACTAAGCCCAAACCAGGGCTTTTTCGTGATCCTCCGCGACATCGACGCAAATGCTCGCGCTGAGCGTGGTCATCGACAAGGTGCACGCCAATTGTGTTCCAACCTTGCAACAGGGTGGCGCCTCGCGCTGACCAAATTGCGCGAGCCTTGACTCATGACAGGCGGAAAGAAGAAGCGCGCAACCATCACTCTCATCGCGGCGGCAGCATTGGCCGGCGGAGCCCTCGTGCTCGTCAGCCGGCCTGAGTCGCGGGCCGACACCGCGACGCGTGGGGTCGACACCGCGGGGGTGGTCGTCGACAACTGGGGTGGCCTGCACGGCTACTCCACCGGCACCGACACGCCGCCCACGTTCTCGGGCGGTCCCTACTGGCCGGGCCAGGACGTGGCCCGTGGCGTCGCCGCGGCCGGCGCCAAGGGCGGCGCCGTCGTGGACGACTGGGGCGGTCTCCATCCGTTCGCCATCAATGGTGGCTCTGCGCTCGGCAAGCCGACCGGTGGTCCGTACTGGCCCGGTCAGAACGTGGCACGCGGTGTGGCCCTTCTGCCTGACGGCTCGGGCGGCTACGTGCTCGATGACTGGGGCGGTCTGCATCCCTTCGCCGTCGGCAGCGGGACCATGCCCGCCGCTACCAACCACGTCTCGTACTGGCCGGGCCAGGACGTCGCACGTGGCGTCGTCATCCGCTCTGACGCCAAGGGTGGCTACACCATCGACCTCTGGGGCGGTATTCATCCCTTCGGCATCGGCACAAACACGCCGCCCGCCGTCCCGACCGGCGGCCCGTACTGGGTGGGCCAGGACGTCGCTCGCGGCATCACCATGCTGGCCGACGACAGCGGCGGCTACATCGGTGACAGCTGGGGCGGCTTCCACGGCATCGACGTGAGCGGCAAGGCCATCCCCGCCCCGCCGACCAACGGTCCGTACTGGCCGGGCCAGAACGTGGCCTGGGGGCCGACGACCACGCCTGGGTCTCCGCCTCCGACGACGACCACATCGAGCCCAATCCCCACGCTCATAACGACGACCACAAGCGCCAGCACAACGACGACCGTCGCCAGCTCGACAACATCGTCGCTACTACCCGGTTGAGGCGGCCCGCGTTAGCGGGGTTCGAGCGCGGTGCGGAAGAGTTCGACGACCTCTCGGCGGCGGACCTTCAGGGCCGCGGGCGACAGTGGATCGGTGCCGAGCAGGACGGTGATCAACGGGGCGTCGGAGAAGTAGGAAAGGATGGCGCCGTAGCCGCTGAGGAGGAGCTGCGACGCGTTGTGCTTGCGTAGGCGCCCCGCTCGCATCTCCTTCTCGAGGAAGCCGACCGCTTTGTCGAACAGCGGCTGCAAGGCAGTGGCGATCTCGTCGAAGAAAGGGCCGCCGTCGATGGCTTCTCGACGCGCGAGGCGCACGAAGTCGGTGTGCGCCTCGAAGAACTCGAAGGCAGCGGACAGCACCCGTTCGACCTGTCCCCAACCGGTGCCCGGATCCTGGACGGCGTTGGTGACGAGCGCCGACCAGTCGGCGACCAGCTCGAACAGCACCGCCCGGTAGATCGCTTCCTTCGACGGGAAGTGATGGAGGATGCTCGGCCGGCGAATACCGACGTCGTCGGCGATGTCGTTGAGGCTCGTGCCCTCGTAACCGTGGTCGGCGAAGCGACGGCGGGCCGCGCCGAGAATCAGCGCCTTCGTGTCGGGGAGCGCCGCGGGAGCCTCGGGCACCGGGCGAGCCTACCCCGTGCCCGTTTGCGAACCCTACCTACCGGTCGGTAGGCTTGCGCCCATGCTCGCCCCCACCATCGGTACGGCCGCGCCCACCACCGAGACAACAGAAGGCGCGCCCCGCGGATCTCTGAAGCCCGTCCTCGACATCATTCCCGCCGAGGCCTACGACAACCCCACGTGGAAAGGTCTTGCCTACCTCGGCCGCGACCTCGCGCTGTACGCCGTTCTCGTCTTCGCCCTCATCAAGGTCAGCAACCCCCTCGCCGTCGCCGGTCTCGAGGTGCTCGCGGCGCTCGTCGTCGGCGCCCTCTTCGTCGTCGGTCACGACGTCGCGCACGGCGCGTTGTTCAAGAGCAAGCGGCTGACTGCCGTCGTCGGCCGCCTCACGATGCTGCCGAGCTGGCATGTGTACGAGGGGTGGGTACTGGGCCACAACCGCATCCACCACGCGTACACGGTGCGCGAGGGCTACGACTTCGTCTGGCATCCGTACACGCCCGAGCAGTACGCGTCGATGTCGAAGCTCAAGCGGCTCCGCCACCGGCTGGAGTGGTCTTGGCTCGGCGCCGGGCTCTACTACATGCGCGAGGTGTGGTGGCACAAGATGGTCGTCGGTAAGCCGCCGGCCCGTTGGGTGAAGAAGGTCAGGCGCGACCGCTGGCTAGTGCTCGGGTTCGTGGTCCTCGCCACCGCGCTGCTGACGTGGGTGGGCTGGAACCAAACCGCGAGTCCGGCGGGCACCGCGTGGCTCGTCGTCAGGGTCCTCGTGCTCCCCTACCTCGCCTTCTCCTACTTCATCGGGTCACTGGTCCACATTCACCATGTGAACCGTGACATCCAGTGGTGGAAGCGCGGCGAGTGGACGAAGTTCAAGGGTCAGATGGAGGGCACCACCATCCTGCGGGCCAGATGGGGCCTCAACTTCTTCTTCCACTGGATCATGGTGCACATCCCCCACCACGTCGACATGCGCATCCCGATGTACAACCTCGAACTGGCGGCCGACGCCATCAAGGACGCCTATCCCGACACGGTGCACGATGAGCCGCTGCGGTTCACGGACTTCGTACGCAACACGCGTCAGTGCAAGCTGTACGACTTCGAGCGCCATCAGTGGCTGACCTACGAGGAGGCCCGAGCCGCTTCATAGGCTCGGCGGGTGTTCGAGGACGAGCTCGGCCCCGACCCCATCGCCCAGTTCGACGCCTGGTACCGGGAGGCCGGCACCGACGCCGTGTGCCTGGTGACCGCGTCGGCCGCCGCCGAACCCGCCGGTCGCATGGTGCTGCTCAAGGGTCACGGCGAGAAGGGCTTCGACTTCTACACGAACTTCGACTCGGCCAAGGGCCGCGACCTGGCCGAGAACCCGCAGGCCGCGCTCGTGTTCCACTGGCTCCCACACCGCCAGGTCCGTGTCGCCGGCAACGTCACGCGCATCGACGACGAGGAGGCCACCGCCTACTGGCGCAACCGTCCCCGAGCCAGCCAGCTGAGCGCGTGGGCGTCGCGCCAGAGCGAGGTCGTCGACAGCCGCCAGGCCCTCGAGGACCGCGTGGCGGAACTGAACGACCGCTTCCCGGGCGACGTGCCAAAGCCCCCGTTCTGGGGCGGCTTCCGCATCGCGCCCGAAAGCATCGAGTTCTGGCACCACCGGGAGGACCGCCTGCACGACCGCCTCCGCTACCGCCGGGATGGAGGCCAGCCGGGGTGGGTCCGGGAACGGCTCGCTCCCTGAGGGACAATGGTCGGGTGACGAACCGGGGGCCGTCGGAAGCGCCGGTCACGGTCCTGATGACCGACATCGAGGGATCGACCGACCTGCAGAGCAGGCTCGGAGACGCGGCCGCCCGCGAACTCGTCCGCAATCACGAAGCCGTCGTCCGCGCCGCCCTGCAGCAGTACGACGGCCGGGAGATCAAGACGATCGGCGACGGCTTCCTCGTCTCCTTCACGTCGACGCGCCGCGCCCTTGAGTGCGCGTGCGCCATCCAGCGCGACCTCCAAGCCGATACCGATGCCCCCCGCGTGCGCATGGGTCTCCACGCCGGCGAAGTCCTCCATGAAGACGACGACATCCACGGCGCCGCCGTGAGCGCGGCCGCCCGCATCATGGCGCAGGCTCGCGGCGGCGAGATCCTGGCGTCTGACCTCGTGCGCCAACTGGCGGGCGCGGCCGGTCTGCAGTTCCGCGAACGGCGGTCCGTGCGTCTCAAGGGCCTCGACGGCACCTGGACGCTCCACGAGGTGGTGTGGGAGGACGCCGAGCCCCGCGCCCCCGCGCCGACCGCAATCGACACCTCGCTCCTCGGCCGCGACAGCGAGATCGCGGCACTGCGGAGCACGGTCGACGCCGCGACCGACAGCCACGGTCAAGTCGTCTTACTCGCGGGCGAGCCGGGCATCGGCAAGACGAGCCTGGCCGTCGACTGTGCCGCCTATGCCGACGCCCGCGGCGCCCGCGTCCTGTGGGGCGCGTGCTGGGAAGGCGAGGGCGCGCCCGCCTTCTGGCCGTGGATCCAGGCCCTGCGCCTCTACGCGGGCGACGTCGACGACGAAGAGCTCGCGCGCCACGTGGGGCCTGGCGCAGGCGACATCCTGCGCCTGCTCCCCGAACTGGAGCCCCGCCTCGAGAATCCGCCCACGCCCCCCGACCTCGCGCCCGACCAGGCCCGTTTCCGGCTGTTCGACGCGGTGGCTTCATTGCTCTGCCGGGCGTCTGCCCAACGACCGACGCTCGTCGTCCTCGACGACCTCCACTGGGCCGACGAGTCCTCGCTTCTGCTGCTCAGCTTCGTCGCCGCACAGCTCGCGACCAATCCGGTCGCAATCGTCGGCGCCTACCGGAGCACCGAGGTGGGGCCCGACCATCCGCTGACCAAGGTGCTTCCCGACACGTCGCGGCGGGGCCGCGTCCTCGAGGTCTCGGGCCTCGATACCGACGGCGTCGCCGCCCTCATGGCCTCGACGGCCGGCACCGAGTTGCGGCAGGAACTGGCCAATGCGGTGCACCAACAGACCGGCGGCAACCCCCTGTTCGTAGGCGAGGTCACACGACTGCTGGCGGTGCACAACGCACTTGACCGCACCGACGTGTCCGTTGGTGTCCCCGCCGGTGTACGAGAGGTCATCGAGCGCCGCATGGTGCGTCTGCCCCAGCGTTGCATCGAACTCCTGACCCTGGCGTCGGTGATCGGCGAGGAGTTCCCGCTCGACGTCCTGGCCGCGGCAGCGACCACGAACGTCGCCGAAGTCGTGGAGCAGCTGGACGTGGCTGTCAGCCAAGGTGTGGTCAAGGAATCGCGGGGCGTCGGGAGGTATCGCTTCGCCCACGCCCTGTTCCGGGAAGCGCTGTACGGCGGGCTTGGGGCCATCGCCCGTGCCCGCCTTCACCTCCAGGTTGCAGACGCTCTCGAAGCGCAGTCGCTCACTCGCGGCGGAGTGCCGGCAGCCGAGCTGGCCAATCACTTTGCGCAGGCCGCGCTGGCCGGTGAGAGCAAGAAGGCCGTGCACTACTCGGCGCTGGCCGGCGAGGAAGCCACGCGCGCGCTCGCCTACGGCGAGGCGGTTGCCCACTACGAGCGGGCGATCGCCGTGCTCGATCTGGTCGGAGGGAGTGAGAGCGAGCGGGCCGAGCTTCTGCTCGAGTTGGGCGCCGCTCTGTGGCGCGCTGGCGACCGCAACGCCGCTCACGCCAACATCATGCAGGCCGTCGAACTCGCACGCCGTACTGATCGAAAGGATGTGCTGGCGTCGGCCGCCCTCGCACTCCGAAGCCTGGGCGGACTGTCGGGCACTGCCGACAACGAACGCGTGCTGTTGCTCGAAGAGGCGCGGGCCGCACTCGGCGACGAGCAGACGGCGTTGCGGGCGCGAGTTCTTGCCGGCCTGGCGCAGGAGCTGTACCACACGTGGCCGGAGAAGGCCGAGATCGAGAAAGCCGGTCGCTTGGCGGCCGAGGCCGTCGATCTGGCGCGGCAGCTGGACGACCCGGCGACACTCGCCGCCACGTTGCTCGCCCGCCACGACGCAGCATGGCGCCCGGGACACGCGGCGGAACGTCACGAGATCGCCATCGAGCTCGCCCACACCGCCCGCAAGGCCGGCGACCGCGAACTGGCAACCGAGGCCGTTCTCCTGCAGGCAACCGCACTTCTCGAACTGGCCGACTCTCGCACGGTCGCACGCCTCGAGGACTTCGTGCGCGACGCCGAACAGCTCCACCAAGCACACTTCGACTACCTGGCTGCCACTCGCCGCGTCACGCTTGCGTTGATCGCGGGCGACGTCGATGCCTTTGACCGGCGCATGGCCGAAGCCCATGCACTCGCGGAGGCCAACGACGAGCCCGACGTCCACCACATCGAGGGAGTGCAGCTCGAGGGGCGCGAGGTCTTGGTCGGCGAGGCACCCGACAGCTCGGACGTGACGCAGCGGAGCGTTCGAAAGCAGGCCTACGACGAGATGAACGTGGTCAACGAGGCATTGGCGTTGATCGCACGAGGCGACGTCGAGCGGGCGCGTGTGCTGGTGCGCGGCATCGACATGGCGGAAATGGAACGACGCTGGGTTGCCAGTTACGGCTGGGTGTGGCTGCTCGCCCACCTCGCCCTTGCCACGTCCAAGCTCGGCGAGACGGACCTGATGCACGCGGTCGAACGCCACCTGAAGCCGCACGCCTCGACCTGCGTCGTCGTCGCCGGCGCCGTCAGTTTTCTCGGCAGCGTCAGCCACTACCTCGGATTGATGTACGCGGCCCTCGATCGGCCGAGCGATGCGACCGCGGCATTCGCGGAGGCACTCGCCGCCTACGACCGGCTCGGCGCGGACCCCTGGGCTGCGCAAACACGATGGGCCATGGGAGCCCTCGAGCCGTCCAGCGAGACAACACTGGTCGCCGACCTCACTCGAGAAGGTCCGTCGTGGACGCTGCGCTACGAGGATGAGACATGCCGGGTCAAGGACAGCAAGGGCATCCGCGATCTGGCCGTGCTTCTGAGCGCACCAGACCGTGAGGTGCCCGCTGCAGAACTAATGGCCCAGGGCATGGCCGTCGATGCGGGCGGGGCCGACGCCGTCCTCGACGAGCGCGCCCGCAAACAGTTCAAGGCGCGACTGGCCGACCTCGACGCCGACTTGGCCGACGCTGAGGCCGCCAACGACCTCGGACGCATCGGCAGCATCAAGGGCGAGCGGGATGCGCTGGCCCACGAGCTGGCTGGCGCGCTGGGTCTGGGCGGCCGGGCGCGCACGCTCGGTGATCCCAGCGAGCGGGCCCGCAAAGCGGTGTCGGCCCGGATCCGCGACGCGGTGAAGGCCATCGGCGCCTGCAACCCCGAGCTGGGCGACCACCTCCAGGCGTCGGTGCGCACCGGGACGTTCTGCAGCTATGCGCCTGCGTCGCCGGTGCGCTGGCGCGTGACAGACGACACACCCCGCTAGACGCGGTCTGGCGCCCATCTGGCGCCTCCTGGGTGAGGGCTCGCGTGGGGTGAAGAAGCCCTCCCGGACAAAGGAGAGCCGAGATGGCGATCGACGAAGCGAAGCTGGAAGCGTTCATGCACAAGGTCGTCGGGGAGCTCGGGGCTGGCCTCGGATTCCCGATGCACCGTCTGGGCGACCAGCTGGGGATCTGGAAGGCGATGGCGGGCGCCGGGCCGCTGACCGCGACCGAGGTCGCCGAGCGGACCGGCTGCCACGAGCGCTACATCAAGGAGTGGCTGTCGGCCGAGACTGCCGGCGGGTACGTCGAGTACGACGCCAAGGCTGAGACGTTCACGCTTCCCGATGAGGTCGCGTTCGCCATGGCCGACGAGAGCAGCCCCGTCTTCCTCGGCGGCGCCTGGCAGGTGGCGACGTCCGTGTTCGAGTCGCTGCCCAAGCTGGCCGAGGCGTACCGCACGGGCGGCGGCGTCGGATGGAGCGAGCACACGCACAATCTGTTCGAGGGAGTCGCCCGCTTCTTTCGTCCCGGCTACAACGCCAACCTGGTGAGCAGCTGGCTGCCCGCCCTCGACGACGTGGTCGAGAAACTCGAGCGAGGCGCGAAGGTGGCCGACGTCGGCTGCGGGCTCGGGTCGTCGACGATCATCATGGCCCAGGCGTTCCCGAACTCGACGTTCACCGGGTTCGACTATCACGATGCCTCGATCGTCGCCGCCCGCAAGGCGGCCGCCGAGGCCGGCGTCGCCGACCGGGTCACGTTCGAGGTGGCGCCCGCCCAGTCGTACCCGGGCGCGGGCTACGACCTGGTGACGTTCTTCGATTGCCTCCACGACATGGGCGACCCCGAGGGCGCCGCCCGCCACGTCCGCTCGTCACTCGCCGACGACGGCACGTGGATGCTCGTGGAGCCCGCCTCGAACGGCGACCTGGTCGCCGACTCGAACCCCATCGGCCGCGTGTTCTACGAGAGCTCGGCCGCCATCTGCCTCCCGGCGTCGCTGGCCGACGAGGGCAGGCGGGGGCTCGGCAACCAGGTCGGCGACGAGGAGTGGGTGTCGATCCTCGGCGGCTGTGGCTTCACGCGTTGCCGGCGGGCCACCGAGACCCCGTTCAACCGGGTGTTCGAAGTGCGACCTTGATTCGGTCGACGTAGGCGAGGTGGAAGGACCGCGGTCAAGGGCGACCGCGGTCCTTTTCCTTATCATCGCCCATGGCCATTCTGTCGTCCGTCCCCATCGGCGAGCGCATCGGCATCGCCTTCTCGGGCGGGCTCGACACCTCCGTCGCCGTCGCCTGGCTCCGCGAGAAGGGCGCCATCCCTTACGCCTACACGGCCGATATCGGCCAGTACGACGAGCGTGACCTCGACGCCGTCGCCGAACGGGCCAAGACCCACGGCGCAGAGCTGGCCCGGGTCATCGACTGCCGGGAGGCGATCACCAGCGAAGGCTTCGCCGCCCTGCAGTGCGGGGCGTTCCACATCGTCACGGCCGGCAAGACGTACTTCAACACCACGCCGATCGGCCGAGCCGTCGCCGGGTCCTACCTCGTGCGGGCCATGGGCGAGGACAAGATCAACATCTGGAGCGACGGCTCGACGTACAAGGGCAACGACATCGAACGCTTCTACCGCTACGGCCTGATGTTCCACCCCGGCCTTCAGCTCTACAAGCCGTGGCTGGACGAGGCCTTCGTCGACGAACTCGGCGGCCGTTCGGAGATGAGCAAGTGGCTGGCCGACCGCGGCCTGCCCTTCTCCCGCGGTGCCGAGCTCGCGTACTCGACCGACGCCAATGTGCTCGGCGCGACGCACGAGGCCAAGCGCCTCGAGCATCTCGATGCCTCGGCGGAGATCATCGAGCCGATCATGGGCGTGGCCCACTGGGACCCGTCGGTGCAGATCGACACCGAGGACGTCACGATCGGCTTCGAACGCGGCTGGCCCTCGACGATCAACGGCAAGCCGTTCTCGTCGAAGTACGAGCTCATCGTGGAGGCCAACACCATCGGCGGCCGCCACGGCCTCGGCGTCAGCGACCAGATCGAGAACCGCATCATCGAGGCCAAGAGCCGCGGGGTCTACGAGGCGCCGGGGATGGCGCTGTTGCACATCGCGTACGAGCGTCTCGTCACCGCCATCCACAACGAGACCTCGATCGAGCAGTACCGCACGCTGGGCTACAAGCTCGGGCGGCTGCTCTACGAAGGCCGGTGGTTCGACCCGCAGGCGCTGAGCCTGCGCGTCGCCCTCCAGCGCTTCCTCGCCACCCCGATCACCGGCGAGGTGGAGATCCGCCTGCGGCGTGGAGACGACTACTCGCTGCTCGACACCCGTGGCGAGTACCTCGTCTACAGCCCGGACGACCTGTCGATGGAGCGGGCCGAAACCGCCTTCCGCGCCACCGACCGCTTGGGCGCCCTCGGCATGAACAACCTCAGCATCGAGGACTCCCGCGAGATGCTGCGCGAGTACCAGAAGGCGGGCCTGTTGCCCGAGGGCAGCGTCCTCCTCGACCTCCAGGTCGACGAGCCGTAAGAATCAGCGCGACAGGCGCACCGGCAGGCGCTTGAAGGAGTTGTTGAGGTTGGAGCGCACGCGGGCGGGCTCGCCGGTGAGCTCGATCTGCGGGAACGTGGCCAGCAGCTCTTCGAAGAACACCCGGCCCTCGAGGCGGGCAAGGTGGGCGCCGAGGCAGAAGTGTTCGGCGATGCCGAAGGACAGATGCGGGTTGGGATCGCGGCGGATGTCGAAGCGCTGTGGGTCGGTGAACACGTCCTCGTCGCGGTTGGCCGACGTATAGAGCATCGCCACCTTCTCGCCCGCGGCGATCTTGGTACCCGCGAGCTCGGTGTCCTCTGCCGCCGTCCGCCGGAAGTAATGGAGCGGGTTAGCCCACCGCAGGATCTCCTCGACCGCGCCCGGAAGCAGCGACGGGTCCGCGCGTACGTCGACCAGCTGGTCTGGATGGGTCAGCAGCGCATGTAAGCCGCTCGAGAGCATCGACTTGGTGGTGTCGTTGCCCGCCGTCACCAGCTGTACGAAGAAGCTGCCGAAGTCGACGTCGGTCATCGGCGCAGCGTCGCCGTCACCGTCGCCGAAGGACGTGCCGAGGATCAATGACGTCAGGTCGTCGACCGGCTCCGACGTCCGCCGATTTCCGGCGAACTCGATGGCGTACATCGCCATCTCCACCGCGCCGCTCGACGCGTCTTCACCGCCGCTGATCTCCTCGTCCTGGGTGCTCGTCGACAGCTCGGCCCAGCGTTGGATGCGTCCCCAGTCCTCGCGAGGAATCCCGAAGAGCTCGCCCACCACCTGGGACGGCAGCTTGGCGCAGACGTCGTGGACAAACTCGACCTCGCCCTGCTCGCGGGCCGAAGCCAACACCTCGTTGCAGATCGCGCGCACGCGGTCCTCCAGCGCCGCGATCGCTTGCCGGCCGAAGTGGGGAACGAGCGGGCGCCGGTAGGCAGCGTGGCCCGGCGGGTCCATGGCCAGCAGCATCATCCGCATCATCGACAGCTGCTCGGGCTCGAGGTCCTCGACGACAACGCCGCCCAGCGACGCCGAGTACACCGTCGGGTGCTTGGCCACGAAGCAGACATCTGCGTGCCTGAGCACCGCCCAGCAGCCGCCCCCATCGCTCATCGGCTGCCAATGGACGGGATCGGTGTGGCGCAGCTCGGTGAACGCCTCGTGCGGCGGCCCGTCGACATAGGTATCGGGGTCGAAGATGTCGATGGTGGTGCGCATCAGGGCGAGAGCATACGGAAGGGTCCAGGACTCTGTAACGGCGATACGGTTTTACCCATGACGATCACCAACGAGGTGCCGACCGCCGTCCACATCGGCGCCGACGAGCTCCCCTTCGTCGACATCGGCGACGGCAGCAAGCTCAAGGTTCTCCAGGTGAAGGAGCGCGAGGGGCTCTGGATCGTGGAGAACATCTTCAACAGCGGCTACGAGGTGCAGAAGCACCGGCACACGGGCCCCGTGTACGCGTACACGACGTCGGGCGCGTGGAAGTACGCCGAGTACCCCTATGTGAACCGCGCCGGATCGTTCCTCTACGAGCCGGCCAACTCGGTCCACACGTTGCAGTGCATCGAGGACGAGACCCACGTGTGGTTCCAGATCTACGGCGCCAACCTCAACCTCGACGCCGACGGCAACGTCGAGAGTGTGATCGACGGCGCCTTGGCGCTGCAGGGCTACTACGCCCTGTGCGAGGCCGAGGGGCTGCCTCGACCGAACGTCCTCGTCGACTAGCAGCATGAGTTCGACGCCGACCATCGCCCCCTCGGGCGAGCCCGAGATCGAAGCCGCCGCGCGCGCGTCGCTGCTGGACCCTCTGTCGCGCTGGCGCTATCTGGTGGAGCCGTTCCCGCGGGCCGGGCTGTTCTACGTCCGGTCGTGGACCAACTGGCTGCAGCACCGCAACGACGAGAGCGGCGTCCCGGCGCACTTCCCGTCGCTCGTGCTGACGGGCCACGCCTTCGCCGACGAGACGATCATCGCCGGCTTCCGGGTGATGAAGCCGCCCAGCCCGGCGTCGCATCTGGTGCGGGCCGAGGCCGAGGCCCAAGCCGCCCTCGAGTTGTACGGCGACCGCGGATTTCTCGCCGACCCGTCGTCGTTCTATCCGTCGCCGCCCGCGATCGAGCGACCGACGGTCCGCCCGGATGCCGCTCGTGGCGTCCACTACGACCGCATGTCCTTCGAAAGCCTGTACGAGCCCGTCGACGGCTCGCCCGGGCGGGCGCGCTGGCTGTCCTACGTCGCCAACCGCCGCGCTCGCGCGTGGGTGCTGCGCCACCCCGGCCCGCCGCGGCCGTGGCTGATCTGCGTGCACGGCACGTCGATGGGCAAGGCCGGTACCGACTTCATGATGTTCCGGGCGCGGTGGTTGCACGAGTCCCTGGGCCTCAACGTGGTCTTCCCGGTGCTGCCGTTGCACGGACCTCGAGGCGACGACCTTCCGCGCTACGCCTCGTTTCCGGGCGAGGACGTCATGGACAACGTGCACGGCATCGCCCAGTCCGTCTGGGACGTGCGCCGCGTGCTGCGATGGGCGTCGGCGCAGGGCGACCAGCCCGTCGGCATCACCGGAATGTCGCTCGGCGGCTTCGTCGCCGCCCTCGTCGCCGGGCTCGAAGCCGATCTGGCGTGCGCGCTGCTGGGCGTTCCCGCCGTCGACCTCATCGACCTCATCGATCACCACTCAACACGCACCCGCGACCCGCAGTACCTGCGCATGCTCGATCTGGCGAGGCAGGTCGGCGTCGTCGTGTCGCCGCTGTCGTTGCCGCCGCAGCTGCCGCTCGAGCGGCGGTTCATCTACGCCGGTCTGGCCGACCGGCTCGCCCATCCTCGTCACCAAGTCGCCCGGTTGTGGCAGCACTGGGGTCGCCCTGAGGTGCTCTGGTACAAGGGCGGCCACCTCGCGTTTGGCCGCAACAAGAGCGTCGGCCAATTCGTGCGCCACGCCCTGGAGTCGTCGGGCCTCACCGGCTGACGGTGGCCCCCGCCGACCAAGAAAGGATCATCGCCGCCGCGCGGGCGTTGATCGAGGCGGGCGGCGTCGAAGCGCTGAGCATGCGCAAGCTGGCCGCCGAAGTGGGCGTGGCCCCGACGGCGATCTACTGGCACATCGGCAGCCGCGAGGACCTGCTCAACGCGGTGTTGGATTCGATGATCGCCGACCTCCCGCCGATCGTCGGCCGGGGCTCGTCCGCAAAGGCCCGGCTGGCGTCGGTCGCCCGTTCGATCCGCGACCAGGTGCGCGCCACGACGCCGACCCAGCAGCTCGCAGCCGAGCTCGGCCGCGCCGCCGAGCTGTCGTTCCCGGGCCAGGTGGCACTGACCCGGGAGATGCAGGCCGCCGGCGTCACGGGCACCGATGCCGCCCAGGCCGTACGCGCCGTGCTGTTCCTCGTCGGCGGCTTCATCCTGCTGGAGGACAACTTCGCCCACCGCCAGCCGGGCAGCCGCACCACCCAGGAGCTGTGGCAGGCGCTGGACGACCAGGACATCGACCCGGGGTTGAAGCGGGCGATGGCCAAGCCAGCCAACACCGACACCCTCTTCGACTACGCCGTCGACCGCCTGCTGGCCTCGGTCCTAGGGTCTATGTAACACTGTTCAAGAACTCCCCTCCTGCGTTCTTGCGCTGGATAAGGCCCTGACAGGGCCCTATCCACCACGAGAATGGAGGGGGCGCGAGGTAGAGGGGGCCGAATGTCGATCCGCTATGGGGCACGACCGCCGGAGCAGCGGCGCAACCGTGAGGTGGAGGCGGTGCAGCGCCAGATCTGGACCCAGGCGGTGAACGTCGTCTTCGAGACCGACCCGGCGCTGATCGAGGCCGTGCTGCCGCCGCCGCTGGAGCCGTCCGTGGCACAGGGGGCGACGGCGCGGTTGCGGATCACCACTGTCGACATGGGCACCGGGATCAAGCCGTTCGGTGCCGGCTGGTTCGGCGTGCGGTGCCGGCACGGGTCGACCGAGGGTGAGTACGCCTTGTTCATGCCGATGGCCACCGAGCAGGCGACCGTCGGCGGGCGGGAGACGTTCGGCGAGCCCAAGAAGATCGCCGACGTCGTCCTGCAACTGGACGGCGACCGGGTGTCGGCATACGTCGAACGGATGGGGTTCCGGGTCGCCGAGATCACCGGCGTCATGGGCGAGGAACTTCCGGCCCACGAGCGCGACAAGATCGACTTCTACTTCAAGGTCAACCCGAATCCCGACGGCGTCGGCCTCGACGGCGACCCGCCCTTCGTCTATTGCCACCGCCACGAGTCGGCGCGGCTCGTGCGCCGGGTCGACGGCGAGATGAAGCTGATGGAGTCGCCGCTCGATCCCGTCGCCGACTTCCCGGTCAACCGCATCGTGTCGATGGAGTACGTCGAGATCTCGGGCACCCAGCGGGGCGAGATCGTCGGCCGTGTCCCGGCGGAGGATCTCCTCCCCTACGTCCACCAGCGGTACGACGACCTCTCGGTGTTGGGGGCAGGCAAGTGACCGCCACCACGAGCGAGAGGTACTGCATCGTCTCGGCCGACGGCCACGCCGGCCTGCCGGCCGACGAGTACCGGCCCTACCTCGACTCGAAGTTCTACGGCGCCTTCGACGACTACCTGGCCGAGCGCCACGCCCGTCGCGACGAGGCGCTGAAGATGAACTACGACTACATCATGGGTTGGGAGACCCAGAACGAAGAGGGCCTCAAGGGCGCCTACGACGCCGCCGTCCGCAACAAGGAGCTCGACGCCGACGGCGTGTCAGCCGAAGTGATCTTCGCCGACGCCGACGCCATCACCGGCATGGCGTCGCCGCCCTTCGGCGCGGGCCTCTCGGCGGGCGAGATCGACGACCCCGACCTCGCCTTCGCGGGCGCGCGAGCCCACAACCGATTCCTCGTCGACCTCTGCTCGGACAGCCCCGAGCGCCGGGCGGGCATCGCTCTGGTGCCCATCTGCCACGGCCCCGAGCGTGCCGTCGAGGAGATCGAGTGGGTGGCGCAGCACCCCGGTATCCGTGGCGTGATGGTGCCGACCATGTGGCACGACCGCCCGCCGTATCACGACAAGGTGTACGACCCGGTGTGGGCGGCCTGCCAGGCCCACGGCCTGCCCGTGCACACGCACTCCGGGGAGGCTCCGCAGGCGGAGTACGGCGACCACATCGGCATCTACCTGGCCGAAGTCGTGTGGTGGGCCGTGCGACCGGGCTGGCACCTACTGTTCGGCGGCGTCTTCGAGCGGTACCCCGACCTGAAGTTCGTCGTCACCGAGGCAGCCGCCTATTGGGCCGCCGACATGATGTGGAAGTGGGACCAGTACATGGGCGGCGGTCACACCACCAAGAAGATGGCGGCCATGCTCAAGGGCCGCATCTCCAAGCTGCCGTCCGACTACTTCGGCACCAACCTGTTCATCGGGGCGTCGACAATGTCAAAGGAGGAGATCCGCCGCCGCCACGTCATCGGCTGCGACGTGATGATGTGGGGCACCGACTACCCGCATCCCGAGGGCACCTGGCCGCACACCGTCGAACGCCTGGAGTCGTCGTTCAACGACGTTCCCGTCGAGGACACCCGCAAGCTGCTCAGCGAGACCGCGGCGAAGGTCTACAACTTCGACCTCGACGTTCTCCGCCCCATCGCCGACCGGGTCGGACCAACGCCCGAGGCCCTCGGCCAGGACCCGTCGCTGCGCACCGATCCCGACGAGGTCGCCAAGGCGCGGTGGTGGAAGCAGGAGTACGGCATCACCGGTTAGTTCGCCGTCGGGGGTACGTCTTACCGGTATGGAAGCCAAGAACCTCGGAGAGCGCTACAACCTTCCGCTGATGGACTGGGCGGCCGTCGAGGCCCGACTCGAACAGCCCATCACCATGGCCCCAGATACGGGCGGCCCCAACCGGCATTCCTGCTGGCTGGCGACCATCAACGCCGACGGCAGCCCGCACGTGAACGGCATCGGCGCCCAGTGGGTCGACGGGGCGTGGTGGTTCGAGACCGGTGAGCACTCGCGAAAAGCGCGCAACGTGGCGCGCGATCCACGCTGCACGATCAGCATCGCCGTTCACGAGTTCGACCTCATCGTCGACGGCACGGCCGAGAAGATCACCGATCCGCCGACCGTGGCCAAGATGGCTGAGGTGTGGGCGGCCGGCGGCTGGCCCTGCACGGTCGACGACAGCGGCACCGCGCTCACGGCCCCGTTCAGTGCGCCGTCCGCGGGCCCGCCGCCGTGGCACGTCTACAAGATCACGCCCCGCCGGGCGACCGCACTCGGCACCGAAGACCCGGGCGGCGCCACCACCTGGACGTTCTAAAGAGTCACCAGCTTCGAAGCACCTGGGCCTTGTCGAAGGCGTTGCAGGTGGAGTCGGCTGGGTAGTCGTCGGGCGTCAGCGGCTGGGCCACCTCTTGAACTGAGGGACCGATCTTGTCGCCGAGCGCACGCAGCTGGTCGAGATCGAAGCCGTAGAAGGCGGCGGCGTTGGTCTCCACCATCTTCCGCACCTCGCCGGGGTCGACGTCGGCAAAGGCCACCCGGAGCGCTTCGGTGGTGTACGGGTAGCTGCCCTCCGAGTGCGGGTAGTCGGCGCCCCACATGAGATGGTCGACGCCGACGTCGTAGCGGAGCGGTGACTCGCTCGGGCGCAGGAAGCTGGCGCCCACCCAGAAGTTGCGGTGGAAGTACTCCGTCGGCGTCATCGAAAGACCCTTGGCGACGGCGCCGAAGAACTTGGCCTCCGCCGCCTCGGGCAGCGTCATCCGCCGGTAGAACCAGTCGAGGGTCTCGAGGCCGCGCGGCAGCCAGGCCACGCCCTGTTCGGTGAGCACGACCCGCAGATTCGGGTGGCGCTCGAGTACGCCCGAGAAGATGAGGTGCCACACCGACCGGTGCGAGAACCACGGCAGCTCGATCAGCAGCATGGCCCGCGCCGCGAGGTGCTCGCCGTAGTCGGGCGACCCGCTGCCGCCGTGGATGTGCACGGCGATATCGAGCTCCTCGCACAGCGACCAGAGCGGCTCGTAGTGGTCCTCCCACAGCGGCGGCACCACCGAGTCGGGCGGGATGTTCGGCAGCAGGAGCCCCGCCAGGATCGACATGTTCTCCTTGGCCCAGCGGATCTCGGCCAGGGCGTCGTCCATGTGGTTGACGAACACCTGCACGCACGCCGCCCGCCGGCCCGGCGCCGCCGCGCAGAAGTCGGCCATCCAGCGGTTATGGGCCTGCAGACCGGCCCACCGCCGTTCGTAGACGTCCTCGGTCGGCGGCAGGGCAACCAGGCCGCTCTCCTCGAAGAACGGCGGCACGGTGTTCGGGAAGAGGACCTCGGCAACGATGCCGTCGGACTCGGTCTCTTCGAGCCGGCGCTCGTTGTCGAAGTTGCGGTACTTCGTCGGCTCGAGGAGATCGGCGAAGGGATTGAGGTAGGTCTTCTCCCACGCGTCGAACTCGTCGTGCCACTGCGACGCCAGGTACTTGCGGTAGGCGTCGAAGTCACCGCCGGCGTGGCCGTCGGCGGAGATGATCGTGTAGCGGTCGCTCATATGCGAGCCGCCGGCGGGAGATCGCCCTTGGCGATGGCGTCGGCTCGGGCGTGGAGGAGGTCGGCCGCGTCCTCGAGGCCGTGGGAGATGACGAACTTTCCGTCCTTGATGCCCTGCAGCAGGAAGCGCCCCAGCTCCGGGAGGTCGACCGTGTCCGTCGGCAGACCGGCCGCCGCCAGCTGCTTCTTGAACTCCTCGAAGGTTGTGCCCGGTGCCGGCGCCCGTTCCTTCTGACGCGCCAGCGAGGATGGGCGGTTGCGCTGCGCCGTCCACAGCCCCGTCTCCAGCAGGCCACCAGAGGGGTAGAAGATCGCCGCGCGCACATCGCCACCGGTGGCCGCCAGCTGGTGCGCCAGCGACTCGGTCAGGCAGCTGACCGACGCCTTGCTCGATGCGTACACGCTTGCGTACGGCACCGGTGCGATCCCGCCGTCCTGCGACGAGGTGTTCACGACCACGCCGGGCTCACCCGACTCGAGCATGCGAGGCACGAAGGCCAGAACGCCGTGAGCGACACCGAACACGTTCACGCTGTAGCACCAGCGCCAGTCGTTCGACTCCTGCTCCCACGGCTTGCCGCCGCCGCCCGACGTCACGCCCGCGTTGTTGAACAGCAGGTGGCAGGCGCCCTCGGTCTCGTACACCGACTGCGCCAGCGCGTCGACCGAATCGAAGTCCGAGACATCGGTGCGCACGCCGCGGATCTCACCCCGATCGGAGAGTTCGCCAACCGTCTTCTCGAGCACGGGCTCTTCGACGTCGGCGATGACGACCCGAGCACCCTCCTCGAGCAGGGCCTCGACGATCCCTCGCCCGATGCCCCCGGCCCCACCGGTCACCACCGCCACCCTGCCGTTCAGATCCTGCACCGGCGCCCCCTCAAACTCTGTAACAGTGTTCTAGCCGAACTTGAAGACCCGGTACCAGGCATCGAGGACGCTCTCGTCGCCAAAGCGTTCGACCTCGCCGATGGGCGGGCGGTCGTACAGGAGCAGCTCGAGGTCGGAGACCGCCCCCTTGAGCGCGAGGTCTCCCTTGGCGTGCTCGCGGCTGATCTCGAGCCCATCCGGGTTCATGGAGATCAGCCACTCGTTGCCCTCGGCGCTGTGGAGATGGAGGGTCTCGCCGTGGCCGCGGCCCGCCCGGTCGGGGGCGGCGGCGACCATGGTGAAGATCTCCTCGATGCCGTCCGCCGCGAGTTCAGGCGGGTCGATGGGCTGCGGCTTGCCAATCGCCGTCTGGGCGTCGAAGCGGTGCATGGCCGTCTCGTGAGCCAAACGGCGGGCGACAAAGCGGGCCGATTGGTTGCTCGGGTCCCACGTCTTCGCGGGAGTGTCCGCCGACGCCGCCTTGAGCTCGTTCATGAGCAGCCCGGCAATCTGCACGACCCACAGGCCGGCGGCCGGCCCTGGCTCGTCGTCGAAGCTCGGCTTAGGCCGGCCGTTGCCCTCCGCAAGCACGCCTCCCCAGTACCCGAGGACCACACCGACGTGCTTGGCCAGGTCACGCACCGTCCAGTCCGGGCAGGTCGGAACCTTGGCGTCGCTGTCGGCGCGCATCAGCGCCTTGGTGAACGCGCTCGTCTGTTGTTCGACAGCGTCGATGTGCTCGGCGTACTCCATATACGCCGAGGTTCTAGCTCAGGCTCAGCCGGGAGGGGCGAGAACGATGGTCTGGATCTCGCAGTACTCCTCGAGGCCCTCGGGGCCGAGCTCCCGGCCGATGCCCGAGGACTTGAAGCCGCCAAAGGGGTTCTTGAGGTCCATCAGCATTCCGGAGTTCACCGCGTAGGTGCCGGTGCGCACCCGCTTGGCAACCTCGACCCCACGATCGGGGTCGCCGGTCCAGACCGTTCCCGACAGCCCGTAGTCGGAGTCGTTGGCGATCTTCACGGCGTCGTTCTCGTCGCCGTAGGGGATCACCGCCAGCACCGGACCGAAGATCTCCTCGCGGGCGATCTTCATGTCGTTCTTCACGTCGGCGAAGACCGTCGGCTCGACGAACCAACCGCGCGGCTGGTCGGCCGGACGACCGCCTCCGACGACGACCCGAGCGCCCTCGTCCTTGCCCGACTTGAGATAACCCTCGACGCGATCGCGCTGACGCTCGGCGACGAGAGGGCCGATGAAGGTCTCCGGATCAGAGGGGTCGCCGACCTTCTGCTTCTTCACTTCCTCGGCGAGGGCGTCGACGACCTCGTCGTAGCGCGACTGCGGCGCCAAGATGCGCGTCTGCGCCGCGCAGGCCTGACCGTTGTTCATCATCGCCGCCCCCAATAGGTTCGGCATCGTCGATCCCAGATCGGCGTCGTCGAGGATGACCGCCGCCGACTTACCGCCAAGCTCGAGCGTGCAGCGCTTGAGCTGCTCGCCGCAGATCGCACCGACCTTGCGGCCGGCGGCCGTCGAACCAGTGAACGACACCTTGTCGACACCCTTGTGGCGCACGAGGCATTCGCCGACCTCACGCCCCGCGGCGACGATGTTGACGACGCCCTTGGGCAGACCGATGGACTCGAGCACCTCAGCCAACAGGTAGCAGTCGAGGGGCGTCTCGGGCGCAGGCTTGATCACCATCGTCGACCCCGATGACAGACACGCGCCGAGCTTCATGGCGATGATGTACTGCGGCACGTTCCAGGGGATGATCCCGGCGGCGACACCGACGGGCGCCCGCCGCACGAGGACAGGACCCATGACGCCGGCCCGCTCGTCCTCGAACGGGAACTTCTCGCAGAGCTCGGCGAAGCCGTCGAGCACCATCGTCGAGGCGAACACTTGACCCATCAGCGAGAACGATGCCGGCGATCCCATTTCGGTGGTGATGGTCTCGGCGAACTCCTGCGACCGGGCCTGGATGCCCTGCGACAGCGCCCGGATCATTTCCGCCCGTTCGGCTGGCGTCGTCTGGGGCCACGGACCTTCGTCGAACGCCTTGCGGGCGGCCTCGACGGCGCGGTCCATGTCGCCTTCGGAACCCTCGGGCACCACGCCGACGACCTCCTCGGTCGCCGGGTTGATCACCTCGATGGTCTTGCCGCTCGCCGGCGTCACCCACTCGCCACCGATGTACAGGACGTCGCGCTTCTCCACCCGGGCCTCCAGTGCGTTTTTGAAACCTGTTTCAGTCTAGGGCGGCACTGCTCCGGCAACCTCGGCGGTCAGTGACAAGGTGGATTCGTGGGCGCGGACGCGGCCGGAATCGTGGGGCATTTGGCTCATCCCGACCGCCGGCGCGTGCTCGCGGCCCTGATCCTCGGCTCGTCGACGGCCGACGACATCAAGCGGGCGACGGGTCTGGGCACGCGTGCGGTGATGACGTCGTTGACGCGCCTCGTCGACAGCGACCTCGTGCTCCACGACAACGACGGGAACTACTGGCTCGTCGAGGACGCGTTCCGCGTTGCCGTCATCGACGCCCAAGCGGCCGCTCCGCCCGACGACCTCGGCGACGTCCCGGCCGACGCGGCGCGCGTACTGCGGGCGTTTATTCGTGACGGACGCTTGACCTCGATTCCAGCCCAGCACGCCAAGCGCCTCGTCCTCCTCGACGTGTTGGCCCAGGAGTTCGAGCCGGGTCAGCGCTACTCCGAGCGTCAGGTCAACCGAATGCTCCGCAAGTGGCACGACGACACCGCCGCCCTCCGCCGCTACCTCGTCGACGACGGCTTCCTCGACCGCGAGGCCGGCGAGTACTGGCGCTCCGGCGGGTCGGTCGACCTCTAACGGCTCGTTGCGTTAAGGAGCCACTGAACCCCAGTCGGCGAAGCCGCTGGGGTCGTGGCGGCCGAAGGTGCCGTGCTCGAACATGCCCCAGCCTTCGGCACCGTTGCAGGTGGCGTGGGCGACGTGATCGATGACACCAAAGGGCGTGCGGGCGACGATGTTGGGATCGTCGAGGTCGTAGACCTTGCCCTCGGCGAAGTTCTCGCCCTTCCACTGGCCGTGGCCCCAGTCGGGATCGCCGCCGTAGCCGGCGCCGACGTGCAGCGGGACGAAGCCGAGGGTGTCGACCTCGAGGGTGATCGGCTTGCCGCCCCGCTCGGTCAGGTGGATGGTGGCGTGTTCGGGGTGGCGGGTGCCGGAGCGGTAACGGATGTGGACCTCAGGCCACCCGAGCTGCTCCTTGCGGCCGTCAGCCCAGACGCGGGTGGCGTCGTTGAGGATGCGGAAGCCGTCGGGCTGCTCCTGCACGATCACCACGATGGCGAAGTCGTCGAAACGCATCGGCACGTACATCCACCAGAAGCCGTCGATTGCAGCACCCTTCCCGGCCGGCTCCGCCTCGCCCACCGGCCTGATCCCCCACGAGCGGTCGCGGGTGCCGAGCCACACGCTGGGGTCGACGCGCAAGGTCTCGCCGCCGACGCGTAGCTCGCCGCTCCACGAGCCGACCTGGGCGAAGCGGGAAGCGTCGATGATCGCCCGAACGCCGTCCGAGCGCATGACGTGACCCTGCTCCTGCACAGCGGGGAACGAGCCGTCCCAGGTGAGGTCGAACCCGATGCCATGGTCGTCGCCGTCGCAGATGAGCCGCAGCTTCTCCAGCGGCTCCACGACCTCGATGGAGTACGGCCCGACGCGCTGATCGAGTCGGTTCTCGTCGAGGGCGTCCGAGAAGTGCACGGCGTATTGGCGATCGCCGCGGCGCACGGTGGCGTACGCGTCCTTGACCCTGAGGTTGGGGTACACGCCGTAGCCGGTGATCAGAAATACGTCGCCGGTGCGGTCGTGGGCGTTGAGGTAAGCGCGGTCGTAGAAGTTGCGGTCGCTGCTACCGACGTACTGCAGCGACAGCGGCACCTGGTGAATCGGGAACTCGTCGAGGGGGACGGGCATTCGGCTCTCGCTCTCAGCTCCAGTAGGTGCCCGCGAGCATGCGCTCGAGGGAGTCTCGGTTGCGGATGAAGTCGTCGACGTTCTCGGGCATCTGCTCCTCGCCGAAGTGCACGGCCCGTAGGCCCGTGCGGACGAAGACGATGCCCCACTGCACGGCGGCGTAGACGGTGTAGAAGTCGAGGTTCCGAGGCGCGTGCCCGGACATCGCCTCGTAGGTCGACGCCACGTCGTCAGCGCGCATGAACGTCGGCATGCCGGGCAGCTCGAACACGTGGGCCAGGTCTTCGAACACGGCGTGGGCGTAGACCATCCACGCCAGGTCGAGCTCTCTCGGACCCAGCGCAGCCATCTCCCAGTCGAGGACGGCGCACGGCTTGAAGTCGTGGTACATCACGTTGCCGATGCGCGAGTCGCCCCACACGACAACCGTCGGACCTTCGTCGTCAGGCCAGTGGTCGTCCAGCCACTGGAACCCGCTTTCGATCAGTTCCGAGCGGTGTCCGTCTCTCGCGTACTCGTACCACGCCTGCGTGTAGCTGACGCGCCGGGCGAGCGGCGTGTCGCCGTCCTCCTCGTCGTAGGAAAGGAAGGCGAACTGCTTGTCGGCATTGTCGATGCCGTGCAGGTTGGCAAGCACCTCGACCGACGAGTCCTGCAGCGCGCGTTGTTGCTCAGGCGTGGCGTTGAACAGCCAGTTGTCACCGAACGTGTACGGCATCACGTCCGGCGGGACGATGCCGTCGACGCGCTCCATGACGAACAGCGGCACACCCGTGGCCGCGCCGGCTGCGTCCGACCACCAGACCTTCGGGACCGGCACCGACGTCAGGTCGCCGACCAGACGGATGACGTCGAACTGGCGCTGGAGGTCGTACTCCGGGAAGACCGGTACGTCGGCGGGATCGGGCGCCACGCGAGCTACGAGCTGCTCCTCCCGCTTCTTACCGTCCTCTGTCCAGGACGCGGTCAACAGCACGGTCTCGCTCGACATGCCGTTGGCCGACGTCGCGGAGTCCAGTTCGGGCACCGAGGGATTGGACCCGGGCGGGAGCATCTGGCCGAACCAGGACTCGAGCCGCGACCGGAGCTGTTTGGGGTCACGGCTCGAGCGCTGCATGTCGGTGATCTGCGGCGGCCCGCCCGACTCCCCCATGAGCGCGTCAGGATAGGGGTCCTGTGAATCCCGCGCCCGACCCCTTCGCTCCCACCACCCTCGGCCCGGTGACGTTGCGGAACCGCATCGTGAAGGCCGCCACCTTCGAAGGCGCCACCCGCAAACACGTGGTGAGCGACCGGCTCATCGAGTTCCACCGGCGGGTCGCCGCCGGCGGCGTCGGGATGACAACCGTGGCCTACTGCGCGGTGTCGCCCGACGGGTGCGGCACCCCGAACGAGATCATCCTGAGCGAGGAAGCCGTTCCGGGTCTGCAGCAGCTCGCCGAGGTGGTGCACGCAGAAGGCGCGGCCGTCGCCGCCCAGATCGGCCACGCGGGCGCCGTCGCGGCGGCGACCGGCCATCGAGGGATGTCGCCGTCGCCGGTCTTCAGCCCGCTGGCCATGAAGCGCACCCGCGCTGTCACCACCGACGACATCGCCCGCATCACCGGGGACTTCGCCGGCGCCGCTCGTGTTGTCGCCGACGGAGACTTCGACGCCGTCGAGGTCCACCTCGGCCACGGCTACCTCCCCAGCGAGTTCCTCAGCCCCAAGCTCAACCGCCGCACCGACGAGTGGGGCGGCTCACTCGAGAACCGGGCGCGCTTCCCCCGCCAGATCGTGCGGGCCGTGCGCGAGGCCGTCGGCGACCGGCTCGCGGTGACCGCCAAACTCAACATGGCCGACGGCGTGCCCGGCGGACTGTGGGTGGACGAGAGCGTCGAGGTGGCGCGCATGCTCGAAGCCGACGGCTGCCTCGACGCCATCGAGCTCACCGGCGGTAGCTCGCTCCAGAACCCGATGTATCTGTTCCGCGGCGAGGCCCCGGTCCACGAGATGGCCGACACCATGCCCGGCGTGATCGGCGTCGGGTTCAAACTGCTCGGCAAGCGCTTCCTCCCCGAGTACCCGTTCGAGGAGGCCTACTTCCTGCCCTACGCGCGGCAGTTCCGTGCCGCGCTGACGATGCCGCTGATCCTGCTCGGCGGGATCAACCGCCGCGACACCATCGAGAAGGCGATGGCAGAGGGCTTCGAGTTCGTCGCCATGGGCCGCGCCCTGCTCAGAGAGCCCGACCTGATCAACAAGCTGCAGTCAGGCGCCACCCAAGAAGGGCTCTGCATCCACTGCAACAAGTGCATGCCGACGATCTACCGCGGCACCCACTGTGTCCTCGTCGAGTAACCACTTCGTAGTTAGGCGTCTGCCAGCTCGCGGTTGAGGCGCTCGCTGACCTCGATGTACTCCTCGATCATGTCGTAGATGACTTCTTTTGCCGTGCGCACCTTGTTCATGCGGCTGACGATCTGGCCGACGGGCATGCCGAGGAGCTCGCGGTTGCCGGCGGCGGTGATGCGGCGGGTCGCATACGACCAGAGGATGAACTGCAACGGCATCGGGAGCGGCTTGGGGGCTTCGGGTGCCTCCCACGCCTCGGTCCACGCTGTCCTGAGCTGACGGGCGGGCTTGCCCGTCATCGACCGCGACCGCACCGTGTCGGTGGACGTGGCGGCGAGCAGCTTCTCCATGATCGGCGGCTGCATGTCGGACTCAGCGACGGTGAGCCACACCGACCCCGTCCACACACCGTCGGCGCCGAGGGCCATGGCCGCCGCCATCTGGCGGCCGCTGCCGATGCCACCGGCGGCGAGCACGGGAACAGGAGAGATGGCGTCGACGACGTCGGGCACGAGCACCATGCTCGCCACCTCGCCCGTGTGGCCGCCGGCTTCGTAACCCTGGGCGATGATCATGTCGACACCCGTCTGCACGTCGCGGATCGCCTGCTCCTTGCGACCGATGAGGGCGGCGACCTTGACGTCCTGGGCGTGCGCCCGCTCAATGGCCTCGGGCGGCGGCGGACCGAGGGCGGACGCCAGCAGCTTGATCGGGTGGGCGAGCGCGATGTCGATCAGCGGCGCACCGGTGAGCTCCGTCCAGCCGAGCACGCCTTGATCGAGTGGCGATCCGCCGTTGCCGGATGCGGGCTGATCGGGCTCGTCGGGCACGCCGTGGTCGGCGAGGATCTTGTGGACGTAGTCCCAGTGCTCGTCGGTGATCAGGCCGTGCAGGGTGTCGGCCAAGGACTTCTCGTCGGACAGGCCCATCTCGCGGTCCGCGCTCTTCACGGGGATGACGACGTCGACGCCGTAGGGCTTGCCGTCGACGTGCTCGTCAATCCACTTCAGCTCGAGCTCGAGCTGGTCGGGAGAGAACGCCAGCGCGCCCAACACACCCATGCCTCCGGCGCGGCTGACAGCGGCGGCGACGTCACGGCAATGCGTGAAGGCGAAGATCGGGAACTCGATGCCGAACATCTCGCACAGCCGGTTCTGCATTATCTGACGCCCTTTCAGAAGACTGGGCTCAAGCTACCAATCCGCCATCCCCCGGGCCCGTCCGCTCCGTAGCCAAAATCGTGGTTGTGATCCACACCGCAGTTGGGATGCACACAGTCGCCGCCGTGCCATCGATCGCCCACCTTCTTGGCGGCGGCCATCTGATCTCCACGCTCATCGGCGTGGCGGTGATCGCCGTCGTCGCCAACCGGCTCCTCGGCGCCCGGCGCGGCCTCGGCACGACAGTCCTCGCCGGCGCCATCGGCTGGCTGACCGGTACGGCAATGGCAATCGTCCTCGCCCGCTCCCACGAACACGGCACCGCCGGCTTCACTCGCAACCACTGGCTCTTCGTCACCTTCTTCACCCTTTCGGCGACGGTGTGGATCGAGATGCTCGCCAAGCCGGGTGCCCTCGCCCGAGCCCAAGCCGGCCTCGGCACCATTCCGCGCCCGATCAAGAGCATGCGCCGCCGCAGCCAGCGCCTGAGCCGCTACGTGCAGATCACCCGCATCGCGGCGCGCAACGGCCTCGGGCGCGACCTCGGCGTCACCGACGACGACGAGCCGATCGAAGGTCGACCGCCGGTCGCCGTGCGCATACGCCGTGCCCTCGAGCAGGCGGGGGGGATGTTCGTCAAGCTCGGCCAGGTCATCTCCACGCGCGCCGACCTGGTGCCCCAATCGGTCGTCGATGAGCTCAGCAAGCTGCAGGACAGCGTCTCCCCCGCCCCGCGCGACGCGGTCGAGGCCATGTTCGAGGAAGAGCTGGGGCGGCCGGTCGCCGAGGTCTTCGCCGAGTTCGACTGGGAGCCGCTGGCGGCGGCGTCCATCGGGCAGGTGTACAGCGCTCGCCTCAAGACGGGCGAGGCGGTGATCGTCAAGGCGCAGCGACCCGGCATCGGCGCCGCTGTCGAACGGGACCTCGACGTCCTCGAGCAGCTCGGCCACACCGCCGAAGCCCGCGTGCCGGTTGCGGCCGAGTACCGCGTCATGGATCTGGTCGACGAGTTCTCCAACGGTCTTCGCGAGGAGCTCGACTTCCGCGTCGAGGCCCGCAACGCCACCGAGATCTCTCGCAACCTCATCGACGACCGAGTACGCATCCCCAAGGTCTACGACGAGCTGTCGACCGGACGGATCCTCGTGATGGAACGGTTCGACGGCGTCAGCTGCCGCCAGGTCGACCAGATCGACACCATCCCCGGCGTCGACCGCCAGCAGCTGGCCGACATCATGCTCCGCGTGGCCATGCGCCAGATGCTCGTCGACGGCTTGTTCCACGCCGATCCCCATCCGGGCAACATCTTCGTGCTGCGCGACGGCACCCTCGGGCTGATCGACTTCGGTGCCGCCGGCCGCCTGGACGGCGCGCAGATGGCATCGCTGCGGGAGATGATGTTCGCCGTCGGTCAGCGCGACGCCTCGCTCCTGCGCCAAGCGGTGCTCGACGTGGCCACCGTGCGCGCCGGGTTCGACGACGATCTGTTCGAGCGGGCGCTGGCCCGCTTCATGGCCCGGCACCTCGCGCCCGGCGTGCCGCCCAGCGCGGCGATGTTCAACGACCTGTTGCAGCTGCTCTTTTCGTTCGGAATCTTCATCCCGGCTGAGTTCTCGACGTTCTTCCGCTCCCTCGTCACTCTCGAGGGGACGCTCAAGACGCTGGCGCCCGGTTACAACGTGATCGAGTCCGCCGAACAGGTCGCCACCGAGATGGTGCGCGACCAGCTACGCCCAGGCAGCGTCGAGGAGCTCGCCAAACAAGAGGTCTTCAAGCTGGCGCCCGTCCTGCGCCGGATCCCTCGACACATCGACCGCTTGGCGACGATCGCCGAGCGCGGCGATCTGCGGGCGCGCGTGAGCCTCCTCTCGCTGGAAGAGGATGTGCGCGTTGTCACCACCCTGTGGAACCGGGCCATCCTCGCCTTTCTCGGTGGCATCGTCGGCCTGATCTCGGTGGGCCTGATCGCCATCAAGGGCGGCCCCGACTTCACGGGCCAGACCAGCCTGTACGAGTTCTTCGGCTACTTCGGTTTGTTCTGCAGCACGGTCCTAGTGATGCGCGTGCTGATCTCGATCCTGCGCGACGGGTTGAACTAGAGCCGCTTCCGCGCTCCGCCACGCCTGCTTCAGTCGTTCGAGGGCGTCGGTGTGATTGACCGCCCAGCGGGCGTCGGCGCTCGCAAGCTGCGCCTGACCGGCAACGTCGGCCGTCAGCTGCCGTGAGATGGCCCACAGCTCGGCGATGGCCTTCTGCGCGTCCGGACTGTTCGGCACCTTGTCGAGCTGGTCGACGGTCTCCTTCACCCGGTCGAAGAAGTGCATGCCCTCCGGGTACGACAGCGCCGTGCCCGTGCTGTTCCACAGCGACGGCTCCAACGCCTGGCGAAGATGATCGGCGGCGTCGACGACCCGGTGCGGGCTCGCCGGCAGTTCGGAGGCCACCTCCTGGAGCCGGTCGAACGGCGTCGGCGGAGAGAACAGCGTGGCGTGCAGCCAGCCCGCGGGTGTCACGCCGAACCCGGCCACCTGCCCGACGGCGTTGACGGCGACCGCGCCGCTGAAGGAGCCGCCGAGGGTGCCCAGGTCCACGAGGTGCCCGTCGTCGGGATCGGTCGAGAATGCGTGTTGAGGCGAACCCAGGGGGCCCATGTAGCCGACGATCTGTCCCGAGGCGTTGACCCCGAGGGCGGCGCCGTAGGCCCCGGGCGCGTTGAGGTCCGAGAGTCCAGCGACGCTCGTCCACGAGAAAGCATGCTGCGAGGCGTCGGCCGCGTTCGCCCATCCAACGACCTCACCGGCGTCGTTGACCGCATACGCGTAGCTGCTGGCCCCACCGAACGACCCAATGTCAGCGAGGCCACCTGCAGCGGTCCACGAGAATGCATGGGTCGAAGAGAAGTCGGCGCTGTACGCGAAACCGGCAACTTGTCCGGCACTGTTCACGGCCTCGGCTGCGCTGTACCGGGCCGGTTCGACGTTCACCACTGCAGCGCCGCCTGCGGGCCATGACGCGGCATGCTGCACGCCGGCCGCGTCGCTCGCGTACCCCACCACCTGCCCGCTGTCGTTCACAGCAGCCGCCGAGCTGAAGCCCCCACCCAGCGAGCCGAGGTCGGTCACCGCCGCGTCGCCGGGCTTCCACTCGAAGGCGTGGTAGCTCCCACTGGCGAGGTCGGCGTGGCCGACGACGACACCGTCGTCGTTCACGGCGGTCGCCGCGCTCGACGTCCCACCGAGCGTCCCGAGGTCCACCATCCCGCCGGTCGCCGTCCAGGAGAAGGCGTGGCTCGAGCCGTCGGCCAGCTCGGCGGACCCGACGACCACGCCGCTGCTGTTGACGGCGACGGCGGAACTGGTGGGGCCTCCCAGGGTGCCCAGGTCGACCATCCCCCCCGCCGCGGTCCACGCGAAGGCGTGGCCCTGGCCGTCAGCGCGCGCGCTGGCGCCCACGACCTCGCCGCGGTCGTTCAAGGCCGCAGCCTGGCTCCAGTTGCCGCCGAGCGTGCCGAGGTCGGTGACCTCGAACGTCGACGCGGCACCCACCCGCGAGGCGTTCCCGACAGTTGCCACGACCGCGACAATCAGGACGAGGCACGCCGTCCCGGCCAGCGTGCGGACTCTCCCTGTTGTTCTGACCACCCTCATCGCCTTCCGCGAATCCGGCAGCAGCGGTCAGGTGATCGACAGATCGTGCTCGATTCTTGAACGAGCGCTACGCGGCGCCGACACCGTCCTTCAGGACAATCACCCGGAAGACCGTCTACTTCGCCAGGAACTCCTCGAGGATGCGCGCCAGCTCGACCGGCTTGTCGCCTTGAATGCTGTGTCCGGCATCGTCAACGGTGAGCACGTCGGCTTCGGGCTTGCGCCGGCGGAGCTCGGCGACGTCGTCGTCGCTGACAACCCCCGACAGGCCGCCGCGGATCAGCAGCATCGGGGCCTTCACGTTGCCCACGTCGTCCCACAGGTCGGTGAAGGCGACCGCCGGCCGCTCGTCGCGCTTCCACGCCCGCACGGAGTCGTAGCGCCAGGTCCACGAACCGTCGGCCTGTTCCTTGGCGTTGTGCAGCACGCCCCGCCGCAACGAGGACACCGTCCGCGTGGGGTTGAACTGCACGGTGCGGTCGAGGATTTCGTCGAAGGACTCGAAGCGCTCGGGCCCCGCGAGGAAGGCGATGATCGGTTCGGCCTTGGTCTCGTCGACGCCCGGCGTCACGTCGACGACCGCCAGACGGCGAACAAGCTCGGGAAACTGCGACGCCAGCCGGATGGCGGTGACGCCGCCGAGCGACATCCCCACGAGCAGTTGCGCATCGGGCGCCAGCGCGCGCATGGCAGCTGCCACCGCCGGCGCGCTCGTGACCGGTGAGTAGTCGTGGTCGTCTCGCCAGTCGGAATGGCCGTGGCCGGGCAGGTCGATGGCGACGAGCGGCCGCTGCAGGGCGAGCGCGACGGTGTCCCATGTGTGTGCGTTCTGGCCGCCGCCGTGGATGAGGACGATCTCGGGCGACGCCGTGCCCCACACGAGGGCGCTGACGTGCTGGCCGCCGCCGACGTCGACGGACTCCCGCCGCACCTGCGGCGGCCCGCCCCAAGGAAGGCCGGCCTCGGTCGCGTTGTCCTCGAACATGGAGAATTCGTCGTAGCTCACGCTCACGCCGCGCAGCGTACGGCTACCGAGTGGCAGCGGCCACCGCTACCGGTGTGCAAAGCTGACCGCCGTTCGATAGGCGGGAGGCTTAGAGAATGACTGAGCGGTTCGACGATCTGTCCAGGGCAATGGCGCGGCCGACGTCCCGCCGAGGAGCTCTGAAGGTCATCGGCGCCAGCGCGCTCGCCGCTGCCGGCGCCGTGGTCCTGCGACCGTTCCAGGGCGGCGCCGTCACGTGCCCGACAGGGAGCCCCGTGTGCGGCTCGGGTTGCTGCCCCAAGGGCGGCACCTGCTCGAACGCCTCGTTGGAGTGTTGCTGCCCGAAGGGCACCACCCCGTGTGGACCGAACTGCTGCGCGACCGGCATTGCCTGTCTCGACGCCTCCAGCGGGGTCTGCGGCTGTCCGGCGAGGACCACGCCGTGCGGTAGCGGCGCGAGCACCACCTGCTGCCCCACGGGACAAGCGTGTTCGCCGGGATGCCCGACGGCGCAGTCGTTGGGTACCGCCTCGGTGTGCACGCCGGCGACGACAACCACTTCGTCCAGCACATCGACGACCGCGGCCACGAGCACGAGCTCGAGCACGTCGACAAGTACGTCGACGAGCACGAGCACCTCGACGACGTCCACCACCGTCGGGGTCTGTCCCACGGGCGACGACATCTGTGGCAGCCCTCCCGTTTGCAATGGAACCTGTAACTGCGCGCTCAGCAACCAGTCGTCAAACCCCGTGTGCATCGATCTCAACGGCGGAAATACCGGCGGGTGCAGCACTGACGGCGACTGCAGCGGAGGCGGCGTCTGCGTCCAGAGCTGCGTAGGCGGCCTTTGCTACGCCCCGTGCTGACAGACAGCAAGCCGCAGTTCGAGAACTACAACGAGCGGGTTGCCGAGGGGCTGAAGAAGGCACACGAGCTGGAGGGCGGCCTGCCCGGCTTCCTCGGCATCCGTCTCGCCGATTACTGGGCGGGCGGCATGCGCTTCGAGGTCGAGGTGCGCGACGAGTTGCTCACCGCGTTCAAGAACCTCCACGGCGGCGTGCTGTCGGCCACCGTCGACCACGCCCTCGGCACGGTCTGCTATCCGGTCATCCCGAAGGGTGCGTGGGCGGCGACCACAGAGTTCAAGCTCAACCTCCTGGCGCCCGTCACCGGCGGCACGCTCTCCGCCGAGGCCCAGGTCATCTCTCTCACCAAACGCACGGCCGTCGTGCGCATCGAGGTCAGCAACGAAGGCCGCCTCGTCTGTGTCGCCCAGGGCACCGTGCTGATCATGCTCCCCAAGAGCTGACCACTCAGGCGGGGATCGCGAGCTCCACCCTGCGGCGCTCGAGCTCGCGCTTGAGGGCGGCGCGCTCCGAGGCCGAGCCCTCCTTCTCGAGGACCCGTTGCGCGGACGACAGCACCATGCGCTGGAAGTTGTAGGTCATCAACGCCGTGGCCGCGTGCATCATCAGGCGCAGCGCCGCGACCATGCGTTCGGCTTCCTCGCGGTGCGATAGGCCGGCGTCGAGCAGCGGGCCCCGCGCGTACTTCATGAACAGCTGGACGGCGCCGTCGGCGACTTCCTGGGCAGTGTCGATCTGTGTTGACGCCACCCGCATGAACTCCTCCATCGGGAGACCGCCGCCGAGCAGGCTGAGCAGCATCCGCACGGCTCGCACGTCGGCCTCGGTGTACCAGCGCTCCCGACCCGAGTGACGCGGCCGCAGCACGCCGGACCCTTCGAGGGACCGCAGCATCGACGGTGGCACCCGCGTGCGCTCCGCCAGCTGCGCCAGCGTCAGCCGCTCCTCGGGCACCTCTACGGCCGCGAGCGCAGTGTCCTCGGGCTGCTCGGCTCCGTGGCCGACGGCCCGCTCGATCATCCGTAGCGAGTAGCCGCGGTCCTTCAGGTCCCGGATGAGACGCAAACGCTCGACGTGCCGCGCCCCGTACCAAGCGACGCGCCCTTCGTGACGAGGCGGCGGCAGCAGGCCTTTCGACTGGTAGGACCGCAGCAGCTCGACCGTGATCCCCGCCTGCCGGGCCAGCTCCTGCACCCGGTACTCCTTCACGGCTAGCCTCCTCATCAGTTCATTGAACAGTTACACAGCTTAGATGAAGGATTCACGATTCTGTGTAACCATCTGGGGTACGGGCTAGTCCCAACCCCTATTCGCACGGGCGGAAGGAGCGCGGGTGGGCATTGCTGTCACGTTCCCAGGGCAGGGTTCTCAGTCAGCGGGCATGGGTGCACCGTGGCAACACACGCCACAGTGGGCACTCGTCACACAGGCCGAGGAGGTGCTCGGTCAGGACGTCGCACCGCTTCTGGTCGACACGGACCCGGCGCGACTTCGTCACACACGTGAAGCGCAGCTGGCGGTGTTCCTGACATCACTCCTGGCCTGGGAGAGCGCTCGGGAAACGCTGGGCAGGGTCACCGCGTTCGCCGGGCACTCACTCGGACAGGTCACGGCGCTGACAGCCGCCGGCGTTCTGAGCTTCGACGATGCCGTGCGCCTCGTAGCGCGGCGAGGCGAGCTGACCCAGGCCGCAGCCGACGCCAGCGGCGGTGGCATGGCTGCCCTGCTCGGCGCCGACGAGGCGCAGGCAGGCGCGGCGTGTGCCGCCGCGCCCGACGCCTGCTGGCTGGCCAACAACAACGCGCCCGGTCAGTTGGTGATCGCCGGGACCGAACCAGGTCTCGAAGCCGCAACCGACGCGGCGCGCACAGCAGGCGTTCGCAAGGTCGTGCGCCTCGACGTCGAGGGCGCGTTCCACACGCCACTCATGCAGCCCGCGGCAGACGCTCTCGCCGACGCGCTGTCCGACGTCGAACTTCGACCTCCGTCGGCGCCTGTTGTGTCGAACGCCGAGGCCGCCGCGTGCACAGATGCAGATGGATGGCGCGCTCGCCTGGTCGAACATCTGGTGCGGCCGGTGTTGTGGCGGCAATCGCTCGACGCCTTGGTCGACCTTGGCGCCGACACGTTCGTGGAGGTCGGCCCCGGACGCGTACTCACCGGCCTGGCCCGCAAGGCCCGCCCCGACGTGGCGACCGAGCTGGCGCCGGTGCCCGCGTGAGCCGCACGGTCGACACGGTCCTCCCCGGCGAACACCTCGACGTCCTCGAACGGGTCGTCGTCTCCCCCGCCACCGGCACGTTCACCGCGCTTCCACCCCAGACGGTCACGACCGAGGGCGAGATCGTCCAGCGAGGTCAGGTGGTCGGCACCGTCGACGGGCCCGGAGGGGCCGTGCGGATCGAGAGCCCGTTCACTGGATTCCTCATGGGCATCCTCGCCCTTCCCGGCGAACGGGTCCGAGAGGGCGAACCGATCGCCTGGCTGCGAACAACGGAACCGACGCCCCGGTGACGGCGGCGAGCATCGCCGGCATCGGGTCGGCGATTCCCGAGGCCCGGCTCACCAACGCGGAACTCGAAGCGCGCCTCGACACGTCCGACGAGTGGATCGTGGCCCGCACCGGAATCCACGAGCGCCGAGTGGCGTCGCCGTCGGAGACCAGCGGCACGCTCGCCGTGGAGGCATCAGCGGCCGCCATCAAGGACGCGGGGCTCGTCCCCGACGACGTGAACCTTCTGGTCGTCGCCACCACGACGCCGGACCAGGCGTTGCCGCAGACGTCGGCGCTCGTCCACGAGGGCCTCGGGCTGCGCTGCGGTGCATTCGACGTCAGCGCCGCCTGCGCGGGCTTCGTGCACGCGCTGGTGGTGGGCGCGACGCTGCTCGACACCGGCGGCCTCGACGCTGTTGTCGTCGTCGGCTCGGAGACGCTGACGCGCATCGTCGATCCCGACGACCGCGCCACGGTTCCCCTGTTCGGCGACGGCGCCGCTGCCGTCGTGCTGCGCCCCGCGACGCCCGGCTATGGGCTGCAGTCGTGGGACCTCGGCTGCGACGGCTCAGCGTCCGGGATCCTCGCCATCCCGCCGGGCGAGCGGTTCATCCGGATGGAGGGCCAGGAGGTGTTCCGGCGGGCGGTCCGCGCTGTGGTCGCGTCCGCCAACAACGCGCTGCACGCGGCCGGTTGCACGGCGGGCGACGTCGATCTGTTCGTGCCCCACCAGGCCAACGCACGCATCATCTCCATGGCCGGCGACCGGCTCGGCATTCCGTCCGAGCGGACGATGGTCAACGTCGACCGCTACGGCAATACCAGCGCGGCGTCGGTCCCGCTGGCATTGGCCGAGGCCGCCGACGACGGACGCCTGCACGATGGGGACCTGGTCCTGCTCTCGGGCTTCGGCGCGGGAATGACGTGGGCCACCGCCATCCTTCGATGGGGAGGTGCGTGATGGGTGGACGCATCGCCCTCGTGACCGGCGGATCCCGCGGGATCGGCGCCGCCACTGCCAAAGCGCTCGCCCGCGACGGTCACCGCGTGGCCGTGACCTATTCGCGCGACGTCGACGGCGCCCACGACGTGGTCGCCGACCTGGACGCCATCGGCGGTGGCGGTCTGGCCCTCCGCGCCGACGTTCGCGACGCGGAGTCGGTCGACGCCGCTTTCGCCTCGGTGGAAGACACGTGGGGACCCGTCGAGGTCCTCGTTGCCAACGCGGGCGTGACCGCCGACGGTCTCATCGTCCGGATGGGTGACTCGCAATGGGACGACGTCGTGCGCACCAACCTGGACGGCGCCTTCATCGCCGTGCGCCGAGCCGCGCGCAACATGCTGCGGGCCCGCTGGGGCCGGATCGTGGCCGTGTCGTCGGTGGCCGGATCCGCCGGTTCCGCGGGTCAGGCCAACTACGCGGCGGCCAAGGCGGGACTGGTCGGGCTCACGCGGTCGGTCGCCCGAGAGCTGGCGTCGCGCAACGTCACCGCCAACGTCGTCGAGCCGGGGCCGATCACCACGGCCATGACCGACGACCTGCCCGAAGCTCGGCGCACGGAGCTGGCCGCCCAGGTCCCGCTCGGTCGGTTCGGCACCGTCGAGGAGGTGGCGGCCGCCGTCGCCTTCCTGTGCTCCGACGCCGCTGCCTTCATCACCGGTGCCGTCCTGCCCGTCGACGGCGGCCTGGGCATGGGCCGCTGAGAACGAAGAACACCAGAGAAAGGAAAAAGCCAATGGATCGCAACGAAGTATTCGAACAGCTACGGGACGCCACCGTCACCGTGCTCGGGGTCGACCGCGACCAGGTCACCGAAGGAGCGCGCTTCTTCGCCGACCTCGATGCCGACAGCCTCGACCTCGTCGAGCTGGTCATGGCCCTCGAGGAGCGCTTCGACGTCAGCATCCCCGAGGAAGAGCTCGACGGCATCAACACAGTCGGCAACGCCCTCGACCTGCTGCTGGCCAAGCTGGGAGCGCCGACGCCGTGAGTGCTGGTAACGGGCGCACCCGCGTTGTCATCACCGGTATGGGCGTGAAGACGCCGGCCGGCCAAGACCTCGACACGTTCTGGGCCACGCTCGCGGCCGGAAAGTCGACAGCCGGACCCATCGAGGGCTTCGACACGTCTGACCATCCGGTGAAGTTCGCGTGCGAGGTGCGGGGTTTCGACCCCGAGCCCTACCTCGGGACGAAGGAGGCGCGCCGCGCCGACCGTGTGTCGCAACTCGGCGTCGCCGCGGCAACCGACGCACTCACCGGCGCCGGCGACCTGGAGACCGATCCCGCCCGCTGCGCGGTCGTGGCGGGAACCGGAGTCGGTGGACTGCAGACGCTGGAAGCCCAGGAGCGCATCTACATCGAAAAGGGCGCCGAGCGGGTCAGTCCGTTCTTCGTACCGATGATGATGCCGAACGCCACAGGTGCGCTCGTCGCCATGCGCGGGGGCTTCACCGGACCCAACATCAGTGTCACCACCGCGTGTGCCGCGGGCGCCCACGCCATCGGCGAAGGGGTGCGCATGGTGCGCGACGGTTCGGTGGACGTAGCCATCGCCGGCGGCGCCGAAGCGGCGGTCACGCCCGTCGCCCTGGCCGCCTTCTGGCGGATGGGAGCGCTCAGCGGACGGGTCGACGACCCGTCCCGTGCGGCGCGTCCTTTCGACGCCGACCGCGACGGTTTCGTCATGGCCGAAGGGGCGGCGTTCGTCGTCCTCGAGAGCCTGGAACGTGCGGTCGCTCGGGGCGCCAACATCTGGGGTGAGGTTCTCGGCTACGGCCGCAACTGCGACGCCTTCCACATCACCGCCCCCTCCCCCAGCGGCGCGGGCGCGGCGGCGTGCATGCAACTGGCTCTCGACGACGCAGGGCTGTCACCGGCCGACGTCAGCCACGTGAACGCCCACGGGACGTCGACGCCACTGAACGACGAAGCCGAGGCGGCCGCCATCACGAAGGTGTTCGGGGAACACGCGGTCCCCGTCACCGGCACCAAAGGTGTGACCGGCCACCTCGTCGGTGCCGCGGGTGCGGCCGAGGCCGTGGCCTCGGTTCTGGCCCTTCATCACGGTGAGGTGCCGCCCACGGCCAACCACGAGAAGACGGATCCGGCCATCGCCGTCGACGTCGTTGCGGGCTCGCCGCGGCCGTTCACCGGCGGACCGGCGCTGTCGAACTCGTTCGGCTTCGGCGGCCACAACGCCGCGCTCGTGCTAGGGCCCGCGCCCACCGCGTGACCACGCTGCTCGGTTCACCCCTCATGCCGGTCGCGGCCGGCCGGGACGGCGCGGCACGCGCCGAGCTGTGCGAGCTCGACGGACGGCTCGTCGGCTGGTTCCGGCTGGAGGGCGGCAAGCGCCGGGGCGCCGTCGGCCCGTGCGAGGGAGAGACCATCGAGCGCCTGGTGCGCACGGCGTGCGACGCGGGCGTCCCCGTCGTCGGTGTGCTCGCCACCTCGGGCGCCGACCTCACTGAGGGCGTGGCGTCGTTGCACGCGTGGGGCCGAGTGGCCCGCGCCGTCGCGGACGCGTCCGGCGTGGTGCCCATCGTTCTTTGCGTGATCGGCCCGTGCGTGTCCGGGCCCTCGTTGTTGCTGGGTCTGGCCGACGCCGTCGTGATGACCACGGACGCCTTCGCCTACGTCAGCGGGCCGTCCGCCGTGGCGGCCATGACTGGACGGGTGCTGGGCCACACCGAGCTCGGCGGCAGCGATGGTCACCGCGTGCGCAGTGGCGTGGCCACGCTCGTCGTTGACGACGAGGACGCCGCCGTATGGGCCGTCGCCGACCTTCTCTCGTACCTGCCGTCGAACAACTGGGAAGCGCCACCCACGTACACGTCAACCGACGCGGTCGACCGGCTGTGCGCGACGGCCGCCGACCTCGTGCCTGCGACGCCGACCGCGTCCTACGACGTGCGCAACGTTGTCGCCGACGTCGTCGACGGCGACTCCTTTCTCGAGCTGCGACCGTCCTACGCGCCGAATCTGATCACCGGGCTGGCGCGCCTCGGCGGCCGGCCCATGGGCGTCGTCGCCAATCAGCCCCAGCAGCTGGCCGGCACGCTCGACATCGCCGCATCCCAGAAGGGCGCCCGCTTCGTGCAGTGGTGCGACGCCTTCAACCTCCCGCTGGTGACGTTCGTCGACACGCCGGGCTACCAACCCGGCAAGGATCTCGAGTGGCGAGGCATCATTCGCCACGGTGCCGAGCTGGTGCACGCCTACGCGGCGGCGACCGTGCCTCGCCTCGGCGTCGTGCTGCGGAAGGCCTACGGCGGGGCGTACATCGTCATGGACTGCAAGACCCTCGGAAACGACTACTGCTGCGCCTGGCCGGGCGCCGAGATCGCAGTGATGGGCGCGCCGGGCGCCGTCGGGATCCTCGAGGGCAGACGGCTGGCCGCGGTGAGCGACGTCGAGGAGCGCGAGTGTCTCCGCGTCGAACTCGAGGACGACTACCACCGCCGGTACTGCACTCCGCACGAGGCCGTCGATCGAGGTTTCGTCGACGAGGTCATCGACCCTCGGGAGACGCGGCGGGCCTTGTGCGGCGCCCTGCGCGCTCTGGCCAACAAGCGGGAGCATCTGCCGCGCCGCCGCCACGCCAACGGACCGCTCTAGGAGGTTTTACCTGTGCTGCTGCAAGACAAGCGTCTGGTGATCACTGGCGTGCTGACCGACTCGTCGATCGCCTACTCCGTGGCCCGGCTCGCTCAGGAGCAGGGCGCGGAGATCGTGCTGACGTCATTCGGCCGGGCCCGGCGCATCACCGAGCGGGTGGCCAAGCGCCTGCCGCAGCCGCCCGAGGTCATCGAGCTCGACGTCACCAGCGAGGCCGACCTGGGCGCGCTGACCGACGAGCTGCGGCGCCGGTGGGGCAGGGTGGACGGCGTCCTGCACTCGATCGGCTTCGCCCCCGAAGCGTGCCTTGGCGGCGGTTTCCTCGACGCCGCGTGGGACGACGTCAGCGTCGCCCTCCACGTCTCGGCCTATTCGCTGGCGTCGCTTACACGTGCACTGGCGCCGCTGATGACCGACGGCGGTTCTGTTGTGGGCCTCGACTTCGACAACCGCCAGGCCTGGCCCGCGTACGACTGGATGGGTGTCGCGAAGGCCGCACTCGAGTCGACCGCGCGCTACCTGGCGCGGGATCTCGGCGCCAACGGCATCCGCGTGAACCTTGTGTGCGCCGGGCCGTTGCGCACGGTGGCCGCCCGCGGCGTCCCCGGGTTCGACCACTTCGAGGACGTGTGGTCACAGCGCGCACCGCTCGGCTGGGACCTGCGCGACCCCGAGCCCGTCGCCAAAGCGTGCGTCGCCCTGCTGTCGGACTGGTTCCCCGCCACCACTGGCGAGATGCTTCACGTCGACGGCGGCTTCCACGCCATCGCCGCCGCCGGCTAGCAGCCGAGGAGGCCGAGCACGCAGTTCTTGGGCGGTGGGGCGGGTTGACCACCGCCGTTGCCGCCGCCGCCGTTGCTGGACGGAGGCGGTGGGGGCGGGGGCGGCGGTGGGGTGGCCGCGGCGGCGAGATCGATGTCGGGGGGTCCGCCGTTGATCACGGGGGTCTGGGCGCCGTTGGGCTGACCCTGGGTGATCTGGTTGGCGCGCGGCCTGGCCCAGTTGGCCGCCTCACGCACGGTCACCTTGTGATCGCCGTTGCTGTCGGCCGCGCCCTGCAGCATTCCCTGATCAACGGCGAGGCCCGTCCACACCGACTCGTGCCAGTCGGGATCCTCGTACGACTTCTCGTTCGCCTGCGAGGAGCCGGTGAACAAGCGCTGGCCGTTGGAGATCCCCTTGTCGAAGGCCCCCGCCTCGCAGCCGGCGATGTCGACCCACGCGGTGCCCTGCAGGCCGCTGAGGACGCTGCCGACTTCGTCGTCGGAGATGAACTGGTTGTCGACCGACCACAGGTACATGTGGTTGGCCCCGCACGGGCCCGAACTCGAGATGCACACGTGGCCGGAGTAATGGAAGACCGTCAGCGTGTTGGGGCCGCTGTGCTGCACGAGCCACTGCATTGCGTTCCGGATGTTGCCCGCGGTCGCCGCTCCGTCGACCAACTCGAGGATGTGGTCGGACGGCCAGTGGGCGTTGCCGAGCACCTGCATGAAGGCATTGGCGTCGCCCTCGCCGCCGACGGTCGGATGGGTTCGACCTTGGTACTGCTGGACGCCGATGACCACGGCCCAGACGTTGGGCGTGGCACCGGGGGGCGCGAGGTTCGCGAACGGCGCCGGCCGGGCCGGTGCTGCCCGGGCGACGGTGTGACCGGTGCCGACGGCCGCGCCGCCACCGCCACCACCCGACGAACGGGAGCCGGTGGTGTGCGTCTGCAGCACCGGCGTGGGGTCGGCGGGCCCGACGTCATTGGTCGTTGCCACCGCAGGTGTGTCAGCCGCCGCCGACGACGCATCGGGGGTCGACGTGGGAACCGGTGCGTCGCGGGTCAGCAGCCGACCGGTCGCACTATGGGCAGTCGAGCACGCGGCCAGCCCCAGCCCGAACAGCAGGGTGCAGGCGATCGCTACCAAACGCGACGACACAGGACGCACACCTTCCCGTTCGACCCGCGCACCTAACCCTCCTGCCTCGAGGGGTCACTCTCAGGTGTCGCCCAGGGACAAACGGTGTCTAAGCCGCGGGGGCGGGCGCTGGGAACCGGACGTACTCGTCGATGAGGAGGCGGCCGAATTCGGCGTCGGCCGGGCGGTCGGCTGCGGACTCAAGCTTGCCGCGCGCCACCAAGTCGTTCACCAGCGTGTCGAGGATCGTGTCGAGGGACAGGTCGTCGGTGTTGGCTCGCCAGGCGTCGCGCTCGGCGACGTCGGTGAAGCAGTACGCCTTCCACGAGATCGACAGCCGGACCTCGTCCTCGTCGTAGCTGCTGACGACGTTGTCACTACTACTGACCTGGTCCCCATCACGCACCGTCCAGCGTCCGTCGCCCTCGTAGAACAGCTTCATCCCGGGACGGATGCTCGCCAGTTCGCGTTCGTCTCCGAGCACGCGGTCGACGCCGTGGAACACGCTGTCGGTGTCGAGGACGACGGCGGTGTTGTGACGGGGCGCGTAGGTGGCGGCGTCGCCCGCGGCACCCTCGGGGTAGTACGCCAGCTCGCCGCCTTTGCCGCCGCCGAAGTACGAGATCCCCGTTGCGATCGGCATGCGCCAACGATCGAACAGGCCGCTGTGATGCATGACGACGAGCAACCACTCGGGCGTGATCTTCCGGTTGGCGCCTCGAAACTCGGGCACGTCGGTGTGCACGGCCAGCTCCTGGCCGGGCAGCAAGACGTTGGCGTAGCCGATGGCCGGCTCGATCACGTCCCGACCGTGGAGACGGCGCGCCGCGTCGAGCAGTGCGTCGTGGTTCATGAACATCTCGATGCCGGGCGCCGCCACCTCCTCGCCGTACGCGTACGTCTCGCGGAAGTAGTTGGTGCGGGCCGCCATCAGACCCCGGTCGGGGTCCTTGCGTCCGAAGCGCCCGCCGGTACGCACGAAGTTCACAGCTGCGTCGTAGCGCTGGGCCAGCTCAGGGGCGAAGGTGGTCGGATACCCCTCGTTGCTGTACAGGCCGTAGCTGGGGAACCGCCGCCACAGTTCGAGGATCTCGTCCGCGTCGGTTTCTGTCATCAACGGGTCGATCACTATGACGTCCGCCGGCATCGGACGAACGGTACTTCGGAACTACCAGTAGTGACGCATGAGCTCGCTGGCCCAGGCCGGCTGGTACACCGGGCCTCGGGGCGCGAACTCGACCATGAACGGCTTGACGTCGAGCACCGGGGAACCGTCGATGGCGTCCAGCCCGCGCACCCGCAACTCGAGCCCGTCGACGTCGACCAGCTCGCACCTGCTGACCCCGAGCCGGTTGGGACGACCCTTGCCCCGCTGAGCGAGGATTCCGACGGCCGGCGAGTTGGGATTCCCGCGGGGCCGGCGCACGCCGCGCGTCACCCCGTCCGCGTCGACGAGGTGGAAGAGGTACACGACCTCGAGGTGGGAGAACTCGTCGAGACCCGCGGTCGCATCGGGCCCGACGACGCCGCCGTCGAGCACGATCGACGCTTCGATGTCGCCCCACGCGTCATCGGTCGCCCCCACGCGCCCGCCCTTGACGAAGCCGATCGGTTCCAGCGTGACACCCATGACTTATGCCTCGAGGACCTTCACCACGCCGGTGTCGCCGTCCACCTCGAGCAGCGCACCATCGGGGATGCTGCGCGTCGCTCCGGTGACGCTGACAACGGCGGGTATGCCGAGCTCACGGGCGACGATGATGGCGTGACTCATCTCGGCGCCGACGTCGACGACGACCGCCTCGGCCGGGACGAACAGTGGCGTCCATGACGGGTCGGTGATCGGAGCGACCAGCACGTCGCCCGGTGCCAGCCCCCGCGGGTCAAGAGGATCGAGCACGACCCGAGCCCTCCCCCGCGCCACACCCGGACAGCCGGCGATGCCGGTCAGCGACGCCCCGACCTTGGCCAGCTCGATCGGAGCGTCCCGGCGCTCCCACGTGTCTGGCGGCGGGATGCGGCCCTCGAACACGAACGGCGGAACGAGCGAGTCCAGCCAGTCGCGCTGGGCGCGGCGCTCGTCGATCACGCCGGTGTACTCGCCCGGCGACTCGACGTAGCCGCGCAGCTCCGACTCCGTCACCAGCCACATGTCAGCCAGGTTCTCGGGACCACCGCGCTCGCGCGCCCGGCGGGCCAGCTCCCGCTCGACCATGCGGATGCCGTGGATGGCCTTGACGATCGTGGTCTTCGACCGCTCACGGCCCTGCGACAGCACGGTCGATGCGCGCAGCGCCTTGTCGAACTGGAACCGGGTCGCCCGGCCCAAGCGGGCGCGGGCCTCGGCTACGGCCTGCTCGCGCTCGACAATGAGCCGGTCCTGCTGCGCCCGAGGTGAGCCAGCGTCGGTCGCGTTGCGCATGCACGCGATGGCGGCCAGCGCCAGCTCGGGCTTGGTCCCCCACGTCTCGGACGACCCTTCCCACTCGTTGGGCCCGCGGTGGCCGTGGTCGTCGAGGAAGCGCGCGAACCCGTCGTCGAACTCGGACGAGCCCTCGGCCATCCGGGAGAGCTCCCACATGGCGAACGACGGCGCCGCCGACTCGACTTCACCGATCCCGGCCAAGAGCTTGTTCGGCAACGACACGTCGCCCAGCTTCTGATCGCAGATCTGGGCCAGCAGACCCCGGGCTGCGGTGGCCTTGAACGAGATGAGGATGTGGCGACCGAATAGGTGGCGGAACTCGGCTTTGAAGGCGAACACCCGATCCAGCAGCTCGGCGTCGGAGGCCGACGTCAGCGACGGCGTCTCGCTGATGAACCGGGCGACGCGCTCCTTGTCGACCTCGAGATCGGGGAGGGACTTGGTACCGAGCGTCTTGAACAACGTGCGGGCGACGCGGAGCGACGCCTGCAGCGACTTGTCACCTGGCTTCGATGCGTACGGCGGCGCGTCTGACTCGCCGAAGAACAGCCGGTCGATGTCGTCGACGGTCAGGCCGGGCGTCCTCACCGCGAACACCCGGATGTACGAGGCGTTGATGTAGCCGTAGCCGCCGAAGGACCCGAGGATGCCCATCGGCTCCATTCCGAAGTCGTCGTCGAGGTAGACGCCGAAGTCTCGGAACGCGTCCCGCCATCCCAGCTCGGCCTGGCTGCCGTAGAGCGGCCACGTCAGCGGCGAGACGACGACGGGGAAGACCTCGCCGATGTTGCCTCGCGTGTAGATCGGGAAGCGTCGGCTCGGAGTGTCGTCGACGACCCAGATCTTGTCCTCCATCCCCGCTCCCCCTGTTGTGTGTCGTTACGCAGACTGTTTGGTCGTGCGCCGCCGTCCGTTGGCCGTCGGCGTCAGCACTTCGACGTCGATCTCCGCGCCTTCCAGGAAACTACGGAGCTCGGCGAGGGCCTGCTCCTTCCACTCGTCGAGGCTGTCGGTCATTTCTGCAAATCGTCGCGCTTGGATGCGCATCTGGTACTGGATCAGCACCAGCGCTCCCAGCCCCATCAGGACGAGTCCTCCCAAACCGCCCGAGATCAGGTAGGGCAACTGGAGCTCGATGTGGCTCTCGTCGCGCACGCCGAGGTACCCGACCAGCACGGCCACTAGGCCCGCGATTGTCAGGGCCGCGGCCAGGGCCTTCATGCCGAAATCGGTGAGGCGGTCGTCCATGTCCTCTCCTTGCTTACTGGGTGAGACGGGTCTTGTCACGAAGTAGGTACACAGCCGCCGCCACAACGGCGACCAAGATGATGAAGCGATAGCCAGAGAGCACGCGGTCGGCGACGACATTGCGCGCCCGGCGAGCCAGCTGGAACGGGGGCGGACCGCCCGCGCCCGGCGCCGAGGCGACCGACGCCGCGCTCGGGCCACCGAGCAGCGCGGGCTGTTCGGCTGGTGTCGACAACTGCGGTGTGGTCCCCAGCGGTTCGGTCCCGAGGTCGGGCTCCGGCGCCGTCGCCGCCACGCCGCTGACATCGGTCGGCGTCGGCGGAAGCGAGACCGGCTGGCGGGGCCGTCCGGCGGCGTTGGCGATGACCTCTCCGAGCAGGAACGTCTCGTCTTTACCGATGTCGGTTGGCAGCGAGACCTGATGCGGCACCGTGTAGCGGAACTGCAGGGCGGCGCCGCTCACCGTGCCCTCGGTGTCGGTGACTTCCTTGTCGATGGGCACCGCCCGGATCGAAAGGCCGTACTGGTCGAGCTGCGCCAGGTTCTGGTTGACCTGCTGCAGCGCGCTCGCCGGGACGACAGCGGAGTTGGCGATAGTGATGCCTTGGTCGGTGATGGTGATCGGCACACCCGACAGCAGGGCGCCGGTCATCTGCACGGTGAGGCTGGTCTTGGGCTTGCCGCCGAAGGGCACCTGGACCGACGCCGTGCTCGTCATGTTTCCGATCGTGAGTAGCGGCGCCAGCGGGTTCCCGATGCTGATGTCGTGCACAGACGACACCGCCGTCGTCACCACCGTGCCGTCGCTCTGTACCGAGCTCTGCGTCTTCGACGTGCCGCCGCCGATGTGGAGCGCGCCGGGGATCGTGCCCGCGCCCCCGATGGCGTTGGCTTTCGCCATCGGGCTGGCGTCGGTCGTGGCGTGGATGTCGATGAGGCTCTGGCCCGCCTGCTGCAGCTCGTTGGCGAAGGCGGCGTCGGCCGGAACCGTGCTCGACGGCGGGTACTGCGCGTGGACCACCGACGGGTTGACGTATCCCTGCACACTCGTCTGCAGAAAGGCCTCGCCCAGATCGCCGAGCGTCGCGCCGGCGGCTAAGGCCCGGCTCTTGCCGATCTCCAAGTCCGACTCGCTGTAGATGATGCCGCCGGCCGACTCGGCGGGAACGCGGCTGACGATCCCGATAGGCGAGGCGATGCCACGTCCGGAATAGACACCGAGATCAGGCCGCACGTCACCGCGCGCGGGAACCAGCGCGCTGCCCAAGGCGAGAACGAGCAGGGCGAGGACGCCACCGGCCACCACCACGATCGTTCTTGGCGCGGTAATGAGCGGAAACCGCACTTTCCTGCGCCAAGAACGGGGGGCGAGCCTCACGTGCCCGCTCCCAGCAGGTAGGCCTCTTCGACGGCACCCGCCTTGGTCGCATCGGCGGGCGTGCCTTCGAACACCACGCGGCCCTTCGACAGCATGTAGACGCGGTCCGCGATGCCGAGCGCCCGGTGCACGAACTGTTCGATCAGCAAGAGCGACGTGCCGTTCTTGTTGAGCTCGAGGAGGCGCTCGGTCAGGGTGTCGACGACCATGGGCGCCAGGCCCAAGCTGAGCTCGTCGATGAGCAGCAAGCGGGGCTCGCTCATCAGGGCGCGGGCGATGGCGAGCATTTGCTGCTCGCCGCCGGACAGCTGGCCGGCCAACTGCTGGCGCCGCTCGGCCAGACGGGGGAACAGCTCGAACACCTGCTCCTCGCGAGCGCGCAGCCGGGACGTGCGCCCGCTGACGGCCCAGCCGCCGACCAGCAGGTTGTCGCGCACGGTCAAGCCCGGGAACACGCGACGACCTTCGGGCACGTGGGCGATGCCGAGGGCCACGGCGCGTGCGGGGTCGTCGACCCGGTGGCCGGCCATGCGCACGCGGCCGGCGGAGGGCCGCACCAACGCGGTGACGCCCCGCAGTACCGATGTCTTGCCTGCCCCGTTCGGGCCCAGCAGAGCGACGATCTCTCCCTCGCCGACCCGGAGCGACACGTTGCGCACAGCGCTGATGGGGCCGTAGCTGACCGACAGCCCGCGTGCGGAAAGGAGATCGCCGTTCAAACCAGTTCCTCCGCTGACGCGGCGGCGGTGCCGAGGTAGGCGTCGCGGACGCGGGGGTCGTGGCGCACCTCGTGGGCCGTGCCCTCCATGATCAAGCGGCCGAAGTCCAGGACGTACACCCGGTCGGACACGGCCGCGACAAGCGCGATGTCGTGCTCGATGATCAGCATCGACAGCTGGCGCTCGTCGTGAATGCGGCGCATGAGCTGGCCGAAGTAGGCGGACTCGTTGGAGTCCATGCCCGCGCCGGGCTCGTCGAGGAGGAGGATCGTCGGCTCGGTGGCCAACGCCCTGGCCACCTCCACCATGCGCTGGGTGCCGTAGGGCAGGTCGCCAACCGGCGCGTCGAGCACGTCGCCCAGCCCACACTCGGTCGCGACCTGGCGAGCGGCGGCTTCGGCCTCGCGCTCGGCTGCGCCCCCCAGTCCGATCGCCGACTGCCAGGCCCGAGCCCGGTAGTGCCGATGGCGCCCGAGGAGGATGTTCTCGGCGACCGTGAGGTGGTTGAAGAGCTTGGCCTGCTGGAACGTGCGGGCCATCCCCAGCTCGGCCCGTCGAGCCGGCGGCGTCTCGGTGATGTCGTCACCGTCGAGTTCGACACGCCCGCTGGTGAGGGGGGCGAATCCGGTCAGGCAGTCGAACAGGGTCGTCTTGCCCGCCCCGTTCGGTCCGATCAGGCCGACGACCTCCCCGGCCCGCACCTCGAGGGTGACCTCGTCGTTGGCTACGAGACCGGCGTATCGCTTGGTGATCTCGATGCCCTGGAGATGGCCGCTCACTGCTCGACCTCCGCGCCGGCACCGCGGACACGCAACCGCAACAGGCTCCCGGGTACGGGTGTGCCTTTGACGCGCACGCGTCCGTGCGCGTGCCCGTTCGTCTCGGTCGCCGCCTCCGGCACGAACGAGCCGTACCGCACGCGCTCGCGCCCGGTGATGGCGTCGCGCACCGCGCGGAACAGCGCCGCGATCATGCCGGTGACGCCGTCGTAGCCGGACAGGGCGACGAGGATCAGCGCCACCGAACTGGCGAGGAACAGCCGGATGTGGAAGACGTTGACCAGCGGCTGGGCCGTCGCCAGGAAGGCGCCGCCGACGACGGCCCCCCACAGCGACTCGAGCCCGCCGACGACCGGCAACGCCAGAAGGAAGAACGACTGGAGGATGCCGAACTGGTCGGGTCCCGGCGTAGCTCCGTACAGCATCCCGTAGAAAAGGCCGGCCGTCGTCGCCAGCGCCGCGCTGAGGGCGAAGGCCCCGATCTTGTACGGAGCGATGTGCACGGCCAGTGCCTCCGCCGCCTCTTCGGAGTCGCGGATGGCGAACAGCGCGCGCCCCGTGTCCGACCGCCGCAGGTTCCATGCGATGAACATGGCGATGGCGAAGACGATGAGCACGACGTAGTAGAGGCCCTGGTCGCTCGCCGTGGAGATTCCGAACACCGACGGTCTCGGCACCGTCTTCGACGTGAATCCGCGAATCGAGTTGAGCTGGAAGAAGTAGCGCTGGCAGGCGGCGCCGAAGGCGAGGGTGACGATCGTGAGGTACACACCCCGCAATCGCAACGAGGGGATGCCCAGCGCGAGGCTGATCACGGCGCCGAAGGCGGCAACGGTCAGCACGGCGATCGGCACGGGTACACCTGCGGACAGCACCTTCTGGCCGATGTAGACGCCGAACCCGAGGAAGGCAGCGTGGCCGAGGGACACCTGGCCGGTCCACCCGGCCAGGATCACCAACGACAGGGCCACGAGCGCGTAGATGGCGCTGAGGGCGCCGTAGAAGTGGATGGTCTTGGACGTGAACACCGGCCACAGCAGGGCGGCCGCCGCGACCAGCACCACCACGATCGCCCGATTGCGCTTGGCCGGATCAGTCAGCAACGCCTGCATCAGATCTCCGCGACCGCCTCGACGGGCGCCTGCTGGAAGCGCTGCTGGACCAAGAGCACGGCGAGGAGGGCGAGGAACACGACGAGCTCGGCGAACCCGGGCGTGTGCACGTACCCCTGCGCCAGCGAGAAGATGACGCCCACCCCGAGGCTGCCGATCACCGCCATCGGCAGGCTGTTGAACCCGCCGAGCACAGCGGCGACGAGGCTGAAGATCAGCACGAACGTGAGGCTGATCTGGTCGAGGGTGTTCAGGTGGATGTACAGGATTCCCGCGAGTGCGGCAGTGGCCCCGCCGATCGCCCACGTGGCGGTGACGATGCGTCGCACGGGCAGGCCGACGATCCGGGCCGCGCCCGGATCCTCGGCGATGGCCTCGATGGCGGTGCCGTACCGGGTGCGGTTGAGCAGGAAGTAGAGGGCGCCCGCCAGCACCAGCACGAACCCGGCGGTCGCCAACTGATGGACGCTCACGCCGGTGCCGCCGAATTTGATCGACGTGTCCGAGAAGATCGACGGGATGGGCGGGGTGTTCGGACCCCAGAATTGAATCGTGGCCTCGCTCAGCAGGAGCAGGACGCCTACGGTCATCACGAGCGTGACCAGCGAGCCCCGCTTGCGCACCGGGCCGACAAACGCCCGCTCCACGCCGACGCCCAGCCCGGCACCGACGAACAGCGTGAGCACGGAGGCGAGGGCGACGGGTAGCCCCCAGTCGCCGATGAACACGTAATAGAAGCAGTAGGTGGCGAAGATGCCCATGGCCCCGTGGGCCAGGTTCACCACCCGGCTGATGCGGTAGATGACGACGACGCCCAGTGCCACGAGCGCGTAGATCGTGCCGTTGGCCAGTCCGGCGACGACGTACCCAAGAAACCTCGTCATGGCGCGCCCAGCGATCTCATTTCAACTGCCAACGCCTAGGCGGCCGGCTTGAAGCGACCGGTAAGGACCTGCCAGTTCAGGCTGTTGTCGGCTTTCAGCATGAGGCCTGACGACAGCTGCCCGCTGCCGATGTTGGCGAAGTTGATGTGCAGACCCATGCCGGTGTCGAAGTCGGTGAACGATTTGAGGGCGTTGACGAAGTCGGTCCGGGTCAGATGAGGTCCGGCCTTGCGCAGCGCGGCCACGACGGCCTCGGCCCCGATGTAGGCGGCCTGCTCGTAGAAGTGGTGGAAGGTGTTCGGGTAGTAGTTCTCGGTGATCGCCCGGTACTGCTGGATCCCCGGCGTGTTCGCCTTGTAGAAGTCGAACGAGGTGAAGCCGTACATGCCCGCCGCGTACGAGCCGGCGGCCTGGGGCACGTCGTCGGCGGCGACGAAGCCACCGACGAAGTTGGGCTTCCAGCTGGCCCGCTGCGCCGACTGGATGAACTTGATGGTGTTGACCGGGTCGTTGCAGAACAGGACGGTGTCGACGCCTGCGTTCTTCAGCGTGGACACCTGATTGTCGAGCGACGTCTCCACCTGACCGTTGCTCGCCGTCGCCGACGCGTCGTAGCCGAGGCTCTTGGCCACCTCCTGGGCCCGCTTGGTACAGCCGGGCCCGGCCACGTCGTTGAGGAGGGAGATGCCGGCCTTCTTGGTGTGCAGCGTCTGGCCCGAGAAGGTGGCGATCAGGGCGCCGACGTCCTCTCCGTCGAGCTGGGTGGGGAACATCCAGGGACTCTGGAACTCCTCGGCGTAGAGCCCGGAGTCACCGACCCACGGCAGCTTCTCGGAGGCCAGCGTCGGCTGGACGATGTTGAGGTTGAAGTCCAGCGACGGCCCCATCGTGAAGACCTTGTCCTGGTCGGCCAGTTTGGAGAGACACCCCTTGGTGCCGTCGGCCGTGCCCGCCGTGTCGCAGGGGATGAACTGGATCTTGCGCCCGCAGATGCCGCCCTGGTCGTTCGTGTACTGGAAGTACGCCTTGACCGCGTCCTCGGTGACCTGGCTGTACTTGTCGAGGTAGTTGCCGTTGAAGAAGGTGCCGCCGACCTTGATGGTGTCGCCGCTGACGCCGGTGTCGGTGGCGCCGCCGTTGCCACCCGCCGGTGCCGCCGCGCCACATGATCCGGCCGCGACCTGGTTGGCGGTGCCCGCCGCCGCGCCGCCGACCGCCGCGCCTCGTCGACCTGCCGCCGCCGCGCTGCCGCCACCACCGCCGGCCGTCCCCGACCCGCCGCTCGCGCCCGCGGCCACGCCGCCCGCGTCCCCAGAGCCGAGTTGTCCACTACCGGCGTCGGTGCCGCCGTTGGCCGACGCCTGCTGACCGGTGGCCAGCGAGCCGCTGTCTCGCGCGTCGACTTCACGGATCACGCGTGGGGATGCGCCACACGCTGACGCAAGCAGCGCCAGCACGCCCAGAAGCGCGGCGATAGTGATGCCCCGGCGATGTCCGTGAAGGTCCATCTGACTCCTTCGGCTCAGGCTGTTGCGTTGACGGACGCGGCGCGATCCTTCGCGACCTCGTCCAGTGCTTCGTACTCCTCGCCGGTGTCGACCCAGTCTTCGAACTCGATGACGCCGATCTCGGTGAACTTCTGGCGCAGCCAGCCCGGGTTGCCGTTGGTGGCACCGGCATCGAGCAGGCCGAGCTTCTTGCAGTTGGGCACGATCTTGGAGAACAGCATCTTTTGGAAGGTGTTCTCCTCGCGCGGCAGAGCGAGCAGGTGGCCGACCATCACCTTGGGGTCGACACCCAGCCGGTCCCAAACCTCCTGCTGGAGGAACCGGTCACGCATGCGGATCGCGGCCTCGAACGCGAACTCTTGCCGTACGCGAATCTCAGCCTCGCTGAGCTCGGCGTAGTACTCCTGGAGGCTGAGCACACCGAAGGCCACGTGCCGCGCTTCGTCCGACATCACGTACCGGAGGAGCCGCTTCAGCAGCGGCTCGGTGGTGATCTTGTGCATGAAGCCGAAGGCCGCCAGGGCCAGGCCCTCGACCATGATCTGCATGCCGAGATACGTCATGTCCCACCGGCTGTCGCGGATGATGTCGTCGAGCAGCATGCGCAGGTGGGCGTTGATCGGGTAGTGGCCCTCGAGCTTGGTGTCGAGGTACCGAGAGAAGACCTCTACGTGGCGGGCCTCGTCGACGACCTGGGTGGCGGCGTAGTACTTGGCGTCGATCCACGGGACGGTCTCGACGATCTTGGCCGTGCAGAGAAGCGCGCCCTGCTCGCCGTGCATGAACTGGCTGACGCGGTGCAGGAACGTCTGGGTGGTGTAGGCCGCCCACTCTTTGTCGCCCCAACTGGCGACGGGTGACCCGGGCTGCTCGGCTAAGCGACGCAGGAAGGCGGAGCGGTAGTCCGAGCCGTGCATCTCGGCGCACACCCGCTCGGGGTCGACGTCGATGCTCCAGTCCAGGTCGGTGGCCCCGTTCCACTGGGACGTCTTGGCCTTCTCGTACAGCTTGGAGAGAGCCGGCCGGGCACCCTTCTCGTAGTCCCAAGTGAAGAGTGCGTCCGCCTCGTCGGGGACCGAGTGGTACACCGCGTCCATGTCGCGGTTGGTGACGGCGAGTATCGCCTCGATGTCTTCGGTCATGTGGCCTCCCCCTTCACCCGCTGCGCCATCTGACCGGGTGGTCATATATGAGCCGTTCGCGCGGAGCGTGTCAAGAGCGGGTCTTGGTTCTTTTTCTCCGTGGCCGTCCGTAGGCCCGCTCGAGGGCGTCCACCAGCTCGAGGGCGATGCGCTCGACCTCGGCCGGGCGCTTCTCGGTGAGCTCGAGGATGGGGTCGACGTGGGGGTAGTAGGGCGCCTTGTCGAGGTGGCGCAGCAGCATGACCACCATGGCGACGACCTGGTCGATCTTGGTGCCCGGCGCGAACTCGCCCCGGGCGTCGGCGCCCTTGACCAGCGGGGTGAGCTCGCTCACGAAGTGGGCGCTGGCCACGCCGCGGATGGCGTTCGCAGCCTCGTCGTCGACCTCGTTGCCCGCGGCGTAGGCGATGGCCCGCTCGACGGGGTGGGTCGAGAAGAAGTGCAGCCAGTTGCACACGATCTTGCGCAGGGCCGGGAAGAACTCGTCGTTCTCGACGTCGACACCGTGCAAGGCGGCGTCGCGCATCGGCACGATGCCCGCCTCGCAGATCGTGGTGAACATGTCGAGCTTGTCGTCGAAGTACTGGAACAACGAGCCCTTGGCGATCTCCGCTTCTCGGGAGATCACGTTCAGGCTGCCGGCCGAGAACCCGCGCTTGCCGAACTCGACCATGGCTGCACGCGTCACTCGCTCACGCTTCTCGGCCGGCAGGTTCCACCAGGTCTCGGTCGGCATTTGCGTGGATCGTACGCTTTCCCGGCATGCCCACGGTGTGGAACTGTCCTGAGTGTGGCCGCCAGTTCGGCCGCAACAAGCAGTCGCACGAGTGCGCGCCGGCCATGTCCATCGACGAGTACTTCTCGACCGGTCCGCCCCACGAGCGACCGGTGTTCGAGGCAGTGATGGCGCACCTCGACGGACTCGGTGATGTCCACGTCGAGCCCGTGTCCGTCGGCATCTTCTTGAAGCACGGACGCCGCTTCGCCGAGCTACGCCCGAAGCAGAAGTGGGTGGCACTGTCGTTCTCGCTACGGCATCAGGTGGCGCACCGCCTGATCGTGCGAAAGCCGATCGCCTACCACGGCCGCTACTGGCACACGGCCAACGTGCGCACCGCCACCGACGTCGACGACGACCTTCGCGGCTGGCTCACCGAGGCCTATCTCGATGCCGGTGAGTAAAGCGGCCGAGGCATGAACCGGACGGTTCGGTGATACCACCCGATCGGGCCATCGTCTCGTTAGTCCTCCACGCAGAGGGGACGGCAGCCGAGAATTGACGAGAAGGCGCGGCGACGCGTCTTTCGGGGGACGAATGAACGTGAGCGAGGCGGGACCGAAGACCTGGCGATCAGCGAGATTCCGGCGCGCACTCGCGGTCGCTATCGCTGCTCTGCTGTGCGCGGGTGTCGCCGCTGCATCGGGGCGCTCAGCCTCGCCGGCCAAGCGACTCGCGGCGACCGGTGGAACGGACGGCACGACGGCCGACACCACGCCACCAACGGCGGTTCAGGCCGAGGTACCGCCGCCAACCACCACGGTCGTTCCCGTCACGTCAGCGACATCCTCTTCCACAACGATGGTCACGACGACCCGACCGCAGCGCGTCGTTTCTCCTCCACGCACCACCGCACCTACCGCGTCGCACCCCGCAGCGCCGACACCGCCCCAGCCGCCGCACGAAGACTACGGACCGCGTCCACCCGATGCCGTTCAATTCCCGTACGTACCCGGCCAATCAGAGTGGGTGTACGAGATTCGTGGCTTGCGGATGGTGCTGGACGTGTCGCCAGCCCGCCCGCGCCCAGGCGAGACGGTGCACTACACCCTTCAGGGAACAGACAACACAGTCTCGTGTTGTGGATTCGTCCTCGACTTCGGCGACGGTGCCACGTTCGAGTTTCAGAACGGCATCTCCTGTCCGCAGGAAGGTCCTCCTCCGGGCACGTTCTCCACGACGGCCGATCACGTCTTCGCCAGCGGCAACCCGAAAGAATTCCTGTTCTACGTCATGACTCGGAGTTGCACTGCTCCGAATGTGGACCAGGAGTTCTACGGATTCGTCGACCTCGCGCCGCAGTAGGGACGACAGTCCCGAGCGTTTGGTCGTTACGATCTGCGCGTGGCGGTTGCAGCCGTGTTCGACTTCGACAAGGAAGCCCTCGGGGCCTACGACGAGATGATCGGGCGCCACGTCGAGCTCCGCCATCAGCCGCACCGGCGTATGCACGTCTGCTTCGAGACCGACGACGGCTACATGGTCGTCGACGTGTGGGACTCGTTGGAGGACTTCGAGGCCTTCGGTGAACTGCTTCAGCAGCTCGTCGGCGAGTTCCCGTTCCGCGCCGAGCTGAAGCTGCGCACCATCCACAATCTCATCTGAACTGCGGCCTCATCTGAGGTTCTGCTTGACGCGCGCAAGCAGCCGCCGCTGCTCTTCCTTCGTGCTGATCCGTGTGTCGCTCTATGACGGTTAGCGTCCACACCGTGGCCCGACCCGACAGAGACATCGCGCGGGTCGTCGACGCACACCGTCGACTCGTTGTCCGCGTACAGGGGCTCTCCGACGACGACATGCGCCGACCAAGCGGGCTCCCGGACTGGACGGTCGCCCACGTACTCACGCACCTGGCGCGCAATGCCGACAGCCACGCGCGGCGGACCGACGCCGCCGTAGAGGGGGTTGTCGTCGACCAGTACCCCGGCGGTGTTGCCGGCCGTCAGGCCGAGATCGAAAGTGGCGCGCACCGGCCCGCGGCGGCGATCATCGCCGACGTCCGCGAGTCCGCCGGTCGCGTGGACGAGCTCTGGCAACAGGTCCCCGACCACGCCTGGTCGGGCATCAGCCGAGATGTCGGTGGACGAGAACGTGCGCTGCGTGACCTGCCGGCGCGGCGCTGGCAGGAGGTCGAGGTTCACCTTGTCGACCTCGACCTCGGCGTGACGCACCGCGACTGGTCAGACGACTTCGTCGAACGCTGGCTTCCTGTCCTACGCCAGCGGATGCAGGCTGAGTTGGGCGACGCGCAGGCCCTTCCCACCGTCGAGGATGCCCGAGACGAACTGGCCTGGCTCTACGGGCGGCTCAAACGAGAAGACCTGCCCGAACCTCCACCCTGGGGGTGACCGCAAGGCTTCACTCAGTCGTCGGCGATCAGCTGGCGTTGGCTCGGGCGACGATCTCCTGGGCGAGGTCGTCAGCGCTCGTGTCGAGCCAGGTGTCGCTGAACTCCATCCGTCGGGACTGACGGCCGTCCCGGATGCCCAAGGCGACGACGGAACCGCGGAACCCACGAGATCGAACCTCGACGGACTTCACCTGACTCCAGGACACGCTGGGGCGGCCGCGTATCCCGCCGCTGACGGTCAGCGCACGATCGTCGAGTCGGAGCACCGTCGTTGGCAGAAGCACCTGCTTGCCACCGGCGAGAACACCGAGGCCGAACATGGCCACGCCGACCCAGGCCACCCCCGTGCTTTGAGCGGCGACCGCGAGCAGTCCGGCGAGAGCGGCGCAGACAACGGTGACCACGGCGGCCTTGACCCGGCTCGTGCGGACCTCCACAACGGAGGACCGTAGCGATCCCTCTTCCTGTCACAGGCGCCTGGTTTCATGGGGCGCATGCAGGTTGAGGTGATTCGCAGCACGCGCCGGCGCAAGACCATCCAGGCCGTCGAGCGCAACGGCGTGGTCCGGCTCTCCATCCCGCACACCCTGTCGAAGGCCGAGGAGGAGCACTGGGCCGACGTCATGGTCAAGCGCCTGCAGCGCCGACACGACGCCTCACGTATCGACATCGGCCGCCGGGCGCGGCAGCTGGCCGACCGCTTCGACCTTCCCCGGCCCGAGAGCATTCGCTGGGCAACCAACCAGAACTCGCTGTGGGGGTCCTGCACCCCCGGCGACTCCACCATCCGGATCTCGGCTCGCCTCGCCGCCTATCCCCGATGGGTGCTGGACTATGTGATCGTGCACGAGCTCGCCCACCTCCGCTACCGCGGCCACGGCCCGCGGTTCCACGCCCTGGTCAACCGCTACCCCCTCGCCGAGCGCGCCCGTGGCTTTCTGATCGCCAAGGGCCTCGAGCCCGACGAGGCCGGTGAGACCGAATGAGCACGCTGACCGACACGGCAACCGTCGAAGACGTTCTCGCCGACCTCGATCGAGACGGCTACTCGATCGTCCCCGGCGTCCTCAGCGGCGAAGAAGCCGAGGACATCCGCAAAGAGCTGACCACGATCGCCGGCCCCATCCCGTACGGCCGCAACTCCTTCGAGGGGTTCCACACTCAGCGCATCTACGCCCTGTTCAAGAAGACGCGCCTGATGGACGGCCCCGCCACCCATCCCCTGGTGCTGGGCGTGCTCGACAAGGTGCTGGGCAACTACCAGTTGAGCGCTCCCACCGGGATCCTGATCGGCCCGGGCGAGCCCGCCCAGGTCCTGCACCACGACGACGGCGTCTATCCGCTGCCCCGTCCGCACGACGAAGTCGTCCTCACGTGCATGTGGCCCTTCGACGACTTCACCGAGCAAAACGGCGCCACGCGCCTCGTGCCCGGCAGCCACCGCTGGACCGACCGCCGTCCCGATGAGAACACCGAGGTGACGATCGCCGAGATGCCCGCGGGCTCGGTGCTGTTCTACGTCGGCACCCTGTGGCACGGCGGCGGTGCCAACCAAAGCGACCGTCCGCGACTCGGGGTCGTGCTCGAATACGCGGCGTCCTGGCTCCGACCGCAGGAGAACCACGTCCTCGGCGTGCCGCCGGACACCGTCGCCGCCCTGCCCGAACGTCTGCAGGAACTGCTCGGCTACAACGTGTACCCGCCGTTCCTCGGCTACGTCGACGGCCGCCATCCCCGCCGGTTGCTCGACAACGGCTGAAGAGCCATCGGCGTACAGTTGGTGGCGTCGTTCCCCGAAGAAGCCGGGGCATCTCGACGAGCGAGGACGTTCTCGTGCCCGACGGAGGACGCAACCTCCGCATCGAGGTTGCGGACACGACAAGCCCGACCACGGTGGTACTCACCGGCGAGATCGACGTCTCGACGTCGAACCGCGTCCGGGAGGCGCTGATCGCCATCTCGAATAGCGGCGAGACCAGCGTCGTCGTCGACATGACCAACGTGACGTTCATGGACTCGACCGGCCTCGCCGCCCTCGTCGGTCCCCTCAAGCGATTCCGATCGTTGAACGGCCAGATCGTGCTGCGCTCACCCTCCAAGGGCGTGCTGAAAGTGCTCGAAATAACCGGTCTTACGCGCGTCTTTACGATTGAGTAGCGCCGCCTCCTGAGTGCGGCGCCACCCTCATTGCCCCCATGGGACGGCAGGCGTAGGGTGCAGTTGGAGGTCGTCGGTAAGGGGGTGCCGGGGCCATGTCACGCACGGGGGGAAGGAAGGCAGCCCTTCTGATCGGGGGCGTTGCGCTCGCGGCCGCAAGTGTGCTCTGCCTCGGCGGCGGCATCGCCCACGCCAACTGTCCCGACGGCACCGACGACTGCATGAGCGACGGCGGCGGGATGGGTGGTGGATCCAACCCCACGACACCGGCCGCCACCAATCCTCCGACCCGGACGGTCACCAACTCGCAGTCGAGCAGCGGGCCTCAGGTGCAGGTCGTCCACCCACAACCCGCACCCCAACCCAAGCCGCGCGTGGTCTACACCCCGAAGCCGAAGGCAGCCGAACCGTCGGTCTCGGGCACCGACTTCCTTCCTGCCGTGCCCGACACGGCCCCGCCCGAGCCTCCCAAGCCGGGCCCGGCCGTCGCGCTGGACGGCGTCGAGACACCGCTGCCGGGCGCGGGCACCGCACTCATCGCCGGACTTCCTCCGACACCGGGCCGTGACGGCGGCTCGTCCCCGTTGCTGCCGGGTCTTCTGGTGCTCGGCGGGGTGGCGCTGCTGGCCGCGCCGCTTCTGACGAAGACGCCGGCCGGCAACGGGGCGCCATCGGTGACGGCCGCCGCACCTCCCCCGGCTCCTCCCCCTCCCCCGCCCCCGCCTTCGCCGCCGCAGGCGCCGGCCACGCCGGCAGACTTCTACGTCTATCGGTCGTCGACCGACAATCACTACGCGGTGGCGAAGCTGGGTGAGGGGGGCGTCGTCGCCGCCGGGATGGCCAACGTCTACGGCCCCGACACCTACGCCGGCTGTTGGGCGTTCGTGGCCGCCAACGCCGTCGACCAGGGCCCGTACTTCCACGCTGCACCGCCCACGCCTGGTTGAAACGGGGGCGTCAGCCCTGCTTGACCTGTTTCAGGAAGGTGACGCCCGCGCCGTTGAGCGCACGGGCCAGGTCGACGCCCCCGGCCGCGTCAGCGGACGCCAGCGGCTGGCCCGTCGTTGATGCATCGCGACCTTCGACGACCACGTTTTCGAATCGCACCGAGCACCCGGCGACGATGCCGTCGGCGGTGACGCCGCAGATCGGCTGATCGGGCGAAGGCGCCGGCGACAGGCCCCGCACGTCGTAGAGATAGGCGTCGGCATTGGCGGGATCGTCGAAGCTCAGGAACGTGATTTGGAATCCCTGACCGGGCGCGGCGCGGTTGAGCGACAGCACCGACGTTCCGACCACGTGGTGCTCCTGGTCCTTGGCCGGGTCGGAGAAGGCGCGTCCGGCGTGCAGCATTCCTCCCGGGGAGCGCTGCGGATCGAACGAGAAGCCGGCCGGAAGCAGACTCGGCGGGAACGGCCGGTGGAGCAACGCGTCATTCAGGCTCTGCGGCGTGAACGTGTGCACCGGCGCGAGCGTCTGGCTGGAGGTGTTGCCGAATGACTCACCCTTGCCCTTTTTCGACCCTGATCCGCTCAGAGCCAGTACGACAACCACGATCACGGCGACCGCGACGATTGCGCCGACGACGTAGAGAATGCGGCGGTTCCCCGACGTGCTCGGCGACGGCGGCGGGTCGACAGGAGCAGGCGGTGGTGGCGCCGGCGGTGCGCCCGCCGGCGGGGGAAGCGGCGCCGTCCAGGTCGGCGCGCCGGAGCTCGCCGGTGGCTCTCCTGTCGGCGCGGTGCTCATCGTCTGACCGCAGGGGGAATGACGTACACGGGCTGGGTGAGGCTCACCCCGCCGCCGGTCGTCGTCACCTGGTGAACACCGGGCGCCGCGTCTGCGGGCGCCGTCACCTGGATGGCGAAGTTGCCGGCACCATCAGCTGTCGGGTTGCCGAGCGTCACCGGCGGGTTGTCGAACACAACGGTGAGCGCCGCGCCGGGCGGGAAGCGCACACCGGTCACGGTGAAGGGCCCGCCGGGTTCGACGATGATGATGGCGACGCCCGTCGGCGGCTGGTCGATGTCGACCAGCACCAGCGACCCCGGGATGCGGACGAAGGTGCGCCCGGTCGTCAGGTCGATCAGAACCAGGGCGACCGGCTGCGGCGCCGGTCGTATCACGACGACCGTCGCCGGCGAGAACCCTGTCCACTGCGGTCCCGAGTAGCTCGGCGTCGACGTGACGGCTCGAGGCTGCGCCAGCGGATCGCCCGACTGGCAACGCACGCGCGGGAAGGCCGTGCGGTCCAGCATCACCGCCGTCCCCGCCTGCAGGATCGTCTGCTTCGGCAGGGCCTTGCCGTTACTCCCGAACTGGAAGTCCGTGACCCGGCTGTCCACTCGCAGCACCGCCGGCGTAAGCGTGGCCACAAAGTCCTTGATCTGACTCTGCTGAATCCCGATGGCCGACGCCCACGCTTGTCCCTTCGACGGATTCGTCTGGAGGTAGTTGACGAGCTGGTCGGGCTTGCAGCTGGGGACGTCACGCTGACCGGCGTACAAGCCCGGTGCGTCCCCCTTGGCGGTGGTCAGTCCGTTCTGCGACGGTGCGGGAGCCGTCAAGGCATTTGGGGCTGTCGTCGCCGGTGCCGGAGATGCGATCGATGGCGTAAACGTGTTCGGGCCCGGGCGGTCCGACGGCTCGCGGAAGATCTCGCCTGCGTTCGCCGAACCGGAGCGGCTGGCGAAGAACACAACGCCCGCCGTCAGGAACAGCAACCCGGCCAGGACGAACCGCAAGGCCCGGGACTGCCACCACGGCGTCGGGCGCGCCCGCTCACCCGGCGGGGGCGGCGGCGGCTGCACGCCAGGCGACGGCTGCGGCGGCGTCCACGTCGGTGGAGGTGAGGGAGGCGGCGTCGGTGGAGGGAAGGGCGAGCCCTGCGGCGGCGTCCACGTCGGCGCGGGCGCGGTCGGTGGCGTCGCCGGCCACTGCGGCTGGTCGCTCAACGGGTCCCGCTCCCCCAATGGCACCTCATACGGGCCACCCCCTGTGGAAACCATAGGCATCGTCTGGGCGCCTGACAATGGGCGGTGCGACCGACCTTGACAGTCGACCGCACGCCGCCGATCGTGGGTCTGGGATGGACATCGTGTGGACCGTCGTCGCCATCGCGTGCGCGCTTGCCGGCGCCGCCATTCTCGTGACCGCCCTCCGACGTCCCTCTGGTCCCTGCGAACAGGCGCTGTCCTCGGTGGCGGCGCGCTGCGCCGAGTTGCAGGACGCGGCCGAGCGGCTTCGCGTCGCCGGCGGCCACCATGGCTCGGTCGACGCCACGTTGCGGACCGCGCTCGCCGAACCCGCGGCCCGCATCCCCGACGGGCCGCTGGCGCCCGCATTACAGACGCTGCGGCGCGAACACCACCACGCCCGCGACGCGCTGATGCTGGCGCAGGCCGCTTCGTCCGACGCGCAACGCCGCTACGACGAAGCGCGCGCCGCGCTTCCTTCCAACTGTGGAACATGCCCGCCCTGTGTGACGGCCACGTCGGCATAGCGATCCCAACAGGTCAGAGGCAGTTGGCGCAGGTTGGCAGGCGGCACGTCGGACAGATCGACTCGGCGGGCTGGCCGCACTCATGACAGATGCCGGTGCCTCTTGGTGCCGCTTCACCGACGGCGACGCTGTGACCGGCGTGCGCCGTCATCACGCCCGCGACGGCTGCACGCGCGGCTCGTCCGAGATCGCCTGCAGAGAGGTAGCGGTCCTGGGGCACCTTTGCCATCGCCTTGGCGATCACGGCGTCGAGCTCCGCGGGGAGTGAAGGGTCTGCGTCGCGCACCGAAGGTGGTGGCGTCGTCAGATGGCGGAACATGGCCGTCGCGGCGTCGGCCTCGGGGAACGGCACCGCGCCGGTGAGCGTCTCGTAGAGCATGCAGCCCGTGGCGTAGACGTCGGTGCGGGCGTCGACGCGGCCGCCCTGGAACTGCTCGGGCGCGGCGTAGTCGATGGTGCCGAAGAACGAGCCGCTTTCCGTCAGTCCCTTCGAGGCGTCGAGGCGCTTGGTCAGCCCGAAGTCGGAGAGGTAGGCGTGGTCGCGGCCGCCCTCGTTGACAATGAGAACGTTGGCGGGCTTCACGTCCCGGTGCACGAGCCCGCTGGCGTGGGCGGCGTCGAGCGCCTCGCAGACCTGCGCCACGACCTCGACCGCCCTGTGGCAGTCCAAGCGTCCGACCGCGACGACCTGGGCGAGATCGGTGCCGTCCACATAGCGGGTGACGAGGTACAGCAAGCCGCCCTCCTCGCCCACTCGGTAGACGGGGAGGACATGGGAGTGCTCGATGGTGGCGGCAAGTTCCGACTCGCGCTCGAAGCGATCCCGGAAGTTCCGGTCCGCAGCGAGCTCCGGCGCGATCACCTTCAAGGCCACCCGCCGAGGGGGCCGCGTCTCCCGCGCCCGGTAGACCACGCCCATACCGCCGCGGCCAGCCACGCCTTCGATGGTGCAGCCGGCGAATGTGGTGCCGATCCCGAGCATCCCCGATGACGGGGGCGGCGGTGTCGGCGTCGATCCCATCTACCGGGGTGGTCGAGGCATCCCCAGGCCGGTGGTGACGATGATCTCCCGCTGCACCTCGTTGACGCCGCCGCCGAACGTGCCGACGATGGCGCCCCGGCACTCGCGTTCGAGGATGCCCTCGAGCACGGCGCCCGTCGACCCTTCGCGCAGAACGCCTGCGGAGCCAACCACCTCCAGCAGCAGCCGGGCCGTCTCCTGGCGCAGCTCGGTGCCGTAGACCTTCATGGCCGAGGCGTCGGCGGGGTTCATGCGCCCGTGTTCTTGCTCCCACGCCACCCGCCAGTTCAGGAGCTCGGCGACCTCGGCCTTGGCCCGCACCCGCGCGAGGTTGGCGCGCACCCAGTCGATGTCGATCACGCGCGTGCCGTCGGCCAACTTTGTCTCTTTGGCCCACTGCAGCACGCCCTCGAGCGATCGGAAGATACGACCCGAAGGGCCGAGGGCCACCCGCTCGAAATTAAGCTGGGTGGTGATCATCTTCCAGCCGCCGTTCTCCTCGCCAACGCGCATCGAGGCAGGGACGCGCACGTCCTCGTAGTACGTGGCGCTGGTGTAGCCACCGGCGACGGTGTTGATCGGCGTCCATTTGAAGCCGGGCTGGTCGGTGTCGACGATGAGAATCGAGATGCCCTTGTGCTTCGGCGCCCTGGGGTCGGTGCGGCAGGCGAGCCACACGTAGTCGGCGACGTGACCGCCACTCGTGAATACCTTCTGACCGTTGACGACGTACTCGTCGCCGTCTCGGACTGCGCTCGTGCGCAGCGAGGCCAGGTCGGTCCCCGCGCCGGGCTCCGTGTAGCCGATGGCGAAGTGGATCTCCCCGGCGAGAATCCCGGGCAGGAACTTCTGCTTCTGCTCGTCGGTACCGAACTGGGCGATCGTCGGGCCGACGGTGTTCAACGTCACCAGCGGAATGGGTGCGCCCGCCCGTCCGGCCTCCTCGAGGAAGATCAGCTGCTCGATGGGTCCGCGGCCCTGGCCGCCGTATTCACGCGGCCAGCCGATGCCGAGCCAGCCGTCCCTTCCCATCTGGCGGATGGTGGCCTTCCAGTTCTCGCCCATCACCTCGTCGTCGACGTCGGAGAGCTTGCTCTCCCGGACGAGGTCGGCGAAGTAGACGCGAAGTTCTTCCTGCAGGGCCCGCTGCTCGGGGCTCAGGTCGAGGAACACCGGACGGGAGCGTAGGGCGTGGGGTTACTGTTCGCCGGATGGCACGCTCCGACAGCGCGATCAGCAGGGCGGTGCAGAAGGTGGCGACCACGCGTGCGTTCGCGGCCACCGGCTCCAAGGTGTTCCCGCCCATCGACCGCTTCGTCAACAAGCTGACTGGCGGCCGGGTCGCCCTCAGCCAGTCGATGGTGCCCAGCATGGTGCTGACGACGACTGGGCGGAAGAGCGGCGAGCCCCGCAAGACCCCGCTCGCCACCCTGCCGGTTGGCGACGACTTCCTCGTCGTGGGCAGCAACTTCGGCAAGGAACACCACCCGGCCTGGACGGCGAACCTGCTCGCCAACCCTGACGCGACGGTGACCTTCAAAGGGGACGACATCCCCGTCGTGGCTCGCATGCTCGAACCCGACGAGAAGGCCGAAGTCTGGCCCGACCTCCTGAAGATCTGGCCGGCGTGGACGGCCTACACCGAGCGCAGCGGCCGCGACCTGAGGGTCTTCAGGCTGACGAGGACTCAATCTTCGTAGACCGGAGCCCGCTTCTGTTTGCGGGCGCGCACGGCCTCTTCGAAGTTCTGGGTGGTGAGGCGGACGTAGAGCTGGGCGATGCCCTCGTGGTCCATGTGGGCCGTGAGGCTGCTGGCGTCGAGGCTCGACCACAGCATGCGCTTGGTGACCTCGGTGCCGACCCGGCTGTAACCGATGATGCGCTCGGCGACCGCGTAGCACGCGTCGAGGAGGCCGTCGCCGGTGGCGACCGACGAAACCAGCCCGATGCGTTCGGCCTCGGCGGCGTCGACATCGCGGCCGGTCAGCATGATGTCGAAGGCCCGCGATGAGCCGATCGCCCGCGGAAGCAGGTAGCTGATCCCCAGTTCGCTGGCGGTCAGCCCGTTGTTGATCCCCGCGGCCCGGAACAGAGCTCTTTCCGATGCCAACCGGATGTCGGCGGCGAGGCTGAGGCAGAAGCCCCCGCCGATGGCCGGGCCGTTCACGGCGGCGATGACCGGCTGGTGCATCTTGCGCAGCGCCAGCACGACGTCGTCCAAAACCTCCATCGCCCGGCGAGCGATCGACGTCACCGTCAGACCGTCGGTGTTGGGCAGCGGGCCTGGGTCCTCGAGGTCGGCGCCCGAACAGAAGGCCCCGCCCGCCCCCGTCAACACCACGACGCGGGTGTCATTGTCGACGCTCACCCTCTCGAGCTGCTCCCGCAACGGGATCATCACGTCGAACGCCATCGCGTTCATGCGCTCCGGGCGATTCAGCGTGATCAGGGTGACGTGCGCCCGCGGCTTGTCGACCAGGACGTAGGACATGAGGTCTGCCTAGTGCTCGTTGGACCGGAAGTCGAATGCCACCTTGATGGCCCCGCTCTGCTCCTGCGTGGCGAGCGCCGCGAAGGCGTCGCGCCATGCGTCGAGCGAGAACGTGTGGGTGAGCATGCCGTCGAGGTCGACGCGTCCGTCTTGCACGAGGTCGAGATAGTGCTGGATCCCGTGCTGGCGCACGCCGTCGACCTCCTCGAAGCCGAAGGCGTTGGAGCCGACCCAGGAGATCTCCTTGAAGTACAGCGGCGTCCACTCCCACCGGGCGGGCCCGTGCACGCCCGCCTTGACGAGGGTGCCCCGCGCCTTGAGCACCCGCACGCCGACCTCGAAGGTCTCGGGACGCCCGATCGTGTCGTAGACGACGTCGATGCCGCCCGGATACGCCATCGGTAGGCCGTCCTTGCCGCACAGCACGCCTCCGGACCAGGCGGCCGCTTCCTCGATGATGGCCTGGCGCGGCTCGTGGGCGACGACGACGGCACCAAGGCGGCGGGCCAGCTCCGCCTGCGCTTCGAACCGGGCGACGACCATGACCTCGACGTCGGGGTGCAGGGCTCGCAACACGGCGGTGGCCGTCGTGCCCAAGGCGCCGGCGCCGTAGACCAGCACCTTGCCACCGGGAGGCGGCGGGTGACGCGTCACCGAGTGCAACGACACCGCGAATGGATCGGCGAACACCGCAACCTCGTCGGCGATGTCGTCGGGAACGCGGAACACCATCGAATCGTGCGCGGGCATCAGGTCCGCGTACCCACCCGTGGCGTCGCGCGACGTGCCCGAATGGATACCGGGCGAGACCCGGCCCTTGGCAAAGCTCCAGCACAGACTCAAATCGCCCGCCTCGCACGCCGGACACTGCGGTTCGATGCCGCGCGGTCCACACGACAGCCACGGGTTGAGGACGACGCGATCGCCGACGTCGACTCCTTCCGCTTCTGGCCCTAACGCGGCGACGTCGGCCACGACCTCGTGGCCCAGCACCTGCGGCATCGAGAAGAAGTCCCCCATGGGGTTGTCGCGCGCCACGTCCTCGCCGAAGTCCATGAACACCTGTTTGGCGTCAGAACCGCAGATGCCGGTCATGCGCGGCCGCAGCACGACCCAGTCGGGACCGAGGAAGGGCGGATCGTCCACTTCCAGGAGCCGCATCGGTGTACGGGCCAGCCCTCTCAGGAGGTGATTGTCACCATCACTTGAAATGAGAGGGTCCGGCTCGGGCTGAGCCTCCGGTCGAACGCCGTACACGAGGGCGCGCATGTCAAGACAGTACGGCGAGAAAAACTCCGGCGCGGTGGCGGGGTCTCGCCTATGGTGGCAAGCAGTACATGAAGCGGCGAAAGCCGATTGCAAAGAAGGTGCAGACAAGATGGCAGTAGGGACGGTCAAGTGGTTCAACGCCACCAAGGGCTTCGGCTTCATCAAGCCGGACGACGGGGGTCAGGACCTCTTCGTGCACCAGACCGAGATCCAGATGACGGGATACCGCCAGCTCGACGAGGGACAACGCGTCGAGTTCGAGGTGGGTGAAGGCAAGAAGGGCCCCCAGGCGACAGCAGTTCGCCCCGTCTAAGCACCCCGCGAAGCGCTCCCCCGTTCTCCGCAGTCGCATAGCTCGCTTCGTCGCGTCCTGACACAGGTCGCTCGCGCCACCACTCGTCTCTAACGTTGCCGCGTGGGTGACCTTGGCGCAGTGGTCGTCGGCACGGGTTTCGGGTGCGTTACGCACGTGCGCGCCCTACGGGCCGCGGGGTTCGACGTCAAGGCCGTCGTCGGCCGCGACCCAGCGCGCACCCGCGAACGGGCGTCCCAGTTCGGCGTCGACGCCGCGTGCACGTCGCTCGCCGAGGCAATGTCGATTGACGCTGTCGACGCGGTCACGGTTGCGACGCCGCCACACACCCACGCACCGCTGGCGCTCGAGGCCATTGGCGCGGGAAAGCACGTCCTGTGTGAGAAACCCTTCGCCACCGACGCGAGGGAGGCGCGCACCGTGCTGGCTGCGGCCGAGAATTCGGGTCTCGTTCATCTCCTCGGCACCGAGTTCCGGTGGGACGCCGGACAAGCGACGCTCGCCCGCGCTGTCGGCTCGGGCGCCATCGGAGAGGCGCGCCTGGCCCTCGTGCTCATGCACATACCGATGCTGGCCGAGGCCGACGCAGAGGTGCCGGCGTGGTGGGCGGACGCGGCCTCAGGCGGTGGATGGCTGGGTGCCCACGGCTCGCAGGTGATCGATCAGCTGCGGGTGACCCTCGGCGAGTTCGACGGCGTGAGCGCCGCCCTGCCTCACGTCGCCGGTCGCGATCAGTCGTCCGAGGACGCCTTCATCGTGAAGTTCCGCATGCGGTCCGGCTGCACCGGAGTCATGTCGAGCACGTGCGGCGACCGAGGCCCGTTCCTCGTGGAAACCCGGGTCGTCGGGTCACACGGCACGGCGTGGATCGACGGCGTGGGCGACAAGGTGTTCATCGCTGACGCCGACGGCACGCGCCGGGTGCCGGTCGGCGACGACCTGCCCGGGTTCCCCGACAGCGGGCCGCAACCACTCCCAGCTGGCGTCCTCCACACCGCCTACGACCACATGATCGCCCACGGCCTCGACCTGCCGCCCTACACGCGCCTGTGCGAGACGTTCCGGGACCTGATCCTTGGCCGGCCGACCCCGGCCGAGCCCAAGCCGGCGACGTTCGCCGACGGCGTCGCCCAGATGGAAGTCCTCGACGCCGTCCGCAGGTCAGCGGCGACCCACGAATGGGTCACTGTCCCTCGTTCTGGTGACGATTCACGGCCGTAATGGCCGTCGATCGTCACCCGAATGGAGGGCGTTAGGTGCCGGCGGTCGCCGCGACCTGGTCGGCGAACTCCTGGGCCACGTCGGCGTACTCGGTGGCCATGTCGAGAACGACCTGGCGGGCGGGCCTGACCTGGTTCATCTGGCCGACGACCTGGCCGACGAAGTAGTTCGCGAGCTGCTGGGCGCCCGACCCCTCCTGAGTGGCGGTCTTGCTGATCCGAAGCTGGGCCTCGGCCACGAGCGCAGTCTGCAGAGGCATCTGCAGCGGGGGCGGGGCATCGGCCTTCTCCCACTCGTCGGTCCACGCGCTGCGCAGCATGCGCGCCGGCTTGCCGGTGAGCGAACGCGACCGCACCGTGTCCTTCGAGGTGGCCGTGAGGAACTTCTGCTTCACGGCGGGCTGGGTCTCGGCCTCTTCGGTGGTGAGCCACACCGAGCCGCACCACACGCCCTCGGCGCCGAGCGCCATGGCCGCGGCGATCTGACGGCCGGTGGCAATGCCGCCGGCGGCGAGGACCGGCGTGGGCTTCACAGCGGCGACGACCTCGGGGACGAGCACCATGGTGGAGATCTCGCCCGTGTGGCCGCCCGCCTCGGTGCCCTGGGCGACGATGAGGTCGACCCCGGCGGCGTTGTGCCGCTCGGCGTGGGTGCGGGTGCCGGCGAGGGCGGCGACGAGCACGTCGGCCCCGTGCGCCCGTTCGATCAGCGCCGGCGGGGGCGGTCCCAGGGCGCTGGCGACGAGGCGAATCTGGTGGGCGAAGGCGATGTCGAGCAGCGGCTCGTATCCCTTGGGCGAAATCGACAGGCTGCCACCACTGCGGAAGATGGCATTCTTGGTCTCGTCGTCCAGTTCGGGCACGCCGTAGCGCCGGAGGATGTCGTCAACGAACTCCTGCTGCTCGGGCGGCAGCAACTGGCGCACCGACTCCCGGTCGATGCCTCCCTCGTCGGCTCCCGCATACTTCTGGGGCAGGAGCAGGTCGAGGCCGTAGGGCCGGCCGTGCACCTGTTCTTCGATCCAGGTGAGGTCGACCTCCAGCTGCTCGGGCGAGTGCGCCACCGCCCCCAGCACACCGAAGCCGCCGGCGTTGGTGACGGCCGCCACCACGTCCCGACAGTGGCTGAACGCCAGGATCGGGAACTCCACTCCCAGCATGTCGCTGACACGCGTCTGCATCGCTCTACTCCTCTACGGGCTGCATCAAGCGTGCCGCGACTGCGGCCCGACAGCCAAGCTGCCGGGCCGCCGTCGTCGATGGATCTAGCGGCGCTTGGTGGTCTTCTTGGCCGCGGTCGCCTTCTTCTTGGTGGCCGCCTTCTTCGGCGCTGCCTTCTTGGTGGCCGGACCGGTCTTGGTCGCGGGCCGCTTGGCGGCGGTCTTCTTGGCCGCCGTCTTCTTGGCCGCGGTACCGCCAAGCACCGCGTCCTTGAATGCCTTCAGCGGCGTGATGCGGGCCTTCTTGGAGGCCTTGATGTGGATCTGCTCGCCGGTCGCCGGGTTGCGGCCCATGCGGGCGGCCCGCTCGACCCTGGCGAACTTGGCGAACCCGCTGATCGCCACCTGCTCGCCGCGCGAGACCGTCTGCGTGACGACCTCAGTGAACCCGCTCAGGACCTTGTCGACCTCTTTCGCGTCGGCGTCGATGTGCGACGCCACTGCGTTGATGAGCTCTCGTCGGTTCAACCGTCCCTCCTTTGGCGGACTCTCTGGCCTCGCCTCACCTGAAGGGCACGGTCTAGCGCGCGCGCGAGCCGTGATGCAGCAATTCCTGGGGTTTTAGGGATGGGACGGTCCGGGCGGGGCACCCGAGAGCTCGAACGCCAGGTCGTCGACGTAGCAGTAGAACCACTCCTCGCCCGGCTCGTACGAGCGGATGATGGGGTGGGACTCGCCGTGGAAGTGGGCCGTTGCGTGCCGGCGAGGCGAGTTGTCGCAACAGCCGACGTGACCGCAGACCTCGCACAGGCGCAGGTGCACCCAGTTCTCCTCGCCCATCGCCAGGCAGTCCTCACACCCCCAGGAATGCGGCTCGGGGTTGGTGATCTCGTCTGTGTGGGCGCAGGTGTCGGCCATAGCGGCCGTTCTACACCGGGGCCGGTGACTATGCGGGCGCCGGCGGCGGGGCCGTGATCCCCACGTCGATGCTCGTGTGGGTCTTGTGCAGTCGCCAGGCCAGGCCCAGCAGCAGGATGCCGATCAACAGCGCGAAGAACCCGATCACCCACGTGATGGCGAGGGCGCCCGAAACGGGCGACACGATGAGGATGATCCCGAAGATCACCGAGAGGGCGCCGCTCAGGATCAACATCCACTCGTTGGGGATCTCCTTCCGGAGCTGGATGGCGGCAACGATGCGGAACACCCCCACGACGATGGCCCACGCCGCGATCACATACAGAAGGGCGAGCGTGGTGATGTCGGGCCAGACCAGGGTGATGACGCCGGCGGCAACCCCGGCGACCCCCTCGAACAGCTGCCAGCCGCGACCTTCGTGGACGCGGAAGGCGGCCACCAGGTGGGCGAAGCCGTCGACCAGGACGAAGACGCCGAAGAGGAAGACGAGCGCCAGCACCGTGAGTCCCGGCCACACGAGGATCAACACGCCGAAGGCGAGGGCGACGATGCCCCGCAGAAGCACGCTGCGCCAGTCGAGAGAAAGCGCCATGGGTCTTCCCTCCTTCTGTCACCCCTGAGTTACACCCCGGTCGACGAGAAGGCAACAACCCGCCGGTACCCTCGCCGCCGTGTGCGGTCGGTTCGTCGCTGCGTCTACCCGCGACCTGCTCATCGAGTGGTTCGGCATCGAGGAGATCGTCGAGGACGTCGAACTGCCTCCGAGCTACAACGTTGCGCCGACGGACGACGTTTACACGGTGACCACCGAGGCAGGCGATGGCCGCCGTCTGCTCCGGGTGATGCCGTGGGGGTTGGCTCCCGGTGGCGGCCCCAACCTGCTGATCAACGCCCGGGCCGAAACGTTGGCCGAGCGCTCGGTCTTTCGAGAGGCGTTCGAACACCGGCGCTGCCTGATCCCCGCCGACGGCTTCTACGAGTGGGAGACGGTCGCTCGTGGTGCCAAGCAGCCGTACGTCTTCTCCCCCACCGATACCCGTCCTGTGGGGTTCGCCGGGATCTACGGGCGCGGGAGTACATGCGCCATCGTCACCAGCGAGGCACGAGCCCCGGTCGACCGTCTGCACGACCGCATGCCCGTGGTCGTGGCGCCCGAGGGCTGGGACACATGGCTCGACCCCGACGCCCACGCCGATGAGCTGCAGGCGTTGTTGGTCCCGCCGCCGGAGACGGCGCTACGCGCCCGAGCCGTCAGCACGCGTGTGAACGACGTGCGCAACAACGACGCGTCTCTCCTCGATGACGCGCCGGCGCCGCTCCGACTCTTCTAAGGTCGTCGGCGTGCCGGGCGACGACGGCGTCACCATCGAGGCCAGTGGCCACGAGGTGGTCATCAGCCACCCCGAGAAGGTGTTCTTCGACGAACGGGGCGACACCAAACTCGACCTGGTGCGCTACTACCAGTCGGTCGAGGGTCCGCTGATGACGGCGATGGGCGGGCGTCCCGTGCTCATGCAGCGCTTCCCCAACGGGGCGTCGGGTTCTTCGTTCTTCCAGAAGCGCGTCCCCGAGAGCAGGCCCGAGTGGTTGGAAACGGCAATCGTCTCGACTCCCAACGGCACCACGTCGCGCGCATTGGTGGCCGCCGACCTGGCCCACGTGCTGTGGGCCGTGAACATGGGCTGTCTCGGCTTTCACGTGTGGCCCAGCAAGGCTGACGATCCCGAGCACGCTGACGAGCTGCGCATCGATCTCGACCCCACGCCCGGCGTGACCTTCTCGATGGTGCAAGAGGCCGCTCACGAGGTGCACGCACTGCTCGACGAGGTTGGCGTCGTCGGCATGCCGAAGACGACCGGCAACCGCGGCATCCACGTGTACGTCCGCCTGCTTCCGGAGTGGACGTCGATCGACGTGCGGGCGGGCGCTGTCGCCGTCGCCCGCGAACTGGAACGGCGCCGGCCCGACCTCATCACCGCCGCGTGGTGGAAAGAAGAGCGCGGCACCCGCGTGTTCGTGGACTTCAACCAGAACGCGCCGCACAAGACCGTGTTCGGCGCGTGGTCGGTACGGGCCCGTCCCGGCGCGCAGGTGTCGACGCCGTTCGCGTGGGCGGAGCTCGACGCCATCGAGATCGACACTCTGACGATCGACACTGTTCCCGCACGCGTCGACAAGGACGGTGACCCCTGGGCACCGATGTCCGAGGCGCCCCAGTCTCTCGACCCACTGCTCGAGATGTACGAGCGCGACATGGACAGCGGGCTGCAGGACGCGCCGTGGCCCCCCGTGTATCCCAAGATGCCCAACGAGCCCCGCCGCGTGGCCCCCAGCCGGGCCCGCAAAGAGCCCTAGCGACCGTCTCGAGGAAATAGCGGTCGAATTTCGACCGCTATTTCCTCGAGAACACCGGCGTTAGCGGAAGACGCCGGTGTGGCCCAGCGAGTAGCGGCCGGGCTGGGGGAACACCGACAGGCCGTGGGGGCCGTGGCCGACCGGGATGCGGGCGATGAGGGCACCGTCCTCGGTGTTGATGGCGTAGACGACGGAGTTGTAGCGGCCGGAAAGCCAAAGCACCTTGCCGTCGGAGGACACGCCACCCATATCGGGGCTGCCGCCCCCGGGAATGTGCCACGTCGTGGCCACCTTGCGCGTGGCCAGGTCGACCACCGAGATCGAGCCTTCCCGCCGGTTGGACACGTAGAGGAACTTGGAGTCGCGGCTCACGTACAGGCCGTGGGCACCCTTCCCGGTCGGAAGGAATCCGAGGCTTTTGAACGTGTCGCCGTCCACCATGTACACGCCACCCGCCACCTGGTCGGCGACGTAGAAGACCTTGCCGTCCGGTGAGAGCTTCACGTCCTGGGGCTGACCGCCGTTGCGCAGCACCAGCCGTCCCACCACAGCCTGGTTGGCGACGTCGACCTTCAGCACCGCGCCCGCGAACTCGCAGCTGGCGATGAGGTAGCGGCCGTCGGCGGAGAAGTCCATGTGGTCGACGCCCTTGCACGGCACCGGCAGCGAATGCGCCATCTGCATGGTGTGGGCGTCACGGAAGTCCAGGCGTTGCATGCGCTCGGCGACGACGATGGCGAACTTGCCGTCGGGCGTGAAGTACATGTTGTACGGGTCCTCGACCGGAAGGATCGGGCCCGGCTTCCCGGTGCGGGGGTCGATCGGCGTGAGGGTGTTGCCGAGATCGTTGGTGGCGTAGAGCGTCTTGAGGTCATACGACGGCACGACGTGTTGAGGCTGCCGGCCGACCGGGAAGTGGTCGATGACCTTCATCGTCGCCTGATCGATGACGTCGACGGTGTTGCTCTCCGAGTTCGGGACGTACACCAGGTTCGGGTAGCCCGCGACCGTGGGGCTGAGCTGGCCGGGACGGTCGGCCGCGTATACGTCGTTCGGATTCAGCAGCGGCGGCATGCCGGGCAGACCCGTGGACGTCACCGCCGATGTCGACGTCGACGATGACGCGGTGCTCGTCGTCGTACGGTCGGCCGCGGCCCGGCGCGTGGAACTGCCGCCCGAGCAGGCGGCGGCCAACACGGCGAGGGCGGCAGCCGCCGCCGCCAGCCTGCGCACTACGCGAGCGCTCCCGTTCGGGCCGCGGCGCGGCGGACACCAAGAGCCGTGATCACCCGGCGAGCGGAAAGAACCGTGAGGGCGAGGAGCAGTGCTCCCTCGAGCACGGGCACGACGTGGGTGGCCACGGTGCCCACGATCTCGTGGAAGGCCACCGAGTGGACGCCCGGCCGGTCGACATAGATCAGTAGCAGGACGGCGGCCTGCAGCTGGGCAACCAGCGCCAGGCGCGATCGCCACGCCAGTGCGAGCACGGGCAGCGCCCAACCCGCGTACCACGGCAGGACGTACGCGGCGCCCAGGAGGTACACGAACATCGCACCGCCCACGGCGAGGGCAGGGTCGCGGTCCCGGAGTCGCGACGCCGCCACCACGACAGCGACGAGGACGACAGCGACGACGGCCGCATCCGCGATCGCGTGCAGGTTCACGGTGTGGTCACCGAATACGGTCCGCTCGATCCATGACACCGGGAAGCTCCAGATCGACGCCTTGCTGCGGTACGTCGATGCGTGTCGCATCGGCTGAAGCGCGGCCGAGCCGCCCGCCAGCGCGTACCCGATAAGGACAGCGGCGCCGGCTGCGACCGCGGACCGAGCGCCGCGCCGCCATCCATACCGGAACCCCATCCACGCCACCACGGCAACCAGCGCCAGCGCGGCCGACACCTTCACCAGGACGGCGGCCGCCAGTAACAGACCGGCGCGCACCGCCCAACCCTTCTGGGCCGCCAGGACGGCGGCCAGCAGGGCGACACCGACGAGAAGGTCGTTGTGGCCGCCGGCGACTATGGCCACCACGACCGGATTGAGCCCGACGAAGGCGAGCGCCCCGGGATCAGCGCCCCGACGCGACAGCAGGAACAGGGCCAGCATCACAGCCAACCCGCACAAACCCTGGAAGAACACGCGCTGGGCCAGCGGCGAACCGCCGGCGACGGCCATGCCCGCCGCGGACGCGGCGGTGAACGCCGGGCCGTACACGCTGCGGTCGGGACGCCAGGCGGACGCCATCCTCGAGACCCCGGGGTCGGTCGGGTACTCAGCCGGCGCGTGGACGTACGGGCTGGCGTGGTGGACGGTCACGATGCGCCCGTACATGACGTAGGACCACACGTCCTTCGACGAGGAGGGTGGCGTCGCCACGGCGAGGACCATGAGGGCGCCGGCCACGACGACCACCAAGCGGCGGGTCAAGAACGGTGACCGCCGCTCGCATACGAGCAGCAGCGCGAACGCGACAAGGGCGACAACGAACAAAGGCAGCTGCACCGGGGCGTGAGTCACCGCGCCCAGCGGCACGGCGGCGGCTGTCGCCGCCACCACCACGCCGAGAGCTACGTAGCCAACGCTGTTCTTCTCACGCACGATGCAGGCAACGTACCGGGCGAAGCTGAAGAAATGGCTACGAGGGCTGGAGGCGAGAGGAATCGGCCCCGACGACTAGAACGTCCAGCGGCGATGAATTTCCTCGACCCCAACCACCTGATCAGCGCCTACGGCACGCTCGGCATTTTCGCCATCATCTTTGCCGAATCCGGGCTGTTTTTTGGCTTTTTCCTTCCCGGCGACTCGCTGCTGGTCACCGCCGGCCTCCTCGCCGCCACGCACGAGAGCTCACACGTGCACCTGAACCTGGCCGCCCTCCTCATCGGCGTCCCGATCGCCGCCATCCTCGGCGACCAGGTCGGCTACTGGTTCGGGGCGCGGGTCGGACCCGCGCTGTTCCGGCGCCCCGAGTCACGGTTCTTCAAGCCCGACCATCTGGAGCGAGCCAACGAGTACATCGAGCGACGCGGCGCCCGCATGATCGTGCTCGCCCGGTTCATCCCTGCCGTGCGCACGTTCACACCGATCGCGGCGGGCGCCACGCGCATGAAGTACCGCGTGTTCGTGCCGTTCAACGTCCTCGGCGGTGTGCTCTGGGGCGTCGGGGTCACCCTCGCCGGCTACACGCTCGGCTCGCGCGTCAAGCACATCGACCATTACCTGATCCCGATCGTGCTCGTCGTGATCGGCGTGTCGCTCATCCCGGTAGCTCTCGAGGTGCGGCGGTCATCGAGGGAGTCGAAAGCATCCCGTAGTGGATGATGCCGAGCGGGCCCGGCGCATCGAGCGGCGCCGTCAGGTCGTGCACCTGATCAGGGCCATGCACGACAACGACCAGGCCACCATCGACAGCCTCATGGGGAAGCTGGTCGCCGATGACGACCGCGAGAAGGTCATCGGCGCCCTCGCCGTCGCCGGCTCCACGCTGGCCGACAGCGTGTCGAAGGCGGCCAAGCGCGACCCCGACGACGTCTTCTCCGAGCTCGAGAAGGCGTTGACCGAAGCGCCCGTCGAGGAGTAGCGGCCGAGCCTGGCGATCGAGCCCTAACCGACGAGCTCGTAATCCTCGAGCTTGGGCGCCGACATCTCGTCTCGGAAGCGGTCGAACGTCCAGGGCCAGACGGCGGGGATCCCCCGGTCATCGAGGTACCAGCTGCGACAGCCGGTGACCCAGATGGTGTTCTTGGCCCGCTCGACGCGCTCGGCCTCGAACTGCTCTGCCGCCTCCCGCTTGGCGCTGACCTGCGCCCACCGCCCGTCAGCGAGCCCCTCGACCAGCTGCATGATGTAGCCGAACTGCATCTCGGCCACGTCGATGAGCGAGAAGTTGCCGACGGGCCCGTTGGGACCGTTCAGCATGAAGAGGTTGGGGAACTCGGGAATCGACACCGAGAGATAGGCAGAAGGTCGCTTCGCCCACACGGCGTCGAGCGACACGCCGCCACGGCCGACGACGTCGATGGGGCGCATGAAGCGGTCGACACGGAACCCGGTCGCCAGCACCAGCACGTCGAGCTCGTGGAGTCGGCCGTCGCTCGTGCGCACTCCGCCCTTCTCGATCCGCTCGATGCCCTCAGTGACGAGATGTGCGTTCGGCCGCTGGATTGCCTCGTAGAAGTTGGGCGAGATCACCAGACGCTTGCAGGCGGCCCGGTAGCTCGGACGCAGCCGCTCGAGCAGGTCGGGATCGCTGACGTGGCTCTCGAGGTTGGCTCGGCACATGGCCTCGAGGGCCTGCATCTGCGGCGAGTCCTTGTCGACGACGGCATTGGCAAATCCTTCGGTGAAGGTCTTGTCCAGCTGGTCGCGCATCGCCTGCATCTCGGCCGGGTCGGCTCGGTAGCGCGCCCGATCGTCATCGGTGATCGGGCTGTTGGGCACCGGCAGGATCCACTGGGCGGTGCGCTGGAAGAGGCGCAGCTCCTCGACGGTGTCGACGACCGCGCCCACGATCTGCACGGCGCTCGAACCGGTGCCGATGACACCGAGGCGCGCGCCGTCGAGCGAGACGCTGTGGTCCCAACGAGCGCTGTGGAACATCGGACCGCCGAAGTCATCGAGTCCCTCGATGTCGGGGTAGCGGGGGTGATGCAGCACGCCGGTGGCGGCGATGACGACATCCGCCTCGTCAATGCCCTCGGAGGTCGCTACAGCCCAGCGGCCGTCGGAGCGGAACTCGAGCCGGTTCACCTCGGTGCCGTAGCGAATGCGGGTATCGACGCCGAACCGCTTGGCGACGTCCTCCAGATAGGCCCGGATCTCATTGCCCGGCGAGAAGGTGTGGCTCCACTCCGAGTTCGGCGCGAACGAATAGCTGTACAGGTGGGACGGCACGTCGCACGCCACACCCGGGTACGTGTTCTCGCGCCACGTACCTCCGAGGCGCTCGGCCTTCTCGTAGACGACCACGTCGTCGAAGCCGGCCTCGGCCAGCTTCACGGCGCTGAGGATGCCGGCCATGCCCGCACCGATGACAACGAATCTCATGCGCTTCTGCTCATGGTGTGATCACTCCGTGGACGGGCGGTGGCTCGGCGCCTTCGCCGGCCATCGTGCGGACTAGATCGGCGGCCTCGTCGAGCGGGGCGCAACGGCGGGGAAGGTCAGCGAACGGGTAACGGCCCGACGCCAGCAGCTCGAGGGCGGCCTTGTAGGCAGCGACGTCGACGCCCAGCGCACCGAGAATGCGCAGCTCCTTGAAGACGATGAGGTCGGGCCAGAAGCCCGGCGTCTCGGCTGAGCCGCGGGTGCCGGCGAACACGACCGTGCCGCCGGTACGAGCGATGTTGAGCGCTTGGGCGAGCGCGGCGGGCGCCTTCGCCGTCACGTCGAGGACGACGTCAGCTCTGTGACCGGTCGCGTCGCGCAGGGCCTTGACCGGATCGGTCGTCGCCACGTCGACGGCCAAGTCAGCACCGAACTCCTTGGCCAGCGCCAGGCGCTCCTCGTCATGAGGCGCCACACCGGTGACCATCACGAAGGCAGCGCCCGCCTCCTTGGCCGCCGCGCACGCCGAGAGGCCGCGAATACCGGGGCCGAGGACGGCGACGATGTCGCCCGCCTTCGTTCCCGGCACGGTGACACCCCAACGGATGCCCGCGCCGAGCGGATTGAAGATGGTGGCGACGACGGGGTCGAGCGTCGACGGCACCCGTAGGAGCATGGTGTCGGGCGCCAGGTACTGATGGGTGGCGTAGCCGCCCCACAGGCCCGACATCGTGTCGACCGAAACCAGGCCGTACATGTCGGCCAGCCCATGGTTGCGGCAGCGGCGGTAGTCCCCCGCCGCACACTCGTCACACTGACGGCACGACTGCATGACCTCGACGGCGACGCGGTCACCGGCGTGGACGCCCCACCGCTCGGCCGCTTTCGGACCGACCGCCTCGACAATCCCCACCGACTCGTGGCCGGGCACGAACGGGTATGGGCCGGGCAGCGTGCCCGTGTACAGCTCGTGGTCAGTGCCGCAGAGCCCGCACGCCTCCACCCGGAGCAGCCCGTCGTCGTCGCCGAGCTCCGGCAACGGCAGCTCGCGGTCCGCCAGCTGCCGGGGACCTTCGAGCACGACAGCCCGTGCCGTTAACTGACTCACGAGTCAACAATAACTACTGCCTCGACTACTGGTCCGTTGCGGGGTTCAGTCTCCCGGATGCTCGAGCAGCTCGTCCTCGGCCCGAACCCAGGCCCGCTCCCTCTTCGGGCCAGCGTCGGCCAAGGCTGACGAACTCGTCGTCCGATTCCGGCTCGGGCGAGTGCTCGTAGTCGTGGGGGTCGACGGGGATGGCCAGCGGATCGTCGGTCGTCATCGCGAACGCACCTCCTCTCCTTCGGTTGGAGGTCTATGACGCCCACTGTGCCGGACGGGGCGGCCGGCTCCCAGGGCCGAAGGTCCCGACCTCAGGTGGCAGGCAGCTCGTGGATGGCGACGAGCGCCGGAGACCGGGCGAGAGCGACGACGCCCCAAACCATCACCGCCAGGCTGGCGAGCAACGGGATCAGGGCGAGGCCGTGAGCCGACACGGTTTCGTCCAGGAGGATGAGGCCGACGGCGATGCTCAACACCGGGTTGGTCACCGTCAGCGTCGGCAGAGACCACTCGATCTCGCCCACCTGGAACGCGCTCTGCATGAGGAGAAGGCCCAGGAGGCCGGTGACTGCGATGCCGTAGGTCTCCCAACTGGCGAGACCCGTGCCGATCCCCTCGCCGAAGGCTGTCGCAGCTCCCTTGGTGACGACAGCGTTCAGCCCGAGGACGATGCCGGCGGCTGTTGCCAGAGCCACGGCACGGCCGGCGTCAACCAGACGCCTGGCCACCACGAGCAGCGCAATCGTCGACACCCCGGCGAAGACGAGCAGCTCAATCCATCCGGTGGTCGACGGAGTGTCCCGTCCCGTCGCCGGGTCGGCGATGACGAGGGCCACGGCCAGTCCGACGATCGTCGCCGCCGCTCCGAGCCAATCAGCGCGCCGGAGATGCTTGCCTGAGACCCGCGCCGCCAACGGCAACGCGACCAGCAGACCGACGGGGGCAATGGCTTGAACGAGCGAAAGGGACCCCATCCCGAGTGCCGTGGCCACAAGCCCGAACCCGACGATCTGGAGGCCGATGCCGGCCAGCCACGACGGCTGTTGGGCCAGATGCACGAGCAAGGACGGCTTCAACGCCCGGTCGGCCGGGGCGGCGCGTGCCTGGGTGTGCATCAGCACCGACGAGGCACCGAAACAAGCCGCCGCGAGCAGCGACAAGACGACTACCACGGCCGTGGTCTAACCGCGCGTCCTAGCCGAGCACCAGCCGGGGTAGCGCGCTAGATGCGAATGACGCGCGTCCGGATCCCGGACAACCCGAGGGCGCAGCGAATGCACAGCGGCCGCTTCTTCGTCCCAAATGGGAAGACGACGCACTCTGAGCAGAAGAAGTGGTCGCAGCGCGCGCACGTCGTGCTCGCCGGCTCCATCGTGTGCCGTGCGCAGTGATCAGGGTCTGCGCGGCGTCCGCACCTCGTTCCCCCTAGCCGGCGCCTCCGCATGACCTGCATCTGATGCAGGGTGGACGGCCTTCCGTGTCGCCGCAAGGGCCAAATGTGTAATCCCCCGGTCACAGCGTGGGACCTTCGACCCGTTTTCGAGGCGCGGTAGTCGGGCATCCTGAGACGGATGCCTCCCCGCGTCGTCGTCGTGGACGACTCCTTCGACATGCGCCTGCTTCTCCGCGTGTATCTCGAGCGGCGAGGCCTGCTTGTCATCGGGGAAGCCGAGAGCCTCGGGCACGGAAGCGAGGTGAGCTCCGCCCTTCGACCGGACGCCATCGTCGCCGACGTGCACCTCGCTGACACCAACGACTTGCGCAAGATCGTCACCGAGCTGCGACGAGCAGCCCCCGACGCACGAATCATCGCCCTCTCCGCTGCACCTCCGCCCGCACACGAACGTCAGGCCCTCAGCGATGCGATCGGATGTGATGGGTACCTCGACAAAGGCGACGGCGTTGGTCCGCTGGCTGATCAGATCGCGCACCTGCTCGAGGATCCGTTGGCAACGCACTGATCTTCGGCTCGGTCGCAGATAGGCACCGGCGATAGTTTCCGGCGCCGAGATGAACATCGCCATGGTGCTCGAGATGGCGGCCGACGGGATGGGCGACCGGCGAGCCATCGGGAACCTCACCTACGACCAGGTGCGCGCTTCGGCGCGAGCGATTGCGGCGCGACTGGCGGCCGACAGCCCGGATGCCACCACGCTGGCGTCGCTGTTGCCGAACGGCGAGCACCTTCCGGTTGCTCTGTTCGGCGCCGCGTGGGCGGGCGTCTCCTATGCCCCGCTGAACTTCCGGCTCCCGAAAGAGGCGCAGGCCGAACTGCTTGCTCGGCTGGAGCCGGCGGCGCGGTTCGACGAGAGCTGGGTGGGCGGTGACTCCTCGGACTCACCGGACGACTCGCCGTACGTCGACGAACCCGATCGTCCGGCGGTGCTGCTGTTCACGTCGGGCACTTCGGCCGCGCCCAAGGCGGCCGTGCTCCAACACGACAACCTGACCGCCTACCTCTTCAACACGCTCGAGTTCGCGGGCGCAGAGGAAGACGAAGCGGCCCTGCTGGCCGTGCCGCCGTTCCACATCGCCGGCGTCGCCGCCGTCCTCTCGTCGACCTATGTCGGGCGGCGCCTGGTGCCGATGGCCCGCTTCGATGCCGACGACTGGCTGCGCTTGGCGGTCGACGAGGCTGTCACCCACGCCTTCGTCGTCCCGACGATGCTCGCCCGCATCGTCGGTGCATTGGAGGCTGATCCGGGTCGCCGTCCACCGGCGCTGCGCTCGCTCGCGTACGGCGGCGCCCGCATGCCGGCGCCCGTGCTCGAGCGGGCGCTCGAACTGCTGCCCGACGTCGACTTCGTGAACGCCTACGGCCTCACCGAGACGGCATCCACGGTCGCCGTATTGGGACCACAGGACCACCGAGACGCGATCTCGTCATCGGACCCCGCCCTTCGGCGCAGGCTGGAGTCGTGCGGACGCGCCGTACCCGGCGTCGAGTTCCGCATCGTCGAGGGCGAAGTGTGGATCCGCGGGGACCAGGTCGGCGGCGGCTACGTCGGCACCGAGAGCCAGGTCGACTCCGACGGCTGGCTCCACACGGGCGACCAGGGCTACCTCGACGACGACGGTTATCTCTTCGTGCTCGGCCGCGGCGACGACGTCATCATCCGCGGAGGCGAGAACATCAGCCCGTCGGAGATCGAGGATGCGCTGCTCCGGCACCCGGCTGTGGTCGGCGCCGCCGTCGTCGGTCTCCCCGACCTTGAGTGGGGCGAGCGCGTGGCGGCCATGGTCACCGTGCAGTCGGATGTCGCCGGTGTCGATCCCACTGAGCTCCGCGATTGGTCGCGTCAGCACCTCGGCTCGATCAAGACGCCCGAGCTAATCGTCGTCGCCGACGAGCTACCGCAGACTCCGACGGGCAAAGTGCTCCGCCGCGTGGTCAAGGAGCAACTCGAAAAGGAGTAGTCGGGGCCGAACGCTCGACATCACGGCGGCCCCCGTTCCTCGAGCCTCTTGATGGCGCGATCCAGGAGGCCAGCCATGCGGTCGGCTGCGGTCTTCTCTTGGTGGTGCGGCCAGCACTTGGGTTTCTTGAGGTTCTGATAGGACGTCGGGCCGTGGTTGGCCACGGGATCCTCGTGGTCCCATTCGAGGCCGTAGCGGCGACCGCAACCAGCTACCGAACAGGTCACGCCCTCGAACTCCGCCGGCGGACCCAGCTCCAACGCAGTGCGCAGCTCGGCGGGGATGTGGCGGCCCAGGTGGCACACCATCGCGATGTCGACGCCGTCGTGCAGGACCACCTTCAAGAAGGCGTCTTCCGACAGCTCCTTGACCACGTCCACCGGGAGCGGCCCGCCCCCGACGATGTGGCAGGGCTCGCCTTCATGGGCGTGGCCCCGCCGCCAGGCCCGCAGGTCGCACACAACGACCACGTCGGCGCTCTTGGCTTTGCCTTTGCCTTGGCCCTCGAGCATGGCCGCAAAAGCGTCATGGGCATAGGCGCCGCGGGGCTCGAGCTCTCGGCCCTCTTTCTTCGCCTGCCGGCGCAGGCGGTCGGTCTCGGCGTCGAGCCGGTTGAGCAGGGGGATCCCGATCTCGGGCAACAGCCCGGCGCGCAGCTGCACAAGGCCCAGGTCGTCCAAGAAGCCGTGGACGTCTCGTGCGCGCCGTTGCTTGCGACGCGCCTCGTCGGGATCGGCCGCCTCCTGGCGCTTGCGGCGGGCTTTATCCTTGAGGGTGCCCAGGCCCTCGCGCTTGGCCTCAGCTAGCAGCTCGTGTTCTGAGCCGGGGCACTCAGCCTCGGTCTTGGTGATCTCGGCCGCTTCACCCATCGACAGGGCTCCGTCGAGCAGCGCTTGTTTGGTTGCGGGACAGTCCGCGAGGCGCTCGGCGGTCTTGAGGTCCTCACGGGCTTGATGGGCCGAAGTGCCGCTCGTGCGGGCCAGCCAGTCCTCGGCATCGAAGAAGCCTGCCTCACGGTGGACACCGCACTCGGTTGCTCGCAGCGCAGCCCGAGTCTTGGCGGCCGCGCAGGCCTTCTCGGTGCCCGCCAGCGCCTCGACCACCGCGGCACAATCGGCCCCGGAGTACAGCGCGGGCTCGAAGCCCGCCAGTTCCTCGCGGAGCTCTTTGGCCAACGCCAAGAACCGAGGGGCCATGGTCTCCTTCCGAGGTCGCTGCGCTTCCTTCAGAGGAGAGCTGCCCACTCCAGCTCCCGAGAACTGATCAAGAGTACACGAACACCAGTTCGATATCAAGCATTTCCGAAGAATCCTTTGAGGCTGGTGCGCAGCACCGTGGGACCATCTGATGCGTGGGGCAGCACAGCGTTCGGGTCGGGATCGTCGCCGGCGTTCTCGTCGGTGCGGCGTTGACGGCTGCCATCGCCGTGACTGATCACGACGACCGCGTCACGATCACGGTGTCAGCTCCATGCAAGAACCCCGCGCCTCTTCTGCGCGGCGATCACGCGTGGGACACCACCGACGCCGCGCCGTCGCAATGGGGAGTTGGCCCCGAGCGCGGCACGTTCACCATCGTCCGTCCGGGCGAGGCTGTCTTTCGAAGCGACCGCGATGGCCGGGCCGTGACCTTGCACGAGAATCCGAGTCGGTTCACACAGCTCCGCTGCACCGTCGGTCCGCGATAGCCCGGCTCAGCTCGCGGGCTGTTCGACGACCGTGTCGTCGGCCATCGCCAGGACGGCAATGAGTGGCGTGACAGCCAAGCCCAGCAGCACGCCCAGGACCATCTTGTAGACAACGAATGCCATCGTGCTGATGGCGCCGAGTTGCCCGAGGGCGACGACGACAGCCGCGATCGGTGTCAACAATGCAGCCGTACAAAGCCCAAGAAGGGCGCCGCGTCGGAGGCGGCTCTGCGCCAGCCTTGACGGCACGGTGAGCGCATCGAGGCGCGGGAGTCGCCCCTTCTTCGACTCGGCCCACACCGCGGTCGTGCAGGTCAGGCACGTGAAGAACGGCAGAAAGAAGAACGTCCCAATCGTGTCCGTCATCAGGTTCGTCCTCCCCGGTGCGGGCAGGGCCCAAATGGGGACCACGTGCTGGGTCCGGACACTGAACCAGGCGAGCACACCGTTGATGACCAAGTTGATGATGGCCGTGACGATCAGCGCGTTGATGATGATCCAGCGGCGGTGTTGCGCCTGCAGAGCACGCCATCCGACCGTCATCGAAGCCATCGCTCGCCTCCTACCGACGGACGGTAGTTCGACGCCACCCCGAGCGTGCCCTGCACGATCATGCCGGTGTCGCCGCGACGACGAGGAGGTGGGCACCGCCGTCGATCCAGCCGGGCGTCGAGGCATGCCGGCGGACGACGCGCCATCCACTCGCCTCGAGAAGCGACTCGCCATCGCCGGGTCCGAAATCGTTGAGTCTGTGCTCGCCGATCACCGACAGGACGCCGTCGATCGCGGCGCGCAATGAACGACGGACCGGGTCGGTCTGCGGTGCGACCCGGAAGTTGACGGCGAGGACGCTCTGCGGATGCGCTCGACGTCGAAGCGCTGCGCACATGCGTTCAGCGGTCTCGCGTGGGAGATACGCCAGAAGGCCTTCACACATGAAAAGCGACGGCGCCGCGTCGTTGTGGCCCACTGCGGCCAGCGCGTCGCCGAGGTCGTCCTTCAACAGATCGACGGGGGCGAAGCTGATGTGGTCCACTGCGACACCGAGCTGCTCGAGGCGGGACCGCTTGTCGGGTTGCGTCGCCGGATGATCGACCTCGATCCAGCGAACGCCCGGCGATCGGAACCTCAGGGCCCGTCCGTCATAGCCGGCGCCCACGATCACGATCTGGCTGATGCCGCGTTCGAGCGCCGCCATCGTCTCCTCGTCGAAGAATTCGGTCCGGGCGGCCATGGCCGTCGGCGCCATCCCCGGAAGCGCGAACAGACGGCTGAAGCTGCGGTACAGCCGATCCTCGGCGCCGGTGTCGCCCTCGGGAGACGCCGGCCGGCGATCAGCGACCTGCGCCCGCTGGGCCGCGACCCAACGTGCGGTAAGCGACGGTCCGGACTCACGCATCCGACGACCTCAGGTCGCCGGGGTGACGGGCCGGGCAGCCTGGTGCTGCTGAACCTGCTGGTCGACCTGAGCGACGAACTGGGTGACCTGGCCCTGGTAGTGAGCGAGCGCCAACGCCAGGCGGAACTGGAAGTCGCCGGCCGTGGCCGCATCGCAGAGCACGCCCGACGTCTTCTGACGGTTGGACACCTGGATCGCGGTCCAGGGCGGGCTGTCGAAATGCTGGTAGCCGAGCAGCTTGGCGAACGCCCACTCGCGGGACTGCTTGGCCCCCTGGAACACCACGCGCTGGTCGGTGATCGTCGCCGTGCCCGTGTCGATGATGGTCGGGGCTTCCGGCCCCTGGACGTAGTGACCGCGCGTCCCACCGACGTGGTACCGGACGCCTTTGGCGACGCGGAACGAGAACCCCGAGTAGCCGCCCTGATAGTGGCCGGGACCCCGCCGGGATTCGACGAGACCGGCGCCGGTCAGTGTCCAAAAGGCGTGCTCGTTGCGCTTCAGCACGAGCGCCAGATTCGGGTTATCGGCGTTCGTCTGACCGGCGAACGTCTGGGCGATCTGGAGAAGCGACTCGAGATGAGCCTCCGCCTCCTGCCATTCCGACAGCGCTGACTTGTAGTGGTCCTCCGCAACCTCGGCCACGTGCTGCGCGTGGTGTTGGTGGATGCGGTCGAGGAGGCCCATCGGATACCGCTCGGGCCGAGCTCAGTCCGAGGACGGCAGCGGCTTGGCGTCCTTGCGGGGCACCAGCGTGGTGCCAAGGGAAAGCGCGCCCTTGCCCGCCTTGGTGCACAACAGCTCGATGCCGTCGTCCTCGCTGGCGTAGCGCTTGCCGAGAAGGGTGCCCTCGTCGAACCCTGCCTGCACCGAACCCTTGGGCGCATCCTCGTCGAGGGCGACCATGGGCTCGCCGCCACAGCGCACGTCGACGTCGCCGTCAGGGGCGCGCACGACGACCACTTCGGTGTCACACGCCGTGCTCTTCAGACGTTGGCCGGCCTTCACCTGCATCTACTCACCGCTCCTGAGAAACCTGACGTTGCCGTCACATACGGTAGCGGCCACCAGCTCCGCTGACGGAGTCCGGAGAGCGTCCCGCAACGGCGCCCGGAGCAGGCACAAGTCGGCCCGCCCCCCCGGCTCCACCCGACGAGGACCGCACCCCGGATCGAGCGGCGCCGTCAGGAACCGGTCGAGCGCGCGCTCGGCGTCGACCCGCTCGGCCGGTGCGATCGTTCGGTCGACGGCGGCCGCGATCGCCTTCCACGGATCGGCGTCGCCAAAAGGGGCGTCGGTGCCGAAGGCGACCGGGACCCCGGCGTCGAGCAAGGTGCGGCACCGGTAGAGCGAGTCCAGCTCGTCGGCGGGCACCTCCGTTCGGTACTGCTCCTCCCGTTCGACCACGAAGTTTGGCTGCGTCACGACGGTCAGACCGAGATCGGCGATGCGGGAGATCAACGAAGCAGGGATGACGGCGCCGTGCTCGATGCGGTCACCCGGCTGCGCGCCGATCTCGTCCCACGCAGTGAGTGCGAGCACGAGGCTCGCGGCCGTCACGGAATGGACGGCGATGGCGCGTCGCCGGGAACGAGCGGCTGCAAACGATGCGACCACCTCGGGCAGGGACGGGAGGGCGTGGTCGGCCAGCAGGATCTTGGCCGGGCCCCACTCGACCCCGGCCGGAGCGTCGTCGAGGTCAAGGTGGGGAGCGCCCATCAGCACGATGCGCTGGGCGAGCCCGCCGCCCGCCAACAGGTTCGGCCCGCCCATGTCGGTGAACGGGGTGGCGTCCGTGACCCCGGTGACTCCGTACGACGCCAGGCGTTGCCCGACGGCCGCGAGGTCCAGCGGCTCGGCGTCGTCGATGCGCTCGCGCAGCACTGAGTCGGCGCCGAACAACTTGCCATCCGGGGCGTCGAGGCCGGCGCGCTCGAGGGCCGCCGTGTTCAACACCCAAAGGACGCCCGAGCGGTGCTGCACCCGCACGGGCCGCCCGGGAACAACAGCGTCAATGAGCTCGCGGTCGAGCTCGTCTTCGGCGCCGCTCCATCCGACGGCCCGCAACCAGGCGTCGGGGTCGAGCTCGCGGTCGGCGACGGCCAGAGCGGCGCCCACATCGGCCACGCCGTCGAGCGATACCGATCGGTCGGCGGCCGCCATGGCGAGGACGTGCACGTGGTGATCGTGCAGGCCCGGCAACAGGGCGCCGCCTCGACCGTCGACGACCTCTGCGCGGAGCGTGGGGCGAAGGTCGGGCCCGACCTCGGCGATCGTCGACTGATCGGTGCGCACGTCGACAGCGCGGCCCTCGACCTCGACGTTCTTGAACAGCAGCACGCGCTACCCCGCCTCGCGAGCGGGGCCGGCGAACGCACGCGCCACGCCGGCCAGCGGCAGATCGATCAGCATTCGATCGTCGCTGCCCAACGCGGCCAGGCAGGCGTCGGCGGCAACGAGCCCGGTCAGCGGATCGGCAATGGCATCAGCACAGAAGCACGGCCCCGCGTCGTCGTAGACGACGAGACCGCCGGCGACGGCGGCGTCATCGCCGAACGCAACTCGCAGATCGTCCCGGCCGTAGCCGGTGATCGAGACCCAGACGCGGGGCCCGCCCTCTTCGGCGAGGAACCGGTCTGGCCCGATCCCGAACTGAGCAAGCGCGCGCGGACGGGATGCCTCGACCACGACGTCGGCGCGAGCAACCAGGTCGTGGAGCTCGGCGGCGTCGCGGTCGAAGTCGAGCACGACGCTCTCCTTGCCCGCGTTCAAGGCGTCGAAGAACTCCGGCGGTCCACCGCGGGCGCCGTCGGGACGCGAACGCGATTCGACCTTGATGACGCGAGCGCCTGCATCGTGGAGCAGCCGCGTGCAGAGGGGCCCGGCCCACAACGACGAGAAGTCGACGATGACGACGTCGTCCACCGAGACGCGGGCCGACGAGGGCGGCGGAATCCGTGCCGGCCGAGCGTGAGACCCCAACGCGGCGACCGGAAGCCCAAGGAGCGTCGCCCGCGCGACCAGTTCGCCAGCAGGGCGGAGGCACACGGTTTTCTCGACGCTCGCCCACGGATCCTCGTCGTCGATCTCCACCTCGAGCCAGGCCGGCAGGTCGCCGATGTCACTCGGCCGAGCCAGCGCCACCGCGATCCAGTTGTCGGCGGTGGGCAAAAGACGGGTGGCACGGCCACAACTCCAGTCGCCGCCCCGGCCGAAGCCGGCGATGGCGGCCCGCTCCGAAAGCAGGGCCAAGCCGTCGACGGCGATCCCGACCCGCCGTTCGATGGACGCGCACATCACCTCGACGCCGGGCACCAGTGGCGCGGGCGGCTCGAGCGGCGGCCCGTCGGACCGTCCGGTCAGAGCCTTGCAGCCGCTGCGCCCCCAGGCCTCCAGCGTGTGATCGTCGACGGGCACGCCTACTGCGTACACCTCAAATACTGTCTCGTCGTGCAGCGAGTCGGAGAGACGGAGCTCGAGCGGCTCCTGCGCTCGCCGTTCGCCCACGAGGAGTTGGCCGAACGCGGGCCGTTCGTGTTCGTCGACACGGAATCGATCGTCCCAGACGCGGCTGCGCTGAGCACGTTGGAGACAGTGCCTGTCGTGCTTGCGGCCGCCCATCCGTCACCGTTCGTCGACGTGGTCGCCGACCACGACATGGCGGCAGAACTCGCCTCCGCAGTAGCGGCCCGCCCGCTGGCGTCTGTCGCCCTCGTACTACTGCTGCGAGGGAGCGAGCGCCGGTCGGTCGCCGACGGCCTGATCGCCGAGTCCGCCGTGTACTCCGTGCTCCAGGCCGGGCCCGAGTTCGAACGCTGGCGGGCCGACCGGCGACCGAGCGAACGCCGCCGCGAGGAAGGCACGGCCGTGAACGTGCAGCGCGACGGCAACACGCTCGCCGTCACGCTGAACAGGCCCGCCGTCCACAACGCCTTCTCCGTCGCCATGCGCGACCAGCTCATCGAGGCCCTCGGGGTCGCCGAGGCCGATCCATCGATCAACGTGGTGCTCCAAGGTGCGGGGCCATCGTTCTGCAGTGGAGGCGACCTCGACGAGATGGGTTCCCGACCGGACCCGGCCACCGCCCACGTCGTGCGCCTGCGGCGCAGCGTCGGCCGCATCCTGGCGTCGATGGCGGACCGGGTCGAAGCGCATCTCCAGGGCGCGTGCATGGGCGCCGGCATCGAGCTGCCCGCCTTCGTCGGCAGGGTCGTCGCTCGACCGGACGCACGGATCGGACTGCCGGAGATCGAGCTGGGGCTGATTCCCGGCGCGGGCGGAACCGTCAGCGTCACGCGCCGCATCGGCCGGCACCGGACGGCGTTGTTGGCCCTGACGGGCCGGCCCATCGATGCCGAGACGGCGCTGTCGTGGGGTCTGGTCGATGCAGTGGTTTGAATGAGCTGAGTGCGGTGAGCGCTGAGCGCTAACGGTCGCGGGCGATGGCGCGCAGCAACGCCGGCAACAACCGCATGTCGTTCTTCGACATCCAGCCCCGCACGCCGAGTCGTTCGGCGGCAGCCTGGACGTGCTTGTCCGGGAACGCGGTGAGCACCACGACCGCCTGATCGGGATCCTCGGCGAGGATGCGTTTGGCGGCCTCGAGCCCGCTGGTGCGCGGCATGCGCTGGTCCATGATGATCACGTCCGGCTGCGCTTCCCGCCACATCCGCACCGCGTCGTCGCCGTCCGCCGCTTCACCGGCGACGTGCATATTCGTATCCGCCAGCTCGAGCGTCGCCCGGATGAGTGCCCGCATGTCGTCCTCGTCGTCGACGACGAGGACGCGGACCTCTCCTATGACTGTGCCTGCCCCAGGCATGTTCGGAAGGTACGAAAGGCTTGCAGTCGGGACAAGACCGTCACATGTCATGGCCCGACACGCACCTGTAACGCATGCACGCCGTACGGTGCCGTGCATGGACACCGCCGACGTCCGCGACATCTTGCTGGCGTTGGGCGCGGCAACGCTGGGCGAGAGTGGCGGGCGGCCGATGACGCCGAGCATCCGTCCCGCGTGGCCAGGCGCTCGGCTCGCGGGCCGGGCGCGCACCGTGCGTTGCGCGCCCGGCGACAACCTGGCCGTGCACGTCGCGGTTGCCAGCGCGCCGGCCGGGAGAGTGCTCGTCGTCGCGCTCGAAGGCGATCCCCACCGCGGGTACTGGGGCGAAGTGCTGACGACCGCGGCGGAAGCCCGTGGGGTCGTCGGCCTCGTCATCGAGGGCGGCGTGCGCGACGTCGCCGCGCTGGAGACGCACGGTTTCCCGGTCTTCAGCACCACCATCGCCCTCGCCGGTGCCACCAAGGTCGGCCCCGGCGCCGTGGGTGAACCCGTCCGTGTTGGCGGCGTCGACGTGGAGTCGGACGACTGGATCGTCGGTGATGTCGATGGCGTCACCGTCGTTCCGGCCGGCCAACTCGATGACGTGATGACGGCCGGGCAGGCTCGAGCCACGAAGGAGTCGGGTCTTTTCCGAGACCTCAAAGCAGGGCGCACCACCGTGGAGCTTCTCGGGCTCGACCCCGACGCAATCGAGCAACCCGACTAGCGCACGAGGTTCCGCGGCGTCTCCCCCGCGAGCACGGCCCGGACTCCTTCGGACGCGACCTGCGCCATGCGCTGGCGCGTCGCCCGGGTAGCGCTCCCGATGTGCGGGAGCAGCACGGTCCGAGGCGCGGCCAGCAGACGGGGATGCACGGCCGGCTCGCGCTCGAACACGTCGACACCGGCGGCGAAGATCGTGCCATTCTCGAGGGCGACGGCCAGCGCCTCCTCGTCGACGACCGGTCCTCGAGCGGTGTTGACGAGCACCGCGTCCGTCTTCATCAGCGCCAGCCGGCGGGCGTCGATGAGGTGGTGCGTCTCCGGCGTCAGGGGAACGTGGAGGGAGACGATGTCGCTGGTCGAGAGGAGCGCGTCGAGGTCGCCGACCCAACCCTTGACGCCGGTGTCGTTTCTTGTGTTGTGGACCACGGTCATGTCGAAGCCCGCCGCCCTGCGGGCCACGGCCCGGGCAATCCGCCCGTAACCGACCAGCCCGAGCGTTGCGCCGTGCACGTCGAGGGCGAGGTGGTCCTCGATCCCCCATCCCGCCCACCGGCCAGCGCGTAGGTCGGCCTCGGCGCCACTGGCGAGACGGGTGGCCGCGAGGATTAGGAGGAAGGCCAGGTCGGCGGTCGTTTCGTCGAGCACGCCGGGCGTGTTGCACACGGCGATCCCGTGGGCGGCCGCGGCGACCAGATCGATGTTGTCGTAGCCGACGGCGACGTTGGCCACGACCTTGAGGCGCGGCGAGCCGGCGGCGAGGACCTCGGCGTCGATGCGGTCGGTCAGCAAACAGACGATGGCGTCGACATCGGCCGCGGTCTCGACGAGCTCCTCGTGGGTCAACGGCGTGTCGTCGGCGCGCTGCACGAGCTCGTGCCCGGCGTCGACGAGAGGATCGAGACCACCGGCCGGAAGCCGGCGGGTCACCAGTACGCGTGCCAACAGCCCGTCAGTGCTCGGTGTAGTTGACGGCCGGAGCGTCCTTCACGCCGACGGCGAAGCAGAAGCAGTGGATGGCGGCGTGGTCGCTGACCGGCCGCAGGCTGTGCACGGCGTCGGGCGGGATGTGCACGAGGTCGCCCTGACTGACCTCGCGCTCCTCGTCGCCGATCACCATCACGCCGCGGCCTGACGTCACGTAATAGAACTCGTGGGTCGGGTGCGAGTGCGGGTCGACCATCCCGCCACCGGCGACCTCGAACTCGCTCACCAACTCGAGGAACCCGCCCTCGGTGATCTCGCGCATCTCCCGAGGAGGCACCAACCACCAGACGGGCACGGTGCCGTTGTGCTCGATCTCCGGCGCCACCTCTTCGATCCTGCGGACGTCCATGGGCCCCCCGATCGCGTGCTGAGCACAAGAGTACGGTCGGTGCATCGACGTCGTCATCGAGGTGCTGGCCCTTTCGCGCGAGACGTTCGCGCCCTTCGGTTGGCTGCCGAGTACCGAAGGTGACGAACACGACAAAGCCAACGAGCTCGCGTTCCTCTGGGGCGATGCCCACCTGAACTACATCGCCCATCGCCCCGACGAGATCGAGCGCACAGCCGACGGCGCGGTCGTCGCACGGCTCTACCGCCACGCCACCCACACGCAGGCGCTCATGCCCGTGAACGCCGACGCCGCGTTCGTGGTGGCCCCCGCGAGCGTCGACTTCTCCACCGAAGCCGATGTCCGCTCACTGCGGGGTTTCGTCCTGAGCCCGTTGGACGTCGTTGTCCTGCACCAGGGCACGTGGCACTGGGGTCCGTTCCCCGTCGGACACGAACCCGTCCGCCTGCTCAACCTGCAGGGGCGCCGCTACACCGAGGACAACAACTCGGTCGAGCCCGGCATGGCGACCGACGTACGAGTGGTTATGCCCATGCCCGACCGACCAAGAATGAACGCATGACCCAGGCGCTGTTGGTGATGGACGTCCAGGAGGGCATCGTCGCTCGTTATGCGGACGATGGCGACGGGTTGCTCGACCGTCTGGCCGCCGCGGTGCAAGCGGCGCGGAGCGCCGACGTCCCTGTGATGTTCGTCCGTGTCGCCTTCCGCCCCGGGTTTCCGGAGGTGAGCCCGAACAACAAGTCGTTCTCGGCCATCACGGCGAGCGCGGGCGACTCGTTCTCCGCTGACAGCGGTGGAGCGGCGATCCACGCCAAGGTCGCCCCGCAATCCGACGAACCTGTCATCACCAAAAAGCGGGTCAGCGCCTTTGCCGGCAGCGACCTCGAGGTAATCCTGCGTTCAAGAGGCGTCGACCACCTCGTGCTGACAGGGATCGCCACCAGCGGCGTGGTGCTGTCGACGCTGCGCGAGGCGGCCGACCGCGACTACCGGCTGACGGTCCTGAGCGACGGGTGCGGGGACCGCGACGACGAGGTGCACCGCGTCCTCCTCGAGAAGGTGTTCCCTCGCCAAGCCGACGTCGTCACCGTGGACCAGTGGGTCGGGTCGCTGACGGCGCCTAGCTGAGGGCGCCGTCTTCTCTCAGCTGGGCCCGTTCGTCGGCCGACAGTCCCAAGATCTCGCCGAGGACGTGGTCGTTGTCCTGGCCAAGCGTGGGCGCGCTGCGGTGGTATCCCCCGTCGCCGTCGGAGAGCCGGAAGCCGTTGCGCTCGTAGTCGCCTTCGCCGATGAACGGATGGGTCATCCGGACGTAATGGCCGCGGTGACGCAGCTGGGGATCCTGGTGAACGTCGGCGAAGTCCTGTACGGGGACGGCCTCGACGCCCGCGGCCTGCAGCGCTTCAGCGACTTCGAGCGGCGTGCGCGTAGAGCACCACTGGGCGACGTCACTCGCAGTATGAATGTGATTGCCGGCCACCTTGCGCAGACGCTCGACGTCGTCGTCGTCCCATGCCGCGATGGCCACCCAACGGTCGTCACCCGCGCACTGGAACGCCCCGTGCACTCGGGCCCGCCCGGAGGTGTCGTCATTGCCATTGCGCATGACCAGCTTGCCGTCGATGTGAAACGCGAGCATCCAGGGCGTGAGTGACCACACGGCCGCCTCGACCTGGGAGAGGTCGATGTAGACGCCCCGGCCCGTGCGCCGCTTGTAGAGCAGCCCGGCGGCGAGGCTGGCGGCCACGAACCGCGGCGCCAGCGAGTCGGTGATGGTGGCGAACGGACCGACTGGCTCGCGATCGGGCCAGCCGGTGAGGAAGTTGAAACCCGACAGTGCCGAGCCCTGGGCGCCGAAGCCCGGGTAGTTGCGGTGAGGACCGGTCTGACCCTGCAGGCACGCGCTGATCATCACCAGGTCGGGTCGCTCGGCGGCCAGGCTGTCGTAGTCCATGCCGAAGCCGCGCATGGCCTTGGGTGCGAAGTTCTCGCTGACCGCGTCGGCCCACTCGAACGCCAGCCGCTTGGCCAAGGCCACGCCCCGTTCGTGCTTCATGTTCAGCGTGATGCCGAGCTTGTTGGCGTTGAGGGCGTCGAACATGTCTGAGCCCTCGAGCCCGTGCGGGTTGTTGGGACCGAGGGCGTAGATGCGCAGGAAGTCCGGACGGGTCTCCGACTCGACCCGCACGACCGTCGCCCCGTGCTCGGCGAAGTAGCGAGCGGCGATCGGCCCGGCCGCACCCGACCCGAACTCCAGGATCTTGGTCCCCTCCCAAGCCTTCATCCCGTTCTTTGCGCGTTTTTCGTTGTCAGACAACGAAGGACGCGCAAAGAACGAAGAGGAATCGCCCTCGCCGCCCAACCGGACGATGGCGAACCTTGCCGGGCGGCCGTCGTCGGCGAAGAACTCGCGGGCGGCCAACTGCTTTGACCCGTACAGCTCCTTGGGTGAGTTGGCCGGCGCCAGCATGAGGTTGGTCTCGCAGGCGATCTCGTAGAGCTCGGCGACCGTGCGCGTCGAGAAGTATTCACCGATGGGAGCCTCAATGGCCCGCAGTTCCTCGTCGGTGACGGTGTTGTGGTTGTACTCGGTCCAATCGCGCTCGGTCAGGGCCTCGGCGCCGGGGATGCCGGCTTCGGAGACGAGCCTGGTGATCGTCTGCAGGTTGGCGACACGCGCCTTGCCACCGCGCAGACCGAACGACACGTGGCCGTCGGCCGCGGGCCAGACCTCGCGCGTGCGCCCGATCGACGCCCCGGCGCGCGCTCCACGCGCCTTGCGGCGCAGGTAGCCGCCGGCGGCGCCCATGTTGGCGATCATCACGACCTCTTGCAGCGAGAGGTCGACGTGCTGCGGCCGCCCCGAGGCCAGGCCGGTGAGGGCGGCGAGAGCGATCTCGGGTCCGCCGTGGGACACCGACGCCGGCCACGCCGGGCGCACCGGGGCGCGGTCAGGGTCACCAGTGGCATACATGTTGCCGGTGGACGCCATGACGCCGAGGTCGGACGCGCGCCATGTGGACCGCGGCCCGGTCAGGCCGAAGGGCGTGACGTCGACCCACACCGCCTGCGGCGCACTCGTCCGGTCGACCGCGGGGACGCCGTCCTCGAACGGCGTGTAAAGCACGATGTCCGCTTTGGCCAGCAGCGACGGCAGGTCGTCGACCGACGCCACCGTCTTGCCTTCGCCCCACCCTTTCTCGCGCAGGTGGTCGATGTAGCGGGGCTCGATGGCGGCGACGCTCGCGCCCAGCTCGGCGAGCAGACGGCCCGCCGACTGGACCGGCTCGCTGCCGATCTCGACGACCGTTGTGCCTTGAAGAAGTTCAGCCTCAGGTGTTGCGGTCAGTTCAGGTGTTGCGGCCACCGTTCACTCCAATGACCTGGCCGGTGATGTAGCCGGCTTCGTCGCGAACAAGAAACGCGCAGGTGGCGGCGATGTCTTCCGGACGTCCCATGCGGCGCACGGGCGTCCGGGCTATCGCGTCCTCGGTGTTGCCCAGAAATCCCTTGCGCTCTGAATCCCGGAGCATCGGGGTGTCGATGAAGCCGGGCGGAATCGTGTTCACGGTGATCCCCTTCGGCCCCAACTCGAGGGCCAGCGCCTTGGTCAGCCCGATGACGCCCGCCTTGGCCGCCACGTAGTGCGTCATCATCGGCTGCCCGCCTTGCGCGCTCGACGACGAGATGTTGACTATGCGCCCCCAGCCCTCCTCGAGCATGTCGGGGACGACGGCCTGGCAGCAGTTGAACGTGCCGGTGAGGCTGACGGCGAGCACCTGCTCCCACTGGTCGGCGCTGATCTTCAGGAACGGGCTGAAGCCCTGGAGGCCGGCGTTGTTGACGAGGATCGTGGGACGCCCCAGACGTGAGCGCACCTCCTCGACACCGGCATCGATCTGGCCCCGGTCGGTGACGTCGACAGTCACGCCGATCGCCGTCGCACCAGAGGCGGCGATCTTGGCTGCCGCTTCGTCGGCCGCCCCGCCGTTGCGGTCGAAGATGGCGACCGCCGCGCCCTCCACAGCCAGTCGCTCGCTTATGGCGAGGCCGATGCCCGAGGCGCCGCCGGTGACTATGGCAACGCGGGACGTACTCATTTCAACTCCCGACTCATTTCAACTCCGGCAGCTCAGCTTCCGATGCCGTTGAGGAGCAGCTCCCACAGCTCCTCGGCGGGGTCGCCGTCGTGCTCGCGCCCCGACCCGCCGATGGTGGCCGAGAAAGCGTTGAACATGATGACCTCGAGCACGACGCCCGCGATCCGGCGTCGAGTCATGTCGTCGCGGATCGCGCCCGCGGCGATGGCGTCGTCGAGTACCTCATCGAAGAGAGAGACGAGCGGCGCGAACGCGCGGGTGGCTTCGTCGGGATGCGCCGTCATCAGCTGCTGGGCGAACTCGGCCAGCGCCACCGACGCCTTCTTCTTGCCCTTGCCCTTGGGCGCGGGGCGGCAGATGGCGTAGTACTCGACCACGAACCGGTGCAGGCGCTCGAGGGGCTTCTGCTCGCCCTTGATGCGTTCGCGCAGCTGGTCGGCCGTCGACCGCACGGATTCCTCGAACAGCGCGAGCAGCAGCTCCTGCTTCCCACCGAAGTACTGGTAGAAGCTCCGCAGCGACTGCCCGGACTTCTCGACGACATCCTGGACGGTGAAGTCCTTGCCCGGCTCGCTGTCGACGAGAAGATCGAAGGCGGCGTCGATGAAGCGCTGGACGCGGTTCTCGGCCCGCACCCGGGCCGAGTCGAGCGACCGGGCCACCGCCTGGTCGCGCCACGTCGCGGAGGCCGGTTCGTTGGGCGTCACCGCGGAAATCCTACTGCACGGACTAGGAGAATTGCGTTTTCAGACCGCCGGCTCGGCGATGGCGTCGAGCGCGGTCGAGCCGCTGTCGGGCACCTTGGGCTGGCGCCACACCTCGACCGGGAATGACACCGTGACGAGCGAACAGAACAGCCAGAGCAGTCGGGTGGCGTCCTCGGGCATGGCGCCGAGGTCGTCGAACTGGGCGAGGTACGCCATGCCGGCGTCGAGCTTCGGAAGGGCGGCGTCGTAAAAGGCCTGCAGCTCCTCCATCGAACTGGCGAGGCGCCTGGCGTAGCGCGCCTTCTCCGTGGGGATGGCCCAGTCAGCGAAGGGTTCGAGCTCCGCGTACTCGGCGGGAAGGGTCGCCATGTCAGGAGGCGGCCGTCACGCGCACGGGCGCGCCGCGCTTGGCGCCCTCAGCAGTAGAAATGTTGAAGTCGTCGACGTATTCCTGGGCCGCCTTGTGCAGGAGACGCAGCAGGATCTCCTGGTCGTTCAGCGGGAACTCGGTGACGGCTCGCGACTCGAGCATGGTCTGCGTCGCTTCCAACGTGTTGCTGTCCTGCAGGCCGTACTCCTTGAACGTCACCACCGCCATCTCCTGCGCGAGGCGCTCGGCCGCGTTTTTGGGTGGCACGAAGTAGCACGTGCCCTCGAAGATGTGGGTGTTGTACGACGTCGGCCAGTAGTGATACGTGAGCACCCAGTTCGTCTTCCAGATCAGCACCATGAAGTTCGGGAAGAACAGGAACGAGTCCAGGCCCCATGCCGGATGGCGTGACGGGTTCAGGCCCGGGGGGAGCTCGTCGATGCCGATGTCGGGCGCGTCCCACGGACCGAACAGGCCGCTGCGCAGAACGCGCTCGATGGGCTTGACCATGTTGAGGTCCTTGGGCGGCGACATACCGCCCCACGACGACACCATCCCGTGGGGACCGTCGATCTGATACGCCAGCGCCTCGTACCCGACGGCTTGGAGCTTGCGCGATTCGTCGGCCACGGCCTGCTTCGCGTGCAAAACAGGTGCGTGATAAAACTCGGTGAAGGCGTCGATGTAGAGCTTCCAGTTGCTCTTCACCTCGGAGCGGTACCGATGCACCTGGGTCATCGTGTGGAACGGGTACCCGGCCAGCCCGGCGCCCAGCTCGCCCATGTATTCGTGGAGCGGCGGCGCGGCGGGGTCCAAGTTGACGAAGATGAATCCTTCCCACACCTCGGCGCGCACGGGCGAGAGGCTGTAGTCGCCCTTGTCGAGGTTGAAGAACTCGTCCTCCTGCTGCACGAACGTGCACTCGCCGCCGAGGTTGTAGCGCCAGCCGTGGTACTTGCAGGTGAACTGGCGGCAGACGCCGCTCGTCTCCTCCCACGGGAAGTCGTTCCACACCAGCTTGTTGCCGCGGTGCCGGCAGATGTTGTGGAAGGCATTGATCTTGTCGTCTGACTCACGGACGACGACGACCGAAGTCCGCGCTGCGTCGAGCTCCTTGGTGAAGTAGCTGCCCTTCCTGGGCAGTTGTTCGACGCGGCCGACGTTCAGCCACGTGCGGCGGAAGATTGCGTCGCGCTCGAGCTCGTAGTGGTCCGGCGAGATGGAGTCCTCGTAGGAGATCGGCCCCGTGCCGAGCCCGTAGTGCTCGGTCCAACTGCCTTCTTCGGGCTTCGTGAAATGGGCCATGAGCCGCACGATAGCACCAATCTCTATTTTCGAGAAGGGCGTTATCGCCTTCGGTCAAGAGCGGAGATCGTCGTCGACTTCGACACCGAACGCGTTGAAGGCCATCGCCAGCAGCTCGTAGGCGCCGACGGTGAACACGAGGTCCATCAGCTGCTGCTCGTCGAGCTCGGCGGCGAGGGCGACCCACGTCGCGTCGCTGACGGTGGCCGCCTCGACGAGCTCGTCGACGGCGGCGAGCATCGCCCGCTCGAGCGGCGACCACCCGGGGGCGGTCGGCCCCTCGGCGACGCGACCGATCTCGTCGACTGAAATGCCGGCGTCGCCGGCGAGGACGACGTGCTGGGCCCACTCGTATACGGCCCTTCGCAGGTGGGCGACCCGAAGCACGAGCAGCTCCCGCTGACGGGGCGACAGTGTCGTCGCGAACTGCACGTGTCCGTTGAACGTGTTGAAGGCGCGCGTGAGCGCAGGGTGATGGGCGAGCGTGCCGAGGACATTGAGGCCCTTGGGGCGGTCGTCGCCGCGGGGCGGCATCGGATGACGAGGGTTCGGCGGCCGGAGGGCGGCGAGCGCCTCGCGCATCTCCGGCGGCCACTCCCCGGGTGGCAGGGGCGAGATTCTCGGTGCCGTCACTCCCCGGATGTTAGCGACGTTGCCGCTTTCGGAGAACTTCATTATCATCGGCGTATGGCGACACCAGCGGCGCAGGTGCAGGCCGCCGGACGCGACCACGCCTTCCACCGCCTTCGCATCGCGGAGGTGGTCGGCGAAACGGCCGACGCCCGGTCGTTCGTGCTTGACGTACCCCCTGAACTCGAGGGGGCGTTCGCCTATCGGTCCGGCCAGTTCGTCACCCACCGGGTGTCGATCGACGGCCAGCCGCTTCTGCGTTGCTACTCGATGTCGTCGTCCCCCGACGTCGGCGACCGGTTCACGGTCACGGTGAAGCGCGTGCCCGGCGGTGCGGTGTCGAACTGGATGATCGACAACCTGAAGCCGGGCGATGTCATCGAGACCAACTGCCCGGCGGGCGTCTTCTGCCTGCCCACCGCCGGCGACGGTGACGGCGATGTGGTGGCGTTCGCGGGTGGGAGTGGGATCACGCCGGTGATGTCGATCGTGAAGACGGCCCTGGCCACGACGGCGCGCCGGATACACCTCGTCTACGCGAACCGCGACCGCGACTCGGTGATCTTCGGTGAGGAGCTGAAACGTCTCGTCGAGCGCTACCCCGACCGTCTGACCGTTTCCCATCGCTTCGACGTCGAGCACGGGTTCATCGATCACGAGACGGTGCGGCCGTTTGCGGGCCGTGACGCCGAGTACTTCATCTGCGGTCCGGCGCCGTTCATGGACATCGTCGAGAGCACCCTGCTCGAGGGCGACGTCGAACCTCAGCGCATCCACATCGAGCGCTTCTCACCGTCGGAACCGCCGCCGCAGGCTGTCGACGACTCCGGGTCGTGTCGGGTGACGATCGAGCTCGGCGGACGCACCGACAGCATCGACCACCATCCGGGCACGACGATTCTGCAGACGGCGCGAGAGATGGGGATGTCGGCGCCGTCCTCGTGCGAATCCGGCAGCTGCGCCACGTGCATGGCCAGGCTCGTCGAGGGACAAGTAGAGATGTTCGTCAACAACGCGCTGACCGACGAGGAAATCGAGGAGGGCTGGATCCTGACGTGCCAGTCACTGCCGACCACGCCGACCGTGCACGTCGTGTACGAGGACGCGTGATGGTCGACGACCTCGTCGAGCTGCAGCAGCTGTGCGCCAGGTACATGATGCTGTGCAGTCAGTTCATCGAGGACCGGTGGCTCGAGGTGTTCACGCCCGACGCCGTGTACACCGCCTTCGGCACGCCGTACACGCTTGACCGCTTCCCTGCTCTGCTCGCCGCCGCGCCCCGGGGCCAGTTCATCGGGAACGCGCCCGTGGTGGAGTTCGACGACGACGACGGCGGCGCGGCCACCGCGACCGGCAAGCAGCACTTCATCTTCGTCGACCAGCACACGCACGGCATGCGCCTCGGTTGGTACAACGACGAATACGTTCGCACCCCAGACGGCTGGCGCATCCGCCGACGCTCGACGACGTTCATGCGCAAGCATGGCGGCTTCGACTCGGGGATCCAGCACGATCCACTCGCCGAAGGAGCCCAGTGACACTGAATGACGCCGATCTTCCGAAGGTCATCAGCGTCGACGACCACGTCGTCGAGCCCGCCCATGTGTGGCAGGACCGCCTGCCCGCCAAGATGCGCGAGCAGGGCCCGCGGATCGAGCGGGCCCGGTGGGGGGACTTCGCCCTCGACGTCGGCGCTTCCTACAAGCAGGAGATGACCGAGGACGGCCGCTGGGGCGACTACTGGCTCTACGAGGACAAGCTCGTCTACGTCCACAAGCGCCACGTCACCATTCCCCTCGACGCCACACCCGACGGGGACGTCAGCAAGTTCGACCCCGACAAGATGTTCCTCGCCGCCATCACCTACGACGAGATGCGGCCCGGTTGCTACGAGCCCAAGGCGCGGGTGGAGGATCTGGCGCTGGCCGGCGTCGACGGCTCGATCTCGTTCCCGACCTTCCCCCGCTTCTGCGGCCAGACCTTCCTGGAGGGCAAGGACCACGAGCTCGGGCTCGAGTGTGTGAAGGCCTACAACGACTGGATGATCGAGGAGTGGTGCGACCCGTCCGGCGGCGTACTCATTCCTCTTTGCCTCATCCCGCTGTGGGACGTCGAGCTGGCGGCCGCCGAGGTGCGCCGCAACGCCGAGCGCGGCGCCCGCGCCGTCTGCTTCAGTGAGATCCCGGTGCACCTCGGCCTGCCCAGCATCCACACCGGCGAGTGGGACCCGTTCTTCGCCGCGTGCGACGAGACCAACACCACGGTCTGCATGCACATCGGGTCGTCGTCGAAGATGCCGGCCACGTCGGCGGATGCGCCCCCGTCGGTCGCCATCCTGCTGTCGTGCAACAACTCGATGGCCTCGCTCGCCGACTTCCTGTTCTCCGGCGTGCTCGTGCGCTTCCCCAACCTCAAGCTGGCGTACTCAGAAGGCCAGATCGGCTGGATCCCGTACGCCCTCGAGCGCGCCGACAACACGTGGAAGTACCACTCGAGCTGGACCGACTCCGACGAGACGATCCCCGAACCGCCGTCGACCTATTACAAGGGCCGCATCTTCGGCTGCTTCACCAACGACGTGCACGGCGTGGAGTCGATCGAGAAGGCGGGCGAGGACAACATCTGCTTCGAGACCGACTACCCGCACACCGACACCACGTGGCCGTTCGTCCAGCGCGAGGTCGAGCGCATGACCGCGGGCCTCACCGACGAGCAGCGCTACAAGGTCCTCCGCGGCAACGCCATCCGCATGCTGAACCTGGATCGCGTCTAACCACTGCGATAGGCCCCCGGTCAGACGTAATGGATGTCGAGGCGTCGAGAGCGACCCTCGGCGAGATGATGAACGAACGTGCTGCGCGGAGGGCAGTGGTCGTCGGCCCACGCCGGGTTCGTGAAGTCGATGTCCAACACAGTGAAGTCACGGCTGGCGGCCAAGCCGACTATGTGGGCCCGCACGCCAACCTCGATTGCCTCGCGCTCATGGGCGGACCACTCCGACACACCCCGCCACCGTCCCGCCCGATCGGTCACCTCGACGTCGGGTGCGTACGTCGTTCGATAGGTGTGGGGAACCGGAGCTTCGTGGAGCTCGGCATAGAAGTCTTCCCACTCGGAACGTCGGCTCTGCTCAAGGTTGAGTGCCGCTAGCTCCGAGCCGTTCACTGCACGTTGCAGTGCGCTGCTGAGTTGTGATCGAACGCGGTGAAGGCGGCTTCGTACGGTGCCTACCGGGACGCCTGTCACCGACGCGATGTCCACGTAGGACTGGCAACGGCTGAAGTAGCGCAGCATCACGGTGACGCGATCGTCAGGTGAGAGCAGATTGATCGCCGTCCATACCCAGTCGCGGAGGGCCAGACGATCGATCGCCTCGTCCGCCGCAGGCACGACCACCGGCAGTTCGACGTCATCGCTCGGCGTTTCTCGGCCATTGCGGCGAAGACGGAGCAGACACGTGTTGCGCAGCACACGGTGCAGCCATCCGCCCACCGCGGCAGGGTCCCGGACCGATTCGAGCTTCACCAACGCCACGACAAAGGTCTCCTGAACGGCGTCGAGCGCCTCTTCGCGACTTCGGAGCAGCGCTATTGCTGCTGCGTAGAGCGCGGGTCGGTAGCGCTCGAGCAGCGCGGCCAGCGCGTCGACCTCCCCAGCCCGTGACCGCGTCACGAGGGCGGCGTCGCTCACGAGGAGATCCTCCATGCCACAAGGATGCACTCGGTCGCCGAAAAGTTCACGAACTTTTCCGGACCTCCGGACATCCAATCAGCATCAACGACGAACACCACTGGAGGATTCGTGTCCGAGAAAGACCTCGCCGCCAACAAGGAAATCGTCCGTGGCTTCATCGACGCCTGGAACGACCGCGCTTTCGACCGGTTCGACACCCTCATGGCTAGCGGTGCCGTCCTCAGCGTCGGCGGGATGCAGGTCCCATGCGATCCTCGTGGCACCAGGGCGATCGCTGAGGAGTGGACAACGGCATTTCCTGACTGGCGCTTCGAGCTGCTCGGTCTGGTCGCTGAGAATGACCGCGTCGTCGCTCACATGCCGTACAGCGGGACGTTCACGAATCCCATCAACGGCGTCGCGCCGACCGGTCGGTTCGCACGCGTCGACGAGATGGTCATCTTCCGCATCGACGACGGCAAGATCGCCCAGGCGTGGGAGGTGTACGACGAGAGTGGCATGTGGCGCCAGCTCGGCGTCACCCCGCTAACGGCTGTTTGACGTCCGCCTCACTCAGCCGGAGAGGCCGCGGAGGCAGAACTCCCAGGTCTCTTCGGCGGTGGCTCGGGCGCGCGGGTTGTGGACCAGGCGGTCGCCGAGCCAGCTCGAATACACGGTCTGCTGGATGAGTGCGGCGGTGTGGCGGATGTCGGTGACCTCGATAGCGCCCGCGGCGACCGCCTCTTCCAGCAGCTGCACGAGCAGGGTCGACACCGGTGCGACCGCGGCGGTCACGCGGTCGGGATGGTCGGCCGCCAGCCGGAGCATGAAGTCCATGATCGGCAGGCGGTTGTGCGAACCGCGCTTGCGCTGACGCTCGAAGGGATCACACCAGCCGTGGAGGCTGATGACGAACGCCCGCAGCCGCGCGATCGGCTTGCTCTCCCCGTCGACGGCGGCGCGTATGTCGTCGGTCGCTTCGCCCACGGTTTCCTCGAACAAGGCCAGGAAGAGCTCGTCCTTGCCGTCGAAGTGCTGATAGAAGGCGCGCAGCGACTGCTGGGAGCGGTCGATGACCTCCTGAATGGTGAAGTCGGTACTGCCCTTCTCGTCGATCAGGGCGAAGGCGGCGTCGAGGAACCGCTGCACCCGCTCCTCGGCGCGGGAACGGGCGGCGGTCAGGCTGCGAGAAACCGCACGCTGACGCCAGGCGGGCTCGTTGACGTCGGGTGCGCCGTTCACGGAGTGGACCGTAGCCTCAGCCCGGTCGCTTGCGTTGTTCCATCGCCTCCACGGCCGCCCAGTGGGCGTCGCCCATCCACAGCTGGGCGAAGAGGTCGGTGGCGCGGGACTCGAGCTCGGCGTGGACAGTGGGCACGGCAGCGGCGATCACCGACTTGACGGCCCGGCTCGCGCCCGGCGCAGTGCCCGCGATGCGCTCGGCCAGCGCCCGCCACTCCTTGTCGAACGTCTCCCTCGGGACGACGAGGTCGACGAGGCCGAGTCGCTGCGCGGCCTGGGCGTCGTAGACCTCCCCGGTGGCGATCGCCATGAGCGCCCGGCCCCGCCCGACGACCTGAGCGAGACGCTCGGCCCCGCCCCACGCGGGCATGATCCCGAGGCTCACCTGGTTGAACCCGATCTTGATGTCGTCGGCCGCGATGCGAATGTCGGCGGCGATGGCGACCTCGGCCCCGCCGCCCAACGCGTGACCGTTCAGGGCGGCGATGACGGGGACCGGGAAGGCGGCGACTCGGTCGAGCATGCGCCGAACGCGGCTGGCCATGGTCACGGCGGCGTCGTGCGTGCGGACTGCGTTCAGCTCTTTGAGGTCGCCCCCGGAGACGAACGCCCGGTCTCCCCCGCCGCGCAGTACGAGCACGGCCGCGTCCGACGCGAGCACCTCCTCGAGCGCGTCGCCGAGTTCGTCGACGGTGGCGAAGCCAATGGCGTTGCGGACTTCGGGTCGGTCGATCGTGACAACGGCAACGTTGCCTTCTACGTCGACTCGCACCCCACCCATCGGGCGATAATAACGCTCTACCGAAGTGATATCTTGATTTCCGCGATGGACGGCGAAGTGCGCAGCGAAGCGGGCATTCCCCTCGCCGCCAGCTACGGGCCGGACGATCTTCCCGCCGACGACTCGATCCCGGCGCCCGGCGTCTATCCCTTCACACGGGGCAACTTCCCCAACGGCTATCGAGGCCGCCTCTGGACCATCCGCCAGTACTCGGGGTTCGGCACGCCCGAGGAGTCCAACGAGCGCTACCGCTACTTGCTCGACCAGGGCGGCACCGGCCTCTCAGTGGCGTTCGACCTTCCCACGCAGTGCGGCTACGACTCCGACGATCCTGACGTCGAGGAAGAGGTCGGCCGGGTCGGCGTGGCCATCGACTCGCTCGCGGACTTCGAGGTTCTCTTCGACAAGATTCCGCTCGACGCCATCTCGACGAGCATGACGATCAACGGCAGCGCGGCCATCCTGCTCGCCTTCTATGTCGCCGTCGGCGAGAAGCAGGGCGTCGACCGGGCCAAGCTCACGGGCACGATCCAGAACGACATCCTCAAGGAGTACGTGAGCCGCGGCACCTGGATCTGGCCGCCGCGTCCCTCGCTACGGCTGATCGCCGACACCATCGAGTTCTGCGCCGACGAGATCCCCCGGTTCAACGCCATCTCGGTGGCGGGCGCCCACTTCCGCGACGCGGGCGCCACTGCGGCCCAGGAGATGGCGTTCACGCTCATGGACGGCGTCACCTACTGCGAAGAGGTGATCGGTCGCGGGCGCATGACGATCGACCAGTTCGCGCGTCAGGTGTCCTTCTACTTCTACACACACGGTGACTTCTTCGAGGAGATCGCCAAGTACCGCGCCGGGCGGCGCCGGTGGGCCCGCATCGTGCGCGAGCGGTTCGGCGCCAAGGACGACCGCTCGTGCATGTTCCGGTTCGGCGTCGTGTCGGGTGGCGCGTCGCTCCACGCTCCCCAGCCGCACAACAACATCGTGCGGGTGGCGTACGAAGCGATGGCGTCGGTGCTCGGTGGTGTCCAGTCGATGTTCACCGCCGCGTGGGACGAGCCGTTTGCCATCCCGACCGAGGAGTCGGCGACCCTTGCGCTGAGGACGCAGCAGATCCTGGCCTACGAGACCGGCGTGGCGCGCGTCGCCGATCCTCTCGGCGGCTCGTACTACGTCGAGGCCCTGACCGACGCCATGGAAGAGCGCGTGGTCGAGATCATGGACGACCTCGAGCGCCAGGGCGGCATGGTCAAGGCCATCGAGGACGGCGTGCTGCAGCGCATGATCTCCGAGCAGGCGTTCCGCATCGAGGAGGCCGTGCGGTCCGGCGAGCGCACCGTCGTCGGCGTCAACAAGTTCCAGACCGACGAAGAGCGTCCGGAGGTCGAGGGCTACGAGCTCGACGAGAAGGGCAGGCTCCGCCAGCTGGAGCGGCTGGCCGAGGTCAAGCGCACCCGCTCGGCGGCGGACGTGAAGGCGACGTTGAGCGCGTTGTCAGCGGCGGCCGCGAAGGACAGTGAGAACCTGATGCCGCTGCTCATCGACTGTGCCAAGGCGTATTGCACGGTCGGCGAGATGGTGAGTGTGCTGAAGGACCAGTGGGGCGAGTTCCAGCAGCCGGTCGTGTTCTAGTGCCCACCCGTGTGCTCGTCGCCAAGCCGGGCCTGGACGGCCACGACCGAGGCGCCAAGCTCGTCGCCCGAGCGTTGCGCGACGCGGGCTTCGAGGTCATCTACACCGGCATCAGGCAGCGGCCCGAGGCGATCGCGGCCGTTGCCGTACAGGAGGACGTACAAGTCGTCGGGCTCAGCATCCTCAGCGGCGCCCACGTGGCGCTGACCAAGAAGACGGCCGAAGCGCTACGGGCCGCCGGCGCCGACGCTGTCCTCGTCGTCGGTGGCACGATCCCCGAGAAGGACGTCGCCCGCCTCGAAGCAGCGGGCGCGGCGGCCGTGTACCCGACGGGCACGCCACTCGAGACGCTCGTCGACAGCATCCGCTCACTGTGATCGGACCGCTCGCCGGCATCCGTGTGCTCGAGGTCGGTCACCTGCTGGCCGGGCCCTTCGGCGGGATGATGCTCGCCGACCTCGGCGCCGACGTCATCAAAGTCGAGCCCCTCGCCGGCGACATATCCCGGCGCGTGGGGTCGCAGTCGGTCGACGACCACAACGTGTATTTCGCCAGCCTCAACCGCAACAAGCGCAGCGTGCACATCGACCTCACGACCGCGGAGGGGCAGGCCGAGCTCGGCGAGCTGGCGAAGACCGCGCACGCCCTGCTCGTCAACCTGCGGCCGTCGACGATCAAGAAGCTGGGACTGACCTACGAGTCGCTGCGGCGGTACAACCCGAAGATCGTCTGCGTCGCCCTCACCGGCTATGGCCTCGAAGGGCCCGCCGCCGAGTGGCCCGCCTTCGACTACGTGATCCAGGCGCGCGTCGGCGTGGCCGCCCTCACAGGCGAGCCCGGTGGCCCGCCGACGCTGCCGGGCTACTCGGCCGTCGACAACTCGTCGGGGCTCACCGCCGCCCTCGCTCTCGTCGCCAAGGTGCTCGAGGGAAAAGGTGGCCAGGTCGACGTCTCCCTCTTCGACGTCATGCTCTGCCAGCTCAACTACAAGGCGGCCGCGTACCTCAACGGGGGCGATTCACCGGCCCGCCAATCCCTCGGCGCCCACACCTTCTACGTTCCCGCCCAGCTGTTCGAGACGGGCGACGGCTACCTCGCGTTGTTCGTGACCACGGATGGCATGTGGCAGCGGCTCTGTCAGGGCATCGACCGTGGCGAGTGGGCCGGCGATCCCCGGTTCGCCACCATGCACGACCGCTTCGACAACCGCGTCGAGCTGCTCAGCCTGCTCGGCGCCCGTCTCAAGGAGGCGTCCGCCATCGAGTGGGAGGAGCGCCTGCGTCCGCTCGGGCTCGCCGTGGGCGCCGTGAAAGAGCTGGCCGACGCCCTCGACGGCGACCTCGTCCGCGACCGGGACATGGTCGTCGACATCGAGACGGCAGAAGGGCCGCTCCGCGTGCTCGCCAGCCCCATCCGGTTCAGCGACTCGCAGACGGAGTACAAGGCCCCGCCCCGGCTCCACGAGCACACCGACGAGCTGTCGACGTCCTGATCGGGCTTCGACCCGATCAGGACGTCCATTGCGGGATCAGTACCCAGGCGTTCCGCTGCCGCTGCCGCTTCCGCTGCTGGTGGTCGCGGGCGCCGAGGTTGCGGCGGTCGACGACGAATTCACGAGATCACCGGCTGCCGTGAGCGCGTACCAGGTACCGCCGAAGCTCTTGATGCCCTGACCCTTTCCTTGGCCGGGGCCACCGTCGCCGGCGAACTCGTACATGAGCCAGCCGTGGTACGTCGGATACGTCTCGCCATCGCTGAGCTTCTTGGTGCCGAGCAGGGACGACTGGATGCCCATGCCCGCCTTCGCGCCCGACACTCCGTCGGGAAGGGGCAGGTCGGGCCACACCTTGGTGCACCCGCTGGCGTCGTCGCAGTTGACGTTGGTCTTGCCGTCGGCGGTCAAGACGTAAACAGTGCGTCCGTTGCCGTCGACGACCACGGTGCCCAGACCCTGCACGCTGGCGGTGCTGAACGTCTCTGACGGTGCCACGGTCGTCGGCGTCCCTCCAGGCGCAGTCGTCGATGCCGACGACGACGCCGACTTGCTGCCCGACGAGCCGCAGGCCGCGAGGACGACAGCGGCGACGACCGCAAGCGCCGCGGCGACCGCCCAGCCGCGGCCTCGATTAAGCAAACTCTCAGACTTGTCCACGGAGTGTTCCCTTCTGCCCGCCATCGCGCGAGCTCCATTCACCCCCCTATACGTAAAAACCCGGCGAACGGATTGCGTGCGCCTCGTTTCTCAGCTGCGCTGAAGGAGCAGTACGCCTGAGGGGGTGCCGCCGCCTGAGGTGACGACCGCCGTCTGGGCACCCCGGACCTGGCGCTCCCCGGCCTCGCCGCGGAGTTGGGCGACGGCCTCGTAGAGGAAGCCGTAGCCGTGGGTGCGGCCTTCGGAGAGCTGGCCGCCGTGGGGGTTAACCGGGAGCTCGCCGTCCAGGGCGATGCGGCGGCCGCCGTCGATCCAGTCCTTGGCTTCGCCGATGCCGCAGAAGCCGAGGGCCTCGAGCCAGGAGACGGCGTTGAAGGTGAAGCCGTCGTACACGAGGGCGAGGTCGACGTCGGCGGGACGCAAGCTCGTGCGAGTCCACAAGTGCGCCGACTGGCCGAGGACCTGGGGTTCGTGCGTGATCGTGTCCTGGTCCCACGACACGCGCTCGAGGATCTGCGTCCCGACGGCCTCGATGCGGATCCCGGGCTTGGGAAGGTCCCCAGCCACCGAGACGTCCGACACCACGACGGCGACCGATCCGTCACACGGCACATCGCAGTCGTACAAGCCGAACGGCGTCGTGATCGGACGGGCCGCCATGTAGTCGTCCATCGTCATCGGCTCGCGGTAGATCGCGGCCGGATTGCGCCCGGCGCCGGTCCGCCCATTCAGGGCGATGTAGCCGAGGAGCTCACGGGTCGCGCCGTAACGGTGCATGTATTGGTTGGCGTTCATGGCGATCCAGTTGGCCGCCGAAAACGCGCCGAACGGAGCCCGGTACTCCGCCATCCCACTCACCCGCCCGCCGCCACCGCTGCCACGAGCGAGCCCGAGCGCCGCGAAGGTCGACTCCCACACGGTCCGGAAACACAGGACGTGCCGGCACAGCCCGCCAGCGACCGCAAGCATCGCCGCGACCACGGCGCCGCCGGGACCGGGAAGATCGCCGCCGCCGTTGATCCACGTCGGATGCAAACGCAGCGCTTCTTCGACGGCGGTGACGCCGCCTTCGCTCATGCCCATGCCGCCCGCGCCCGGATAGGTCGACAGGCCGTCGATGTCGTCGAAGGTCAGACCGGCGTCGGCGACGGCGGCCGTGCAGGCGTCGATGGTCAACGACAGCGGGTCGACCATCAGCCGGCGGCCGTAGACGGAACGGCCGATGCCGGACAGCACCGAGCGGTGCTCGAACCGGTCGTCGCTCAACGGCGCACGGGGACGGGGACGGTCCGGTTCTCCAACGCGATCGACATCGTCCGTGTCACCGGTCGGTTCGAACAACGGAAACCACACGTCGTCCTGTTGCTCGAAGCACACGGCGACGCGCTGGCCGACGTGAACCTCAGACGGGTCGCACCCGACGATGTTCGTCGTCAACCGCACGCTCGCGTCCTCCTCGAGCGCCACGTTGGCGATGGCGTACGGCGGCTCGAAGGCGGGAGACCATTGGTGCTGATTGACGGTGAACCCGACGACCGTCGCACGGCCCGATACGACGACCGGCACCCGCTCCCGGCTCCGGCACTTCTGACAGATCGGGACGGGAGGGTGGACGAGGGCGCCGCAGTCGCTGCATCCCTGAATGCGCAGCTGGTCATCCTTCCCCGACGTCCAGAACCACGCGTTGGCCGGAGTCAGCTGCGGGAGGGGGCGCACTGCAGGAAGTCCAGGAAAGAAGGCGCCGCAGCGTCAGAAGCTGCGGAGGAACCCGATCGCTTCTTTGGCCGAGTCGAATGTGCCGGTCACGCCCGCCGCGAAGTAGCCGGCGTCGGTGATCATCGTGATGCCGGCGATGCCTGCCGCGGCGTCACTGCAGAGGAACACCAAGGGGTACGCCTGCTCGAGGGGCGTCGAGGCCTCGATGCCGATGTCCTCTCGGTAGTCCTTGCCGAACCCGAGCCACATCTCCTCGTTGGCGCGCGCCAAAGGGGTGTTCGTGGGCCCGGGCATGATGGCGTTGATCCGGATGCCCTTCTTCAGGAGCCGGTACGCCTCGCGGGCCACGTACATGTTGATGGTCTTCTTGCTCCACAGGTAGTCGGCGTGGTTGTTGTCCTGCGCCCACTTGGTGGCCTCATCGAAGTCGCCGATGTTGAGGTAGGTGTGGAGCTCCTCGAGGTTGTTCTCCCAGCCCATGCCCGCCGCCGACGAGATCATCCCGATGGCCGATCCCTTCGGGAGCATGTCGCCCGCCAGCATCCTCTCGATCATGAAGCGGTGGCCGATGAAGTTGATGCGCTCGATGCCGGGCGTGCCGTCGGCGACGCCGGCGCACGAGAACAGGGCGTGGACCGGACCACCGCACTCGTCGACGGCGCGCTCGATCGAGGTCTTGTCGGCCAGGTCGAGGTGGATGGCTTTCACCCCGTCGAGGGTCACGTCGGCGCGGTCCATGACCACGACCTCGGCCCCGGCGTCCTTCACGAGCTCGGCCGTAGCCGCGCCCATGCCCGTGGCACCGCCGACGACGACCGCGCGCTTGCCGTCGTACCTGAACGCATCGAACAGACCCATCTCATTCTCCTTCTACGTACGAACCGGCAGTGATTCCCAACCCCGCACCGTGGATGTGCGGGCCATCTTTGCGTGCTCCCAGTCGACGTCCCATTCGGGGAAGCGCTTGAGGACCTCGTCCAACGCCACTCGACCCTCGAGGCGAGCCAGCGCCGCCCCCAGACAGAAGTGGAGGCCGTAGCCGAAGCTCAGGTGGTGCCCGATGTCGCGGTGGATGTCGAACCGGTCGGCGTCGACGAAGTGGCGCTCGTCGCGGTTGGCGCTCCCGTTCAACAACACCATCACGCTGCCTTCGGGCACGGTCTCGCCATGGCACACGACGTCTCGCGCCACGTACCGCGACTGCACCGGTGAGGGAGCCTCGTAGCGGAGCAGCTCCTCGATCGCACGCGGGATCAGCGACCGATCGTCAACGAGCTCACGGCGCTGGTCGGGATGCTCGGCCAGGAGCTTGCCCGCCCAGCCGATCAGGCGCGTCGTCGTCTCGTTTCCGGCGCCGGCGATCATGTTGATGTACAGCAGGATTTCGTCGCGCGTCAGGCGGCGGGTGGTTCCCGTCTCGTCCTCGAACTCGGCGTTGAGCATCTCGGTCATGAGGTCGTCGGTCGGATGATCCGCCCGCCAGTCGATGTACTCACCGAACAGGTCGTCGCTGTTGCCCATGGTCGGCTTCTTCGGGGCGCCGTCCTCGTCGAGGCGGAGCCCTTCGTCGAGCCGGTCGCGGATCGCCTCCTGGTCGTCCTCAGGGATCCCCAGCAGGTAGCCGATGGTCCGCATCGGCATCTGAGCGCCGAGGTCGGCGATGAAGTCGAACCCACCGGCGCCGGCGTCGGCCACGGCGTCGAGCGAGCGAGCGCAGAACTCCCGCACCTTCGGCTCGATGGCGTTCATCTTCTTGGGCGTGAACACCCGTGAGAGCAGTCCGCGATGGATGTCGTGGATGGGCGGGTCCTCGAACAAGATGATGCCCGGTGGCAGCTCCAAGTTCTGCTTGATCAGCTCGAGCACAGAGCCCTTGCCTGAGCGGTAGGTGTCCCAGTCGACCAGCGCGGGCTCGACGTCGTCCCACCGGCTCAGCGCGAAGAAGTCGTACCGCTCGTTGTAATAGAGAGGCGCTTCGTCACGCAGCCGCTTCCAAACCGGGTGCGGGTCGGCGTCGATCTCGAAGTCGTACGGGTCGTAGTAAACGTCGCTCCCGCTGGTGAGGGTCATGTCTCGGCGACGGGCCAGGCGACTGACTTCGTCTCCAGGTACTGGTCAAAGCCGGCGGTGCCGTTCTGGCGGCCGACGCCGCTCTGCTTGAAGCCGCCGAACGGCATGTCGGGACCGACCGGCATCCCGCCGTTGATGGCGACGAACCCGGCGCGGACACGGCGGGCGACGGACTTCGACCGCTCGAGCGAGCCCGATGAGACCATGCCCGCCAACCCGTACTTGCTCTCATTGGCGATGCGGACGGCGTCGTCGTCGTCCTCGAACGGGATCACGACGAGGACGGGACCGAAGATCTCCTCTTGGGCGATCGTCATCGAGTTGTCGACGTCGACGAACATCGTGGGCTCGACGAACCAACCTTTGGGATAGTCCTTGGGGATCCCGCCGCCGACTGCGAGGGTGGCTCCCTCGGCCTTGCCCTTCTCGATGTAGCCCAGCACGCGCTCACGCTGCTTGGACGAGATCAGGGGTCCCATCATCACGTCGGGCCGCTGCGGGTCGCCGTACGGCGCACCACCCATGTAGGCCTTGAGCAACTCGACACCTTCGTCGTACCTCGAGCGAGGCAACAACATGCGGGTCGGAATGGCACAGCCCTGGCCGGCGTGGAAACACACCGCGAGCCCTGAGAGCAGGGCTGTCTCGAAGTCGGCGTCGTCGAGGATGACGTTCGCCGACTTGCCGCCGAGCTCGAGGAAGGTGCGCTTCATCGTCGCCGCGCCCTTCTCCATGATGCGCTTGCCGACCGCAGTGGACCCGGTGAACGAGATGAGGTCGACGTCGGGCGAGATCGTCAGCTCCTCGCCGACCATGTGGTCCGACGAGGTGACGACGTTGACCACGCCGGCGGGAAAGTCGGTCTTCTCGGCGATCAGCTTGCCGACGAAGGTGGCGTTCCACGGCGTGTCCGGCGCGGGCTTGAGCACGACCGTGTTGCCCGTGGCGAGCGCCTGACCGAGCTTGTTGGCGGAGACCTCGAACGGGAAGTTCCAGGGCACGATGGCGCCCACGACGCCGACCGGTTCCTTCCAGATCCGCCGATGGTCGAGTCCGCCGGTCTGCCCCGGGGCATCGGCCAGCTCCGTCTCCCAGGCGAACTCCTCGATGAGCTTGGCGGGGTACTTCAGGGCGCCGTCGAGCGGCCCGTCGAGCTGCGGGCCCTGCGTGGTCATGCGCGGACACCCGACCTCGAGGATCAGCTGCTCGCGCAGCTCCTCCCGCTCGGCCTCGAGCGCTTCTTGCAGCTGCTCCAGGCAGCGCTTGCGCAGGGCATGGTTCGTGGACCAGTCGGTCTCGTCGAACGCCCGCCTGGCAGCGGCGATGGCTCGCTGCATCTCCGCCTTCGACGCGTCAGCCACGCTGCCGATGACCTCCTCGGTCGCGGGGTTGACGTTGTCGAACGTGGCGCCCGAGTCGGCCTCGACCAGCTCGCCGTCGATCAGCATTCGGTGCTCGGGGTGAACAGTGGGCGTGTCAGACATGACTCTCCTTTACGCGACGACGCCGCGGACCTTGAGGTCGATGATGGCGTCCATGTCGAGGCCGACGCTCTGAAGGATGGCGTCGCCGTGCTCGTTGAACTCGGGCGCTCGCTTCGGCGGGTTGGCCTCGCCGTCATAAATGATCGGCGCCGTGACCAGCTGGAACTGGACCCCCGCGGCGTTGACGCAGTCCTGGACGTAGCCATTGGCAACGGTCTGAGGATCGGCTGCCGACTCGAGCGTGTCCTGGACGACGGCCCACTGGCCCGAGAAGTCGGCCAGCAGCTCGCGCCATTCGTCGAGGGTGTGCTCGGCGAACGCCTCGGCCAGCAACTCCGAGGCGACGTTGGCGTTGGCCGTGATCGACTCGGTGTCGGCGAAGCGCTCATCCTCGGCGAGCTCGGGTCGACCGACGACGCGGCAGGTCTCGGGCCAGTACTTGGCCGCCTGCAGACAGCACAGACCGAGCCACCGGTCGTCCTTCGTGCGGTAGTTCGTGACGAGGGGGTTGAACAGCGACCGCCCGGGCGGCGGCGGCGTCCACCCCCGCTGCAATTGGAGCGACAACGCCATCGCCGCGCCCATCGACCAGAGACCGGTGTGCAGGAGCGAAACATCAACCGTCGTCGGCTCGCCGCTCCTTTCCCGGTAGTAGAGCGCGCCCATGATCGCCCCGGCGATGTTCATGGCGCCGATGGAGTCGCCGAATGCGGGCGCGGGCGGCGGCGGCACGTTGTCGTATTGCTTTACACCCATCGCGATGCCCGTCCGCAGCCAGTACCCGAGCTGGTCGTAGGAACCCTTGTCGGCGTCCGGTCCGCGCTCGCCCTGGCCGGTGCCGCGCACGTAGATGATCTTCGGGTTCGCGGCCCGCAGATCGTCGACGTCGATCTTGAGCCGCGTCCGTACCGAAGGCAGTTTGTTGGTGAGGAACACGTCGCATGTGGCGGCGAGCTTGTAGAGGATGTCGAGGCCGTCGTCTGACGTCAGGTCGAGGCCCAGGCTCTGCTTGCCGCGATTCGAGTGCTCGAGCAGGACATGGACGTCGCCGCCGATCGACACGGTGCCGCTCGCGGCCAGGCCCCGCATGGCGTCACCCCGCTCGACGTGCTCGATCTTGATGACCTCGGCGCCGAGGTCGGCGAGGAGCGCCGACGCGGCGGGCACGAACGTGTGCTCCGCCACCTCGAGGATGCGGACGCCTTGCATCACTTCGGTCACTGAAGTCCTCCCTCTTACGCCTGCGGTGCGGGCGGGCGGGGCGCCAGCGAGATCGACTGCATGCCGATGCTCTTGCCGCTGCGGAGCACGCCGTCGACGGCGGCGACGAGATCGTCGGCGTCGATGAAGCAGCCCGCCAGAAGGCCTTTGGCCTCCCACACGGGGTGCAGCTCGGCCAGCAGGTCCATGTCCCACTCCGACGCCATCGGGAACTGGGTCATGGCGTCGCCTTCGCCACCGAAGCAGTCGCCGACGATGCAGCGGGTGAAACCAACCGTCGGATGCTCGACCCGCCACGCCTCGATCATCCGGTCCAGCGCCGCCTTGCTGACGCCGTAGGCGCCCAGGCCGGGCCACGGCGGCGTGAGCGATGCGCTCACCGAGGAGAGATAGAGCGCGGTGCCGTGCGACTCGTTTAGGTGGGGCACGGCCGCGGTCGTGACGACGGCGGCGCCCGTGACGTTGGTGGCGAAGACCTTGGCCCACGTCTCGGCGTCGGTGTCGACCAGGCGGGCGAGCGGACCGATCGCGGGTGTGTACACGAGAGCGTCGATGCCGCCGAGCTCGGCGGCGGCCTTGCCGATGGCGGCGGTGACCGAAGGGGTCGATGTCACGTCGCACTCAATGGCCAGCGCGTCGCCACCCGCTTCCGCGGCGGCGCCGTCGAGGAGTTCGCGTCGACGAGCCAGCAACGCGACGTGGGCGCCGCGCTTGGCCAGCCCGACGCCGATGCAGCGTCCCAGCCCGCTCGACGCCCCGACGACCACTGCTCGCACGCTCGGCACCTTCCCCCTTGACTCGTCTCCGACGATATCTGACACCGACGTCAGTTTCCGTCGCCTTCTCCCCCGAGCAGACGAGCTATGGCTGCCGGCCTGACGCCAGGCGCACGGCATTCACGATTCCCTGATAGCCGGTGCAGCGGCAGAGGTTGCCCGAGAGTGCCTCCCGGATCTGCTCGTCGGTCGGCTTGGGGTTGTCGCGCAGGAAGGCGGTCACCGAAACGATGAACCCGGGTGTGCAGAAGCCGCACTGCAGGCCATGGGCTTCCCGGAACGCTTCCTGCACGGGGCTGAGTCCTTCGTTGGGCGTCAGGCCCTCGACTGTCGTCACGTCGGCGCCCTCGGCCTGCACAGTGAACACCAGGCAGGCGCGCACCGCCTCGCCGTCGAGCAGCACCGTGCACGCGCCACAGACGCCGTGCTCGCAGCCCAGATGGGTGCCGGTCAGGGCACAGTCTTCGCGCAGGAAGTCGGCGAGCGTCTTGCGGGGTTCGACCCGGCCCCGCCGCGGCTGGCCGTTCACCGTCATCGTGACCGCCACCTCGTCAGCCACCGCGCGCCTCCTCGATGGCTCGCCGCAATGCTCGCGCGACGACGACGGCGCCGACCGAACGGCGGTACGAGGCCGTCGCGTGGATGTCGGCCGGCGGGTCGCTGGCCGACGCGGCGATATGGCCTGTCTCGTCGACGTCGCTGTCGCTCGCGGTCGCACCCACCAATGCCGCCTCGGCGTCGGCGGCCCGCAGCGGCGTGCTGCCCATACCGAGCATGGCGATCGCCGCCCGTTCAATCTTGTCGCTCCCGTCCAGCTGAACGCCGCACACGGCCCCCGTAAGGGCGAAGTCGCCGAACCGGCGCGCCACCTCTTCGACGGCGAAACCGCTCCGTGTTCCCCAGACGGGGAAACGTACGGCCGTGAGTACATCGCCGTCATCCAGTGCGGTCATGAACGTGGAGAAGAAGAACTGCGACGCCGGCACCGTGCGAGAACCCGACGTGTTCGCCACCTCGAGCTCGGCGTCGAGGGCGAGGGCCACCGCCGGGTACTCGCCTGCGGGATCGGCGTGGGCGATCGATCCGCCGAGCGTTCCCCGGTTCCGAATCTGGAAATGGCCGATCAACGGGGTGACGCGTGCGAGCAAAGGCACGGCACTGGCAACCGTGGCGTCCCGCCCGACGTCGACCTGGCGCGTCATGGCGCCGATGCGCACACTGCCGTTCTGGCGTTCGATGCCGCGCAGCTCGGCGACGCGGTTGAGATCGACGACGTGTTCGAAGTGAGCGAGGCGCAAGGCCATGATCGGTACGAGGCTCTGACCGCCGGCCAGCGCCTTGCCTTCGTCGCCGAACTCGTTCAGCAGCGCAGCGACTTCCCTGACCGTTTCCGGCGCGTGGTACTCGAACTGCGCCGGCTTCACGCGCCCCGCTTCTTCTTGCTTCTCCGGCGCAGCAACCAATAGGTGAGGAAGACCAGCGCGACAAGCGGTGCCGCCCGCTTGGCGACCGGCGCACCCGCGGTCGCCACCAGATCCACGGGTTCGGCTGCGGCCGGAGCGGCAGCCGGCTCGCTGGCACCGGCCGCGGCGGGAATCGCCGGTTCCATCGATGCCGCCAAATCCTTCTCGAGGCAGTCCACGAATTGGCTCATCAGCCGGGCACTGACATCTCCCAGCACACCCCGCCCGAACTGGGCGACCTTGCCGGAGATCGTGAGGTCGGTGACGACGTACACGGCCGAGCCGTCGCCGTCGGGGGTGATAGTCGCCGTGATCATGGCCGCGGCGTTGCCCTGGCCTTTGGTCTCGCGGCCTTCGGCCTGGAGCACGGCCTTGTGGCCTGCCTCGTCGCGCTCGACGAACCGGACCGTTCCCCTGTACTGCGCGGTCATCGGTCCGACTTTCACCTTCACGGTGCCGCGGTAGTCATCGCCCTCGGAGCTCTCGAGCGTGGCGCCCGGCATGCATGGAGCGATGCGCTCGATGTCGGTGAGCACGGCCCACGCCTCGTCGACGCCGAGCGGCACCCGGAATTCGTTCGTCAAGTCCATGGCGGGAAATAACATACTCATCGAATGAGAACGACCCTTCCTGACTCGGTGGAAGTCGTTCAAGCGGCTCTCGCCGAGAACGGGTACCTGGCCGACGAGGGCTTGGCGACAGCTGTCTTCCTTGCCCTGCGCCTTCAGCGACCTCTCCTCCTGGAGGGCGAGGCCGGCGTCGGCAAGACCGAGGTGGCCAAGGTCCTTGCCCGGTGGACGGGCGGCAGTCTCCTGCGCCTCCAGTGTTACGAGGGCGTCGACGCCGGCCAAGCCGTGTACGAGTGGGACTACTCGCGCCAGCTCCTTCACATCCGGGCCGCGGAAACGCGCGGTGCCGACGTCGAGGACGAGCTCTTCTCGGAGCGCTTCCTCGTTCGCCGTCCGTTGCTCCAAGCCATCGCCCACGGGTCAGGGCCCCCACCCGTGCTCCTCATCGACGAGGTCGACCGGGCCGACGACGAGTTCGAGGCCTTCCTCCTCGAGATCCTCTCCGACTACTCGGTCACCGTTCCCGAGGTCGGGACCTTCCACGCCGAGGTGCCGCCGGTCGTGGTGATCGCGTCCAACCGCACGCGCGACCTGCACGACGCGCTGAAACGGCGGTGCCTCTACCACTGGGTCGACCACCCCGACTTCGCGCGGGAGGTTGCCATCGTCCGCCTGCGGGCACCGGAGGTGAGCGACCAGCTGGCGCGTCAGGCCGCGGCGGCCGTGGCCCGTCTCCGGAACCTCGAGCTCTTCAAGACCCCGGGCGTCGCGGAAACGATCGACTGGGCGCAAGCGCTGGCGACGCTCGGCCGCTCGGAGCTCGACGCTTCCACGGCCGACGCCACCCTGGGCACCGTGGTGAAGTACCGCGAGGACCAAGAACGGGCGCGGGCCGCCGGTCTCGAGACGTTGGTCGGCGATGAGTCCTGAGGAAGCAGTCGCCTTCGCGCGCGCCCTCCGGGCCGCGCAGCTCGACGTCCCTGTTGACTCGGTCGACGCGTACGTCGAAGCGTTGGGTGTTGTCGACTCGCCGTACTGGGCCGGCCGGGCGACCCTCGTGCGCCGGCCCGAGGACATCCCTGTCTTCGACGAGGTCTTCGCCTCCTTTTGGCAGGGACGACCCCAGCCTGCGGCCGCTGCTGAACCACAGCGAGCTGTAGAGGTGACGGCCGCGAGTGACGATCCCGAAGAGGACGGTGACGCGCCGTCGTCGGTCGCAGGCGTGCGCTACAGCCCCCGCGAGGTGCTGCGTGACAAGGACTTCGCTACCTACACACGAGAGGAGTTCGACGAGGCCCGCAAGCTGATGGCCGACCTTCGGTTGGCCGGTGCGCTGCGCCGGTCTCGTCGTCTGCGCCCGTCCGCGACAGGGACACGCCGGCCCGACGTCCGGGGCACGGTACGGGCCGCATTGCGTACGGGGGGCGAACCCATGCGCCGCCGCTTGTTGTCGCCCACGACTCGACCGCGCCGCGTCGTCCTCTTGTGTGATGTCAGCGGCTCGATGGAGCCGTACACCCGGGCCCTCCTGCGTTTCCTGCACGCGGCGGTCGCGGGACGCCGCGGCGTCGAGGCGTTCGCCTTCGCCACGCGGCTGACCCGGATCACCCGTCACCTGTCTTGGCGAGATCCCGACGCCGCGCTGGCGCGCGCCGGGGTGGCCGTGGAGGACTGGTCGGGAGGCACGCGGCTGGGCGCGGTGTTGCACGACTTCAATGCCCGCTGGGGTGACCTGGCGCGTGGTGCGGTCGTTGTCGTGCTCTCCGACGGCTGGGACCGCGGCGATCCCAGCATGCTGACGGCTGAGCTCGACCGCCTCCGCCGCCATGCCCACCGCATCGTCTGGGTGAACCCCCTCAAAGCGACTCCGGGCTATGCGCCGCTCGCCCGCGGCATGGCCGCCGCCCTGCCGTATGTCGACGATTTCGTGGAAGGCCATTCACTGGCCGCCATGGAACAGTTGGTCGAGGTGATCGGGAAGTGAGGGAGATCCTCGACGACATCGCGCGGTGGGATCACGCCGGCAAGCGGGTCGCGATCGCGCGCGTCGTCGGCGTCGAGGGTTCGGGCCCGCGATTGCCTGGGGCGGCGATGGTCGTGAACGAGGATGCCGAGGTCGCCGGATCGGTGTCCGGTGGCTGCGTGGAGGGCGCCGTGCTCACCGAAGCCCTCGGCGTACTCGAATCCGGCGAGTCCAAGCTCCTCACCTACGGCATCGCAGACGAGGACGCCTTCGCCGTCGGTCTCACGTGCGGCGGCACCATCCACGTGTTCATCCAGCCCCTCGACATCTCGGTTCATGACGTGCTCGACGACGCGCTCCGCATCGACGACCCGGTGGCATTGGCTGTGGTTGTCCAAGGGCCGCGGCCGGGCGCCAGCATGCTGGTCGGGCCGCGGGTCGACGTGGTCGGAACCCTTGGCGACCACGACCTGGACCGGGTAGTGGCTCGCGACGCGCTTGCCGAGCTGGCCGCCGGCATCACCACCATGCGCCACTACGGCTTGCATGGCGAGGCGCGTCAACAGGACGTGGCCGTGTTCATCGAGTCGTTCGCGCCGCCGCCACAGATGATCGTGTTCGGCGCCGTCGACTTCACCGCCGCGTTGGTCAAGGTCGCCAAGGTCCTTGGCTATCGGGTGACCGTCTGTGACGCACGCGCCGTGTTCGCCACGCACCAGCGCTTCCCGCACGCCGACGAGGTCGTCGTCGACTGGCCCGATCGGTACCTGGCCAAAGTCGGTGACGATCTCGGACCCCGCGACGCCGTGTGCGTGCTCACCCACGACCACAAGTTCGACGTCCCGGCCATCCGGGCCGCTCTGGAGACGAACGTCGGCTACCTCGGCGCCATGGGCTCCCGGCGCACCAACGACGACCGCCTCGTTCGTCTTCGGGAAGCGGGCGTCGACGAAGCGGCGCTGGCGCGCCTCATGGCACCCATCGGCATCGACATCGGCGGCCGCACGCCCGAGGAAACTGCCATCTCCATCTGCGCCGAGATCATCGCGTCGAGAACCGGACGCTCCGCTCCCTCGCTGCGCGCCAGCGAGGGCCCCATTCATCTCCAATGACGGGAAGAACGGCCGCTGTTGTCTTGGCCGCGGGTGGGGGCAGCCGCTTCAGTGACGGCCACAAGCTGCTGGCGCTCTTTCGTGGACGGGCGCTCGTCACGTGGGCAACGGAGGCAGCCGAGGAGGCGGCCCTCGACGAAACCATCGTCGTCGTCGGCGAGACGCCGCTGACCGATGTGCTGCCGGGTTCAGTCACCGTCGTGCCCAACCCCGACTGGGAAGACGGCATCGCCACGTCGTTGTGGGCCGGACTGGAGGCCGTCGCCGGGTTCGACGCTGTCGTCGTCGGCTTGGGCGACCAACCGCTGATTCCCGTCTCAGCATGGAAGGCGGTTGCGGCGTCGATCGCACCCATCGCCGTTGCGACCTACGGCGGGAGGCGGCGCAATCCCGTCCGCTTGGCCCGATCGGTCTGGCCGTTGCTGCCACGGACCGGCGACGAAGGAGCGCGGGCGCTGATGCGGTCACAGCCCGACCTGGTGGCCGAGGTCCCGTGCGAGGGAGAACCGGCCGACATCGACACCGTCGGCGACCTGCGCTCGTTGTCCTGAATCCAGTGGCGGAGCAAAAGGTATAAATACCGCGAAGTGCTTTCTCAATTTAGGAGAGCCATCTTTTCAACGGGACCTTCTGCCGATACTCTCCGTGAAGCGGTGGGGGGCTCTACACACACGAGACAGCGCAGACGTGAGCGGCCAAGAAGGGCGTTCGCCATGATCCGGCCATCGCGCGTCGCCCTCGCCGCCCTCGCGTGTGTCCTCCTCCTTACCGGGACCGCGTGTGGCGCCCGCTGGTCGGGCGCGCAGCGGGAATCGGTGCTCTCGCGCTACCGAGCCGGCGGGACTGCCACCGGAGCAGCCGACCAGGGCCCGCAGGGGGGTGCTGCGGGTGACACGGCGTCGGGACCAGCCGCGGGGTCGTCGGGCGTCGCCCAGGGTTCGACGTCCGGCTCGAAGTCCGGTGGGTCGGCGTCGGGTGCGTCAGCCCGCGGCGGGAGCGGCGGCGGCGGTGCGGCGCCGTCCAACCTTCCGTGCGCCGCGCCCTCGAACGCGCCGGGCATTACCGCGAGCACGATCACAGTGGGCAGCATCAGCACGCTGACGGGACCGGTGCCAGGGCTCGGGGCCGGGGCCCAGGCCGCCATCAAGGCCTATGGCGCCTACGTCAATGCGAACGGCGGGGTGTGCGGGCGCAAGGTCGTCATCAAGACCGCGGACGACGGCTATGACAACGCGCAGGGACGCTCGGAGTTTCAGGACATGGAGCCGCAGACGCTCGGGATGGTGGGCGGCCTCGCTTCGAGCGACGCCGGGTATGCCGACCTCTTGACGGCCGACAAAGTGCCAGCCGTGACCGAAGCCCTCTCGGATCAGTTCCAGAACGCGCCGACGGAGTTCGACATCAACCCACCGTTCGGCGACGTCCACAAGGCGAGCGCCAAGTACAAGTGGATGGTCTCCCAAGGTGTTCACAAGGCGGCGCTGATCTGGTTCGCCAACGACCAGTCGCGCGAGAACATGCAGGGGATCGAAAAGCCGCTCATGCAGGCGTCGGGCATTCAGATCGTGAACGAGCAGGAGCTGCCGCTTTCGACGTTGAGCTTCGATCCCGCAGCGCGAGCCGTCGCCAACAGTGGCGCCGATTACGTGTACTTCCTCGCCGCGGGGAATCTGAACTCCTCGTTCGCCAGGTCGATGGCGAACACCGGCTACAAGCTGAAATTCGAGGAGTTCGTCTCGGCGTATGACAGTGACTTCGTCTCCGAGGTGGGCCCGGCCGCCGACGAGGAGCCGGTCGTCAACTGGATCCGCTTCGTCCCGGACGAAGAGCGGACGACGAACCCGGTATCCGACCAGTACCTCCACTGGATGGCGCAGACCTCGCCCGGAGTGCAGCACGACATCTTTGCTGCCGACAGCTGGGCGTCGGGCATGGCGTTTTTCGATGCCCTCCAGCAGCTCAAGGGACCGATCACCCGTGATGCGCTGATTCAGCAGCTGAAGGCGACGACCACCTTCGACGCTCACGGTTTCTTCGGCGCCATCAACCTGGGCGGCAAGCTCACGAACGGATGCCTTGTCGGCGTCAAGGTCGTGAACGGAAAGTGGCAGCGGCTCACGCCCGATCACGGGTTCCTCTGTTGAGCGAGCCGCCGGCACCACTCTCGCTGCACAATGTGCGCGCCGCCTACGGACGCATCGAGGTGCTGCACGGCCTCGACATCCAGGTGCGACAGGGCGCGATCACCGCACTGCTCGGGCCAAACGGGGCGGGCAAGACCACGACGCTCTCGGCGATGAGCGGGCTGCTGCAACCCACGACCGGATGCCGCCACGTCTTTGGCGCCCACTGCAACAGCGCCGATGCGTCCGAGCTGGCCCGGCTCGGAATCTGTCACGTGCGCGAAGGCCGGTCGGTGTTCCCGAACCTGACCGTCGCCGACAACTTGACCGTCGCCGCCTCCGCAGGCGCGCCTATAGAGCGCGTGACCGACGTGGCCTACACCCTGTTCCCACGTCTTGCCGAGCGGCGCAACCAGTTGGCGGGAACGCTCTCCGGTGGCGAGATGCAGATGCTGGCGCTGGCCAGGGGGCTGGGCACCGATCCGGCTGTGCTGCTGATCGACGAACTGTCTATCGGCCTGGCACCCATGATCGTGGACGAGCTGTATCAGGTCGTGGGCGGCGTTGCCGCTTCCGGAGTATCGGTGTTGATCGTCGAGCAGTTCGCAGCCGTCGGCCTGCGCTACGCGACCTACGCCTACGTAATGGCCAGCGGGGTCGTCATGTGGTCCGGTCCCAGCGCCGAGGCGGAACAAGCCCTGCAATCTGCGTACTTCGGAGCGGCCAGTTGACCGAGCTGCTCCAGTTCACGCTGTTCGGCTTGATGCTCGGTTGCGTGTTCGCCATCGCGGCGATGGGCCTCGTCCTGACCTACACGGTCACAGGCGTGTTCAACTTCGCCCACGGTGCTGTCGGCATGCTCTGCGCCTTCGTGTACTACGAGCTCCGGGTCGAGCAGCATGTTCCGACGCCGCTCGCGGTCATCGTCGTCGTTATCTTCATGGCGCCGGCGATGGGACTGATCGCAGAGCGATTGCTCCGGCGCTTCCAGGGCGTCGACTACGCGACATCGCTGGTTGTGACGATTGCGCTGACCGTCGCCTTGCTTGGCATCGCGCAGCAGATCTTCGACCCCAACAAGGCGCGCGACGTTCCCCTGCTGCTCGGCAACCACAGGTTCGTGATCGCCTCCATTCCGATCACCTACGACCGCGTGGCGATGGTCGTCATCGCCGTCGCCGTCGCCTTTGCCTTGCGGTTCCTGCTGTTTCAAACGCCGGTCGGGGCCCGCATGCGCTCGGTCGTGGACGACCGCCAGCTGGCGCGCCTGAACGGCGTGCGCAGCGTCGCCATTTCCCGGCTGGCGTGGATGATCGGGTTCAGCCTGGCGGGTCTCGGCGGCGTGCTGTTTGCGGGCGGCCAGAACCTGAACGCCATCGTGCTCACGCTGCTGGTCCTGGACGTGTACGGCGCGGCCATGATCGGTCGGCTGACCAGCCTTCCGATGACCTTTGTCGGCGCGTTGATCCTCGGGCTGCTCGAGTCGCTCACCAACGTGCACTGGCTATGGCCTCAGGGCAACGAGCTTTTCCTCCGGATCCAGCTCGCCATCCCGGGAATCTTTCTCGTGGTCGCTGTCCTGCTCGTGCCGTCGTTCCGGCTCTCGGCCGGGCGGATCGTGGGACGCGATCAGCCTCGCATTCCGACCATGCGGAAAGCGGTCGTCGCCGCGCCGGTCTTCGTGGCCGTTGTGGCCATCGCGGTCCACCTCGTCCCGTCGGCGGACCAGGTGCACGTGATCCGCGCCCTGGTCACCGCCACCATCGCGCTCTCTCTCGTCGCCCTCACCGGCTTGTCAGGGCAACTGTCCTTGACGCAGTACCTCTTCGTCGGCATTGGCGCGTACGTCACCGGCGCGACGTTCGGCGGACACAGCGTTCTGGGGATGCTCTTCGGCGGGCTGATCTCCGCAGCTCTCGGCATGCTCGTGGCGCTCCCCGCCGCTCGGCTGCGCGGTCTGCACCTGGCACTCTTGACCTTTGGTGTCGCGCTCATCGGCAGGGACGTCATTCTCGGCGACACGCGTGTGTTCGGGCTGCGCGGTCACTTCGTCGGGCGGCCGTCGATCTTTGGCATCTCCACCACGTCGGACGCCGCTTTCGCGGTCTGGTGCGCCATCGTGTTTGCGCTGTTGGCGCTGGGGGTTGTCGCCATCCGTCGCAGTTGGGCGGGCCGCGCCCTGACCGCGGTGCGCGACAGCGAAGTAGCGGCGGCCACACTCGGGATGCGGGTCCGCTGGGCCAAGGTCGCCATCTTCGGCGTGTCGGCGTTCATCGCCGGGTGCGCAGGCGCGCTGTTCGGCGGCATGGTCGCAACTGCCGTCGGCACTCATTTCGATCCGCTGAACAGCCTGATCATCGTCCTGTTCGCATTCGTCGGCGGCATCACGACGATCACGGGTGCGGTGTTCGCCGGCGTGCTATTCGCCGTCCTCAACTACGCGCAGGCCTCGAACGCCAGCCTGACCGGCGTGGTGTTCCTCGCCATCGGGGCCGCCGCGATCCTCCTTGGGCGCCAGCCTGACGGCGTCGCGGGGTTTGTGCTGAACCCGGGCTTCCGTTGGCCGAGCCCTCGAGAGCTGTGGGCGAATCGACCGCGGCGCCGCCTCGAGCCAGCACTGGGACCCGAGCGATGAGGCGTTCGAAGGTCCCCTGGCGTTTGGCCCTCGGTCTGGTGGCCACGGCCACGCTCCTGCCGGGTGGTGTCATCCCAGCCAGGGCGAAAGCCGACTCCCCCACGCTCGCCGGCTACCAGGGGTTGGCGGCTGCGTCAGGCCTGCACGCCTTCTACAACCCGCAGGGCCTGCTGCCCGTTGCCGCGCCGGTCGACATCGGCATCCCGGACGCCCTGGCCACGATCACGACCGGCCCATCCACGTTCGCACGTGCGTCCGTTGCTGACCCCGGCGACCTCCTCGACAACCCCGATGCCTTGATCAGCCTCGGCTTCGCACAATGGAAGCCGGGGACGCTGCCTCCGTACCCGTACCGCGTGAGCGCCACGTCGGGCACCGGCGCGCCAGCGGCCGAGTCGTCACCGGGCCCGGGGCTCGACGCCCGCGTGAACGCGGCGGAGACGGCGTCGAACGCCACCGCCACCACCCCGGCGTTCACCGCACCGCCGATCGTCACCGTCGGGTCGATGTCGTCCGTGGCGACGACCACTGTGGCATCTGACGGCTCGACGGTGACCACCCATGCCGTCAGCAAGGTCAGCCACTTCGACCTGCTCGGCATGCTCACCATCGACTCACTGGTCACCGACCTGACGTCGACATCGAACGGCGGGCCGGTCAAGCTGACGGGAGGGACGTCGATCGCGGGCGCCGCCTTCATGGGGAAGCCGGTCAACATCGACTCATCGGGTATGCACGGTGCGCCCGACCTTCTCAATGGGTTGCTATCGGCCGCCGGCATTCACGTCACATTGCTCGGCCCCGCCAAGGTCACCGGCACGGACACCGGCCAGTTCGGCTCGGACGGGTTGCGCATCGACTTCGAGGCCTCGGAGCAGACGCTGCCCGCGCTCAAGACACTGGTCGGATTGCTGTCGCCGCTGCACAATCCCATTCCCGGTGCTCCTGGTCCCGAGGACATCGTCAAGGTGCTCGAGGCAGACCACATCGCCTCCCTCGAGGTCGGGCGGGGGGTGGTGTCGTTGCAGGCGACGTCGGGGGGGCCGGAACCGTCCGTCGAGGCAGCCGGTGCTACCGCGCCCGATACGGGCTCGGGCATCGGCGGCGATTCGTCGCCCGCGGCGCTCGAGCTGAGCCCGAGCTCGCTTGCGCCGGACGTGGGTGGAGCCTCGAGCTCCGGGGCGCCGACGCTGGCCGCGTCGCCCGCGGCCGTCGGCCGGACCCAGTCGACAGGCCAGTCGCTCAGCGCCGGCATCGGCGTGCTCGCGCTGCTGGTGCTGCTTGCCCAGCCGCTGCTCGGCGACCGCCTGGCCCGGATGGCCAACACTGTCCTCGCCGTCGATGACGGCGACGCGTGTCCGATGGGAGAGAAATGAGTCAGAGCGACGAGCGGCTGACCGTCCTGACCGGAGGCCCGTCCATCGAGGAGCGCGAGCAGCGGCTCACCGAAGGGGCCGAGGGCCTCGCCGGCGGACAGCGGCGGTCGATCCTGCGCAACCCCAACTTCTTGCTGATCGTCGCCGGCACGGTGATGACAGCGGGCTTGGCCTTGATCGTGTTGGGGTGGGTCGGCGCCGCCCATTCGACCGTGATCGAGGAGCAGACGCCGTATCTGATCTCGGGCGGCCTGTTGGGCGTCGCCCTCGCCATTATCGGCGCCGTCTGCTTCTTCAGCCACTGGGTCACGGTGCTGATCCGCGAGGCCCGCCAGCACGAAGCGGCCCGCCATCACGACCACGAGGAGCTGATGGCGGCGCTGGCCAACGACACCGGCGGTCGCAGCAGCAGCGCCCGCGCCCGCAAGTCGCGCTGACCCAAGCGTTCTGGCGGTCGTAGCCGTCCTATAGGCCCACCTACGACCGCCAGAATGCTTAGCGGGGGGTCAACACACAGAATTCGTTGCCCTCCGGATCGGCCATCACCACCCAGTCGACGTTCCCTTGTCCGATGTCGATCCGGGTCGCGCCAAGGGACACGAGGCGCTCGACTTCCGCTCGTTGATCGCGGTCAGCGGGCGGGGCGATATCGAGATGGAGCCGGTTCTTGGCGATCTTGGCCGGCGGCGACGGGCTCCAAGTGATCTTCGGACCGCTGCCGTCGGGCGAGCGGATCGCCGTCTCGCCATCCTGATCCCAGACCAACGGCCATCCGAGCGCCTCGCTCCAGAAGTAACCGACCTCCGCCGAGCCTTCGCAATTGACCGCTCCCAGGCGCGGGCAGTCGGCCAGGAAATGGTTCCCCGGTTCGATGACGCAGAACTCGTTGCCTTCCGGATCGGCGAGGACGACGTGGGGCTCGTCCGGCCGCTGACCGACTTCGACGCGGGACGCACCGAGCGCGATCAACGTCTCGACCGTCTGGCGCTCGTCCTCGAGCGACCTTGTCGTCAGATCGAGATGAATGCGGTTCTGGCCCTCTTCTTCTCCGGGACCGGAGCGAAGTCGATGTTGAACCCGGTGTCATCGGTCGGCACCAGTGTGACGATGTCGTCGGCGTCCCCGATCTCCCAGCGCAGCGCCGTCGCCCAAAAGCGCGCCAGAGGCAGCGGATCGTTCGCATCAAAGGCGAGGGCGACCAGCCTCGACGTCACAGGGTTGCGTCTACCAATCCTGGTCGGCGAGTAGCAGTGTGGCGAGCGCTTCGAGGGTGGTCACGAGCTCGTCGAGCTCGGCGGGCTCGAGAATCTCATAGGGCTTCGCCGCGAGGTCGTCGGTGAGCGCCTCGACCCGCTGCTTCACCGCTCGGCCGGATTCGCTCAGCCAGCCGTCAGCCCCGATCAGAGTGCGATCGCGCATTCCGTCGATCACGGCATCCAGCTGAGCGGGCGGAAGGTGGTGGATCCGTCCGAACTTGTGCGCGGGCATGTCCATGGCGAGGGCCAGGAGGACGTGAGCCTCCAGACCGCCGACACCTTCGACCATCAGCGCCGCGATGTGCCCGTCACCACGGTGCTCGCGCAGCAGGGAAGCGGCATGGAACAGTCGCATCACCACGTCGTCGGGTATCGGGATCGTGCGCAGCGCGGCGTACATGGGCCGGCCCTCGATCGGTGCGCTGGTCGCAGCCTTGAGCAACAGATCGGTGGCGCGTACGAATTCCGGCGTGTCGACGTGATCGGCGAGGATCCGCCGCAACGCCTTCGCGCAGCCCCGCTGACGAGCGGCGATCGCCTCTTCAGGCGTGGTCGTGTTCCACACCTTCGGGATGTGGCGGGCAACCTCGCCGGGAGCAAAGTTGTAGAAGAGCGCGTCCACGACCTCAGCTGGGACCCGGCCGAGGGGTGCCGCCCGTCCGGCGAAGTAGGTGTCCCAGTAGTTGGTGAATCCCAGGGCGAACATCGCCTCGTTGGGTTCCTCGGCTGAGTACGGGATCACACCAATCGGCTCGACCAGCTCGAACATCCGCCGTGCCATCGAGTTCATGACCTGATCCTCTCGCAGAATCCCAGCACAATCACTTGGACGATCGGACCGGGCAAAACTCATCGAAGTCCTCCCCGGCGCCCGTCGTCGCAGTCGGTTACCGTCCCGGCGGTGCCGCGCGCCAACAAGGTCAGACTCGGGTTCTTCTCGTTCACCGAGGTTCTCGACGGCCGTCACCGTGAATACAACGAGTGGCACCTGTTCGACCACATGCCCGAGCAGTTCAAGCTCGACGGGCTGCACTGGGGCCAGCGGTGGGTCGCCACGCCGGAACTGCTGAAGCGCCGCCTCTTTGCCGGTGGCGAGTTGGCGCGGACGCAGTACGTCACGTTGTACCTGATCACCGATCCGGTGCAGCAGGCGCTCGACGACTTCTACGCGCTGGCCCGCGATCTCCACGACAAGGACCGGTGGTTCGACGCCCGGAAGTCACACCTCAGCGGTCCGTTCGACCTGGTCCACACGTACGTCTCACCTCGGCTGTCGTTCGACGCCGACGCCATCCCCTACCGACCGAACCGGGGGGTCTTCCTGACCGCGCAGGACGGCGTCGACGGGCCAGCTCTGCAAGAGGCGCGTGAGTGGTACGACCACGTCCACATCCCCGAGTTGTTGAACGTGCGTGGTTGCGCTGGGTGTTGGTGGTTCGAGAACGCCGACGGCCGCGCCATCCGCGTCTACTGGCTCGACGAAGATCCGAACATCTTCCTCGACGACCTCACGGCGCAGACCCCTGCCATGTCGATGATGGACCTGCGCCCGGCGTACACCACCCTGATCGTCGGCGCCTACGCGTCGATCCCCTGGGACGCAGCCTTCGACTGGTTCGACTAGGAGCCGGCGCCCTTCGCAAGGAGCTCGACGACTTCGGCAGCGGGCCGGTCGGTCGTGTTGCGGAAGGCCTGGCCGGCCCAGAGGCTCATGCCGTCGGCGTCGCCTTGCGCCGCCGCGGCGGCCCGCAGCGGACGGGTGGCGTTGTTGATCTCGGGATAGGCAGCAGGAGCGTCGGGGTGGTCGCGCATGAATCGGTTCACGAGTCCTCGCGCCCGCCGGCCGCTGAAGGCACGAGTGAGCGCGGTGACGGTGAACCGCTCGTCGACAAGAGCGGCCTTGTAGACGGGATGCGCCCCGCTCTCGGGACACCGCAGGAGTGCAGTCCCCACCTGGGCGGCGACGGCGCCGGCGGCGAAAACGGCGGCGACAGCGCGAGGACCGCCGATGGCGCCGGCCGCGATCATCGGGAGGTCACAGACCCGTTGCACTTCCCCGAGTAGCGCGAGCAGGCCGAAGTCCTGCCCGGGGCCGTCTTCATTGGCGAAACCGCCCTGATGAGCACCGGCCTCGATGCCTTGCACGCACAGGCTGTCGGCCCCCGCCGCGGCAGCGGCGGCCGCCTCTTCCGGCCTCGTCACGGTGACGGCGACGACCGTGCCCACGTCGCGGAAGGCGGCGACCACGTCCGGTTCGGGACAGCCGAACGTGAAGCTGACGATCGGCGGCGGATCAGCGAGCAGGGCTTCAACCTTGCCGGGGTAGTTGTCGTGGTCCCACAACGGATGGGCGACGGTCGTGTCGAGCCGGCGGGCGTCGGGCTCCAGCGTCCGCAGGTAGGTCTCGACAACCGCGGGGTCCGCCTTCGGCTGCGGAAGAAAGACGTTGACCCCGAACGACCCGCCGGCCGCGCCGCGCACCGCCGCCATGTCGCTCTGCATGGCGTCGACGGTCTTGTAGCCGGCGGCCAGGAAGCCGATGCCGCCGGCGTTGGCCACCGCCGCGACCAGCTCGGGCGTCGTCGGCCCGCCACCCATCGGCGCCCCGACGATCGGCACCCGAGCAAGTTGACGGAGGTCGAACACGTCCCCAGCTTGCCCGCTTACCCCAAAACCTCTCCAAGTCTGCTTCTGCGCGCCCCCAAACCCGTACAACTCCGGACAAATTCGCGAACTTGGAGAGGTTTGGTGGTGTCGAGCCTCTGCTACGAGAGCTGGCCGCTGCGGAAGGCGGCGACGGCGCCGCCGTCGACGAGCATGTCGGCGCCGGTGATGAACGAGGCGCGCGAGCTGAGAAGGAACTCGGTCACCGAGGCGATGTCGTCCGCGGTACCGAGACGCCCTGAGCCCGACGCCGCGACCATCGCCCGCATGAACTCGCCCGACGGGCCGTCGAGCTCCGCTCGCCCCATCGACGTGGCGATCACGCCGGGGCTGATGGCGTTGATGCGGGCGCCCCGTCGACCCCACGGTTGGGCAGCCGCCCGTACCAGGGCGGACACGCCGGCCTTGGCGAAGGCGTAGGCCAGACCGGAGTCGCCGGCGGCGGCCGTCTGCACGCACGGCAATGTCGCCACGTCGGCCGCGGAGGCGTTCGCGATCGCTGCTTCATCCTCCGCCGGCAACCCGCCCGCCAGGTGGCCGGCCATCGACGAGATGACAACCATCGCTCCGCCCGCGGCGACGACGGCACCGAACTGCTCGATGACGTGCGCCGTCCCCACGAGGTCGACGGCGATGACGCGGTCGGCTGACGTCTGCACCGGCGACAGCCCTGCGGTGTGGACGACCGACTGCACCCGGCCGAGCGCAGACGCGGTCTTGGCCAGTGCCGCGACCGACGACCCATCGGAGACGTCGACGTGCGCAGTGTGCACGTCGAAACCCTCGTCGACCAGGTCGGCCGGCACCTCGCCGATGTCGGCCAGCAACACCGTCGACCCCGACCCACACCGCCGGGCGATCGCCATCCCCATGCCGCCCGACCCGATGACGACCAGCACGTCTGCGCTCATCGGCCGAGCGTCAGCTGTTTGACGGTGCGAAGCCGAAGGTGCCGCTCGAAACGATGGCCTTGCTGAACGGACGGGCCAGCGTCCGGAGCTCGGCGCACGCGTCTTCGCCCAGTGCGCGATAGGCGCCGGCCGCCAACCGGTCGGTGGTGTCCTCGACCTCTTGGCGGTGGGCCGCGCCGGCCGGCGACAGCTGCAACTCCGAGCCGTCGGCCAGCCAGCCACGCGAGCGGACCGACTCCACCGCCGCCGCCCACGCGTCATCCGGCCAGGCGCGCGAAGCCCTGAGGATCGACTCCGAGACCTCGCCCGTTGCCGCGTGCACGACGAGCGCCTCGACGCCCGTGAGCCCCGCAGCGGTCAGGGCGGCGATGTGCCCGTCGCCTCGGTACTCGCGCAGCAGCGTCTGCGCGTGCCAGAGGACGAGGTGCGGCTCGTCCGGCCACGGAAGCTGTGCGTGCCCCGCGAAGAGCGGCCGACCCTGGATCTCGTCCGTCGACGCCTCGGCCGCGACTCGCGCAAGAGACGCGGCCCGCGCCATCTCGGCACCGTCGATCAGATCTCCCAAGGCGCGCCGTAGCGAGGCGTCGACGGCGTCGAGCCGAGCGTCCAGGATCTTGTCCGTTGAAGCCTTCGCCCATGCCGCCGGTATTGCGGCGCGCACCAGCCTCGGGTTGAAGTTGAAGAAGGTCGCGATCACGACCTCGGCCGGAACCGGCCCCATGGCCGCGGCCCGCGAGGCGAAGTAGCCCGCCCGTCCCTCGATGCCGATGGCGGCGTACCGCTCGGCGGCCTCCGGTGCGAAATAGATCAGACCGTGGATCGGCTCGAGCGTCCGCCACGTCTTGCGAGCCACCACCGCTTCGGCATCGGTCATGCCGAAGGTCTACACCGGACGGGCAGGCGCTTGAGGCTGCCGTTGGTGATCGAGCTCAGGCGTTCGACAGTGCCGGCCACCTGGAACGAGTCGATCCGCTCGAGGAGTCGCCGGTACATGACCTCGATCTCGACCCGGGCCAGCTGGGCACCCATGCAGAAGTGCTCACCGAATCCAAAGGCGAGGTGCTGATTCGGCTGGCGGTCGATCCGGAAGGCGAAGGGATCGTCGAAGACATCCTCGTCCCGATTGGCCGAAGCGAAGTACAGCGCCACCTGCTCCCCCGCCGGAATCGTCACGCCGCCCACTTCGGCGTCTTCGGTGGCGATGCGCGTGAAGTGGCTGATCGGGCTGACCCAGCGCAGCATCTCCTCCACCGCGTCGGGAACCCGTTCGGGATCGGCGCCGAGCTTCTCCCACTCCCCCGGATGCTCGGCGAGCGCCAGCAAACCACCGCTGATCGCATTCCGGGTGGTCTCGTTACCCGCTTCGACCAAGAGCTCCGCGTACGACAGCAGCTGGATGTCGGTCAACGCTGCGCCGCCGAGATCGGCCGCGAGCAGCAGGCTGACCAGGTCGTCCTCGGGGTCCTGACGGCGCGCCTCGATGAGGCCCACCAGGTACCTGTGCAACTCGCCTCGCGCCCGCTTGATCGTCTGGCCGGGCGTCTCGCCTTCGCGGCGGAACTCGGGGTCGTCCTTGCCGATGATCTCGTTGGTCCACCGGAACAGGTCGTCGACGTCCGAACGGGGCGCACCCAACACCGCCGCGATCACGGCCAGCGGGAACGGCGCGGCGATGCGCTCGACGAAGTCGATCTCGTCTCCAGCGGCGAGCGCCGAGTCGAGGATCTCGACGGCGATGGCATCGATGTCGTCCCGCCGGGCGCGCACACCCCGCGGCGTGAAGCTCGGACTGGCGACCCGGCGCATGGCTCCGTGCTTGGGCGGGTCGAGCATGACGAGAATCTCCGTCGGCGGCGGCAGCGGCGCCCCGGCCCGGCGCAGCGTGAGGCCGCCCACGCTCGAGAACTTCAGCGGCTCCTTGGCGACGTACTGCACGTCGGCGTGCTTGGTGATCGCCCAGAACGGCTCCCACCCCGGCGGCTCGAGTCGGGCGACGGGCGCTTCCGCGCGCAGGCGGGTCCACACGTCGTGCGGGTAGCCGCGCCGGCCGTAGCGCTCGGCGTCGACCAGGTCGAGCGGATCGATGAAGTCGACGCCCACACTCATCTCGGCAATCCCAAGATGCGCTCACCGATGATGTTGCGTTGGATCTGACTCGTGCCGCCCATGATCGTGTTCGCGCGCGAGTACAGGAAGTCGTTCATCCACTCGTCGTCGGCCAGGAGGTCGTAGGCGGTCTCGTAGAGCCGCTTGCTGGTCTCGGACCAGAACAACTTGACCAGGCTCGATTCGGCGCCGATCTCTTCGCCGGCGGTGAAGCGGGCAAGGGTGCGGGCGTTGTGCAGCCGCAGGATCTCCTTGTCGATCCACGCATTCGCAAGGCGCTGGCGCACGATCGGATCCTGGAGCAGGCCCGCACCGGCGCACGTCTTCCACAGCCGCTCGACGGCTTCCTCCTGGCGCACCTGCTGGCGCCAGATGTAACCGCCACCTCGTTCGTTGGCGAGGATGTTGTTGGCGACGCGCCAGCCCTCGTTCTCCGGCCCGATCACGTTTTCGACCGGCACCTCGACGTCGTCGAGGAAGACCTCGTTGAACTCGCTCTCCCCCGTCATCTGCCGCAGCGGCCGGACGTCGACGCCTTTGGCGTCCATCGACACCGCCAGCATCGAGATGCCCTTGCTCTTCGGCGCGTCGGGATCGGTCCGCACGAGGGCGATACCCCAGTCGGTGAACTGGGCGCCCGTCGACCAGACCTTCTGGCCGGTGACGATGTACGCGTCGCCGTGGCGTTCGGCGCGCGTCGACAGCCCGGACAGGTCGCTCCCCGCGCCGGGTTCGCTGAACAGCTGGCACCACACGTCGTCGGCGTTGAGGATCCGCGGCAACCACCGTGCCCGTTGTTCGTCGGTGCCGTACACCATGAGGGCGGGACCGAGCATCGACAGACCCACGCCGCCGAGGAGATCGGGCGCGTGGGCCCGGGCCATCTCCTCGTTGTAGATCGCGACCTGCGACGGCGACGCACCTCGACCGCCGTGCTCGGCGGGCCAGTGGATGCCGACCCAACCGTCGGCGTGCAGAGTCCGCTGCCACTCCCGCAGCTGCCTCGCATCCTCGGCCGTCGACGGAAAGCCGATGGCGGGCGGCGTGTGCGCCGCGAGCCACGAGCGCAACTCGGCACGGAAGGCCGCGTCGTCGTTCAAGGACGACCCGCCGACCAGGCCACCGTCTTCAGCTGGGTGTACTCGAGCAGGCCGTAGTCGCCGTACTCGCGGCCGATGCCGGAGTGCTTGTAGCCACCGAAGGGACCCCACAGGTGCGGGCCGCCAGCGCCACCGTTGATGCTGACCGTCCCCGCTTGGATCTCCTGGGCGATCTCGTAGGCGCGCACCGGGTTGGGGTGCCACACCGACGCCGCCAACCCGTAGCGGGTGTCGTTGGCGATCCGGATGCCCTCCTCCTCGCCGTCGAAGGGGATGACGACGCCGACGGGTCCGAAGATCTCGTCCTGGGCGACGCTCATCGAGCTCGACACGTCGGCGAACAGCGTCGGCTCGAAGAAGAACCCCCTCGACGTGTCGGCGGGCCGTCCGCCGCCCACCGCCAGGCGCGCGCCCTCGGCGGTCCCGGCGGCGACGTAGCGCTCGACGCGCTCGCGCTGGGCCTCGCGGATGAGCGGACCCATCATCGTCTTCTTGTCCGTGGGGTCGCCGACGGTCACCCGGCTGAGGGCGGCCGACATGTTCTCGACGACCTCGTCGTAGACCGAGCGGTCGGCCAGGATGCGCGTCGGCAACGCACAGCCCTGGCCGGCGTGAATGGTGAACCCGGCCGCCGCGCCTTGCGCGAACTTCTTCACGTCGGCGCCCTCGAAGATGATGTTGGGCGACTTCCCGCCCAACTCGAGCAGGATTTTCTTCAGGCCCTCGGCGGCTTGGGTCATGATCTTCTTGCCGACGAAGTCCGAGCCCGTGAAGCTGATCATGTCGACGTCGGGATGGGTCGTGAGGTGCTCGCCCGCGGGGACGTCGCCGGTGACGACGTTGAGCGCGCCCTTGGGAAGGCCGGCGGCGTCCGCGATCTCGCCCAGCACGAACGCCTGCATCGGCGTGTACGGCGACGGCTTCAGCACGACGCTGTTGCCGGCGGCCAGCGCGGGCACGACCTTCGAAAGATTCAGATACAGCGGGAAGTTGAACGGCGTGATGGCCGCCACCACGCCGACGGGCTCCTTGAGGATCACGCCCTGGCCGAGTCCCCGCGCACTGACCTGGGGCGGCAGAGGGTCCTGGAAGGGGAAGCTCGCCGTCCGCTCCGCGAACCACTGGGCGTACTTGAACCCGGTCTCGAACTGAAGGCCGTCGGCGACCCACCGGGCGGCGCCGGCCTCGGCGATGATCAGGTCAACGAGCTCGGGCTTGCGGTCAGCAATCTCCTGCATGAAGCGCAGCAAGACGTCGGAGCGCTGGCGGGGAGGCATGCGGCGCCACGTGCCGTCGACGTAGGCCGTGCGCGCCGCGGCGACGGCGCGGTCGACGTCGGCGATCGACCCTTGCGGGACGGCGCCGATCGGCTCTTCGGTCGCCGGGTTGATCACCTCGAGCGCCTCGTCGCTCATGGCGTCGACCCACTCGCCCCCGATGTACAGCTGGTAGTTCTTCAGCGCCGTCGCCATCTTCTCTCCGAGATCCTTCCGAGTGTCTTGGTCATCAACCGGTACTCCAGGTTGCTGTAGGGAAACTGGGTCACGACCTTGCCGGTCGGCCCCTTGAAGTAGTTGTCGCTCATCGTCCAGGACGTGCCTTCCATCCGGGACTGGAGCCACCGCCACCACGCCGCCTCGAACCACGACCGCACCTCGACGGTGGTCGCGCCCGACCGCATCATGCGCTTCACGGCGCCGACCGCGTACTCGGCCTGGCTCTCGAGGGTCATCACCAGCTCGCCGCCGTTGGTGCCCGGTCCGTAGAGGATGAAGAAGTTGGGAAACTCCGGAACGGTGATGCCGAGGTAGGCGCGAGGCTCGCCAGCCCACTGTTCCTGCAGCGAGCGGCCACGGCGGCCGACGACCCGCATTCGTGTGAGGTAGTCCGCCGCTTGGAAGCCGGTCGCCATGACGATGACGTCGACCGTGCGCTCCACGCCGTCGACGTCGACGATGCCCGTCCGGGTGACCGATGAGCCCGCCTTGGGCACCAGCTCGACGTTGTCCTTCTTGAGCGCCGGATAGAAGGTGCTCGCCACGACCGGCCGCTTGCCCGGATAGGGATACGTGGGCGTAACGGCTTCTCGCAGATCGGGTCGGTCCTTGAAGATCTTGCCGATGTACCGCCGGCACATGGCCTCGCGCTCACTGTTGATCTTCGTCCCGGGCCGCCACAGGTGCCCGCGCCACAGGCTCTTCTCGAGGAGCCAGCGCTGGCGCCATCGCTCGCGCCTCGCCGCCCACGGTTTGTTGACGGCCACGCGCTCGTCGTCGCTGAAGTCGCGCTCCCCCTTCGGCAGCACCCATCCCGGCTCCCGCTGGAACAGATAGAGGCGTTTCACCAGCGGCTGGATGGCGGGCACGATCTGCGTCGCCGACGACCCGGTGCCGACGACGGCCACCGTCTTGTCGGTCAGGTCGTGCTGGTGCTCCCAGCGCGCGGTGTGGAACGCGGGGCCTTCAAAGTCCTCCAAGCCGGGCCAGTCGGGATAGCGCGGCACGTTGAGGAAACCGACGGCGCTGACTACGACGTTGCACTCGTCGACGGTTCCGTCGTCGAGGCGCACGGTCCAGACGTGGCGGTCGTCGTCCCACGTCGCCGACTCGACGGCGACGCCCAGCTTGAGGTGCGGCCGCAGGCCGAACTGGTCGACGGTCTCTTCCAGGTACTTCTGCAACTCGGGCTGGCGGGCGTGGGTGCGCGTCCACTGATGAGGCTTGAACGAGAAGCAGTAGAGGTGCGAGCCGACGTCGACCTCGGCGCCCGGGTACGTGTTGTCCCACCACGTGCCGCCGATACCGAGCGAAGACTCGTAGATCGTGAACGTGTCGATGCCGGCGCGCTTGAGGTTCACGCCCGTCGCGATCCCGCCCATCCCGGCGCCAACGACCACGACCCGGGGTGTCGGCGACGGCATATGCTTAGATTTTGACGTCGACGTCACAATTTGTCGAATAGGGGGCGCCCGCGTGGCGGAGTTCGAGACGGTCAACTTCTTCAAAGACCGCGCCATCCACGACGACCCCTACGCCTACTACGACTGGCTGCGCTCGCAACATCCGGTCTGGCAGGAGCACAACTACGGGGTGTTCATGGTGACCGGCCACGAGGAAGCGATGGCCGTCTACAACGACGCCACCAACTACTCGTCGTGCAACACCATCGCCGGGCCGTTCACCAAGTTCTCCGTGCCGCTCGAAGGCGACGACGTCAGCCAGATCATCGACGAGCACCGTCACGAGCTGCCGTTCAGCGACCAGCTCCCCTCGTTCGACCCGCCGCTGCACACCGAGCAACGCGGCCTACTCATGCGGCTGATCACGCCGAAGCGACTCAGCGAAAACGAAGAGTTCATGTGGAGGCTCTGCGACCGCCAGCTCGACGAGTTCTTCGACAAGGGCGAGTGCGAGTTCATCAGCGAGTTCGCCAGCCCCTTCACCCTGCTCGTCATCGCCGACCTCGAGGGCGTGCCCGAGTCCGACCACGGAAAGTTCAAGGCGCGCCTGGGGAACCTCATCGGGGGCCCGACGTCGCACAACCCGCTTGAGTTCCTCTACGACCAGTTCACCGAGTACGTCCTCGACCGGCGCCAGAATCCGCGCGACGACGTCCTGACGGGACTGGCCACCGCCACTTATCCCGACGGCTCCACGCCCGATGCCAAGGACGTCGCCCTCATCGCCGCCAACCTCTTCGCCGCCGGTCAGGAGACGACGGTGCGGCTGCTGTCGTTCGCCTTGCAGATGCTCGGCGAGCGGCCGGACCTCCAGGAGCAGCTGCGCGAGGACCGCACCAAGATTCCGAACTTCATCGAGGAGACGTTGCGCGTCGAAAGCCCGCTGCGGGGTCAGTTCCGGATGGCCCGCAGGCGCACGTCGCTCGCGGGCGTCGACATCCCGGCCGGCGCGAGCGTGCTGTTGCTGCCCGGCGCCGCCAACCGCGATCCCCGCTTCTTCGAGAACCCCTACGAGTTCGACGTCGACCGGCCCAACGCCCGCAAGCACCTCGGCTTCGGGTTCGGCATCCACACCTGCGCCGGCGCGCCGCTGGCAAGGGCCGAGGGTCGGGTCACCATCAACCGCCTGCTCGACCGCACGTCGGACGTCCGGATCTCGGAGGCGGCGCACGGCCCGGCGGGCGCCCGTCGCTACGAGTACCTGCCGACGTATCTGTTCCGAGGCCTCACCAACCTGCACGTGGAGTTCACGCCCGCCGCGTGAGCGTCGACGCTGCCCCCGGCGTCTCGCGCACCGGGTCAGTGCTCGACGGCGGCGGCCAGGCGCTCGAGGGTGGCGGACATCGTCTGGCGGTTGCGCTCGGTGCGGTCCTCGATGCCTGAGATCTGTTTGGCGTTCTCCATGGCCCAGTCGGGCAGCAGGTTCTCGCTCCACTCGGTCACGCGACACCCGGTGTCCGTGGGTTCGATGCGATAACCCCACGTCGAGTAGTGAAAGTCCATCATCGAGCACTCGAACGCGAATGCGCGACCCGGCTCCGCCTCGATGATCTTGCCCTGGGTCGTCCACTCGTTCTCGCCGGCCCGGTTGTGACCGTCGAAGGTGGCGCCGACGACGGGTCCCTCAACGCCGTCGTGCCACTCACAGGCGTAACACTCCTCCGACCACTCGCCCATGCGCGTCACGTCGGAAATGGCCGCGTACACCGCCTCGGGCGGCGCAGCGATGTCACGGGAAGTCTCGAGCTTGTCGGCCATGGGCAGCGACGATATCGAGGCGCGCCGAGCCAAATTGTACGGTGCTCGCCGTGGACGACGTCGAGGCCATCAAGCAGCTCAAGGCGCGGTACTTCCGGTTGATGGACACCAAGGACTGGGACGGGATGCGCCAAGTGTTCACCGACGACGCCTACATCGACACGACCGACTCGGGTGGGCGGGTCGTCGAAGGCGCTGACGAGTTCATGTCGGGGCTGCGCCAGATCCTCGCCGACGTGGTCACCGTCCATCACGGGCACATGCCCGAGATCGAGTTGACATCGCCGACGACCGCCACCGGTATCTGGGCCATGGAGGACTGGCTCAAGTGGGGTGACGGCCGCGACATGCACGGCGCCGGCCATTACCACGAGGAGTACGAGAAGGTCGACGGCCACTGGCGCATCAAGAAGATGACACTCACGCGCCTGCGAGTGGACTTCGAATAATGAGCGAGGCCGAAGCGCTGTACATCCGCGACGGCGACGCGTACGTCGGGACCGTCTGCACCCAGGGGGCATGGGCCCACGGTGGCCAGGCCGGCGGAGCGGTGCTCGCGCTCTTGGGTCACGTCCTCGAAGACGTGCCGACGTTGACGCCGATGAGCCTCACGCGCCTGACGGTGGACATCGTGCGGCCGGTTCCCGTCGGTGAGCGTCTCCAGGTCGCGACGGACGTCATCCGTGAGGGGAAGAAGATCCAGCTCGTCGACATCCTGCTCAGTGCCGGTGACACTGTGACGACGCGCGCACGTGCCTTGCGCATCCGCGATCTCGACGTCGGCGACCTCGAAGGAATGCCTTTGTCGACGAGCGACCTCAATCCGTCGACGTCGGCGCCGCCACCTGAGGAACTGAGTGGTGTCGAACACCTGACGCGGGTGCCGAAGTTCCTGAGCCTCGGCGCCGAGCTGCGGCGCAGCCTCGAACCGGTCGACGGCATCAACATCGCCTGGTGCCGGCTGCGCGTCCCGGTCGTCGCCGGAGAGGCCGTGCGAGACACGTCTCGCGCCGCCTTTCCGTTGGACATGGTGAACCTCCTCGGCGTTCGCCTCGATCCCCGCCGCGCGACCTCGATCAACCCCGACGTCACCGGGCACCTCTGTCGCGCACCTATCGGCGACTGGATCGCGCTCACCGGGCACACCCACTACTCCCACGGCGTGGCCCATGGCGTGTCGATGGCGACCATGAGCGACGCCGAAGGCGTCTTCGGCGTGACCTCGACGTCGCAGATTCTCGACCCGACCGAACCGCCGCCCCGGTAAAACTGACGCAAATGTCAATTTATGCGTACGGTATGACGCGATGACAGACCGCGGCATTTTGAATGACGCTGCCGCCGCCCGCTACGTCGGGACTCGCGTCAAACGCCTCGAGGACCCCCGACTCCTCACCGGCCACGGGACCTACGTCGACGACATCTCGCTCCCCGGGATGCTGCACGCGTGCTTCGTGCGCAGCCCGTTCCCGCGGGCGGCAGTGCGGGGCGTGGATGTGTCGGCCGCGCTCGCGGTGCCCGGCGTGCGTGCTGTGCTCACCGCCGGCGACCTCAACGGCGGCATGAAGGAGCAGTGGCACACGTCGATCGGCGCGCAGAGCCCGGAGACGCCGCGGCCCCCCCTCGCCGAAGAAGAGGTGCGGTTCGTCGGGGACCCGGTCGCTCTCGTGCTTGCCGAAAATCGCTACATCGCCGAGGACGCCGCTGACCTGGTCGACATCGACTACGAGCCGCTCCCTCCGGTCGTCGACTACCGGCTCGCGGAAGACGCTGCCGACCTCGTCCATCAGGCCCATGGCTCCAACGTCGTCGGCGACCTGAGCCTGCCGGCCGCGCCCACACTCGAGGAAGTGTTCGCGTCAGCCGCCCACGTCATCACCGAGACGATCTCCCAGCAGCGGTACGCGCCGGTACCGATGGAGGGCCGGGGCCTGGTCGTCGACCCGTCGAGTGCGACCGACGAGCTCACGATCTACGCCGCCACCCAGGTGCCGCACGAGGTGCGGCTGTTCTGCTCGCGCCTGCTCGGTGTGCCCGAGCACCGGGTGCGAGTCGTGGCCCGAGATACCGGCGGCGGGTTCGGCCAGAAGGTCATGGTCCAACGCGACGAGATGTGCATCATGCTGGCGGCGCCGAAGGTGGGCGTCCCCGTCAAGTGGGTCGAGGATCGGCGCGAGAACCTGCTCGCCGCCGGCGCGTCGCGTCACGAGCACGCCGAGGCGGCGATGGCGTTCGATGGCGAGGGCGCCGTCCAGGCCGTGCGCATCGACTTCGAGCAGGACTGCGGCGCGTATCCGACGCCCTGGCCGGTGATGCCCGCGGCGGCCGTCGGCGCTCTGTTTCCGGGTCCCTACCGCGTGCCGCAAGCGACGTTCGGGATCAAGACCTTCTACACGAACACCGTCGGCCGCACCGCCTACCGCGGGCCGTGGCAGTTCGAGTCACTGGCTCGGGAGATGCTCATCGACATCGCGGCGCGCCGCATCGGCATCGATCCGGCCGAGCTCCGCCGTCGCAACCTGCTCGGCCACGACGACCTGCCGTTCAAGAACCCGATCGGCATGACGTACGACAAGATCACGCCGCTCGAGACGTTCGAGGCGACGCTCGCCGCCTTCGACTACGACGGTTTCCGCGCCGCACAGGCCGAGGCCCGTGAGCGCGGCCGCTACCTCGGCGTCGGCATCTCGAGTTACTGCGAGCCGACCACGCCCGGCCACGGCTACTACGGCACCGAGGCCGCCACCATTCGCATCGAGCCCTCGGGGCGGATCAACGTCTACATCGCCGGCGGCTCGTCGGGGAACAGCTTGGAGACGACCGTCGTGCAGCTGGCCGCCGACGCGCTGGGGGCCGACATCGACGACGTGGCGACCATTCAGGGCGACACCGCGATCACGGGCTTCGGCGGCGGCGTCGCCGGAAGCCGCAGCGCGTCGATGACGGCGGGCGCCGTGCGCGACACGGCGTCGATCCTGCGGGAGCGCATCGCCGCCATCGCCGCCCACAAGCTGGAGGCGGCCGTCGAGGACATCGAGCTGACCGGAAGCCGGGCGATCGTGCGGGGCACGCCGACGGCGGGCCTGTCGTTCGCCGAGCTCGCGAACACGGCGTACTTCGATGCTCCGTCGCTGCCGCCGGGTGTGCCTGCGGGCTTGGAGGCCACGGCCCGCTACACGGCCCAGACCGGGCAGGTGTGGGTGAACGCCACGCATGTCTGCACCTGTGAGGTCGACGTGACCACCGGCGAGGTCAGGCTCCTGCGCTACATCGTCGGCGAGGACTGCGGTCCGATGATCAACCCCGCGGTCGTCGAAGGCCAGATCGCGGGTGGGGTCGTGCAGGGCATCGGCGGCGTGCTGTTCGAAGAGCTCGCGTACGACGATGACGGCAACCCGGTCGCAACCACGTTCATGGACTACCTCGTCCCGACGGCGCCGGAGATTCCCGAGATCGAATACGTGCATGTCGAGACGCCGAGTCCGGGCCCAGGCGGGTACAAGGGTGTCGGCGAAGGCGGCGCCATCGGTGCTCCACCGGCGGTGGTGAACGCGGTGGCGGACGCGCTGGCGCCGCTGGGCGTGACGATCACCGCGCTACCGCTCGGCCCGTCCCAGATCCTGTCCCTCCTCCAAGATGCGGGTGTTCGATGACCAACGTGACCGACCTGTACTACGACCCGTACGACGTCACCATCAACGCCGACCCGTACCCGGTATACCGGCGGCTGCGCGAGGAAGCGCCGCTCTATTACAACGCGCCGCACGACTTCTATGCCGTGAGCCGCTACGAGGACGTCGAGCGGGGCCTGGTCGATGCGGAGACGTTTCCGTCGAGCCGGGGCGGCATCCTCGAGCTCATCAAGGCGGGCATCGAGATGCCGCCGGGGACACTGATCTTCGAGGACCCGCCGATCCACACCATCCATCGCAAGCTGCTGTCGCGGGTGTTCACGCCGAAGCGCATGTCAGCGATCGAGCCGCAGATCCGCGAGTTTTGTGCCCGCAGCCTCGATCCCCTCGTCGGCGCCGGCACGTTCGACTTCGTCACCGACCTCGGCGCCCAGATGCCGATGCGGGTCATCAGCATGCTGTTGGGGATTCCCGATTCCGATCAGGAGGCGGTTCGGGATCGGGTCGACCGGAATCTGCGCACGGAGCCCGGCAAGCCGATGGAGGTCTCGGCCCATTTCGCCAACGGCGACATCTTCGCCGACTACATCGACTGGCGGGCCGAGCACCCCTCCGACGACCTGATGACGGAGCTGCTCAACGCCGAGTTCGAAGACGAGAACGGTGAGACCCGGCGCCTGACTCGCGACGAGGTGCTGACCTACACGTTCGTCGTCGCCGGCGCGGGCAACGAGACCACGACCCGTCTCATCGGCTGGGCCGGCAAGGTCCTCGCCGAGCACCCTGACCAACGCCGTGAGCTGGTGTCGGATCCGTCGCTCATCCCCAACGCCATCGAGGAGCTGCTCCGCTTCGAGCCGCCGCCGCCCCACGTCGGCCGCTATGTCGCCCGTGACGTCGAGTACTACGGGCAGACCGTGCCCGAAGGCAGCGCCATGCTCTTCCTCGTCGGCTCCGCCAACCGCGACGAGCGTCGCTATCCCGACGGCGATCGCTTCGACATCCACCGCAAGATCGGCCAGCACCTCACGTTCGGCTACGGCATCCACTTCTGCCTCGGCGCCGCCCTGGCCCGCCTCGAAGGCCGCATCGCCCTCGACGAAGTCCTCAAGCGCTTCCACGAGTGGGACGTCGACTACGACGGCGCCAAGCTCGCCCCCACCTCAACAGTCCGCGGTTGGGAGACCCTGCCGGTCTTCACCAAGTCGACCAACTGACCACCGGGCAGCACAGGTTGGCGCTTCTGGGTGCGCGAAACCACCCCACAGGTGGCTCCGCACGCCCAGAAGCCGGACGAGGGAATGTTCCCTACTGCGCGGTCGGGGAAGATGGCTGAGTGACCCTTGGGCTTGCGCTCTTTGTCGTCGTCGCGTTGGTGGCCACTGGGCTCTACGGGTGGCGGATGATGAAGCGAGCGAACGTACAGAAGGCTGCTGAGCTCTCCGAGTTGGTCGGCGAGACCGTGACGCTCAGGATCTCCTACATGAGGATGATCTTGCCGGAGCAGTGCGTGGTCGTCCGCGTGGACGGCGATCAGGTCGTGGTCCGCGACCGCGACAACCCCGAGCGTGTGTATCCGCTCGCCGCGATCGTCGAGATCGATCACGCCGGCCATCGCGTGGGACGGTGGTAGCGCTTACGGTCGCCAAAGCGCCTGACGACACCATGGGCCACGTAGAGTTCGATCGGTGTCGGCGATAGCGGCCGCAGGCGATGGCGACGCGCAGGGCGGCCCTCGGTCCCGCAAGGGCGTGCAGACGCGCGCCCGTCTGCTGGAAGCGGCCAAGCAGATCTTCGAGGAGAACGGCTTCCTCGAGGCCCGCATCTCCGACATCGCCGAGCGCGCCGGCCTCTCGCACGGCGCCTTCTATCACTACTTCGATTCGAAGGAGCAGGTCTTCCGGGAAATCGCGGAGCAGCTCGACGAGCAGCTGGCCGAACCCATGGAGAGTGTCATCTTCGCTCCGGGCTCCAGCGCCGATCCCCGGGAGCGCCTCTTCACTGCCCTGCGCCGCCACCTCGAGCGATATGCCGAGGAAGCGAAGATCATGGGCGTGATCGAACAGGTCGCCCGCTACGACGACCACGTCGCCGCCGTTCGCTCGGCGAGCAACAAGCGCCACCGCGCCGCCATCGAGGCCTCGATCCGCGGGATGCAAAGCAAGGGCATCGCCGACAGCAGCCTCGACCCGAAGGTGGCCGCCGCGGCCCTCGGCTCGATGGTCGAACGCTTTGCGGAGATGGCGCTGGCCCAGGGTCAGCTCAAGTGCAGCCTCGACGACGCCGCCGACACACTCGCCGGCCTCTTCGTCAACGCGCTGCAGATGACGCCTACGAAAGCCAAGCGCTCCCGAGCCTGACGTTGCCCGTTCTGGCGGTGGAAAACGGCCCCACAGGCCGTTATCCACCGCCAGAACGAGGACTTCGTAGTTCGCGCTTCAGGACCTTGCCGGAGGGGTTGCGGGGCAGGGCGTCGATGAAGGTGATCTCCTTGGGGACCTTGAAGGTCGCCAGCTGGGCGCGGCAGTGGTCGATAAGGGCGTCGGGCGTCACGGTGGAGTCCGGGCGCAGGGCGACGAACGCCACCGGTACCTCACCCCACCGTTTGTCGGGCTTGGCCACGACGGCCGCCTCGAGCACGGCCTCGTGCTCGTAGAGCACACGCTCGACCTCGGACCCGGCGACGTTCTCGCCGCCGGAGATGATCATGTCCTTGAGACGGTCGACGATGAAGAGATAGCCATCGCCGTCACGGACACCGATGTCGCCGGTGTGGAACCAGCCACCAGCGAAGGCCGCGGCGGTCGCCTCCTCGTCCCGCCAGTACCCCTTGAACACCTTCGGACCGCGCATGACGATTTCGCCCCGCTCGCCCGCTGGCACCGACCGTCCTTCGGCGTCCCAGATGTCGAGCTCGAGGTACAGGCACTCGCGACCGACGCTGCCGAGCTTGGTCACGATGCTGTCGCGGTCGAGGAAGGTGTCGCCCGAGACGGTCTCCGTGAGTCCGTAGGCGTCGGCGAACCAAGCCGACGGGAACGTCCGCTGTATGCGTTCGATCAGCGGGATCGGCATCTTCTCGCCGCCGTTGATGATCACGCGTACCGAGGACAGGTCGCGCTGGTCGATGTCGGGCAGCGCCATGATGGCGTTGACCATCGCTGGGGCGAGCCACACGGTCGTGACCCGTGATCGTTCGAGCTCGTCGACCACAGCGGCCGCGTCGAACATGCGGTGGATGATCGTGGTCGCCCCCGCCGCGATCAGCGTCGTCGTCGTCAGGTCGAGCGCACCGACGTGATAGAGCGGCCCGCAGGCCAGACCGAGATCGTCGCTCGCAAAACCGAACTCGACGATGTGCGCCAGGTTCTTCCACGTCAGGTTGGCGTGGGTGATCATCACGCCCTTGGGCCGGCCGGTCGTGCCCGACGTGTACATCAGGCGGTGCACGTCGTCAGCGTCCGCCGCGGCGCGGTCGGGTGCGGTCGTGCTTCGCAACGCCGCAATCTCCGAGACGCTCGCCCGCAGCAATCGGGACTCGAGGTTCTTGGTCGCCTCGTTGGACACGTCGGCCAAGGCGTCGTCGTACACGAACGCGCGCGCTTCAGAGTGCTCGAGGATGTAGCGCACCTCCGGCGCGGCCAGGCGCCAGTTGATCGGCATGGCAATGGCGCCGAGGTAGTTGGCGGCGAACACCGTCTCCAGGAACTCCGGGCGGTTGTAGGAGAGCAGCCCGACGACATCGCCCGCGCCGACGCCATCCTCGGCCAGGCCGCCGGCCAGCGCGGCGGCGCGCGCTGCCATCTCGGCGTAGGTCGTCTGCTCGCCCTCGAAGATGCAGATCGCCTTGTCGGGCGTGCGCGTGGCGTGGTGCACCAGCACGCCGAACCAGTTCATGTCCGCCTGGATCTTGTACCGACCAGTCAACCCACAAAAGGTAACGTCCTCGACGATGCCGGAACGCAGCCCGAAGTGGGAGGCCCGCCGGCAGGTGATCGTCGACACGTCGGCCCACCTGTTCGCCCGGAACGGCTACCACGCCACCGGCATCACCGAGCTCTGCGACGCCAACGACCTCGGCAAGGGCGCGTTGTACCACTACATCGGGTCCAAGGAGGAGCTGCTCGTCGCCATCCACGACCGGGTGATGGACGAGGTCATGCAGGGCGCGGACCGTGCGCTGCAGGCGGGCGGGTCACCGTCAGCCCAGCTGGCAATGCTCGGCGACGAGCTCCTGGACGTCATCGACCGTTACCCCGACCACGTCTGGGTGTTCCTGCACGAGTTCCATGTGCTGACCGGAAAGCGCGCCGACCAGTTCCGCGGCCGGCGCCGCGAGTACGAGCGCAAGGTCGAGGCCATCCTCGAAGCCGGTGTCGAGTCGGGCGAGTTCCGCGACCTCGACCCCTGGCTCACGGCCCGGGCCTGGCTCGGCATGCACAACTACACGTACCTGTGGCTGCAGGCCGGCGGGCGGGTGTCGGCGCGCGACGTGGCCAAGCCCTTCCACGAGATCTTCATGCGCGGGGTCGAGCACTCGTGAGCGACGCAGCGGCCGACCTCTCGGCTGAGCTCGGCGGTGGCGGTGGCGGTGGCGGCGGTGTCTTCATCGGCGAGGCTGCGCCCGTCGACCTCGCCGCCGGCGGGTATGTCGAGCACGAGTGCGCCGCCGCGGGAACGGCCACGTCCTACGTGGCGAACAGTGAGCTCACCGGCGACGGTCGCTGGTCGTTCGCGCCCGACGCGGACGCGCCCTACCGGACGCGCGTGGTGGTGCGGCGACCCGCCGACGGAGCGGCGTTCAGCGGCACTGTCATCGTCGAGTGGCTCAACGTCAGCGGCGGCCTCGCCGCCAGCCCCGACTGGACCAGCCTGCACGAAGAGATCATGCGCGCCGGCCATGTCTGGGTCGGGGTGTCGGCGCAGCGGATCGGCGTCATGGGTGGGCCCGTGCTCGTCGGTGTGCAGGCCGAGGGCGCCGAGCTCGCGGGTAAGGGTCTGCGGGCCATCGACCCGGGGCGGTACGGGTCCCTCGACCATCCCGGCGACGGGTTCTCGTTCGACATCTTCACCCAGGTCGGCCGCGCCCTTCGGTCCGGCGCCGCGATCGACGGGACTAGCGCTGAGCGCGTACTCGCCATCGGCGAGTCGCAATCGGCGTTCGCGCTCGTCAGCTACTACAACGGCGTCCAGCCGCTGACGAACGCGTTCGATGGCTTCCTCGTCCACAGCCGAGGCGCCTTCGGGCTTCCGCTTGTCGGCCACGAAGAACACGCCAACCTCGCCGGATCGTTCGGCGGCACTCCGACGATCTTCCGCGACGACCTGACCGCACCGGTGCTGAACATCCAGACCGAGACCGACGTCGTCGGCGTCTTCAACTCCTTCGGGGCGCGCCAGCCCGACACCGATCGCTTCCGTCTCTGGGAAGTGGCGGGAACCGCCCACGCCGATCAACACCTCCTGGGGCCCACGGCGGCGTCCATCGACTGCGGCGCGCCTATCAACAACGGCCCCATGCACATCGTCGCCAAGGCCGCGCTGCGCGGCCTGGTCACCTGGGTCGACGACGGTCGTGCGCCGGCGATCGCTCCCCGCCTCGAGGTGAAGGCCGGCACGCCAGCGGAGGTGATGCGAGACGCAGACGGGATCGCGCTGGGCGGCATACGCACACCCCCGGTCGACGTACCCGTCGCCACCCTCTCGGGCCAGCCAGGCCCGAACCCGTCGATGATTTGCTTCTTGCTCGGGTCGACCCTGCCCTTCACCCCCGAGCGACTCGCAGACCTCTATCCGTCCCGCGCCGCATACCTCGAGCAGTACGAGGCCAGCACGGACGCGACGATCACATCGGGCTTCGCCCTGCCCGAAGACCGCGCCGCGATGCTCGCGTTCGCCGAACCAGGCCGGATCGCAACCTGAGACGATCGGGCTATCCGCCGTTTGGCCGATTTCACGCTCGGCCTCGATGGGCCAAACCTTGACGATCTCCTACGGAGCGGGTCATTGCTGCCTAGCCCTGTACGAATGTGCCTTTACTTGTCACGCTCTGTGACCGACCATTCTCGCTATGCGCGAACCGAGCTGTGCCGGATCGCTGCGTGGACGCCTTGGGCTGAGGACGCGGCTGGGAATTGGAGCGATGGCGGCGGTTCTGGCGACCGCCACTGGCCTGGGGGCCGCGCCGGCGTCGGCCGGGCTGCTGGGCGGCCTGCTCTGTCCCGTGACCAATACCCTCGGAGTGACGTCATCGGGGTGGGACGACGGCGCGACGACGCCGCCGACGACCCTGGCACAGGCCGAGCAAGCCATCGGCGCGCCGCAGTACTACGCCCGGGGCATCGACGGCTCCGGCGTTGGAGTGGCACTGATCGACACCGGCGTTGTGCCCGTACAGGGCCTCGCCGGCGCTGGAAAGGTCGTCAACGGCCCTGACCTGTCCTTCGAGTCCCAGGACGACGCCGCCCAGAACCTCGACACGTTCGGACACGGAACCCATATGGCGGGCATCATCGCCGGCAGCGATGGCCCCGGCGGCGCCTTCCAGGGCGTGGCGCCCGGCGCTCGCCTCGTCTCGCTCAAGATGGCGACCCACGACGGGGCCGTCGATGTAAGCCAGATCGTCGCCGGAATCGATTGGGTCGTCCAGCACCGCAACGACCCGGGCATGAACATCCGCGTGCTCAACCTGTCGTATGGCACGGACAGCATGCAGGCCTACCAGGTCGACCCCATCGCCTTCGCGGTGGAAAACGCATGGCGGCACGGCATCGTCACTGTTGTGTCCGGCGGCAACGCCGGCACCACGCGCGGGACGTTGAACGATCCCGCAACGGACCCTTACGTGCTCTCCGTCGGCGCCGCTGACCTGAACAGCTCGAACCTCCTCGGCTGCACGACGGTGGCACCGTTCTCGAGCCGTAGCGCCGGTCGTCCGGTCGACGTCGTCGCCCCCGGTGTCTCAATCGAGAGTCTCCGTGACCCGGGGTCGGCGATCGATCAGAACCACCCCGGGGCCGTGGTCGACACACGCTTCTTCCGTGGTTCCGGCACATCTCAGGCGGCAGCCGTCGTCTCGGGCGCGGTGGCTCTGGTACTCCAGGCCCGTCCGACACTGACACCCGATCAGGTGAAGGCCGTGCTGAAGTCCACCGCGGGACCGCTGGCACTGCTCGACCGCTCAGCGGAGGGCTCGGGCCTCATAAACATCGGCATGGCGCGGACGGCATCGGTGCCGTACGGATCGACACAGTCCTGGACGGCCGCCACCGGTACCGGATCCCTCGAGCAGGCGCGCGGCAGTGACCACGTGGCGATGAACGGTGTCCAACTCACGGGCGAACAAGACATCATGGGCCAGCCGTGGAACGGCGCGCAGTGGGCACAAGCGTCAGCGGCCGGAGCAGCGTGGAACGGCGGCATCTGGAACGGCAGCGTCTGGACTGGCGCGTGCTGGTGCGGCACGAGCTGGGCGGGGACCACCTGGCAGGGGCAGCGTTGGACGGGCTCCAGCTGGACAGGCCAGCGATGGACCGACGTCGCATGGACCGGGCAGCGGTGGACCGCCGGCTCATGGTCGGGCCAGCGTTGGACTGACGGTCAGTGGACGGGTCAACGCTGGACCGGGCAGCGGTGGACCGCGGGTTGAGCCGGAGCCTCCGAGCTGGGGATCGGCGTGACCGCGCCTGACTCTCCGGGTGAGCACGCGCCCGCAGCCGGCTGGGTGGCCGTGCTCGCGGCCACCGTCGCGGCAACATCAATCGCGATCGCAGTCGTATGGCTGAAAGGGCTAGGCCCGATCACGCCGCTGCCGGGCGTGACGTTGCTGATGCTCACCGCCGCGTTCGCGCTTGCGGAAGCCCTGCCCGCCCACTTCCAGCACCGCCGCGAGGCGGTGTCCTTCACCCTCACGACAATTCCGCTGGTCATCGGATTGGTCGCGGTCGATCCGCTGACGCTCATCCTTGCCCGCGTCCTGGGCTCAGCGCTCACGCTCGTCGCGCGCCACCGGCAGCAACCACTGAAGCTGGCGACCAATATGGCGTCGTTCCTCGTCCAGACGGTCGTGGCGATCGCCGTGTTCCGTGGCCTCACGAGAGGCCCGATCGGGCCTAGCGATTGGCCAAGCATCTTGCTCGCGGTTCTCGCCGGCGACGCTGCGCAGACGTGCGTACTCACAGGAGCCATAAGCATCTATCAGCGCCGCTGGGAGCCTGGCTTGCGCGACTCGGCGATCATGAGCTCGATCGCCGTGTCCATCGAAGCGAGCGTCGCCATCGTCGCCTTGACGCTCTTGGCCCACGAGCCCGCCGCCCTCTTGCCGCTCGGGGTCGTCGCTGCCCTGGTGCTCGTCTCCCTCCGCACGCACCGTTCCTTGAGCGAGCGACATCGGGACCTCGGACAGCTCTACAAGCTCACGAGCACAGCGGGCGACGCGCTCGTCGACCGCAGCGCCCTGCTCGTCCTCCTCGACCACGCGCGCGATCTGCTGCGTGCCGAACGGGCGTGGATCTACCTCGGCGATGGCGACAACCTCCAGCAGATTTCGATGTCGGCGGCCGGGGCCTCGGCGGGCGATGCGCCCGAGGGCGCCGTCGAACTTGCCGACGCGGCTGCCCTCGCAGGTGAACCCCTCCATGTCCGCGAGTCAGACGCCGAGCACCAGAGGTGGCTGACCGCGGCACAGGCGCACGAGCTGTTGGCCGCGCCGCTCACGGGTTCCTCGGGCCCGGTGGGGACGCTGGTCGTCGCCGATCGCAGCGGCGACGTCCGCGGATTCCTGGGCGCCGACGCTCAGCTCCTGGCCACGGTGGCCAATCACGTGAGCGCCCTGCTGGAGAACCTTCGCCTCGTCGACCGCCTGCGGCAGAGCGCGCGCGACAGTGAACGGCAGTCGCTTCACGACTCGCTGACCGGGCTTCCGAACCGGGCGCTGTTCATGCGCGAGCTCGAAGCGGCGGTCGCCAGCGGCTCGCCGGCCGCGGTCCTGCTCCTCGATCTGGACCGGTTCAAGGAGGTCAACGACACTCTCGGGCATCACAACGGCGATCTCCTTTTGCAGCAGGTCGGAACCCGCCTCCGCGGTGCCCTCCGCCGCGGCGACCTGGTTGCTCGCCTAGGAGGCGATGAATTCGCCGTGCTGCTGCCCGACATCGAGGGCGCGACCGGCGCGGTGCACGTCGGCCGAGGAATCGTCGACCTTCTCGAGCAGCCGTTCTCTATCGGTGACATGTGTGTCGACGTCGGCGCCAGCATCGGTGTCGCCGTGGCACCGCGCGACGGCGACGATCCCGACACGCTGATGCGCCGAGCAGACGTCGCTATGTACACGGCAAAGGCCGAGCAGAGCGGCGTCGAGAAGTACGCGGCGGACCGCGACGCCTACAGCGCCGACCGTCTGTCGCTCGTCGCCGACCTACGTCTGGCCATCCACCAGGGTGCCCTCGAGGTGCACTACCAGCCCCAGGTGGACCTCGTGGACGGCTCGTTGCTCGGCGTCGAGGCGCTGGTCCGGTGGCCACACCCCACACGGGGCATGGTGCAGCCGAATGACTTCATCGGAGTGGCCGAGCACACGGGCCTTATCCATTCCCTCACAGCCTTCGTGCTCGAACAGGCCCTCATATCGTCACGCCGCTGGCGGCGCGATGGACACGCGATGCGAGTATCGGTGAACCTTTCGGCGCGCAGCCTCCTTGACCCGACCCTGACGGAGGACGTCGCTCGCCTGCTGAAGGAGTACGACGTGCCGGTTGGCGGGCTTTGCCTCGAGGTCACCGAGAGCTCGGTGATGGCCGATCCTCGGCGGACGGTCGCCACGCTCGAGGCACTTGCAGCGCTCGGGGTGACGATCGCGCTCGATGACTTCGGCACCGGCCACTCCTCGCTCGCCTACGTGAAGCGGCTGCCCGTCGGCGAGATCAAAGTCGACCGCTCCTTCGTCTCGTCCATGATCGATGACCACACTGACGACGCAATCGTGCGCACGATTCTCGAGCTGGCCCGCAACCTCGACATCCCGGTGGTCGCAGAGGGCGTGGAGGATGTCGCGACGAGCAACCGGCTGCGGGCCATGGGTTGTCCAACTGCGCAGGGCTACCTCTTTGCCAAGCCCTTGAGCGAGACACAACTGGAAGCGTGGCTTGTGGAGCGTGACCGCGGAGCGGTCACGGTTTCCAACCGCTGAGTTCTGAGCGCGGTTCGTCGCTTGGCCGCCGTGTACGCGTAGTACGCGGTGACCGGGAGCACTCCGAACCATTCCTCGACAGGCACGCCTGCGGTGTGAGCGAGCATCATCGATAGCTCGCGTCGTATTTGTCGTGGCGTTTGAACCAGGAGTAATCGCCCTCATTGCGGCCGAGCGGCGCGCGGTCGAGCCACTGCCACATGGTCCACAGCCCGTCGAGGCCTCGCGAGTACGCCGAGTACGTGTGGTACACGACGCCGTCGTCGAATGCGAACGCACTCATGCCGGGCCCCTCGTACGGGAGCTGGTCGGGCTCGAGCTGCCAGCCGTCCAGCTCCTTGAAGTTGTACGTCTGCCGACCCGTGGCCACCGATTCCTCGGTGAATGACACGTTGAAGTCGAAGTTGAAGTCACCGCGACCGGATGACGCCCACGGGAAGCTCCACCTCATCCGGTCCCGGTAGGCGAGCAACTTTTCGAGTGGCGCACGGGACACCGCGGTGAAGGCCACGTCGTGGTTCTGGAGATGGAGATGGGTCTCGTCGAACCCGTCGGCGACGCCCGAACACGACGGGCAGCCTTCGTCCCAATCGGGGCCGTACATGAAGTGATAGACGATGAGCTGCGAGCGGCCGCGGAACAGGTCGGCGAGTGTGGCTTCACCGTCCTCGGTGTCGAAGACGTAGTCCTTCTCGACACGGACCCACGGCAACTCGCGCCGCTGCTTGGCGAGGTCGTCGTTGAGACGGGTCGCCGCCTTCTCGGCCTTGAGCAAGTCGACGCGCGCCGCCAGCCACTCGTCCCGGTTCGCAACGCTGTGCGGGGTCACGCGTTTTCCGCGTCCATGCGCCGGTCGGGTCCGTTGTCGCCACCGGTGACGGCGACCGCCAGCCGGGCGAGGTAGTGGTCCCAGCCGTGACTGTGATCGGTGATGGCGTCCTCGGGCAGGCCGCGGTGCACGAGCCGGACGAGCGTCTTGTCGCCCTCGGGATGCAGCGTGATCTCGACAGTGGTCGAGCCCGGCTTGATCGGGTTGCCCTCTTGCTCCCACCCGAAGGTGAAGACGACCTTCTCGTGGGGCACGACTTCGACGTACTCCCCCGCCGACTGGAACTCGCCGGCGACCAGCACTCGATACATGCCGCCGGGGCGTGGGTCGATCTCGGCGACCGTGCCGTCCCACTCGACGTGCTTGCCGGGCTCCGTGAGGAACGGCCAGATCGTCTCGGGCGTGGCGTCGATCATGATCTCGCGTACGAGCTCGGCCATCACTTCCTGCCTTTCGTCTGTCGCTTGCGGGCTTCGGCCGCCTCGGCGACGTCGCGCAGTCGCTCGAGGCCGGACGTCCAGTAGTCGTCGAGGAACGCACGCAGTTCGGCCATCGTGTCGGTGTTCGCCCGGTACAGACGGCGCGTACCGTCGCGGCGTTCGGTCACGAGGTCCGCGTCCTTGAGGACGGCCAGGTGCTGCGAGATCGCCGGCCGGCTGACGTCCTCAAACTGGTCGGCGATGTCGGTGGCCGGGAGCTCCTGCGACCACACGAGCCGCAGGATCGCTCGACGCCGAGGTTCTGCCAGCGCCTTGAGTGCTGCGTCCACACTCTCTAGTTAAGCACTCACTTACGTAAGTGTCAACTTAATCGTAAGTCCGCGTCTGCGTCCGCGTTCTTGTCTTCGCTCGCCACATCGGTCTGCCGTCGCGTGCGCAGTCGAGCCAGGCCAACAGCCGCCGCGGCCAGGCCCGCCGCTTCGAGCCCGGACCGCACGCCCGTTGCGGGCAGTGATCCCGCCGGTGCAGCCGGCGCCTTGGTCGCGGCTGGCGCCGCCGCCGGCGGCGTCTGCGCCTGAGCGGACTTCGCGGCCGTGGGTCCGATCGCCGTGAGCGCAACGCCGTCTTCGGGCGGCGGGAACCCTGTGTTGGATGTCGGCGACGGGTAGGGCTGGGGTGCGTACGACACCGTGCCGAGCAACGCGTCGACGACCGCCTGCGTCGCGACCGTCGGATCGGTCATCGAGGTCGCAGGCAACGTCGGGACCGACGTGTCGTGCACGCCGGCGAACGCGGCCGTGAGGTCGCCGGTCACGCTCTGCCGCCACGACGACAGGTTCGGCAGCTCCACGGTGTGGCCGTTGGCAGCCAAGACCTTGGCGATGAAGCGGTTGACCGACGTGTGGTCGAACGTCGCCGCCGGATCAAGGCGAACGACGCCATTGCTGTCCGTGTAATACGGCGAGCACAGAAAGCCGCCGCGACTGAACGGCGACACGATCATGCACGGCGTCCGGAAGCCGAGGCCGACCGGTCCGTCGACGTAGCCCGCCGTGTTCACGACGTACTCTCCCTCGGCCCGGTTCTGCGCGGTGTTCGGCGCGGTGGGCGGCGGAACGTGATCAAACCAGCCGCCGTTCTCGTCGTAGACGACGAGGAGCACGGTCTGGGCCCAGACCTCGGGGTTCGACACCAGCGTCTGGAGAACCTGGGACACGAAGAACTCGCCGAACTCGGGCGGCGCCGCCGGGTGCTCGCAGTTGGCGGCTGACGGCAGAAGCCACGACACCTGCGGCAGCGTCCCCGCCGCGACGTCGGCGATGAAGTTGGCCGGATACTGCTGGGCGAAGGCGTTGACCGTCAGTTCCGGATCGTTCTCGTACTGCGCGAAGTACGGAAGGATGCTGAACAGCGCCTGCGCGGTTGGATCGCCGTACACCTTCCAGGTGGCGCCGGCGTCCCGCAGAGCCTCGGGCATCGTCTTCCACGAGAACTTGGCGATCTCCGTCGGCTTGGTCTGCACCAGTGTGGTGAGCAGCGGTCCGTTCTTCTTGCCGACGCCGACGCTGTTGGACATGAGCATCAGCCGGTTCGGGTCGGTCGGGCCCATCACCGAGCAGAAGTAGCCGTCGCAGATCGTGAAGGCGTCGGCCAGTGCGTGGTAGAAGGCGACGTCGGTGCCGGTGAGATATCCCATCGTCATGTAGCCGTCGTTGGTCGGAGCGGGGAGGGCGGCGTTGTTCTTGTCGACCGCAGCGTGGGTGGCGAACCACTGGTCCATCCGTCCGCCGTTCCAGGCCTGGTGCTGCGGCGTCCAGTCGTGGGTGATGTCGTTTGTCGTCTGACCGTTCTTCATCGGCGGCTCGCTCACCAGCCGCCACGGCTCGAGCACGGCCTTGCCGCCCGACGTCGGTCCCGTCCACCCCGGCAGCGCCGCCAACGGTCCCAGCTGCTGGAACGGTGTCGGCGTGCTGCCGGGATACCGACCGGCGTACGGATCGCGGAAGCCGTGCACGCCGGCCAGGGCGCCGAAGTAGTGGTCGAAGGAGCGGTTCTCCTGCATGAGGACGACGACGTGCTTGACCGCGGCCGGATCGAACGCGCCGCTCGACGTGGCGAGGGCGGCGTCGATCAGCCGCGCCTGGCCGGGCCGCAACGCTGCCCGGCCCACGGCTCCCGCGGCACCCAGCGCGGCGCCCGCCTTCAGGAACTGCCGCCGTGTGAGAAGGGTGTGGCGGCGGCCGCCGGTTACTTCGGGCGTCATCGTCCTCCCCCTGTCATCTCCCCACTATGACGTGAAGTCGGGCATCACCTCACGCGCGAAGGCTTCGACGTGCTTGTCGCCCGCACCGGGCCAGCCGCAGACGAGGTAGCCGTAGCCGGCGTCGCGCCACTTGCCGGCGTGCTTGCGCGAGGTCTCGATGTCGTCGAGTGAGATTGAGCCGGCGCGCAGGATCGACGTCGGATCTCGGCCTTCCTTCTCAGCCAACTGGTCGATGCGCTCGTAGGCCTCACGCATGCTGTTCGGCGTGCCGAACGAGTGCCAGACGTCGGCGTACTTGGCGACGAGCGGAAGCGTGCGCTTCGGTCCGCTGCCACCGATCCAGATCGGTGGATGCGGGCGCTGCACGGGCTGCGGCTGCAGTTGGGCGTGCTGCAACGACACGCGCTTGCCCTCGTAGTCGACGACGTCGCCGGTGAACAGCCGGGTGGCGATCTCGAGGGAGTCCTCGAGGAGGTCGAAGCGCTCGGACGTCGACGGGAACGGGATACCGAGCTCGTCGTGCTCCTTGTCGAACCAGGCCGCGCCGAACGTCATCTCGAGCCGGCCATGCGACACGTGGTCGATGGTGAGGCACTGGGCGGCGTACACGGACGGGTGCCGGTAGGTCATCCCGGCCACAAGGACCCCGAGGCGAATGCGCGAGGTGAGGCCCGCGATGGCGGCCAGATACGTCATCGCCTCGAACACCTCGCCAGGCCCGTCGCCGTACATGGGCTGGAAGTGGTCGAAGCCCCAGACGCCGTCGAAGCCGAGGTCCTCGGCCAACTTCACACGGCGGACTACTTCGTCCCACGGCAGCCGTTGGGGGGTGACGTCGAGTCCGAAACGCATCTCAGTCCTTTGGGTTCAGGTGGTCCATGAACGCGTCGGACCACGACGTGAGGTCGGCAGGGACGTAATAGCCGGTCTCGTCGTTGACCGCATCCCAATGGGCAGCGACGTCTTCGATCGTGGGCTGTGACCCGATCCAACCCTTGCTCTGGCCGATGAACATGCGGGCGAAGCGGCCGAACCCGGCGGCGTAGATCTCGCCGGTCACCGGACAGTCCTCGTGGGCGAGAAAGGCAGCCATCGGGGCGACCAGCTCCGGCTCCATTTGGGGAGGGGCAGGGCCGCGACCGCCCATCCGCGTGAACGCGCCCGGTGCGATCAGGTTCACCTTGATGCCGAGGTTGGCGCCCGCCGTCGCCAGGCTGCGTCCGAGTCCGACGACGGCACCCTTGGCGGCCGCGTACGACGTGTTGTTGGGCAGGCCGAACATCCCGGAGGACGTCGTCATCACGATCCGGCCGTAACGCCGTTCGACCATGTGAGGCCACGCTGCACGGGTCGTATTGAACGAGCCGCCGACGTGGACCGCGAGATGCTGCGCCAGATTGTCGCCGTCGACCTCAGGCATGCCGCCCCACCTGATGATCCCGGCGTTGTTGATCAGGATGTCGAGGCGTCCGAAGCCGTCCAACGCGCTTGCGATGAGGGCGTCCGCGCCCTCTTTCGACGCGACGTCATTCGTGTCGGCGATAGCCGTGCCGTGGCCCTCGACGATCTCTCCCGTGACGGCCGCAGCCGGTTCGGCGTCGACGTCATTGACGACGACGGTCGCGCCGCGCTCGGCAAGCAACTGCGCGTACGCCCGTCCGATCCCGCGGCCGGCACCGGTGACGACGGCGACCCGCCCATCGAAGCGGTAGCTCAACTACTGAACGGCGACGGGGGCTTGGAAGCCCAGGAGATCGCCAAGAGTGCCACCGAGCATGGCGGCCCGTTCGTCTTCGGGGACACCGGCGAACAGCGACTCGATCAGCCTCTGGCTGCCGCGGAACGTGCCCTCGGCGTGGGGATAGTCCGAACCCCAGACGAGCGTGGAGAGGCCGGTGATGTGCCGGCAGGCGACGGCCACGGGGTCGTCCTGGAACTGCACGTGGAACTGGCGCTGCACGTACTCGCTCGGCCTGAGCGGGTACGGCCACTTCTCGTTGACGTCGAACATCCGCGTCATCTGCGGCTGGTCGTTCGCGGCCCGGCTCTCGTCCCAGTAGCCGAGCCACCAGTCGGCGTCCTGGCCGATGCCGGTGACCCAGGCCTTGTCCATCCCGCCGAGGAGGGACGCGAGCCAGTGGGCGTTGAACTCGATCAGACAGAAGTGGAGTTCGGGGTAACGCTCGGGAACGCCGCCCGCGATGAGATCGACGATGATCTGCTGCGGGTTGATCGTGTTCATCACGGCTTGCGTCCTCATCCGCTTGGCCGCGAGGTGGGCGTCCATCGGCAGGTTGAGCTCGTCGGCCATGGCCCGCACCGCCTTGAGCGCGGGCGACTCGGCGTCGCCCACCTTCACCCCGCCGGTCGCGCAGTGGAAGAAGACGTGGCCACCGATGCCCCGCACCGCGGCCCACACCGGCTCGAGGTCACTCGACCAGTACGGCATCGGCGCGTAGGCCGGCAGGAGGATGGCGCGGAGCCCGGCCGCCCCGACACGCTCGATCTCGACTACCGCGTCGCCAATGTCGGTCAGTGGAATCGGCGCAGTCGGTGTGATGCGGTCGAAGTGCGGCGAGTACCTCTCGAGGACGTAGTCGTTGTAGACGCGAGCATGGGCCATCGAGAACTCGTGGTCGTCGCTGTACAGCGCGAACAGCGAGCGATTGGGGTGCATGAGCTGAGCATCGATGCCGTCGAGATCCATGTCCTCGAGCATCCGCTCGGGATCGCCGGTGTGCGGCGAGCCGTCGAAGTGCCGATAACGCGAGACCGTCCAGCCCTCGAAGCCCGGCGTCCTGACGCGGGCGAACTCGCGCACGCCGCCCGGGACGAGCGGCTCGATCTCGAAGTTCTCCTCCCAGAAGGCGCGGTCGCGGAGGTGCGTCGGCAGGCGCGTCCGGAACAGATCGTTCGGTTCGACGATGTGCCCGTCGCCGGACACGACAAAATCAGTTCTTGTACCGATCGGTCTAGTCTACGCGCCGGTGCGCTTCGCGATGGACCCCGAGTTCCCCGACCGCGTTCCCAAGCAGCGCTACTACGACCCCGACTTCTTCCAACTGGAGGTCGAGCGGCTCTGGCCACGGGTCTGGCAGATGGCCTGCCGGCTCGAGGAGATCCCTCGACCCCACGACTTCGTCGACTACGAGTTCCTCGACCAGTCGGTCATCGTGCTGCGGACCGAGGACATGGGAGTGCGGGCGTTCCAGAACACGTGCCGCCACCGCGGAGTACGACTCGTCGAAGGCCGAGGGACGTGCGCCGACGGGTTCACCTGTCCGTTCCACGGCTGGTGCTACGGCCTCGACGGCGCCAATACCGCCATCCCCCGGCGCAGGTCGTTCGCTCCTCACAACCTCGACGCCGGCGACATCGATCTCATCCCGGTGCGGTGCGAGGCGTGGGGCGGGTGCGCGTGGATCAATCTCGAAAACGAGGCGCCGCCGGTCCGCGAGTGCATGGAGCCGGCCGCCACGGTGCTCGACGCCTGGCACGTGGAGTCGATGCGCACCGAAAAGTGGCTGGCCGGCCGGCTCCCAGTGAACTGGAAGCTCGCCGTCGAGGCGTTCGTCGAGATGTACCACGTCGTCGTTACGCACCCGCAGCTGGACATCCCCGGGATGCGGTACTCGTTGCGGCCGGGCGCGCCGTTCGACCGGCGTTCGTTCATCGACGCTGAGGTCGAGTACCTACGGGTGATGAGCGAGGGCATGGACGGCATGGTCCACGCCAACGACGTGCGCGTCGCCGAAGGGCTGCGCGACGTCGAGTTGCCCGCCGAGCCGGAGCTGGCGATCTCGACGTGGAACCGCACCCTCAACGACGCCGTCATCAGCTGGAACCGCGATCGGGGTGCGGACATGCCCGACCTCAACGAGCTCGATGCAGCCGGCTTCAACGAGACCTTCTACCAATGCTTCCCCCACTACTTCGTGCTCCCGATGTACAGCGCGGCCTCGTCGTACCGCTTCCGACCGCTCGGACCGGAGGAGACGCTGATGGAGATCTGGTCGCTCGCCCGCTTCCCGGAGGGCGAGGAGCCTGATGTTCCGACGCGCCCGGAGGTGTGGGACGCCGATGACCCGCGCTGGCCGCCGATTCCCAAGCAGGATTTCTCGAACCTTCCGAGGCAGCAGAAGGGCCTGCACGGCAGCGGCTTCGAGTTCATGCGGCTGAACCAGCGGCTTGAGGGTCACATCTCGAATCTCCAGCGCACGGTCGACGGCTTCCTCACCGGCCTCCCCTATGAGCACCTGCTCCCCGCGCTGCACGCGGTGAACGTGGCGCCGTTCGACAAGCCCGTCCTCGACCTGGGCTTCTGAGGCCGGCATCGCGACCGTGCACGGCCAGAAGGTGCTGTTCGTCGGAGGGCAAGGACCGGTGAGCGCGCCCGCCCTGCGACTGTTGGCGCCTGACAACGACGTGTTCGCCATGGCCCGCTTCTCGAAGCCGTCGGCCCGCGAGCAACTGGAGTCGATCGGCGTCACGTGTATCCAGCACGACCTCTTCGACCCGTTCGACGATCTCCCCGACGACTTCGACTACGTGTTCCACACCGCGCTGCCCCTCGAACGGGATCCGGCCGGCCGGCTCGATGTTCCCGCGCGCGGACCGTGGCCCGTCTCGTTCGACTCCTACGCCGACGCCACCGGAAGGGTCATGGCACACTGCCGGCCCGCGAAGGGGTTCGTGTTCGCGTCATCGATCTCGGTCTACGACCCGCCTGGCGGCGACACGCTCGTCACCGAGACCCACCCATTCGGCATCCACTTCGAGCGCGCGTATGCGTTCACCAAGGTGGCGAACGAGGCGGTCGTCAGCCACCTCTCGCTTGCACTCGGCGTTCCCTCAACGATCATTCGGGTCGGTAGCGCGTCGGGCGTCGACGGCGGGCCGATGCGTCAGCGCCTCGACCGCATCGTCGCCGGCAAGCCGATCCGGTTGCATGCCGACAAGCCCAACTACACGACGCCCATGTTCGAACCCGATTGCGCGCGGCTGGGCGTCGCCGCCCTCGAAGCCGGGCGCGTTCCTCCGTTGGTCGTCAACTGGACCGGCGACGAGGTCGTCACCGTCGAGGACTACTGCACCTACATGGGATCGCTGGTCGGCAAAGAGCCGGTCTTTGAGTACACGACCGAGACGTGGTGCTCGCTCGTAGCGGACCGGACGCTCATGCACGAGGTGCTCGGGCACTGCGAGGTCAGCTGGCGAGAGGGCTGCCGCATGCTCGTCGAACAGTGCTACCCGGAACTCATTCGGAAGGAGAACGCGTGACCAAGCGGTGGAAGGAGCGCCCGCCGGGGTCGACCTGGGGCGACTGGGGCGACGACGACGAGCTCGGTCGCGTCAACCTGCTCACCCCGTCGAAGGTTCTCGAGGGCGTGCGCGAGGTACAGACCGGCGAGACCTTCTGCCTCTGCTTGCCCCTCGACTATCCCGGCGGGACCGCGCTGAACCAGCGCCGGCATCCGCCGATCCTCGCTCCCACCGAGGACATGGACGGCACCCCGGACGTCTTCCTGAACATCCATATGAGCCAGATGCCGGACTGGGGCGACCCGCGCTACGTCGATGTCTGGTCCGATGACGTCGTCACCCTCTGGCTCCAGTACTCGACGCAGTGGGATGGCCTCGCCCACGTCGGCGCCGAATTCGACGCTGACGGCGACGGCACCGAGGAGGGCGTTTACTACAACGGCTACCGAGCCGGTACTGACATCTCAGGTCCGAAAGACGACGCCCGCGGCGACGGGTACCGCCACAAGTCGTTCCTGCACCACCTCGGGGTGGAGCACATGGCGTTCCACGGCATGCAGGGCCGGGGCGTGCTCGTCGACCTGGAAAAACACTTCGGCCGCGAGTGGAAGGCGGTCGACCTCAAGACGCTGCAGGAGGTGATGGCGGCCGATGGTGTCGTGGTCGAGCCCGGCGACATGCTGCTGCTGCACACGGGCTTCGCCACCCAGCTGCTGGAGATGAACCGCGAGCCCGACGTGCGGAAGCTGTTCACCACGTGCGCCTGGCTCGACCCGCGGGATCAGTCACTGCTCCAGTGGATCGCCGACTCACAGATATCGGCACTGATCGCCGACAACTACGCCGTCGAAGGCATGCTCGGAAAGGACGGCGACAAGAACCCCGACCGCCACCCGTTCCTACCGATCCACAACCTCTGCCTGTTCAAGCTCGGCGTCCCCCTCGGCGAGCTCTGGTACCTCCACGAGCTGGCGACCTGGCTGCGCGAACACAACCGCAGCCGCTTCCTCCTCACCGCACCCCCGCTACGGCTCCCGGGCGCAGTGGCGTCACCGCTGACCCCGATCGCCACGGTGTAACTGTCACACCCCCCTGGCACCATGGCTGGCCATGGTCCAGTCATTCTGTGAAGGGAAAACCACCGCAGAGGTGGCTACGCGTTCACGGAAGCAGGAGGGCGTGATCACGCTCGACCAAGCGCTTTCGGCAGGGCTATCGAAGCGGCAAATCGAGGGCAGGATCGGACGTGGCGAATGGCGGCGGCCCTATCGCGCCGTCTTCATCGACAACAGCGCCCCGGTGACGCCCATGCAGGCCGTTACCGCCGCAAGTTTCGCGTCGTGCGGGCTGGCGTCCCACCGGCTGTGCCTGTGGTTGTGGAACGTCCGGCAACAGACCGCACCGGACGCACTCGAGTTCTCGGTCCCGTACGACAGAAACCTGCACTTGGCCGGCGTGAAGGTCTACCGGATCAAGAAGATGCCGCCGGCGTGCAGACGAGGCGTCGTCCCGGTGACAAGCCCGATGCGGGGCCTGCTCGACACCGCGGCGGTGGCGCCCGAGATCGTGCAAGACGCGATGGTCCGTGCCTTCAGTGCTCGCCTTTTCACACCCAACGCGCTGGAGAGCGAAATGGAGCGTGCCAGCGTGAAGGGCAAGCCAGGCATAAGCGCACTCCGTGCGGCCCTTAAGGACCTCGGCGTCGGCCGGTACACGCCGAGCGAACTGGAACGACGCGCCCGGCGCCTCTTCCGCGCCTGCGGCCTACCGGCCCCTCAGATCGAGGTCGTGTTCGGTAAGCACGGCGAGTACCGCCTCGACTTCTTTTGGCCGGAGGCGGACCTGGTAGTCGAAGTCGACGGCTGGAGCATCCACGCCACGCCAATGGCGCGGCGCCGTGACTTCCGCAAGCAGAACCGAATCGTGATTGGCAACCACTGGATCCTCCGCTACGACTGGGTCGACGTGGTCGAAGACCCAGACCGAACAGCCGCGGAGATCCGCGAGGCATACACCGCCCGCACGACGCTTACGTTGAACGAGAGCTCAGTCTGAAGGCCTTGTAGTCGGTTTCGCGGACTCGGTCGATCTCTCGGAAGAGCTTGGGGCGGCCGCCGGCGTTGAGGAGGTAGCGGCGGGGTTTGCCGGGAATGTTGGAGCCGAAGTAGTAGCTGCTCTTGCCGAACGACGGGGGCTTCTGGGCCCAGCGGTCGACCATGTCGGTCCATCGAGCTTCGGCCTCGGGATCCACCTCGATGGTGTCGAAGCCGTGGTCCCGCACGTACACGAGAGTCTCGGTGATGAAGTCGACCTGATCGCCGTTGTAGCGGGGGTTGTTGCCGGCCGCTGCGTGTGGACCGCCCGGGAAGAAGAAGTTGGGGAAGCCGGTGGTCTGCACGCCGAGGAACGTTGCTGGACCGTCGGCCCAGTGGTCCTCCAGCGCCAACCCGTCGCGGCCGTGGATCCCCATACGCAGGAGGGCGCCGGTGCCGAAGTCGAAACCCGTCGCCCACACGATGATGTCGAAGGCCCGCTCGCCAGCGGCGGTTTCGATCCCCTGCCCCGTCACCCGCAGCATCTGTGTCTCGCGCACGTCGACAAGCGAGACGTGAGGGAGGTTGTACGACTCGAAGTACCCCGTGACGAACGGCGGTCGGTGCTCGCCGTAGCGGTGGTCCTTGGGGATCAGCTTCTCGGCCGTCTCCGGATCCTGCACGATGCTGCGGATCTTGCCGGCGACGAACTCACACCACTCGGCGTTGGCTGCCGGGTCGAACAGCAGGTCGGTGTAGTTGCTCGTGAGCTTCGAGAAACCGGGACTCGACCACATCGACTCGAAGAACGCCCGCCGTTCCTCCTCTGCGTCGTCGAAGGTGGCGCGGTCGTGCGGCAGGTGCAGGAACCCCGCGGCCGACGTGTTCAGCACCTCGCACATGGCGTCGAATTCAGCCCGCAGCCGAGCCTGCTCCTCCGACGTGATCGGTGCATTGTTCAACGGCGTACACCAGTTCGGCGTGCGCTGGTACACCGTCAGCGACGCGGCCTCGCGAGCAACCACGGGAATCAGCTGGACACCGCTCGACCCGGTGCCGACGACGGCGACCGCCTTGCCCCCGAAGTCGACCGGCGTCGCCGGCCAAAGACCCGTGTGGTGCTGCTCGCCGGCGAACTCCTCGCGTCCCGGAACGTCGGGAAAGAACGGCACCGAGAGGATGCCGGTCGCGGCCACGAGGAACCGAGCCCGGTATTCATCTCCGTCGGCGGTGACGACGAGCCAACTTGCCGACGCCCCGTCCCACACCGCCGACGTCACTTGCGCCCCGAACCGCATGTCGCGCCGGAGGTCGAAGCGGTCGACGACGTGGTTCAGATAGCGCTCGATCTCGGGTTGGTGGGCGAAGTGCTCCTCCCACTCCCACTCGTCGAACAACTCCCGAGAGAAGAGGTACCCGTACGTGTAGCTCTCCGAGTCGAACTGCGCGCCCGGGTAGCGGTTCCAGAACCACGTGCCGCCGACGCCATCGCCGGCCTCGAGCAGCTGCGCGGAGAACCCCGCTTCACGCGCCCGGTACAGCTGATAGATGCCGGTGATCCCCGCGCCGACAACGAGAACGTCGACATCGGTCCGCGGCGGCACGGACGGGATTGTACCGATCGGTCTAATGTTCGCTCGTGACGTTCGCAGAGGTCGCCGAAGGCGTTCGCGCCGCCATCGCCGCCTACACGCAGGCACTCGACGATGGCCGCACCGACGACGTCGTCGCCACCTTCTGCTCCGACGGCGCCGTCGAGATCGAAGGCATGGGGACGCACGAAGGCCACGACGCCCTCCGCGCGATCTACGAGACGTGGAAGCCGCGGGGACCGCAGCGCCACCTCGTCGCCAACACGCTCGTCACGGACTGGAGCGACAACGACGCCACCGCGGTGAGCGACGTGGTGTTCATGTTCAAGGGCGACGACGGATGGCAGGTCTTCACCGTCGGTCGGTACACGGACACCTTCCACCGCGACGGTGACGCCTGGAAGTTCCACCGTCGGGCCGGCTCATTCGTGTCCTAGTTGAAACGTCATTCTCGCTCACGTAGATTGCTGTTCTCATGAGCGACTGGACGTCGATCGACTTCTTCAACGACGAGTCGCTGGTCGAGGACCCGTATCCGTATTTCGACGAGCTGCGCACCGAGTCGCCGGTGCTGCCGCTCCCCCACCTCGGCGTCGTCGCCGTGACGGGCTACGAGGAGATCCACGACGTTTACCGGGACACCGACAGCTTCTCGTCGTGCAACTCGGTCGTCGGTCCGTTCGCCTCGTTTCCGGTCCCGCTCGAGGGCGACGACATCAGCGAGATCGTCGCTCGGTACCGCGATCAGCTCCCCATGCACGAGCACATGGTGACCATGGACCCGCCCGACCACACCCGCGAGCGGGCTTTGCTCATGCGGCTGATCACGCCCAAGCGCCTCAAGGAGAACGAGGCGTTCATGTGGCGGCTGTCCGATCAGCAGCTCGATACGTTCATCGCCGACGGCCACTGCGAATTCATCAGCGCCTACGCGCAGCCGTTCGCCATGCTGGTCGTCGCCGACCTTCTCGGCGTACCCGAGTCCGACCACGAGACGTTCCGGCAGTTCTTCGGCCTGAGCAGGAAGCCGGGCCGAGTTGGCGCCGGCGACGAGCACGACCAAGGTGAGAACGCGCTCGCCGGACTCGACGAATGGTTCGCCCGCTATATCGAGGAACGGCGCCGCCAGCCGGGACACGACGTCCTCACGCAGCTGGCGGTGGCCGCGTACCCGGACGGCACCACGCCGCCGGTGACCGCCGTGGTCCGTACGGCGACGTTCCTCTTCGCTGCCGGACAGGAGACCACGGCCCGCCTGCTCGCCGCCTCCCTCAAGCACTTGTGCGAGCACCCGGAGATCCAGGACGAGCTTCGGGAACACAAGGACCGCATCCCCAACTTCATCGAGGAAGCCCTGCGGGTCGAGAGTCCGGTCAAGACCGACTTCCGCCTCGCCAAGCGGACGACCACGATCGGCGGTGTCCAGATCAAGGCGGGGACGCCGGTGATGCTCCTCAACGGCGCCGCCAACCGCGATCCCCGGCGGTTCGAGTGCCCGCACGATTTCAGCATCGACCGGGAGAACGCCCTCAACCACATCGCCTTCGGTCGTGGTGTCCACTCCTGTCCTGGCGGACCACTGGCGCGGGCCGAGGGTCGCGTCAGCCTTGAACGCATCCTCGACCGCATGCGCGACATCCGTCTCTCCGAGGAGCACCACGGGCCGCCGGGCGCACGCCGGTTCTCCTACGAGCCGACGTGGATCCTGCGGGGCCTGACCAGATTGCAGATCGAGTTCACGGAGGTCTGATGGCGATCCGAGTCGTCCAGTGGACCACCGGGAACGTGGGCAAGCGGTCGGTCGAGGCCGTGATGAAGCGTCCCGATCTCGAACTGGTGGGCTGCTACGCGTGGTCGCCGGACAAGGTCGGCCGCGACGTCGGCGAGCTGTGCGGCACGAGCGCGATGGGCCTCAGCGCCACCAACGATGTCGACGCTCTCCTAGCGCTGCAGCCCGACTGTGTCGTCTACAACCCCATGTGGCGCGACGTCGACGAACTGGTGCGCATCCTCGAGGCGGGCGTGAACGTCGTCAGCACCGCCGCCTTCATCACCGGCCACACCCTCGGCAAGGACCGCGACCGCATCGCCACCGCATGCGAGCGCGGCGCGTCCACCATGTTCGGGTCTGGCATCAGCCCCGGCTTCGTCGAGTTGCTGGCGATCGTCGCCGCCGGTGCATGCGACCGGATCGACAAGGTCACCGTCGTCGAGGAAGCCGACACCACCGCATACGAGTCGCCCGACACCGAGATCGCCGCCGGCTTCGGACATCCGATCGACGAACCCGGGTTGCAGGCGATGACGGCCAAGGGAACCGAGGTGTTCGGCGAGGCCGTGCGCATGATCGGCGACGCGCTCGGCGTGGAGTTCGACGACATCCGCTGTGAGTGCGAATACGCGCAAACGACCGAAGACCTCGACATGGGGTTCTGGAAGATCGACAAGGGCTGCGTCGCCGGTGTGTACGCCAGCTGGCAGGGACGCGTCGGGGACCGAACGGTCGTCGAGCTCTCCGTGCGCTGGCGCAAAGGCCAGACGCTCGACCCCGACTGGCAGGTCGGGTTCGGTCACACCATCGAGATCGCAGGCATGCCGACGATCAACCTGTCGGTCGGCTTCCTTCCTCCGCCGGACTTCCAGGCGACGACGATGGAAGAGTTCATGGTGATCGGCCACGTCATGACCGCGGTGCCGGCGATCAACGCCATCCCCGCGGTCGTCGCCGCTCCGCCCGGCATCGCCACGTATACCGATCTGCCCCTCCCGCTCCCCCGCGGGTGGGTGCCCCGCTAAAGGAGAGTCATGGGAGAGTTGGACGGCAAGGTTGCGGTCATCACCGGCGCAGGGTCGGGGATGGCGAAGGCCGCGAGCGAGGTCTTCGTGCGGGAGGGCGCCAAGGTGCTCGCCGCCGACATCAGCGGCGCGCAGGAGCAGACCGCCAAAGAACTGGGCGACGCGTGCGTCCCGTTCCACGTCGACGTCACGTCCGAACCCGACGTCCAGGCCATGTTCGCGGCCGCGCTCGAGGCGTTCGGCCGCGTCGACGCCGTGCTCAACGTCGCCGGCATCGGCACCGCGGCCGCTCTCGCCGACCTCACACTCGACGACTACGACCGCACCCTCGCCGTCGACCTCAAGGGCGTGATGCTCGGCACCAAGCACGGCATCAAGACGATGCTCGAGTCCGGCGGCGGCGCCATCGTCAACTGGTCGTCGATCGGCGGCATGAACGGCTCGCGGATGCCGACCAGCGCCTACTCGATGGCCAAGGCCGGCGTCATCGCTCTCACCAAGGCCGCCGCCATCGAGTACGGCGACCAGGGCATCCGGGCCAACGCCATCTGCCCGGGCTTCATCGAGACGCCGATGTCCGGCGGCAAGGGGGCCGCCGAGCGCTTCCCGGCGTTGGTAGGCGGCTCCGCGTTGAAGCGCGGCGGCCAGCCCGAGGAAGTGGCCGAGCTCGCCTCGTTCCTCGCGTCCGACCGCGCCTCCTACATCACCGGCGCCATCATCCCCATCGACGGCGGCGTCACCGCCTGCCTCCCGAGCTGACACCACCCCTTTCACAAATTCTCGTGACGAAAATCGACGTTCTCGGCGGTTTCTCGTCACCAGAACGGGAGTTGAGGTCCCGAAACTGACGTCGACGTCAAAACTGGGCTACCGTGGCCGCCTCACGGGAGGTTGGGCGCCATGGAACTCCGGCCGTTCGGGCAGACGGGCCTCGAGGTTTCGGCCATTGGCTTCGGCTGCTGGGAGATCGGCGGCGGGTACGGGAGCATCGAGGCTGCGGAGTTCCCCCGGGCAGTAGGGCGGGCCCTCGATCTCGGGATCAACTGCTTCGACACCGCCGAGGGCTACGGGATGGGCGCCTCCGAGCGTGCTCTCGGCGAGGCGCTCGGCAGCCGGCGCGACGAGGCGATCGTCGTCAGCAAGTTCGGGATGAACTACCGGGACAAGCCGAACCTGCGGGACAGCAGCCGCGAGCGCGTCGTCACCACCATCGACCAGACGCTGAAGAACCTGGGCACCGACTACGTCGACGCCTACCTCGTGCACTGGCCCGACCGCACGGTGCCGTTCGAGGAGACGATGGGCGCCCTCGACGACGTCGTAAAGGACGGCAAGGTCCGCTTCGTCGGCCTCTCCAACTTCAAGAAGGAGGAGATCGAAGCGTGCATGAAGGTCCGGCGCGTCGACATCGTGCAGTACGGCTTCCACATGTTCGACCGGCGCATGCAGCGTGAGATCTGGCCGTACTGCCAGGAGAACGGCATCGGCGTCATGGCCTACGGCTCGCTGGCGTTCGGTCTGCTGACGGGGACGTTCACGCCGGAGACGCGCTTCGGCAAGGACGACTGGCGCTCGCGCGCCGGCGGCAGCATGGCCGGCATGCGCCTGTTCGACGCGCTCTTCGGCGCCGACATGTTCCCGCGCAACCTGCAGGTCGTCGACGAGCTCAAGACGATCGCCGCCAAGTACGACCGCAGCCTCCCGCAGCTGGCGCTGCGCTGGGCGATCTCACACCCGGCCGTGAGCACGGCACTAGTCGGGTGTCGTAGCACGGCCGAGGTGGAAGACAACACGAAGGCCGTCGAGTTCGAGATCTCCGGCGACGACCTGGCCGAGATTGATGCCATCTTCTCGAGGCATGGCGTCGACCCCGTCCCCGATTACTGGATCGAGGACGCCTAACCAATGCCCGGTGAGCTCGACGGCAAGGTGGCCATCGTCACCGGCGGGGCGAGCGGCCTCGGGAGGGCGACGGTCGAACTCTTCGTGAAGGAGGGCGCCGCCGTCGTCATCGCCGACGTCGATGCCGACGCAGGCGAGCAGCTCGCCGGCGCGCTCGGCGACGCCGCCGAGTTCAAGAAGACAGACGTCACCGACGCCGACCAGATCCAGGCCGCCGTTGACCTCGCCGTCGAGCGGTTCGGCGGCCTACACGTGATGTTCAACAACGCCGGCGTCGGGAGCGCGTTGACGGCGTTTCTCGACGACGACTTCAGCGACTTCGACCGCGTCATGGGCATCAACGTCTTCGGCGTCATGGTCGGGAGCCAGCGCGCGGCGCGACACATGCGAGCCAACGGCGGCGGGTCGATCATCAACAACTCGTCCATCGGTGGGATCACCGCCGGAGCAGGCGTGGTCACCTATCGGGCGTCGAAGGCAGCAGTCATCCACTTCACCAAATCGATCGCCGCCGACCTCGGCCGCTTCGGCATCCGGGCGAACTGCATCGCTCCGGCGCACATCGCAACGGACATCACCCGTTACGACCAGGGCCCCGTCCTCAAGTACATGCAGCCGCTGCGGAGGCAGGGGCAGCCCGACGACGTGGCCAACGCCGTGCTCTATCTGGCCAGCGACCGCGCCGCCCAGGTGAGCGGTGTCGTGCTCCCGATCGACGGGGCGACGACCGCGGGTCCGCCGCCGAACCAGCTCAAGGCGTTCGCGGCGGCCATGAAGGACGGCGAGAAGTAGGAGGAGCGATGGACGCGGCGGCTCTCTACTCCTGCGACGACCATCTCGATCTCCGAGCCGTGCCGCCCGACGTGTGGGAGTCGCGTCTTCCCGCGAATCTCCGGGAGCGCGGCCCGCGAGTGATCGAGCGCAAGGGCCAGAAGGTGTGGGTCTGCGAAGACCGCGTGATCGGGCAGAGCGGTCGGCCTGCGAACGCCACGGTCGCCAAGAACCTCAGCGCCATCGGCCGCGCCGGCATCGAGGACGACGGCTACCGCCCCGGCAACCCCAAGCTGCGCCTCGAGGACATGGACCTCGACGGCCTACAGGTGTCGGTGATCTACGGACCGCTCGCCCTCGGCTTCCCCATCGGCGACGCCGAGCTCCAGACCGCGTGCTACGCCGCATGGAACGACTGGGCCGTCGAGGAGTTCAACGCCCATGCCCCGGACCGACTCTCGGTACTGGCCTTCATTCCCTCCCACTCCCCCGACGCGGCCGCGGCCGAGCTCGAGCGCGCTGCGAGCAAAGGTCACCGCGGCGGGATCCTCTCGGTGTTCGACGCCGACATCGGCGACCCCACGTGGGACCGTCTCTGGAGCGCGGCAGCGGACACGGGCCTTCCGATCAGCTTCCACATCAGAGGGGGTAGCTGGTCCGGCCTGAGCTACCGCATGGGCAAGTGGCAGTCGGCGGCCTTCGCCACCATCCTGCCGCTGCAACTCGACGAACCGCTGGTGACGATGATCTTCTCCGGCGCCCTCGAGCGTCACCCCGGAATGACGCTGGTGCTGGCCGAGTCCGGGCTCGGGTGGCTGCCGTACTTCCTCGCCCGCATGGACGCCGAATGGCGCGCCCTCAAGGACAACCTCGACTACGCGCCGAGCGTGCCGCCCAGCGAGCTGTTCACTCGTCAGGTAATGGCGACATTCGAAGAGGACGAGTTGGCGGCGGAGGTCATCCCTTCGATCGGTGTCGACTCGTGCATGTGGGCGTCCGACTACCCCCATACCGACAGCACGTTCCCGCACTCCCGCGAGGCCGTCGACAACGTCCTCGGGTCACTCTCCGAAGACGACCGCCACAAGATCACCGCAACCAATTGCGCCCGTCTCTACGGGTTTCCTACGTGACCGGATGATCGCGGGGATCGACCACGCGTCGCTGCCGATGCGCGACCCCGACGCCATGGTGCCGTTCTACCGATCGCTCGGGTTCGCCGTCGTCGAGCGGCGCCCGGCCATCTCGATGCACGTCGGCAACCAGATGATCAACTTCCACCGGCCCGAGCTGTGGCAGCGCGAACAATTCACGCTCCGGGCGCCGGCGGCCACCCCGCCGTGTGGCGACCTGTGCTTCGTGTGGGATGGATCAGCGGACGACCTGCACGCTCTCCTCGACAGCGTCGGAGCGACGATCGAAGAGGGCCCGGTCACACGGCACGGCGGCCGGGGCGCCGACGGCACCAGCGTCTACACCAGAGACCCTGACGGCAACCTTCTGGAGTTCATGATCTATGGCACCTGACGCGGAGCTCGTCGTTCGCGGCGGCACCGTCTACGACGGCACGGGGGCAGACGGCCAAAGAGCCGACGTCGCCATCACCAACGGCGTCATCACCGAGATCGGGCCCGAGATCAAGGGCGAGCGTGAACTGGATGCATCGGGCTGCGCCGTCACACCCGGCTTCATCGACATCCACACCCACTACGACGCCCAAGTCTTCTGGGATCCGCAGCTGCGACCGTCGTCATCACACGGCGTCACCACAGTCGTCGCCGGCAACTGCGGTTTCGGCATCGCCCCGACGCGGGACGAACACCACGAGACGATCGCCCGCACGCTCGAGAACGTCGAGGACATGGACGTCGACACACTTTCGGCGGGCATCGCCTGGGAGTTCACCACCCTGCCCGAGTACCTCGACCTCGTGGCGCGTCGCGGGACGCTCCTCAACTTCACGGTGTACGCGGGACACACACCCATTCGGCTCTATGTGATGGGCGATGACGCCTACGAACGCGCGGCAACGGCCGAGGAGACGGCGCGCATGGCGCAACTCGTCAAGGAAGGCATCGCCGCGGGGGCCGCGGGCTTCTCGACCAGCTTCTCCTTCGCCCACCGCGGCGTCGACGGCAAGCCCGTCCCCAGCCGCTTCGCCGACGCAGCAGAGGTCGACGCACTGTTCCGCGCCGCCGGAGAAGCAGCCAAGGGCGTGGTCCTCATCACGCCCGGCGAACAGTGCCAGTACGCCGACGTCTACGAGTGGCAGCCGCGCGTAGGCCGGCCGTTTACGTATCCCCTGTTCGCGCGCCCCGACGGCGCCCACATGGAGACCGTCGAGCTACACGAGAAGGGCCTCGCCAACGGCGCCCAGGTGTGGCCGCAGGTCACGCCGCGTCCGCTCACCATGCAGTTCACGATGGCCGACGCCTACAACCTCAACGTCGGCACGGTGTTCGGCGAGCTGTTGAAGGTCAGCGAGCCGGTCCGCCGGGCGGCCTACCGCGACCCCGAATGGCGAGCGTTGGCGGCCGCCGACCTCGAGAACGCCCGGATGAAGCCCCGCTGGGAGACGTTCGAGGTCTCGGAGTCCGACCGCTTCCCCGAGCTCGTCGGTCGCCGCGTGGACGACCTGGCGGCCGAGCGCGGCGTACAGCCACTCGATGTCATGTGCGACATCGCGTTGGCCGAGGACCTGAAGACGCGCTTCCGCGCCTACATCGCCAACGACGACATCGACGCCGTCGGCCGTCTGCTCACGACCGACAGCGTCGCCCTCGGCCTTTCCGATGCCGGTGCCCACGTCGACCAACTCTGCGACGCGCCTCTCTTCACCTATCTGCTCGGGACATGGGTGCGGGATCGCCAGGTCATGTCCCTCGAACGAGCCGTGCGCAAGATGACCGGGGAACCGGCCGACGTGTTCGGCTTCGTCAACCGCGGCTATCTGCGCGAGGGCCACCACGCCGATATCTGCGTGTTCGATCCCGCGACCGTCGGACCGGGGCCGACCCGACGGGTCCGGGACTTTCCGGCCGACGCCGACCGCCTCACCGCCGAGCAGCCCACAGGCGTGCGACATGTGCTCGTCAACGGCACGCCCATCCGGGTCGACGAGGCCCAGCTCGACGGCCCTGACCTCCGGCCAGGAAGGCGCCCGGACCTCGCCTGACCACGTCGTATAGCCTCGCTCGATCCTCTGGCCGTTTTGTGGCCGGAGGCGGGGTAGGGGACAGAGGATGTACGACGTAACGCAGGGAACCGCAGCTGAGCGCCTGCGCGACCTGCAGGCAGTCACCGACACAAGCCTCGGTCACCTCGACGTCGACGACCTCCTGATCGAGTTGCTCGACCGCGTACTCGCGATTCTGAGCGCAGACACTGCAGCTGTGCTCTTGCTCGACGATCGCACCGGTGAGTTGGTTGCCCGTGCCGCACGCGGCGTCGAAGAAGAGGTCCGCCAGGGCGTCCGGGTCCCCGTCGGACGCGGCTTCGCCGGCACGATCGCCGCCACGCAGAAGCCGGTGATCATCGACGAGGTGACTCCTTCGACGGTGACCAACCGCATCCTGTGGGAGACGGGCATCCAGGCCATGGTGGGCGTGCCACTGCTGGTTGCCGGCCACGTCATCGGTGTGCTCCACGTCGGGGCAAAGGGAGCGAGGAAGTTCACTCCGGAGGATGCCGAGCTCCTCCAAGTCGTCGCCGATCGCGTAGCTGGCGCGACCCAGGCTCGCGAGCTCGAAGTCGAACGAGCAGCGGCGCGTGCGCTGCAGCGCAGTCTCTTGCCGAGCGCGCTGCCAATTATGGACGAGATCAAATTTGCGGCCCGTTATCTGCCCGCCGGCGGCGCCGCGTTGGGCGGCGACTGGTACGACGCCTTCGTCCTTCCGAACGGCACGGTGTGGATCGTGACCGGTGACGTCGGCGGTCACGGCTTCCGTGCATCGGTGGTGATGGGACGTCTGCGGAGCACGATCCGGGCGTACGCCCTCGAGGAGCGGCCGCCGAATGAAGTGCTCGTGCTCGCCGACCGCAAGCTCCAACACTTCGAGCCCGACGAAATGGCGACCGTGGCGTGTGCGACCCTCGACCCGCCGTACGACGAGGTGTGCCTGGCGTCAGCAGGGCATCCACCGCCCGTCCTCGCCCGCCCGGGTGTGGATGCAGAACTGGTGGAGCCGAAGCCCGAACCGCCGCTGGGCGCCGGGTGGGAGTTCGAGCGGACGGCGACACCGATCCCGCTCTCGCGCGGAGCGGTGTTCCTGCTCTACACCGACGGACTGGTCGAGCGCAGCACTGAATCGATCGACGTCGGCCTCGAGCGCCTCCGTTCAAGAGTCATCGCTGCCAATCCCAGCGCGGTCTGCCGGACCGTGCTCGAGGAGCTGGTCGGAGCGTCGAACCCAGCCGACGACGTTGCCATGCTCGCCATCGAGCGGAGCGCGGGCTAGCGGACTAGCGGACTAGAAACGCCTCATGCCATCGCATGAGCTGACGTTCGGAGTCTTCGTCCCGCAGGGTTGGAAGATGGAGCTGGTCTCCATCGAGGACCCGCAGGCCAAGTGGGCCAAAGCGGTGGAGGTCGCCACGCTCGCCGAACAGTCCGGACTCGACTCCCTCTGGGTGTACGACCACTTCCACAACGTTCCCGTGCCCGCGCACGAGACGATGTTCGAGTGCTGGACGACGCTGGCCGCCATCTCCCAACGCACGAGTCGCATCAAGCTCGGCCAGATGGTCGGCTGTGCGCCGTATCGGAATCCGGGTCTGCTGGCGAAGATCACCTCGAACATCGACGTCATCAGCGGTGGCCGTCTCATCTGGGGCATCGGCGCGGGCTGGTACGAGCACGAGTTCAAGGGCTACGGCTACGAGTTCCCGGCCGCCAAGGACCGCATCCGGCTCCTACGGGAGACGGTGGAGGTGGTGAAGGCCATGTGGTCACAGCCCGACGTCTCCTATGAGGGCGCGTTCTTCAACTTGCAAGGCGCCCAGTGCGACCCCAAGCCCGTCCAGCAACCGCATCCGGAAATCCTCATCGGTGGCGGCGGCGAACAGCTCACGCTTCGAGTTGTCGCCCGGCACGCCGACGCCTCGAACTTCGGCGGCAAGCTCCACGAGTGGCAACACAAAGCGGAAGTGCTTCAGGGCCACTGCAAGGACGTCGGCCGCGACTACGACGAGATCCGCAAGACGATCTCCGGCGAGGTGTTCATGCGCGAGACCGAGAAGGAGATCGTTGAAGCAGGCACCCAGTCCATGTGGAAGGAGCCGTTCGACTCGTGGCAGGCGGGGAACCTCGTCGGCACGCCCGAGCAGGTGGCGGAGAAGATCCGCGCCTACGTCGACCTGGGCTGCACCGGCTTCTACCCCTGGTGCAGCGACTACCCCGACACCGAATCCCTGCGACTGTTCGCGAAGGTCGCCGCCGAACTGCGATAGCCGGACGCAGCCGTCAGCCCGTCAGCGCACGGTGTTGAAGAACGCCCGCACGTCTTCCGCGAAGAGCTCGGGCTGCTCCATGGCCGCGAAGTGGCCCCCGCGGGGCATGTCCTCCCAGTAAGTCACGTTGTAGAAGCGCTCCACCCACGACCGCGGGAACTTCAGGATCTCCTTCGGGTACCGCGCCACGCCTGTCGGCACCGACACCTGTGGCTGCCCGCGTTCCCCTGAGTGCTGGCGCTCCCAGTAGAGACGCGTCGACGACGTGATCGTCTGGTTGACCCAGTAGAGCATCACGTTCGTCAGCAACTGATCCTTGGTGAACGCCTTCTCGGGGTCGCCGTCGCAGTCGCTCCACGTGCGGAACTTCTCGACGATCCAGGCCATCAGGCCGGCGGGCGAGTCGTTGAGACCAATACCGAGGGTCTGTGGCTTGGTCCCCTGCTCCATTGAATACGCGGCCTCTTCCTTCCGGAAGTGAGCGAGCAGCCCGAGGTCGGCGATCTCCTGGTCGCTGAGCTGCACTTCTTCCTTCGGCGGCATGGCCAGCGGCATGTTGAGGTGGATGCCCGCGCAGTGCTCCGGGTCGAGGGCGCCGATCATCGTCGTCACCTGCGCACCCCAGTCGCCACCCTGGGACCCATAGCGGTCGTAACCCAGGCGAGGCATCAACTCGATGAACGCTCGGGCGATGCGCGTGGGGTCCCACCCGGGTGTGCGCGTCGGCTCCGAGAATCCGTATCCCGGCAGCGAGGGCACGACGAGATGGAACTCGTCGGTCAGCCGAGGGATGACGTCGAGGAACTCGACCACCGATCCCGGCCAGCCGTGGATGAGCAGGAACGGGAAGGCGTCATCCTTCGCCGAGCGGGCGTGGATGAAGTGGATCGACTGCCCGTCGATCGTCGTGCGGAAGTGGTCGAGCTCGTTGAGCCGCGCCTCCTGCTTGCGCCAGTCATAACTGTCACGCCAGTACTCGACGAGCTCGCGCACGTAGGGCGTCGGGATCCCGTACTCCCAACCCGTCCCCTCGATCTGGTCGGGGAACCGGGTTGCGGCCAGCCGACGGCGCAGATCATCGAGCACGTCGTCGTCGACGTGGATGTCGAACTGTTCGATCCCCGCAGTTGTCATGGCGTCAGCCTGCCGCAGCGGAGACGACCTCGTCCTCCTCGGGCAGGCGATCGCCTTCGAGCTTGCGGATGTGGCGTTCGACGAGAGCGACGGTGTCGGCGTGGCCGAGGTGCACGTCGAAGGCTTCCTCAATCAGCAGGTACCGGGCGATCCCAGTGAGCATCACGATCACCGAGCTCGCCGGCCATCGGTCGACGTCGACGCCGTAGCGCCGCAGGGCGGCGGCGAGCACCTTCCGCTGCATCTGGTGGAACCGCTTCGCCGCAGTCGCAATCTCGGCGCGGATGGCCTTGCGGTGATTGGCCAGAGCGATGAACTCCATGGTCCGAGCCGTGTGCGACTCGTCGCGGAGCAGATCCCACGTCCCCCACAGCGGCTGCGACGACTTCAGCACGCGGTTCCACTGGGCCTGCGTCTCCTGCGCGCCCCGCCGGAACAGGGCGATGAACAGCCCGTCCATGGTGTCGAAGTAATAGAAGACGAGGGCGCTGTTGAGACCCGCCTCCTTGGCGATGCGCCGCGTCGTGACCGCCGCGTACCCGTCTTCCAGCATGATCGCCTCGGCCGCGTCGAGCAGTGCCGTGCGGGCCTCGGACTCTCCTCCACTTGCTCTACGCACCCGGCCCATGTTAATCAGTCGATTAACATGGGCGTCGGAGAGCTCGACGGGAAGGTCACCATCGTCACTGGCGGGGCCAACGGCATCGGCCGGGCGACCGTCGAGCGCTTCGTCGAAGAGGGTGCGCGCGTCGTGATCGCGGATGTTGACGAAGACGCCGCCTCCGCGCTGGCCGACGAGCTCGGTGAAGGCGCGGTCTTCCAGAAAACGGACGTGGCCGACGCCAACCAGGTGCAAGCGACTGTCGACTTCACCGCGGACACCTTCGGCCGACTCGACGTCATCGTCAACAACGCCGGCATCTCCGGCGCCTACCGGCGGTTCCTCAAGGACGACCTCCGAGACTTCGACCGGGTGATCGCCGTGGACCTGTTCGGCGTGATGGTCGGGAGCCAGCGGGCCGCACGAAAGATGGTCGACCTCGGCGGGGGCGGATCGATCATCAACATCACGTCGATCGCCGGCATCCTGGCCGGCGCCGGCTTCGTCCCCTACCGCGCCGCCAAGGCGGGCGTCATCCACTTCACCAAAGTGATCGCCGTCGAACTCGCCGAGCACGGCATCCGAGTGAACTGCGTGGCCCCCGGCAACATCAGCACCGCCATCAACGCCCAGTTCGACACCGCGTCGGTCGTGCAAGCCCGGCAACCGCTGCAGCGCCTGGGCAGCCCCGACGACATCGCCAACGCCATCGTTTACCTGGCGAGCGACCGCGCCGCCCAGGTGACCGGGGTCCTGCTCCCGGTCGACGGCGGCGCGAGCACCGGCCGCCCGCCCGACAAGGAGAAGTGACGATGCCCCGATGGCCGAAGCCCGCCGAAGGCAGCTGGACCGAGCACTACCCCGAGCTGGGAACCGGGACGATCTCCTTCCGTGACTCGGTGTCGCCCGGGTTCTACGAGCTCGAGCGGGACGCCATCTTCAAGCGGGCGTGGTTGAACGTCGGGCGCATCGAGGACCTCCCGCGCAAGGGCTCCTACTTCACCAAGGAGATCGCGATCGCCAGGGCGTCGATCGTCGTGGTGCGCGGCATGGACGACGAGGTTCGGGCCTTCCACAACATCTGCCGCCACCGTGGCAACAAGCTCGTGTGGGACGACTACCCGCGCGAGGAGTCCCGCGGCTTCTGCCGGCAGTTCACGTGCAAGTACCACGGCTGGCGCTACGACTTGGAGGGCAACTGCACGTTCGTGCAGCAGGAGGGCGAGTTCTTCGACCTCGACAAGAACGACTACGGCCTGGCGCCCGTGCACTGCGACGTCTGGAACGGCTTCGTGTTCGTCAACCTCGACCGCGAGCCGCAGGAGTCACTGCGGGACTTTCTCGGGCCGATGATCACCGCCCTCGACGAGTACCCCTTTCACGAAATGAGCGAGCGGTACGACTTCGAGGCCGACAACAACAGCAACTGGAAGATCTTCGCCGACGCCTTCCAGGAGTACTACCACGTGCCCTCGTTGCACCCGCAGCAGACGCCGATCGCCGTGCGCAAGCCCGACATGGGCGTCGAGTGCGCCCACTTCCAGATCGACGGACCCCACCGGTTGACGACGACCGGTGGGACGCGCCGGTGGAACCTGCCGCAGGAGTACATGTACCCGATCGAAGGGGCGACGCGCAGTGGACTGCTCGGGCCGTGGGACGGACCGGAGATCGGGCCACTGCCGGAGGGACTGAACCCCGGCGGCATCGAGCCCTGGGGCATCACCAACTTTCAGATCTTCCCGAACCTCGAGATCCTGATCTACGGCAACTGGTACCTCGTGTACCGCTACTGGCCGACATCGCCGAACACCCACCACTTCGAGGCCTACCTCGCGTTCCCGCCCGCCCGGAACGTCCGCGAGCGTGTCGAGCACGAGTGCGCGGCGGTGATGTTCAAGGAGTTCGCCCTCCAAGACGCCGGCATGCTGGGCGGGACCCAGGCCGCCCTGCAGACTCAGATCGTCGACGAGTTCCCGCTCAACGACCAGGAGATCCTGGTCCGCCACTTCCACAAGGCGGTTGCGGATTGGGTGGGCGCTTCAGCGTGAGCCCGCTCCTCCCCTCCGACTTCGCCGACCTCGAGGAGTACGCGGCGCGCTGGTGCCTACCGACCGAGACCGCGCGCTTCGAGCGGCGCATGGCCAGCGACATGGACGAGATGGGTGGCTTCTACGCCGCCTTCTCGCCTCGCCTCGAGGAGGCCATCGAGTTCTGCGACAAGTACCCGCTCGACGACCTACCCGAGGACGTCGAGCATCTGCTGCAGCTCATCCACTCGCTGATCATGGTGTCGATGGCCGTGGAGATCTTCCACCAGCCGAAGATCACCGATGCCGCGGACGCCGTACTCCGCCGCGTGAAGGAGCCCCGCCCTTGAGTCCTCGATACCCGAAGCCCGCCGAGGGCAGCTGGACCGAGCACTTCGGCCTCGACACGTCGCCGGTCTCCTATGCCGACTCGATCTCCCCTGAGTTCTACAAGCGGGAACGCGAAGCGATCTTCAAGCGGGCGTGGCTGAACGTCGGCCGGGTCGAGCAGTTGCCCCGCAAGGGCAGCTACTTCACCAAAGAGCTGGCCGTCGTGAACACGTCGGTCGTCATCGTCCGGGGCATGGACGACGAGGTGCGGGCCTTCCACAACATCTGCCGCCACCGTGGCAACAAGCTCGTGTGGAACGACTCGCCCGAAGAGGAGGCGCAGGGTTTCTGCCGCCAGTTCACGTGCAAGTACCACGCCTGGCGCTACGGCCTCGACGGCTCCCTGACGTTCATCCAGCAGGAAGACGAGTTCTTCGACGTCGACAAGAGCCAGTTCGGCCTGGTGCCCGTCCACTGCGAGATCTGGGAGGGCTTCATCTTCATCTGCGTCGCGCGGGAGCCCGAGTGGTCGCTGCGCGAGTTCCTCGGGCCGATGATCACGGCGCTCGAGGGCTATCCGTTCGGCCAGCTGACGTCCCGCTTCGGCTACCGCGCCGAGATCCGGGCGAACTGGAAGCTGTTCATGGACGCCTTCGCCGAGTTCTACCACGCACCCGTTCTGCACTCGAAGCAGTCGCCCGACAAGTACGCGGCGGCGGCACGGGAGGCCGGGTACGAGGCGCCGTACTACGCCGTCGACGGTCCCCACCGGTTGGTCAGCACGTCGGGCGTGCGCTTCTGGGAGATGGACCCCGGCAGCCTGAAGCCGATGGAGGTGCTGACGCGCGGCGGGTTGTTCGGGCCGTGGGACAAGGCCGACCTCGGCGAGCTGCCAGCGGGCGTGAACCCCGGGAAGTGCAAGCCGTGGGGCCTCGACTCCTTCCAGCTCTTCCCCAACTTCGTGATCCTCATCTGGGGTCAGGGCTGGTACCTCACGTACCACTACTGGCCCACGTCTTATAACACGCACATTTTCGAGGGGAACGTCTACTTCCTGCCGGCCACCAATGTGCGCGAGCGCATCGCCCAGGAGATGTCGGCCGTCACCTTCAAGGAGTTCGCCCTGCAGGACGCCAACACATTGGAGGCGACGCAACTCATGCTCGAATCGGGCTACGTCGAGCGCTTCCCGCTCAACGACCAAGAGGTGCTCCTGCGCCACCTGCACAAGGTCGTAGGAAACTGGGTCGACGATGTTGCCTGATCAGTTCGGTGACCTCGAACCCTTCGCCGCGAAGTGGTGTCTGGCGACGGAGCCGGAGCGCTACAACACGCGGATCGCCACGCCGATCCAGGAGATGCGGGCCTTCTACGACGCGGTGACGCCACGCGCCGAAGCGGCCATGGAGTACCTCGAGCAGTTTGCGCTCGATCAGCTGCCGGAGGAGGGCCTAAACCTGCTGCACCTCCTGTATTCGATGATCGAGGTTTCCTTCCCGATCGAGGTGTGGCACCAGCCGCGGGTCCCCGACTCGGGCTCGGCGTCGTTCCCGGCGTTCACCGAGCCGAGGCCATAGCGATGAGCGACGCCATCGTCCTACGGGCCGATCGCTGGGTTGACGTCGTCGACGGCGAGGTGCGCTCCCCCGCCACCGTCGTCGTCGAGGAGAACCGGATCGTGTCGGTCGACGGCTCCAAGGTTCCCGCCTCCGCGCAACAGATCGACTTGGGCGACGTCACCTTGCTCCCCGGCCTCATGGACATGGAGATCAACCTCGTACTCGGCGGCCCGAACACTTCTTCACCGGTGCGCCGGGCGATCCACGGCGTGGCCGACGACCCGGTGTTCCGGACCCTGCGGGCGACGGTCAACGCCAAGACCACGCTGTTCGCCGGCTTCACAACCGTCCGCAACCTCGGCCTCATGGTGAAGACAGGTGGCTACCTGCTGGACGTGGCCCTGGCGCGCGTCATCGACGCCGGTTGGGTCGTGGGGCCTCGCATCATCGCCGCGGGACACGCCATCACCCCGACGGGCGGCCACCTGGACCCGACGATGTTCCGGCAGTTCGCACCCCACGTCTTGCCGCTCAGTGTCGAGGAGGGCATCGCCAACGGCGTGCCCGAGGTGCGCAAGGCCGTGCGCTACCAGCTGAAGTACGGCGCCACCGTCATCAAGATCTCGGCGTCGGGCGGCGTGATGTCCCACAGCGGCGAGGCGGGCGCTCAGCAGTACTCGTTCGAGGAGCTTTGCGCCATCGTCGACGAGGCCCACCGCGCCGGCATCCGCGTCGCCGCCCACGCCCACGGCGACGGCGCCATCCGGTCGTGTGTCGAGGCAGGCGTCGACTGCATCGAGCACGGCTCGCTCGCGAGTGACGACACCATCAAGATGATGGTCGAGCACGGGACGTTCCTCGTCCCGACGAGCTACCTCTCCGAAGGCCTCGACATCTCCATGGCCGCGCCCGAGTTGCAGGCCAAGGCGGCCGAGGTGTTCCCGCAGGCCCGGGCCATGCTGGGCAAGGCGATCAAGGCCGGCGTGAAGATCGCGTGCGGCACCGACGCACCGGCCGTCCCCCACGGCAAGAACGCGAAAGAGCTGTGGGCGATGGTCGACCGCGGCATGACGCCGATGCAGGCCCTGCAGGCGGCGACGATGACGAGCGCCGAGCTCATCAACCGGCAGGACGACCTCGGCCGCCTCGCTCCCGGCTACCTGGCCGACATCATCGCCGTCCCCGGCAATCCCGCAGACGACATCACGATGACCGAGGACGTCCGCTTCGTCATGAAGGACGGCCAGGTCCACCTCGGCGGCTGAGCAGTTCTGGCGGAAGACGAAAGGCGACATGGGCACCTACAACCACACCGGGCAGGTCGTCACCGACCTCGAGCGGTCCAAGCGCTTCTACCAAGAGGTGTTCGGGTTCAAGCAGTGGTACGAGATCCAGCCCGACGACGAGAGCACGGCCAAGCTCACGTCGCTGAAGCCGCCGTTGGGAATGACGGCGTCGTACCTCACGCTCGACGGCTTCGTCCTCGAGCTCATGGCTTTCTCCGCCGAGGGCGCCGCCGCGCCGTATCGGGAGCGAACGATGAACGAGCCGGGGCTGACGCACCTGTCGATCTCCGTCGACGACCCGCGGGCGACCGCGGAGAAGGCCGCCGAGTACGGGGCGACGATCATCGAGGACAGCGACCTCGGCTTCGCCCTGTTCATCCGCGATCCCGACGGTCAACTGGTCGAGCTGCTCCCGCTCGCCTACCGGGAGAAGCTTCCGCCGAAGCCGTAACTCCTAGTTCGCCAGGTCGTCGACGACCGCCCGGCCCAGGTAGGCGCCGGAGCCCAGCTCCTCGAAGATGGCGCCGAGCTCGGAGAGCTTGCCCGTGCGGGAGACGTGCGTCTTGACCCGACCGGCGGCGACCAGGTTCACCAGCTCGCGCATGTCCTGTACGGTCCCGACTGCGGAGTACACCACCGTCGGGTCCTTGTAGAGGAGCGTGAACGGGTCGAGCTTGATCGGGCCGTCACTGGTGGGCGGCAGGCCCACGCCGACGAAGAGGCCGCCGGGGCGCAACACGTTCAGGCCGAGCTCGAAGCCGGCGATCTTCGGCGTGAACACGAGGGCGGCGTCGACACCGCCGTCAGCGGTGAGCACCGCGGCCGCGTCGGCGGCGTCCACCGCATCGGCGGCACCCATTGAACGCGCGAAGTCGAGGCGTTCGGCGCCGACGTCCACGCCGACCACGTCGTAGCCGAAGGTGCTCGCCATCTGAACCGCGTAGTGACCGAGGCCGCCGGCGGCACCGATGACGGCGACGCGGCGACCGGGTACCACCCCGTGCTTGGTCAGCTTTTTCACGGCGCCGTACGCGGTCAGGCCGCCGCACGCCAGCGGCGCCTCCAGGTCGCTGACCGCATCGGGCACCTTGACGAGCGATGGCGCCCAGATCGGGAAGTACTCGGCGAACGTGCCGAGGATGGGCCTGGCGTTCGCGCAATGGCGCGGCGATCCCCCCAGGCAGTACTCGCACGAGCCGCACCAGTGCGTGCCACCCGCGCTGCCGAGGCCGAGAATGACCCGGTCGCCCGCGCTGACGAACCCCGCCGCCTCCGAGCCGACGGACTCGACGACGCCGATGGCCTCGTGGCCGATGAGGCTCACGGCCCCGACGGCCGCCCAGTCCCCCTTGCCGAGATGCAGGTCCGAGTGGCACACGCCGGCCGCGGTGATGTGCACGAGCGCCTCGTCGGGCTGGGGCTCGGGGACCGGCACGTCGTGGATCCGCACGGTGCCCTCTTCATACAGTGCCGTCTTCATCCGCCTCGCGCCTCCACTAGTGCCCCGCGGTTGACCTTGGTCGCCGCGCTCCTCGGGATCTTGTCGACGATTTCGATCGACTTCGGAACCTTGTACGTGCTCAGCCGGTCCTTTGCATACGCCCGCATCTCGTCGAACGTCGGCGGGTCGGCTGGGTCTGACGCCTCGATGACGGCGTGCACCCGCCGGCCCCACTCGTCGTCCTTCACGCCGATGACGACCACGTCGGCGACCTTCGGATGGTCCATCAGGGCGATCTCGACCTCGGCCGGATAGACGTTCGCTCCGCCGGTGATGATCAGATCGACCCGCCGGTCGACGAGATAGAGGAACCCGTCTTCGTCGAAGTAGCCGACGTCGCCGACGGTGCACAGGCCCTGGTCGGTCATCTTCGGTTCGCCGGCGCCGAGATAGGTCGAGCCCCCGTACAGCGCCGAGCGCATGTAGATCTCGCCGATCTGGCCCGGCGGTGCGTCGTTGCCGTCGGCGTCGAGCACCCGGATCTCGGTGTCCCGCGCGGCGCGGCCGACGCTGCCTTCGTGTTCCATGTACTCGTCGGCGCGGATGGCGGTGATGCCGAGGCCTTCGCTCATGCCGTAGGCCATGATCAGTCGGTCGGGCCCGACGAGGCCGGCCCAGCGGTGCACGAGGTACGGCGGCATGGGCGCCGCGCCCTGGCACATCCACTCGATGCTCGAGAGATCCCGGTCCTCGATGCCGGGCAGGTCCGCCATGCGCTTGAGCATCGTGGGCGTGCAATAGAAGGTCGACACACCGTGCTTCTCGATGGCGTCGACGGCCCGGGTGGCGTCGAAGCTCTCGAGGACGACGAGCCTGTCGCCCGCGACCAGGTTGAAGAGCCCGTAGAACCCGTTCAGGTGGTACATCGGGCCGAGGACGAGGATGGTCTGGGGCCGCGGGATCTTCCGACCCCACTGCTCGGCGAACGGGGTCGTCAGCGCAGGGTCATACAGGCCGGGACGGTTGCTGACGATCACTTTCGGCAGACCCGTCGAGCCGCTGCTGCAGATGCCGTTGGACTGTGGCGATGTGACGTCGGGGAGGTTCGGGATCGGGCGCTTGGCGGTGGCGTCGATCCAGCTCAGGTCCTCCTCGCTCAGGTGGACCTTGCCATCGATCGCCTCGCGCAGGCGGCCCAGCTCCCATTCCGGAAGGTCCCATCGCATGGGGACCGGGACAGCGCCGAGCTTCCATGCCGCGAGCGCGGCGAGCGCGAACTGGGGCGAGTTCTGCAGCCCGATCCCCAAACGGTCGCCGAGACCGAGACCGCGCTCGGCCAATGCGCCGGCGAGTTGACTCGACCGCTCGTGCAGCTCCCGCCGCGTGTAGGTCGGCTCACTGCCGTCGACGGCGACGAAGGTGAAGGCGCGCTCGTCAGGCTGTTCGTTCGCCAGCTGAGCGATACGGGCGGCGATGCTGCACACCTCGCCCGGTGAGGTCGGCGCCATCGGCGGGCGACCGTACCCGAGTATTGACTGCCACGTCGAAAAGCGTGCTCGCGCTCAGTTCTCGCAGACCGTCAGCAGAATCAGGGCGGCGGCACGAGTTGGCACACGCCACCGGCGCAAACACCGCTGCAGCACTGTGCAGAGTCGGTGCACGTCAGCCCCTCAGCGACGCATCCACACGCGAAACCGAGACAGATCTGGCCACAGCACTCCGCCGATTGGCTGCACGCAACCCCGGAGCCGAGGCACCTTGTCGGCTGACAGATGTTGTTGATGCAGCCGTCGATTGGATCGCAGCACGTGCTGCCGGCGGAGCAAGAGCCGCCCGGAGCGACGCACGCGACACAGTTCCCGTTGCTACACGCCTGGCCCGACGAGCAGCAGGTGTTCCCGCAAGGCGCCTGGCCATCAACACAGTTCGTGACGGCCGTGACGCACGTCGACGTGGACGGGTCCGCGCACGCAGTGCCTTTGGCGCAGCAGGCTTTGCCGCACGGCGTCGTCCTCGTCGGGCACCCGCACACCCCGCTACCGGCATCCAGACAGGCGATTCCCCTTTGGCAGCAGCACGGACCACAAGGCGTCGTTGCCGCAGGGCATGGCGAGGGCCCAACGTTCGTCGGACCCGAGCAGACCGACGCCGCGGCAGCGGGCCGGAACGGCTTGAGCACCGAACCCGCGGTCGCCGCCAGCGCGGCCCCACCGAGCATCTTCAAGACGCCGCGCCGGCTGGGGCGCGCCGCCATAGCTCGACTCAGGTCATCGAAGTACTGATTCATGGCGTCCTCCCCGTCCATGACGGACTACCTCGCGAAACGGGCGATGCGTCAAAACAGCCGTGTCGACTCATTGTGAAGTAATTCTCTTTCTTTGGGCGATCCATTTGGGCTTTGTTGGGCCTGGATGAGCTCGCCATTTCGGCAGTTCCTGTCATAGGGCAGCGGTAGAATTACATCGATGTCATTGGCCGAGCTGACCGCCGTGGTCGACGAGCTGTGCGCCGCTGATCCCTCCGCCTTCGCCGACATCGACGCCATCGAGGTCCTGCGTCGTCAGCTGGCGCGCATCGACGCCGTGGCCACCCGGGCCACCGCGGTCTTCGACGCCAGCGACGAGTGGAAGCACTCCGGCGCCCGCTCCCTGTCGGCGGTGCTGGCCCGCGCCTGCAACCTGCCGATCGCCGAGACCCGCCGCCAGATCAGCAACGGCCGGGCGCTGCGCCACATGCCCCTGGTCGAACAGGCGTGGCTGGCCGGCGACATCGCCGCCGA